>Ga0194119_10000028_pt1 | contig 247085 bp, 231 predicted proteins | sample TA2MahC100mmetaG_FD_148620 | JGI IMG/M metagenome (GOLD analysis project Ga0194119, IMG submission 148620) | Freshwater microbial communities from Lake Tanganyika, Tanzania - TA2015018 Mahale Deep Cast 100m | ecosystem: Environmental > Aquatic > Freshwater > Lake | place: Tanzania: Lake...
GGCTCGGCGATCACCTGGAAATACCCAAGCTGCGTGTTGCGCGGCGAGAACTCAGTCGGCGAGTTTTATTCGGTTGCCCTCGCCAACCACTGCCAGCAGGCCGATACCGGCACCAAGATGATTCACGTGGGCGCGAACACGCGCAGCACCATCGTCTCGAAGGGCATCTCGGCGGGGCGGGGTCAAAACACGTATCGCGGGCTCGTCAAGATTTTGCCGACGGCGCACGGCGCCCGAAACTTCACGCAATGCGATTCACTCCTCATGGGCGGTCGTTGCGGGGCACACACCTTCCCGTACGTCGAAGTGAAAAACCCGACCGCGACGGTCGAGCACGAGGCCTCGACCTCGCGGATCAGCGAAGACCAGTTGTTCTATTGCCTGCAGCGCAGCATCAGCGAAGAAGATGCCGTCAACATGATCGTCAATGGATTCTGCAAGAGCGTCTTCAAGGAATTGCCCATGGAGTTCGCCGTCGAAGCGCAAAACCTGCTCGCCGTCAGTCTCGAGGGCGCAGTCGGCTGACGCCGTACGGCCACCCAACCTTTACGACCGGAATACACGTCATGCTCAGCATCAAAGATTTGCGAACCACTGTGGGCAACCGAAAAGTACTCGATGGACTCAGCCTCCAAGTTCCGGCGGGCGAAGTGCACGCCATCATGGGTCCGAACGGATCGGGCAAGAGCACCCTCGCCTACACGCTCGCCGGTCGACCGGGGTACGAGGTCACGGGCGGTAGCGTGAGCTATCGCGGCCAAGATCTGCTTGCGCTCGAGCCCGAGGCCCGGGCCCAGCGTGGGCTTTTCTTGGGCTTTCAGTACCCGGTTGAGATCCCGGGCGTCAACAACGTTTACCTATTGAAGGCCGCGCTCAACGCCGCGCGCAAACAGCGTGGACTGCCCGAAGTCGATGCCTTCGAGTTCCTCACGCTCGTACGCGAGAAGATGAAGATCATGCAAATGGACGAATCGTTCTTGTCGCGCGGTGTCAATGAGGGGTTTTCGGGTGGCGAGAAGAAGCGCAACGAGATTCTTCAGATGCTGGTGCTCGAGCCCTCACTCGCCCTGCTCGATGAAACCGACTCAGGCCTCGATATCGATGCGCTCAAGGTCGTGGCCAACGGCGTGAACACCCTGCGGTCACCGGAGCGCGCGATCGTGCTCGTGACGCACTACCAGCGCCTGCTCGATTACATCAAACCCGATCGTGTGCACGTGCTCGCGCGCGGCAAGATCATCCGCAGCGGCGGACCGGAACTCGCGCAGGAGCTCGAAGCGCGCGGTTACGACTGGCTACTCACGGACGCGGCCTGAGGCAGATCGAGAGACCGATGAGCGCCCTCCCCGTAAGCCTGCCGACGCCTCGCGACGAGAACTGGAAGTACGCGAACCTTCGCGGACTCTCGCGCGCGCGTTTCGACCCCTCACCGCCGCCCTCGGCCGAGACACTCGCGCGCGTCACGGCCGCCCTGCCCGCACCGATCGACGGGTTCGAGCGCTTCGTGATCATCGATGGGTTCATCGCGAGCGACGCCTCGGGGGTCAAGCAGTCGGGGAATCCACCGACAACCTCATCTTCGACAATCGGAACCATCGAGGCCGACCGGTACTTTCTCGAACTCAATCGTCGCCTGCGCTCCGAGACGCTTCGTCTCGAGGTCGCGCGCCACCAGAAGCGAGCCGTGGAAGTCATCGTGGTGTCTCTGGGTACCTCACACCCGGCGATCGAGGTTGCACTCTCGGAGGGTGCTGAGCTCTCGCTCATCGAGCGTCATGTTCCGATCTCGACGGACACCGTCATCACCAACCTCGCTGTCTCCGCGATCGTCGGTCCGCATGCCCGACTCGAGCTCTCGCGCATCGCTCAAACGGGCGCCAAGACTCAGCACGTCGAAACGATCGAACTGCATCTCGCCGAAGGCTCGACGACGAAGGTCATTCAGCTGACGACAGGCGGAGCCGTCAGCCGTACCACCGCATTCGTGGACCATGCGGGCCGCGAGTCCACGCTCGAGTGGCACGCCGCGGCGCTCGGCGAAGGCACGCAGTCGCACGACGCGTACGTCCGTGTCGCCCACTCAGCGCCCGGCGCCAAAACACTGCAGCAATTCCGAGGCATCGCCTCCGGTCGATCACGCGTCTCGTTCAACGGGCATATGCGAGTGGATGCCACATCTCCCAATGCGCAGTCCGACCAATCTTTGAAGTGCCTGCTCGCAGGACCGGAAGCCGAAGCCGACGTCCGCCCTCAGCTCGAGATCTACACCGATGCCGTCAAAGCGAGTCACGGCGCTACGGTGGGTAAGCTCGATCCGGATATGCTCTTCTATCTGCTCTCGCGCGGCATTCCCGAAGAGTCCGCTTCTTCGCTCCTCAAGTGGGCGTTCGTAAGCGATGTAATCCGTCGACTCTCGACCCCTGCCCTGCGCGCGGATATCGAACACTCGCTCGAACGCGTGCTGCCGGGCGCCGTGGCTGCGAGGTCAGGCACATGAACGCGCGCGTCGCTGAAGCGGCCTATGACGTCGCCCGCGTTCGCGCGGATTTTCCGGTGCTCTCGACGACGGTTCGCGGCAAGCGTCTCGCGTTTCTCGACACCGCCGCCTCGGCGCAGCGCCCGCTGGCCGTCATTGAAGCCGTCGATCATTACGAACGCACGAGCCATGCCAACGTACACCGCGGCGTTTACCAGCTGAGTCAGAAGGCGACCGATGCCTTCGAGGGCGCGCGCGAACGCGTCCGCCATTTTCTGAATGCCTCGAGCCTCAAGGAGGTGATCTTCACCCGAGGTACAACGGAATCGATCAATCTCGTGGCGCAGTCATGGGGTCCGCGGCTCGGCCCTGGCGATGAGATCTTGATTACCTGGATGGAGCACCACGCGAACATTGTTCCGTGGCAGATGCTCTGCCAGCGCACAGGCGCCACGTTGAAAGTTGCGCCGATCGATCGTCGCGGCGAACTCGACCTCGAGGCCTTCAGAGCCCTACTCTCGAGCCGCACCAAGCTCGTAGCGTTCACCCAAGTCTCCAATGCCTTGGGCACCGTGCTGCCGATCCAAGACATGATCGCTGCGGCCCGAGCGGTCGGCGCACTCACGCTCGTCGACGGTGCTCAGGCCGTCGCGCACCAACGGGTCGACGTGCAGGCACTCAACTGCGACTTCTATGCTTTCTCGAGCCACAAGCTCTACGGACCCACCGGCATCGGCGTGCTCTGGGCGCGAGAGTCCGTGCTGCGGGACATGCCGCCGTGGCAAGGCGGCGGAGACATGATCTTGACGGTGAGCTTCTCGGGTACGACGTACAACGAGCTGCCCTATCGTTTCGAAGCGGGCACGCCGAACATGTCGGGTGCGGTGGGGCTTGCCGCGGCCATCGGCTATCTCGAAGCACTCGGCATCGAACGCGCCCACGCACACGAGCAGCGCTTACTCGGACGTGCAACCGCTGCGCTGAAAGCGATCGAGGGTGTGCAGATCATCGGCGAGGCCAAAGAAAAATCTGGCGTAATCTCGTTCGTGGTGGACGGCGTGCATCCCCACGACCTTGGCACCATTCTCGATGACGAAGGCGTCGCGGTCCGTACGGGTCATCACTGCGCGATGCCCGTGATGGAATTCTTCGATGTGCCGGCGACGGCCCGCGCGTCGTTCGGCTGCTATTCAGACGACGCGGACATCGACCAGCTTGTGCGGGCGCTCGGACGGGCGCGTGAGGTATTCGGCTGATGGATCTCAAAGATCTGTATCGAGACGTCATCCTCGATCACAACAAACGCCCGAGGAATTTTGGGCGGCTTGAACCCTGCGACACCTCGGCCGATGGCAACAATCCGCTTTGCGGCGATCGCCTCACTCTGACACTACGTCTCGAGGGCGATCGGATCAGCGATATCAAATTCGACGGTAAAGGCTGCGCGATCTCGACAGCGTCGGCCTCGCTCATGACCGAAGCCATCAAGGGCAAAGACGGCGCGGCCATCAAACATTTGAGCGAGCTCGTGCATCAGGCGCTGACCGCGCATGGCGATGACTCCGCGCCGCCCGCGGAACTTGGCAAGCTCGCGGCCCTCGCCGGTGTGCGCGAGTATCCCGCGCGCGTGAAATGCGCGAGCCTGTGTTGGCACACCCTCGATGCCGCGCTGAAACATCGCGCGAATGCACTCGGCGAGGCCCCGATCGGTCCGGCCACGGTTTCCACGGAATAACTCACAGACTTTTTCATCCTCATGCGCAGTCACGAAAACGAAGCCTTCGTACTGAGCCGCAACACACCCGCGGTCATGGTCCCCTCGGGCGATCAGATCGAACTCAAAGCGGGCCTCGCGGGGTTTATCACCCAGGCCTTGGGCGGCAGCTTCACGCTCTACGTCGAGGGCAATCTTTATCGCCTGTCGGGCGAGAACGCAGACGCCATTGGCAAACAGGGCTTCATTCCGCCCGAGTTACCCCCCGATGCGACCGAAGAAGACGTGAAAGCGCTCGCGTGGAAACAGATGCGTACCTGCTTCGACCCCGAGATTCCGATCGATATCGTTGAGCTCGGACTCGTTTACGAGTGCGAGGTACGTTCGAATGACGATGGCTCTCGCACGGTAGGCGTCAAGATGACCCTCACCGCGCCCGGCTGCGGGATGGGCGAAGTGCTGGTGCAAGACGTTCGCGAGAAAATCGAGATCATCCCGACCGTGTCCAAAGCCGATGTCGAACTGGTGTTCGACCCCCCCTGGAATCAGTCAATGATGTCCGAAGCCGCCCGTCTGCAGACCGGGATGATGTAGCGATGGGTGCCTCAGGCGCCTGGATCGACGTCGGGGAGGCTTCAATCCTCGCCTCCGGCGGCCGACTCGATGCAGAAGTCGATGGGTTCTACGTCGCCGTCGTGCAACTCGACGGCGTGCTCCATGCGTTCGAAGATCGCTGCACCCACGACGGCGAGTCACTCGCGGGTGCAGACGTCGAACCCGATGCCGCGACGCCCTGCGGCGTCGTCGTGTGCCCTCGGCATGGCGCAAAGTTCTGCCTTCGTACGGGCAACGCGCTGACGCCACCCGCGTACGAACCGCTCAAAGTGTTCGAGGTACGCGAGCGCGCAGGTCGGGTCGAGGTTCTCGCCCCGTGAAACGTCTTACGCTGGTTCGGCACGGTCATGCCGAGGCACGGGCCGAAGGGGGAGACTTCTACCGCGCCCTGAGCGCCCAAGGCCGATCGGAAACCACCCGCACGGCCGCTGCCCTCAGCGCACACCTCCCCGCGCCAGATTCGATGCTCTCGAGTGAAGCGCTGCGAACACGTGAGACCGCGCAGCTGCTATCCGAGCATTTGAAGTCCCCCACCGTCATTAAAACCTCGAAGGCGCTCTATCACGCGAGCTCATCGACGCTGCTCGACGTCATTCAGGGCACGCCGAACTCCGTTCAGCATCTGCTGCTCGTGGGGCATAACCCGGGGCTCTCCGAACTCGCGTTGCGCTGGGCTCGAAAATTCGGAGCCCACGCCGACTTCGGGGGTTTTGCAACGGCAGGATGGTGCTCGGTGACCTTCGACACCGAGGACTGGAGCGTCATCAGCTCGCCGCTCGACGCCGTGTTTGGTTGAGCGCCCGGCGCACAAAATCCCGAGGCACCGTGGTCTTCGGCGCCTTGTTCACATGAGGTAGGAACCACTCCCGCACGTCGCGATCGAGCGCGACGCCGTGCATGTAGTTGTAGAGCGCAGCATTGAGCGCCTCGCCAAGCGCGTCATGATCGATCCCGCTCGGGTCAATGAAATGGATGTCGTTACGAGCGAACCCCCCTTTCGGCAAGGGCGCAAGTGATACGCCGTAGGCGGCCGGATCTCGCCCGACGGGTGAGTGCACGGTACAGGTGTAGCGATGGAAGAACCCGGACTGGATACACCCTTCGAGAAAGAGCTGTCGCACATATTCAAGCGAATCTACGGTCTCTGCCACGGTCTGCGTCGGAAAGCCGTACATCAAATACGCATGCACCAAGACGCCCGCATCGCTGAACGCGCGCGTCACCTGCGCCACCTGGGCGATAGACACGCCTTTTTTCATGAGCGTAAGTAACCGATCGGAGGCGACCTCGAGACCGCCCGTGATGGCGATGCAGCCACTCGCAGCAAGTAGCTCACAAACATCCGGCGTGAATGATTTTTCGAATCGGATGTTTCCCCACCAGGAGATCTGACGATCCCGCCGCAAGAGCTCTTGCGCCATCGCCTTGAGCGCCTTGGGCGGCGCGGCCTCATCGACGAAGTGAAAACCTGTCTCGCCGGTTTCGTGGATGATGCGATCGATGCGATCGACGAGCACCGAGGCATTGGCCGTTTCATAGCGCGAGATGTAGTCGAGCGAGATATCGCAGAAGCTGCACTTTTTCCAGTAGCAACCATGTGCGACAGTCAGTTTGTTCCAACGCCCGTCCGACCATAGACGGTGCATGGGATTCAGCATGTCGAGCAGCGATAGATACCGCCGCAACGGAAGACCGTCCCACGTGGGCGTACCGACTTCGGCGAACGGCACATCGGGCTCCCCGATGTTGAGATATCTCACCTTCCCCGCCTCACGCACGAAGGTCCGCACGAGCTGATCGCAGGGTCGCAGTCCTTGCCAGGCCTCGAGGAGTGCAAGCAGCGGACGTTCGCCGTCATCGAGCGTCACTTGATCGAAGAAGTCGAAGACTCGCGGCTCGGTCAGCTCACGAAGTTCCGTGTTGACGTAACCTCCACCGAGTACGATCGTGGTCTTGGGCGCGACCTCGCGCACAGATTGCGCGATACGAAACGCTCCATAGACCGCGCCTGGAAACGGCACCGACAACAATACGATGTCAGGCTTATGTCGTGCGATGGCCGAGACCGTAAGCTCGTGCAGCCATTCGTCGATGAGTGTGCGCGGCGCCTCGAGCGCCGAAGCGAGCGGATCAAAACTCGGCGCGCTGGCCGCTAGTCGCTCAGCATAACGCACGAACTCAAATCGCGGATCGATCGCCTCGCGCAGGACATCGGCGATGTCATTGAGATAGAGCGTGGCGAAATGACGCGCGCGGTCGCTGGTACCGAGCGCTCCGAAGGCCCACGCCAGCGGGTCACCCCCTTCCTCCTCCGCGAGATAGTTCTCAAGCGAATCGAAGCGCGGACCCTCGGGTAGAAACTGTCGCAAGGCGATGCGATGCGCAAGCGTGGCGTCGCGGCCCTGAAGAAACGCAATCACGCCATCGATGGTCGCGTAATATCGCTCGAACTCCCCAAGAAATCGACTCGTGTACGGTCCGCGCCGGCGTTTAGGGATGCGCTCGCAGACCTCGCGGACGGACACCAATCCCGTCGAGGACAGGAGCCGCAGTACGAGTTCGAGCGCGAGATCCTCCTGCCGCGCATCGAAGCCGCGGGAACGCAAGAAGCCCGTGAGATACGCCGTCGACGGATACGGCGTGTTGAGCTGCGTCATCGGCGGGATGACGCTCAGCAGCCGAGGTGAGCGACGAGCCATACCCCGCGGCTCAGTGAGCGAGCGCTTTGAGTCGCTCAGCTTCTTCGTGACCCAGGTAGCTCTTGATGAGTCGCCGCGCAAGGTAAAGGAGCGGAATCAGCGCGATGGCCGCGAGCATCTTGTAGAGGTAATTGACCGTGCCGACCGCCAGAAACTGCGGAATCGGCCACTGCTGCGGTCCAAGTACGAACGCAATGTACAGCACGACGAAACTATCGATGAACTGCGAGACGGCCGTCGACCCGGTGGCCCGCAACCAGATGAGTTTTTCGCCGGTAACCGCGCGGATCTTGCGAAACACGGTGATGTCGACCAACTGCCCGATCAAGAACGCGACGATCGAGCCGATGATGGTCCAGAGGCCCTGCCCGAACACCTGTGCATAGGCATGCTGAATATCCGGCACGCCGAGCGATCGATTAGCCTCGACCCAGAACCCTGCCGGCGCAAGGCCGATCGAGATGTAAGCTGCGATGAAGGCGTAGGAGATGAACCCCACCGCGACCCAGGAAACCAGTCGTACGCCCTTCACGCCGTAGTACTCGTTGATGATATCGGTCATCACGAACACCACCGGCCAGAGCAATACGCCCGCCGTGAAATTGAGGGTTCCTGTTACCCCCAGCAACGACCACTCGATCGGGTCGATGCCGAGCGTCGCCTCGAGCGAGAATATTTTGACGCCGACGAACTCAGCGAGTAGCGCGTTGGTCAGGAAAAACCCCGCGAGCACCACGAACAGTCGGTTGGTCCGCTGATCGGAAACGTGCATGCGGGGCTCCAGGTGCCGGAGTTAGTACGGCGTGCAGAAGCAGTGCGCGTACACCTGACCCTGAACGGCGTAGCGATTGAACCGCAATACGCTGCGCTCGATGGGGCCGAAGTCGCGGCGCGCGGCGAGCACGGCGGCCCGAGTCGGGCCCTCAAGCGAGGTCATCGCGCCCAACCCGAAGCCGCCCAACGCCTCGGCATTGACCGTCTTGAGTGCGAGCGCAGCCGCCTTCGCCTCGAGATTCGTCAGCAACTGCTGAGCGAAGCTCTTTTCCGCCTCGAGGTAATCACGCTCGAACTTGCCTTCCGCCAGACCCGCGCGCTTGGCGGCCGACGCCACGGCTTCATCCAGCGAGCCGAGCTTGTCGACGAGCCCGAGACGCAGCGCATCGCGCCCCGTCCACACACGACCCTGCGCAATCTTATCGATCTCGTCGCGGGTCTTCTTGCGACCGAGCGCCACCCGGGCGAGAAACTCTTCGTAGCCGTGCTCGATGGTCGACTGCAGTAGCATCGACGCCGCCGGACCGATTGGACGATCGATACGCAGCTCACCCGACAGCGGCGTCGTGCCGACCCCATCGACACCGATACCGAGCTTCTCGAACGTTCGGGGCGCAGTCGGGAACAGTCCAAAAATTCCGATCGATCCGGTGATCGTCGCCGGGCTCGCCCAGATTTCGTCTGCCGGTGCCGAGATGTAGTAGCCACCCGAGGCGGCGAGATCGCCCATCGAGATGACGACCGGACGCTTCGTGCGCTTGAACGCCACGAGCTCTCGGTAAATCTTCTCCGAGGCGGTCACGCTGCCTCCTGGGCTGTCGATACGCAGTACGAGCGCCTTGATGTCCTTGTCGAGGCGCGCCTTGCGGATGAGCTCGACCGTATCATCACCAGCGATAACCCCACCACCACCGCCGCCGTCGACGATTTCGCCGGAGCCGATGATCACGGCGATCCGCGAATCCGGATGCTTCGATATCTTGTCTTCCGCACGCACGACACGCAGATAATCTTTGAGCGTGACGGAGCGATAGGACTCGGTCTCCTCGTCCTTCGAGGACAGCGCAATCACCCGCTCTTCGACCTGGATCGGCGTCTTGAGCGCCGTCACGAGGTTGGCATCGAGGGCGACCTTGGCCGTGTAACCCTTGGCCGCCTTCACCTGGGTGGCGAGCGTATCGGCGTAGGTGCGCAGATCTTCAGGCTTCAGACCTCTGGCCTTGGCGACAACACCCACGTAGGTCTCCCAGAGCGAGTTGACGAACGCCTGGCTCGCCTCGCGATCCGCCGGCGACATGTCGTCGCGGATGTAGGGTTCGACCGCACTCTTGTAGGTCCCGACACGGAAAACATTGATGTCGATGCCGAGCTTGTCGAGCGCCGACTTGTAGTAGTTGCGGTAGCGCTCGTAGCCCTCGAGCACCACGAGACCCTGCGGATCGAGATAGACCTCATCCGCATGCGCCGCCACATAGTAAGTATCACGGGAATAACCAAGGCCTGTTGCGACGACTTTCTTGCCGGACTTGCGGAAGTCCGTGATGGCGCGCGAGAACTCATCGAGGGTCGGTTGACCCGCGCCTGACATTTCGTCGAACTCAAGCACGAGCGTCTTGATGCGCTTGTCGTCTTTGGCCGCCGCGATGGCATCGGTCAAGTCGCGCAGCGTGGTCTCACTGCCGCCCATGCCTCGCGCCTCGGCGAGTGCGCGATCAAAAGCGTCGCCACTCGGCTGTTCAACGATTTCGCCGACCGGGCGAATCACCAGTGCCGCGTCAGACGGTAGCTTGGGGATCGAGCTCTGCAGTGCACCGATCAGCACCCCGAAGATCACGAGGAGGAGCAGCAAGTGCAAAAACTTGCGCAGACCATCGAAACCCTTGAAAACGACGCGGAAGATTTTTTTGATGAGTTCCATGAATGTTTCAGCCTGATTTGTAAATGCGATAAACGACACCGGCCAGGTCATCAGAGATCAACATCGACCCATCTGGCAGAGCCAGCAGATCGACGGGACGTCCCGTCACCTTGCCGTCAGGGCGGAGCCATCCGCCCACGAATTCTTCGTAAGCCACCGCGCGATGACCTTGGAGTCGAACGCGCGTGAGGCGGTAGCCAATCTTCTCGGTGCGGTTCCAGGAACCGTGCTCGGCGATGATGACGCTACCCTCGCCATCAAAGAGCATGCCAAGCGGCGCCACGTGAGGACCCAGCTCCTGCACCGGTGCGGTGGCATCGCCACATCGACCGAGCTTGCCGAACTGCGGATCGATGACGCCTCGACCGTGACAAAACGGAAAACCGAAATGCTCGCCCACCCGGCTCGCTCGGTTGAGCTCGCACGGCGGCGTGTCGTCGCCCAACATGTCGCGACCATTGTCGGTGAACCACAGATCACCCGTCTTCGGGTGCCAGCGGAACCCCACCGTATTGCGAACGCCATGCGCAACGACTTCACGATCACTGCCGTCCGGGTTCATGCGTGTGATCATCGAGTAGCCGTCGCTGTCTCGATCGCACACGTTGCAGGGCGCGCCGATCGGCACGTAGAGCTTGTCATCGGGACCAAAGGCAATGTAACGCCAACCATGATGACGATCGGCCGGAAGCGTTGCGACGGTCACGGGCGCACGAAGCTTGGCCACACCCTGATCGAGCTGCGTATCGATGTCGTCGTAGCGCGTGATGCGATCGATCTCGGCGACGTACAACGCGCCTTGACGGAACGCCACGCCGTTCGGAGAGTTGAGACCACTCGCGATAACTTTGACCTCACGCTGCCCGTCCTTGCCCTCGCGGATGGCGTAGACCCGACCCCCGCCCGTTCGCGTACCCACAAAAACGGTGCCTCGCGGTGAGCGCACCATGGAACGCGCATTGGCGACCTCGTCGGCCCATACCTCGATGGCATAGCCGGCGGGAAGACGCAGCTCGGAGAGATTCGGGGCCGCAGCACTCCCCAGCAGGGGTGACACCGCAGCGATAAGGGCCAGCAGGCTGGATGGAAGCCGGAGGCGCATGCCTAACCTTTTCTTTGATTGGACGGGACGACCCCGCTCGCTAGGCAGTCTATCAACAGGTCTTGGGCGGTGCCATGCGACTGTGACCAGTCCCATGGCACCGCGCCGAAATCAGACCTTTTCTTCGATTCGGGCAGCCTTGCCCGACAGATCGCGCAGGTAGTACAGCTTGGCGCGACGGACGTTACCGCGACGCTTGACCGAGACCGCCGCGATGGTCGGGCTCTGCGACTGGAAGGTGCGCTCGACGCCCTCGCCGTGCGAGATCTTGCGCACGGTGAACGAGGAGTTGAAGCCGCGATTGCTCTTGGCGATCACGACCCCCTCGTAGGCCTGGACGCGCTCGCGGTCGCCTTCGACCACTTTCACGTCGACCACGACGGTGTCACCCGGATTGAAGTCCGGCAGCTCTCGCGTCGTTCGACGCTTTTCCATTTCGGCAATCACGTTAGCCATTGTTGTCTTCCTCTAAAAGTTCGCGCTCTTCATCGGTGAGAGCGCGACCCGATCCACCTGGTTGGAGTAGGTCGGGTCTGCGCGCTTGCGTGCGCTCCAACGACTCTCGCAACCGCCACCGCCGGATCGCCGCGTGGTTTCCACCCTGCAGCACCTCCGGCACCGTTCGACCTTCCCACTCGATCGGCCGCGTGTAGTGCGGCCAGTCGAGTCGTCCCGCGGTGAAGGACTCTTCCACGTTTGAACGCTCGTCACCAAGCGCCCCGGGCAGAAGTCTCACCGCCGCATCGATCACTGCGAGCGCCGCGAACTCGCCGCCCGAGAGAACGAAATCTCCGAGTGACAGTTCACGATCGATTCGCGAATCGATCACGCGCTGGTCGAGTCCTTCGTAACGACTCGCCACCAGCACAAACCCAGGCAAGGCGGCGAGTTCGCGCGCCACGCCCTGGTCAAATCTTTGGCCCTGCGCCGACAGGTGCACCCGCGGCACTCCGGCCGGCAACTGCGCCGTCGCGGCATCTATGGCTGCTGCCCAGGGCGGTGGTGTACCCACCATACCCGGACCACCGCCGTAGGGCCGGTCATCCACTGTCTTGTGCGGATCATCGGCGAAAGACCGCGGATCGACACACTCGACACTCGCGAGGCCACGCTCCAGCGCGCGACCCAGCACTCCGTATCCCAGCGCCCCGCGCACCATCGCAGGGAACAGCGTGACCAGCGCAATCTGCAAAGGCGCTTGCCGCCCGGTCACTTCAAAACTCCTCCGGCCAATCGACCCGAACGCATCGCGCTTCGGCGTCGATCGACTTCAGGTGCTCTCGGGTCACCGGAAGCCAACGCTCCTGCTCGCCTCGCACCACCATGACGGCGTTCGCCGGCATGTCTTCGAACCGCTCGATGACGCCGAACTCGACGCCCTCGAGATTGACTACCCGAAAGCCGATCAGATCGACTCGGTAGTGCTCGTTGGGTGCAGTCGTCGGCAACGCCGAACGCGGCACCTCGATGATCTGACCCACAAAGATCTCAGCCTCTTCGCGGGTGGTCACTCCTTCTAAGCGCGCCTCGAACCCGTTGGGGTTCTGTCGCGACTCAGCGACCTCCACCTCTCGTCGTTCGCCCGATGTCGAGCGCAGAAACCACGAGGGGTAATCAAACAGGGCTTCAGGCGGCTCGGTCCACGACTCGAGATGCAACCAGCCTTTCAGTCCTTTGGGGCGTCCGAGACGTCCCAACTCCACCCATGACACGCGGGACATTTCCACGCGCGGTTGGGCGGCAAGACCCTCAGGCCGCGGCCTGGGTGGCCTGCTTACGGTAGTCCCTGACGAGCGTCTTCACGCGATCCGACGGCTTGGCGCCCTGGCCAACCCAGTACTCGATGCGGGAGAGGTCAAGGCGCAGACGCGGCTCGCTCTTGCGGGCCACGGGATTGAAGAAGCCTACGTTCTCGAGGCTGAGGCCGCCCTGACGCTTGCGGCTATCGGTGACCACGACGTGATAGAACGGCGAGTTCTTGGCGCCACGACGGGTGAGACGAATCGTTACCATGGTCTATACGCCCTTCCAGGGGGTCGAAAAAGAGCGCGGAGTCTACAGAAATCAGGGACTTGATGGAAGCGCTAGCGGGGGGGCGTGAACCCCGGGGGGAGCCCCCCACCCTTCAGGGCCCCGAGCATGCGGCGGAACTTGCCGCCCTTCATGCCCTTCATCATGCGCTGCATGTCAGAAAACTGCTTCAAAAGGCGGTTGACGTCCTGAACCTGGGTCCCTGACCCGGCCGCGATTCGGCGCCGCCGGGACCCGTCGATCACCTCGGGGCGACGTCGCTCCCGGTGGGTCATGGAATTGATGATCGCGATCTGACGGCGAACCTGGACGTCCCCCACCCCCGCAGGCAGACCGCCCTTGGCGAGCTGCGCGGGGAGTTTGTCCATCAGCGATTCGAGACCGCCCATGTTCTGCAGTTGCTCGAGCTGACTCTTGAGGTCATAGAAATCGAACTTGCCGCCCGTGACAACTTTTTTGGCGAGGCGCTCAGCCTCGGCCGCGTCGACCTTGCCCTGCACCTGCTCGACGAGTGCGACGACATCGCCCATGCCGAGAATGCGACTCGCCATGCGCTCGGGGTCAAACGGCTCGAGCGCGTCGGTCTTCTCGCCGACACCGATGAAGACGATCGGTTTACCCGTAATTTGCCGCACCGAAAGCGCTGCGCCACCACGCGCATCACCATCGGCCTTGGTCAAAATAATACCGGTGAGATCGAGCGCGGCACCAAAGGACTTCGCGGAGTTGAGCGCATCTTGACCGGCCATCGCATCGACGACGAAAAGTTTTTCGTGCGCCCCGACACGTGAGTCGATCGCTCGCACTTCATCCATGAGTTCGGCATCGACATGCAAGCGGCCAGCCGTATCAACGATGAGCACGTCGTACACGCCGCGTCGCGCCGCCTCGAGCGCCGACTCTGCGATGGCGATCGGATCTCCACCGCTCTCTGAGGGATGAAATCCCGCACCCACCTGCTCGGCTAGTCGCTGCAATTGCAAGATGGCTGCAGGACGACGGACGTCCGTGCTGACGAGTAACACACGTTTCTTGCGTGACTCGATGAGCCAGCGGGCGAGCTTGCCCGCGGTGGTGGTCTTGCCGGCGCCCTGCAGACCCGCGAGCAACACAACGTAGGGAGGCTGGGCCCGCAGCTCGAAACCCTCCCGGGCACCCCCCATAAGCTCCACGAGTTCGCGTTGGAGGATGCTGACGAACACCTGGCCGGGGGTGAGGCTGGTGGCGACGTCGGCTCCCTGGGCCTTGGCCCTCACGGCGTCGATGAAGGTCTTGATGACGGGCAGGGCCACATCGGCCTCGAGGAGGGCCATGCGGACCTCCCGAAGGGTCTCGGAGATGTTCTCCTCGCTGATCCGCCCCTTCCCTCGGAGGTTTTGGACGGTTTTCGCGAACTTTTGACTCAGGTTTTCGAACACTGGATGATTATAGACGTGAGTGATCCCGCGCTCCCGCCGTTACTCGGCCTGCTGCTCTTGTGCCTGGTGTTATCCGCGTTCTTCTCGGGTACCGAGACGGCACTGATGAGTTTCAACCGTTACCAGCTACGCACCATGGCCAAAGGGGGCCATCGGGGGGCCATCCTCGCCGAGCGTCTGCTCGCACGCCCCGACCGACTGATCGGTCTCATCCTGCTCGGTAACAACCTCGTCAACAACCTCGCGGCCACCCTGGTCACCGTCATCGTGCTGCGAGTCTGGGGCGATGAGTGGGTGGCTGTGGGTGCAGGTGTGCTCACCTTGCTCATGCTGATCTTTTGCGAGGTCGGTCCGAAAACGTACGGCGCGCTTCACCCTCGCCGCCTCGTCGTCACCTCGTCCTACATTTACATCGTCTTGCAGTGGGTGCTGCGACCCGCCGTATTCGTGATCGGCTGGATCACGAACGGCGCGCTGAAGCTCATCGGTCTCAACGTCGATCGACACACTCAGCAGACGGCGCTCTCTCGCGAGGAGCTGCGCACGGTGGTGGCCGAGGCGGGTCTGATGATTCCGAAGAGTCACCAGCAGATGTTGATGAGCGTGCTCGATCTCGAGCGCATGACGGTCAACGACATCATGATCCCGCGACAGGATATTGCAGGTATCGATCTCGAAGACGATTGGGAGCGCATCCTCGATCAGTTGCGTCAAACGCCGCACACCCGCTTGCCCGTGTATCGAGGGGATCTTGGGCAGATGGTGGGTCTCTTGCATATGCGACGTATCGCCCAAGAGCTCGCACGCGGAACGCTCGATCGCGACCGGCTCGAAGAAATTGCCACGCAACGCGAGCCGTATTATGTGCCCGACGGTACATCGCTGACCATGCAGCTCAGCAACTTTCAGCGTGATCGGCGTCGCTTCGCGTTTGTCGTCAATGAATACGGCGATGTCGAGGGGCTCGTCACGCTTGAAGACATCCTCGAAGAAATCGTCGGTGAGTTCACAAGCGATCCGGCGACGGTGTCGCATCGAGATATTCATCGCGAACCCTCTGGCGCCTACATCGTCAACGCCTCGGCGACCATCCGGGTGCTCAATCGCTCCATGGGCTGGGAGCTGCCCACCGATGGCCCGAAGACGCTGAACGGCTTATTGCTCGAGAAGCTCGAGACCATTCCCTCGGCGGGCACCTCACTCAGGATCGGCAACCTCGACATGGAAGTCCTCCAGATCGCTGACAACGCGATACGAACCGTTCGAGTACTCAAGCGTTAGCGCACCAAATTGACCGGAAACGCAGCGATGCGGGAATGAACTTCGGGGCTACACTTCGACAAGGAGAGTCAGCCCGTGAACACACCCCTCATTTTCGCTGCCGCCCGAACCCACATCGGGCGGGTGCGCTCGCGTAACGACGATACAGCCCTGGCCGACCTCAAGCTCAACCTTCTGGCCGTCGCAGACGGCCTGGGCGGCCGACCCGCAGGCGACATCGCCAGTCGGCTCGCCATCGAAACCGTCACACACTCCCTCTCGACGATGCCACCCTCGCCTGAGGTGCCCGCGCACCTCGCCCTGCATCGTGCGGTCAACCGCGCCAACGCCCATGTATACGCCATGTCATCGCGCATCCCCGGGTGCTCGGGCATGGGTACCACGCTGGTCGCAGGATGGTTTGTGGCAACGCCTGAGCTTGGGCTGCAACTCATCGTCGCGCATGTCGGTGACTCGCGTCTCTACCGCTTCCGAATCCAGGACGGTCCGACGCTCACCGCCCTCACCCGCGATCACACCAGCGCACAGCAACTCATCGACGAGGGGCTTTACTCAGCTGAAGACGTCCGACATCTGCCGCAGCGGCACATCCTCACGAATGCATTAGGCGTTGAGCCGGAAATCAATATCGATGTGCTGACAACACCCGTCTTACCCGACGATGTGATCCTGCTGTGCTCTGACGGCCTCAGCAACATGCTCAAAGATTCCGAGATTCAGACCCTACTCGAGGGCGCACCCCGTTCCTCCGACCTCGAGCTACGCGAGCTCGCGCAAACCTTGATCGACGCAGCGAACGAGCGGGGCGGACAGGACAACATCGCCGTGGCGCTCGCCGCCTCAGCCCGGCCGAGCGCTCAAACGTAATCAAACGCCACGCGACGCGTGACACCGCAGAGCAGCTCATACGAAATGGTTCCGGCGGCTGCGGCGATCTCATCCACTGGAAGACCTTCGCCCCACATCACGGCCGGCGAACCGATCGTCACCTCCGGCAAGTCAGTCACGTCCACCGTGATCATATCCATCGAGACTCGCCCGACGATCGGCACTCGACGACCCGCGATGAGAACTGGGGATCCACTCGGAAGGTGACGCGGAATGCCGTCTGCGTAGCCCACCGCAAGCGTCGCGATTCGCGAGGCTCGCCCCGCACGCCAGGTCGCCCCGTAGCCGACGCTCACACCCGACTCGATCGATCGCAACGCGATCACCTCCGTCGACAGCGTCATGACCGGTTTCAGCCCTAGAGACTCCGCCGTGCATCCTGCTATCGGCGAACCGCCATAGAGCGCAATACCCGCCCTCACCCACTCACGATGGGTGCTTGGCCACGAGAGGATACCGGCGGAATTGGCGAGACCCGTGGCCGAAGGCTCAAAGCCCTGAAGCGCTACGGCACGCAGCTCGGACTCGAAACGGTGTACTTGCTCGCGGGTCATCGGCGAGTCGGGCTCATCGGCGCAGGCAAAGTGCGTCATCAGTCTCAACTCGCCCACGAGCGAGAGCGCCCGCAACCGCTTCGTCGCCTCGGCTGCCTGTCCCAATTGAAGGCCGAGTCGGCTCATCCCCGTATCGAGTTTCACCCACACCACCCGAGGCACCGGTGCGATATTCTTTGACAATCGCAAGAGTTCATATTGCTCGAGTAAATCGACCTGATACTCAGCGTGGACGACCAGATCGAGTTGGTGATCCATCGCGAGCGAGAGCTCTTCGCCTGAGAACACACCTTCCATCAAAACGATGGGTTGAGCCACGCCGCTTTCGCGTAACTCGATCGCCTCGCCGAGCCGCGCGACGCCAAAGGCGTCCGCATCATCGAGCGCTCGCGCTGCACGCACCGCCCCATGACCGTAGGCATTGGCCTTGATCACGGCCATCATTTTCGACGTCGGTGCAGCCGCTTTCAGTCGAGCGAGGTTGTGACGCCAAGCGTCCAACGAAATAAGCGCCCGGGTCGGGTTCGACAGAGATTGAAAGTCGGCCATACGCGATGGCCGCGACTCAGCGCAGCACGCCCTCAGCGTAAGAGTCGGGCGCGTAATTGACGAAGCGTGAGTACTGACCCTGGAAGGTCAGCAGGAAGGTGCCTGTCTCGCCGTTCCGATGTTTGGCGAGATCGATCTCGGCGATGCCTTTCTTGGTGGTGTTTTTGTCGTACACCTCTTCGCGATAGATCAGCAGAATCATATCCGCGTCCTGCTCGATGGCACCCGACTCACGAAGGTCAGACATCACGGGCTTCTTGTCTACGCGCTGCTCGACACCGCGGTTGAGCTGCGACAGCGCGATCACGGGCACGCTGAGCTCCTTGGCCAGCGCCTTGAGACCGCGAGAGATCTCGGCGATCTCAGTCGCGCGGTTTTCTTTGGTCCCGGGCACCTGCATAAGCTGCAGATAGTCGACGACGACCAAGTTGAGTCCGTGCTCTCGGTGCACGCGGCGCGCTCTCGCGCGAAGCTCGGTCGGCGTGAGCGCCGGGGTCTCATCGATGAATATTTTGGCCTCGGCCAGTTGCCCGGCAGCGCCCGTGATTCGCGGCCAATCGTCGTCGGAAATCTGCCCGCTACGAATATGACCGAGAGAGACTCGACCGATCGACGAAAGCATGCGCGTCAGCAGCTGCTCGGACGGCATTTCCATGGAGAAGATCGCGACCGACGCATTCACGCCTGCCTTGAGCGCCGCATACTCGGCCATGTTGACTGCGAAAGTAGTCTTTCCCATCGACGGGCGTCCCGCGACGACGACGAGGTCACCCCCGCGCAGTCCGCCGGTCTTGCGATCGAACTCGTCGAAACCGGTGGGCAATCCACGCATGCCGTCCGGATTGTTGTGCCACTCGTCGATTTGATCGATGAGTCCCGGCATGAGTTGGTGAACGGACACCGCGCCATCGCGCTTGCCCCGAACGCCCTGCTCGGCGATCGCGAAGACGCGACTTTCGGCCGTCTCAACGAGCTCTTGAGCCGTCTCCCCTTCGTTGTTGAAGACCGAGGCAGCAATTTCGGTGCCGGCCGATAGCAGCTGTCGCAGTAAGGAACGTTCGCGAACGATGGCCGCATAAGCGCGGACATTGGCCGCGGTCGGCGTATCCCGCGCGAGCGCACCGAGATAAGCGAGCCCGCCGGCATCGGCGAGCCGACCGCTGCGCTCGAGATGCTCACTCACGGTCACCGCATCGGCGGGCTTGCCTTGAGTGGCGAGCAAACCGATGGATTCAAAGATGAGTTTGTGATCGGGACGGTAGAAGTCTTCAGGACGAAGAACGTCGGCGACGTTGTCCCACGCGGAAGCGTCGAGGAGCAGGCCGCCCAATACGGCCTGCTCCGCCTCGAGAGAGTGCGGCGGCGTTCGAACGTCTCCGCCGCGGGTGCTCACGGAGTGATTACTCCTCAGCGACGATCGTGACCGGCAGCTGCACGTCGACGTCGGTGTGCAGATGCAACACGATCTGGTGGTCGCCCACCATGCGGATCGGACCGTTCGGCAAACGGACTTCCGAACGCACCACTTTGTGACCTTGGGCCGTGCAGGCTTCGGCGATGTCGGTGGTGCTGATGGAACCGAAAAGCTTGCCTTCGTTACCCGCCTTGGCGGTGATGCGCAGCGTGAACTCCTTGAGCGCAGCGGCACGCGACTCAGCGTCCGAGAATTGCTCACGAGCAATCTTCTCGAGCTCAGCCCGACGCGCCTCGAACTTTGCAACGTTCGCCGGCGTGGCGAGCGTGGCTTTGCCCGAGGGCAACAGGAAGTTGCGGCCGTAGCCCGACTTCACTTTGACGCGATCACCGATGTTGCCAAGATTCGCGACTTTGGTAAGCAGAATAACGTCCATGGTTGCTCCTGCCTCTTAGTGCTGATCGGTGTACGGCAGCAACGCGAGGTATCGCGCACGACGTACGGCCTGAGCGAGCTGGCGCTGATAAAACGAGCGCGTACCGGTGATACGGCTCGGCACGATCTTGCCGGTCTCGGTGATGTAACCCTTGAGCGTCGCCAAATCTTTGTAGTCGATCTGCTTGACGTCTTCCGCAGTGAAGCGGCAGAACTTCTTGCGACGGGTGAATCGGCTCGCGCCGCCCGACTGTTTGTTGTCTCTCATGTTCGATTACTCCCCGATCTGCTCGTCATCGCCCATATCGTCGCGACGCCCGCGACGAGGACGATCGAAACCACCCTCAGCCTCTTCCTCGTTGGCCTTGGCCATCGGTGAGGGCTCGGTGACCGGGCCATCCATCTTGATGACGAGGTGACGCAACACCGCATCGCTGAAGCGGAACGCACCGGTGAGCTCGGCCAGCGTCTTCTGGTCGGTCTCGATATTGAGGAGAAGGTAGTGAGCCTTGTGGACCTTGGAGATCGGGAACGCCAGTTGGCGACGACCCCAGTCTTCGACGCGATGCACCTGGCCACCGCCCGACGTGATCATGCTCTTGTACCGCTCGAGCATGGCCGGAACCTGCTCGCTCTGGTCTGGATGGACCAGAAACACGACTTCGTAATGCCTCATGTTGTCTCCTTGTGGATGTGAAGCTCCCCGGCGAGGCTGCCAGTGGAGCAAGGAATTCCCGGTAAAACGGGCTGGCGGACTATAGCGGAGGGCCCTCCCCCGGGCAAGGGCGCCCCCGACAAGGGTAGCGCCCCCAGGCAGGACCGCCGCGGGGGCGGGTCAGGGCTTCTGACGCTGCCGAACCGCCTCGTACAGCAGCATCCCGGTGGCCACCGACACATTCAGGCTTTCGACCGCCCCTAGGGACGGCAGGCGGACGAGTAGATCGCAATGCTCTCGGGTATTGTGCCGAAGCCCACTGCCCTCTGCGCCCATCACAAGCACGATCGGCCCCTTGAGATCGACCTCGTCGGCGCGCTGGGTGGCCGCGGCATCCGCCCCGACCACCCAGAGTCCTCGCTCTTTCAGCTCACGCAGACAACGAGAGAGATTGGTGACGACCGTGAGCGGCGTGGTTTCGGCCGCACCCGCCGCGACCTTGCGCACCGTGGCATTGAGTTGAACCGCTCGATCTTTGGGAATGACCACTGACAACGCACCGCAGGCATCGGCCGTCCGCAAACAGGCGCCAAGATTGTGGGGGTCTTGAACGCCATCGAGCGCGAGCACGATCGGTGCTGCGCCCGACCTGTCGATGGCAGCGCCGAGATCGTCTTCGCTCCAGGGCGCCATCGGTCGAACTTCCGCGATGACGCCTTGATGCGCGGCACCACCGGCGATTTTCTCGAGACGCTGCGTCTCGACACGCTCAACCGAGATCTTGGCTTTCGTCGCCGCGGAAAGCAGGGCTGTCATACGCGCATCCTCGCGACCGCGCGCCACGAAAACTTTGAGCACGCGATCGGCATGACGCTCAAGCAGCGCCTGAACCGCGTGCAGACCGTGAACCATTTCGGTGGATCCCATCCCGCACATCCTACCTCGGCCGACGCCGATGCCGCGCACCCTCGCGAGGCGAATGATGCGGCGCACGGCGAGGCTTTCCCTCGACCACCGGAACCGGATCGTCGAGCTCGAGATCGATGAGCCCCTCGACGGGGTTTGCGTTCGTCACGACCACGCGCACGGGCGCGCCAATGCCGAGCCGCTGCTTGCGACGCTTGGCGAACCAGGCCTGCCCATTCGACTCCATGACGTATTCATTGTCATCGAGAGAATCGAGACGTAGCAAGCCGTCGATACCGAGACCTCGCAACTGCACAAAGCAACCGTATTCCACGACCGTGGTGATGAGCCCATCGAACGTCTGCCCCAAGCGCTCGCGCAGGTAACTGCACTTCAAGAAGGTATCGACGTAACGGTCGGACTCATCTGCACGCTTCTCGAGTCGCGAGAGATCTTGGCCGAGACTGCCTAGCTCGTCGGCGCCGTATCGTCGGCCCGTCGGATCGTTCGCCTCCACCACGGCCTTGAGCGCTCGGTGCACGACGAGATCGGGATAACGGCGGATCGGCGAAGTGAAGTGCGCGTACTCATCGAGCGCCAGACCAAAGTGGCCAATGTTGGTGGGCTGGTAAATGGCCTGTGGCATCGAGCGCACGACCAGAGACTCGATGAACGGCAAATCGGCACTGCCACTCGCCCGTTCGGTGATCTGTCGCATGTCCCGCGGCTCGATTTCCTCGGGCAGATCGACATCGATTCCGAGTGCAGCCAACTGCGTGAGTAGCTGATCGATTTTCTTTTCTTCAGGGGTTCCGTGAACGCGGTAGAGACCCCCCGCTTTCGCTGCCTTGAGCTGACGCGCAGCGGCGACATTCGCGAGAATCATGCACTCTTCAATGAGTTTGTGCGCATCGTTGCGGCCGTAAAGCCCGATGCTTCTCACGCGCCCCTCCGTATCGAATTCGAACGCGGGCTCAGTACTCTCAAAATCAAGCGCCCCTCGGCGATGCCTCGCTTTGAGCAATGACCGGTAGAGATCGACGAGCGGCGATAACTTGGGCAGCAACGCACCCACCGTGTGACGCGCCTCGGGTCGCCCCTCGAAGAGCGCTTCGAATGCCAGTTTGTACGTGAGCCGCATATGGCTGCGCATCACCGCCGGATAAAAACGAAACTCGAGTAGCGCGCCCCCACGACTGACCAGCATGTCGGCCACGAAACACAACCGATCGACCTCAGGCTCGAGCGAGCACAAGTGGTTGGACAGTGCAGTCGGCAACATCGGTAACACGCGATTTGGAAAATAGACCGACGTGCCCCGCTCGAGCGCATCGACATCGAGGCCCGAACCCGATCGAACGTAGTGACTGACATCGGCGATCGCGACGACGAGTCGGAACCCCTTCGCATGGGTTTCGGCGTAGACGGCATCATCAAAATCGCGAGCGTCTTCACCATCGATGGTGACGAGCGGCATGTCACGAAGATCGATACGCCCTTTCGCTTCGCGCGGATCGATGCGCTCGCCGTACGCCTCGGCCTCTTGCAGTGCTGCCGCACGAAACTCCACTGGCAATGAATGACGCGCGATCGCGGTTTCTGTCGCCATCTCGAGAGGACGTTCGGGATCGAGGCGTCGGACAACTTCGGCCATCGCGCTGCGATGCGCCTCAGGATAGCGCGTGATGCGCGCGATGACCCAATCACCCGCGCGTGCGCCCGCGAGTTTTTCGGGGGGCACGAGACATCGCAGACTGAGCCGACGGTCGACCGAATGCACGAAGAGCGTACGACCGACCGCCTCGACCGTTCCCAGAAATGCCGTGACACCCCGCGAGAGGATCTTCTCCATCTCGCCCGAGAGCCGCCCGTCACGAGCGCGCTCCACGCGCACCCGCACGCGATCGCCTGAGGTGAGTCCCGTCATTTGCGGAGGCGGAAGAAACACGCTCTCCTCTTGTCCCTCGACCCGAACGAAACCGAAGCCCGATCGATGGGCCGACACGACACCTTCCAGAGTTCCGATGCTGCTGCGACCGTGGACGCTCCGAGCGCCATGGGCAGCTCGACTGCCGCGGCGCTCGCCTGGGCGCGCATCACCGCGCTGGCCGTGGCGAGATCCACGGCTCGATTTTCGTGACTTCAATTGACAGTCCTCATGGTGCTGCGTAATTTACGCGGCCCACCTTGCCCGGGTGGCGGAATTGGTAGACGCACTAGTTTCAGGTACTAGCGGGTAACACCGTGGAGGTTCGAGTCCTCTCCCGGGCACCAAATTAGGGGATCGTCGACGACTCAGTCGGCAATCTCGAAAGACAGTCCCGCTCGCGAGACGAGCCGCGATAACAGACTCTCGCCGAACATCGTCGAGGGCGTCCAAAAACCCCCGCTGCGCTCCGATTTTTGAACCTCGAGTGCCAGACATACCGCGGCCTCTCCGAGCATCTTGGCTGTTGATCCGTAGCCCGGATCACGATCGCCTGTGACCTTGGCGCTAATCACCTGACCGTCGTCTGTTCGCCCGAGGAAACGCAGATCAAAGAAACCTCGCCGTTGTGCCTCGGGACTCGGGCCCTCACCTGGCTTCGGCAACACATACCGCTCAAGCAACGCACGCGTCGGTCCGATTGCACTAGCGAACATAAACGCCCCCAAACCCAAAGCCGTTCCAATCGCCGCGAGGCGCCCTTGGAATCCTCGACCCGTCGAGACCGCTTCGTCATAACGGAAATCGCGCGTGTAGGCGTACCCACTCAAAGCGTTGCTTCGGTGTACGATGCGCGTGTTGATGGCTGCCATGACGAAGGGCGCGACGAAGCCTTTGAAGTCTGCATCGTAAAGCGCCGACGAAACATTCGGTTGGCGCACATTCGCGCCACCCGTCACGCCGACGCAGAGTGAGTACGGGTTGGCGAGCTCTTTGCGCAACGCAGGATTTGCGCGAACTTCCTTGGCGACGTTGAGCAAACTCGCGGCGGTACCGCCCGAGAATCCTCCGCGCATCGCTCGTACGCGCATTTTGATGCGACTTGCGGGACGACCGAGACGTCGACGCGCTTCTTGCTGAAGAAAGAACACGCCGAAATCGGACGGGATGGAATCGAAGCCACAGCAATGAACGATGCGTGCACCGCTCGCCTTGGCTGCAGACTCGTACCGCTCGATCATTCGGCGAATCCACTGCACCTCGCCGGTGAGGTCGCAGTAGTCAGTCCCGGTCTCGGCACACGCCTTGACCAAAGGCTCGCCATAGAGCGCGTACGGTCCGACGGTCGACACCACGACTTTCGCGCGCACGGCCAGCGAGCGCATGGCCGTCTCATCGGCAGCATCAGCCACGATGACGGGCAGCCCATCAGCCGCCCCATCGAGCTCATGCTTGAGCTCGGCGAGGCGAGCCGCCGAGCGCGCCGCGATCGCCCAACGCAGCCGACTGCCGTCGTTACCGTAAGTATCGAGAAGATAGCGACACAGAATTCGACCCACGAAACTCGTGGCTCCGAACACAACGATATCGAATTCGCGCATGGGTCCTCCCCTGCATTCGCCCATCACCCGAACGGGTGACGTCGGATGATAGTCTGATCTCGGTCGGGACCGGTCGAAATCACATCGATGGGCACACCCACGAGCGCTTCGATGCGACGCAAGTAAGCTTTGGCCTCGTCGGGTAGATCGGCTTCGCGAGTGATGCCGAAGGTGGTTCCCTTCCAGCCCAGCAAATCTTCGTAGACGGGCTGCACATCGGCGAACCCGTCGACCAACAAGGGCGGCTCGCGCGAGACGACACCCGCTGCGCGATAGCCCACGCACACGCGGATGACATCGAGCCCATCGAGTACATCGAGCTTGGTCATGCAAAGCCCCGAGACGCTCGAGTGAATGACCGACCGCCGCAGGGCGACGGCGTCAAACCAGCCGCAACGTCGACGGCGACCCGTCACTGCACCAAACTCCTGCCCCACGCGCTGCAGATGTTCGCCCGTTTCGTCGAAGAGTTCGGTTGGAAACGGTCCCGCCCCCACGCGCGTGGTGTAGGCCTTCACGATGCCGAGTACGTAGTCAAAGTTACGCGGGCCGAGACCCGTACCCGTCCCTGCGAATCCTGCCGTGGTATTCGATGACGTGACGAAGGGATAGGTTCCAAGGTCAACGTCGAGCATCGCGCCCTGCGCGCCCTCGAACATGACATTCGCACCGGCGTCGCGCAGCTTCTGCAATTCGTTGGTGACGTCGCAGACGAGCGGTTTGATGCGCTCCGCCATCGAAAGATGGCTATCGAGCGTCGCTTGGAAGTCGACGGGCGGCAGCTTGAAGTAGTGCTGCAGCACGAAGTTGTGGAAATCGAGGATCTCGCCGAGCTTCGAGGCGAAGCGCTCACGCTGGAAGAGATCGGCGACTCGAAGCGCTCGACGCGCCACTTTGTCTTCGTACGCCGGGCCGATTCCGCGACCCGTCGTGCCGATCGCGTTGACGCCACGCGCCTGCTCACGCGCACGATCGAGCGATACGTGTGACGTAAGAATGAGCGGACAGTTGGGGGCAATGCGGAGCCGTTCGAATACCGGAACGCCCTTCGCAGCGAGCATATCCGCTTCGCGAAGCAAGGCTTCAAGCGACAGGACGACACCATTGCCGATAAAGCAAGTGACATTCGCACGCAGCACACCCGACGGAATGAGCGACAGCACTGTTTTTTCGCTGCCGACGATGAGGGTATGCCCTGCGTTGTGCCCACCCTGAAATCGGGCGACGGCCGATGCGCGCTCAGTGAGCAGATCGACGATCTTGCCCTTGCCCTCGTCACCCCATTGGGTGCCGATGACGACAACAAAACGACCTGAAGCCATCGTGGAGCGCGAGATCAGCGCGAGCCAGCGGTCGGATTACGCATGTATTTGAAGAAGTCGCTGTCAGGGGAGACGACCATGATATCGCCCTCTTTCCCCAGCGAGTTCTTGTAAGCCTGAATGCTGCGATAGAACGCGTAGAACTCGGCGTTACGGTTGTAGGCCGCAGCATAGGTGGCCGCCGCTTTCGAATCCGCGTCACCGCGGATCTTGAGCGCATCACGCGCCGCGATCGAGATGATCTCCGTCCGCTTACGATCGGCTTCTGCACGAATGCGCAGGGCTTCCTTTTCGCCCTCACCGCGTAGCTGACGCGCGAGTCGGCTGAAGCTCTGTTGCATGCTCGCGTACACGCGAGACTCGACGTCGGGTGGCAAACCGATCTTTTGAACGCGAGTGTCGATCAACTCGAGACCGAGGCTCTCGGCACTCTTGCTCGCGCGATCGAACATGTCACCGGTGAAGGCGGTTCGCTCGGCCGAGACGATCTCTTGCAAGGTACGCTGCGCGACGGCGTTCTTGATACCGTCTTTGACGATATCGGATAAACGCTGACCGGCCGCGCCCGGATCATTGCCGAAAGACTGCGCGTAGCGACCCGCATCTTTGATACGCCATTTGACGTAGTAGTCGACGATGAGCCCGCGATTCTCGCTCGTCAGGAAGGTTTCACCCTCGAAACTCTGCGAGACGATACGCCGCTCGAACTTGCGAACAGTGTCGATGGGCAGCTTGAAGTGCAGCCCGGGCTCGTAGTTGGTGCCGATGATCTCGCGGAACTGACTCCGCACGGCCAGCTCGTTCTCAGATACCGTGAACGTGCAGAGGCTGATGAGTAAGCCCACCGCTGCGATCACACCAAAGATTTTTTGAATTGACTGCGGCATGTCAGCGCTCCACTCGCGCGCGCGGATCCGCGGCGGCTTCCTCTCCGGCTCCCGCTCGGGGGGCGACCACGGAGATTTCAGTTTCGTTGTTGCGACGTTGCTGCTCGATCAGCTTGTCGAGCGGCAAATAAAGCATTTGGTTGTTGCCCTTGGTGTCGACGACCACCTTCTGCGAGCGAGACAGCACCGACTCGACCGCCTCGATATAGAGACGCTCGCGGGTGACCCGTGGCGCCTTTTCATACTGCGCAACGAGCTGACGGAACCGATCGGCTTCACCCTCGGAGATTGCGATCACTTGGGCTCGATACGCCTCGGCCTCCTGCATCTGGCGCGAGGCGCTACCTTCGGCGACCGGCAGGATGCCACTCGCGTAGGCCTCGGCTTCTTTGACGAGCCGCTCTTTGTCGGCGATCGCCTTGTTGGCGTCCTCCTGCGAGGGGCGCACGTCCGTCGGCACCTGGATATCGGTGAGGTTGACGCTGGTGATGAAAATACCGGCGCCGTATTGGTCGAGGGTGCGCTGGATGAGCTCCTTGGTACGAGTCGTGGCCTGCTCACGCTTCGAGATGAGGATTTCTTCGAGCGTGCTGCGACCGACGATTTCGCGGATCGCCATTTCACCGACTTCGCGCAGCGTCTGCTCCGGATCTTTGACCTGGAACAAAAACTTGACCGGGTCACGCAGCTGATATTGAACGGCGAGCGACATGTCGATGAGGTTGATGTCCTGCGTCAGCACCTTGGCGGTGTAATTGACGCTGCTCACCTGCTGGGTGTTGACCTTGGTCAGGGTCTCGATGGGCCAAAGATGAAAGCCGAGACCCGGGTCGCGCACCGACACGAACTGACCGAAACGCTGAATGACTCCGCGTTCGGCTTGATCGATGGTGAAGACACTTTGGTAGGCCCAAACGAGCACGGCGAGGCCCGCGATGATGCCAATCTGAAACTTCCCCTCGCCCGCTGCCTGCTCAGGGCCATCACCCTCGGGGCCACCGCCACCGGGGCCCGAGCCCTTCAAAATGTTGTCCAGCTTGCGCTGAAACTTGCGAAATGCGTCATCGCCGCCCGCCCTTCCGGAGCGTTTGCCCCAAGGATTTTTCGGACCGCCGCCAGGTTCATTCCATGCCATAGGTATTTTTCGTTAGCGCCGAGTGGATCAAGAGGGGCGCGAAGAGAGGTTGGATTGTATGTACCCCCCCTCCACCGCACAAGTTTGTGAGGGCTCGGGATCGAACAATTCGACGCCAGGCGCCCGGGCGAGTTCCCGCGTCTCGAGGTCCGGCAGATTGGCGATCAGCTCGAGGCTGCCGTCCTCGAGCACCCGCTCGCTCTGAACGACGCCCGAGGCGAACAGCCGCGCTCTCAACGCCCCCGCATGCCGGGCGTCGACCCTGACCGTTCTGGGTCTCGCAAATCGCGATAGCCGCTCAGCGATGACCCCCATCAACTCAAATAAGCCGAGGTGGCGAGCGGCCGAGATCCAGACGCTTTGCGCCTCTCCCGCCTCGTCCCGCTCGACTCTCGGGGTCAGCTCCAGTCGATCGATTTTATTGAAGACCTTGATCTGCGGAAGATCGCCGGCCCCCACCTCCCGCAGCACGGCGTTAACCTGATCGATCCGCTCATCACGCCGCGGGTCGCTGGCATCGATGACGTGCAGCAGTAAAGTCGCCTCGCGAGCCTCGGTCAAAGTGGATTGGAAGGCCGCGACGAGCTCGTGAGGCAACTCGCGAATGAACCCGACCGTATCGGCCACGACGATCGGCGAACCGCCCGGCAAATTGACCCGACGTACAAGCGGATCCAGCGTCGCGAAGAGCTGATCGGCCACGTAGGCCTCTGCGCCTGTCAGCGAACGGAACAACGTGGACTTACCTGCGTTGGTGTAGCCGACGAGCGCCACCGACGGAATGGGGATTTCGATTCGACGCTGACGTCCGGTTTCACGTTGTTGCTTGAGTTTCTCGAGTCGTCGGCTCAACACGCGAACGCGTTCGCCGAGCAATCGGCGATCAGTTTCGAGCTGGGTTTCGCCCGGTCCGCGAAGACCGATACCACCTTTTTGACGCTCAAGGTGAGTCCAACCGCGAACGAGCCGGCTCGAGAGATGTCGCAATTGCGCAAGCTCAACTTCGAGCTTGCCTTCGTGGCTACGCGCTCGCTGAGCAAAGATATCGAGGATGAGCGCATTCCGATCGAGCACTCGAAGGCCAGTCAGTTTTTCGAGGTTACGTTCTTGACTCGGCGAGAGTGCGTGATCGACCAGGATCACCTCGGCACAACTGTCGACCGCCGCCTGACGAATCTCTTCGGCCTTGCCGCTGCCCACGAAGTACCGCGGATCCGGTCGCTCGCGGCGACCGGTGACGGTGACGGCCGCGCTCACTCCCGCAGACTCCGCAAGCTGCGCGAACTCCTCGAGATCTTCGCTTTCTACCGGCCCGTCAAGACCAATGCGAACGAGGACGGCGCGTTCGCCGCCGCGGGGACGCTCAAACACGAGTGATCGAGATCACTCGACGGGAGGGGCATCCGCGTCACCCTCTTCCTCACCAGGAACGGGGACACGGACGTTTCGCGCAGGGACGATGGTTGAGATGGCGTGCTTGTAGACCATTTGGTTCACGGTATTTTTGAGTAGCACGACGAATTGGTCGAACGAATCGATCTGACCCTGCAACTTGATGCCATTCACCAAATAGATGGAGACCGACACACGCTCTTTTCGAAGCTGATTGAGGAAGGGATCCTGCAGGGATTGGCCCTTGGCCATGATGACACTCCTAATTTTTTTGACTCACTCCGGGCCCCGCCCGAAGCGTCTCCCCCCTGTAGACCAATCTACCATGGGAGGGGTTCCTCATCCTGCCGTCTGGCACACATAACTCATTTCGACCACCCAGCGTTCGCATTCTTTTGGGTCAACAGGGTCCCAAACTCTCCAGTCCGAGTCCGCTCGAATCCAAGTCAATTGGCGCTTCGCCAGCTGGCGTGAGGCGGCGATCGCCCGTCGGATTGCCTCGTCGAGTTCGTACTCCCCGGCGAGATGGGCCGAGAGCTGTCGATACCCCACCGCACGCATGGCCGTCGCACAAAGATCAAAATCGGGGCGAGCCCGAAGCTTTTCAACCTCCTCGACGAAGCCTGCAGACATCATGTTCAAAAACCGTCGCTCGATACGCTCGTGCAGCCGGGCGCGATCGGCTGGGACCAAGGCCTCGCGACGAAAACGAAGCCCCTTCGCAGGCGAGGTTTCGCGCTGCCAGGTACTGATCGGTTGGCCGCTCACCTCAAAGACCTCGAGGGCGCGCTGTATTCGCTGCGGGTCGTTGGGATGGATGCGGGCCGCGGCCTCAGGGTCGACCCGGGCGAGCTCACCATGAAGCGCAGACCATCCAACCGCTCTCGCTCGCGCGTCGATCCGCGCGCGAACGGCAGGATCGGCCATCGGCAAAGCTGCGATGCCATACACCAGCGAATTGAAGTACAGCATGGTTCCGCCGACGAGCACCGGCATCCGACCACGCGAGCGAATGCCTTCGATGGCCGATGTCGCCTCGGCGACGAACTCGCCCGCGCTATACGTTTGCGAGGGTTCACGAATATCGATGAGATGATGCGGAACTCGCGCTCGTACCTCGGCGTCCGGTTTCGCCGATCCGATGTCGAGTCCGCGATAGACTTGCGACGAATCGACGCTGACGATTTCGATGGGTGCACGCGCTGCGAGCGCCAGTGCGAGGTCTGACTTACCGCTCGCGGTGGGCCCGGCGAGCAGAATGGCATCGAACTCGCTCATCGCCCGCGCAAGAACAATTGATCGAGCTGCTCAAGACTGAGTACGGTCCAGGTCGGCCGACCGTGATTGCACTGCCCCGCACGCTCGGTGGCCTCCATGTCACGTAACAAGGCATTCATCTCAGGCAAGGTCAGTTTGCGATTGGCCCGAATGGCGCTGCGACAGGCGATGTTGCCGAGCAATACATGCGCCGCCGCCTCGAGGTGATGACTGCCCTGATCGTCGCGTAAATCTTTGAGAACTTCTCGCACCAACGGCGCCGGATCAACCTGCGACAGTAGAGCAGGCATGGCGCGTACGGCTAAACGACCGGGGCCGATCACGTCGATCTCGAATCCCGCGCGGGCGAAGTCATCCGAATGCGCCGCGAAGCTCTCGCTTTCGTGCGCAGCCACTTCGACGACGCGTGGCTCGAGTAAGCGCTGGACCGCCGGCGAGTCACCGAAGTCTCGTTTCATCCGTTCATAGAGCACCCGCTCGTGGGCGGCATGCGCATCGACCAAGATCAATCCCGACTCGCTCTGCGCCAGGATGTAGGTGCCATGAAGCTGAGCGAGCGCGGTACCGAGCGACCCGGGCGCGGTCGTTACCGATGCGGGCGTCGATCCGAGTGCCGGCTCCTCCACGAACGCCGACCTCACTCCGATCGCCTCCCCTACGCCTGTCGCCAGATCGAAGCCAGACTGAGCCGCATCACTGCGAAAGGCATCGACCCCGAGAGTCGTCGTGCGCGCGGTCGGCGCTGCCGACCCCGCCCCGACGCCTAAGGCGTCATGCACCGTTCGAAACACGAAATCATGGATCTGGCGGACGTCACGGAATCGGACTTCCAGTTTTTGCGGATGCGCATTGACGTCGACCCACTGCGGATCGAGCTCAAGATAAACAAGGTACGCCGGCTGCCGACCATGGTAGAGCACGTCGCGATAACCGAGTCGCACCGCACCGGCGAGCATCCGATCGCGTACGGAGCGCCCGTTGACATATGCAAATTGTTGATCGCTCGCCGCTCGCGCGGCGTGCGGCTGACCCAGCCAACCCCAAAACGTGACAGATCCCGACTGACGCTCGACAGGTAGCGCCTCGACAATGAACTGCTCACCCATGATCGAAGCGATGCGTACCCGCTGGGCCTCGGGTGTAGTCGCAAGCGGCGTATCGATCAGCGTACGCCCTTCGTGTCGCAACCTGAACGCCACGTCGAAACGAGCGAGTACGAAACGCTCGACCAGTCGTGCGATATGACCGAGCTCGGTGCTCTCGGTACGCAAGAACTTTCGGCGCGCGGGTACGTTGTAAAAAAGATCACGAACCTCGACGAGCGTGCCGCGAGGCTGCGGCGAAGGCGCGACCGGCGAAATCTCCCCGCCTTCGACTCGAACCTCCGCGCCCTGCGAGGAACCGACGGCGCGCGAGGCGATACGCAGGCGAGCGACGGAACCGATGGAAGGCAGCGCCTCACCGCGAAAGCCCAAAGTGCGGATGGCAGCGAGATCCTCGAGGTTGCCGATCTTGCTCGTGGCGTGTCGCTGCACGGCGAGCGGCAGTTCATCGGCAGCAATACCGTGACCATCATCGAGAATCCGGACGAGCCGCGACCCGCCCGCCTCCACATCGACGTCGATCGAGCGCGCACCCGCATCGAGCGCATTCTCGATGAGCTCTTTGACGAGCGACGCCGGTCGCTCGACCACCTCGCCCGCGGCGATCTGATCGACGAGCGCACTCGGCAGCAAACGAATGGGCACGAGAGAGACTAGAGCTTGCCCGAACGAGCCGGCGCCCCGTCAGTCGCCGTCGCGATCACCGTTCGACCCGACTCACGCGCTTGAGCAAAGCGCGAGCCATCCGGCGGATGATCAAGGAAGAACTGCTTCACGCCGTCAAAGATAGCTTCGGCGAGATCTTTTCGGCGTTCTGGCTTGTTGAGCAATCGCTCGTCCGCCGGACTCGAGATGAACGCGGTCTCGACGAGCATCGAGGGAATATCAGGACTTTTGAGCACGACGAAACCCGCTTGCTGCACGAGGGGCTTGCGGACCTCGTTCACGCGAGAGAGAGACCGCAGCACGCGCTCGGCCGCCACCATGCTTTGGCTGATCTGCGCGGACTGCGCGAGATCGACGAGTACCGAGGCGATCACGGGGTCTTTGTCGTCGAGGGATACCCCACCCGCCAGGTCGGCCGCGTTTTCACGATCGGCCAGCAACCTCGCCTGCTCGTCGGTCGCGCCCTTCAGTGACAGCACGTACACCGAGGATCCAGATACCGACGGGTCACGGACGGCATCCGCGTGGACGGAGACGAACAGTTCTGCGCCGGCGTCTCGCGCCCGACGAATTCGTTGACGCAGCGTCAGAAAATAATCGCCATCACGGGTGAGGATGGCTCGCATGCCGGGCTCCCGGTTGATGCGTTCGGCGAGCTCTTTAGAAATGTCGAGGACGACGTCTTTCTCGCGGGTTCCCGCTCGGCCGATCGCCCCCGGGTCCTGCCCACCATGACCCGCGTCCACCGCCACGATGACGTCGCGACCCCCAACGGGCAAATGCTCAGCCTTGATCGGCTTGATGCTCGGCTCCGCGACGGGCGTGATGACGGGTGCAGTCGGAATCGGCGCGGTCGAACTCGTCGCGGTGACCGCAGGGGTCGACGCAGCCATTGCAGCAACAGCAGGCGTACTCCGCCCTCCCGCGACCTCCAGGGTGAACTGTCGAGCCGCCGTATCGCCACCCGCCCATCGAACGCGGGCACCCGCAGCAAGATCGAGCACGAGTCGCAAGGAACCGTCGGCCTGCGGACCCGCTCGGACCGCGCGTACGGCGCCCTGCGCCGCGGGCAGTCGAACCGAGGACGCCAAGCGAGTTCCTGGGAAATCGACGACGGCGCGCAACGGCCGCTCGAGCACAAAGAATTTGGGGACGGTGTCGGCTTCGACTTCAATGACGAGGCGCATCGAGTCGGTCGGTGCCGAAGGCGCCTCGAAACGAAGCTCACGAAGCGTTTTGCCGGCGGCGCTCGCCGTGTCGGTAATGAAAAACGCGACCCCCGCAAGCAGAGCCAAAGCCACAATCGCGCGCCGCGCGCGGGTTTCCGACGACCCCTGAGGACGTGTCATGAGCCGAAAGATTACGCGGAACGCAGGCAATATTTCAACCAAAATCAATGCTCTGCAGAGGAAAACTCAGGTTCCCTTGAGGCCTGATGCAGCCACTCGGCACCGAGTGGTGTTCGGGCTTCAACGCTTACCCAATGACCTGTCGAGGAGCCTTCCAACACCAACTCCAGGTCGGGCTGGGGCAACACCCCCTCGCCACGCTCTGGCCATTCGATCAGCCAGAGCGCGCCCTCATGGTCGTGATCGGGAAGCCCCAAAGACACCAGATCGCGGGGCTCCGCCAGTCGATACAGATCGAGATGAACGATACGCCAGGGTCCGCGCTCATAGGTTTCAAGCAGACTGTAGGTCGGACTTTTGACGGTCCGCGTCTCGCCAAGGGCTTGTAACAACCCTCGAACGAATGTGGTCTTGCCCGCGCCGAGATCGCCCTTCAAAAAAATACGTAACGATCGGGTGGGAGGTCTTGGCAGCGTACGAGCGAGCGCCGCGCCAAAGCGGCGCGTGCATTCGTCATCGGGCGAAAGGAGCCTGATCATGATGTGAGCACACGGGGCAGATGCCACGAAACTTCACTCGCGAGCACGCCACGATCAACACCCCGTGCAGCCGCCTCGCCTGCCAGGGCGTGCCACAGGACGCCAAGTCTTGCCGCCTCAACCGTCGAAAAACCTTGGCCCAGCAAAGCCGCGATGACGCCCGTCAGTACATCGCCCATGCCAGGCGCGGCCATCGCGGGCGTACCGCGATCACACATGAACGGAATATGGTCGGACACCAGACTGCCTGCACCCTTGAGCACGATCGTCGCTGTATATCGATCTTGCATTTCTTTGAGCGATCGCACGCGATCACGCTGAACATCGGAGGTCGACCGTCCGAGTAGTCGAGCGGCCTCGCCAGGGTGCGGCGTCAAGATAGTTCGCGTCGGCAGTTCGAGCCCGGGTTGCTCGGCAAGCAGGTTGAGCGCATCCGCATCGAGAACAACCGGCAACTCGCGCGCTCGCGCCGCCGACAGGGCGTTCGCAAAACTCACTCGACTCCATTCGCTGCGCCCGAGACCCGGCCCGATCGCTAGGATATCGGCCGACTGCAGTAGGTCGGCCGAAGCTGCGCCCGTACCGAGGCCGCGCACCATGAGCTCGGGGCAACCGGCGGCGACCGCTGTCGCCGATTCGGGTGCCACCCAGGCCGTCACGCGCCCTGCCCCCGCCCGCAACGCCGCCTCACCCGCGAGTCGTGCCGCACCCGGCATACCCTCACCCCCGCCGACCACGAGCACGTGGCCGAAATGCCCCTTGTGAGCATCGCGAGGACGCGACGGTAATCTCGTGGTCAGATTGCTTGGACTCAAAAGATTGAGCGTGGGCGAAACCGTCGTCGCATCAATTCCGAGATCCGCGAGCACCACCTCGCCCGCATGATCGGGCCCAGCGCCCAACCACAACCCGGCTTTTCTCGCGATGAATGTCACGGTCACCGCCGCATGCACGGCGACACCTCGCACCGCACCGGTGTCGGCACACAGACCCGAAGGCACATCCAGCGCGAGCACGGGTCGGTTCAATTTATTAGTGGCACGAATGATCTCGGCGAGATCGGCGCGCACCTCGGACTGCAGGCCGATTCCGAGCAAGGCATCCACGATGACATCAGCACCCGCCAATCGCTCGACGTCAAAGCGTCCTGCCCTCAGATTTTCGACGGGCGTACCGTCCTTCATGCATTGCGTCGCGGCGCGCGCTGCATCGGCTGTCAAGCGATCGATCGGCACCGCTGCGAGCACGCGTGGCGTGAGACCGGCCTCACGAGCGAGCTTCGCAAGGGCGTAGCCATCGCCGCCGTTATTTCCCCCACCGCACAACACGAGCAGATCACGGGCCACTGGCCATCGCGCACGCAGCTCTCGAAGCGCGGCAGATGCTGCGCGAAACATGAGTTGGGCGCCTTCGACACCTGAGACAACCGTCGACGTTTCAAGGGCCCGAACGTCTTCGACGCGGTAAAGTCCGGACGGTCTCCCGCGATGCCCACCGTACTCGTAATGTCCTGGGTTCATTCGGGTGTGGAGTATACGGTCGCCGATATACTCACCGCATGTCGCCCTCCGACTTGCATGCCTTTCGAAACGAACTGGATGCTCTCGCCTCCGGGCTCGGCTTTGCAGCGATCGGCATCGCCCATCTCGACCTCGCGGAAGATGAGACGCATCTGCTTCGCTGGCTCGCGGAAGGCCGGCACGGCGACATGCATTACATGGCGCGTCACGGCACACGGCGGTCGCGGCCCGCCGAGCTCAAGCCTGGAACCGTCTGCGCCATCAGCGTTCGACTCGATTACTGGCCAAGCGAAGCCACCAGCGCAGAGGCCGTACTCAACGCGCCCGATCTCGGCTATGTGTCTCGTTATGCACTCGGCCGCGATTACCACAAGATTTTGCGAAACGCCCTGCAAGACTTCGCCGACCGCATCGAAGCAAAGATCGGGGCGTTCGGCTACCGCGTATTCGTCGACTCCGGCCCCGTACTCGAGAAAGCGCTCGCGCGAAACGCCGGACTCGGCTGGATCGGCAAACACACCAACCTCATCTACCAAGATGCCGGGTCATGGTTTTTTTTGGGCGAAATCTACACCGACCTGCCGCTGCCCATCGATCCGCCCACGGGCGCGCATTGCGGCACTTGCGAGGCCTGCATTCCGGCCTGCCCCACGGGTGCAATCACGGCACCGTGGCAACTCGACGCGCGGCGCTGCATTTCCTATCTCACCATCGAGTTGCAGGGCGCGATCCCCGAACCCCTGCGACCCTTGATCGGCAACCGCATCTACGGCTGCGACGATTGCCAGCTCGTTTGCCCCTGGAATAAGTTCGCACGTGCTGCCTCACACCCCGATCTCAAAGCGGTTCGTCACAACCTAGATCAGACACCGCTCGTCGAGCTGTTTCTTTGGACCGCCGAAGAATTCGAGTCACGCCTGCGAGGCTCGGCAATCCGCCGTATCGGCCACGAGCGCTGGTTGCGTAACATCGCCGTCGCTCTCGGTAACGGAAGTCGCATAGGACCTGCCGCAGAGCGCGCTCGGACGGTGCTTCGTCAGCGCGCACAAGACGCTTCGCCGCTCGTTCGCGAGCACATCGAGTGGGCACTGGATCGACTGAATGAAGGGGCTCGAACCGAGCCGAACTAGAGACGGGTGCAGCGCTTGTTGTCGATCAGACGGGCTTTGCCGAGACGCGCCGAGCACAACACGATGAGATCGCTTTCTGAGATACCCGGTTTACGAAGGGTGTGAACGCTCGCCACCGTAAAGTAATCGACCGTGAATCCATCCTCTCGCAGGGCGGCCCGCGACTTCGACTCGAGCTGCATGATCTCTGACAGCGACCCCGCACCCATCTCGATCGCTTCGGCCACCTTACACAGCTCTTCGTAGATACGCGGCGCGAGTGGACGCTCGTCTTCGGTGAGGTATTGATTGCGCGAACTCATCGCAAGTCCGTCAGCCGTTCGAACCGAGGGAGCAGCCACGACGTTGATCGGCATCTTGAGCTCTTCGACCATCCGTCGAATGACGACGAGCTGCTGAAAATCTTTTTCGCCGAGCACGGCGACGTCCGGCTGCACGATGTTGAAGAGACGATTGGTCACGCTGACGAGCGCTTCGAAGTGACCCGGTCGAACGGCACCACAAAGGAGGTCGGTGTAACCCGGCACCTCGATGTGCACCGAGTTGAGCAATCCCTGCGGGTAGATCTCGTGCGGATCGGGTCGGTAGAGCAAATCGCAATTGACCGACTTGAGCAGCTGCTCGCCCCGCTCAGGCGTGCGCGGGTGATGGTCAAAATCGTCGTTTGGCCCGAACTGCATCGGACTCTCAAAGGCGCTGACGACGTAATGCCGGGTGACTTTTCGGGCCGGCCGACAAAGCCCCAAATGGCCATCGTGGAGATTGCCCATGGTCGGCACATAACCCACCTTACGGCCGGCCGTCCGCCACTCCTTGACCTTCTCCCGCACCTCGGCGATGGTCGTCGCTACCTGCATATTTATGGGATGTTAACCGAATTTCGGCCAAAGTGCGGCCGAATAAGGGTCAAATGACCGCGTGCCGAAGCGGGTTGAAGTAAAGCTTGCCCCGCTTCATGCGCCGAACGGCGCCCAGCAGCTCTTCGTAGTCGGCATCGTTGGCGGTCGGGTCGATGGCAGCCGCATTCACGATCAGCAGCGGAGCCGCCTCATAGTCGTGAAAAAATCGGGCGTAGGCCTCATTGAGCCGCTCGAGGTAGGCCCGCTCGATCAGCTGTTCAGCCTTGATGCCCCGACGACTGATGCGCTGCAGCAGTACATCCACCGGCGCCTGCAAAAAAATCACCAGGTCGGGCTTCGGAGGGTCGATCACCACCCGCGAATAGATTTGATCGTAGAGCCCAAACTCGGCTTCATCGAGCGTCACTCTCGCAAACAATCGGTCTTTCTCGAGCAGGTAGTCCGAGACCCGAATCGTCGAGAAGAGATCGTCCTGCCGAAACGCAGCGAGTTGCTGAACGCGCTGAAAAAGAAAATGCAGCTGAGCGGGCAAGGCCGCGCCCACCGGGTCTCGGTAAAAACGTTCAAGAAAAGGATTCGACTCTGCCTGCTCGAGAATGAGATCGGCCGAGAGTGTTTCGGCGAGTCGTCGCGCAAGCGAGGTTTTGCCGACGCCGATCGGGCCTTCGATGACGATGTAACGTTGGGGAACCGGTTCCGTCATGTTCAGTCGAGTCGCTCGATGCCTCGATCGGCCACTCGGGCCGCAAGCTCGGCCGCCCTGCCCATCATCGGGATCAGTAACTGCGGCGCGATGTCCCGAAGAGGATACAGAACGAAATCACGCTCCGGAATCCCGGGATGAGGCAGCGTCAGTTCATCAGTCGCGAGGATCGTGTCGCCGAACGTCAGCAGATCGAGGTCGATTTCTCTGGGACCCCACCGCGCACGCCCCTCAGCACGCCCGAGTTGGCGCTCGAGCGTTCGAAGTGCACGAAGGAAATCCAAGGGTGGGTGCCGCGTAATCACACCCGCTACGGCGTTGATGAACGCACCCTGCTCAACCGGCCCGAAGGGTACGGTACGGTAATGTGGGGATGTGGCGATGACCCGAGTGTCCGAGAATGAGCCGAGCGCCTCGATGGCGCGGCGAATGACACCCCGTGAGTCGCCGAGGTTGCTGCCGAGACCCACGTAGGCGGGCTGCCACAGAACGGGCTGCGACATCACCGTCCCGACGCTCAGCCGCCGCCCGGTCCGCCGCCGCCACGCCCTCGACGACGACCCCCACGGCGGCGTCGACTGTTGCGTCCGCCTGAGGAAGCGCGTCCCTCCCCGCCGCCCGTCCGCCCGATCGCTTCGCTCATCGTGGCGCGTTGCTCAGGGCTTGCAGTCTGCAACCTCGTCCACCACTCGACGACGGCCTTGTCTGCCATGCCGAACTCGGCGCGAAGTTGCAGTAAATCGAAGGCCGCGCGAAATCTTGGATGCTCGAGTGTGCGCAGCGCACGACGCCCTTTCGGCACCTCGAGGCGCGGCTGTAAGGCGAACATATCGCGCATCCCGAGAATGAAACGCCGGTGTACGGCGACTCGCGAATAGATGTCACGCACAGCAACATCCACTGCATCGAGAATGGTCGAGATCTCATGCCACTCGGCCTTCGGCCGTTTCTCGATGGCGAGTCCGATCGGTCCGTAAAGCAGCAGCGCGAAAAGAAATGACGGGGTCACCGGGCGATCGGCGCGAACACGCGCGTCGGTGTTGATCAAACCCTGAATCAGCATGCGTTCGGGCGCGCTTCCCGGGTGCTTGCGTGCGAATGCCGCCACGCCCGGGAGTAACTCGTCGAGCAATCCTCGCTCGAGCAGTACTCGATAACTCTCGGCGCCGTGACCCGTGAGGAATAATTTGAGTGTTTCGTCGAACAGACGCGCCGGCGGAACCCCTGCCAACAATCCGCTCAAATTCGCGATGGGCTCGGCAGTGGCGGGCTCGATCTCAAAACCAAGCTTGGCTTGAAAACGCGCGGCACGCAGCATGCGCACGGGGTCTTCGCGATAACGCGTCTCGGGATCACCGATGAGGCGCAGACGACGAGCTTTGACGTCCTCGAAGCCTTGGCAGTAATCCCAAACCGAGAAATCGGCGATGTTGTAGTAGAGGGCGTTACAGGTGAAGTCGCGGCGCCAGATGTCATCGTCGATGGTGCCGTAGGCGTTATCGCGAAGAATGCGACCACTCTGATCGACGACACGCTCGAGTGACTCGTCGAAATCGTGAACGTCACGCGAGTCTTCGACCTCGATCGCCTCCTCGGCTTCGAGCGGCGCATCATCGAGCGATGCGTCTTCAAGCGAACCATCCTCTAGCGTGACATCCTCGGGCGGCAGCTCATCACCCTGGGGTGGTGCACCCGAGGCACGAAACGTCGCCACCTCAATGACCTCGCGGCCAAAGAAAACATGCGCGAGACGAAACCGACGTCCGACGAGACGGCAGTTTCTGAAGAGGCGTTTGACCTGCTCAGGCAAGGCGTTGGTCGCGACGTCGAAATCCTTGGGCTCGAGTCCGAGCGTGAGGTCGCGTACACAACCTCCGACGAGATAAGCCTCGAACCCAGCTTCTCGGAGACGATAGAGAACGCGAAGCGCCTCGGGGGCAATCTTCGAGCGCGAAATCGGATGCGAGTCGCGCGGGATGATACGAGCCAGGCGGGGAACGGCCTCAGACGAGGCGTGTGGGGAATTCAATGCTGTGATGTCCGCTGAGAAAAACAGGCCGCTTGAGCAATTGGGGCGGGCGCCTATAATACCGCGCCTTCCCGGCCTGTACTCCGGTACCCCGCTCCTTTCGTCTAGAGGCCCAGGACATAGCCCTCTCAAGGCTGTAACACGGGTTCGAATCCCGTAAGGAGCGCCATCCGACCATGGATCACAGTCGCCTCAAAGACATCCTCTCTAGCCCGAGCTATCGCCTTGCCGAAGACGATGGCGATTTCCTCGAGAGTGACCACGCGAGAGCCGTTCGGCTCGCCCTCGAGTTCGACCGCGCCGACACCTATTTACGCGCCTACGGTATCGAGAGCACGGTCGTCGCGTTCGGCAGCGCACGCATCCCCTCGCCAGAGACTCCCGGCGCAACGCTCGAGCAACGGCATTTTTACGAAGAGGCGCGTCGCTTCGGTTACGAGATCAGTCGTGGCGCCACGCACACGCCGGGCTGCCATCGACTGGTCGTGGCCACGGGCGGCGGGCCTGGCCTCATGGAGGCGGCGAATCGTGGCGCGAGTGAAGCCGGAGCACCGACCATCGGGTTCAACATCCGCCTGCCTCACGAACAGTTTCCGAACCCCTACATCACACCCGGCCTCGCATTTCAGTTTCGTTATTTTGCACTACGCAAGATGCATTTCATGTTCAGGGCGCGCGCACTCGTCGCACTACCCGGCGGATTCGGCACGCTCGATGAAGTCTATGAAGCGCTCAATTTGGTGGCGACGCGGACGATCTCTCCGATTCCGATCGTACTGGTGGGACGAAAATATTGGGACTCGGTGTTACCGCTCGATGCGTTAATTGCCGACGGATATGTTGCACCCGAAGATCGCCAGCTCGTTCATTACACCGAGTCGGGTGCCGACGCCGCGCAGTATGTGCTTGCGCACTGCGGCTGCGCCGACGAACCGACGACTTAAGTCAGCGCGGTGCCATTCGAATGGCACCGTCGAGCCGCACGCAGGCACCATTGAGATAGCCGATCTCGATCATCGAAACCGCGAGCGCGGCATATTCCTCGGGTAAACCGAGCCGCTTGGGGTGCGGTACGGTCGCCGCCAACGCGTCGGTGACTTTCGCCGGCAAGCCCGCGAGCAGCGGCGTCGCAAAGATTCCCGGCAGAATCGTGTTCACGCGAATGGCCTCGTTCATGAGGTCGCGCGCGATCGGCAAGGTCATCCCCGAAATCGCTGCCTTCGACGCCGAGTATGCCGCCTGACCGATCTGACCATCTTCGGCCGCGACCGATGACGTGTTGATGATTGCCCCGCGATCACCCTCGGGTAGCACGGGCAGCGCAAGCATCCCCGCTGCGGACTTGGCGATGCAGCGAAACGTACCGATCAAATTGATTTGGATCGCACGCTCGAAGTCGGCCATCGGGAAGTGTCGTGCCTCACCGCTCTCGCGATCACGAAACGCCGTCTTGAAGCCATTGGCGATGCCGGCGCAGTTTACGAGGATGCGCTCCTGGCCGTGAGCCGCCCGAGCTTTTGCAAAACCCTCATCGACGCTCAGGTCATTCGTCACGTCGACTTTGCAAAAGAGACCTTTGATACCGCGCGCGACCGTCTCACCGCGCTCGACCGACAGATCGAAGATGGCAACGCGAACACCGCGTGCGGCGAGCGCACGCGCCGTCGCCTCACCCAAGCCGGAGGCGGCGCCCGTCACGACGGCAGAGAGGGAAGAGTCGAGTTTCATGTTGGGCGAACCTTTGAATCAGTACGAGCGCGGCAAGCCAAGCTCGTGCTCGGCGATGTAAGACAGGATGAGATTCGTCGAGATCGGCGCCACCTGATACAGCCTCGTCTCGCGAAACTTTCGCTCGACATCGTACTCGGCTGCAAACCCGAACCCACCATGGGTCTGCAAACAAGCGTTACCCGCTTCCCAAGAGGCCTTGGCTGCGAGGTACTTGGCCATATTGGCCTCGGCACCACAGGGCTGTTTGGCATCGTAGAGCTCACAAGCCTTGAATCGCATGAGGCTCGCGGCCTCGGTCTCGATATAACTCTCGGCGATCGGAAACTGCACGCCCTGGTTCTTGCCGATCGGTCGATCGAACACGACGCGCTCATTGGCGTACTTCGTCGCACGTTCGACGAACCAGTAGGCATCGCCGATGCACTCGGCAGCGATGAGTACTCGCTCGGCGTTGAGCCCGTCGAGGATGTATTTGAAGCCCTTACCCTCCTCGCCGATGAGATGACTCGTCGGGATCTCGAGATGGTCGAAGAAGAGTTCATTGGTCTCGTGATTGACCATGTTCGGGATGGGCCGTAGCGACATCCCCTTGCCGAGGGCCTCTCGAACATCAACGAGGAACACCGAGAGTCCCTCGGACTTGCGCTGTACCTCGGCCAGCGGCGTGGTGCGCGCGAGCAGCACGATGAGATCGGAGTGCTGCACTCGCGAGATCCATACCTTCTGCCCATTGATGACGTAGCGGTCGCCTTTGCGGACGGCCGTCGTCTTGAGCCGCGTGGTGTCGGTGCCCGTCGTCGGCTCGGTGACCGCCATCGACTGCATGCGAAGTTCGCCCGCGGCAATCTTCGGCAAGAACTCGCGACGCTGCGCCTCGCTGCCATGACGGACGAGCACGTTCATGACGTACATCTGCCCATGACACGCACCCGAGTTACCCCCCGAGCGATTGATTTCTTCCATGATCACCGAAGCCTCGGCAAGCGAGAGGCCCGATCCGCCGTACTCTTGCGGAATGAGCGCTGCGAGCCAGCCCGCTTCGGTCAATGCGTCGACGAACTCGACGGGATAACCGCGCTCGGCATCGACCTTGCGAAAGTACTCATCCGGAAATTGCGCACAGAGCGCGCGCACCGCGGAGCGGATTTCGGCAAAAGGATCGTTAGCTGACTTCGACATGGATCATCCCCCTGCCGCAAGGATACCGCGTGCCTCGAGCAAGGCGAGCACCCGCTCGGCGGCCTCGTCCGCCGTGCAATCGACCGTGTTGATTCGCAGCTCGGGGGACTGCGGCGCCTCATAGGGCGCGTCGATGCCGGTGAAGTTTTTGAGTTCTCCTCGGCGTACCTTGCGGTAGAGCCCCTTGGCATCCCTCGCCTCGGCGACCTCGAGCGGCGTGTCGACATACACTTCGATGAACTCTCCCTCTTCGAGCAGCTGCCGCGCCATGTCGCGCTCGGCTCGATACGGAGAAATGAACGCCGTCAGCACGATGAGACCCGAGTCGACCAGGAGCTTGGCGACCTCGGCGATACGGCGAATATTCTCGACGCGATCGGCAGCCGTGAATCCGAGGTCTCTGTTGAGACCGTGACGGACGTTATCGCCGTCGAGCAGATAACTGTGACATCCCCTAGCGAGCAACCTCTGCTCGAGCGCATTGGCGATGGTGGATTTGCCTGATCCCGATAACCCCGTGAACCACACCACGACGGGCTTTTGTCGCTTGAGCGCCGCGCGCGTCGCTTTATCAACGCTCACCACCTGTCGATGAATGTTTCGAGAGCGACGCAAGGCGAATCGGATCATGCCCGCCCCAACCGTCGCGTGACTCAGGCGATCGATCACGACGAATCCACCCATCGCTCGATCGAGCTCATAGGGCTCAAACGCCACGGGCTGATCGAGCGCTACGTTACAGGTTCCGATTTCATTGAGCTCGAGCTGTCGCGCTGCGAGCAACTCGAGCGTGTTCACGTTGACCTTATGCTTGGGCGTAGAGAACACGGCACCCATCGTTCGCGCGCCGATCTTGAGCAGATAAGACCGGCCAGACAGCATCGGCTCGTCACCGAGCCAAACTAGCGTCGTTTCAAACTGATCAGCGATCTCGGCGGGGTCGGTTGCGGCGCTGATGACGTCGCCTCGCATCACATCAACGTCATCGGTCAGCGTAACCGTGATCGACCGCCCTGCCGCCGCCTCGACGAGATCGCCGTCAGCAGTCACGATGCGCGCGATCTGAGTTTGACGACCCGAGGGCTGGATCCGAACCCGATCACCGACACGCAGCACACCGCTCGTGACCAGACCACTGTAGCCACGAAAATCAGGCGATGGCCGATTGACCCACTGCACGGGCAGTCGCAGAGATCGATCGATTTGTTGCGACACCTCGATCTCGACGGTCTCGAGATGACTCAGGAGTGTCGGACCGCGATACCACCGCATCCGCGCGCCATGGGTGACGACGTTGTCACCGCCAAGCGCCGAGATCGGAATGGCGATGATCTCGGTCAACCCGATACGCTGCGCGAACTCGCGGTAGTCGGCAACGATGCGATCGAAGTCATCTTGCGAGTAGTCGACGAGGTCCATCTTGTTGACGGCCAACACGACGCGTCGGATACCCATCAAAGAAACCAGATAGGAATGACGGCGGGTTTGCGTGAGCACGCCTTTACGCGCATCGACGAGAATCAACGCGAGCTCGGCCGTGGAGGCGCCGGTCACCATGTTGCGCGTGTACTGCTCGTGCCCAGGCGTGTCGGCCACGATGAACTTCCGCCGCGGCGTACTGAAAAACCGGTAAGCCACGTCGATCGTGATGCCTTGTTCGCGCTCTGCCGAGAGCCCATCGACGAGCAGTGCGAAGTCGATGGCCTCGCCTTGCGTCCCCCACTTTTTGCTGTCGGCTTCGAGTGCAGCGAGTTGATCGTCGAGCACCTGACGAGACTCGTAGAGTAAACGACCGATCAGCGTGCTCTTGCCATCATCGACGCTGCCGCAGGTAATGAAGCGCAGAAGATCGGACATCAGAAGTACCCCTCTCGCTTCTTGCGCTCCATCGACGCGGGCCCATCATGGTCGATCAAACGACCTTGACGCTCGCTGTATGTCGATTGCCGCATTTCTTCGATGATGTCGGGCAGCGTCTCTGCCGCGCTTTCGATGGCTCCGGAGAGCGGATAACAACCGAGCGTGCGAAATCTCACCTTACGCATGACCGGGACTTCTCCCGGCTGCAAGGGGAATCGCGCATCGTCCACCATGATGAGCATGCCGTGACGCTCGACGACCGGACGCTCTTTTGCGAAATACAGCGGGACGATCGGAATGTTTTCGAGCCCGATGTACTGCCACACGTCGAGCTCGGTCCAGTTTGACAACGGAAATACGCGGATCGACTCACCGGGCGCCTTGCGAGCGTTATAGAGATTCCAGAGCTCGGGCCGCTGGCTGCGTGGATCCCAACGATGATGCGCGTTGCGAAACGAGAAGACGCGCTCTTTGGCACGTGACTTTTCTTCGTCGCGACGCGCGCCACCAAATGCCGCGTCGAACCCATGCTCATCGAGTGCCTGTCGCAGACCTTCAGTGTTCCATTGATCGGCATGTACCTGCGAGCCGTGGGTGAACGGATTGATCCCAAGACGAACGGCCTCCGGGTTGCGATGTACGATGAGCCGAAGACCATACTCGCGCGCAACCCTCTCGCGCATGTCGTACATCTCGCGAAACTCCCAGGTGCTGTCGATGTGCAGCAAAGGACAAGGCAGCGGCGACGGAAAGAACGCTTTGCGCGCGACATGCAGCATCGCCGCGCTGTCCTTACCGCCGGTGTAAAGCAGTACAGGCCGCTCGGTCTCCGCGATCACCTCGCGCATGATGTGGATGCTCTCAGCTTCGAGTTGCTGCAGGTGAGGAAACTCATCCCTCTTCGCTGAGGGTCGCACTACCGGAATCGCTATCGGACCCGGACCGCGCGGAGCACCCATGAGTTGCACGCTCGAGTGCTGGGCCGCCCACTCGCGAACCTCGGGTCGTGCTACGTCGATGCCGTGCAACAACACGCCGCGCGTCTTCGGCCAAGCCTCGATCACACGATCGAGAAACGACAGCCAACTTTCGAGACGAAACGGTTCGATGAGAGGCCGCCACGCCACCTGACCGCGCAAGGTTTGCGCGACGAGCACACGCGCGGATGCGCCGATCTTGCACTCACCACACCACAAGATCTCGCCGGGTACTCGACGCGTTTCTTTGATGAGCGACACGACAACGTTGGCTCGCCAATCTGCCATCGTACGATCGGCCGCTGCGGACTCGGCGAGCGTCGGCAATCCGAGCCCCGCGCGCGTCAGCAATCGAGAGAGGGCGCGACCCTCAAGCGTCACACCAAAGATTTGATGCACCTCACGTGCAACCGCCTCGGCAGTCCACAGCGAATCGTCGCCCACGGGCGCCGCGGTCGAAAATCGGTTGACGAGCGCGGCTTCATCCTCGGCACGAAGCACTCGCCTCGCCCCGACGGGACGCCCTCGGCGACGCTGATCGAGCGCCTCCCAGCCGCCTTCCGAAAACACTCGGGCGGCCTCGATGATGGTCGGTGCACTGAGACCTGTCTCGGCGCGAACCTCGGCCAGGGTCCGCCCGGCCAGGCGCATTTCGACCGCGCGGCGTCGACGCTCGACGAGTGAGACGGATGGAGTCTTGGGCATTGATGAGATAACCTGTTGTCCCAATTGGTGAATTTTATGTCTATTAATTATTTAATCAAGGGTCTAGAAAAATACATCGTCGACCCTGTGTTTTTGGAAGCAGTGGTCGGTATCACTCGGAACGCCGGTCGGGTCGTGGCTGAGGTTTACGCCACGGACTTCGCCGTATCCGCCAAACCTGATGCCTCACCGGTCACGGTCGCCGACGAACGAGCGGAAGCCGTCATCGTGGCGGGTCTCTCAGCCCTGACCCCCGACCTACCCGTCGTGGCCGAGGAATCCGTTGCTGCAGGACGTATCCCGACCGTCGATGCGGCGCGAGATGCGTTTTGGCTTGTTGACCCTCTCGACGGGACCCGAGAGTTCGTCAGCCGCAATGGCGAGTTCACAGTCAATATCGCCCTCATTCAGGCGGGTGAACCCGTTCTCGGGGTCGTACTCGCACCGGCCCTCGACAGCCTTTACGCGGGCGCTAAAGGCCTGGGCGCCTTCAAAGAGCAGAGCGGCCGTCGTCTCGCCATCGCTTGCCGCAGACCACCCGCAGAGGGGCTCGCAGTCGTGGAGAGTCGGTCGCACGGCGACGGCACAGCACTCGATGCCTGGCTACAGCAGCTCGCGCGACCCATCGCCTCGCGAGTGAAAGCAGGCTCATCGCTCAAGCTCTGCGTACTCGCTGAGGGTGGCGTCGATCTCTACCCTCGCCTCGGGCGAACCATGGAATGGGATATCGCCGCGGGCCATGCGGTCTTGGCCGCGGCCGGCGGACGCGTGACGAGGCTCGATGACCGGCAAGCGCTTCGCTATGGAAAATCGGGGTTCGAGAACCCGGGGTTCGTCGCGGAGGGGTTGTGAGAGGGTTGGTGGGTCCTGCGCGATTCGAACGCGCGACCAACTGGTTAAAAGCCAGCTGCTCTACCGGCTGAGCTAAGGACCCGTACCCGTCGAGAGGGCGGGAATTCTACACATATCGCGTCGGATCCGGCACACCGGCCGAGACGAAACCTTCCCGACGCAACCGACAACTGTCGCAACGCCCGCAGGCTCGCCCTTCCGAGTCAGCCTGATAACAGGAAACCGTGAGGGAAAAATCGACTCCGAGTCGATGGCCTTGTCGAATGATGTCGGCCTTCGAAAGCCGAACCAAGGGTGCCTCGACGCGGATGGCCGCGCCCTCGATGCCCACCCGCGTCCCGAGACGCGCCGCCTCCGCAAAGGCCGCGATGAACTCCGGACGGCAATCGGGATAGCCCGAATAATCGACGGCATTCACGCCAATGAAAATAGCCTCGGCACCCAGCACCTCGGCCCATCCGAGCGCCAAAGAGAGCATCAAAGTGTTGCGCGCCGGAACATAAGTGACGGGTATTCCCGCAACGGGGGATGTCGGCACTGCGATCGAAGAATCGGTGAGCGCCGAGCCGCCGATGCCCGTGAGCTCGACGCCCATGATGCGATGCTCGCGCGCACCGAGTGTCGTCGCCACGCGAGCCGCGGCGGCAAGTTCAGCCGAGTGTCGCTGTCCGTAATGCACAGAGAGCGCATAAGCGTCATAGCCCTGCTCGATCGACATAGCGAGGACGGTGGCGGAGTCGAGCCCCCCTGAGAGCAAGACCACGGCTCTCGGTTTCGAGACCGACGAAAACTGCGATGTGGTGTTCATCGTCCGGGTACGTCGCCCCAAAGATATTTATGGAGCTGAACCTGAAACCGCACCGGTAATCGGTCTTCGAGAATCCAGTCGGCCAAGTCACGCGCGGGTAACTCAGCATGGCTCGGCGAGAACAACACCGTACAGCGTTCGGAGAGTGCTCGCTCACGCAACTGCGAACGACTCCACTCGTAATCGGTGCGATCAGCGATCACAAATTTGATGAGGTCTTTGGGCTGTAGTCGCTCGAGTTCATCGTAGCGATTGCGCGCCGCTTCGCCGGAGGCTGGCGTCTTGATATCGACCACCTTCACGACGCGCGGATCGACCCGCTCGAGCGGCATCGCGCCGCTGGTTTCGAGCGATACGCGATACCCCTCATCACAGAGTGCCGTCATCAAGTCAAAGACCGCAGGCTGTGCCAACGGCTCGCCACCGGTCACGCAGACGTGAGTGGCCTCGAGCTCTTTGACGCGAGAAAGAATGTCAGCGAGCGTCCACCACTGACCGCCATGAAACGCATAGGCGGTGTCACAGTATTTACACCGCAGCGGGCAGCCTGTGAGCCGAACGAAAATCGTCGGGATGCCGACGGAGTCCGCCTCGCCTTGCAGCGAACGGAAGATTTCCGTGAGCTTGAGCCGACTCGCGTTCAAAGTATTGTTTAGCGCAGGCGGCCGAGTTGCTCGCGCGCCGTGCGCGCCGCCTCGTTTTGCGGATATCTTCGTAGCACTTCGTTGAACGAGGCGCGGGCTGCGTCGTTACGGCCAAGACTCAATTCCGAAAGCCCCTTCTTGAGCAGCGCATCAGGGGCCTTCGACGAATCAGGCGAGCGGCTACCGACTGATGCAAAGGCATCGATGGCCTTGGTGTAATCACGCGTGACGTAGTAAGTCTGTCCCAGCCAGTACTGCGCGTTGTCGGCGAGCGGGTGCGTCGGAAACTGCGCCACAAACCCGCGCATTCCCGAGATCGCTTCGGGATAGTTCGCTGCCTTGAGGGCGTCGAAGGCCCGACCGTACAACACCTCGGGGCTTTCGGTCGGTACGGGCGCTGCGGTTGATGCCGGAGCGGACGAAGCCGTCGGTGCAGTCGGAGTCGTCGGCCCCGCAGGCGACATCAAGGCCACACTCCCCGTCTCGCCTGCATCGATAGGCGGCTCGCCGGGGATCGGCGCCACGGCAGACGGCAACGTCGGCGCCACGATCACTGCAGCGAGACGAGCTTCGATCGCCGCGATACGACGATCGAAATCAGTCGCAAGGTCAGCTTGCTGCTTACGTCGGTCTTCGTTCTCTCGCTGCAGAATGTCGAGGTCACCTCTCAGGGCCCGGGCTTCGGCCTCGAGCGCATCGAGACGCTGCGATAACTCGACGAGCGCCTGACCCCGCACCGCCTCTTGCAACTGCGTCACCTGCGACTCAAGACTCGCAAGTCGCTCTCGCGTCGATTGCGCGTGAGCCGGCAGGACCCACAACGCAAGCGACGCTGCTACAAGACACGCGCGAAGCACGTGAATCAGCCTCCAGCGACGTAGACGATTTCGACGCGGCGATTACGCGAATAGGCAGACTCATCCTCGCCGGCAACGGCGGGACGCTCTTCACCATAGCTCACCGTGCTGAGCCGTGTGTCGGCGACACCTTGAAGACCGAGCACTCGTCGAACGGCCTGTGCACGACGCTCGCTGAGACCAATGTTGTACTCGCGAGTGCCTCGCTCGTCAGTGTGACCTTCGAGACGCACCCGCAAACCCGGGCGGCTACCCAGAAACTGAGCATGCGCGGCGAGCAAGGTTTGGTCATCAGTGCTGATCGCGTCGCTGTCGAAAGCAAAGTAGATAATCGTGCGATTAGCCAGGTCGGGCGGAAGCGCCACGGTGGTTTCGCTCGATGTGCCGACTTCACCCGCCGAGACGGGTCCGGCTGAGTCGTCCGGCTGAGCGATGGCTGAGGCGTCCGATTTGTTAGCGAGATCGGCACCCGATTCTTGCTTCACTGGAGGCGCCGACTTACAGGCGGCGAGTAATCCGAGTAGAGCCAGAACAGCAATCAGCTTTTTCATCTTCTTAAAACTCCTAAACATGAGGGATGATTATTGCACGGCCACAGCGTCTGGCAGGAAGGGCCCCCAAGCAGGCTCACGGACCTCGCCGCGGTCTGCAGCGAGCCGTTGCGCGATGAGGCCATCGGCGCTCACCGTCGCGAGCACGCCCTGGCCGCGTTCTCTCGAGGCGTACACGATCGTGCCGCCATCAGGCGAGAAATAGGGTGACTCATCCTGTCGGCTCTTCGACAGGACGCGAACATTTCCGTTCCCTAGGTCTTGCACAGCGATTCGATACGCGCCCTCTTCTCGGGTCACCATCGCAAGCAAGCGCCCATTAGGGCTTACCCTAGGTCTAGCGTTGTACGCGCCCGCAAAAGTGATTCGTTGAGGCCGCGAACCGGGCTCGATATTCACGCGATAAATCTGTGGGCCGCCCGCGCGGTCCGAGGTGAAATACACCTGCGTCCCATCGGGCGACCACTCAGGCTCCGTATCGATCGCAGGATGATCCGTCAGCCGAGTCAGCGCGCCCGAGGCGATATCGAGTAAGTAGACGTCGAGGTTACCACCTGAGGACGACAGCGTAAGAGCCAATCGACTGCCATCGGGTGACCACGTCGGCGCGTTGTTGACCCCCGCCCGCGATGACACGCGGCGACGCTCGGCGGTCCGTACACGCTGCACGTAAACCGACGCAGAACGCGTCTCGAATGACACGTACGCCAGCCACTCTCCATCCGGCGACCAAGCAGGCGACATCAAAGGAAGTCGCGACTTCAAAATAACCTTGGCATTTTCGCCATCGGAGTCGGCGACGATGAGCTGGTAGCGCTGCGACGGCGGTTGCCCATCGACCGAGACGTAAGCGATGCGAGTTGCAAACGCGCTTCGCGCTCCGATGATTTTTTGGTAGAGCCGGTCGCTGATGCGATGCGCAGCGTTACGCCAGGCCGCCGGCGAAGCGCTGATACGCTCGATTAGCAAACGCTGGCCCGTCAGCAGATTGAGCAGCTCGAAGTCGATCGTGGTGCGTCCGTCCGCCCCAACGCTCGTACGACCCGTGACCAAATAGTCGGATACCGTACGTTCGCCCACGAGAAAACGCCCGCTGCGCGCGAGGTTACGACGAATCAACTCAGCCGAGCGCTGCGGATCCGCCGAAAAATTTTCGATGGCGATAGGGATCGGCGCCGTGACTCCAGAGGTGATGTCGACCTGCAGCTGAGCTTCGGCGACCGGAGGCGCGGAAAGACCGACCAGGGCGACGCACAACATCGCCCATGCACCACTCGCTAATTTTTTGATGTCAATCATTGGGTCTGAATCTCAGCTCGATGTTGCGCTCGAAGAGCGAGGGCTCCGGCGGCGGTGGCAGCGGTGACGCACGGAACACGGCCGCTTCGAGCGACTGTCGTACCGCCTCGTCGCCATTGCATTCTTTGACCTCAGCCCGGATCACCGTTCCGCCTGCTGCCTGAATCACCGAAACCCGACAATCGAGACCCGCCTGCGCTGAAGGTGGTCGTATCCACGCGCGCTGTACTCGCGCCTGAATGGCTGCTGCCCATTGCGCAGAAAGCGACGCCGCGCGAGCCGCAGCAACTCGCCGCGCCTCGGCCGCTTGGGTTGCCGCAAGCTCCTCGGTGAGCGCCCGCTGCAAAGCAGCTTCGCGCTCAGCTCGAATGCGGGCATCTTCCTGACGACGCCGATCTTCGGCCTCGAGCTCGTCTTTCATTCGGCGTGCTTCAGCCTCGCGGCGTGCTTGCTCTTGGACACGCGCTCGCTCCTCCAGACGAGCCCTCTCCGCCTTCAGCGTCGCATCCTTACGCGCCTGAGTCTCTTTGCGAATCTGAGCCTCGTTGAGTGCCTGCACTTCTTTCTCGCGTCTGGCGTTCTCGACCGGCGCCGGCCTGGGAGGTTCCGGCTCGGGCTCCAGCGCCGACTCGGGAGTCGGCTCTGGCTCTACTTTCTTTGGTGGCGCACGTCGTGCGAGTCGAGCGAGCTCGTTGGCATCGACCGCCACAGCCTCGATCGCCATCACCTGCGGCACCTCAGACTCGGTGCGCCAGTTCTGAAGGCCCAACACGACAATCACCCCGACCAACGCCGCATGAAGCGCAATCGACAAAAAATAGGGGCGAAGTCGCGACGTCACGCCCGACATGGAGCCCTCAACGTCCACCTCGGACGGTCACCGGATCCGTCAAGAAGCCGACCTTCTTCGCGCCTGCGCTTTGAAGCAACACCATCGCTTCGACGACGCGACCATAGGGCACTTCGCGATCGCCTTTGACAAAGACCGGCACCCCCGGGGCGCCACGCAGCACCGCTGCGACGCGCGCCTGCAGCAACGTATCTTCGAGCGGCTGAGAAGGATCATCCCCTTCATTGAGATAAAGTCGTCCTTGACGATCAACGGACACGACCAGCGGCGGCCGGTCCTGCAGATCCGCGGGGTCGATCGCCTGCGCGGCGGCATCAGGCAAATCGACCTTGATGCCCTGCGTGAGCAACGGCGCCGTGACCATGAAAATGATGAGCAGTACCAGCATCACGTCGATGTAGGGCACGACGTTGATCTCACTCATGGGTTTTCGACTTCGACCCGGTTGCGGCATGGCGCGGTCCTATCTCAGCCTGCATCACGCGTCGCATGACGCTGCAAGATAGTCGAGAACTCTTCCATGAACGCGTCGTAGCGAGCTTCGATCCGCCAGACTTGATCCGCGAACCGGTTGTAGGCGACAACCGCCGGAATCGCGGCAAACAGCCCAATAGCGGTGGCGACGAGCGCCTCGGCGATGCCCGGCGCAACCGTTGCCAGCGTCGCCTGCTGCACGGAGCCGAGCCCCACAAAGGCGTGCATGATGCCCCACACCGTGCCGAAGAGGCCCACGTACGGACTTGTCGACCCCACCGTCGCCAGCGTCGATAAACTCTTCTCGAGATACTCGATTTCTTTGATCTGCTGCGCCTTCATCGCCCGACGCGCACCTTCGAGCAACAAATCGACGGCGCTTTCGCCCTGCTGGCGCAAACGGGCGAATTCGCGAAACCCCGTACGGAAGATACTGTCGATGCCTATGGGGTTACCTCGGGCCTCGATACTCTTATAAAGATTGGAGAGATCGCCGCCCGACCAAAAGTCGCGCTCGAATCTCGCTAAATCGTCCTTGGCCCGACCGAGCACCGATCTTTTTTTGAAAATGATGCTCCAGGAGTAGATCGAGGCCATCACCAGCATGAGCATCACGGCCTGCACGATGATCGTGGCCTCGAGAATGAGCTTCAGAATGGACAGGTCGTTCACGACAGGTACTCCCCAATGCGACGCGGCCGCAAACTTTTTTCATCTACACACACGACTCGGACCCGCGCTTCGACGAGCAGTTCCCGAACACCCTTTTTGAGCGGATCACTCCCCTCACCCGATTCACGCCAAATTTTTTGGTCGAACATCGCGGTGGTGCGTCCCTCAGGTTGCATGTCGCAGGTCACGACAAGCGCATCGTCGAGTCGCGCTGCGGCCTTGTAGTCGATGGAAAGTCCGAGAACCATGAACTGCACGCCCCGAGTAGCCGCGAGTTCCCGCTGGGCGATCCCTCGACTTCGGAGCCACTCCGTTCGGCTCCGCTCTAGAAACCGAAGATAATTAGCGTAATAGACAACACCGCCGGCGTCGGTGTCTTCCCAATACACGCGTATGGGCCACTCGAACGCGCTCAAGTGTCCTCCTCGAAAAGTGGCATCACGCCCGTCGGTCGCTGCGGAGGCGCCAGGCCAAAGTGCAGATAAGCCGCGCGCGTCGCGATGCGCCCTCGGGCGGTACGCATCAAAAATCCTTGCTGAATGAGAAAGGGCTCGATCACGTCTTCGAGCGTGCCGCGCTCCTCACCGATGGCGGCTGCCAGACTGTCGATGCCGACCGGACCCCCATCGAACTTCTCGATGATGGTCGTCAACAACTTTCGATCGAGCATGTCGAATCCAACCGGATCCACCTCGAGCAGATCGAGCGCCGCGACGGCGAGCGCCGACGTGATGGTTCCGTCGCCCTTGACCTGCGCGTAGTCACGCGCGCGTCGCAGCAAGCGATTAGCGATACGCGGCGTGCCGCGCGAGCGCTCCGCGATACGTAATGCGCCCTCGGGATCGAGCGGCACACCCAGAATTCCGGCCGAGCGTTGCACGACACTCTTGAGGTCTTGCACGTCGTAAAACTCGAGTCGCTGTACGATTCCGAATCGATCGCGCAGCGGCGAAGTTAAAAGTCCTGCACGGGTCGTCGCACCCACCAAGGTGAACGGCGGCAACGATAGTTTGATGGATCGTGCTGCCGGACCTTCGCCAATCATGATGTCGAGTTGGTAATCCTCCATCGCGGGATAAAGGACCTCCTCGACGATCGGCGAGAGGCGATGGATTTCATCTACGAACAACACGTCGCGCGGCTGCAAATTGGTGAGGATCGCTGCGAGATCACCGGGACGCTCGAGCACGGGACCGGACGTCTGCCGCAGACTGACACCGAGCTCAGTGGCAAGGATATTGGCGAGTGACGTCTTGCCAAGACCGGGCGGCCCAAAGATCAACACGTGATCGAGCGCCTCAGACCGCGCACGCGCTGCACCCACGAAAATCTCGAGCTGCTCTTTGACGGGACGTTGTCCGACGAAGTCCGCAAGACGCTTCGGACGTATCGCCCGATCGATCGCCTCTTCCTCGCGGCCACCCTCGGCACTCACGATGCGTTCGGTCATCGGAGCGCCCCCTGTAACGCACGACGGATGAGTTCTTCGGAGCCTTCGATGCCCGAGCCGGTCGCCGCTTTGATGAGCCGAGTGGCTTCGGCGGGTTTGTAGCCGAGCGCCACGAGCGCCGCGAAGGCCTCGCCCTCCGCGCCCCCGGCCGAGGCTTCTGCAGGTAACGTGATACCGAGTTGATCGGCGGAGAGTCGATCTCGCATCTCGATGACAAGTCGCTCGGCGGTTTTGCGGCCCACGCCCGGAATCTTGGTGAGTGCCGTCACGTCATTGGACGTGACGCACGTGGCGAAACCCTCGGCCGTCGTACCCGAGAGAATGGCCAACGCGATCTTCGGACCCACTCCCGATACTTTGAGCAAGTTGCGAAACAGATGTCGCTCGGCCACCGTCGCGAATCCATAAAGGATATGCGCGTCTTCTCGTACGACGAGATGCGTCAACAACCGCACCTCCTCACCCACGGCCGGTAGTCCATAGAACGTCGACATCGGTGCTTCGAGCTCATAGCCGACGCCACCGACTTCGATGAGCAACTGCGGCGGTGCCTTGACCGCGATGCGACCCCGCAGTGAGCCGATCATCCGGCGACTCCCTGATGACCCGCGATGAGACTGGCAAGCTTGCGCTGTTGCGCGTGGCAGAGCGCAACCGCCAGCGCATCGGCCGCGTCTGAGGTGAGACGACCCTCCACGTTGAGCAGCGTACGCATCATGTGAGCGACCTGAAGCTTATCGGCACCACCGAACCCCACTGTCGCGAGCTTGATGGCTCGTGGCGCGTACTCAGCAATCTCAAACTCGCCGAGCGCTGACAACGCGGCGCCACGTGCTTGCCCGAGCTTGAGCGCACTGTCGATGTTGCGATTGACGAACACTTTTTCGATGGCGACTTCTCCAGGTGAGTGTTCGAGCACGAGCGCACGAACGCCTTCATGAATTCGGGCGAGCCGTGCGGCCATCGGCAATCCGTCGACCTCGATACGTCCATGCGTCACGCATCGACAATCGGGACCCCTGACATCGATGATGCCGTAGCCAAGCCGACGCGATCCCGGGTCGATTCCGAGAATGCGGCAGTTCTGCGAAACGAGAGTCGTCGGGGCCTCGACCGAGCCGGAGGACGCCGGATCGTAGCTACGCCAAGACTTGGACCGATATCGCGCCATGCGCTCGCAACCCCGAGGATGCGCTGTAAAGCGACCGGCCTATGATAGCTGGAAACCCTCAGCGATTCGGCATGTCGATGGCGCGCTTGTCGGCCGCAAGAGCGGCCTCATGCAGCGCCTCAGACAAGGTCGGGTGTGCGTGGATCGTGCGCTGCAGATCCTCGGCGCTCGCCGAGTACTCCATCGCGAGCACCGCCTCAGCGATGAGCTCGCCCGCCATCGGGCCGATGATGTGTACGCCCAGAATCTGGTCGTCGTCCTTGGCGGCGATCAACTTAGCAAAACCCTGGCTGGCCTCCATGGCCCGCGCGCGACCGCTCGCGAGGAACGGAAAGCTGCCAACCTTATACGGCCGACCACTCGCCTTGACCTGCTCCTCGGTCTGGCCGACCCACGCGATCTCCGGCGCCGTGTAAATCACCGAGGGAATCGTCTGGTAGTTCACGTGGGCATAGAGACCGGCGATACGGTCCGCGACCGCAACGCCCTCTTCCTTACCTTTGTGGGCCAGCATCGGACCGCGAACGCAGTCTCCGACCGCCCACACGTTCTCGATGCCGGTGTGGCAATGATCGTCCACTTTGATGAACCCTCGCTCGTCGATGACAACCCCCGTGCCTTCACCGAGCAGATTGGCCGTATGCGGCCGTCGCCCGATACAGACAACGAGCTTGTCGACGGTCAGCGAGTGCGAGGCGCCGGCCTCGTCGATGTAGCTGACCTGCACCTCGCCCTTGACGACCGTCGCACCGGACACCTTGGCTCCGAGTCGGACGTCGAGACCCTGTTTCTTGAAGTGCTTCATCGCCTCTTTGGCAAGCTGCTGATCGGCCATGGCGAGAAAACTCGGCATGGCTTCGAGTACGGTGACATCGGCGCCGAGTCGACGCCACACGCTGCCGAGTTCGAGCCCGATCACCCCCGCACCGATCACCCCGAGGCGTTTCGGGACGGCGTCGAATTCGAGCGCCCCCCAACTGTCGACGATGTGCTGTCCGTCGAAAGCCGCCGTCTTGAGTGGCGTCGGATGGGACCCGCTCGCGAGCACCACATGCTTGGCGGAAAACGTCTTGACGCTACCGTCGTGGGCCGTGAACTCCACTTTGCGACCCGCGAGCAACTTGCCGTGCCCCTGCATCGCCGTGACACCCGCGGCTTTCAGCAACTGCACGATACCTCCCGTCATGTTCTTCACGATGCCGGCCTTGCGCTTCTGCATCGCTGCGATATCCATGGCGACCGGACCCGTCTTGATTCCGTGCGAGGCGAACTCGACCTGCGCGCGATGGAATAGCTCGGAGGACTCGAGCAAGGCCTTGGATGGAATACAGCCCGCATTGAGGCAGGTGCCTCCGAAAGTGGCGCTACCGTCGTAATTCTTCCATTCGTCGATGCAGGCGACCTTGAGTCCGTTCTGTCCCGCACGGATCGCAGCCGGGTAACCGGCGGGACCGCCGCCGATGACGATGACGTCGTAATCACTCATGATTTTTTTCCGCTAATGTCAGAGGCCGAGCAGGATGCAACCCGGATCCTCGAGGCAATCTTTGATTGCCACCAGGAACTGCACCGCCTCGCGGCCGTCGATGATGCGATGGTCATAGCTCACCGCGAGATACATCATCGGGCGAACGACGATCTGCCCGTTGACCACGACCGGACGCTCCTGAATCTTGTGCATGCCGAGGATCGCACTCTGCGGCGCGTTCACGATTGGCGTCGACAGCAGCGAGCCGAAGACTCCACCGTTCGTCACGGTAAACGTGCCGCCCTGCAACTCCTCGATTGTCAGCGACCCCGAACGGGCACGCGTACCGAAATCCCCGATCTGGCGCTCGATCTCGGCGAAGCCAAGATTTTCGGCGTTACGCAACACGGGCACTACGAGGCCACGATCCGTCGAGACCGCGACGCCGATGTCGTAGTACTCGTGATAGATGATGTCGTTTCCGTCGACCGCCGCGTTCATCACCGGCACCTTGCGAAGTGCCTCGATGCTCGCCTTCACGAAGAACGACATGAAACCGAGTTTCACGCCGTGATGCCTCTCGAAACGATCTTTATGACGCGCGCGAAGCTCATTGATCGCCGTGAGATCAACTTCATTGAAGGTCGTGAGCAGCGCTGCCGTATGCTGAGCCTGAACGAGGCGCTCGGCTATGCGCTGACGGAGCCGCGTCATCGGCACACGCTGCTCGGCACGAGGACCGGACGGCACCGCCGCCACCGCTGCAGGGGCCGATTTTTTTTCCGCATGCGCGACGACATCGGCCTTGGTGACACGACCATCGCGACCCGTTCCGCTGACCGCTGCCGCCTCGACACCCGTCTCCTCGACGACCCGACGCGCTGCGGGTCCGAGTTTGGCGCCGGAGCTCGCCTTCGCTGCAGTCTCGGTTTTAACTGCCGCAGGCTCCGACCTGGGCGACGCCTTGGGGGCCGCGGCAACGGCAGTGCTCGGCTCGAAAATCGCGAGCAAATCGCCGCTTTTTACAGTGGCACCCTGCTGCACTTTGAATTCTTTGATAACGCCAGCCGACGGAGCCGGCACCTCGAGTACCACCTTGTCGGTTTCGAGATCGGCCAGATTCTCGTCGCGCTGCGTTGCCTCACCAGGCTGCTTACGCCAGGCGACGAGCGTCGCATCGGCGACAGATTCGGGAAGTTGGGGAACGCGGATTTCAATGGTCATGATGTCGATATTTCCTGATCAATGCTTGCCAGTGCCCGTGGCAGCGCGCACGGGTTTGGTGTTGTCCTCGGTGAGTCGGCGAGTGACGCGCGTATCGCCCTCGCGCGCAATCGATTGCAGAGCAGCCTTGACGAGACCCGACTGCTCAGCATCGTGGATCTTGCCGATACCGGTCGCCGGAGCGGCCGCCGGCGCGCGCCCTGCATAGAGCAACGTGCGCTGGCCCGCAAACGGACGCTCGAGGCGATGACGAATCTGGTACCACGCGCCCTGGTTTTGCGGCTCTTCCTGACACCAGACGATCTCCTGTGCATTCGGGTATCGCGCAATCGTCGCCGCATATTCGTCGGCCGGGAACGGATAGATCTGCTCGAGCCGAACCAGCGCGACATCGGTTTGCCCCGATGCGCGACGCGCCTTGAGCAAGTCGAAATACACTTTACCGCTCGAGAACACGACTCGCTTCACCTTGGCACGGTCGATGGCATCGATCTCATCGATGATATTTTTGAAGGAGCCACTCTCGAGGTCTTCGAGCGCCGACACCGACAAGTCATGGCGCAACAAGCTCTTCGGCGTCATCACGATCAGCGGCTTGCGGAACTCTCGCAGCATCTGCCGACGCAGCATGTGGAACATCTGCGCGGGCGTCGAGGGGACACAGACCGACATGTTGAGCTCGGCACACAACTGCAGGAATCGTTCGAGTCGCGCAGACGAGTGCTCGGGCCCCTGTCCTTCATAACCATGCGGCAAAAACAGCGTGAGCCCGCAGTAGCGACCCCACTTCGCCTCACCCGAGCTGATGAATTGATCGATGATCACCTGCGCACCGTTGGCGAAGTCGCCGAACTGCGCTTCCCACACCACGAGTACACCCGGATCGGTTTGCGAGTAACCGTACTCGAAGGCCAACACGGCCTCTTCCGAGAGGACTGAGTCGATGACCTCGAATCGAGGCTGACGCTCTGCGATGTGTTTGAGAGGCACGTGAGCGACACCGGTGTTTTGATCGTGCAGCACCGCATGTCGATGGAAGAACGTACCGCGTCCCGAGTCCTGTCCCGAGATGCGAACGGCATAACCATCTTCGAGCAAACTCGCGTACGCGAGCGACTCCGCACAACCCCAGTCGAGCGGCAGCTCGCCAGCGATCATCTTCGCCCGATTGGTGATGACCTGTTGCACGCGCGGATGCAACATGTGCCCCTCAGGAGTCGACACCAGCCGCGCGCCAAGCGCCTTGAGACGCTTCATCTCGACGCCCGAACGGATCGTCGACGTCCAGTCGATGCTGCGCATGTAGGCGCTCCAATCGACCGTGTACTTGTTGCCGATCATACCGAGCGAGGCCTTCGCCTGTGGCCGTCCCTCATCAAGACCCGCACGATACTGCTCGATCAATCCGTCAGCATCGAACTGCGTGATCACACCCTCGGCGACGAGCCGATCCGCATACAGCTTTCGGGTAGTCGAGTGCTTCCGGATGACGTTGTACATCACCGGCTGCGTGGCCGCCGGCTCATCCGCCTCGTTGTGTCCCAAACGTCGGTAGCACACGAGATCGATCACCACGTCTTTGTGGAAACGCTGGCGATACTTCATCGCGAGGCGCGTCACGAAGACCACGGCCTCGGGGTCATCACCGTTGACGTGGAAAATCGGCGCCTCGAGCATCTTCGCGACATCCGAGCAATACATCGTCGAGCGCATGTCGGACGGATTCGAGGTCGTGAAGCCCACTTGGTTGTTTACGACGATGTGCATCGTGCCGCCCGTGTAATAGCCCCGAGCCTGCGATAACTGCATCGTCTCCATGACGACGCCCTGACCGCCGAATGCCGAATCACCGTGAATGAGACACGGCACGACGCGCTCGCCGAGGGAGTCTCCGCGACGCTCTTGACGCGCTCTGACCGAGCCCTCGACCACCGGATTGACGACCTCGAGGTGCGAAGGGTTGAACGCGAGCCCAACGTGGACGTTGCCACCCGGCGTGCGTAGGTCAGCCGAGAAGCCCTTGTGGTACTTCACGTCACCCGAACCCTTGATTTGCGAGATGTCGTATTTGCCTTCGAACTCACCGAAGAGTTCGGACGGCGCCTTACCGAGAACATTGACGAGCACGTTGAGGCGACCACGATGCGCCATCCCGATGACGAATTCTTCGACACCGAGGCTGCCACCCGTCTGGATGAGATCATCGAGCAGCGGAATCAGCGAGTCGCCGCCCTCGAGCGAGAAACGCTTTTGACCGACGTACTTAGTGTGCAGGTAACGCTCGAGCCCTTCGGCGGCCGTCAGCTCCCAAAGAATATTTCGGCGCTCTTCGGTCGAAAATCGATGGTGCATGCGCCCCGACTGAAACTCGTCCTGCAACCACAGACGCTCGTCGGTGTTTGAAATATGAGCGAACTCCGCTCCGACTGACCCGCAATACACATATTCGAGCGTCGCGATGATTTCGCGCAGTGTGGCGCGACCCGGAACGTTACCGACGCGACTGCCCGTGAAGAAAGGCGTATCCAGATCGCCCTCCGTCAGCCCGAAATAAGAGAGCCCCAAGACCTTCGGTCGCTCTCGCTGCATGAGATTGAGTGGATCGAGTTTGGCGATCAGATGACCGCGGTTCGCGTAAATCTGTACGAGACGAGAGACCGCGCCCTGCTTCGCGCTGGCATCACCATCGAGCGCTGCGGCAACCGCGACGCCTACCTGTCGGGCGGTCTGCGCGCGCTCCGCGATCGCGTCCTGGATCGCGCGGTGCGAACGCTCCGGCCCGGAGGGCTGAGGCATACGAGCAAAATAGTCACGCCAGGCGGCCGAGACCGACGCCGGGTCATTCAAGTATTGCTCGTAGAGGGACTCGACGTAGTCGGCATTGCCGCCGTAAAGCGGAGAGGAAGCGAGTTGATCGCTGCGCGAAGCGCCCATGTGTGACACAAACCCCCGAAACCGTCGAAAGTCCGCCATTCTACCCGAAGGGTATGGCAAGGTTGGGTCATGGCGCCCCCGGCCGGAGTTGAACCGACGACCATGAAGTGCCCCGATAAGCGGAGACTCAGGAGGTAGTGGCGCCCCCGGCCGGAGTTGAACCGACGACCTACCGCTTAGGAGGCGGTCGCTCTATCCACTGAGCTACGGGGGCAGACCCGGCATCCGAGGGAAATGGTGGAGCGGAGGAGGATCGAACTCCCGACCTTCGCATTGCGAACGCGACGCTCTCCCAGCTGAGCTACCGCCCCACACGAGGGCGGCGATTCTAGCACCACCCCATCAGTGATTTTATATCGATCCGATATAATTTTGCCCATGGATGCCAAAACACTCTGTCTCGGCCTGCTCTCTTTCGGTGAAGCGAGCGGGTATGACCTCAAACAACACGCCGAGTCGGCGGGCGATCATTTTTTCGCCTCAGGGTTCGGATCGATTTATCCCGCGCTGTCCGCTTTGATGAAAAATGGACTCATCGAGCGTGTGTCGAAACCTCGCGAAGGGCGTCGAGATCGAAAGGTTTACCGCATCACCCCTGCAGGCCGCTCGGAACTCATTCACCTGCTCTCGCTCGTGGAGCCGCGTCACGTACTTCGATCGGATCTGTTCGCGCTTCTTTACTTCTCTCATCTCGTGACGCCGGAGCGCATCACCCAAGTGATTGATGAACGCCTCATCGCAATCCGTGCAGATCTCGGGGCGACCAAGCGCTCCGATACGACGCTCAAGCATCCAAGCCCGCCGAGCGTCCGATTCGTGAGTGGCCTCAAGAAGGCTCTCTTCGAAACGACTCTCCACTATTTTCGCGAAAATCGGGCATTGCTCGAACGCTGAACCTACGCCCAAGCTCAATGATCGATCAGTAGCGAAGCCTCAATAGGGACGGCGGATCATGATCCCCGATTATGACGATGAACAGTGCGTCGTACTCGTCGTCACGCAAAGCGACGGACTCACGCCCTCTCGTCAGTAAAGAAATCATTTCCGGCACCGTATTCGAGTGACCGACGATCAAAATAGTCTGGCCCACATGCTCTTTGAGCGATCGCTCAAGCAGTGCGTTGACCGCTCGACCCGGATAAATCTCTGCAGCGAGACCGAGTGAGTCCGTAATAGGTTCGGCGGTCTCCTTCGCTCGGCGCGTATCGCTCACATACACCGCCGCGACGCCGACATCGCGCAATACACGACCGAGGCGGCGCGCTCGCTCTTGCCCGATATAACTCAGCGGAGGATCTTGAGCGGCATCATTCGACTTCTCCGCATGGCGCACCACGATCAACGTGGTGGGTTTTACAGTCGAAACAGGCTCTGCTCGCGCGGCATCCGCAAGCAGGGCCATCGTGACCCCGATGACGGTGATCAAGAAAAGCAAACTTTTGACGTACTCACGGGCCATGCCTGCGCAGTGTATCGACTTCCGGCTATAGTCGCGGCGTGAACCCCATCGTCTACGCCATTCCAGTTTTCATGGCCTCGATCCTGCTCGAGGCGTGGATCGCACATCGCCGAGGCGTCGCGACCTACGACATTCCCGATGCCATCACGAGCCTGAACTTCGGAATTCTGAGTCAGTTATCGGGCGTCTTCGTTCGAGTGATCACGTTTGGAATCTATTTTTGGGTTTTCGATAACCTGCGCATCCACACGTTCTCCACCGACTCACTTTGGGTCTGGGTGTTCGCGCTGATCGGGTATGACTTCATTTATTACTGGGTCCATCGTTGCGGGCATGAGATCAATCTCATGTGGTCCGCTCATCAGGTTCATCACTCGTCGGAGTATTTCAACCTCTCGACGGCCCTGCGCCAGACGTCGACGGGCGCTTTTGCCTCATTTCCGTTTTATCTGCCGATGGCGCTGCTCGGCGTCCCTCCCATCGTCTTCGGAACGGTCGCACTCATCGATTTGCTGTATCAGTATTGGGTACATACCGAACTTGTCCGCAAACTCGGCTGGGTGGATCGGGTGTTCGTGACACCCTCGAACCACCGCGTCCATCACGGTCAAAACGACTACTGCATCGATCGCAATTACGGCGGGATCTTCATCATCTGGGACCGCCTCTTCTGCACGTTCGCAGAGGAACGGGATAACGAGCCGGTGGTCTACGGCATCCGCAAACCGCTCGCGAGTTACAACCCGGTCTGGGGCAATCTCAACGTCTACGCCGACGTCATTCAAAAATCTTTGAACGTAGGATCGCCATTCGCTGCAATCAAAATCTGGTTTGATTCACCCGGCGGCCGTGGAGCCACCCTGCCCCATCTCGATCCGAAGAGCGTCAAAAAGTTTAGTACGGATACCTCGCAAGCCGTGCAACGTTATGCCGTCGCACAGTACGCACTCCTCGCTGTCGTCGTGACGTATTTTCTCGCCATCGCACCAACGCTCACCTTGCAAGATCGAGTCATCTGGGCGATCGCCATCACATTTTCGGCGATGAGTCTCGGCTGGCTTCTCGAAGGGCGACGCTTTGCCCGGCATGTTGAAATCGTGAGACTTTTCACCCTAGGCGCAGTGATCGCTTCGTTCGCTCTGCCGAGCCTTTGAGGGCTTTATGGGGGGGGATATCGCACCCTCCCGAATCTCCGTCGGCGTCAGCCCATGACGCTCACGAAACGCCTTGGCGAAATTCGCGGGCGTCGAGTACCCGAGCGCATCACTGATCGCCGAGATCGGTAACTGGGTGTCGCACAACATCTCGTAGGCTCGACGGAAGCGCTCTTCACGCAACCACGCGAACACGGCTTGACCGCACAACGCCTGAAAAGCCTCACCGAGTTTTCGACGATTGCTGCCCACGCGCACCGCTAACTCATCAAGGGACGGGGGCGAATCGATCGACTCCCGCAAGATTCGCTGGGCGGAGACGACGAGCTGGTCGATCTACACCTCGGCCGCTCCCGCCGCTGACCGACTCGGTTCGGCGGGATCGGGTAGTCTGGGGCGATGACCAGACTGCCCCGGCGCCTGTGGTTCACGATCCTCGGTCTCTCCGCCACGGCCCTGCTGATCTGGGTGTTTAGCGGGGCACTCGCGGAGCGGCTCATTTTCAGGGTGATCGAGCGCGCGGCCTCGACCGCAGACCCCGCTCAAGGACTACCCGATGGTCTTCATGTCGGGTTGTGCGGGACCGGTTCCCCGATGACCGACCCCCGGCACAGCGGTCCCTGCACTGCTGTCCTCGCCGGTCATCGGCTCTTCATAGTCGATGCGGGCCCAGGCAGCGCCGCAACCCTCAACCGCATGCTGCTGAACCCCGGTCGGGTGGAGGCCGTGCTACTGACCCATTTTCACGGGGACCATATGGGTGGACTCGGTGACCTCGCCCTGCAACGCTGGGTCGCCGCCTCCGCGGAGTCACCTCTTGAGGTGCACGGCCCGATCGGGGTCAAAACCGTGGTCGAGGGCATCACCCTCGCCTACTCCACCGATAACGATTACCGAATCGCGCACCACGGCGAACGAATCGTTCCCTCAGGCGGTCGCGGTCTATCCGCCAAAGAATTCTTGATGGGCCAGGGCGACCGAACAGTCATCATCGATTCACCTTCTCTCAAGGTCACTGCGTTTCTCGTCGATCACGGTCCGGTCAAACCCGCCGTGGGTTATCGCTTCGACTATAAGGGTCGCAGCGTCGTCATCAGCGGCGATACTCGGGCGAGCGCTGCGGTCGAGCGCGAATCAAAGAATGTAGACCTCTTGATCCATGAGGGACTCTCACCGCGACTCGTCGCCTTGATGGAAAGCGGTTTCGCCCGGCATGCGCGAACCGCGTATGCACAAGTCATGGCCGATATTCGGAACTACCACACCTCACCGGAAGACGCCGCGGAAATCGCTCAGCGCGCAGGGGTTCGAATGCTCGTGTTCAACCACATTGTCCCACCTCTTCCGAGCCGGATGTTGGACGTACGGTTTCTGGGCGACGCTTCTGCGCGCTTTGACGGGCCCATACGCGTCGGTGTCGACGGGGATTGGTTCTCCCTCCCGGCCGGCACAACAAGCATTGAAGTCGATTCCCGACCGTGAGCGCCGTGCGAATACAGATCGGGCGTCACGTGGCCCGTTTTTTGACCAGCGAGACGCGGCTTGAAGCACGGCGTCATCTGAAATCTTTGGGGCGTCGTTTAGTCGGAAAAGCTCCCACGGCCCATTACTTCCATCAGTTTGACGATCCATACAGCGAGCTGGCGGCTTCACAACTCGATCGACTCCGAGACGAGTACTCGATCCACATCGAGTGCCACGCCGTGCCTCACCCCGACCCGGCTGCTGCACCGCAGCCCGAAGCGCTTCGCGACTGGTCGCGACGAGACGTCGCCCTTCTCGCAACCCGAATGGGTCTCGCGCGACCTGGAAATGGTGTTGCGCCAAGCGATCTTCGCTCTGATGCAACGTCGCTTGAGCATGGCCGCGCGCTGCGCGAGCGTTTGGGCCATTACCTGGGCGCCACGTTTTTCTTTGAGGGTGAATGGTATTGGGGCATCGATCGACTGCACTATCTCGAATCCCGATTGGCCAAAGCCGGACTCGCGCCGCAGGCGCGGTCACAGAGTCCTCTGACCCCTCCGGAACTACGACTCGCGCCGCTCGAACACCCTTCGGACGCCAAACAATCCCCTCCGACGGTGGAGTTTTTCTGCTCGCTGCGCAGTCCGTACACCTGGCTCGCAGTCCCACGCATCCGAAGACTCGCCAGACACTACGGCGCCACCCTCCAACTCAAGTTCGTTCTGCCCATGGTGATGCGAGGTCTCCCCATCCCGCTCGCCAAACGTTTTTACATCCTCGCAGACGCCAAGCGCGAGGCGACTCGCTTAGCGCTTCCCTTCGGCGATGTAGCGGACCCAGTGGGGCGGCCTGCCGAGCGAGGTCTCGCTGTACTGAATCATGCAATCCAACGCGGTGTCGGCGAAGAGTTTCTCGAGTCGTTTTTGCGTGGGGTCTTCGCCGAAGGGATCGATGCCGGCAGCACGCGAGGTCTTGGGCGAATTGCACAGCGCGCCGGTTTAGACCGCTCGATCGTCCGCAACGCGCTGTCAGATGAGTCCTGGCGCACGGTTGCAGAACATCATCGCAACGAACTTTTATCGACGGGTCTCTGGGGCGTGCCGAGTTTTCGTGTGTCGGGTTTGCCGGCGTATTGGGGGCAGGATAGGCTGTGGTGCCTCGAGGATGATTTGATTCGCCATCTGACATGACACGTCGATTTCGCCTGGGACTCATCGTCGTTGCGATCTTTGTAACGCTCTCCGCCGTCTTTTTCTGGGCGGGTGGACGAACGGGCCTTGCACTCTGGGTCACAAAGTACGTACTGCATCAAGAGGGCGCACCCTTTCGTGAGATCACGTGGCGACGCGGTCCCGACACGGCGCCTCCAGCCAACGCGTCGACAACCGGCAAAAGAAAACCCAACGTCATTCTCATCGTCGTCGATGATCTCGGCTATGACGATCTGACCGTACTCGGCACGGGCGTCGCCGAAGGGCGAGTCGGCACCCCAAACATCGATAGCCTCGCAAAAGGCGGCGTAAGATTCGACGCCGCATACTCTGGCAACGCCACCTGTGCCCCCTCTCGTGCGGCCATCATGACGGGTCGATACGCCACACGCTTCGGCTTCGAGTTTACGCCTGCCCCCAAGGCCTTCATGAAATTTATCTCGTCGGGAATCAATCGAAATCCTGAAGATCCCCCGCCCAGGTATTTCGCGGAGCGCGAGGCCGGTCAGCCGCCCGTCGATGAGATGGGCCTGCCCACGAGCGAGATCACCATTGCGAAGCTCTTGCAGTCTGAGGGCTATCACACGGTGCAGATCGGCAAGTGGCACCTTGGTGACAGCCCGAAGTACCGAGCGTACGCCCATGGATTCGATGAATCTTTGAGTCTGCAATACGGCGCTGCCATGTACCTACCGGAGGATGACCCAAGGGTGGTGACGGCCGTCGCTCAAAAAGATCTGATCTCGAAGTTCATCGTGGCCAACGAGCCGTGGGGCATTCGGTTCAATGATGGCGAGGTCTTCAAACCCGATCGATATCTCACCGACTACCTCACCGATGAGGCGATTCGAGTCGTCGATGCGAATCGTCACCGGCCGTTTCTTCTTTACCTCGCCTACAACGCTCCACACACGCCACTGCAAGCCTCTCGCGAGGACTACGACGCCCTGCCCTTCATAGAAAATCACACCCTTCGGGTCTATGCCGCCATGTTGCGCTCACTCGATCGGAACATCGGGCGACTGTTGGCCTCGCTCCGCGAACGCGGTCTCGACGAGAATACCTTGGTAGTTTTCACGAGTGACAACGGCGCGCCCCACTACGCCGGCGTTGGGCATCGTAATCAGCCGTATCGAGGCTGGAAAGCCACCTATTTCGAAGGCGGAATCCGGGTGCCGTTTTTCATGCGATGGCCAGCAGCTCTGCCTGAGGGACGTATCGCAACCGGTCCCGCTGCGCATTTCGATATCTTCTCGACGATCGCTGCAGCAGCAGGTGCCAATCCGCCGAGCGATCGCATCATCGACGGTGTGAATCTGCTTCCGTTCGCGCGCGGCGACCAGGAGGGACGACCTCACGAGTCGCTGTATTGGCGGACGGACGACTATCTCACGATGCGTCTCGGCGACTGGAAACTTCAGACAAGTCGACTTTCGGGACGGATCTGGCTCTTCGACCTCGCGAGCGACCCCACGGAACAATTCAATCTCGTCGATCGCGAGCCGGGTCGAGTGGCCGACATGACCGCACGACTCGAAGCGTTCAATCGACAACAGGCTGCGCCGCTCTGGCAGTCTCTCGCAGCGAATTCGGTGCCCATCGATCGAACGCTGCAAGAACCTGCACAACCGAACGAGGACTTCGTTTACTTCTCTAACTGACGAACGGTTTCGAGAATCTCTCGCAAGGTTTCGATCGGTAATTGGCCGGGAGCAGAGCTTTTTTCGCTGGCGGCAAACGTCAGCGCGGAGCCGAAGAAACCGCCGAACACCCGCGTCACCACCCCTAAGGAGCCCATCGCCATCGTGATGAGCGGCACCGGCAACGTTCGAGCAGCGCGCTCCGTCGCAGACAGTAAGCGGATCACGTCGGTCATCGTATCCGGCATCACCGCCAACTTGGCTACATCCGCTCCGACTTCCACTGCACGTGCGAGTAAGCCAATGATCTCGTCCTCGGACGGAGTACCGTCGAAATGGTGTGAGGAGACGATGACCTGAACGTCATTCTGGTGAGCGGCTTCTATGACGGCCTCGACGAGGTTCGCAGGCCACGATAACTCGACGTCGATGAACTCAAAACTCTTCGATTCGGCCACTCTTATTAGCAAGGGTCCTACTGCGGTCGGTTCAAGATCGGTCTTTGCGCCACCCTCGACCTCAGAGCGCAGCGTGAAGATCAACGGACGCTCGCCCGCCGCAGCACGCAATCGCGAGGCGGCTGCGAACACCTCGTTTTCAGAATTGACCGCGCGAAAATGATCGACCCGCCACTCGATAACATCGGGGGCTAGAGCAACGAGCGAACCCAAATCAACATCGAGTGTCGCAAGATCAGCCGTCATCAGCGATAGACAAACAGCCGGCTCACGGCCGTTACCGAGCGTTTTCCCACGGACTGAAAGCGGTCGGAAACTCGTCATGACAAAAAATTGAGGAAAGTCGTGATAATGAGGGCGTTGGTGAAGTCGATGAAAAATGCCCCGACGATCGGCGCAACCAAAAATGCTCGTGGCGCGGGGCCGAAGCGCTCGACGATCGTTCGCATCACCGCCATCGCATTCGCCGTCGTTCCGAGCATGAACCCGGTGAACCCACCGCTCATCACGGCCGCGTCATAGTCGCGACCCATCACGCGAAATACCACCCACCCACAGAAGAGTACGACAGCAATCACTTGCAGGAGGAGGTTTACGATCAACGGTAGTGCCAACGACGCCAGCTCCCAAAGCTTGAGGTTCATCAGCGCAACCACCAGGAAGAGCGTCAGACAGACCGCGCCCACTTTGGAGGCGAGATCGTGCGGGATACCGATCCAACCTGTTCGATCGTCCACGTATCGAATGAAGGCACCGACGAGCATCGCACCCACATAGCCCGGAAGCGTCAGTCCTAACTGAACAAATCCTGAACCCAAAAATCCGCCGAGAGCCATGGCCATCAAGACTACGACGAGCGCCTTGAGCGCATCTCGAACGCCTTCCTCGTCCTCCTCTTCGCCCACATCAGTGTGCTCGCGATCGAGCGACCGAACCTCGATGTGGTCGGGCGTATCACGCGTCGCACGACGACTCGATCCTGTAATGCCATGCTGGACGAGCAGCCGAGTTGCAATGGGTCCGCCGAACAACCCACCGAGTACGATGCCGGCCATCGCTGCCGCGATGGCGAGGCTCTCCGCCGCAGGAACGCCCGCCGCCGCAAACTGCGGCGCGAAGGCCAGCGCCGTCGCAGGGCCACCCGTCAACGCCGTCGAGCTCATGAGCACACCGAGTAACGGAGTCTCGCCGAATGCGACCGCCACACCAATGCCGATGAGGTTTTGAGCGATGGCGAGTACGCTCGCGAGCGCGAGAAACAGCAGCGCCTGGCCACTGCCCGCCCGCAGCAACGCGACACTCGCGCTCAACCCGATCGAAGTGAAGAACGCCGTCATGAGCGGCGCCTGAAGACTGGTGTCAAAGCTGAACGTCGCGGTGTCTGTGACACGCAAAGACGTGATGATCAACGCGATGATCAATCCGCCGACGACCGCCGCCGGAATGTTGTATCGCCCCAAAACCGGAATCGCCCTGACGAGGGCAAACCCCAAGAACAGCGCGAGGCCTCCGAGGGCGAGCGTCTGGATCAAATCGAACTGGATCATGGATCGCTACCCTAGCATGCGGGCGGAAGGTGGGCTCCATCCAGGCGTTGCATGCACCATCGAGCAGGTAGACTCAGCGCTGACGCTGGACTTCGTCCGCCTCGACCGTCGAGGCCTGATGCCCCCACTCGCCCCTTATATAAGAGGCCAGAGCGGCCACCTCGTCGTCACTCAGTTTATCTTGGAACCCCTTCATCGACTCCCAGGCTCCAAACGGCGCGGGCAAACGGCTATCGGGATGTGCTCCGTAAAGAATGATATTGATGAGCGAGGACGAATCGGCAGACTGGACGATCGCGCCAACGCTTCCCGCCTCATCGAGGCGCACCTCCCCGCTGCTCGCGAGTTTGGTCTCGTCGACCAGCTGGTCACGGCCTATACCATCCAAGCCAAACTGCATGTCGCCGAAGGGGATGTCGTCCGAGCTGTTGCAACACTGCAGGATGGAATCCGATTTTCGGAGGAGCGACAACTCGATCGTCTACGCAGAGGCTTGCAAGGCGAGAAGGTTCGCTTGTTCAGTGCGCTGGGCACCCCGACCACCCTCGAAGAAATCGCAAGTCCGCCTTCAAGTCGGACACATGCAAAGGACAGCGATACCGAAATTCACGATGCTGCCAAAGCGCGGGCGATACTCTCCAACTCACGTCACACCGAAGTTCTGCGACTCGCCAACTCATGGATCTCCTTCTGCACACGCAATCTTGCGGTTCGCACCCTCACTCGCTGGCAACTGATTCGCACTCACGCACTCTTGTTGTCTGGCGACACGCAAAATGCCCGTCGATCGCTGCGTGAGGCGCTGATGGGTGCGGCCTGCGGTGGTTTCCTGAGGAAGATCGTCGACTCGGCCCCGCCCGTCAGGACGTTGTTGCTCGAGAGCTATCAAGCACAGTCTGCACAAAACAACGAGATCGACGTGTTCGTAAAAAAAGCGATCGATATCATTTCTAAAAATCGAGGTACATCCTCGAGTGTGACGGCACAGCGCCTCGATGACGCTGACACGCTCGGCGCGGCGCTAACGAGCAAAGAGCGTGAGATACTGACTCTCGTCGCCGGAGGACTGCGGACTCGCGAAATCGGCCTGCCGAAAAACGACGAGCTCTCGGCGCTGCTGATGTTCAATATCGGTGTCGAGGCAGGTCAGATCGCCTTTGTCCTCGCCATCGTGGCAGTCGGTGTGATGATGCGTAAAGCGAGCTCGTCGCCTGCCAGCGGTAACCATACGTGGACGACCGCTCTATCCAAAGAAAAAACCCGCATCCTTGCCGCCTATGCAGGCGGCGCCCTTGCCGCTTTCTGGTTCGTGGAACGGGCGTGGGAAGGGTTGTCGCCCCTCACGACCGTCGGATGAGCTTCGTCAGTATTCGCGCAAGCTTCGATCGTCCGTGCATCCGGGTCTTGCCGCAGCGCACGGACTTTTGACGACGACGCTCAGCCCGCACTACCCGTCGAGATCATCGCGACGACCGATCCGAGCGCGGCGAGCCCCATGTCTTTTTGGGCATCCCACTCATCTCCTTGAGCGCCGATATAGGCCGCGCCCTGCGCGATGATCGGTACCTCAAACTTTTTTGAACTCGCCGTAGCCGTGGCGATCAGTCTGTTTGGCCTCTCAAGTGGCGCGGCCTTGGCGACCGTGGTCGGGGTGCTGGTCGAGGTGCCGGTAATGCTCTCGCTCGTGGCGTTTGCTCATCGTACACGCGGGAGATTTTCAAGTTCGACGTAACCGGCACGCTCAAATGGCGGAGAGGGTGAGATTCGAACTCACGGTTCCCGTGAAGGAACGTCGGTTTTCAAGACCGATGCATTAAACCGCTCTGCCACCTCTCCGGCTCGTCGAGCGAATAACGGAACGAATTATGCCTTGTCCGAGGGCAGGAGTTTTTCGATTCCACCCATGTACGGTCGCAAGACTGCGGGCACGATGACGGACCCATCGGCGTTTTGGTAGTTCTCGAGTACGGCCACCATAGCGCGGCCAACGGCGACACCCGATCCGTTTAGCGTGTGCAAGGGCTCGGGCTTGCCAGTTTCGGGATTACGCCAGCGAGCCTGCATGCGGCGCGCTTGGAACGCCTCGCAATTGCTGCACGACGAAATCTCGCGGTACTTGCCCTGCCCCGGCAACCAGACCTCAAGGTCGTAGGTCTTCGCGCTGCCGAACCCGATGTCCCCCGCGCACAGCGCGAGAACGCGATACGGCAACTCGAGACGCTTCAGAACTTCTTCGGCATGTGCCGTGAGCTGCTCGAGCGCCGCGTAAGACTCGGACGGCTTCACCATATGCACGAGCTCGACTTTGTCGAACTGGTGCTGTCGAATCATGCCGCGCGTGTCTTTGCCTGCTGCGCCGGCCTCGGATCTGAAGCACGGCGTATGCGCGGCGTAGCGCAGGGGCAGTTGCTCCGGTGCAATGATTTGCTCGCGCACGAGATTGGTGACCGGAACTTCCGCGGTCGGAATGAGATAGAGCGCGCGATCTCCCTTGAGCGCGAACAAGTCCTGCTCGAACTTCGGTAGCTGGCCCGTACCCGTCAGCGCATCACCCGACACGATGTACGGCACATAGATCTCTTGATAGCCATGTTCCCCGACATGCAGATCGAGCATGAACTGGGCAAGCGCACGATGAAGACGCACCATCCCACCTCGTAGCACGGCAAAGCGCGCACCGGAGATGCGTCCGGCCGCTTCGAAATCGAGGCCAAGTCGCGCGCCGAGATCGGCATGATCTTGCGGCGTGAAATCGAAGACTCTCGGCGTGCCGTGACGACGAACCTCGACATTGGCGGTTTCATCTCGACCTTCGGGCACCGAGTCGTGTAGCAAATTGGGCAGGCCCATGAGCCACGCGTCGGACTCCGCCTGAACGGTATTGAGCGCCGCTTCCGCACTCGAGAGTTGCTGAGTGAGCTCTTCGCCGCGCTTGATCAGCGCCGCCACATCCTCACCCTTGCCTTTAGCCATGCCGACTGCCTTGGCGTTGGCGTTTCGCTCGGCGCGCACTCGATCGGCCTCGACCTGCACCTGCTTGCGTCGTTCTTCGAGCGCGCGGAATGCTGCGAGGTCGAGAACGAAACCGCGTCGCGCAAGATTGCTTGCGACATTTTCGGTATCGGTACGCAGTTGTTTGGAGTCGAGCATGAGTTATTCCAGCAATTTCAAAAATCAAAAAGACGATCAAGACGCCACGAGCGCTCTGCCCGCCCACGCGGCGGCCAAGCAAAGCACCAAGGTCGCCACGACATACACCGCGGCGCGCCACGGCGCCTCGCCTGAGACGAGATTCACGGTTTCGAGCGCGAACGCCGAATAGGTGGTGAATCCGCCGAGGACGCCTGTCATCCAGAACACCCGCATGGCCTCGGCTGACGAGGCGGCCTCCCCGCTCGATCCGCGCAGGGCGAGCAAGACAGAGAGCGCGCCGATCGCGAAACTACCGAGGACATTGACCGCTATTGTAGCGATGGGCCATCCGCCCGGCACGGCTGGCCAGATTTTGGCGACCGCGTATCGCCCCACACCGCCCAAGGCACTGCCGAGCGCCACCCAAATCCAGAGGGCCATCATTTTGCTCCCGACTTGCCGCGTAAACGCTCGAGGGCTTCGCGGATGCGCAGTTCGAGCCCGCGGTCGACGGGGCGATAATAACGACGCTCCGCCAGCTCGTCCGGCAAATAGCGTTCGCCAGCGGCGTAGCCCTCGGGCTCATCATGCGCGTAGCGATAGCCAGCGCCGTAACCGAGATCTTTCATGAGCCGAGTGGGCGCATTTCGCAAATGCATGGGCACTTCGAGCGTGCCGTGCTTTTCGACATCCGCACGCGCCTCGCCATACCCGACGTACGCGGCATTACTCTTCGGGGCACAGGCGAGATATACCACGGCATTGGCGAGGGCGAGTTCGCCTTCGGGAGTGCCGAGTCGGTTGTACGCTTGCCAAGCATCGATCGCCAACTGCAAGGCACGCGGATCGGCGAGCCCGATATCTTCGACGGCCATGCGGGTGATGCGGCGCGCGAGATACGAGGGATCACAGCCTCCATCGACGATACGCGCGAACCAGTAGAGCGCGGCATCAGGGTCGGTACCCCGAACGCTTTTGTGCAGCGCCGAGATCTGGTCGTAGAACTGCTCGCCACCTTTGTCGAAGCGACGGCGCGTACCGCCTGCAACCTCGGCGCAATGCGCGACATCGATGCGACCGCCCTCGGCGAGATCCGCCGCAATCTCGAGCATGTTGAGGGCACGACGCGCATCGCCATCGGCTGCTGCGGCCAAGAGCGCCAGCGCGTCATCTTCGATTTGAAGCTGCATCGACCCGAGTCCTCGCTCGACATCGGCGAGCGTACGACGCAACAACGAGTCGAGACTCTTTATTTCTAGAGGCTTCAGGACATACACGCGCGCTCTCGAGAGCAAAGCGCTCACTACTTCGAAACTCGGATTTTCCGTGGTCGCACCGATGAAGATCAGCGTCCCATCTTCGAGATACGGCAGGAAAGTGTCCTGCTGAGACTTGCTGAACCGATGCACCTCGTCGAGGAAAAGCACCGTACGTCGACCAGAAGATGCGCGTTCCGCCTGGGCGCGCTCGACCGCGGCACGTACATCCTTGACCCCGGCCATCACGGCCGAGAGCCCAATGAAATGCGCACCCGAGGCCTGCGCAATGAGGCGCGCGAGCGTGGTTTTCCCTGTGCCCGGAGGACCCCAAAGAATGAGCGAATGCGTTTGACCCGACTCGATGGCTGCGCGCAAGGGCTTTCCTGGCCCGATGGCCTGCACCTGCCCGACGAACTCCTCGAGACTACGCGGTCGCATGCGATCTGCGAGCGGACGCGTCAGATCGACAGCCATCGCTCCACCCGTTGCAGCCACGACTCACGAATCGACAACGACATGACGAGCCCGAGTGCTACGCCCATGGCATCGGCATAGACGTCCGCGACCTCCGCGGTTCGACCGAGCGCCATCCACCCCTGCAATAACTCGATGGCGATGCCGAGCGCCAACATGAGGATTGCAACGAGACCGTAATATCGTCGCTCGACCAAGGCCGCAAACCACGCCGTCAGGCCGAAGAACGCTAGCGCGTGAGACAGCTTGTCTGGGATAAGAAAGACTCTCTCACCGGGCGGCTCGAGGCAGAAGTGGAGCACGATGAGCACTAGTGCGAGACCGACTCCGCTCCACCACGCCCCGAAGCGCAGCGACCGCATCACTCGAGGGGTTTGCCGATCACATCGGCCCCGGGCGGCGGGACGAAACGAAACTCCGAAGGATCGATCCGACCATTGCGGACACTGGTGTTGAACACCATCAATGCGCGCTGGCCCAGCTTGTCGTCGACTTCGAGTCGGCGAAGCTCAAGCCCCGAGAATCCGAACCGCATTTCTTTGAATTCGCCTTCGGCGCTTTTCGGTGACACCCGCACCCAGTCAAAGCCTTCTTTGCGACCGACCGACACCACATTGAACTTGGAGCGCAGCGGTGTGGAGCCGGCGAGCAGCATGGCGGGCGTCGCGGTCTCTCCGCTGCCTGCCGGGCGGACAGTCACCTGCTCGAGATCCGCATCGAGAAACCAGAGGTTACGGCCATCGGACACCATGACCTGCATCGCAGACTCGCCCTTCGGACCGATCTCCCAGCGAAACTTGCCGGGACGCTGCACCAGCAATCGACCGATCTGAGGGCTACGCATCCGACCACGGGAATCGGTGATCGACTGCGAAAACTCCGTCCGCCAGGACTCGAGACCCGAGAGGTATCGATCGAGCGCAGTCAAAGATTCGGCGTGCGCAGCACTGATGATCCACCACACGCCGACGATCGACGCGCACCAAGCAGAACGCCTGCGAAATGCCAACCGTTCGCTCATGCGTCGACTCACTCGCCGGACGGCGCAGGCACGAGAATCTCGCGTCCGCCATTGGCTTGCAGCGGACCGACGAGCCCGGCCGCCTCCATGGCCTCGATGAGACGCGCCGCGCGGTTGTAACCGATTTTGAGTCGACGCTGAACGTAGGAGATCGACGGCTTTCGTTCGGTGACGACGATTTTGACGGCTTCGTCATACAGCGCGTCTTTCTCGGAATCGCCGCCTTCGCCTTCAGCGCCGCCCTCGGCGCCCTCACCGGGAAGACCCGGGATCGGCCCCTTTGGCCCGGAGAGCACTTCTTCGATGTAGTTGGGCGCGCCCGTCTTGCGCAGGGCCTCGACCACGCGATGTACCTCGGCATCGGCCACATACGCGCCGTGAACACGATTCGGCATCGACGTGCCCGGCGGCAAATAAAGCATGTCGCCGTGACCCAGCAGCGACTCAGCCCCGCCTTGATCGAGGATCGTGCGCGAATCGACTTTGGCCGACACTTGAAACGCGATACGCGTCGGAATGTTCGCCTTGATGAGACCCGTGATGACGTCGACCGACGGACGCTGGGTGGCGAGGATGAGGTGGATGCCCGATGCGCGCGCCTTCTGTGCCAAGCGCGCGATCAACTCTTCGACTTTCTTGCCGACGATCATCATGAGATCGGCAAGCTCGTCGATGATGACCACGACGAACGGCAGCGGCTCGAGATCAGGAATCTTTGACTGGTCGAGGGTCGGGTCGTTGGCCGCCCGGGCCATCATGACTGGATCTTTGATGGGCTTCTTGGCTTCGTTGGCATCACGCACTTTGCGATTGAAACCCGCGATGTTGCGCACACCGAGCGCGGCCATCAGTTGATAGCGTCGCTCCATTTCGGCGACACACCAGCGCAGCGCATTCGCGGCCTCTTTCATGTCAGTCACAACCGGCGCGAGCAGATGCGGAATACCCTCGTACACCGAGAGCTCCAGCATCTTCGGGTCGATCATGATGAGTCGCACATCCTCGGCGGTGCTCTTGTAGAGCATGGAGAGGACCATGGCGTTGATCGCAACCGATTTACCCGAGCCCGTAGTACCAGCGACAAGCAAGTGAGGCATGCGCTGCAGGTCGGCCACGACCGGCGCACCGCCGATGTCCTTACCGAGCGCAAGCGCGAGCGGCGAGCCGATTTCGTCGTAAGCCTTCGATTTGACGATTTCGCCGAGGGTAACGACCTCGCGCTTTTCGTTCGGGATTTCGAGGCCCATGACCGACTTGCCGGGAATCACCTCGACCACGCGAACACTGATCGCCGACAGCGCGCGAGCCAAATCTTTGGAGAGCGAGCTGATCTGGCTTGCCTTCACGCCTGGAGCAGGACGCATCTCGAAACGTGTGACCACGGGCCCGGGCAACACGGCCACGACCTCGACCTCGACGCCGAAATCTTTGAGCTTGAGCTCGACGAGCCGAGACATCGCCTCGAGCGCCTCGGCTGAATAAGTGGCCTCGCGAGGCGGCGGATCATCGAGCAGCTGCAGTGGTGGCAACTCGCCGGCCTTCGCCGTGAAGAGTGGCACTTGCCGCTCCTTGTTGACGCGTTCGCTCTTCTCTGGCTGCGGCGCCGGGGCCTCGATACGTGGTTTGGGGCGCGCGGCCGCTTTTTTGGTCTCGACCTCGAGGGTTTCCTTCCGAGCGGCTTTGCGCTCTTCCCCCTCGGCGGCATCGCGCTGCTGAATGCGACGCGCACGTAACCAATCGATGGCGCCCCAGAAACCGGAACCGAGACGATCGATCAAGACGAGCCAAGAAAGACCGAAAGCCAAGGAGACGCCCGCCATCGCCACGGCGAGCGCGAGCAGCGTGCCGCCGACGAAGTTGAAGTTACCCTGCATCCACTCGCCGACGAGGCTACCGACTACACCGCCTGCACTCTGGCGGAGTTCGCCTGGTGAGAAATGCAGCGTCGCCAGTCCGCAGGTGGCAGCGAGCAGCAGGACGAACCCGCCGAGACGGACGAAGGTGTTGAGACGCGACGTCGGCTCGACCTTGCCGCGATCGCGGAACATCAGCCAGCACGACGCCCCGAGCATGATGGGGAAAAGATAGGCCGGTCCGCCGAACAGGAAGAACAACGTGTCAGCGAGCCAAGCCCCCTGACGTCCGATGAGGTTGCCGATCTCGCCCTCAGATCCCTCGCCAGTGAAGGAAAACCCAGGATCTGAAGGTTGATAGGTCACGAGCGATGCGGAAAGCATCAGTGCCAGAACGCCCGTGAGGATGACCGCCCCCTCGCGCAAAGCGCGCTTGACGGTTTCGGTGAAGCGGTCCGACACGCTCGAGTCAGCGGCGTTTTCGGGCAAGGTGTGACCTGCGCAGTATTCTCTAGTGGCTTGATTCTACGGGAATCGCCGCAATCGCGACAGTTGCTCATCGAGGATACGGCGTGCATCCCGGAACGCTTGCCCCTAACATCTCGCCATGGCTTCTCAACATCGAAAACTCATCATCCTCGGCTCCGGCCCCGCGGGTTACTCCGCCGCCGTTTACGCAGCACGCGCCAATCGCTCGCCTATGCTGATTTCAGGTCTGCAGGAAGGCGGCCAACTCATGACGACCACCGAAGTCGACAACTGGCCGGGCGATGCGCACGGCTTGCTCGGCCCGGCCCTCATGGAGCGAATGAAGGCACACGCCTCACGCTTCGGCACGGAACTCGTCAGCGACCACATCCATACCGCCATCCTGACCGAGCGGCCCTTCCGCGTGATCGGTGACGTCGGCGAGTACACCTGCGACGCGCTCATCATCGCCACCGGCGCCTCAGCCAAGTATCTCGGCCTACCCTCCGAAGACGCGTTCAAGGGCAAAGGCGTGTCGGCCTGCGCCACCTGCGACGGCTTTTTCTTTCGCGGTCAGCAAGTCGCCGTCGTCGGCGGCGGCAACACGGCCGTCGAGGAAGCACTTTATCTCTCCAATATCGCCTCGCACGTCACGCTCGTTCATCGACGGGACCGACTTCGCGCCGAGAAGATCATGCAAGATCGACTCTTCGAGCGTGAAAAAGAAGGCAAGGTCCGAATTCTTTGGAATCACGGCGTCGATAAGGTGTTGGGTGACGACACCGGCGTCACCGGGCTTCGCGTCCGACCGACCGATCGGGATGGCAAACCGCGCGGCGATGCCTCAGCTCTCGACGTCGGCGTGACCGGGGTCTTCATTGCCATCGGTCACTCGCCCAACACCGAGATCTTCTCGGGCCAGCTCGCCATGCAAGACGGCTATATCAAGGTGCAGAGCGGCACCTCCGGGATGGCCACTGCGACCAGCATCCCCGGCGTATTCGCGGCGGGTGACGTCGCGGATCACGTTTATCGACAGGCCATCACTTCAGCGGGCTCAGGTTGTATGGCCGCACTCGATGCCGACCGCTGGCTCGAGCGATTCGATCACGGCGGATGACGCGATCGGCGAGTGTCGTCGAACGGGTGGCCGCGCTGTCTGCCGCCGACTGGAATGCGCTCGATCACGAGGGGTCACCCTTCACGCGTCATGAGTTTCTCGCAGCCCTCGAGTCGACGGGCTGTATCGGCGAGAACACGGGTTGGCGTCCGTGGATCGTGACTCTTCATGATGAACGCGGTCTCGCAGCGGCGGCCCCGACATGGCTCAAAGACGACTCTTATGGCGAGTTCGTATTCGATTTCGCCTGGGCGCAGGCCTATGCCCGCCACGGCCTTCGCTACTATCCCAAGCTCGTTTGCGCTGCACCATTCACCCCGGCGACCGGCCCTCGCCTGCTCGTACGAGCTGACCTCGCCAAAGACCCGGCTGAGCGACTGAGCTGGCGCCGCGCGTTACAGCAGGAGCTGCTCGCAGCGGCTGAACGCGAGTCACTCTCCTCCGTGCATCTGCTCTTTCCGACCGAGCCAGAGCTCGAGGCGCTCGGACCCGAGTGGCTGTCTCGAATCGATTGTCAATTTCATTGGCACAACCGCGGCTACAACAATTTCGAGGACTTCCTCGCGACCTTCACAGCCGAAAAACGCAAGAAAGCGAAAAGGGAACGGCGACGAGTGGCGGAGTCCGGCATCCGCTTCGAATCGCGGCTCGGTAGCGAAGCCTCACTCAATGAAATCCTCATCGCTTGGCAACTGCATCGAACGACGTTTCTGCATCGCGGTAATGAGCCTTATCTCGGGCCTGAGACCTTCGTGCAGATCGCCCAGACGATGGGTGACGCGGTGCTCTTCAAGTTTGCGAGGCAGGGCGAGGAGATCGTCGCCGTCGCCGTGTTTTTCATCGGCCGCGATACGCTCTATGGTCGTTATTGGGGATCGGCCGAGGAGTATCACAGCCTGCACTTCGAGACCTGCTACCACCAGGGCATCGAGTTTTGCATCGAGCGCGGGCTCGCGCGTTTCGAGCCTGGCACCCAAGGGGAGCACAAAGTGAGTCGAGGCTTCGTGCCGACGCGTACGCACTCGGCCCACTTCGTCGCCGAGCCGCGCTTTCGTACGGCGATCGCCGATTATCTGGAGCGTGAACGCGAGGCCATCGACCGTTATGCCGAGGGCATCGCCGAGCATGTACCCTACAAACAGTCGCTCGCCCTGCCATGACGCGCCGACCTCAACGCGGTCTCGTGTGGCTCGAACCCGGTGGCGATCCGCAGGCCTTTCCGGCTGCGGAGTACGCACTCGATGAGCCGGCGGGTCTGCTCGCCGCAGGGGGCGACCTACGCCCCGAGCGATTGCTCGCCGCGTATCCGCGCGGCATCTTCCCGTGGTACTCACCGGGACAACCCATTCTTTGGTGGTGCCCCGACCCACGTGAAGTACTTTTTCCAGCGGAGTTTCGTCGCAGTCGCAGTCTCGCCAAACGCGAGCGCAATGCAGGGTTCGAGGTGCGCTATGACAGCGCGTTCGAGCAAGTCATCGACGCCTGTGCAGCACCTCGGGAAATCGATGGAGGCGGCACCTGGATTACCACCGAAATGCGTGAGGCGTATGGGTTCTTACACACTCTGGGCTACGCACACAGCGTCGAAACCTGGCACGAAGACCAGTTGGTCGGCGGGTTCTACGGGCTTTGGCTCGGCGACGTCTTCTTCGGCGAATCGATGTTCAGTCGCGAGCCGGATGCCTCCAAGGTCGCGCTCTCTACGCTGGTGCGCCGCAGCACCGAACTCAATCTGCAGCTGATCGACTGCCAAATGCCCTCGAGGCACCTCTCCTCGCTCGGCAGCCGGCCGATCCCGAGAAGCGAATTTCTGGGTTTGATTGCTTCGGCGGGGGCATTTCGGCAGAATCCCCGCTCCTTTTAGCCACGATGCGCAGGACCTGATGTCGAAAGAAGACGCGATTCAGATGGACGGAGAAGTCGTCGACACGCTCCCCAACACCACGTTTCGCGTGAAATTGAGCAACGGTCACATCGTGACCGCTCATATTTCCGGAAAGATGCGCAAGAACTACATCCGCATCCTCACCGGCGACACCGTCACCGTCGAGCTCACCCCTTACGACCTCACCAAAGGCCGCATCGTCTACCGCGGTCGTTAATCGACGAGCGCCGGCTCCTCGTTCGGAATGCACTCGAGATCGAGCCCCGAACTATCTTTCTTCACGCTTGCCCGCACCGTCCCGCCCCCGACGAGTTTGCCGAACAGCAACTCTTCGGCGAGCGGACGCTTGATGTGCTCCTGAATCACTCGCGCCATCGGGCGCGCGCCCATCTTCGGGTCATAGCCGGTTTTGGCAATCCAGCGTCGCGACTCGTCGTCGAGCTGTAGCGATACGCGCTTGCCTTCGAGTTGCGTTTCGATTTCGACGAGCAGCTTCTCGACCACGCGCTCGATGGTCGCCTCGTCCAAGCCACCGAACTGGATGACGGCATCGAGACGGTTGCGGAACTCGGGCGAGAACATTTTTTTGATCGCCTCCATACCGTCGCTCGCGTTGTCGGAGGGCATGAAGCCGATCGACGCACGAGCCATATCTGCTGCGCCGGCGTTGGTCGTCATGACGATGATGACGTGACGGAAATCGGCCTTGCGACCGTTGTTGTCGGTCAAGGTGCCGTGATCCATCACCTGCAACAGCAAGTTGAAGACGTCCGGATGGGCCTTCTCGATTTCATCGAGTAACAACACGGCATGCGGATGCTTCGAGACGGCCTCGGTCAAGAGTCCGCCCTGATCGAAGCCGACATAGCCCGGCGGCGCGCCGATGAGACGCGAGACGGTGTGACGTTCCATGTACTCCGACATGTCGAATCGAATGAACTCGATACCGAGCGCGATGGCGAGTTGGCGCGTGACTTCGGTCTTACCGACGCCCGTAGGCCCGGCAAAGAGGAAACTCCCGACGGGTTTGCGCGAGTCACCGAGTCCGGACCGCGCCATCTTGATGGCCGAGGACAGCGTCTCGACGGCTTTGTCCTGGCCGAAAATGACGAGCTTGAGATTACGCTCGAGATTGCGGAGGACTTCTTTGTCGTTACTCGAGACCGTCTTTGGCGGAATGCGTGCGATTCGCGCCACCACTTCTTCGATGTGATGCACATCGACGTCGGTCTCGCGCTCCGCCTCGGGCTTCAAGCGCAGACGCGCTCCCGCTTCGTCGATGACGTCAATCGCCTTGTCAGGCAGGTGACGCTCGTTGATGTGTCGCGCCGAGAGTTCGGCGGCCGCCTTGAGTGCCGCGTCGGTGTACTTGACCTTGTGATGTTCCTCGAAGCGACTGCGCAAACCTTTGAGGATATCGATAGTCTCGGGCACCGTCGGCTCGACCACGTCGATTTTCTGAAAGCGACGCGCGAGCGCGTGGTCCTTTTCGAAGATGCCGCGATACTCGGAATAGGTCGTCGAGCCGATGCAGCGCAACTCGCCGTTGGTGAGCACGGGCTTGATGAGGTTTGACGCATCCATGACGCCGCCCGAGGCTGCGCCGGCGCCGATGACCGTGTGAATCTCGTCGATGAAGAGCACAGCACCCGGCTGCTTGCGCAGATCCGCGAGCACCGCCTTGAGTCGCTTTTCAAAGTCGCCACGATATTTGGTGCCCGCGATCAGCGAACCCATATCGAGAGAATAAATGACGCAGTCGGCGAGCACCTCGGGCACCTGACCCTCGACGATGCGACGAGCCAAACCTTCGGCGATGGCCGTCTTACCGACACCCGCCTCGCCCACGTAGAGCGGATTATTCTTGCGTCGGCGGCAAAGAATTTCGATCGTGCGTTCGACTTCCATCTGCCGGCCAATGAGCGGATCGATGCGACCTTCCTCGGCGAGCTTGTTGAGATTGGAGGCGTACTTCTCGAGCGCCCCGCCGCCCTCGGCTTCGGTGGTCGACGGCGCCGCAGCCGCTTCGTCTTTGGTCTCGCCGCGTTCGTCCGCGATCTTGGACATGCCGTGCGAGATGTAATTGACGACATCGAGTCGCGCGACGTCCTGCCGATTGAGCAAGAACACGGCGTGGCTTTGCTTTTCACTGAAGATGGCGACGAGCACGTTGGCCACGCCCACTTCTTTTCGGCCACTCGACTGCACGTGGAACACGGCCCGCTGCAGCACTCGCTGGAATCCGAGGGTCGGCTGCACCTCGCGCTCGTCGCCGTCCGGTAAACGCGGCGTGCTCTGCTCGATGTGCTCACGAAGCTCAGCCGCGAGGCGCGGGACGTCCCCTCCACACGCCTTCAACACTTCTTTGACTCGCGGCGTGTCGAGGATGGCGAGCAGCAAGTGCTCGACGGTCAAAAATTCGTGCTTGCCTTCGCGCGCGACCTGGAAGGCGCTATTGAGACACGTTTCAAGTTCATTGGATAACACGATCAGGCACTCCGTTGCGGCTCTCGCCTTGGTCTCACGTCTCTTCGAGCGTACACATGAGCGGATGCTGGTGATCCCGCGAATAACGGGTCACGAGCGCCACCTTGGTCTCGGCGATCTCATGGGTGAAGACCCCACAAACGCCTTTGCCGTGCATGTGCACCTCAAGCATCACTTGCGTCGCCTTCGTGCGACCCATGCCGAAGAATCGCTCGAGCACATCGACCACGAACTCCATGGGCGTGTAATCGTCGTTGAGCAGGAGGACCTGGAACAACGGCGGTTGTTTGACCTCGGGTGTGGCCTCGGCGACCGAGGTATCCGAAATCGGGCGGCTCTCTTCAGCAGACATGTCACGGTTATAGGGGTGGACAGAAGCGAACTCAAGTGTGGCCCGGCAGGCGGCTAGGTATGATTCGGTCCATGCGTCGCCTTCCGCTCGATCCCGCCCACTTAATCACCGCCCTGCTGGCGGTCGCCATCGGTTTACAGCTGGCCTGGATGATCACCGGTGCCTTCGGCGCCCGTCACGAGGGCAGCCGCGCCTCCGAGGCCCTTCCTCAAGCCATCAGCCCCTTCGAAATCATCCAATCCGCAAGACTCTTCGGCACGCTTGAAGGGGGTTCGACCCCGTCATCGGCCGTTGCGCCCGTCAGCACCCAAGGTCTCGTCTTGGTCGGCGTCCTCGCCTCCACCGACCCGCAAGGCGGTCGCGCCATTATCGGCGAGTCCGCGGGGCTCGCGCGGGTGTACGCCATCGGCGCCACACTGCCCGGTGGTTCGAGGCTCGCCGAGGTCTACCCCGATCGGGTAATGCTCGATCGGGGCGGGAGCCTCGAGACCCTGCCGCTGCCGCGACAGGGCGGCACTCCGGGCGCTGTCAGCGCCGGGGCCATGACGCCTGACACGTTGCCGTCCGCAGAGGGCGCCTCCTCGGGCGACGATCTTGCCAATACCATCCGTTGGCAGGCTGTCATGCGATCCGACAAACCGTCGGGTGTACGGGTCTACCCGGGCAGTGACGCGCAGCGATTCACGAGTCTCGGTCTGCAGTCTGGCGACCTGATCCTCGCAATCAACGACGCACCCCTCGCCGACCAAGCCAATGGCGAACAGTTTCTGAAAACCTTGGCCGGTGCCCCGCAAGCCCGACTCACGATCGAGCGTAACGGCCGGACCGAGACGCTGACGGTCGATCTGACCGCTCTCGCACCCGCATCGGGTGAGCGTTCACGCCCATGACACGCCGATCCGATATATTCGGGCCCTCGATGCTGTCGCCCTCCCGCCCATTGCCGATCAACAACCCCGTTCTGGCCTTCGTGCTGGCAGCGTGGGTCACCGTCGCCGCAGCGCCGCTCGCCGCCCAGGGATCCGGATCGGGGACCGCTCGCATCACACCTAATTTCAAGGATGCCGAAATCACCCAGGTGATCGAAGCGGTCGCCGCCTCGACCGGGCGCAGCATCATCGTCGACCCCCGCGTTCGCGCGCAGGTCACGATGCTCTCGTCGACGCCGATGACGCCTTCCGCCTTCTACGAGGCGTTCCTCGCCTTGTTGCAAGTTCATGGCTTCGTGGCCGTGCCCTCAGGGAACGTGATCAAGATCATCCCTGACGCCAACTCGCGCACCATGCCGGGCAACGATCTGCCCGAACGGGTGAGCGACACGTCGGATGAGCTCGTGACGCAGGTGGTCGCGGTCAATAACGTCAGCGCTGCACAGCTCGTCGCAATCTTGCGACCCCTCATGCCGCAGAACGCGCATCTGGCCGCGTATCCGTCGTCGAATACTTTGATTCTCGCCGACCGGGCGAGCAACGTGAACCGCATGGTGCGCATCATCAAGCGCATCGATCAGGCGAGCGACGCCGACGTCGAAGTCGTCGCCATGCAGAACGCCTCGGCAGCAGAGGTCGTCCGTACGATGACCGCACTCAACCCCGCTCAAGCCCAGGCCGAGGGCGGGATGGCACCGCTGCGCGTCGTGGCCGACGAACGTTCGAACAGTATTTTGCTTGCCGGCGATAAAACCCAGCGACTCCGTGCGCGGACGCTGATCGCCTATCTCGACACCCCGCTCACCTCGGGTGGCGACACGCGCGTGCGATATCTGCGTTACGCCGACGCCGAGAAAATCGCTGAGAAATTGAAGGAACAAGTGACGGGCACCTCAGGGGCCACGGCCGCCACAACCGGCGCGGCCTCAGCCGTGGGAGGCGCGACCACGATCTGGGCGGAACCCGAGACCAATGCGCTCGTGATCACCGCGCCCGCCAAAACCATGAATTCTTTGATGGCCGTGATCGACAAGCTCGATATTCGTCGGGCGCAAGTCATCGTCGAAGCCATCATCGTCGAGGTGTCGGCCGACAAGTCAGCCGAGCTGGGTGTCAACTGGCTACTCGACGGATCGAACTCCGATCAGGCCGTGGGCGGGTTCATCGAGCCCGTGGGCGGAACGAGCATTTTTGATCTCGTTCGAGCCGCACGCGACCCGTCGACCATCACGGGCGCTCCTCGCGGCACCACGGTGGGCGTGGGTCGACTCGCGGACACGGGCATCAACTTTGCGGCCGTGCTGCGCGCACTGCGCGGCGACTCGACGACGAACATCATCGCGACGCCTTCGATCGTGACCATGGACAACCAGTCGGCCGAGATCAAGGTGGCGCAAGAGGTACCCTTCGTGACGGGGCAGTTCACGAACGCGGGCGGTAACGCTGGCAACACCTTGAACCCCTTCCAGACGATCCAGCGTCAGGAAGTCGGCACCATCTTGAAGATCACGCCGCAGATCAACGAAGGCAATGCCGTGATGCTCAAGATTGAGCAAGAGAGCTCGAGCATTGCCGCCAGCAGCAGCGGTGCCGTCGATCTCATCACTAACAAACGTACGATCAGCACCAACGTGCTCATCGAGGACGGGGGCACCGTCGTACTCGGCGGACTCATCCAAGATTCACAAACCGGCGGCGAACAGCGCGTGCCCTTTCTCGGGCGCATCCCGGTGATCGGCGAAGCCTTCCGCACCCGCAGCGCCAAGAAAACGAAGACCAACCTGATGGTATTCATCCAGCCACGCATTCTTCGCGACGGAACGGACACCACGTTCGAGACGAATCAAAAATACAACTACATGCGTGACCAGCAGCGCGCCCTCGGGCCTCAACGTGAGGCCCTGCCGTTGTTGCCGGGCGAACCGCGCGCGATCTTGCCCGAGATTCCGGCTGTGCCGACCCAAGAGTCGACCTCCGCCGAACCCGCGGCGGAGTCCCCCAAATGAATGCGCAGTCGGGCGCGATCACTGCCCCGACGCCCCTGCTTCCGCTCGCGTTCTGCCGTCGACACGGTGTGCTGTTGCGTCGCCTCGAGGACGGTCGACTTCAGCTCGCGCTGCATCCGGACGCGACGCCGCTCGCGATCGCTGAAGCACGACGGCATGTCGGTCACCCCTTGGCGCTCGAGCGCGTCGCTTCAGAGCATTTCGAAGAATTGCTGCGCGAGGCCTACGAAGCGGGCAGCGATGCCCAGGCCGCCGCAGGTGGACTCGAAGACACGACGGACCTGAGTTTTCTGGCTCAGGATCTTCCAGAGCAGGCCGATCTGCTCGAGAGTGAGGACGACGCGCCGATCATTCGGCTCATCAATGCTCTGCTCACCCAAGCCGTCAAAGATAACGCGTCGGACATCCACATCGAGCCCTACGAAAATCGTCTCGTCGTTCGCTTGCGTGTCGACGGCGTCTTGCGCGAAGTGCTGCAAACCCGTCGCGCGGTCGCAGGTGCCGTCGTCTCGCGTATCAAGGTGATGTCCAAACTCGACATCGCCGAAAAAAGACTCCCGCAAGATGGGCGTATCAGCCTGAGGGTGGGTGGTCGCGCGGTCGATGTGCGTGTGTCGACGATTCCGTCGGGCCATGGCGAGCGGGTGGTCTTGCGACTGCTCGATAAACAGGCGGGCCGGCTCGATCTTGGCGAACTGGGGATGGAGCCCCCAATCGAAGCCTTGCTCGATCGCCTCATTCACAAACCAAACGGTATCTTGCTCGTGACGGGGCCCACAGGCTCGGGAAAGACGACGACCCTCTACGCCGGGCTCTCGCGACTCAACGACGCGACGCGCAACATCATGACGGTCGAGGATCCGATCGAGTACTACCTCGATGGCATCGGCCAAACGCAGGTGAACACCAAGGTCGACATGAGCTTCGCCCGCGGACTGCGCGCGATCCTGCGTCAAGATCCGGACATCGTCATGGTCGGTGAAATCCGTGATCTCGAAACGGCGCAGATCGCCGTGCAGGCCTCGCTCACCGGACACCTCGTGCTCTCGACGCTGCACACCAATACGGCCGTGGGGGCCGTTACCCGATTGCGCGATATGGGAATCGAACCCTTCCTGCTCGCCTCAAGCCTGATCGGCATCGTGGCGCAGCGCCTTGTACGTACACTTGATCCCAACTCACGCGAATCCTTCGTGGCAGGCGAACTCGAACGTCGGCAACTCGGCTTGCCGATGGGCGTGCCCGCTCCGACCTTGTATCGACCTGCGACGAGTGGCGCGGGATATCGTGGACGCACGGGTATCTATGAACTCGTGCAAGTCGATGATGAGATGCGCACTCTCATCCACGACGGCGCCTCGGAGGCCGACCTTGAGCGACATGCGAGGCAATCCACACCGTCCATTCGCGACGATGGTATGGCCAAAGTATTGCGTGGCGTGACGTCGCTCGAAGAAGTGTTGCGCGTCACGCGCGAGGACTGAGCCCGTGGCCGCCTGGGATTACGTCGCTCTCGATGCCTCGGGTCGCGAACAACGTGGCGTGCTCGAGGGCGACAGCGCAAGACAGGTTCGACAAACGCTACGTGAACGGGCTTTGCTCCCGGTCAGTGTCGACCCGGTTCGCGAGTCAAACAGGCGCTCATTCGAGCGGTTCAGGGGGCGCATTGGTTCGTCTGATGTCGCCTTACTCACGCGTCAACTCGCGACTCTCGTACGCGCCGCCCTACCGCTTGAAGAAGCGTTGCTCGCCGTCTCTCAGCAAAGCGAAAAACCTGCGGTGCAGCGCGTCGTGGCGGCTGTTCGCGCGCGAGTGGTCGAGGGTGAGGCGCTCGCCGAAGCCTTGCGCGGATTTCCGCGTGTGTTCCCCGAGATCTTTCGGGCAACGATCGCTGCGGGAGAGCAATCGGGCAAGCTCGATACCGTACTCGAGCGGCTCGCCGACTACACCGAGAGCCGCGACCAACTTCGCCAGCGCGTGCTCGGCGCCCTGCTCTATCCCATCGTGCTCACGGTCATATGCATCGCCGTGATCGCCGGCTTACTGAGTTTCGTCGTCCCCAAAGTGGTGACGGTATTCGAGTCAGGCAACGCCGAGTTGCCCATGCTGACCCAGATACTGATCGTGACTAGCGACGCCTTGCGGGTTGCGGGTCCTTGGATCCTGCTGGCGCTCGCCTTGGGCACGGTGATGTTTCTGCGCTGGGTACGCGCCCCCGCGGCTCGACATCGAGTTGACGGATGGCTGCTTCGTCTGCCGCTCGCCGGACGACTCATCCGGGGATTCAATGCCGCCCGGTTCACACGCACCTTGAGCATTTTGACCGGCAGCGCCGTCCCGGTCCTCGAAGCCCTGCGGATCGCGTCAGGGGTCATCTCGAACCTCCCCATGCGAGAGGCGGTGGCGGCGGCGGCCGAGCGGGTACGAGAGGGTGCGCCGATCGGTCGGTCGCTCGCAGCCAGCCGGCTCTTCCCGCCGATGACGGTACATCTCATCTCGAGCGGAGAGTCCAGCGGCCGTCTCGAAGACATGTTGTCACGTGCCGCAGACAATCAGGAACGGGAACTCGACGGCATGCTGACCGGGCTCGTCGGCCTGCTCGGCCCCCTGCTGATCGTCGGCATGGGGCTCATCGTCCTTGTCATCGTGTTCGCCATGCTCATGCCGATCTTTGAGATGAACACCCTCGTACGCTGACGCACCGCTCAACCCTCTCCCCCCGTTGCAAGATGGACGAACACGAAATAAATTTCGCGCGTCGAGGGGGTTCACGATCATGAGCGAAAGACCAGCGCAAGACGACTTCGACGAAGAACTCGATCTCGATTCGGGCGAAGACGTGGATCAGGTCATCCGAGACTTCGACCAGACGCGTCGGCGTAGCCCTCCGAAGGGTAGCGGCGATCCGGCTTGGCGACGCCTCGAGCAGATGCGCGAAGAAAAGCGTACGGCCGATCTCATCAGCGACTTTGACGACTACGACATCGGCGACAGCGAGAGCACGCCCGCGCGCGGCAAGCGTAGCGGTCGGCACTGACCGTCGCGCTGAATCGTCGCGCGTCCTCGTCACGCCTAGCGGAAGTCCCGCGAACGCGTCACCAACCGCCCGAGTAAACGGCTGCGGTCGTAGAGTTGCTCCACGATGACGTGGGTTACGAGTCCCTCGCGCTGCAACCGACCCTCGACCTCCATCAGACGCGACTCGAACAACTCGCGTTTGTGTCTCGCACCGACCGCCTTCCAGACGATCAGATTGACGTGACCGGTATCGTCCTCGAGCGTGACGAAGGTGACACCGCTCGCCGTCGACGGCTTTTGTCGCGTCGTGACGAGACCCGCCACGCTGACTCGCGCGCCATCGTCGAGTTGCGAGAGCTCCGCCGCGCGGACCACGCCTCGTCGCTCGAACGGCGCACGCAGCAAGGCAAGCGGGTGTCTTCCTAAAGTAAGCCCGAGATGCCGATAGTCGGCGACGAGGTTCTCGCCCTCGGTGGGCGTCGTGAGCATGGGCAAGGCCTCCTCGCGAGCAGGCGGCGCCAGAGGCAACTCCACTTCAGTTCCTGCCACCGCCCAAAATGCGCGATGACGATTGCCAGTGAGTGTCGTACACGCACCGGCTGCCGCGAGCGCTTCGAGATCACCGCGATCGAGCGCTGCCGCAGCCGCGAGATCTTGTAAATCAAAGAATATGGACTCACGGCCCTCGGACCCTCGTCGCGCTTCGGTGCGTAGGCCTCGAACCTCGACGATGCGTACCGCCACGACCTGCGCTAAACCGCGCACGAGTCTGAGCCCGAGACGGATCGCAGGTCGCGCACTCGTCGATCGATCGTCGACAGCTTCGAGCGTGCAATCCCAGTCGCTCACGCAGACATCGACGGGCCTCACCTCGACACCATGCTCGCGCGCATCGCGGACGAGTTGCGAGACGGAGTAGAACCCCATCGGTTGGCTGTTGATGAGCGCTGCGGTGAAAGCTGCAGGCTCGTGATGCTTGAGCCAGGCCGACACGTAAACGAGTAACGCGAAACTCGCGGCATGCGACTCGGGGAATCCGTATTCGCCGAAACCTTTTATCTGTTCGAAGATGCGCGCCGCAAACTCCTCGCTATAGCCCCGCTCGCGCATGCCGGAGATGAGGCGCTCACCGAAGTGGCCGAGCCCTCCGTATCGTTTCCAGGCCGCCATTGCACGACGCAACTGATCAGCCTCCCCCGGCGTGAAACCTGCCGCAACGATCGCCACCTGCATCACCTGCTCCTGGAAGATCGGCACCCCGAGCGTACGCTGCAATACGCCTTTGACCGCTTCGCTGGGATAACTCACCTGCTCTTCGCCGCGACGACGACGTAGATAGGGGTGAACCATGTCGCCCTGAATCGGCCCCGGGCGCACGATGGCCACCTCGATGACGAGATCATAGAAATTGCGTGGACGCAGACGCGGCAGCATCGCCATCTGCGCACGCGACTCGACCTGGAACACCCCGACCGAATCCGCGCGGCACAGCATGTCATAGACACGCGGATCTTCAGGCGGTACCGATGCCAGGGTGATCGGTGACTCACCCCGTGCGAGTCGCCATTGCGAGGCGAGATCGAGTGCGCGGCGGATCGCCGTCAACATACCGAGCGCGAGCAGGTCGACCTTGAGCAACCCGAGCGCATCGAGGTCGTCTTTGTCCCATTGAATGACCGTGCGATCGGCCATGCTCGCGTTCTCGACCGGCACGAGTTCCTCGAGCAGATCGCGAGCGATCACGAATCCACCGACATGCTGCGAAAGATGCCGTGGAAATCCGAGCAATTGCGGCGCGAGCTCGAGCAACAAAGAAAGCCGACGTCGCAATACCGGATCGTGGATGTCGAAGCCTGCTTCATCGAGCCTCTCGAGGAACGGCGTGAGCGCGCGCTCGTGCACCGCTCCATCGTGCTCGCGAGGCGGGTGGTGACCGAGACTGCGGTCCCAGCGACTCACTGCCGAAGCAATTCTTTCGACGGCGGGCAACGGAAACCCCAAGGCCTTGGCCAGATCGCGCAACACGCTGCGCGGTCGGTAGCAAATGACCGTCGCAGCGAGCGCGGCACGATGCCGACCGTATTTTTGATAAACGTACTGGATGACCTCTTCGCGACGCTCATGCTCGAAATCGACGTCGATATCGGGTGGCTCGTTACGTTCTCGCGAAATGAAACGCTCGAATAGCATCGACATGCGTGAGGGGTCGACCTCGGTGATACCGAGGCAATAACAGACCGCAGAGTTGGCGGCCGAGCCACGGCCCTGGCAAAGAATTCCGCGGCTGCGCGCAAACTCGACGATGTCGTGCACGGTCAGAAAATACGGTTCGTAGGCAAGTTCGCTGATCAACGCGAGCTCGTGCTCGACGAGCGTTCGTACGTAGGCCGGCATGACATCACGCGTTGCGCTACCGCCCCAGCGACGCTCTGCTCCGCGCTCGACCAGCGTGCGCAACCAAGACGCCGGCGTATGTGTTTCGGGGACGATTTCGCGCGGATACTCGTAACGCAGTTCATCGAGCGAGAAGCGACAACGCGCCGCGATGACGAGCGTTTCGGCGAGCAGCGCAGGCGGATAGAGCCGCGCGAGACGATGGCGCTCACGCAGGTGTCGCTCGCCGCAGGGCAACAACTCGAGTCCTGCCGCATCGACCGTGGTGTTGAGGCGAATCGCCGTCAGCGCATCGTGCAGTCGACGTCGTGCGCGCGAATGCATGCAGACACCACCGGCGGCCACGAGCGGCAACCCCACCTCGTTCGAGAGGCGCGTGAGCGTGGCGAGATGGGCGCGCTCGGTGCCGTCACGCAGCAACTCCACAGCGATCCAGGCGGCGCCATCAAAATGCTCGCGCAACCAGGTGGCGGCATCGCAGTTGTTCAAGTCGGCGGGTCGCGGCGCCCACAGCACGAGACAGTGCATCGGCGAGAGGAGCTCGACCACATCGCTTCGGGTCAGGCGATAACTACCCTTCGGCGCGGCACGACGACCCCGCGTGATCAGGCGGCACAACTGACCATAACCCCGACGATCCGTCGCTAATACGATGAGCGGTAGCCCGTCATCCAGTCGAAACTCGGTGCCGACGATGAGTCGGGTGGACCGACCCTTGAGCGCTGCATGAGCCCGTACGACGCCGGCGACCGAACATTCATCGGTGATGGCGAGCGCCTCGTAACCGAGCGCATCGGCCTGGGCGGCGAGCTCTTCCGGCTGCGACGCGGCCCGCAGGAAGCTGAAACTGCTCAGGCAGTGCAGCTCGGCATAACCGGGTGGATTCGGGGGTTTTGGGGCTTGCCCTGACATACTGTTTATTTATACAGTATCTACAAGCCGACGTAACCTGAAAACTAATGCCCCATGACCTTCATCGACCATGCAGGCACGCCCCACCCTCGGGCCACGGGCTCTCGACGCATCGTCTCCCTGGTGCCGAGCCTCACCGAGCTCGTGTGCGCACTCGGTCTTGCTGACGAGCTCGTCGGTCGCACGGGCTTCTGCATCCACCCGCGCGAGCTCGTGCGCCGCATACCCAAAGTCGGCGGCACCAAAACCGTCGACCTCGACGCCATCCGCGCGCTCACGCCCACGCACCTCATCGTCAACGTCGATGAAAATCGTCTCGAGACCGTCGAAGCCCTGCGTCCCGTCGTGCCGTCCATCATCGTGACGCACCCGCTCGGGCCTCTCGACAACCTTCCGCTCTACCGTCTGCTCGGCGGCATCTTCGATCGCGAAGCCCGTGCCGAGGCGCTGTGTCGCGAGTTCATGGCCGCCTATGCCGGTAACACCTCCGACTCCCTACGCGCTCGAGTGCTTTATCTCATCTGGCGCGAACCCTGGATGACCCTCTCGCGCGACACCTACATCTCGCGCACGCTCGCCGCATTCGGCTGGCACACCTGGGCGTCCCCGCGCCCACAGCGTTACCCCGAGCTCGCCTTGGAGGAATGTCGCGGCGCCATCGATCGAGTGCTACTGAGTAGCGAGCCTTACGCGTTCCGCGAACGCCATATCGCCGAGGTTGAGCGCGCGCTCCCCGGCGTGCCCGTCGATCTCATCGATGGCGAAATGGTCTCCTGGTACGGTTCCCGCGCGATCGAGGGTCTGCACTACCTCGCGCAGTTCACGCGCGAGCGTCAACACTAACCCTTGCAACGAGACGTTACGACTAAACGTTACGTCGGAACTGTCCGCCCACCGCATAGAGCGCGCGCGAAATTTGGCCGAGAGACGCCACGCGTACGGCATCCATCAACGACTCGAACACGTTGCCGCCGCGCGCCGCCGCCGACTGCAGCGATGACAACGCGACCGTCGATTTCTCGGCGTTTCGCTGCTGGAAGTTGCGGACCGCATCCACCTGACCCTGCTTCTCTTCCTCGGTCGAACGGATGAGTTCGACCGAGGCATGCTCGGCCGAGGCGTCATGCTCGGAAAGGAAGGTGTTCACGCCGATGAGCGGCAAGCGCCCATCGTGCTTGAGGGTCTCGTAATACAGACTCTCTTCCTGGATCTTGCCGCGCTGATACATCGTCTCCATCGCGCCGAGCACACCGCCCCGCTCACTGATCGACTCGAATTCTTTGTACACCGCCTCTTCGACCATGTCGGTGAGGTAGTCGATGAGCAGCGACCCCGCCCACGGATTGTGGTTCTTGTTGAGACCTAACTCGCGATTGATGATCAACTGGATCGCGACCGCGCGCCTCACACTCTCCTCGGTCGGCGTCGTCAGCGCCTCGTCATACGCGTTGGTATGCAAGGAGTTGCAGTTGTCGAAAAGCGCATAGAGCGCCTGCAGCGTCGTACGCGTATCGTTGAACTGAATCTCGCGGGCGTGCAGCGAACGTCCCGACGTCTGGATGTGATACTTCATCATCTGGCTGCGCGCATCCGCGCCGTATCGCTCGCGCATCGCACGCGCCCAGATACGCCGCGCCACGCGACCGATGACGGCGTACTCGGCATCCATGCCGTTCGAGAAGAAGAAGGAAAGGTTCGGCGCGAAGTCGTCGATCTTCATGCCGCGCGCAAGGTAATACTCGACGATGGTGAAGCCGTTCGAGAGCGTGAAGGCGAGCTGACTGATCGGGTTCGCTCCAGCCTCGGCGATATGATAACCCGAGATCGACACCGAGTAGAAATTGCGCACGGCATGGTCGATGAAATAGGCCTGCACGTCGCCCATCATGCGCATCGCGAACTCGGTCGAGAAAATGCAGGTGTTCTGCGCCTGATCTTCCTTGAGGATGTCTGCCTGCACCGTGCCGCGCACTTGCGCGAGCGTCGAGGCGCGAATCTTCGAGTACTCCTCGGCGGTGAGTCCGCGACCGACGAGGTCCTCTCCGCAAAGGCCGAGCAGCGCGAGCCCGAAGCCGTCATGACCCTCGGGCAAATCGCCGCGATACTCAGGCGGCGCAGTGCCTTGGCTGCGAAGCATGGTCCGACGCGCATCGATGAACTTCGATGCGTCATCCCAACGACCATTCGCCTTCAGAAAACGCTCGACCTGCTGATCGATCGCCGTGTTCATGAACATCGCGAGCAACATCGGCGCCGGACCGTTGATGGTCATTGACACGGAAGTGGTAGGCGCACAGAGATCGAAGCCCGAGTAGAGCTTCTTCATGTCATCGAGCGTAGCGATCGACACACCCGAGTTGCCGGTACGCCCGTAAATGTCGGGACGCGTATCCGGATCCTCACCATAGAGTGTGGTCGAATCGAAGGCTGTCGACAGACGGGTCGACGCCTGACCACGCGCGAGGTAATGGAAGCGACGGTTCGTGCGCTCGGGGCTGCCCTCACCCGCGAACATGCGGATCGGGTCTTCCTGCTCTCGACGATAGGGATAGACACCCGCTGTGTAGGGGTAAGCCCCTGGCAAGTTCTCGCGCATCACGAAACGCAGGATGTCGCCCCAATCGCGCGTCTTCGGTGCGAGCAGCTTCGGAATACGATTGTGGCTTAACGTCTCCGAGTAGTTCTCGCCGCGTACTTCGCGACCGCGCACCTTGTAGACGTACTCGGGATCGGTGATGGAGGTCACACGCGCCGGCCAGGCTCGCAACTCCCCAAGGCCCTCGGCGCCCACGGCGGCGAGTGCGGAGTCGTACTCCTCTCGCAAGCGCGTGAGCGCGGCATCGCCACCGGTCGGCGCCGAGCCGTAAGGCTGCGCCGGCGCGGGCAGCGCCGGGTCGCGAAGCGCCTTCAAAGATTCGTAGAGGGCATAAGCACGACTCGCCGAGGACGCGACTCGCTCGATGTCGGTGTCGGCCTTGCGACCACCGGCTGCGATTTCCGCGAGATAACGCGAACGCGAGCCGGGGATGAGCGGGTCACGGGAGGTGAACTCGGTCGGGCCCGGATCCTGCACGTTCCAGGAGCGGGCATTGACGGCCTTCGATTGCAGACGCGAGCAGATGGCAGCAAACAATCGATTGACGCCCGGATCGTTAAAACGCGAAGCGATGGTTGGATAGACCGGAATGTCGACGTCCGGCGCGGCGAGCTGATCGGGATGATTGCGTCGCCACTGTTTCTTGACATCGCGCAGCGCATCTTCGGCGCCGCGACGCTCGAATTTATTGAGCACCACCATCTCGGCGAAGTCGAGCATGTCGATCTTCTCGAGCTGACTCGCCGCACCGTACTCGCTCGTCATGACGTAGATCGGCAGATCGACGAGGTCGATGACTTCGGTGTCGCTCTGACCGATGCCGGCCGTCTCGACGATCACGAGGTCGAAGCCCGCAAGCTGATAGAGCGAGATGACATCTTTGAGTACGGCAGAGGTCGCAAGATTGCGCCGCCGCGTGGCGAGCGAGCGCATGTACACGTTCGGCGCCGAGAGACTGTTCATGCGGATGCGATCACCGAGGAGCGCTCCGCCCGATCGGCGACGGGTCGGGTCGACCGCCACGACGGCGATCTGCGCATCGGGGAAGTGACGCACGAAACGCTGGATCAACTCATCGTTGAGCGAACTTTTGCCAGCTCCGCCCGTGCCCGTGAGGCCGATGACCGGAGCCTTGCGCGTATTGCGCGCGATGGCGCGCAGGATGTGCTCGCGCGTGGCGGCGACCGCGCTCGCCTCGTCTTCGCGCACAGAACCTTCGAGAACGGAGATCGTCCGACCGAGGTGCCGATGATCGCGGGCGTTGAGCGGACCGAATTCATAGGCGGCGCGACGGCTCGCCCCGACACGACGGATCACGTCGCTGATCATGCCGACGAGGCCTAGCGTTCTCCCATCCTCGGGCGTGTAGATTTTTTCGATACCGTGGCGCTCAAGCGCTTCGATTTCGTGTGGAGCGATGGTGCCACCACCGCCCACCACCACCCGAATATGCTCGCAGCCACGCTCGCGCAGCATGTCGACCATGTAGGCAAAGTATTCGTTGTGGCCACCCTGATAGGAGCTGACAGCGATACCGTCGGCATCTTCCTCGATGGCGGCGCGAACGATGTCCGCGACCGATCTGTTGTGCCCAAGGTGGACGACCTCGGCGCCCTGCGACTGCAGCAGGCGACGGATCATGTTGATGGCGGCGTCGTGGCCATCGAAGAGCGAAGCTGCCGTCACGAAACGCAGAGGCGGCGCGGTAACGCCCTCACCCGCATCGGCCCCTGGATGTTGAATCGATTTCCGGTTCGCCTGGCTCACGGTTCGCTCCTTCTAAGGAGTGGACGGCCCGCTGGGGCCAAACTTTACTCATGAGTATATTACGCTTTACCCGAGAATAAACTACACTCCGTTTCTATGAAAGCCACGTCGCGGTCCACCCCCCTACCCTGGAGCGGAGCCGATCTGCGCTCACGGGAGCGCGATTGGAAGCGTAACGCGGTCATTCTCGCCGCCGCGCGGGCCTTTGCGACCCGCGGCTACCACAACACCAGCCTGGATGATTTGGCGGCTGCCCTGAACGTCACCAAGCCCACCATCTACAGTTACGTCGACAGCAAAGAAGAACTGCTCTTCGAGTGCTTCAAACACGGTGTCGATCAGATCCTCGCCGGCTTCAGCGAAGCCGAGACCCGCGGCGGTAACGCGCGCGAACGCTTGATGACCGTCGCCCGGCACTACGCGATCGCCGTCACGGGCGATTTCGGTTGGTGCATGGTTCGCCTCGAGGAAGAAAATCTCGACAAAGCGATGAGCGCCAAGATCAAGACGTTGAAGTCAGACGTCGATCAGGGGCTTCGCAAGCTCATTCGTCAGGGCGTCGCGGACGGATCGATCCGTAGCTGCGACCCCAAGATGGCCGCCTTCGCGCTCGCCGGCGCCCTCAACTGGATCGCCCACTGGCACCGCGCCAACGACGCCCTGTCTCCCGAAGAGATCGCCATCCGCGTGCTCGAAATATTTGAACTCGGCCTCGCGCCTCGCTGAACATCCGCCCATCTGACCGGAGTCCACCATGAACTTCTCCACTCTCGAGTTCTCGATCGATCATGGCATCGCCCTGATCACGCTCAATCGCCCTGAAGCGGCGAATACCATCAGCGTCGAGCTCGCCGAAGAATTGCTTCAGGCCGCCATCCGTTGCGAGAGCAATCCTGCCGTGCGCGCCGTCGTATTGACCGGCAAGGGGCGTTTCTTCAGCGGCGGCGGCGACGTTCAATCCTTCGCCAACGCCGGTGAGGGCGCCGGTGAACTGCTGCGTCGCATCACCGCACCCCTGCACGCCGCCGTATCGAGATTTGCGCGAATGGACGCGCCGCTCGTCACGGCCGTCAACGGCACAGCAGCGGGCGCAGGCTTCAGTCTCGCGATCGCCGGCGATGTGATCGTGGCTGCCGAGTCGGCCAAATTCACCATGGCCTACACCAAGATCGCCATGTCCGCCGATGGCGGCGGCTCGTTCAATCTGCCGCGAATTGTCGGAATGGCCCGCGCCAAAGAATTGATGTTGCTCAACCCGGTACTCAGCGCCGCCGAAGCCCAGCAACGAGGGCTCGTGACGATCGTCGCGCCCGACGCCGAGGTGCTCGCCAAAGCCAAAGATATTGCGACCTCGCTCGCCTCCGGGCCGACCCGGGCGTTCGGCGAAGTCAAACGGCTGCTCGCGGACAGCCATACCAACTCGCTCGAGGAGCAACTCGCCCTCGAGTCGCGCTCGATGGCCCATCTTGCCGAGCGTACCGAGGACGCTCGCGAAGGCTATACCGCGTTCGCCCAGAAACGCGTCCCGAAGTACCACGGACGATAACTCGAATGAGCGAAGTGACATGGCACGTCGCCGGTCATCTCTCTCAGCTTGCCGAGGGAAAGATGATGGGCGTCGAACTGAACGGACGAGCAGTCGTGGTGTGTCGCACCAAAGACGGCGTCAATGCGCTGGATAACGTGTGCTCCCACGCCTACGCGCTGATGCACGAGGGTCGACTTCGCGGCAATCGACTCATCTGCCCGCTTCACGGAGCCTCGTTCGACTGCCGCACCGGGGCCGTACTCGGCGCTCCGGCAACCTCCCCGCTCGCCACATTCGCCGTACGCGTCGGTGACGACGGTACGATCGAGGTCGGTCTACCGGCTTGAGCTCATCAAGACGCTCGTCATTCAGCGACGTCGCTCGATGAGATTGACGCTGAGACACGAGAACACCGTCTCGCCATCCTGATTGGTCAGGCGGTACTCCATTTCGATCACGCCTCGACGCGGATCGCTCGAAGACTCGCGCTTCGAAACGCACTCCCACCTCGCGCGCAGACGATCACCGGCTCGCACCGCCTTCGGCCAACGGGTCTCTTTCCATGCCACGCCGCAAATCCAGGCGATATCACCGCTGATCTGATGATCGAGCCGACGCCATACCACCGTGGTGAACAATCCAGACGCCACCACGTCACCGAACACAGACGCTTTCGCCGCCTCAGGATCAGTGTGAAAATATTGGGGGTCGTAACGACGGGCGAAATCCAGCATCTCTTCCCGATCGACGACCTGCTCGCCGGATTCGGCGTAATCGCCAACGGAGATATCTTCGAAGTATTTTCTACTGGACTGAAGCATCATCAAACCCTACGCCATGGATCTTGAACAAAGAATTCGTCGTCTTGAGGACCGGGATGCCATTCGCACCCTGATCGCCCGCTACGGTCGTCTCGTGGACGAGCGCGACATCGAAGCGGTCGGAATGCTGTTCACGCAGAACGGCTCTTTTCGATCGGTTGACGGCAAGATCGCCTCGACCGGTCGCCATGCCGTCATCGATCAATTTCACAAACGTTATGCGGTTCTCGGTCCGAGCAACCACTTCACCCACGATATCGTCATCGAGCTCGATGAGTCCGACCCCGACCTCGCCTCCGGCTGGGTCAACTCCCACGCCGAGGTGGTACGCAACGGTGTCACGCTGTGGACAGCCTTGCGCTATCACGATCAATATCGACGAGAAGACGGCGTGTGGCGATTCCAGGTTCGCGAGCTGCATTTCTTCTACTACCTGTCGCCCAAAGAGTATCCGGACATGCTCGGTCAGATCATGAGAAACCGCGCGTATGCCGAGCCTCTGCCCGCGGATTACCCCGAAAGTTCGGCGACCTGGAAGGACTACTACTCGAAAAACCCTCAGCGAGGCTGACGTCCGTCGCGCAGTTCGCGCAACTTACGCTCGAGGTAATCGACGACGCGCCGATCGCGCTCGGTCTCTTTGTGGACGAGGAAGCTGATCGCCATTCCCTCGAGCACGTAACGCGTCAAATCGAGCGCCACATCAAAGGTTTCATCGTCGGTGTGCCACTCGGTAAACACCTCCCGAGCCGTACGATGCCATTCATTTTCGAAGGCTTCTTGGGCGGGACGCAGAATTTGCGCGAGTTCCGGATCCGTACGAGCGGCGACGACGAGTTCAAAGAAAGCCACAAACATCGGGTGCCGAACGTGTTGCCAATACGCCTCGAGATTGGCGCGCAACCGATCCCCCTCCCCGTTGCTTGGGCCGCGCTGCGCGGCACGACGAAACGCCTTGAGGCGCTTCGCATGCAGGTATTCGACGGCGGCGCGGACAATATCCACTTTGGAGGGGAAGTGATGAAGCATGGCCCCGCGAGACAAACCCGCGCGAGCGGCAATCACCGTGGTTGTGGTTCGCGCATAGCCGAGGTCGACGAAGCACTTGATCGCCGCCTCGATGATGAGCGTCCGCGTGGCGGCGCTTTTCTGGGCCTGCCATCCTGTGATCTCGGGCTCTACCGGGTCGATTTGCTTAGGCATGACCGAGACCTTGCCGGTAGGCGAAAAAAAAGTCAAAGGTGATTGAAACCGACAGCCGTGCTTGATACCGTTTTCGGGCGTCGACTTCGGCCGGTTCGGCCGTGCACGCTTATTCTGTCACAACCCACTTAACTAACCCGGAGGACAGGGACATGGGACGCGTCGAAGGCAAAGTGGCAATCGTCACCGGGGGAGCCCAGGGGCTTGGCAAGGCGGACTGCGAAGCGCTCGTCCGCGAAGGCGCCAACGTCATGATCACCGATATCAAGGCCTCAGAGGGCAAGGCCCTGGCCGCGGCGCTCAATGCTCAGCGCGCCGGAAGCGCGGCGTTCATGGAACTCGACGTCCGCGACGAAACGCGCTGGCAAGAGGTCATCGCCGCCACGGTCAAACAATTCGGCAAACTCAATGTCCTCGTCAACAATGCGGGTCTCGTCGTGCCCGCGACCCCCGAGTCCACCACGCTCGAGCAGTTCAAACTGCATAACGCCGTGATGAGCGAAGGTACCTTCCTCGGCTGCAAGCACGCGATTCCTGCCATGAACGCGAGCGGCGGCGGTTCGATCGTCAACATGGCCTCGGTCGCCACCCACCTCGGCTACCCGATTTTCTTCGCCTACTCGGCCGCCAAGGGCGCCGTGCGTGGGATGACGAAGTCGATCGCCATCTGGTGTCAGATGCAGAAGTACAACATCCGCTGTAACTCGCTTCACCCGGGCGCGACCGATACGCCGATGATCGAGGAAGCCAACCGCCTGCTCGGGCTCACGCGCGAGTTCTACACTCAGAGCGGACCGGGACTGGGTCAGCCTGAGGACGTGGCGAACGTGGTGGTGTTCCTGGCCTCGGACGAATCGCGATACATCAATGGTGCTGAGTTGTTGCTCGACAACGGCCTCACCATTCAGTAACTGACAGGAGACACGCAGAATGGATCTCGGATTGCGCGGCAAGCGAGCACTCGTCACGGGTGCCACCAAGGGTATTGGCAGAGCGATCGTCGACCTCCTCGCCGCAGAGGGTTGCGACATCGCGCTCTGCGCGCGCAGTGAGGACGAAGTCGAATCTGCGGTACGTGAAGTTAAAACCAAGGGCGTAAACGTCTCCGGTGGCGCAGTGAACGTGCGCGATGCCGACGCATATAAAGCCTGGCTCGAGCGCAGCGTGAGCGAGCTCGGCGGATGCGACATCTTCATCCCGAACGTCAGCGCGGGCGGCGGGATGGACTCCGAGAAGAATTGGTGGAAGTGCTTTGAAGTGGACGTGCTGCACACGGTGCGTGGCTGCGAATTCTTAGTGCCGCATCTCGAAAAGTCGGGTCACGGCAGCATCGTCATCATCAGTTCGACCAATGCGCTCGAGACCTTCTATGCGCCTATGGCGTACAACGCCATGAAAGCCGCACTCATCACCTACTCCAAACAGCTCTCGCAGTTCATCGGTCGCAAGAATATCCGTGTAAACACTGTCTCTCCGGGGCCGATCTACTTTGAGGGCGGCGCCTGGGAAATGATCAAGAGCACCAATCAGAAAATGTACGACGCCACGTTACGCGCGATGCCAAATGGTCGATTTGGCGGACCCGATGAAATCGCCAAAGTGGTGGCCTTCCTTGCGAGTCCTTCTGCCTCGGTCATCACGGGCAGCAACGTGGTCGCCGATAACGGATATACCAAGCGCGTCCAGTATTGATCATGGCTAGCCTGCCGCGCCGTATCGATGCCTGTCTCGTTGCCGGGGGCAAGTATCACGACATCGACCACGCGCGGCTGCAGTTGCTGAGTCTGATCAGCGAGCATCCGAACATCCGCTGTCGGGTGCTCGAGGACTATCGCGACATCGACGCCATCGTGACCGCCGATGTTCTCATTACGTACACCGTCGACGTGGTGCCCGATGAAGCCGGCGCAGCGCGTCTGCGCGACTGGGTGTCGGCGGGACATCGTTGGCTCGCCCTGCACGGTACGAACTCGATCCTGCGTTGGTCCAAACCGCACAAAGCCTGGGAAGCGCCCCGCACCGTACCGACCCTCATGCAAACGCTGGGGAGCCAGTTTTTAGCGCACCCGCCCATCGCGCCCTATCGGGTCGAGGTCTCTGCGCCGGATCATCCACTCGTTCGCGGCATCGAGCCGTTCGACGCCGATGATGAGTTGTACCTCAGTGAGTTACATGGCCCGATCGAGGTCCTACTGCACACCCGCTGGTCGGGGCGAACCTCCCTGTTCGTCGAGAGTGATTGGACGCAAGACGAGCCACGCCCCGTGATGTATCTCAAACGCACCGGAGCGGGCGAAGTACTGTATTTCACGCTCGGTCACTCGCGCGGGCACTACGATATGCGTCCTATCATGGACGAGTACCCCACGATCGAACGCGGTAGCTGGAACACACCCGCGTTCGTCGAGATTTTGAGGCGCAGCCTATGCTGGGCCGCGTCAGCCGAACGGATTTCATCATGAGCAAGAAGCCGACCGATACCCGCACCGAAGCTGAGGACGCCGCGCTGCGCGAACGCTCACGCGCCCCAACCTATCGCAATGTTCGGCGTGTCGAACCCACGGAAGGCCCGGGGACGCCGAGTGCGAAAGCGCCCGACCCCAATCTCGGCGAGGCCATGATTCCGAAAGAGCGCTACACCTCGCGAGGCTTCCTGCAACTCGAGTGGGAGCGGATGTGGAGGAAGGTATGGCTGCTGGGTGGGCTGGAGTCCGATGTGCCGGAGCCTGGCGATTACATCTGTACCGAAATCGGTCGTGAGTCGATCTTGCTCGTGCGACAGTCCGACGGTCGCATGCGCGCGTTCTTTAACGTATGTCTGCATCGAGGAAATCGTCTTCGCCCGACGGGGATTTCAAGCGCAGAGACGTTCAAGTGCCAATACCACCACTGGGAGTACGGCATCGACGGACGTTTCGTTCGTATCCCAGATCTCGATACCTTCCCTCAAGGTGCACCACCCTGCCGTGGTCTCAAAGAATTACCCTGCGATACCTGGGGTGGGTTTGTATGGTTCAGTCTGAACAGAGAGGTGAGTCCGCTCGCTGAGTATCTCGCACCCATTCCGCAGCATCTCGACCCCTACCATTTTCCGCGCATGGCCCTCACCCGCGACATCACGGTCGAATGGAACTGTAACTGGAAGGCCTCGGTCGACGCCTTCAACGAGAGTTATCACGTGCAGGGCATTCACCCGCAACTGCTCTACTACCTGCACGATCTCGACATCCAAATCGATTGCTACGGTCGACACAACCGCTATCTCATCCCCTTCGGCACGGTGAGCCCGCGTGTACGCAAGCCGCCGTCCATTCCTGATCCGATCAAGAGCATCATGAAAACCGCAGGGATGGACCCAGCCGACTATGATGAGCCGCTCGAGAACCTTCGCCGCGACGTCCAACTTCACAAACGCCGGACCGGCGCCTCGATGGGTCGCGATTACTCACAGCTCAACGACGATCAGCTAACCGACGACTATCACTACCTGATCTTCCCGAACGTCACACTCAACGTTCACGCGGACGACCTGATGCTGTTCCGGCAGCGCCCGCATCCGACCGATCCGGACCGGATGCTGTACGACGTGTGGACCTTCGAACTCGTCCCCGAGGGCGCCGAGCGGCCGGCTCGACCCAAGCATCAGTACTTCCGGCACGGCGATAAATCGATCGGTCTCGTTCTGGATCAGGACGCGCAGAATCTGCCCGGCGTCCAAGACGGGATGCATTCGGCCGGGCTTGACGGTCTGTGGATCGGCTCCCAGGAACTGCGAATCAGGCACTTTCATAAGGTGCTGATGGATTACCTCGGCAGCGATGCCGATGAGGCGGCGGCCAAACTCGACGGTCGCTGAGGAATCGGCCGAAAAAAAGAGCAGAGCTGATTGTTTCCGTCAGCGTTGCCCGTTTTCTATCGTTGACTTACCATCGAGGACGCGCGCCGGGCGCGCCCCTCAGGAGATCCCGTGAGCCTTCCTAGAGACCTACTGCTGCGCGCCTATCGGCAGATGAAGACGATCCGCGAATTCGAGGAACGTCTGCACGTCGAAATTCAAACCGGCGAGATACCCGGATTCACCCACCTCTACTCGGGCCAGGAAGCCGTCGCCGTCGGCGTCTGCGAACACCTCTCGGACCAAGATTGGATCGCCAGCACCCACCGCGGTCACGGGCACTGCATCGCGAAGGGTTGTGATGTTCAAGGAATGATGCTCGAGATCTACGGGCGTCGCGATGGCCTCTGCAAGGGCAAAGGCGGCTCCATGCACATCGCCGATATGACGAAGGGCATGCTCGGCGCAAATGCCATCGTCGGCGGTGGACCGCCGATCGCTGTCGGTGCGGGTATCGCCTGCAAGATTGCCAAGTGCGGCAACGTCGCCGTGGCCTTTGGAGGCGACGGCAGCGCCAACCAAGGCACCGTCTTCGAAGCGATGAACCTTGCGGTAGTACTCCGTGCGCCAGTCATATTCGTATTCGAGAACAATGGTTACTCCGAGCACACCGGCGCTTCGTACGCGGTGGGATCGGGCGACATCGCAGGTCGCGCGCGCGGCTTCGGCATGCCCGCCGAAACCTGCGATGGCTCGGATTTCTTTGCCGTCTATGACGCCATGGCGAAATTGTTGAAGACCGCCAGAGCCGGCGGCGGTCCGGCCACGCTCGAAGCCAAAACCACCCGCTTCTTCGGTCATTTTGAAGGCGATCCGATGCTCTATCGAGCCAAGGACGAGGTCGCCCGTCACCGCGAGCAAATGGACTGCCTGCAAATTTTCCGCGATCGCGTCGGCAAGGAAGGCTGGCTGCAGAGCGCAGAGCTCGACGCGATCGATACCGACGTGATGGCGCTCATCGATTCGTCGGTTGCCAAGTCTCGCGCGGCCGTTCCGCCGTCTGCGTCGGACTTGCTCACCGACGTGTACGTCTCCTACTGACCCGCCCTGCAGAGAAACGATTCATGCGACAAATTTCCATGAGAGATGCCATCAACGAGGCTTTACACCTCGAGATGGCGCGTGATCCGCGGGTCATCGTGCTCGGCGAAGACGTCTCGGGTGGCGCAGGAGGCACCTCCGGTCAACGCGATGCGGCAGGCGGCGTCTTCGGTGTCACCAAGGGCTTGCTGCCGAAGTTCGGCGAAGATCGGGTGATCGATACGCCTATTTCGGAGTCGGCGATCATCGGCGCGGCTAATGGTGCTGCGCTCGCCGGTCTGCGTCCCGTCGCTGAACTCATGTTCGCCGATTTCCTCGGTGTGTGCTTCGATCAGGTATTCAATCAAGCGGCGAAGTTCCGTTATATGTTCGGTGGCAAGACGTCTTGCCCCATCGTCATTCGAGCGGCAACAGGCGCCGGCATGAACATGGGCGCCCAGCACAGCCAGTCGATGTACGCCATGGTCACCGGCGTACCCGGCCTCAAAGTAGTCGTACCTTCGAATGCCTACGACGCCAAGGGCCTCATGCTCACGGCTATCCGCGATGACGACCCCGTGATCTTCTTTGAACATAAGGCGCTCTACCCTCGAAAGTCCGACGTGCCGGAGGGCGACTACACCCTTCCGTTCGGCGAGGCGAATCTCGTTCGTGAAGGCGAGCACGTCACGGTGGTCGCCATCGGACGCATGGTGTCGTTCGCCGAAAAGGCGCTCGATGCGCTGGCTGCCGATGGCATCACCGCAGACCTGCTCGATCCGCGCACGCTCTCGCCGCTTGATGATGAAACCATCTACGAAAGCCTCGACAACACAGGCCACCTCGTCATCATCGACGAATCGCCACCTCGCTGCTCCGTGGCTGCCGATATCGCAGGACTCGTCGCGAGCAATGCGTTCCATTCGCTGAAGGCTCCCATCGTCCAGCTGACGCCGCCGCATACCCCGGTGCCCTTCGCCCGGGAACTCGAGCGCGCCTACGTACCGGGACCGCAGGCCATCGAGGCGGCGATCCGGAAGATGCTCAAAGAATCCCGGGCCGCGAGCTGACCATGTCACGAATCCACGCGATTACGATGCCCAAGTGGGGTATCGAGATGCAGGAAGGTGCGATCACTTCTTGGCATGTCGATATCGGCGGTACGGTCACTCGAGGAGCACAACTTCTCGATGTCGAGACGGAGAAAATCGTCAATACGGTGGAGGCGAGCGTCGAAGGAACACTGAGCCGAATCATCGGCTCGGTCGGCGACACGCTACCGGTGGGTGCTCTCGTCGGCATCGTCTGCGAAGGCGAGGTCTCCGAGGCTGACATCGATCGTTTCGTACGCGAATTCAAGGCCGCAGACGCCTCGTTCGAGCCCGAGACAAGCGCCGGTGCATCCGAGGAGGCGACGTCAGCAGCTCCCGCGGCGGAGCGTGACGATGAAGCTCGAGTGAGCCCGATCGCGAGACGCCTTGCAGAGAAGCTCGGTGTCGACCTCTCAAAGATTACGGGCACGGGTCGCAACGGTCGCATCTCGAAAGAAGACGTTGAGTCTTACCACGCGAAACAGTCGACGGCGGTCGAGGCGGTACCGATGAGCGCCATGCGATTGGCGATCGCGCGACGACTCACCGAATCCAAGCAAACCATTCCGCACTATCGGCTGCACGCCGATGTCGATTGCGCAGCGCTCGACGCCTCACGCAGCCAGCACGCCGCGGCAGGCCGCAAGATCTCGGTCAACGATCTGCTGATCTTCGCGCTCGCGCGCACGCTCGCCGAGTTTCCGGACGTCAATGCCTGCCTCGAGAACGACACGATCTTGCGTCGACGCAGTGCCGACATTGCCCTCGCGGTGTCGACCCCCGGCGGTCTCATCACGCCGGTTATCCGAAATGCCGACACCAAAGATGTCTTGCAACTCGCCGAGGAATCGCGTGAGCTCGCGGGCAAGGCCCGTGACAACAAACTGACGAGGGAAGAGATCACGGGCGGCAGTTTCACGCTGTCTAACCTCGGCATGTTTGGCATCGACGCGTTCGATGCCGTCATCAATCCGCCTCAGGCGGCCATCTTGGCTGTCGGCAGTATTCGTGACGTCGTCGTACTGCGTAACGGATCGCCTGCGGCGGGCCGACTCATGACGCTCACGCTGTCTTGTGATCATCGCGTCGTCGATGGTGCGCTCGGCGCCCGGTTTCTTTCTGCACTCAAGCAACGTATCGAAGGGGGTATCTTCGTATGACGAAGCCAACGATTGCCATTCTGCTGCTCGCTTTACTCGCGCTGCCAGCCGGCGCGTCCACGCCTGCAGGCGAGGAGATCTACCAGCGCGCCTGCGCCGCCTGCCACGAGGGTGGCGTCAAAAAAGCGCCGCACAAAATGTTCCTGCAGATGATGCCTGCAGACGGCATCCTCAATTCGATGAATCAAGGCATCATGCAGATGCAGTCGGCTTCGCTCAGTGCGGCAGACCGTCGCACGGTGGCGGAGTATCTCGCCGGACACACGGTCGAAGACGCTCTCGCTCGCGCCCAACCGCAACTTTGCGCAGGCCCGGCCAAAGATTTCGATCTCGGCAAAGGCGTCAAGAAAGTCGGCTGGGGTGTGAACCGTGAGAACCATCGACTCATTCCAGCAGACGTCGCGGGCCTGGCAGCCGCCGACCTGCCCAAGCTCGAATTGAAATGGGCGTTCGCCTTCCCCAATGCTCAACGTGCACGCTCGCAACCCACCGTCGCGTTGGGCGCCGTGTTCATCGGCAGCCAGAACGGGACGGTGTACGCTCTCGATAAGAAAACCGGTTGTGTGCGATGGAGTTTCCGCGCGAGTGCGGAGGTGCGTACCCCCGTCATCATCGAAGCGGACGAAGGACCGTCCAAATCACGACCGATCGCTTACTTCGCAGACTTGATCGCCCGCGTGTACGCGGTCGAGGCTACGACCGGCAAACTGCTCTGGGTGGCCAAGGTGGATGAGCATCCGAACGCGACCGTAACCGGCGCGCCTGTGCTCTACAAGGGTCGTCTGTACGTTCCGGTGTCTTCACTCGAAGTGACGTCGGCCGCAGACCCGGCTTACCCATGCTGCAGTTTCCGCGGTTCAGTCGTCTCGCTCGATCCGACGAACGGCAAAGAAATTTGGCGCACCTACACGATTGATGAGGCGCCGGTCGAAGTCGCCAAAACCAAAGTGGGTACTCCGATCCTCGCGCCCTCAGGCGCGCCGATCTGGAATAGTCCGTCCATCGACACGGCGACGGAAACGCTGTACGTCGGCACGGGCGAGAACTATTCGTCACCGGCCAACGATCGAAGCGATGCGCTGCTCGCGCTGGAACTCAAGACAGGAAAGCTGCTCTGGCACCGACAGAAGACGGCAAACGACGCCTGGAACGTCGCCTGCATGATGCAGGACAACCCAAACTGCCCGGCTGAGAACGGCCCGGACTTCGACTTCGGCGCCGGCACCATCGTCGCGCGCACGAGCGCCGGAAAACCCATCCTGCTCGCCGGTCAAAAGTCTGGTGATGTGTATGCGCTCGATCTGACCGATCAAGGTCGTCCGATCTGGCGCAACAAGGTGGGTCGTGGCGGCATTCAAGGCGGCGTGCACTTCGGCATGGCGCTCGAAGGCAAGACCTTGTTCGTGCCGATCTCCGACATGTCGAACCCGGAAGCTGAGACCAATCTGCACGCAGTCCCCTCGAAGGCGGGTCTCTACGCCGTCGACATCGACACCGGCCGCATGCTCTGGTCACAACCGGCTAACAACATTTGCAACGGCCGCACGTATTGCGAGCCGGGTATCTCTGCGGCGATCACGGCCATGCCAGGTGCGGTGCTTGCAGGCCACATGGACGGACGCCTGCGCGCCTATGACAGCGCAACGGGTCGCGTGATTTGGGAGTACGACACGACGCGCGAAGTCGTCACGGTCGATGGTTCCAAAGCGAGCGGAGGATCTTTCGGGGGTGGCGCGGGTCCCGTCGTGCAGGACGGCATGCTGTTTGCGGCATCCGGTTACGGCACGTATTTCCACATGCCGGGCAACGTCCTGTTGGTATTCGGATTGCCGGAATAGTCACGATGAGCAAAAAAACACCTACCATGGAATGGGAAGGTGGCGAGGATCTCGCCACGCTTCGAATCGCCGTCACGACGATGGGCGATTTGCTGCTCACGGCAGCAGATCGAGATCCCAACAAGACCGCACTCGTCTTTCCTGAGAAGAGCTACACGTATTCGGAGCTCGCGGCTCGTGCGATCCGTCGTGCGCGCAGCTTGCAGGCGCTGGGTGTCAGACCCCGTGATCACGTGGGCATCCTTATGCCCACCTGCCCTGAGTTCGTCGAACTTTATTTCGCAATCGCCTTGTGTGGCGCCGTCATCGTGCCGATCAATGCGAGGTATCGCTCGGGAGAGATCGGCTACGTCGTGGAAAACGCCGATCTTGTGACGCTGATCACCACGGACGCCGTGGCCGATCAGGTCAACTTCGTCGAACGACTCGAGGGCGCCTTGACCGACCTGCCCTTGCAGAAAGACCCGATGTCCTTGCGACTTTCCGCTGCGCCGAAGTTGCGAAACGTCGTGCTCTACGGTCGCGGGGGACGTCCTGGCTTCGTGTCCGAAGCCGACTTTGACGCTGCCGCAGATCGAATCGCTGAGATCGAAGTGCACAAGACTCGGCTTCGTACGCGCGTTCGCGATACCGCGCTCATGCTCTACACCTCGGGTACGACGGCGAACCCGAAGGGCTGCCTCATCACTCACGAGGCGCAGGTCCGTAACTCCATCGCGCTCGGCCGTCATCGTTATCGCCTGACGCGCGAGGACTCCCTCTGGTCGCCGCTGCCGATGTTCCACATCGCCGCTGTGCTACCCATGCTCGCAATCTTCGATGTCGGCGGTACGTATCTCACGATGGGATACTTCGACGCCGGCGTCGCACTCAAGATGCTTGAGGATCACAAGGTCACGGCGACCTATCCGAGCTTCGTCACCATCATGCAGGGGCTCATCTACCACCCCGATTTTCCGACGCGCGACCTCTCGAGCATCCGCCTCATGAACTCCAACTTCGCCGTTCAGCCGCCCGGCGTCGCAGAGCCCATCATGAAAGCGATGCCCGTCGCCATACAGGTGGGCAGCTTCGGGATGACCGAAGCCTCGGGCACGGTCTCGACGGGATCCCCCGGAGAACCGGAGTCTCAAAGAATTTCCCGCTTGGGTCGTCCGTTGCCAGGACTCGAAGTCCGCGTGATCGATCCGACCACCGGTCGTGACGTCTCAACCGGCGAACGCGGTGAGGTCCTGGTCCGCGGATACAGTCTTTTCGAGGGCTACTATCGAGATCCGGTCAAGAGCGCCGAGGCACTCGACACGGACGGCTGGTTCCACACCGGTGATATCGGCTCGGTCGATGCGCAAGGCACGATCATGTTCCACGGCCGCTTCAAAGATATGCTCAAAGTAGGCGGTGAAAACGTCGCGGCAGCCGAGATTGAAGCGCAACTACAAAAGCACCCATCGGTGAAACTTGCGCAGGTGGTCGGAATTCCGGATGCCAAATACGCCGAGGTGCCCGCCGCCTTCGTCGAACTTCAACCGAACGCCGCCGCTACCGAGCCTGAGCTCATCGAGTTCTGCAAAAAAGATGTCGCGGGCTTCAAGGTTCCTCGACATATCCGGTTCGTGACCGAGTGGCCGATGTCTTCTAGCAAGATTCAAAAGTTCAAGCTGCGTACCGCGCTCGTCGAAGAACTCAAACTCGGTTGATCACGATCGTCATCCACTAGCCCCTTAGGAGTACTCAACATGGCCGTCTTCTTCGCCCTGCTCAAAGTCAAAGCTGGAAAGGAAAAGGACTTCGAGCGCTTGCAGCGCGAGCTCTCAAAGCTCACCCACGACAACGAACCAGACACCATCGTGTATGACGTGGTCCGTCATCGCGAAAAGAAGGGCGTCTATGCCGTATACGCGCGCTTCAAAGATGAGGCGGCCTTCGAGTACCACCAGAAGACACCGTTCCACGATCGACTCGTCCCGCCGATCTTCGAGTGTCTCGATGGCGGCGCTGACGGTATGACGCTCGATTTCTACGATCACGTCGGTTGAGGGGCGACCGACTATGACGCCGCCCATGCTCGGCCCAGTGATTCAACTGGGTTTTGTGGTGCCCAACATCGAAGCGGCGGTCGCCCATTGGGCCTCGATCGGCGTCGGACCCTTCTTCCTACTCGATCACATTCAGTTCGGACGCTGTCATTTTCGTGGCCAGCCGCTCTCCATCGATATGTCGGTCGCGGTCGGCCAATGGGGCACGGTCCAGGTCGAACTCATTCACCAGCATTGCCAGACGCCGAGCATCTACACCACCTTTGACGGATCGTCGCGTGGTGGGCTGCAGCACATGGGCGTGATGACGGACTCGGTCGCCGACTCGCTCGCGCACCTTGCCGAACGCGGGGTCACCCCTGTTCAGGCCGGTGAGACCGCCAACGGCATTCGCTTTGCCTATGTGGACACGGATGAGCGTCCCGGTGCGCACCCGGGCGGCATGATCGAACTCATCGAGCGAGGTCCCGCGATCGACGGGTTTTTCGCCCTCGTGCGTCAGGCCGCCGTCGATTGGGACGGACGCGAGCCGTTGCGCAAACTCGGGTGACCGGGAGCGTCTCAACGCCTCACCTGCCGCTGCGCCCCGTGCAGCTGGCCTATCACGTACCCGACTCGCGAGAGGCAGCCATGGAGTGCGCACTCACGCGCGGGTGGGGGCCGTTCTATCTCATGGAGCGTATCCCGCTCGAGTTCGCGAGGTATCGCGGACACGAAACCACTTGGGTGCACACCTCGGCCTACGGACAAGCCGGTGACATCATGGTCGAATTGATTTCTCAGCCGGACGACGTACCGTCGGTACTCCGCGAACGATTCACGCGCGATCAACGCGGTCTACATCATGTGGCCTCATTCGTGGACGACCTTCCGGCGGCGATTGAGCTCGAACGACAACGAGGACATCAGATCGCCCTCGAGGCGCGCACCACGACAGGTGTCGATTTCGCAATGATCGACACTGTGCCCACACTCGGTCATCTGCTCGAGCTCTACAAGCCCGACAACGCTCTCAAAGATTTTTACACATTCGTACGACGCAAGGCCGAGAACTGGGATGGCAGTCATCCCGTTCGCCTCCTACGTTGACCGTTCGATTTCGGAGACCCTCATGCACTCATTTAAAGAAAAAGTCGTGGTTATTCTCGGAGCGGCTGGACGTGACAACATGGGCCAGGTCATGGCGCGACGCTTCGCAGCCGAAGGTGCCAAGGTCGTGGTGGCCGGGCGTCATGAGAGCCCTCTCGCCGACCTCGCAACGGAGATCGGCGGCGAGTCCCAGGTCTGCGATATCACGCGGAAAGCGGACGTCGAGGCGCTCGCCGAGGCCGTCTGGCAACGACACGGCCGAGCGCATGTCGCCATCAATTGCACAGGCTGGGGGCTGCTCGCAAAACTCCTCGATACAACCGAAGAGCAACTCGACCGACTGTCGGCTCTACACTTCAAAGGCACGTTCTTTTTCATGCAGGCTTTCGTGGGTCGGATGTCGCGCAGCGGAGGCGGTTCGGTGATCACGGTGTCCTCCGCCTCGGTCCGGGCCGTGCTCTACCACCACGCAGCGTACATCGCGACTAAAGCCGCCTCGGAAGCACTCGTCCGATGCTTCGCCAATGAATTCGGAGGTAAGGGTGTCAAAGTGAATGCCCTCGCGCCCGGATTCACCGAAACACCGATGACAGCGACGGAGTCGAAACTCCCGGGTCTCCTCGACCTCTTCCGCAAGGAGTATCCGCTTGGGCGGATCGGGACCGCTCAGGATGTAGCAGAAGCCGCGCTTTGGCTCGCCTCCGAGGCGAGCTTCGTCACCGGCGAGACGCTGCAGATCAATGGCGGTCTCACGCTGCGTCGCAACCCCTCGCCGGCGGAGATCAATGCGGCGCTGAAGGCGGCCGCGCCGCCTCGTAGCTGAGCTACGGGCAGCGTCGACTCACCGCAACGCTCAGCCCTTCGGGGCCTCGAACGGATCGAGATACTCACGCACGTAAGGCTCGGCAAGACAATCGACGATCCCGGGTGCGTGCTCGGCGAGCGCCGGCGAGGTCATGTGAGCTTCTTCAGCGGCAGCACTCGCGAACGACTCGATGACCGCATAACGACGCGGTTCGCGCAGCTTGAAGAATTCGTAGTAGAGCGTATCGGGCTCGGTCTTGCGAACGACTTCCGTCAGCGCCTTACAACGCTGCACGAACTCCGCCTCACGACCTTCCTTGATGAGCATCCTCGAAACGAACGTGACTTTGGACATAGTAGTTCTCCCCAAAAATACTGATACGAGACGCAATCTCAGCGTCGTTGGTCGAACCGACGCCCGACCATCGCCGCCGCAATATTGACCTTCTGGATATCAACCGCGCCACCGGCAATGCCCCACCCCCAGGCATCGCGCAGGCGACGCTCCATGGGATATTCCCGCGAGTAACCGTAGCCGCCCATCAACTGCACAGCATGTCCGCACACTTCACGAGCGATTTCATTGGCAAAGCACTTGGCCATCGAAGACTCGAGCACGGAAGGCATACCGTGTTGCGCATTCACGGCCGCGCGCCAAATGAGCAACCTCGCCGCGTCGACTCGCATGCGCATCTCAGCGAGACGCAGCTGTACGGCTTGAAACTCGACGATGGGCTTACCAAACTGCTTGCGCTCCTGCACATAGGCGATCACGTCATCGAGCGCACCCGAGGCCTGCGCGAGCGCCATCGTGGCGTTGCCGCAGCGCTCGAGGTCGAAGGCCTCCATGAGCTTTTTGAATCCACCGGCAGGGACGACGATGTTCTCGAGCGGGATCGCGCAGTCCTCGAATACGAGATCAGAGGACGGCACACCACGAAAACCCATGAGATTTTCTCGAGCGCCGAAGGTCATTCCGGGCGTACCGCTCTCGACGTAGACCGCACCGATGCCCTTCGGGCCCGGATCATCCGACAAGCGGCAGTACACGACGTAGCCGTCGGCATGGCCGCCGCCCGAGCACCAGCGCTTGGTGCCGTTGACGACCACGCGATCTTTTTCGATGCGCGCTCGAGTCGTGAGGTCGGTCAGCGCCGAGCCCGCGTTCGGCTCGGACATCGACACCGCGACGATCTTTTCGCCACGACACACAGCCGGCACGACTTTGCGGCGTAGTGATTCGCCCGCAAAGTGTTCGATGGCTCGAACGGGGCCGACACAGGACTCGAAGACCGGGAAGGCTACGGCGCCCGAGATCTTGGCCAACTCCTCGATGACGATCAGCGCTTCGAGATTGCCGAGCCCCAACCCACCGTACTCCGACGACACGTTGATGCCGAGGAAACCCATCTCGGCAAACTCTCGTACGAGCTCGTGGGAGGGCGGTTCGTCGTGCTCTTCGCAATGCTTGGCATGTGCAGGAAGCCGCTCTTGGGCATACTTGCGTGCAGTCTCCTGCAGCGCTTGTTGTTCCTCGGTCAAAGAGAAGTTCATTACAAGGTCTCCCGATGTCTAAATCCGAATCCATCCTGAGCGGCATCCGCGTACTCGACTTTGGTCGATACGTCGCCGGCCCCTACTGCGCCACCCTCCTCGGCTATCTCGGCGCGGACGTGATCCGCATCGAAAAGCCCGACGGCGGCGAAGACCGCTACATCGCCCCCGTCACTTCGCAAGGCGAAGGCGGTGTGTGGCTGCAGACGGCCTGCAACAAAAAATCGCTCACGCTCGACTTCAACAAACCCGAATCGCGCGAGATCGTCCGTCGACTCGTCCAAAGCGCCGATGTGGTCGTGGTCAATCTGCCGCCCGCGACCCGAGAGTCGCTCGGTCTTGATTACGCGACCTTGTCGGCAATCAACCCGAGGGTCATTCTCGCCTCTCAGACGGCATTCGGCGAGCACGGGCCCTATGCGAGCCGAGGAGGCTTCGACGGCGTCGGTCAGGCGATGTCCGGCGCCATGTTCATTACGGGCACGCCCGGCGCACCCGCGAAAGCGGCCGGTCCATACGTCGATTTCTCGACGGCTGTGCTCTCGGCCTTCGGAGTGCTTGCGGCGCTCATCGAGCGCGATCGATCGGGATGCGGCCAACATGTACAGGCAGCCCTGCAAGCCACGGCCCTCGCCGTCTTCGGCTCTCATCTCATCGAACAGGGCGTCACCGGTATCAACCGCGTTGGCACCGGCAATCGCGTACAGACGTCTGCGCCTTCCGACGTCTTCGCTACCCTTGATGGTCACGTCCTCACGCACGTCGTCGGCAACGGACTTTTCCGGCGTTGGGTAAAACTCATGTGTGGGCAGGATACCGCCGCGCAGAAACACTGGCTCGACGATCCGCGGCTGCAGGATGATGCGGGACGGGGCGAGCATTCGACGGAGATCCTCTCCACCATGCGGAGCTGGTGTGCGACTCGAACGACCGAGCAAGCAATCGCCCAACTCGAGGCCGCCGGCCTGCCGGCCGGACCCGTCTACACACCTCAACAAGCGCTCGACGACCCGCAGGCCAAAGCCATGCAGTGGTTCGCCCACGTCGCCGATTATCCTGGTCTGCCACGCCCCGCGTCGGTACCGAACCTGCCGCTGCGCTTCTCGCGATCGCCGGGCGGCATCGAACGCGCGCCTCCGACGCTCGGCGAACATACCGACGTCTTGCTCGCCGAACTCGGCTACGACGACGCCGCACGCGCCACGTTGCGAAGCAACGGAGTCGTCTGAAGCGCAATCGCGGGACAAGACGTTACGCAACGGGCGTTACCCGATACCCGAGACGCGGAACATGGACGAGTCGTCCGCGTGCGCGCTCAGCGCTTGGACGGATGACTACGCGATCCGCCGCCACGACATGAATCGTCCCTCGCATGACGCCACGTCGCGTGTCATCGGGGGTGATGTCGACGAGCTGGCCCGCACGCAATCTCTGGGCATCTGTCGCATCAATGGAGGCTGGCGTGACGGTTCGTGCGGCGTCCGCCTCCGCGAGCGCTGAGGCTGCCGTGATCGACTGGCGCTCAACGACCCAGAGCGCCTGCATTCGCGTCTCCCACGCCGCGAGTGACGGGAAGCCCGATAGCAACTCGGACGCCACATCGGCAAATGCACCCCGCGCCATCCAGACAAAAGGATAAGCCTGAACATCCGCGAGGCCGGGCGCCGCACCTGAGAGGAACTGACGGCCATCGTCGAGCTGAGCGTCCAGCAACGCGGCGTGCGCGCGGAACTGCGATCGCGAGTGCGCAGCCTCGCCTCCGACTGATTCGAAGTCGATATCCGGAAAGAGATACTGTCGATCGTCGCGAAACTCTTTTGGCCATTGCGCCAACCCGATCGACAGCACGATCTTGAGCGCCGAGCGAAAGAACGCATCGCTCCAGCGAACGAGCGCAAGCTCGAGTCCACCGCCAAGCGGGAACAGCGTCGGCGATGGCTGAATACGCTCGAGTTCACGTGCGATCAGCTGAGAGTCGATGAAGACCTCGGCACCCACCTGCAGCACGGGCGTCCCTCGATAGCCGCCCGTCAGAGCGAGCAGATCATCTTTGGGAGGCATCATCGGTGTCTCGACCCAACAAAAGGGCAGCCGCTTGATCGCAAACATACCGAGCGCCTTCTGCGTGAACGGCGAGGCGTCATAACTCCACAAGATCACTGAATCTTTGACTGTCGTCATAATTTCTTTGCTCCTGCCTTGAAAGAGGCCGAGACGACAGAAGCCGCAGTCTGACCATAGAGGTAACGATGGCCTTCCTCATCGGCGTGGCGCTCATGACCTAGCTCGAGTGCCCGCTTGACGGCCGGACGCCCCTCGATCTCGGCAAACCAGCGTCGGATCGCCGGGAATGTATTCAAATCCTGACCCTGCCGCTCGTGAGGTTTGATCCAAGGCCAGATGGCCATATCGGCGATGGAGTACTCGCCAGCGACGAATTCTTTGACGGTCAACTGACGCTCGAGGACACCATAGAGGCGATTTACTTCGTTGGTATAGCGCGTGATGCCGTAGGGCACGTGCTCGGAGGCGAAAGCGCGGAAGTGGTGCGCCTGCCCCGCCATGGGGCCGAGCCCTCCGACCTGCCAGAAGAGCCACTGCATCGCCTCGTGTCTCGCGCGAGCTTCCGATGGCAGGAAAAGCCCTGTTTCCTCAGCCAAATACGTCAAAATTGCACCGGATTCGAAAAGCGAGAGTGCGCCACCCTCCGCCTCGTGATCGACGATGGCAGGAATCTTGTTGTTGGGTGAGATCGCAAGGAACGCCGGATCAAACTGCGCACCACGCGTGATGTCCACGGTCATCAAGCGATAGGGCAACTGGCACTCCTCGAGCATGAACGCCACCTTGAGGCCGTTCGGTGACGGGTACCAGTAGAGATCGATCATGCGCGAGTGATGCGATAACCGAGCCGCGGAAAATGAGTGACGATCTCGCCTGCCTCGACGGTATGCCGCCGAACAGCGACCTCGTTGATCGTCAGTGTGACGAGATCTCCTTCAACCGGAATTTTGCCGTAGTCGTCCGGCGCGACGCAGACCCGATCACCGGCGGTGAAACCAAGCGGGTCGCTTGCATCGACGCCGACCGGTACGTGGGGCGTCGAGGCCTTGGCCAAGGCGAGCGCGTCGTCAGCGCTGATCTCGCTGCGAGTGCCGCGCGAACACGCAACCATTCGGCTCTCCCACTCGCGAAGTTTTTTGAAGGGCTCGAGTAAATCCGCTGCAGTACCGATGTTTCCGCGCGCCATCCACACCGGGAAATACGCGTCGATGTCGGCATACGACACCTGCGAACCGAGCACGAAGGGGCGTCCATCCGCGAGCATCAATTCGACGAGTTCAAGACCCGCGCGGAACTGCGTATAGAGATGGGGGATGTCACTCTCGAGCGCGTCGAAGTCCATGAAGTTGAAAAACGACTTGCGATCGTCGATGACCGCCTTCGGGATAAAGGCTTTGTTGAGCCCCATCGAGAGCCCCGCACCCGGATCGAAGAAGCTGCGATCGCTCCACGGCGTCAACGCGAGCGACAGCCCAAGCGAACCTTGCGGAAAAAGTGTGGGCTGCGGATAGCGCCGTTCGAGCTCGCGAACGATGAGCCGGGTATCGCAATAAACGTCGGCGCCCACCTGCAGCACGGGGATTTTCCGGTAGCCACCGGTGAGGACACCCAGCTCAGGGCGCGGCATCACCATCGAGACCTGAACCGACCGCCACGCCAGGCCCTTGAGGCCGAGCGCGAGGCGGATTTTCTCGCCGAAGGGGGACGGATCGTGGTGATGCAGGATGGGGTCGTTCATGGCCCGAAACTGTACACCGGAGCCGCCTAAAAAAACAGTCAAGCCTGTTTATTTCCGACTGGCTCGGTCGTATACTTCCTCTGCCAATCCATTGTCATTTTCCGACGATTTTCGATGGTGCCTGAATGGATGCCGTAACAGTCGATTACCTGAAATCCGGAATGAAGGCCGAGGCGGAGCGGACGGCCCCGCCCCCAGGCTTCCCCCCACTGCCGCTCGTCCCAGGCGCTCGGTACACCGACCCCGCCTTCCTGGAACTCGAGCAGCGCTACCTGTGGCAGCGCTCTTGGCTCTTCGCCTGCCATGCCGATGAGATCCCCGAGCCGGGCAGTTTCTACCTCTTCAAGCGAACCGGGTCACCCATCATTGTGGTCCGCGGCAAAGACGGGCAGATCCGGGCCTTCTACAACTCGTGCCGACACCGCGGCGCCCCGCTCGTGCGCGAATGCCAAGGCAAGGTCGACGGTCTGGTCTGCGGCTATCACGGCTGGACCTACGGACTCGACGGTCGCTTGATGAACCTGCGCGACAAGCGCGACTTCGTCGATCTCGACCTCAGTAAATACCCACTGCACTCAGTGCGCTGCGAATCGCTTGGGAACTGGATCTTCGTCAACGAAGATCCACAAGCCGAGCCCTTGCTCACACATCTCGGTCCGTTTCCCGAGCAGCTCGAGGAGATTCAACCTGGGCAGGTGCGGTTCGTACACCGTAAATCGTATCCGGTGAAGTGCAACGTCAAAGTATTGCTCGATGCCTTTCTCGAGGTCTATCACCTCAAATCGATCCACCAAAATACGGTCGATCGCTTCCTCGATCACCGTGGCACGTTCATCACGCTCTACAAAAACGGGCACTCGCTGATGTGCACGCCGAACCGGCGTCCGGATTGGCAAGACCCCGGTACTCGCGGCATGCGTCGGATAGAAACCGCCTCGGAAATCACCTCGAAGAATAATCCGTCATTCAATTTCTATCCAAACCTGGTCACGCCAGTCGATGCAACGGGCAATCCGTTCATCTTGTTCTGGCCGACGGGTCCGCGCTCGATGGAAATCGAGATCGTCTGGTTTGCCCCCGACTGGGGTAGCGGTGAGATCGATCCGCTGTGGCAAACCCGCCTTTCCAACTTCGAACGTATTCTCGAGGAAGACACCCAGTTCGCCGAGCAGATTCAGGAGTCTGTCGAGTCGGGCGCATTCAAAGGCATCACGCTCAATTATCAAGAGCGACGCATCTATCACTGGCACGAGGAACTCGATCGGCGTATCGGTGCGGAGCGTATTCCCGAAGCACTGCGTGTCAAACAAGTCCTCAAAGATTGGGTTGCGAGCTGACGATGAGCGGCATCCAGTCATGGGGCGTCTGCATCCCTCGTCTGCGCATCTCGCGCAAGACGATCGGTGCCGCCATGGGCTGGTTGAATCCTTCGTTGAAGAGCGCCCGCGGCGAGCGTTCGATCTGCAACTGGGACGAAGACTCGCTGACGATGGCCGTCGAAGCCTCTCGAAGCGCACTGCCCGATCTCTCATCGCGGGAACAGGTACGCACCGTGATGCTCGCGTCGACCACCCTGCCCTTCGCCGATCGCAGCAACTCGACGGTACTCGCAAGCGCCTTGGGTCTCGCGGACTCGGCCTTGACCTTTGATGTCACCGGCTCCCAGCGCTCGGCCACGGCTGCGCTCGCGCAGGCGCTGGGCTCCTCTGGCGTCGGCCATACTCTGGTCGCCGCCGCCGATCGGCGTCTGGCGCGGCCGGGCAGCGACCAGGAATCCTCCTTCGGTCACGGCGGGGCCGCGATCGTCGTCGGCTCAGACCCGGGCGTTGCGGAGCTCGTCGCGCATCATCATCGGGCCGCTGATTTCGTGGACCATCATCGATTGACCGACTCGTCTTTCGACTACTCGCTCGAGGAACGTTGGGTTCGTGAAGCCGGCTGGCAGACGCTGGTTCCCGAGACCTTGCAGGCGCTGCTGACCGACGCTCAGATCGCAGCCAACGACATCGCTCATCTTGTCATCGAGGCGCCCCCGGCGGTGAGTCGCAAGATCGCCTCGCTCGCAGGAATCCGCGAGAACGCCCTCATCGACAATCTCGCCGCTCAATGCGGTCAAACCGGCGTGGGTCACCCGCTCATCCTGCTCGCCAGTGCGCTCGAGAACGCCAAAGCCGGCGAGCTCGTGCTCCTCGTGGGTTTTGGCCAGGGCGTCGATGCCCTACTCTTTTGCACGACTTCAAAGATCAGCTCGTACAAGCCTTCACGCCGCGTCGCCGAGGCGCTTGCCGAGCGTCGCGAAGAAACCGAGTACACCCGATTTCTGTCCCATTGCGGCGTTCTGCCCGTGGAGTTCGGCATGCGCGCCGAGCGCGATAGCCGCACTGCTCAAACGGTTGCCTGGCGGCGTCATAACGATGTTTACGCGTTCATGGGCGGCCGCTGTACCCATTGCGGGACCGTCCAGTTTCCGCGTGCTCGCGTCTGCGTCGCGCCCACCTGCCGAAAACCGGGTGATCAGCAGCCGATACCCCTCGCTGAACAGACCGCTCGCATCAAGACGTTCACCGAAGACTGGCTGGCATTTAGCCCTCGACCCCCGCTCGTCTACGGCAACGTCGCGTTTGCGGCAGGCGGCAACGCCTTCGTCGAGTTCGCGGATTACTCGCCAGGCGAAGCGAAGGTGGGCGACGACGTGCGATTTGTATTCCGTCTCAAAGATGTCGATCGTACTCGAGGGTTCCGCCGCTACTTTTGGAAGGCTGCGCCGATGAACTCGGCAGCGGTGGGGAGCTGATCGATGGCGAGCGGCATCCGCGACAAAGTCGTCATCCTTGGCATGGGTTGCGCCCGCTTTGGCGAGCGCTGGGACTGTGGCGCCGACGATCTAATGCTCGAAGCGTTCGAGGAGGCCACTCGGGATGCGGGCATCGAGCGAGATCAGCTCGAGGCCGCCTGGCTCGGGGTGTTCTACGATGAGCAGAGCGTGTCGAAATCGGCACTCTCGCTCTCAATGACCCTGCGCTTGCCGCAGATTCCCGTCTCTCGCGTCGAAAATCTATGCGCGACAGGCACTGAGGCGCTGCGTGGCGCGGCGTATGCCGTCGCCTCAGGCGCCTGCGACGTCGCGCTCGCGATGGGTGTCGAGAAGCTCAAAGATACGGGCTTCGGAGGTCTCCCCGAGCGTACGAAGGGTACCTTCGAAGATCTTTGGCAGCCCGGGTTCACACCGCCCGGAGCGTTTGCCCAACTCGGCGCCGCGTACGCCGCCAAGCACAATATCCCGATCGACGAGCTGCGCCGTGCGATGGCACACGTCTCGGTGAAGAGCCATGCCAACGCGCTCCATGCGCCGAAGGCGCACCTGCGCAAAGCGATCACAACCGAGCAAGTGCTATCGGCGCCGATGATCGCCTGGCCGCTCGGCGTGTTCGACTGCTGCGGCGTATCCGATGGCGCAGCCTGCGCGATTGTCACCACACCCGAGATCGCCAAATCTTTGGGGCGACGGGATGCCGTGGCCATCAAGGCCTTGCAGCTCGTCGCCTCGAACGGATACGAGCTCTCGCACGCGGATTGGGACGGCGCGCATACGCCCACCACCCGCCGCGCCGCGGCGCGCGCGTATTCCGAGGCGGGCGTGAAAGATCCGAGCCGCGAGGTCTCGATGATGGAAGTGCACGACTGCTTCTCCATCACCGAACTCGTGCTCATGGAGGATCTCGGCTTCTCGGCGGAAGGCCACGCCCCCACCGATATTCTCGACGGTCGCTACGATCGCGACGGTCGCAATCCCTGTCAGACCGATGGCGGCCTGAAGTGCTTCGGACATCCCGTCGGCGCTTCGGGACTGCGGATGGTCTACGAGGTCTATAACCAGTTACTCGGTCGTGCAGGCGAACGACAACTCCCTTCACCCAGTCTCGGTCTCACCCACAACTTGGGTGGCATCCCCAACCGCAACATCGCCAGCGTCTCGCTGTTCGGTCTGAAGACGCTCTGACGCCACCCGCGAGGACCCCATGTCAGCCACAACCCCTTTGATCAACTCCAAAGAAACGTCTCCCGTGCGTTGGGGCTTCACCGATGAGGAGCTTGCCAAACGTCCTCACGCCTACCGCGATGACCTGCTTGCGGGAAAAGTCTGTCTCGTCTCCGGAGGAGGCAGCGGCCTCGGTCGCGCCATGGCCTTCCTGTTCGCCAGGCTGGGCGCTGAAGTGATGATTTGCGGACGTCGGGAGGATCGCCTGCTCGATGCCGCAGACAGTATTCGCCGGCTGCTCGGTCGCGAGGTCGGCACTCGGGCCATGACTATTCGGGATCCGGATCAGGTGGAGTCGTTGATTGATCACACCTGGTCTCGATATGGCGGTCTCGATCTGGTCGTCAACAACGGAGGCGGTCAGTTCCCGCAGGCTGCGCTCGATTACTCGGTAAAAGGCTGGAACGCCGTCATCGACACCAACTTGAATGGCACCTGGTGGATGATGCAGTCGGCGGCGCGCGCCTGGCGCGATCGCAACCACCCGGGCTCGATCGTGAACATCGTCGCCAATGTTTGGCGAGGGATGCCGCAAGTGGCCCATACCTGTGCCGCCCGTGCGGGCGTCATTTATCTCAGCAAGTCGGTCGCCGTCGAATGGGCGCCTCTGGGCATCCGAGTCAATTGTGTATCCCCCGGCTCCATCGCCACCGAAGGTCTCAATGTCTACAAGCCCGAGGCCGCGTCAAAGTTTGGCAATGCCAATCCGCTGCGGCAGTTTGGCGATGCCTTCGATATCGCCCAGGCGGTGATACACGTCGGCTCGCCCGTGACGGGCAAGTTCATCACCGGCGAAACGCTGGTCGTCGACGGGGGCAACCAGATGTGGGGCGATGTGTGGCCAGGAACCATCCCGGAGTGGTTTAAGGTTCCCGATCGCTAAACGTCCGTTCGCTAATCGCTCGTTCGCTTAAGAGAGGATCCGCCATGACGCAGACCTTGTTCACTCGCACGCCTCGTTCCCAATTGCCGGCTGGCATCGCCCCGGCCTGGGACATGCTCAACAAATTGACCGGCGAACCCACCTTCATCGAGGTGTTCGCTCAGGCCCCTCAGCTCCTCAATCTCGTGATGAACGAGTTTTACGTGAAGGTGTTCTTCGGCGGCGAGGTTCCCCAGCGCTATAAGCAGCTGGCGCGACTGCGATTGTCGCTCGTGCACGGCTGTCGCACCTGCAACAAGCAAAATGTCCCGGGGGCGATCGAGGCCGGATTCTCACAGGCGCAAATCGATGCGCTCGTCGCCAACACCCCAAGCCAACCGCTCTTCTCCGAAGCCGATCTTGCCGTCATCGACTACACCGACCAGATGGTCCTGACGAACATGCACGGAGAGATTTCGCCGGCGCTTTTCAAAACTCTGCGTGCCCATTTCTCTGAGGCTCAGATCTTGGAGCTCGGCGTGGTGATGGCCATCATCGGGGGCATGGCGAAGCTCTCGTTCCTGCTCGATGTAGTCGAGAAAGAAACGTGGTGCCCGTTCACGCCGGAGAACGCCGCTTCAAATTCCTGATTCTGAACGGTGGATGCCGTCATCAATCAGCGGATTCGACTGATCAAAAAAAAGCCCGGCTTTCGCCGGGCTTTTTTATCCTTGAGAGGATCTAACTTCAGAGATCGTGCGCTTACTTGCCGCTCGATCCGAGGTTGAAGCCGACTTCGATGCCGTAGCTGCGCGGCGCACCCCACTGGGTGTGCGTCCACAAGGTCGCCACCGACTGCGAAGCCACTCGGTAGCGCTCGTCCGAGAGGTTCTTGCCGTACACGCGGACGAAGTAGCGGCTGTCCGACGGCGTGTAGGTCGCCGACAGATTGAGCAGCGTCTTCTCGTTCAGATACGCGTCGTATTCGCGGCCCGCGGCGGAGATGTAGAAGAGGTTCTCAGCCTCGTAATACACCTCACCGGTCACCTCGAGGCTGCCCTGGGCGAAGTCCGTGGTGTAGGTGCCCGAGATCGCACCGCTCTGCTCAGGGGAACGTGGCACCGGCAGACCCGAGAAGTTGCCGTTGAAGGCAACGATCGAACCACCGCTCACCGAGTCGTTGATGCCAGGCTGATTGATCACGAACTTGTCGTACTTGGCGTCGAGGAAGGCCGCTTGGCCGCGGATCCGGAACGAGTCCGTGATCAGCGCCTGCACTTCAAGCTCGAGACCCTGCGACTTCACTTCCGCCGCGTTGTAGAACACGGTTTCCTGGAAGTCCGCACCGCCCTTACGCGTGATGATGTTCACCGCGCGCTGGGCGTCTTCGTACTTCGTCGTGAACACCGTCGGGTTGAAGCGCAGACGGCCATCCGCCGACTCGAACTTGAAACCCACTTCGAGGTTGGTCGCGTACTCCGGATCGACCGGACGCGTCAGCGAGGGAACCATGAGGCCACTCGTTCCAGTCTGGTCGTTGTAACCACCCGCCTTGTAGCCGCGCGACACCGTCGCGTAGCTGAACAGCGAGTCGCTCCACTGATATGAACCCGTCACACGCCAGCTCGGCTCCGACCAGGTACGGGCAAGATTGCCGAAGCCCGGGGTCTTGGAGTTGACGATCTGGCCGCCCGGATACTTCGTGAAGTCACCCGCATTGAGGGGCTCGCCCAGCTGCGCCGGGGTCAACCCAGGGTTTCGCGGATCGAGGGACGCCAAACCCACCTGGGTGCGGCCGGCCCACTCACGCTCGTCCTTGGTGTAGCGGAAGCCCGCGCCGAGGGTGAACTTGTCCGAGACCTCCAACGTCGCGTCGACAAAGCTCGCCAGCGAATCGGAGTCCTGCTGATTGCAGAGCACCTGCGGCGTGTTGTTGTTGAACTGGGCCGGCAGACCCAGCGCCGCGAACGGCAACGCGAGATCGATGAAGCCGAGCACCTGCACCACGCAGAAGCGCGCATCGTTCGTCTGCTGGAAGGCGCCGATGACGTAGTTGAACGCACCGTCGTTCTTCGAGGCGAAACGCAATTCCAACTGGCTCGTCTCGCGGTCCGTATCGCGCGTGGCGTCGAACAGCGAGATGGGCTGCCGGGTGATGGTGTTCACCGGTGCCGCACCCGTATAGGTGTTAGGCAGGTGTTCCTTCTGATCGCGCTGACCGGCCGAGAAGAACGCCGTGTAGGCACCGAGGTCCCACTCCACGTTCAGGTAGACACCATCCACATCGATGCGCTGACCTTTGTCCATCTCGAGCAGTGAATCGTTGCGCTCCGTCGAGGCCATATTGTCGAGCGGATCGCCGGTCGGACGCGTAAAGCCCAGGAAGTTCCAGAGATACGGTCCGTTTGGCGGCGTGTCGTTGAACGACGGCACCGCATCCGAGCGGTCGCGCATCTTCTCGACTTGCAGCAGAAGCGTGAGGTTGTCCGAGGCATTCCACTGAGCCTTGATACGACCGTTGACGATATCGTCGCCACCCGTCGTCGCGCCCGTGCCCGACCCGCGCTGACCCGTGACACCTGGGATCGTGAACGGCGCAAAGGTGCCACCGAAGATGTTCAGGGTGTTGATCGGGCCGTAGGTGGCACCGAGCTTGTAATAACCGTCAGACTTCGACGTCGATCCGACGAGACGCAGGGCGAACACGTCCTGCTTCAGCGGTAAATCGATGGCGGCCTGCAGGCGCCGGGAGCCGAAGCTACCCACGCCTAAACGGAGGTCGGCCCCGAATTCCGACATATTCGGTCGCTTCGTGCGAATATTGACCGCACCGCCCGTGGTGTTCTTGCCGAACAACGTTCCCTGCGGCCCGCGCAGCACTTCCGCGCCAGCGATGTCGAAGGTGTCGAGCAACTGGGTCTGCACGCTCGGCATCACGAAGTCATCGACCTGCACGCCGACCGGCGAGTCTTGGTACACGATGATGTCGGTCAGACCGACGCCGCGCATCGCGAACGAGGCCGCATTGAAGGCCGTGATACGGGCAGCTGAGAATCCCGGTACCGACGAGGCGAGACCGGAGATGTCCTTCGCGACCAACCGATCGATGTCGGCCGAGGTCACGGCGGATACCGAGATCGGCGTGGTCTGAAGATTGGTTTCCGTTGCGCCGCGCTGCGCGGTAACGGTGATTTCTTCGAGGCGGGTGTCATCTCCCGTCTGCTGTGCATGAGCAGCCGCCATGGTCATCGCCATCGCACTCGCGGCCAATACCGACCGCACCGCCACAGTCACGGATCTTCCGTGTGGTTTGAACATCCTGGTTTTCCTCAGGTGGTTATATAGAACTTGTCCCTTGCGATGTGCCCCTTTAAGCGGCAATCGCACCTAACACGACTTGCAGTGTGGTGCCCACTTGGAAAAAAATCAATCTGTCCTGTTTTTTTGAAAAATCCAACTGTTGCGCGTCTACAACACTCGCATTTAGGTGCCATCGTTCTAGACTGTGTTCATTCGTCTCCGGAGGCCCGTCGCCATGAGTTACGACTACCAGGTCAATCCCGCTGCGCCGCCCGATTCCCTCGAGGCCCGGCAGGTCCCCATCGACAACGGGCTCGAAATCCCCGACCCGTCGCGTTACTTCTCTGAAGAGTTCATGCGCAAGGAATGGACTCATCTATGGCCGCGCGCTTGGCTACTCGCCGGCGTCACCGCGGACGTCCGGGAGCCCGGCGATTACTTCACCTTCGATGTGGGCCATGAGTCGATCATCGTGGCGAAGCAAGATGATGGCAGCATCAAGGCGTTCTACAACGTCTGCCCTCACCGAGCGAATCGCATCGCCCTCAATGATTTCGGCAGCGTCAACGAGTTCACTTGCGCCTTCCATGGCTGGAAGTTCCGCTGCAATGGGCAACTGAAGGCGATCACCGACGAGCACACCTTTGCGCCGAAGCTCGTCGCGCACCGACCCGGCATGAGCGAAGTGCGCTGCGAAGCACACGCTGGCCTGGTCTTCATCAATCTCGACGGCAAGGCACCGCCGCTCTCGGACTGGATCGGCCTGCCGAAGGGCTACCTCGAAAACTATCGGATCGATGAGATGAACCCGGTGCGTCACGTGCGCACGCTCTGGAACGCCAACTGGAAAGTCGGCGTCGACTCGTTCTACGAGACCTATCATCTGCCGCATATTCATCCGCAGACGCAGACGGTGATGGGCGACTACAGCCAATACGATCTGTACCCGAACGGGTTCAGCCGCATGATCGTGCCGCTGTGTCAGAAATCGCATCGCGTGCCAGATCAGGACACCGTCGATGCGGGCTTGCGATTCATGATGCAAGACGCTGGTATGAACCCCGACTCGTACAAAGGTGATGCGCGCGGCGTTCGCGCCGCCGTTCAGCAATCGAAGCGGCAGCGTGCTCGCCGACTCGGCCTCACCCACTACGAGAACTTCACCGACGGGCAACTTACCGACAGCTGGGCGACGGGACTCTTCCCGAACGTGCAGATCGGTTGTCATCCGGAGGGCGTGTTCATCATGCGCTTCCTGCCTCACCCGGATGATCCGAAAAAGTTTTACTACGACAACATCACGATGTTCCGGTACGTCGACGATCCGGATTACTTCGTGCCTGCGTGGATGGGCCTACCCAAAGGAACCGACATCACCGGCTCTACCCGTCCGCCGATCGAACGTTTCGGAGAAGGCGAACGCGCCGATCTCGGTGAAGTGCTTGACCAGGATGTTGAGCTCGTCTCAGCGGTCGGTGCAGGCAGTCGCTCACGCGGTTTCCGCGGTCCGCTCTGGAGCGAACAGGAATCGCGTATTCGCCACTTCCATCGCGAACTCGATCGCTATATCAAGGGCGAGAAGTAAGCGATTTATTTGACGAGCAGAGCGCTCCCGTCGCGGAGTGCTCTGCTCTGACCTCTGGGCGCTCTGCTTCGCTCAGCCAAACACGCCGTGCAAATACCAGGCGTGCGGCGGCAGCCTCTCGCGATACACCCAAAGTTCAGCACCGGAATCGTCACGCACGACGTAGTAATCACGGACGACCTCGCGCCCGTCCCACCAGCCGGTCTCGATCCGCTCGGGACCTTCCAATAACTGCAGCGTCTGCGGCGCATCGATGAGCACCTCGGGTTCACGCAGCAACCATAATGGTCGGCGCACAGCCAACCACGTCTGCGATGCGCTGCGTGGCGGTTCGCTGCGGGGCGGAGCCGTATCAGGCTCTGCGATGCCAAACGCCCGCTCGGGTCGATGCTCGGGAACGAGACAGAGTCCGTACACCGCATCACTGCCGAGCCGCGCGCGCAATCGCTCGATGAGTGCGGGAGATTCGCGGCCGGCACCACCTCCGTGCTCACCCGGACGCCAGACCGACTCGCTCTGCGCCACGAACGCTTGCAGCACGCCCGAACGCAATTCGCAGCGCAGCACCGGCGCTGGCAGCGTGATGCGCGACAACTGCAAGGACAGCAGCTCCGCAAAATGTCTCGCCTGCAGTTCAGCCGTGGCGAGGCGAAGATCGAGGCGCGTGGGCGGATGCTTACGGTGCTGCAGGCGCAACTTCAGGCAATCGACGCCGCACTGGCGCGTGCGCAAAAAGCGCTCGAGATCTTTGAGCAGCGGCTCGAGATGCTGCAGTACGAGCGCGACGGACTGCAGTTCGAAGGCCGGCTCCACCTGCGCTCGAAATCGCTCGCGACGTGCAACGGGTCGACGCAACTCGGGCGCTGCGCCAGTGAGTTGATCGAGACTAAGCAGCAGTTCGGGTCCGAACCGCCTGGCAAACCCTGCCCGCGGCAAACGCAGTGCCGCGCCCAGCGTGCGTACGCCCACCGAGTCGAGTCGTTCGAGGGCTTCGTCCGGCCAACGCAGTAACGCAAGCGGCAACGGCGCGAGCAGACCGACAAGACGATCGCGAGCCAGCACGATCGAACCCTGCCCCGCTCGCGCGAGCACAAGCGCCGCGCGCGGCGTTGGCGCCAGCGACCAATGCGGGGTGTAGCCCGCCGCACCACAACGATCGAGCAGTTGCCGGCACAACCCTCGCGCTCCACCGAAAAGCCGAAAACTGCCACGCACTTCGAGCAATACGGCATCGGGCGGCTCGAGACTCACACGCGAAGTGAAGCCACCGGCGATCTCGGCAAGATGCGCGAGCGCATTCGAGCTGCTGCGAACATGCAGCGCCACCCAGGCCTCCGGTGCTGTATCGAACAAAGATTCGAGTGGCAACGGCGGATCGGGTGGTCTACCACTCGTGAGTGCGCGCGGTGTCGAGGTGATGCGCGAGGAGACCTGCGCGGTGGACCCATGACGCGGCGCGCGAAACGTGCGTGTCACTGATGACGCACGCTCACGACGCGACATCGTCGCGCTCCTGCAGAGAGAACTCCTGCCAACGTAATTCGAGAGGTCTGCGCTCACCGCCGCGACTTTTGAGTAGCTGTACGCGTCCACCCGTCACGTGCGGCTCGAACACGAGACGAAGTTCTGCGGGCGATGTACGCGTCGCTTCGGTGAGCGGTCGAAAAAGAAAGGCTGGTGCACCGCTGCGCTGCGTGGCGAGCTGCAAACGTCGTAGCACCGTCACACTTGTGGCCACGCCCGGCGCGAGCCAGGCCAATACGAGCGCCGCACCGCCTGAATCGAGGGATTGCTCGATGACCCAAGCCGGCTCTGCCGTACGCACGACGAGCTGGCGCTCGAGAGGCACACCCGCTGCGATGAGCGCGGGCGCATACGGCTCGAAAGGTGGCGAGACCCAGACGACCCAGCGCGGTGGCGGCTGCGCGCCAAGACGGGCAAGCAGCGGTACAAGCAAACGCAACTCGCCGAGACCGCTGCGCGCGGTGAGGATTTCGGTGAGACCGGCAGCAGGCCACCCGCCGCTAGGTAACGCCTCATCGAGGCGGGTACACCCCGTGCTGAGCGTAGCGGTGTGTGCAACGCTTCGACCGCGCCAGATGGCGGGGTGTTCGAGCAGCCGCTCGAGCGACGGCTCGGCTGTGGTGTCGCAAGTGGCCTGACCCATGGTGGCAACGCGCAGCGCCCGTCAACGGACGCAGCCTGGAAAAATGCATGTGGATCGCTCGCGGAGACGACGGGCGGCGTTACATCAGCCCGGCAGGCGTAGCCTTGCCGCTCGTGGCACCGCGACGCAGCACGCCGACCACCACGCCTTCGATGATGAGCGGCTCTTCGCGTAAGTTGACGCGAATTGGCTCGAAGTCGGGGTTTTCGGGCAGCAGCCAGACCGTGGGGCCTTCTTGCTTGTAACGTTTGACCGTGACCTCGTTTTCGAGGCGGGCGACGATGATTTGGCGATTGCGCACCTCGGGCGTGCGATGTACGGCGACAAGGTCGCCATCGAGGATGCCGGCGTCTTTCATGGACATACCGGTGACCTTGAGGAGGTAGTGCGGCCGAGGTGAAAAAATGTCGGGATCGATGTTGAAGCGCGCTTCGATGTTCTCTTCTGCGAGAATGGGCTTACCGGCAGCCACGCGGCCGATGAGCGGCAGACCGAGCTGCTCGCGCAGGATGTCCTTGAGTTGGATGCCTCGCGAGGTGCCCGGCACGAGCGCAATCACACCCTTACGGGCGAGTGCGCGCAGATGCTCCTCGGCGGCGTTGGCGGACTTGAACCCGAGCTCTTGCGCAATTTCTGCCCGCGTGGGCGGCATGCCGGTTTCAGCAATAGCTCGCTGGATAAGACGGAGGATTTCGGTTTGACGTGGGGTGAGATCTGACATGGGACACCTCTGTTGATCCATACAGTACCTGTGAATTCATCCAGTCGCAAGCCCCCCACCGATTTCGACGCCCTGGTCGTTGGTGCCGGCCATAACGGCCTCGTGTGCGCCGCCTACCTCGCCCGGGCGGGCCTGCGCGTGGGCGTATTCGAACGGCGCAGCCTGGTCGGCGGCGCTGCCGTCACCGAAGAGTTCGCGCCGGGGTTTCGCAATTCGACGGCGAGTTACACGGTGAGCCTGCTCAACCCGCAGGTGATCCGCGACCTGAAGCTTGCCGAGCACGGCCTGCGCATCCTCGAGCGGCCGATGCAGAACTTCCTGCCTCTGCCGAACGGCGACTCGTTCAGTGCAGGACCCGACTCCGCTTCGACGCTCGCCGAAGTACGCCGCTACAGCACAAAAGATGCCGCGCGACTGCCCGAGTTCTACGCCCTGCTCGACCGCGCGGTCGCGATGCTGCGCAGCCTGCTCACACGCACACCCCCCACCGATCTGCGTCGTGGACGTGATCTTTGGGAGGTCCTGCGTGTCGGACGCGAGTTCCGCGCCCTACCGATTACCGCACAACGCGAACTGCACGAGTTCTTCACGCGCAGTGCCGGCGAAATCCTCGATCACTGGTTCGAGTGTGAGCCGCTCAAGGCGCTCTTCGGTTTCGATTCGGTGGTCGGCAGTTATGCGAGCCCCTACACGCCCGGCAGCGCATACGTCTTGCTGCACCACGCCTTCGGCGAAGTGAACAGCAAGAGCGGCGTCTGGGGTCATGCCATCGGCGGCATGGGCGCCATCACTCAAGCGCTGGCTGCCGAAGCACGTCAGCTCGGCGTTCATATCGAATGCGACTCACCGGTGGCGAACATCATCACGATGCGTGGCCGCGGCAACGAAGCGCCCCGCGCGACGGGCATCAAACTCGTCGATGGTCGCGTCTTCGGCGCACCGCGCATCATCGGCAACCTCGGGCCGAAGCCTCTCTTTCTTTCGCTGCTCGCTCCCGAGGATCTACCCGACGATTTTCGTCATCACATCGAGCGCTGGCGCGTGGGCTCGGCCACCTTCCGCATGAACGTCGCACTCTCGGCGTTGCCGAATTTCACTGCGCAACGTTCACGCAACGACGACTCGCACCTCGGCGCCGGTATCATCTTCGCGCCGTCGCTCGGCTACATGGATCGCGCGTTTGCCTCCGCCCGACTCAACGGCATCTCGCGTGAACCGATCGTCGAAATGCTCATCCCCTCGATGCTCGACGACACACTGGCCCCGAAGAGTTCGCACGTCGCGAGCCTCTTTTGTCAGCATTTCGATTACGACCTCGCGCGACCCGATGCACCGGATCGAAGTTGGCACACGCCCGGCATGCGCGAGGCGGTAACGGACTTCATCATCGACACCGTCAACGCGTACGCACCCAATTTTCGCGACAGTATCGTCGGTCGATCTGCCCTCTCGCCGCTCGATCTCGAAGAGCGCTTCGCACTCGCTGGCGGCGATATCTTTCACGGCGCGCTCGGACTCGATCAGCTCTGGGCCGCGCGCCCGGCGCTCGGATACGGCGATTATCGAACCCCCGTGCGCGGTCTTTATCTGTGCGGCTCGGGCGCACATCCGGGCGGCGGCGTCACCGGCGTACCCGGCATGAATGCGGCGCGGGAAATTCTGCGCGATGGTCGGCGCTGACCCGTCACCCGAGACACACGGCATGCGCATCCTCCACACCCTCTTCTCCCGCGGTTTCGCCGGCACCGAGCGCGCCACCGCCGAAATGTGTAACGCCTGCGTCGAAGAGCATGAGGTCGCGCTCGCCTTGCGCAGCGATAACCGCGGTGCCGGCGGCGCATCGATCCGTGATCATCTCGATCCACGCGTCAAAGTATTCGAGCTCAACCGCTGGTTTCCAGGGCTCGGCCTGCGACGCCTGCTGCGAGAATTCAAACCCGACATCATCCATACCCATTTACGCCGCAGCACTCGCCTAGTCGCGCGACTCAAACCGAGTTGCCCCACGATCGCGACGCTCCACATGTGGGTGAACGGGCCGCACTTCCTGCGCATGGACGGCCTCATCGTGATCGCCGAATGGCAGAAACGCGACCTCGCGAGCTATCACGGGCGCGTGTTTGATATCAATGAATCTTTGATGCCCGCACCGCGCATCAATGCTGAGCGTCGCGCGGCTTTACGCGCGATCTGCGGCGCAGGCGCAGACGATTTCCTGATCGGAGGCGTGGGCCGTCTCGCCCAGTCGAAAGGCTTCGACACCCTGATTCGCGCCTTCCGTCAGGCGGCGCTGCCCAACGCAAAACTTGCCATCGTCGGCGCCGGTCGCGAGCGCGAGCGGCTCGAGGCGCTCACGCGCGGCACCGATATCGCCCTGCTCGGTTTTCGCGAGGACGCCAAAGAATTCTTTCAGGCCTTCGACCTTTTCGTCAGCCCCTCGCGCAGCGAGCCGCTCGGACGCGTGATCTTCGAGGCGCTCGATGCGGGCACGCCGGTGATGGCCACGCGTACACAAGGGCCGTCGGAAATTCTGTCGCGTTACCCCGGAACACTGGTACCCATCGACGATGTACCTGCGATGGCGAGCGCCTTACGCCAACTCGTCTCTGAGACGTCCGCACGAGTTCGGCCCGATCTCATGTCGTATCACCTCGACAACGTCGTGCGCGAGACGCTGGCCGCTTATCGTGAGCTGATCGACGCCAAGCCGAGATGAACGCCCAGTCGCTCGACGAGTGCAGGCAAGGCATCTTCGAACCCAGCTTCGCGAACTCTTGTCTCGAGTGCGCGACGAAGCACTTCGTCGCGTAACAACTCGAGACAGGCTTCGGCAGGCTCGATTCCCGTCGAAGCGACAGCCCTTGGCGCCGTGACCGCCCCGAGCGCCGCACATCGCGCGATGCGAGCGGCTTGATCACCGGCGATCGGCACCGCGACACAAGCCTTACCGAGAGCGAGTGCCTGCAGCAGCGTATCGCCACCGTTGACGAACACGACTTTTGTCCTGGTGAGGAAAGCGTGTAGCGCACCACCCGACACGCCCCGGATCAGCCTCACACCCGGCATGTCCTCTGCGCCACCCGAGAACGCCGGGCCCGCGATGAACACGACCCGAAATCCTTGAGCAGCGACGACCTTAGACCAACGGGCGAAATCGTTGGGCGTGATCGACGCATCGTCAAACTGACTGCCACCCCCCGGCACCATCAAAAGGTCGGGTGATCCGAACTGCGCGAGCAATTCGTCGGCCGCTCGCTCATCGGCCGGCGCAAGCACCGCGTCGAGAAAACGCACCTGGGGTCGTCCTAGGAGTCGTAACTTGAGTCGCTCGAAGAAGCCGAGCCCCCCTGCGATCGGCGCGGGATAGGAGATCCAGTGATCATCGAGTAGTCCCATCCAGCGCAACCGGAAGGCCTTGAATCGCTGGCGTCCGCGTGAACTGACGTACACGACGCGGGCGCCGACGCGCACCGCCGCTCGCAACGCGCCGGTTCGCCCCGCATTGTCGAAGACCACAACATCCGGCCTGAACTGCTCGATGGTGCGTACGACCTCGTCGGTACACAGCGTCGGCGAAGCGGGGATCATCGTCACCGGGTGGTGAAACTCTTTTGCGTAGGGCGCATCCCGATGCAGCAGAAAATGGGTTTCGATGTTGGGCCAACGCGCCTGCATTGCATCGGCGAGACTGCGGGCACGGGCGAACTCGCCCATGCCGCTTGGGCCACTGACTGGAACGAAAAGCACGCGCGGTGACGTCATTACTTTCTTTGGAGCGGGTCCTGTCGGGCTATTATGCGGACTAAATCGTGACGCAGGTGGCTGCGACGATCTTCCGCATCGAGCTCCGACAAGCCCTGAGAGGATAGACGCCGTGTACCGACCTGCCCCTGGACTTCCCGGTCGCCGCTGGATCGAACGCCTGCTCTCCAAGCGAGCGCGTCGCGCCGCCAGTCGAGATTTTCTCTTCGATACCCTTCCGAAAGGGGGCACTGTGATCGAAGTCGGCGTGTTCGACGGCGACTTTTCGGAACGCATTCTCGCCATCAATGAACCGAAAATTCTGCACCTCGTCGACCCTTGGTTCACTCGGGAAGACGGGTCGCTCTACGATGGCCCAACTCAAGACTTCGGCTCCAAGGACGCGGCGAGCGCCGCTCTCGAGGAGCAATACCAGCAAGTCGCTCGTCGTTTCGAACGGGAAATCACGGCGGGTCGGATCGTCATGCATCGTATGCTCTCGCACGATGCCGCGCCCTTGTTCCCGGATGAACACTTCGACTGGGCGTACGTCGATGCCAGTCATTTCTATGACGACGTGAAGCGCGATCTCGAAGCCTTCATTCCTAAAATAAAAAAAGGTGGCTATGTCGCCGGTGACGACTACGATCGACGAGGTATTTGGGACCACGGCGTCACCCGAGCGGTCGATGAGTTTCGGGCAACGCCCTCCATCGAAACAATCCGCCTCAAAAACCACCAGTTCCTGATCCGAAAACGCTGAACGAATAGGGGTTTTTCCAGCCTCTGTACGCTTGCAATCACATTTGGTCTCTGGTGCAGTTATACTGTGTGGCCAAGGGGTCGACCGTATGGCGGCTCCGGTGCCTTCAAAGGTACCGCCAAGGTTTTTGTTTTAGTCACTGTCAAAGAGGATTTCCAAAAATGAAGACTCCGATCGTCGTCAAGATGGCCGCTGTCATGGCTGTTGCCGGTCTCGCGGGCTGCACCGACCTCAAGCCGATGCAGGCTCAGATCGACAACCTGAAGACGCAGGTCGCCAGCCTCCAGTCGCAGGTTGCCGCTGCCAAGAGCACGGCTGATGCTGCCAACGGCGCTGCTGCCAGTGCCGCCTCCGCTGCCAACGGCGCGCAGTCGACCGCCAACCAGGCGCTCGCCGCTGCCCAGGCCAGCCAGTCCTGCTGCGATGCGACGAACGAGAAGCTCGATCGCATGTTCAAGCGCTCGATCTCCAAGTAACCGACGCTGCCAACAGGCAAAAAAAACGCCGCGCAATGCGCGGCGTTTTTTTTCGTCTTGAAACTGGCTTTTAGAATCGAACGAGGGCCGAACCCCAAGTCAGCCCTCCACCGAACGCTTCGAGAAGAATCAAATCGCCCCGCTTGATTCGGCCATCGCGTACGCCGGCATCCAGGGCGAGCGGTACGGACGCCGCCGACGTATTGCCATGCTCGGCCACGGTGACGATCACGCGCTCCATGGGCATGTCGAGCTTCTTGGCTGTCGCTTGGATGATGCGAATGTTGGCCTGGTGAGGTACGAGCCAATCGATCGCAGATTTATCGAGACCATTAGCCGCGAGTGTCTCATCGACGATGGACCCCAATGATTTGACCGCCACCTTAAAGACCTCGTTGCCGGTCATACGAATGAACGCATCGATTCGCCCTGCAGCATCATGCGAGAAACCCTTCGAGGGGCCGCCTGAGCAGAAGAGCAAATCTTTGTAGTTGCCGTCGGTGTGCAGGTGGGTGGAAATGATGCCCGGCTCGTCCGCCGGCTTGAGCACTGCAGCGCCCGCGCCATCACCGAACAAAATAGCGGTACCGCGATCCGTCCAGTCGACGATACGACTCAAGGTCTCGGCACCGATGACGAGCGCGCATTGGGCGTCACCGAGACGGATGAACTTGTCTGCGACCGACAACGAATAGATGAACCCGCTGCACGCTGCCTCGAGACCGATCGCAGGACAGGCGCTGCGGATACCGAGCTTTTGCTGCAGCAGCGCGCCGCAATTGGGGAACACGAGATCGGGCGTCGTTGTGCCGAAGACGATGAGATCGATTTCTTCGGCCGTCGTGCCCGCTGCGTCGAGCGCGCGCAGCGCCGCCTGATAGGCGAGATCGACGGTCGTCTGACCTTCAGCGGCGATATGTCTCTTACGGATTCCCGTGCGCTCTTGGATCCACTCGTCGTTGGTCTCGACCATCTTCTCGAGGTCGGCATTCGTCAGCACCTTCTCAGGCAGATAGCTTCCGGTGCCGGCGATCCGCGAGTATTTGAGCATTCCCTGACCCCTGATCAAACGTTCTGATTCTGTTCGGTCTCGAGCGCCTCGCGCACATGGTCGACGAGGTGGCGGCGTACGGCCGTCGCCGCGATCGCAATCGCCTGAGCGAGCGCGACACGATCGGCACTGCCATGACTTTTTACCACGATGCGCTTGAGGCCCACCATGACCGCGCCGTTGTACCGTCGCGGATCGAGCGAGGCCGACACCCGTCCCAGAACGGGACGCGCCAATAAACCGGCGATCCTGCTCGGCCAATTGGCCGTGAATTCGGCGCGTAGGCGCCCGCCGATGAGCCCCGCCACACCTTCCATGGTTTTGAGGGCGACGTTCCCCGTGAAACCGTCGGTGACGACCACATCGACGTCACCTGAAAAAATATCGCCGCCTTCGACGAACCCGATGTACTCGAAATCTCGGCGGCTGTGGGATTGGGTCCAGGCCGACAGCAGCGCGTGGGCCTCCTGGACGAGATCGTGACCTTTGGTCTCTTCGACACCGATGTTGAGCAGCCCCACGCGGGGCCGCGCCGTACCGTGCACGTCACGCGCGACGATCGCGCCCATGATCGCGAACTGCTCGAGCTGCAGCGGCGTCGCACGGACGTTGGCACCGAGATCGAGGATGTGCGTGAAGCCGCGCTTGTTGGGCACCGCCGACATGATCGGCGCACGCTCGACTTCGACGAGACACTTGAGAACGAAATGCGCGATCGCCGTCAGCGCGCCGGTATTACCCGCACTGACTGCGGCGTCGGCGCGACCCTCAGCGACCAGATCGATCGCGATACGCATGGACGATTGTTTCTTGCGCCGGATCGCCTCGCGCGGCGAATCGGTCATGACGATGACTTCGCTCGCCGGTACGATCTCGACACGTTCGACGATCGACTGACTCCGCGATGACTGCGCGAGCAGCGACTCGATCTCAGAAGGCTGGCCCACCAACAGCAGGCGCAGCTCGGCATCCGCCTCGAGCGCGCGCAGCGCCGCCGGCACGCATTCCTGCGCACCGCAGTCGCCGCTCATGACATCGAGCGCGATGACGGTCATGGAGAATCAGCTCCGTCAGGAGCTGGCGGACACGGACGTGCCGCCGCGTACAGGGCTCAGCCCGTCGCTTCGTCGTCGGCCGGCTTCTCGATCACGCGCTTGCCGCGGTAGAACCCATCCGGCGTGATGCGGTGACGGAAGTGCGTCTCACCCGACTGCGGATCGACCGACAGCGCAGGCTTGGAGAGACGGTCGTGCGAACGGTGCATGCCGCGCTTGGACGGCGTCTTGCGGCTCTTCTGAACTGGCATGTCGGACTCCTAAGAAATCGAAATCAAAACCGGGCGACTCGTCTTCAACTCTTGCGTTTCAGGAGCTCGCCCAGCCCCGCAAACGGCTTCTGCATTCCATCGTCTTCCTCCGCCTCGTCGGCCGACACTCCGCATTCGCGAGGGTCGTCGTGACGCGGCACGAGCGGCACCGACAAGAGCAGCTCCTCTTCGACGAGATCGCGCAGTGCGATCTTGCCCTCGGGCGCCAAGGTCGGCTCGATGCCGAGGTCGTTCTCATCGACCCGCGCGGGATCGGTGACGAAACGCACCTGCGAGCGGCCCTCGACATCGGTCCATACCGGTTTCAGACAACGCTGGCATCGCAAACCGAGTCGCGCCTCGACCGCCACATCGGCCACCGGCTGGCCTTGCTCTCTCGCGAACGTGACGCGACATTGAGCGTAACCGTCGGTGCTCGCGAGCGCCGGCGACAAGCGCGGCAGTTCGGCAAGCGGCAGATCGAATTTCCGCGACTCACCCACGTCAGCCAGACGCTCGACATCTACAGGTCGGTACCAGTCGGCCGGCATGGGGCGCGTATGATAGGGGCCACCCCCCCTCGAGTCAAAACGATCCTGAGGTAAACCGTTGTTTTCCGTGGCCGAAACCCCAGCGACCGCCCTCTCTCACCCCCTGATCCTGGCTTCGGGATCCCGCTACCGGCGAGACCTACTCAGCCGGCTCGGGCTGCCCTTCGAGGTGGCGAGCCCCGATGTCGATGAGTCGCGTCTGCCGGGCGAGCCGGCGGCCGCCCTCGCCGAGCGCTTGGCGCTCGCGAAGGCGAAAGCCATCGCCGAGCGTCATCCCAAAGCCCTCGTCATCGGCTCCGACCAAGTCTGCGCCCTCGGCGAAGAATGCCTCGGCAAACCGGGCAGCCCCGAAGGTCAAAAGGCCATGCTCGAGCGCCTCTCGGGACACACCGTCGTCTATCACACGGCCGTCGCCGTCGTCGGTCTCGAGGCCGGTCTCTGGCAACGACATCGCGACGAGACTCGATGCGTCTTTCGCACGCTCACGCGGCTCGAGATCGACGACTACGTGCGTCGCGAACCCGCAGCCGACTGCGCCGGCGGATTCAAGAGCGAGGGACTCGGGATTTCTTTGTTCGAGCGCATGGAGAGCCTCGACCCTACCGCGATCATCGGCCTGCCGATGATCTTTGTCGCACAGGCCTTGCGCCCCTACGCCGTCGCGTCGAGCCGATAAAGAGCGCATCGATCACCTGGGCGAGCTCGGGAGGCAGTGGCGCATTGACGCTGAATTCTGTTCCGCGATCGGGCCAGACGAACGACAGGCTCGAAGCATGCAAAAACATGCGATCTAAGCCGTATTCGCGCATTACTTTGTTGAACTCGAAATCGCCGTATTTCGGATCACCCGCCACCGGATGGCCCGCGTACGCTGCATGGACGCGAATCTGGTGCGTGCGCCCCGTGAGAATCGACACTTCAAGCAGCGAGGCGATACGACCGAAACCCTGCACCGGGCGAAAATCGCTGGTCGCACTTTTGCCTGAGGCCTGAACTTTCACGGTACGCTCGCCGCCCACGCGCAAATCGGTGCGCAGCGGCGCATCGATGCGTTTCTTGCCGAGTTGCCAACTACCTTTGACGAGCGCGAGATAGCGCTTCTCGAAACCTTCGCCCTCACGCAGCCCCGCATGCAGCATACGCAGCACCGCGGGCTTGCGAGCCACCAGCAATACCCCACTCGTATCGCGATCGAGACGATGGACGAGCTCGAGCTTGTCGCGCTCGTCGGGCCGCGCGGCGCGCAGTGCCTCGATGACGCCGAAGCTGAGGCCGCTTCCGCCGTGAACCGCGAGCCCGGCGGGCTTGTTGATGACGAGCAGCCGCTCGTCTTCATGAAGGATCGCCCCCGTGACCGTCGCAATCAGCGAGGCAGGCACGCGAGAGCGGGCGGCAGGACTCGTCTGGCCCGACGGGACGACCCGCGAACTCGGCGCCTCCGAACGGGGCGATATCGCGGCGGGCCCCGGGGCTCCCGCCGGATTAGCGGAACCTGCCTGCTTGGGTTCGAGCCGAATCGGGGGCAGGCGGACCTCGTCCCCCGAGGCCAAGCGGGTATCGATGTCCGCCCGTTTGCCGTTCACCCGTACCTCGCCCTTGCGAACGATGCGGAAAAGCCGGCTCTTCGGTACGTCGGGGTACTGACGGGTCAAGAACCGGTCGAGTCGGCTGCCGGCATCGTCCTCACCCACCGTGACGCGACGAACTGCAGTTTGTTCAGATTTATTCGTAAGACCTTGTTTTTCCATGGGCTTTATCATAGGATTATGGGGTCGCGAGAGCGTATGCCCATGTTTGGCCCGCTTCCGCAGGCATTAGCGCGGCGCCCGCCCGCCGGAACCGGCTTTACAGCCAGCCCGGAAGCGAGCGCAGCATGTTAGTTGGTCCTCGGCGACGAGGCCATCGAATCCGGCCGACAGATGCAGCGTCACCCGACGCGCCTTCGGTTGCCAGACACCAAGAAGACAGCCGTAACGTGTTTCACTTTCTCGTAACGCTGCTCACGCAAATCACTGCATTGGTTCTGCCCGCACGCCCGAGGCCCCTGGCCCGTCGCGTGACGGTGTCCCCTTGGACGACCCCCGGAAGACTGTCGGCTCCAATCCGGAGTATTCGGTCCCATGAAAAGAATGTTGGTAAACGCGACGCAGCAGGAAGAGCTGCGCGTCGCTCTCGTTGACGGACAGAAGCTTTACGACCTCTCGATCGAGCTTCCCTCCCGCGAACAGAAAAAAGCGAATATCTACAAAGGGCGTATCGCCCGCATCGAGCCCTCGCTCGAAGCCTGCTTCGTAGATTACGGCGCCGAGCGCCACGGTTTCCTTCCCCTCAAGGAAATCTCCCGTGAGTATTTCCTCAAGAACCCCTCGGGCGGGCGCATCAACATGCGCGAGGTCCTGCAGGAAGGCCAGGACATCGTCGTCCAGGTCGAAAAGGAAGAACGCGGCAATAAGGGTGCCGCCCTCACCACCTACATCTCGCTGGCCGGGCGCTTTCTCGTCCTGATGCCGAACAATCCCCGCGCCGGTGGCGTCAGCCGCCGCATCGAGGGTGAAGAGCGCGATCAGATGAAGAGCATCATGGATGCGCTCGTCATCCCCGCGGGCATGGGCGCCATCGTGCGCACCGCGGGCCTCGGTCGTGCCACCGAAGAACTGCAGTGGGATCTCGACAACCTCAAGATCCAGTGGGACGAGATCGTCAAAGCCGTGCTCGAGCGTCCCTCGCCGCTGCTCGTCTACCGCGAAAGCGACCCGGTCACCCGTGCGCTGCGTGATTACTTCTCGGACGACATCGGCGAGGTGCTCGTCGACGAGCCGAACGCGCATTCAGTGGCCTCGGAGTACATGCAGCGCTTCATGCCGGCCGAAGGCGGCCGTCGCCTGAAGATGTACACCGATGACATCCCGCTCTTTACGCGGTATCAGATCGAGAGCCAGATCGAATCGGCCTACGCTCACAAGGTGCAGCTGCCCTCGGGCGGCTCGATCGTCATCGATTACACCGAGGCGCTGGTCTCCATCGACATCAACTCCGCGCGCGCCACGCGCGGCGGCGACATCGAGACGACAGCCACCAACACCAACCTCGAAGCTGCAGACGAGATCGGTCGGCAGCTGCGTATCCGCGACATCGGCGGACTGATCGTCATCGACTTCATCGACATGGAAGAGCCGCGCAACCAGCGCGCCGTCGAGGATCGCCTGCGTGACGCCATGAAAATGGATCGCGCGCGTATCCAGATCGGCCGCTTGTCGCGATTCGGTCTGCTCGAGATGTCGCGCCAGCGTTTACGCCCCTCGCTCAGCGACTCGAGCCACGAAGTGTGCCCGCGTTGCCAAGGCATTGGCAGCATCCGCACCGTCGAGTCGATGGCGCTCGCCATCCTGCGACTCATCGGCGAGGAAGCTCGAAAAGACCGCACCTCGAAGGTCATCGTCGAAGTGCCCGTCGAAGTGGCGACCTACCTCATCAATGAAAAGCGCGAATGGCTGCGGACGCTCGAAGACAAGAGCCACGTCGAGCTCATCGTCATCCCGAACCTCAACATCGACACGCCGGAGTATTCGATCCGCCGCGTGCGCGACGACGAGTCCGAGACGCCCGAGTTCAAGCGCCTCTCCTACCAAATGCCCACGCCGGCCAAGGTGCCCGAGGCGAGTGGCACGCGCGAAAAGCAGGCCTCTCAGGAACCCGCTGCCGTCCCCACCTTCCTGCCGACCACACCGGCGCCCATCGTGGTGCAGGTGCCCGCTCCCGCGGTCGCCGCATCGACGGCGACCGTGGCCGCCGGTCCGCAACTCGGCATTTTCGTACGCCTGTGGCGCTGGCTCTTCGGTGCGCCGACACCCGTGGAACCCGTACGCGAACCTCGTAGTGATCGTGGACGCGGCCGAGATCGAGATCGAGACCGCGATCGCGGCGGTCGTGGTCGCGACCGAGATCGTAACGAGCGCGATGCTCGGGGCGGAAATCGCGGTCGCGATCGAAACCGTGATCGGGGACAACAAGGTCGACCGCAGCAAGACGGCAAGCCCGCTGCACAGAACGAGCGGCGCAACGAACGGCAGGACGACGGTCAACGTCGCGGACGTGAGGACGGACGACGCGAGGACAGTCGTCGTCGTGATCGCCCAGAGCGCGGTCCACGCGACGCGGAGCGCACCGCCGCGCCGGTGCCCACTCCGGTCGCGCCACAAGCCCAGAGCGCTCCGTCGGTCGCTCAACCAGTCGGTAGCGAGACCGCTCACCCGAACGCCCCGGAGGGCGCCGTAGCCGCGGACGGTACTCAGCCGAACCGTGAGGGCGGCGCACGCCGCGGACGACGTCGTGGTCGCCGTGGTCGCCGCGGCGGCGGAATGCGGGATCTGCCTCCGGGTGCCGTCGCGGCCGACGCCGCCACGGGTTCGGATTCTGCGATCGGCGATTTCTCTGATGACGGTGATGACTCGAGTGAACCGAACTTCGCGCTAGGCCAAGGGGCCCCCGCGTCTACGCCGAAGAGCGAGTCGACCGAGGCTGCCTCGTTCAGCGCCGAAGCCGCTCTCGACTTGCCTCCGCTACCCCAGAGCTCGGGCAGCATCAGTTGGACCGGGCTCAGCGATCCGGAACCGACCGAGTCAACGCCGGCGCCGAGCGCATCGGCCACGACGACGGTCGAGCCGCCGCCGGCCGCTGCGGAAACGCCGCCGTCTGTTTTGATGCCGCCCGCGGACTCGACCACGCCCGCTGCAACAGAGACGCCGCCGGCAGTCGATACGCCGCCCGCCGCTGTCGATACGACGACGCCCAGCGAGAAAAAGGTCGTGTGGTCGTCTAGCCCGCCGGACCGTTATTCGAGTTTTGGTGGCGGCACTCGCCGCGACGATTACTGAGGCGGATCGTTTTAGCGCGTGCCCGCTGACCGCTCGAGGGCGGCCGCGGCGCGCGCGAGATCATCGAGCGTGTTGACGTCCGGCCCCGGCCGGCACGTCGCCTCGCCCACCTGTATGCACAACCCATGGGCGAGCGCCCGAAGTTGCTCCAACTTTTCGACCTGCTCGAGCGGCGTGGGCGCAAGCGCAGCGAGTCGACGCAACGCGCTGACCCGATAGGCGTAGATGCCGAGGTGACGACGCGCGACGGTCGGGAGTAGATCGAGACCATCAGGTCCCACCTGATCACGGAACCACGGAATCGGCGCGCGACTGAAGTAGAGCGCACGACCCTGGAGATCCGTCACGACCTTCACGGCATTTTGATCAAAGTATTCGTCGCGATGCTCGATCGGCGTGGCGAGCGTCGCCATGTCCGCGCCCGAGTGATCGATGAGCAGCATTGCCACTTGCTCAATGAGCTCGGCGGGCATCGAGGGCTCGTCACCCTGCAGATTGACGACGACGTCGTGATCGTCCCAGCCGCGACGAGCCGCCACCTCAGCGATACGATCGGTACCGCTCGTATGCTCAGCCGCGGTCATCTCGACCGCGGCGCCAAAGGCCTGCGCCACGACTCGGATACGCTCATCATCGGTCGCGATGATGACTTCATGCGCCGAGCAGCTGAGCGCACGCTCGTATACCCAAGCTAGCATCGGCTTTCCCGCAAGCGGGATCAGCGGCTTGCCCGGCAACCGAGTCGAGGCATAACGAGCAGGTATGACGATGCGGTACATGCGCGCGCTAATGCTCAGTGTGCAAGCAAGGGATCATCGGCCACCAACACCTTGGCCTCTTCCTCGAGCATGACCGGAATGCCATCTTTGATCGGAAACGCGAGGCGATCAGCGCGACACACGAGCACTTGCTGCTCGCGATGATGGACGAGCGGCCCCTTGCAGAGCGGACACGCGAGAATGTCGAGCAGTCGATGGTCCATGTCAGGCGGGCTCCGATTTTTTTGAGGCGAGGCATAAGGTCTCGATGGCTTCGACAAGGCCGCGGGCACCATCGGGCAACAACCGAGTCGCCACGGGAATCTCCCAAAATCGTGCGTCGGCGAAGCCTGCGCATTTTACGGCATCTTTCGAGGTCATCAGAATCGGGTGGCCATCATCGAAGGCGAAATCGGCGGCCGTAAAGGCATGATGATCGGCAAAGGCGTGCTCGATCGGTTCGATCCCGGCGGCTCTCAGAAGATCAAAGAATCGCGCCGGGTGGCCGATGCCGGCCACCGCATGCACCCGCTCCCCACGCCAGCGTTCGACGCTGTGCCACGCGAGCGGGTCGGCGACACTACGCGCCGCCTCGGGAACCAGCTGCATCACGAGCGAGCCGACTCGACCTCGCCATGCGGGCATGTCGTTTGCCTCGCCTCCGTTGATCACCACCCAATCGACCGACTCGAGTCGCTGGGCCGATTCGCGCAAAGGACCCGCCGGCAGCAGACGTCCGTTACCGAGACCGCGGCGAGCATCGACGACGACGACCTCGAGATCACGCGCGAGGGCGTAATGCTGCAGACCGTCGTCGCACACGATGACATCGACCCCGAGCGCCTCGAGCGCACGAGCGCCGGCGACTCGATCGGGACAGACGATGACCTCGATGCCCGTCGACCGTGCGAGCATCACAGGCTCGTCACCAACCTCTCTCGCGTCTGATTCTCGCGTGACGCGAATCGGCGAGCGGACATCGGCACCGTAACCGCGGGTGAGGATGCCGGGCTTAAGACCCCGACTGCGAAGCAATCGAGCGAGGGCGGCGACGAGGGGGCTTTTCCCTGTGCCACCGACTGAGAGATTGCCGATCACCACGACCGGCACCTTCGGCCGGTAGGCGCGGCGCCATCCGCTGCGAAACATCGATCGACGGAATGCGGCACCGAACGCAAACACGGCGGCGAGCGGCGCGAGTAGCGCCGCACCGGCACGCCCGTCGTACCACACCCCTTGGAGCCATCGAGCGGTGGCGCTAGACATCAGACGGCAAACTGCAACTGGTGAAGCTGCGCGTACGTGCCGTGACGCGCGATGAGCTCGGCATGCGTACCCGTCTCGACGACTCGTCCTTCGTGCAGCACGACGATGAGATCCGCTTGCTCGATGGTGGAGAGACGATGCGCGATCACGAGCGTCGTACGCCCTCGCCGCAAGGTCGCGAGCGCCGCCTGGATGCGACGTTCGGATTCATTATCGAGCGCGCTGGTCGCCTCATCGAGTACGAGCACCGGCGCATTCTTGAGCAGCGCGCGGGCAATCGACACACGCTGTCGTTGTCCGCCCGACAGCTGCGACCCCCGCTCACCGACCGGTGTATCGAGGCCTTGCGGCAACTCGGCCGCGAAATCCATCACGTACGCGGCCGTTGCGGCCTCCTCGATTGCGGGCGATGCGGCATCCGCGAGGTTGAACGCGATGTTGCGACGAATGCTGTCGTCGAACAACACGACTTCCTGACTCACGAGACTCACCTGCTTGCGCACATCGGTGCGGCGGTAATCGCGTAAATCGACACCATCGAGCAACACGCTGCCCGACTCCGGGTCGATGAATCTTGGGAGTAAATTGGCGAGCGTGCTCTTGCCGCTACCCGACTTGCCCACGATCGCAACCGTCTGCCCCGGCTGAACTTTGAAGCTCACATTCGAGAGCACTTCGCCTTGTGCACTTGAGTAACTGAAACTTACCTCACGAAACTCGATCTCACCCCGAGCTCGCTCCAAAGTCTTCGTGCCGCCAACGTCCTCGACGGGCGTATCGAGTACCTCGAACACGCTCGCGCCGGCCGCAATACCTTGCTGCAGAGGGCCGAACACTTGCACCAGTCGGCGCAGGGGCGCCGTCAGCAACAAGAGCGCCGTGAGGAAGGCCATGAACTCGTCGACCCGCATCTGCGCATCGAACACCTGGCGGATCGACACGAACAACACGCCGGCGAGGCCGAGCGAGGCGATGATCTGCACCACCGGGTTGGCGAGTGCACGCGCACCGATCAAGCGCATGTTGCTGTGGCGGTTGCGCTCGTTCGCCTCGGCAAAAATCGCCTCTTCGTAACCCTCGGCGTTGAAGCTCTTGATGACTTTGTGCCCATCGAGCGCTTCTTTGGCGACCCGAGTGACGTCACCCATCGACGCCTGGATGCGCGCGCTGTAACGACGGAACGAGCGGTTGATGTGCTGGATCAACCAAGAGATCGGCGGTGCCAACACGAGCACCAGCGCCGCGAGCTGCCAGTTGTACCAGAGCAGCATCGCCACGAGCGCGAGGATGGTGAGCGTGTCGCGTATCAACACCGTGACGGCATTCGTCGTGGCCTCCGCGACGAGCTCGATGTTGTAGGTGAGACGCGAGAGCAGACCGCCCGTAGTCGCAGCCTCGAAATGACGCGTGGGTAATCGCAGGTAGTGAGCAAAGAGTTCGGCTCGAAGCGACTTGATGATCTGCCGCCCCACCCAGCCCGGAAAATAATTGGACACGTAGTCGCCGAGACCTCGTGCGACGAAGAGCGCTACGGCCCCCAGAGGAATCGCCCAAATGATGCGGGGGTCAGGCTCGACGAAGGCCCCGCCCAAAAATCGCTGCACGAGGTAGGCGAGCGCGGCGTCGGTCGCGGCGAACAGCGCCATCCCAAGCACGCCGATCAGGAACATGCCGAGATGGGGTCGCGCGTACCCGAGCAACCTTCGGTACACCTTGGAGGCGTCGGCGATTTCGACCGGCCGTTGGCTCAAGGGTTGGGCATGTCCTGCATGGCGTCGGCGATCCCCGACGTAACTGGCCGGGGATGATACCGCCATAGGGGGTCTCCCTGCAGGGGAGCATGCGGCAACCAGCGCGGCGGAAGCCCACGGCGCAGATGCAGGGTGACGGCGCCCTGCGCTGCCGTCGATACCACCCGCGACGGATCCACGCGCCAATGCCGCGCGATGCGCGCGAGTCGCTCAGGGTCTGCGTGGCCGCCCGGCACCATCACCCACTGCGCATCGACCGCCGCGACGAACCCCGAACTGACGGCCGCCAAGGAACCGCGACGAGGCGTGACCACCACGGTCGATCGCAGCCTGAGCTCAATGGCCTCGGCCTGCGCAGCGAACTCGGCGGATTCGGCAGCGTCAAGGCGATCGGCGATCAAAAACGACGGATGGCCTCCGAAGTCGATACGCAGCGCACAGGATCCTCCGGGTCGTCCGAACAGCTCGAACTCGACGCCGTCCCAACGCCATCGATCACCGGCCGAACAGGTCTCCACGCGACGATGGGCGCCCGGCCATTCACCCCCAGCCACCACGCGATCGACGGGCATGGCAGCCGCGAGGCGCGCCGCGCCCGCCGCACGTTGCGCATGCGAACCGCTGAGCACGAGCCGATCGACTTTCGATACGCCGAACGACCGCAAGGCAGGCACGACCAAGCGCTCTGCGGAGCGTCCTTCGCTCGCGTAGTTCTCGCCCGTATCGTAGACGAGCGCATACTGCCGCGTGCGCACGATGAGCGCAGTCGCGTCACCCGCATCGAGCAGCGTCATCATCACTTCGCCATCGGCCGGTCGCTCGAAGCCGAGTATCGGTACCCACGCAGCAGGGCTCACCTGAATCGCAGCATAAGGGTGCGCCGCGACCGCAACGAGTAAGGGCCAGAGCCACTCGTGTACACGCTCTCCGATCCACCATAGGGGTTTCGCGAGCGGCGCGGAGATACTGCCGAGCAATCCGCCAAGTAATGCAATCGGCACCAGCACCAAAGAAAACACCGGAATAGCTGCAAAGTTGATGAGGAGTCCTGCCACCGAAAAGCTCGAAAACCAGAGGATCGTGATGGGCAGCAACGCGAGGCTGACGCGCCATTGCGTACGGAGCGTGTCGAGGAACCAAGCACGCAAACCCCGACCTTGCGTGTCTCCTGCTGCGATCAACGTGGCCATCGCGACGAACGAAAGCCAAAACCCCGATGACGGCGGCGCGAACGGATCGATGAACAGTACGGCGAGGGCGGCGAGTCCCAACACGTCGAAACCCGAATATACCCGCCCCGAAAGCCTCAGCGCCCACCACACGGCAAGCATGACCACGGTGCGCTGCGCTGGAATGCCGAAGCCGGCGAGCGCGGCATACGCCGCCGCTGCAGGAACGCCGAGCATCGCGGCAAAGGTCTCACGATCGATGCGCATCGCAAGGCGCGGTACTCGCGCCCACAATCTTCGAGCGAGCGCAGCGACGACCCAGCAGAAGAGCGTGATGTGCATCCCCGAGATGGCCACGAGATGCGTCGTGCCGGTATCGCTGAACACTCGCCATTGCTCGCGACTCACCTCCCCGGTCGCACCGACCGCCAGACCCGCGAACAACGCCGAGGCATCGCGATCGACGACCATGCTCCGAATGCGACGAACGATCTGCTCACGCAAGGCCAGCAGTCCCGCACGCTGCGGCGCGACCTGCCGATTGCCTGCAAAGGGTGAGACCACGGCTCGCGCCTGTATCCGATCGCGAAAAAACTCTCGTTGCTCGTCGAACCCGCCGGGGTTCGTGTTCGCACGCGGCACACTGAGCTGCAACAACAAGCGCCAACGCTCAGCCGCCCGCGGCAGCGGCGCAAGCGGATCGTTCCAACTCACCCGCGCTCGCAGCGATCGCTGCAGTGAAGTCGGCGACTCAATCAAGAGTTCGGCATCGAATTCGATGCCGGTCGTCGTACGGCGTACGAGCGAGTCGATCTGCACCTCAGCGATGACGCGCTGCCCCTCATCGGCCGGCGACCAGCGCTGCGCCAACTGATCGAGCGACACCAGCAAGGTGAGGAAGGCCGCGCTCGCACCGATACCGAGGGCGACAACCGGCGCTCGCAAACGGACAAAGAACGAGACGACCAACGCGGCGATCGCAATGAGAGCCATCGCGATGAAGGTGTACAACTCCGGTCGGAGTGGCCCGAAAAGCACCACCATCACACCGAGCAACGTCGCAAGACCCACGACGGTGCTGCTACAGTTGCGCCCCGCGATGCTTCGAAACACGATCCGTCAACTCGGCAGGAAGGTGCAGGCCTCGCGCGACCGCTGGTTCGCGCGTCCGTTCGCGCACGTATTCATTGACCCGCGCCTGTGGTCGCCGCAGCGTCGTAGCATTACCTCCGCTTTCGGCATCGGGCTTGCCATTTGTTTCATCCCACTACCGGTGCATATCCCGCTGGCCTTCATGCTGGCGATGCTCCTGCGACTGAACGTGCCCACGCTCATCGGCACGGTGTTCATCGTGAATCCGTTCACCGTCGTACCGATCTACTACCTCGCCTACCTCACGGGTCGATTCGCACTCGGCCAAGCGCCGGGGAGTTTCCGATTCGAGCTGACCTGGGATTGGCTACAACACGGGCTCGGCCCGGTCTGGAAGCCGTTCTTGCTGGGTTGTCTGATTTGCGGGGTGGTATTTGGTCTCGTCGGCTGGCTGGTGCTCGACCGGGTTTGGCGGTCACGCGTACTCGAGAAGTACCGCACCCGAGGCAGCCGCTCAAACCCCTGAACTCGTCTCTTCGCCTGGATTAAGGCGGAGGATTACTCGACCAGCCGACCCTCAGTCAGCGTCAGCACGCGATCCATGCGCGCCGCTAACCGCGCATCATGCGTCACGATCACGAGCGTCGTACGTCGATCACGGTTGAGTCGAAGCATGAGCTCGAAGACCTGCTCGGCATTGCGCCCATCGAGATTGCCGGTCGGCTCATCCGCGAGCACGAACGCCGGTTCCGTCACGAGCGCGCGAGCCACCGCGGCACGCTGGCGCTCACCCCCCGAGAGCTGATGAGGGCGATGCGTGAGCCGACTACCGAACCCCACCTCTTCTAAGATCGCCCCGGCGCGCGATTTAGCCTCAGCCGTCGCCATGCGACGAACGAGCAAGGGCATCGCGACATTCTCGAGTGCACTGAACTCCGGCAAAAGATGGTGGAACTGATAGATGAATCCGATCGTGCGGTTGCGCAGCGCGCTGCGTTCGATTTCATTGAGCGCGTGCAGATCGCGGCCTTCGATGCGAACGCTGCCGAGCGTCGGCCGATCGAGCCCACCCAAAATCTGTAGCAAGGTCGTCTTACCCGAACCTGAGGCACCGACGATCGCCACACACTCCCCGCGCTGCAGGCGCAGATCGAGACCATCGAGTACGCGCAAGGTGGATGTTCCCTCGCGGAACTCGCGAACGACGCCTTCAGCTTCGAGTACGACTTCATTCATGACGCAAGGCCTCCGCAGGCTGGGTACGCGATGCACGCCAGGCGGGATACAGCGTGGCGAGCGCACAGAGCGCAAATGCGACACCGCAAACGCGGGCGACATCCGACCATTCGACGTAAGCGGGTAAGTCCGTCATGAAATACACCTTCGCATCCATGAACTGTACGCCGAAGAGACTCTCGATGCCCCGAACGATGCTCTCGACGTTCTCGGCGAGCAGGATACCGAGCGCGGCCCCGGCGATCGTGCCGGCAAGACCGATCAATACCCCCTGTACCGCAAAGGTACGCAGGATGTCGGCAGGGGTCGCCCCAAGCGTACGTAACAAGGCGATGTCACCCTGCTTTTCTTTGACGATCATGACGAGCGTCGAGACGATGTTGAACGCCGCGACCCCGACGATGATCAGCAGAATGACGAACATCATCCCCTTGGTGAGTTCGATGGACTGGAAAAAATTCGCTTGGTTGCGTGTCCAGTCGCTCACGTAATACCCGCCCCCGAGCGCCAACGCGAGTTCACGTACCACCTCGGGCGCCCGCCCAGGATCCTCGAGCGCGAGCCGCACCCCTGTCACGTCACCACCCAAGCGATAGAGACGCGCGGCGTCATTGATGTGCATCAGCGCAAGACCTCGATCGAACTCGTACATCCCCGACTCGAACGTACCGATGACCTTGACCTGACGCATGCGCGGGACGACCCCTTCGGGCGTCGCACTCCCCTCCGGAACGATGACGACGATCTCGTCACCTCTTGCGACACCGAGCTCGCTCGCGAGTGTCGTACCGAGGATGATCGACCACGACCCGGCTTTCAGATCTTCGATGCGGGTGTCGCGAAGATGCTGTGCGAGACCTGTCGCCTCACGTTCGAGCTCTGGATCGATGCCGCGCACCGCACTACCGAGCACACGTGATCCGTTGGCGATCATCGCCTGCGCCTCGACGTAGGGAACGGCGTACTGCACGCCGGGACTTTTGAGCGCGAGGCTGCGGATACCTTGCCAATCAGAGAGCGCGCCCTCGAGCCCGATGAGCGTCGCGTGCGAGGTCACCGACAAAATCCTTGAGCGCAACTCGCGCTCGAAGCCATTCATGACCGACAGCACCACGATGAGCACGGCGACGCCGAGCATGAGCCCCGCCGTCGACATGAACGCCACGAACGACACGAAACCCCGACGATGCGAGGAGCGCAGATAACGCGTGCCGACCATCCAGGTCCAGGCGTTGCGCAGCATCACTCGTACCTCAAGGCTTCGGCGGGTGCGACGCGTGACGCACGAATGGCCGGATACACCGTGGCGGCGGCCGTCACGACGAGCGCAATGAGCGCGATGGTGATGACGTTTTCGGCGCGCAGCTCTGCGGGAATGCGCGTCACGTAATACACGCTCGGATCCATCACCTGAAATCCGAACGCCGATTCCATGAGCGGCACGATGTCGGCGACGTTGAGCGAGAGCATCACACCGAGCGCGACACCCAACGCGACACCCGCCCAACCGATCACGAGCCCTTGTGTGAGAAAGACGCCGAGCACACTGCGCGGCGAGGCGCCAAACGTACGCAGGATCGCGATGTCCGTGCGCTTGTCCGTCACCACCATGACGAGCATCGCGACGATATTGAAAGCGGCCACGCCCACGATCAGCATCAGGATGATCGACATCATCCGCTTCTCGATACGGATGGCCCGAAAATAGTTGGCGTGATCTTGAGTCCAGTCGCGCAGGGTGAGCCCAGCACCCAGTCGATCGCCGAGTTGCGAATTGAGCGCAGGTGCCGACATCGGATCGTCGAGCTTCACGTGCAAGCCGAAGGCGCGCGCATCATCGGAGGTGAGCGCGCGCACATCATCGAGATGCGCGAGGGCGAGCGTTCCGTCGTGATCGTGCAGACCGATCTCGAAAATTCCGCTCACCGAGAACTCGCGCAATCGCGGCGCAGGCGCACCCCCCTCGGCGACGCCGGGTACCAGCAACGTCACACGATCGCCGACCGCGACACCGAGCAGACGCGCGACCACGCTGCCGAGGATGATTCGATCATCACCGGGGACGAGATCGTCGAGCCGCCCTTCGACCATGGCCGCGGCAGCGACGGACACCGCCGGCTCGAGTTGCGGATCGACCCCGCGCAGCTGCACCGGCAGCATCTCAGGGGTACGCAGCGCGAGCGCCTGAATTTCGGCGTACGGGGCGACACCTCGCACCCGAGGGTCTGATCGCAGCACCGCGAGCGCCCCCTGCCAGTCGTAGTCGCCGGCTCGGGTGGCGGCTTGGGCGGATCCCTGAGCCGATGAGGGCAGTCCGCCACCCGACTCACCCGCGACGATCACCCGCGCGTGGCTCGACAGGGCGAGCAACCGATCGCGCAGCTCCCCCTCGAACCCATTCATGACCGACAGCACCACGATGAGCGCAGCGACGCCCACGGCGACCCCGGCCAGCGAGACCCAGGTGATGAACGACACGAAGAATTTCCGCGTTCGCGAGCGCACGTAGCGCAGACCGACGAACAAGGACACAGGCTGGAACATTCGGGCTCGATTTAACCATATCGAGACCGCTCCATCCCGGGGCTTGCCTCCCCGAAGCGGCTCTGTAAGCTTGCGCGCCCATGTCTCGGCTCCTTCGGCCCCCCATTCCCGACTCCGGGCGCCCGCAGGTGCACTGGAGCGGCCTGCATGGCAGCGCCACAGCGCTTGCCCTCGCCGAGGCGGCCGCCGCCGACGATCAGCCCTGGCTCGTCATCGAGCCCGACAGTCGCAGTCTCGAGCGCCGTCGTGCCGAATTGCAGTTCTTCGCCCCGCCGGGTCTGCGCCTACTCACGCTGCCGGACTGGGAGGTGCTGCCCTACGACGTCTTCTCGCCACACCCGGACATCACGAGCGATCGGCTGCTCGCACTCGCCGAGCTGCCAGACCTGCGACGCGGCCTCGTACTCGTCACGATCGACACGATCCTGCAACGCCTTTCGCCCCGCCAATATGTGGCGAGTCGCAGCTTCTCGCTCGCCGTCGGCGAACGTCTCGCGCTCGAGGCCTTTCGACTGCGCCTGACCGAAGCGGGTTACTCCTCGGTGAGCCAAGTGGCCGGCCCCGGTGAGTACGCCCTGCGCGGATCGCTGCTCGATGTGTTCCCCATGGGCGCCGACGGCCCGTTGCGCATCGATCTCTTCGACGACGAAATCGAGGCCATCCGCAAGTTCGACCCCGAGACTCAGCGTTCGCGCGAATCGATTCCTGCCGTGCGTTTGCTGCCGGCGCGCGAGATGCCGCTCGATGCCGATGCCGTGCGTGCCTTTCGACGCCGTTATCGGACCCGTTTCGATGGCGACCCGACCCGCAGCGCCATCTATCGCGGCGTGAGTGATGGGATCGCCCCGGCGGGCATCGAGTTCTACCTGCCGCTTTTCTTTGATTCGACCGATACGCTCTTCGATTACTTGCCGACCGGCGCTCGGATCGCCGATCTCACCGGCAGCCTCGAGGGCGCCATCGAACGCGCGTGGCAGGCGCTGCAACTGCGCCACGACGATCGCTGCGGCGATATCGAACGCCCTCTACTGCGTCCCGAGGAGCTCTTCATCGATCTCGAGACGATCCGCAGCGGCCTCGACCGACATCCGCGGATCGTGCTCGAGACCTTCCGCAGCGAAGACACCTCGCCGGCCCACCACGATTTCGGCGCCAAACTACCGCCCGAACTGCGACTCGATCCGCGCGCCGAAAAACCCCTTGCACCGCTGCAGGATTTTCTCGCACATCATGCGGGTCGCGTACTGCTCGCGGCCGATTCCCCCGGCCGTCGCGAAGTACTCGGCGAATTGCTGCGAGGCGCCGGCCTCAAGGCGGCAGCCTGCGAGGGCTGGCACGCGTTCGTCGCGAGCGAAGCCCGCCTCGCACTCACCGTGGCACCGGAACTCGCCGGTCTCGTACTCGTCGATCCCGCGCTCACCGTCCTGCCCGAGTCGCAACTCTTCGGCACTCGCGCCCGTCAGGAACGACGTCGTCGCAAGATCACGGCCGATCCGAACGCCATTCTGCGCGACCTACAGACCCTCACCGCTGGTGCGCCCGTCGTGCACGAGGAATACGGCGTCGGTCGTTATGTCGGCCTGCAGAGCATGGACGTCGGCGGTCAGAGCGGCGAGTTCCTCGTGCTCGAATACCGCGACGGCGATCGGCTTTACGTGCCCGTGCATTCCTTGCAGCTCGTGAGCCGATATTCGGGTGCGGCGCCCGAATCCGCACCGCTGCATAAACTCGGCACCGATCAATGGTCTCGCGCGCGCAAGCGTGCCGCCGAAAAAGTACGCGACGTCGCGGCCGAGCTGCTCGATCTTTATGCGCGCCGCAAGGCCCGCCGCGCGAGCCAACTCCCCTCGCGCGAACTCGAGTACCAAAGTTTTGCCAATGCCTTCCCCTTCGAAGAGACGGCAGATCAGGCCGAGGCGATCGACAAAGTCATCAAAGATTTAGCCTCTGAAGAGCCCATGGACCGCATCGTCTGCGGCGATGTGGGCTTTGGTAAGACCGAGGTCGCCATGCGCGCCGCGTTCGTCGCCGTACAAGCCGGTAAGCAGGTGGCCGTGCTCGTGCCGACCACCCTGCTCGCCCAGCAACACGCGGCGAACTTCGCAGATCGCTTTGCCGACTGGCCGGTCCGCATCGAGTCGCTGTCGCGTTTTCGCTCGACCAAGGAATCCGCTGTCGTGCTCGAGGGCATCGAGAAAGGCTCCGTGGATATCGTCATCGCGACGCATCGGTTGTTGCATGCCGATGCACGGTTCAAAGATCTCGGGCTCATCATCGTCGACGAAGAGCATCGCTTCGGGGTACGCGACAAGGAACGCCTCAAGGCGCTGCGCGCCGAAGTACACGTGTTGACGCTCACCGCGACGCCCATCCCGAGAACGCTCAACATGGCACTCGGCGGTCTGCGCGAACTCTCGCTCATCGCAACGCCCCCTGCCGAGCGCCTGGCGATTAAGACTTTCGTGAGCGAGTGGAGCGATGCGACGATACGTGAGGCCATCTTGCGTGAACTGCGTCGCGGTGGGCAGGTGTACTTCGTGCACAACGAAGTCAAAGATATCGGCAAGTTTGCCGACACGCTCGCTAAGCTCGTCCCCGAGGCGAGTATCCGTGTGGGTCACGGCCAGATGCGCGAACGCGAGCTCGAGCAGCTTATGGTCGACTTCTACCATCGGCGTTTCGACATCCTGGTGTGTACCACCATCATCGAGAGCGGCATCGACGTTCCGAGCGCGAACACCATCCTCATCGATCGCGCCGATCGGTTCGGACTCGCCCAGCTGCACCAGATGCGCGGTCGCGTCGGTCGATCGCATCACCAGGCCTATGCGTACCTCATGATTCCCTCCCGCAAGGCGCTCGCGGGCGATGCCCTGAAGCGCCTCGAGGCGCTCGAGTCGCTCGAAGATCTCGGTGCGGGCTTCGTTCTCGCGACGCACGATCTTGAGATCCGCGGCGCCGGAGAGCTCCTCGGCGAGGAACAGAGCGGCGAGATGACTGAGGTCGGTCTCACGCTTTATCTCGATATGCTCGATCGCGTGGTCAAAGCCATGAAGGAAGGCAAGCATCTCGATCTCGATGCGCCGCTCGCCTCGCAATCGGAAATCGAGATGCGCGTGCCGGCCTTGCTCCCTGAGGATTACGTCAACGACGTGCACGTACGACTCGCGCTCTACAAACGCATCGCGGCGGCCGTCGATGAGTCAGCGCTCGAGGAGCTCACGGCCGAGCTCGTCGATCGTTTTGGAGAGCTGCCTCCCCAGACCCAGAACCTATTGCGCAACGCTCGCTTGCGACTCATCGCGCGTCGACTCGGCATCCGGCGACTCGATTTCGGGGCGCACGGTGGGCACCTGATTTTCGAGGCCGAGAACCAGATCGATCCAAAGGCCGTGATTCGCCTTGTGCAAGATCGCTCGCGCGAGTACCGCCTCGAGGGGCCTCTCAAACTCCGGGTGTCCCGCGAGCTCGACGACGAGGCCGAGCGTTACGAATTCGTGACCCTTTTGCTCGGCAAGCTCACCTCAACGAACTGAGGCCGCTCAGCTAACATAGGCGCATGCAAAGACTCTGGCTGTGGCCCTGCCTACTCGTCCTCTGGCTCGTCGGAGGGTCGACCTCACACGCCCAAGGTACCGGCGCCTCCACCTATCACGTCGAGGTCATCATTTTCCGAACGAGTGGCGCCCGCGAAGGCGAGCCTGGTGCCGCACCTCCACGCGCGGCATCGGGCGATGCCGCCTCCGGCGCCGCACAGGTTGCGCGCTATCTGGGTCCCCTACCCGCCGCCAAGCTCCAGCTGAGCGGGGCTCGTCAAAAACTGGCAGCGAGCGGTTACCGCGTGCTCGCGCACACCGGCTGGACGCAAACAGCGAGCACCTGGGGTTCGCGCAACGGCCTGCCCGTCGACCAACTCGGCCTGCAAGTGCCCGGGCTTTCCGGCAGCTTCTTACTCGAGCGGGGCTCGCTGCTGCATTTCGGCATGAACCTGCGCTACACGCCCGAAGGCGGCGCGGCGCAGCAAATGAACGAGCTGCGGCGCATTCGCTTCAACGAAAAAAATTATTACGACCACCCGGGCATCGGCGTGATCGCCGTCGTCACGCCCGGCGGTCGATAACGCTCAGGCGAGCTTGAGATCGGGCGGCGCTGCGCAACGCTCGAGCGCGCGTTGGGCGGCGAGCCACTCGGCCGACTCTCGCAACTTGTCCTGACGACCAGCACCCTTACCCCGCAGCCGTATACGACGCAGCGCTGCGGCGGCATCGTCTTCGGGCTTCCACCCCTCGAGCAAGGCGATGACGCTCTCGCGGTGATTGCAAACCGGTAGCACGTCGCAGCCGGCTGCGAGCGCACGCTCAGCACGCTCGATGATGCCGCCCACAGCCGCCGCGCCTGCCATCGAGAGATCATCCGCGAAGACCACGCCCTGGAAGCGCAGCTCATTGCGCAGATAACCGCGGATCCAGCGTCGTGAGGCACTCGCCGGCACGTCATCGATCTCCGGGTAGAGCACGTGTGCAACCATCACACCGGCGAGCCCGTTCTCGATGAGCACGCGATACGGACGGATATCGGGCTCGAGATCGGCCAAGCTGCGTCGATCGACGGGCAAGGCGTGGTGCGAATCGGCCACCACGGCACCATGTCCCGGAAAATGTTTGGCGGTGGCGACCATGCCGGCGGCACGCATACCGTGCGTATAGGCCACGGCGAGCTCACCGACGACCCCCGCATCCGCGTGGAACGATCGATCCCCGATGACTTCGCTCACACCGAAGTCGAGATCGACGCAGGGTGCAAAGGACAGATCGACCCCGACATCGCGAAGTTCCGCGGCCATCAACCATCCGAGCTCACGGGCGAGCGTAAGTCCCCCCTGCTTCGAGGCGTCGTATTCATGACCGATGCGGCGCGCGGGCGGCAAACGAGAGAACCCTTCTCGAAACCGCTGTACACGCCCACCCTCATGATCGACACCCACGATGAGCGCGGGAGAGCGTACGGCGTGAATATCGGCGACGAGCTGCTGTAACTGCACGGGGTCGGCGTAGTTACGTGCAAAAAGAATGACGCTGCCGACCAGCGGATGCTGCAGCAACTCGCGCTCCAAAGGCTGCAACACCGTCCCCTCGAGATCGATCATCAAAGGTCCGAGCGTCATCGATCCACCTCCAAAACCGCTATCGACTCGACGTGCGTCGTGTGCGGGAACATATCGACCACCCCGGCCGCTGAAAGTCGATAACCATGCTCACTGCAGAGCACCCCCACGTCCCTCGCCAGTGTGCCTGGATGGCACGAGACATACACCATGCGCGTGGCGCCGAGCTTGACGAGTCGCGGCAGCACCTCGATGGCACCCGCTCGGGGCGGATCGAGCAGGATGCGATCAAAACGACCGACAAGTGCCGCCGAACCGCCCTCCGGCTCAGCCAAATTTGCGACGTGAAAACTCGCATGAGTCAATTCATTGAGCTCGGCATTACGACGTGCTCGAGCGACGAGCCCGGCCTCCCCTTCGATGCCGACGACCTCACGTACGCGCCGCGCAATGGGCAGCGTGAAATTCCCGAGCCCGCAAAACAGATCGAGCACTCGGTGCTCGGACTGAAGGTCGAGTAGCTCGATGGCGCGCTGCACCAGCGCACGATTCATCTCGCCGTTCACCTGTACGAAATCGGTCGGCCGAAATTCGAATCGAAGCTTTTCTTCGGGGAGTCGATATTCGAGCGTGAGCGGGGATCCATCGAGCGAGATCATGCTGTCGAGCCCACCGGGCTGCAGGCAAATGCGTACGCGGTGTGTTCTGCCGAAATCGAGCAGCGCCACGCGGTCCGACTCACTGAGCTCGACCAAGTTGCGGAACACGAGCAGTACCCCCTCGTCGCCCACCGCCGCTTCGATCTGCGGAATCGACACCCGAGCCTCGAGCCCGGTCAAAAGTTCGGAGAGCGGTGTGATCAGGGCATCGAGAGGGGCTGCCAGCACTTCGCAACTTTCGAGTGCCGCCACGTAAGGCTTTTGACGCTCCCTAAACCCCACCAACACCCGTCCGCGCTTGGGGACCCACTTCGCACCGAGGCGCGCCCGACGACGGTAATTCCAAACGGGCCCTGCGAGCGGCTCGAGCCAACGCGCAGGCTCGACGCGTCCGATGCGCGACAGGGATTCAGCGAGCTCTGATTGTTTGGCGGCCAACTGGGCCGCCGGATCGAGATGCTGCAGGGCACAGCCCCCGCAAAAACCGAAGTGCGCACATTTGGGATCGACTCGCGAAGGCGATCGCTCGAGCACGTCGACGAGTACCCCTTCATCGTGCTGACGATGCCGCCGAACCCGCTGGAACACGATGCGCTCACCCGGCAAGGCACCCGGCACGAACGCGGTCTTCGTGCCTTTCAGCACGCCCTCGCCATCATGATTGAGCGCCGCGACACAGCCCTCCTCGGGCGGGCCCGGCGGTTTCGCGCCCCGACTCACGCGCTCTGCGGCGGCCAGGCCGCGAGGAACTCTTTGAAATGCGGCTCGCTCGAGGTCGACAGCAACTCGCGCACTCTCGCCTCTTCGGAGGCGAGCTCCGTGGCATCGATCTGCCCGCGCATCAATTGATAGCGCAGATAGACGAGCCACGTGTTGAGCACATCGGTCTCACAGTAGCGTCGGATGCCGTCGAGGTTACCGTCGGCGTAGGCATCCCAGACCTTGTCGCCCGAGAATCCAAGCTTGCCCGGCAGACCGAGCAGATAGGCCATATCGGAGAGACTCGCCTTCGCCCGCGGCTGGAATCCCGACAGGACGTCCATGAGGTCGGTATGGCGCTCGTGATAGCGGCTGAGGTAATTGTTGAATCGAAAACTTTGATCTTCGCTGCCGTTTTCCCAATAGCGGCGAGCCACGACGCGGTGCTTGAGCGCGCGGTAATGCAGCACGGGCAAGTCGAAGCCGCCTCCGTTCCAGGAGACGAGCGTCGGCGTGTATCGATCGATTCCCTCAAAGAAACGCGTGACGAGTTCACGCTCGTCGGAACCGAGATCACCGAGACTCCAAACCTTGAGCGTGTCACCGCGACGCAGCACGCATGAGATCGCGACGATGCGATGCTGCTCGTACGGCAAAAACTCGCTGCCTCCATGCTGACGCGCATGGGCGAACATCGCCTTGGCGATCTGGCCGTCCGACAAACCCTCGAGACCGAGCACGGCACGGCCGAGCTCGATGTCGGGAACGGTTTCGATGTCGAAGACGAGTACCGTCATGAGCGTGCCGCCAGCATGAGCGCCTTCATGTCGCGCACCGCAGCGGGTAGTCCCGCGAAAATGGCGCGGCCGACGATGGAATGGCCAATATTGAGCTCAACGATTTCCGAAATGGCCGCGACCGGCGTCACGTTGTCGTAGTTGAGACCATGCCCCGCATGCACTTTCAGACCGAAAGTCTTGGCAAGTCGCGCGCCTGCACGCAGCCGTTCGAGCTCACGCGCCTGTTCGTCTCCCGTCGCATCGCAATAACGACCCGTATGCAACTCGATGACGGGCGCCCCCACGCGGACGGTCGCTTCAATTTGCGCGGGCTCTGGGTCGATGAAGAGCGCTACCCGAATACCCGTCGCCGCAAGCAAGGCGCAGCTCTCACGCAGACGACCGATCTGACCTACCACATCGAGCCCGCCTTCGGTCGTGATCTCCGCACGACGCTCCGGCACGAGGCAGCAATCTGCCGGACGAATACGCCTCGCAATCGCGATCATCTCGTCGGTCACAGCCATTTCGAGATTCATGCGCGTCTTGAGCAGAGGACGCAGTGCTTCGACGTCGGCATCCTGGATGTGACGACGGTCTTCGCGCAGATGTAGCGTGATATTGTCGGCGCCCGATTGCTCGGCGATGAGCGCCGCCTCGACGGGGCTCGGTTGACGACCGCGCCGCGCCTGGCGCAGCGTCGCCACGTGATCGATGTTGACGCCGAGTTCGATGGTCCTTGTCATGACGCCTTAGGTCTCCTTGTTGCGACGTCGCCCGATCACCGCTCGCGCCACGTCTCGGGTGCGCAAGTCCCGCCCCTCGAGCGCGTGATCGAGCGCCACACGCAGCACGCTACGCGCCGTCTCGAGCACCGCTGCATCGTCGTATCGGTCTTCAGCGATGCCGAGCAATTCATGACCCCGAAAGACCGTGCCCTGCTGCGCGCCGCCCGACACTTCGGTGAAGCCGAGTTCAGGGTGGAAATGATAATACGCATCATCCTTGAGCGCCTGACCCTCGCGCGCTTCGCTACGGAACTCAACCCCGTAGCCGAGCAGATCGAGCAACTGCCGCTCAAACCGACGCAGCACTGCCGCGATCTCCTCGTCCGCCCGCAAGCGGTTGAGACTCTCGTGATACAGGTCAAACACCAAAGGCTGGGGATCGTGGCGCGTGGTGAGCTTCAACACGAGCTCATTGAGATACCAGGCGCTGAGTAGCGCTGCCGCAGGCAGGGGCTTGAGTGCCTCGTCACCCTCGCGAGCACCGGCTGCCTCCACCTGCGTCAATTGACCCGCATCGCCGCTGCCGCTCCACGAGGCGAGCAACAGCCGGAACGGCTGCAGCAACGAGGCGGAGCGGGACTTCGGTCCGCGCACGCCGCGCGCGAACAGCGTCAGACGCCCGTGATCGCGTGTGAACACATCGAGCATACGGCTCGTGTCGCGCCACGGACGATGATGCAGCACGTACAGCGGCGCGAGATCAACCCGACGACCACCCTTGCCCATGATCGCCCGTTACTCGAGTCCGAGCGTGCGCAGCGCCTGAGCGTTATCGGCCCAGTTCTCGCGCACCTTTACCCAAAGCTCGAGATGGCATCGACGGCCGAGCAGCGCGATGATTTCGCGACGCGAGGTACTGCCCACACGCTTCAAGCGCGCACCGCCCGCCCCGATGACGATGGGTTTTTGACCCTCACGATCCACCCAGATCACAGCGTGGATCACGTCGCGCTTGCTGCCTTGATCGACCTCGCGCTCCATGCGTTCAATCTCGACGGCGATGCCATACGGCACTTCCTGGTTGAGCTCAAGAGTCAGTTTTTCGCGAATGATTTCCGTGATGCGAAAACGCGGATCGCGATCGGTACGATCCGATTCGTCGAAGAGCTGAGGCGACTGCGGCAACTCGCGCCCGATCACTGACACGAGCTCTTCGAGATTTTCTTGACGCGCGGCCGACACCGGTACAATGGCGCGGAACGGGTGACACTCGGCGAGCTGCTGGATGAACGGCAGCAGACTCTCGCGGGGTCGCGCCAAATCCGCCTTGCTCACCACCGCGATGGCCGGACGACCGCTGTCGCGAATACGCTGCATCACCGCTTCGTCTTCTTCGGTCCAACGCAGACCCTCGATGACGAAGACGACGAGATCAGCATCCACCAACGCCGAGGCGGCCGTACGATTCATTGCGCGATTGAGTGCGCGCTTGCCCCCGGCGTGCAAACCCGGCGTATCGACGAAGGCGATCTGCAGCCCCGGTCGATTCACGAGTCCTACGATACGGTGACGCGTAGTCTGTGGCCGCGGCGTGACGATCGAGAGCTTCTCGCCCACGAGCGCGTTGAGCAGCGTCGACTTGCCGACGTTCGGGCGCCCAACGAGCGCGGCGAAGCCCGCTTTGAAGTCTGGGTGGGGCGTCTCGTCCGTCATGTGCTGACCTCGATTGTCTCGAGGATACGTTGCGCGGCCTCCTGTTCGGCCTTACGTCGGCTCGACCCCTCGCCGTGCGTCGACACCGCGAGCGCTGCGACGTCGCAACGCACCGTGAAGTGCTGCGCATGCGGCTCACCCTCGACGTGTTCGACGACGTAGGCAGGCAATCCATGTCCGCGCGATTGCAACCACTCTTGCAGCCGGGTCTTCGGATCTTTGAGCGCGGAGGCCTGAGGTAAGGCCTCGACGAGCGGCATCCACAACCGATGGACGAGCGTGCGAGCGACGTCGAAGCCACCATCGAGATACACCGCTCCGATCGTCGCTTCGAACGCATCGGCAAGTATCGACTGCCGACGGAAGCCCCCGGTCTTGAGCTCGCCCGAGCCGAGCTTGAGCTCCTCGCCGAGACCCATCTGATGTGCAAGACCCGCCAGCGGATCAGCACTCACGAGGCTCGCCCGCAGACGACTGAGATCGCCTTCATCGGCCTCGGGGAAACGCGTGAAAAGCAACTCCGTCACCAGCATGTTGAGCACGGAGTCGCCCAAGAATTCGAGTCGCTCATTGTTGCGACCTGAGGCACTGCGATGCGTGAGCGCAGCCGTGAAGAGCGAAAGATCTTTCGCCTCATAGCCCAAAGATTGCTGTAACCAGCGCGACGGCCAGTCGGGACGCTGTGCGCTCACTCGATTCTCGTGAAGAGTCGGGACCAGTTGGGGCCGCCGCTGCGCTGCAGATCCCAGTTGAACCAGATCGCACTCGCCCGACCGACGAGCAACGACTCATCGACAAAGCCCCAGACGCGACCATCCGAGCTGTTGTCGCGATTGTCACCGACCATGAGGTATTGCCCTTCGGGCACTTTCATCACGCGATCGCCGAGATCGGGGTTGATGCCGGCGGTGGACTCGTTACAGATATACCCCTGCGGAATACTACGATTACACGAGGACAGCGGCGGCACCGCGAGCATGTCGGAGCTCAGGCAATGCAGCACGCCATGACGACGACCGTCGAGCGCCTCTTCGGCGATGCGCATATTTTGATAGCACCCGTCCTCGTATCGCCCCTGCTGGACGAGCGGTACCGGCGTGCCATTGATGATGAGCTGATCGTTACGCACCTCGACGAGATCGCCAGGAAGCCCGACCACGCGCTTGACGTAGTTGACTGCAGGATCTATCGGAAATCTAAATACGGCCAGATCCCCGCGCTCGGGGGTGCCGATCTCGATCACCTTGCGATGCACCACCGGCAGACGCACACCGTAAGCGTACTTATTGACCAGGATGAAATCGCCATCGAGCAAGGTCGGCATCATCGAGTCCGACGGAATACGGTAAGGCTCATAGAAAAACGAACGCAGTACGAGCAGCACGGCCATCACCGGGAAAAAACTGCGTGCATAGTCCACGGTTCCCGGCAGTTGCAGTGACGCGATCTCCCGACCAGCCGCTCGAGCCGCCGCCTGGCGACGCGGCGCGAGCACCCAATGATCGACCGCCCAGGCCATACCCGAGGCCACGGTGATGACGATCAATACGAGGCTGAAATCGGCACGCTGCGCCGACATCAACTGGAAGAACCAGGCGATCACCACGATCGGCAACGCACCATAGAGCACGCGTATGACGAGCGGATCCGGCGTGGGCTGCCCGTCTTTGAGCACGAGTTGCCGGCTCGGGCGGACGAACCAGTCGTCGATCACGCAAAGGATGGCGATAGGCACCGCGAGTAGCGCCAACGTCGAAATCAGCAGTTCGAGCATGTGATTACCTCCGGCCGACCTTGAGCACCGCCAGGAAGGCTTCCTGCGGGATTTCCACCGAACCGACCTGCTTCATGCGCTTCTTGCCCTCTTTCTGTTTCTCGAGCAGCTTGCGCTTACGGCTGATGTCGCCGCCATAGCACTTGGCGAGCACGTTCTTGCGCAGGGCCTTGACGGTGGCGCGAGCGATGACATGAGTGCCGATCGCCGCCTGCACGGCGACCTCGAACATCTGCCTCGGGATCAGTTCCTGCATCTTGTCGACGAGCTCGCGGCCACGCTGATACGCGTTTTCTCGGTGAACGATGATCGAGAGCGCATCGACCTTGTCGCCGTTGATGAGGATGTCGAGCTTAGAGAGCGGCGCAGACTGGAAGTGACTGAACTCGTAATCGAACGAGGCATAACCGCGGCTCGCCGACTTCAGTCGATCGAAGAAGTCGAGCACGACTTCGGCGAGCGGCAGTTCGTATTGCAGCGAGACTTGGTTGGCGAGGTACTGCATTTTCTTTTGCGTACCGCGTTTTTCGGTGCACAACTGCAGCACGCCACCAACGTAATCGGGCGGTACCAAAATATTGGCGATGATGATCGGCTCGCGAACGTCGGACACTTTGTTGGCGGGAGGCAGCTTCGCCGGGTTGTCGATGTATTCGTTGGTCCCGTCGGTCAGCCCCACCTCGTAGACCACGGTCGGCGCGCTCGTGATGAGGTCGAGATCATATTCGCGCTCCAGACGCTCCTGCACGATGTCCATGTGCAGCAAGCCCAAGAATCCGACTCGGAAACCGAAACCGAGCGCGCCGGACACCTCGGGCTCGTAATGCAGCGCCGAGTCGTTGAGGCGAAGCTTAGCAAGCGCATCGCGAAACGCCTCGTAGTCGTCGGCATTCACAGGGAAAAGCCCCGCGAAGACGCGCGGCTGCACCTGCTTGAACCCCGGCAGCTGCGTCACACACGGCTTGTTCTCAAGGGTGATGGTATCGCCCACGGGCGCGCCATCGATTTCCTTGATACCCGCGATGACGAAACCCACCTCACCCGCGGAGAGCTGCGGTGCCGCCATGGACTTCGGCGTGAAGCGGCCGAGCTTGTCGACGAGCCACGCGCGACCCGTCGACATGACGCGTATCTTATCTCCGGCTCGCAGCGCGCCATTGACCACGCGCACCAACGAAACGACACCTACGTAGTTGTCGAACCACGAATCGATGATGAGCGCCTGCAGCGGAGCCTCAGGATCCCCCTTCGGCGCCGGGATATGCGCAATGATCGCCTCGAGGAGTTCCGGCACGTTCTCGCCCGTCTTCGCCGAGACGCGTACGGCATCTTGGGCGTCGATGCCGATGATTTCTTCGATCTCTCGGATCACCTTCGGCGGGTCGGCCGACGGCAGGTCGATTTTATTGATGACTGGCAACACCTCGAGCCCCTGCTCGATCGCGGTATAACAGTTGGCCACGCTCTGCGCCTCGACGCCCTGCGAGGCATCGACCACGAGCAAGGCCCCGTCGCAGGCGGCCAGAGAACGCGAGACTTCGTAGGAGAAGTCGACGTGCCCCGGGGTGTCGATGAGGTTGAGTTGATAACGCTGACCATCGGCCGCGTTGTAATAGAGCGTGACACTTTGCGCCTTGATCGTGATGCCGCGCTCGCGCTCGAGCGCCATCGAATCGAGCACCTGATTCTGCATCTCGCGGGCTTGCAAGCCCCCGCACAGCTGGATGAGGCGGTCGGCCAAGGTCGACTTGCCGTGGTCGACGTGGGCGATGATCGAGAAATTGCGAATGTTCTGCATCGGTTCCGAGGTGATCTCCCGGGACGACCCCGGGACGTTCGAAGGCGGCGAATTATACCGACTGGCGACCGTCGCGTTCGACGAGTTGATCCCCGATCAGCGCGCCTTCAAAAGGCGCTCGATTTCGCCGGGATCGAGGTGAATGATCGCCACCGGCACCCCGTCCCACAACAACACGGGGATCTTGTGACCATACCGGCGTAAAAGCTCAGGGTCGGAGTCGATGTCGAGCGTCTCGACCGGCGGCAGAGGCAGCGTCGTCGAGAGGCGAACGAGGTCTTCGGCGAACTCCTCGCAGAGTCCACAGCCCTCGCGAGTCAGTAGAGTGAGTTTGCCGGGCGGGACATGACCGCCAGTCACGGGCTCGAAGGCTCCGCGGGGCGCTGTGGCTCAGCGGGGCTCTGCGGCTTGCCAGGCTCATCGGGGCTGAGCTCCGAGGCGATGAGCTTCGCGGTTTGCACGGGCACCTCGCCGACCACCACCACATGATGACCGTGGACGAACGTCGAATACGCCGTCGAGGCGCCGATCTGCCGCTCGATCGCGATTTCTTTGGCCGACTTCGGTGGCAGTCGAGCGCCGATGAATACGGACACCGAGGCAAGCCCATCGGAGAGTACGAGGTGCGACACGGGCTCTTCCGCGCCCGGCAATGTATGCCGAGCACGCTGCGTCAGTCGGAAACCGCGTAGTGCCGTCCGCAGATTCCAGATCGACGCACTGTCGCTGACGGTGCGCAAGCGCACGCCCCGATCACTCTCGATACGCCGAAAGCCCTCCGTCGACACCCCCGGCGTGAACGTCGAATCGGGAATATCCCGCGAGACTTGCAGGCTCGCAAACGTGATGCGCTCGAGCACCTGGCCGCGACGATCGTAGAGTTCGGATTTGAGCGGCAGTCTCGTGCGCGCGTCGATCCAAACCCGGAAACCGTAGCGGTAGGGATCGAGGGGCACGAGGGTCACCAATCGAGCGTCACGTCCGTTGGAACGCGCTCGCTGGATGGGCTCAAGTCGATAGAACCGCGCTGTACGGTCGTCGAATCGCGGAAAACTCGGCAACAACCCCCCAATGCGCGGGCGACGCTCGATCAGGATCGTGCGCTGGTCGGGTAGGATGTAGGAGAGCTCATCGCCGAGACGAATGAACTCTCGGCCCGACCCGTCGAGCGCACACAAACGCTCGGCGACCTCACCTTGGCGGATCCGGTGGTGGATGCAGAGTGACTCTGAAACGCCGCCCCGCTCGTAAAAAAAAGTGCCCTCGTAGCTTTTTTCGGCGAGCGCTCGATTCATGCTTTCGAGCCACTCGCGGGCGTCGTCGGCCAAGGCAGCGGCTGGCGTGACCCATGCGATGACGAGGACCGCGCGCCACAGCGGCGCGAGCCGATTCCGTCGCGCCGTCATCACCGAGGCGCCTCGGACATCGGCACCACGGCGACGGCCTGCTGAGGCGTCGCGATCACCGCAGAAATCACCGAATGACGCATCATCGGGGCGGACACCGCGCTATGCGCACCCACATAGCTCGCAAGCTCAAACGCTGGAGCTGCAGAACCCACTCCACCCTCTCGCAGCGGCGGCGTCACATAGCTCTCAGGCTCGACGTTCGAGGACCCCGCAGGCGTCGTCCGGGCGGCATCGGGAGCCGGTAGAACGGCTTTCGGCATGGCCGACGCCCCGACGATCGTGCGGTTTTGCGGCGCCGACGGAATCACGATTTCATTGACGGTGCTGGCCGTCGCGGTCTCGGCCTTGTCAGAGAACGTGTTCATCGAGCCGCCACCCAACCAGAACATGCCGAGCACACCAAGCACCGCAATCGAGGCGGCGAGGCCTGCACTGCCGAGCGGCACCGCCCAACGCGACCAGGCGCTCGCTCCCTGTGCGGCGCGACCCGAGGCGCTCCTGTCGGTCGCCTCGCGACCCGAAATCGCGGCTGCCACCCTCGGCGCCAGCCGATGTCCGGCCAGCTGCTCGCTACGCATCGCTGCGCCGATCAGCGCGAAATTTTCCCAACTTCGCCGCAAGTTCTCGTCGCGAGACAACCGTCTGGCGACAAGCTCGCACTCGGCCTGCGGCAACTCGCCGTCGTACATGGCCGATAGCTGGCTTTCCCATTCCTCGATCTCTTTGCTGCTCATCCGATCACCTCACCCCGTCCAAGCCCGCCGTCGAACACTTCGCGCAAACGGGCGTCTATTGCCTCGCGAGCGCGGAAGATCCTGGAGCGCACGGTGCCCACCGGGCACTCCATGGCAGCCGCAATCTCTTCGTAAGACAGTCCTTCGAGTTCGCGCAACTGGATCGCCGTGCGCAGATCTTCGGGAAGCGCATCAATCGCAGACGTCACGATGGAGCGGATCTCCTCGGTGAGCGCGAGCGCTTCGGGTGTGGCGGTGTCTTTCAAGTTGGCCACCACGTCGTAGTGGTCGTCGTCCGACCGATCGACTTCATACTGGATGGGGCTTCGGCCGCGCGAGGCGAGGACGTTCTTCGCCGTGTTGATGGCGATGCGATAGAGCCAGGTGTAGAAGGCGCTGTCACCGCGAAAACTCGGTAAGGCTCGGTAGGCTTTGATGAAGGCTTCCTGGGCAATGTCCTCTGCCTCGGCAGGGTCTCGTACGTAACGCGAAACCAGCTTCACGACCTTGTGTTGGTAACGACAGACTAAGGCGTCGAAGGCCCCGGAATCCCCGCGTTGGGCAAGTTGCACCAGGCTGAGATCGCTTTGCTCGGTGCTCATGACCGGTGCATCACAGGCTGTTGCAGGGGCCACGAGCATTGCGTCCGATCAGACCGGAGCCATGCATAAAAGTTCGCAAGAGACCCATACGACTCAGTGTACCCCCTTGGCAGATAGGAGGGTTACCCCTCTCGGATGCGCTCGATCACGCTCCGAATGTCGGCCTCGAGGTGAGGTTCGCCCGCAAGTAGGTAGCGAGCGAGCTCGGGGTCCTGCAGGTTGAGCAGCGCCTCGAAGGCGCCGATGGCAGCGGCGTCTGCCGTCGGCCCGTGACGAGCCAGCCAGCGCTCGAGCAGCACGTCGAGTTCCTTCATGCCCCGCCGACAACGCCAGCGCAGCTGACCAATCTCGCTCAAGCGTGCTCGCGCTCGGCCATCATGAGTTTGATCTCGGCGATGGCCTTAGCCGGGTTGAGGTCTTTGGGGCAGGCCTCGGTGCAGTTCATGATGGTGTGGCAGCGATAGAGCCGGAACGGATCTTCCAGCGCATCGAGTCGCTCGCCCGTGGCATCGTCGCGACTGTCGATGATCCAGCGGTAAGCCGCGAGCAACGCAGCCGGGCCGAGATAGCGATCGCCATTCCACCAGTAGCTCGGGCACGAGGTCGAGCAGCAGGCACAAAGAATACAGGCGGACGGCCGGTCGATCTTTTCTTGTTCCTCGGGCGCCTGCAGTCGCTCGCGATCGGGTGGCGCCGGCGTACGCGACTGCAGCCAGGGCTTCACGGAGGCGTATTGGGCATAGAACTGCGTGAGATCGGGCACGAGATCCTTGACCACCGGCATGTGGGGTAACGGGTAGATCTTGACCTCCCCCTTCACGTCACCACAGCTCTTGGTACAGGCGAGCGTGTTCGTGCCGTCGATGTTCATCGCGCAACTGCCGCAGATGCCCTCACGACAGGAGCGTCGGAAGGTCAGCGACGGATCGATCTCGTTTTTGATCTTGATGAGCGCATCGAGGACCATCGGACCACAGCTGTCCATGTCGACCTCGAAGGTGTCGACGCGCGGGTTATCGCCCGCGCTGGGATCGTAGCGATAGACCTTGAACGTACGGACATTGGTCGCACCGGCAGGCGCCTTATGCACCTTTCCGTTACGTTTGATGCGCGAGTTCTCGGGCAGTCGAAGCTGGGCCATGGTCGTAGGATCCTAAGGTGATCAGTAAGTGCGAGCCTTGGGCGGAATCGGCTCGACGTCGCGGGTCAAAGTATTGAGATGTACCGGGCGGTAATCGATTTGGGTGTGACCCTTGTCATCGACCCAGCACAGCGTGTGCTTCATCCAGTGGGCGTCGTCGCGATCTTTGAAGTCTTCGCGCGCGTGGGCGCCGCGGCTTTCCTTGCGGTTCTCCGCCGAACGGACCGTCGCCATCGCCTGACCGAGCAGGTTGTCGAGCTCGAGCGTTTCGATGAGATCGGTATTCCAGATGAGACCCCGGTCGCTCGTGCGCACATCGGCGAACGAGTCGAAGGTCTTCTGCAACTTCTCGCAGCCCTCTTGCAGCGAACTGCCCGTGCGGAACACCGCGGCATCGGACTGCATGATCTTTTGCATCTCGAGACGCACTTGCGCAGTCGGACGACTGCCGTTCGCGTTCAAGAAACGATCGAGGCGCGACAGCGCGAGATCGCCCGAGTCCTTCGGGAGCGGCTTGTGCGACTGGCCCGGCTTGACGATCGAGGCGGCGTGACGCCCCGCTTCGCGACCGAACACGACGAGATCAAGCAGCGAGTTCGAGCCGAGACGATTGGCGCCGTGCACCGACACGCAGGCTGCCTCGCCCACCGCCATGAGACCCGGCACCACGGTGTCGGCGTTGCCATTTTTCATGGTGACGACCTCGCCGTGGTAATTGCAGGGAATTCCGCCCATGTTGTAGTGCACGGTCGGCAATACGGGAATCGGTTCTTTGTTGACGTCGACGCCCGCGAAGATGCGCGCCGTCTCGGCGATGCCCGGAAGACGCTGCTTGATGACGTCCGGCCCGAGATGCTCGAGGTGCAGATGGATGTGATCGGAGTCTTTACCGACGCCGCGACCCTCGCGGATCTCGATCGTCATCGAGCGCGACACGACGTCACGCGAGGCGAGGTCCTTGGCGTTCGGCGCATAGCGCTCCATGAAACGCTCGCCGCGCGAGTTGGTGAGATAACCGCCCTCACCGCGCGATCCCTCAGTGATGAGGCAGCCCGCACCGTAAATACCGGTCGGATGGAACTGCACGAACTCCATGTCTTGCAGCGGCAGCCCGGCACGCAGCGCCATGCCACCGCCATCACCGGTGCAGGTGTGCGCCGACGTGCACGAGAAGTACGCGCGGCCGTAGCCACCGGTCGCCAGAATGACGAGGTGGGCGCGGAAGCGATGCAGCGTGCCCTCGGCGAGATTGAGCGCGATCACACCGCGGCACTCACCGTTTTCCATGATGAGATCGATGGCAAAATATTCGATGAAGAACTCCGCTTCGTTCTTGATCGACTGCTGATAGAGCGTGTGCAACATGGCATGGCCCGTGCGGTCGGCCGCCGCACAGGTGCGCTGTGCGATGCCCTTGCCGTATTGCGTCGTCATACCACCAAAAGGTCGCTGATAGATGCGTCCATCGGGCGTGCGCGAGAACGGCACACCGTAGTGCTCGAGCTCAATGACGGCAGCCGGCGCCTCTTTGCACATGAACTCGATCGCATCCTGATCGCCGAGCCAGTCGGAACCTTTGATGGTGTCGTAGAAGTGATAGCGCCAGTCGTCCTCGCCCATGTTGCCGAGCGCGGCCGAGATGCCGCCTTGGGCCGCCACCGTGTGACTGCGCGTCGGGAATACTTTGGAGAGGCAGGCCGTCGACAGCCCCGCCTCGGCGAGTCCCAGCGTCGCGCGCAAACCCGCGCCGCCGGCGCCGACGACAACGACGTCGTAGGTGTGATCAATGAACGTGTACGAAGCCATCTCGGATCATCCCGCAGAAAAAGTGGTGAACGCGATGCGCAACACGGCATAGCTGCCGGCTACCACAACGACGATATGGAGGAACGTGCTGGCGAGCAGTGCCGAGACCTTCGCAGCCTTGTTAGGGATGTAGTCTTCGATCACCACCTGCACCCCGAGCGAAGAGTGCCACGCGACCGCGCCGATGAAGAGCAGCAACCACACGGGGGTAAACCCAGAGGCGACCCAAGCACGCACTTCGTCGTAATTGGCGGTCGGCAGATGCACGACCTGATACGCGAACCACAACGTCAGAGGAATGAGCGCGATCGAGGTCACGCGCTGCATCCACCAATGACTGACGCCCTGCTTCGCCGACCCGCGGCCGAGTACCTTACCGAGCGGACTGCGCAGGCTCATCGCGGTACCCCTGCGAAAAACGCCGCGTAGATGAAGGCGCCTGCGAGCAGCAAGGTCGCAACGACGACGATCGCTGCGCTATGACGTGCTTCATGTTTTTCGAGACCGCGTCCGAGATCCCAGTTGAGATGTCGCAGCCCGTTGAACAAGTGGTAGCTGAAAGCGACCAACCATCCGGCGAGCAAAAGTTGACCGAAGGCGCCGCCAAGTATCGCGACGGCGATGGCGTAGGCCTCGGGACCGCTTGCTGCGGCGATCAACCACCCCGCGAGTGCGAGCAGACCGACGGAGAGGACGACACCCGTCGCGCGATGCACGATCGAGGTCGCCATGGTGTACGCAAATTTGTACACGCCGATATGGGGAGACAGGGGACGTTGGCGCATCGGTGAAGGGTTCCCGTGTGATCAAAAATCGATGCAGCGGCCGTTCTTCTCCCAATCGCCGAAGCGAGTGGGCTCGGGTCCTTTCGGTCCGCCGATCTCGGCGACTCCCACGGACTCACCCGACCCCGCAGGCGGGCTGTCTGAACCGGAGATTTTGGGCAAGGGTCGGGCCGCGGACGCGGGCCGATCCATCCCCTGAAGATCGTTCTGCATCGAGGCCGAATGATGCCAGAATAGTTGCATCAAGACCACAGGCAAGACCCCGAACTTGATGCACAATTCCCCCTCCAACCGCCGGTCTTTCACAGGTTTTTTAACAGCCCCCGTGGACCACACCCCCGCCCGACCCATCGCCCTCGCCCATCTCGGTGTCATCGCCGTGCGCGGCGTCGAGGCTCGAAAATTCTTGAACGGCCAGCTCTCTCAGGATGTGCTCGGCCTCCCGGCCGATCGCGTTGAGCTCGCGGGTCTGCACAACCCACAAGGCCGCATGGTCGCGCTGCTGCGTCTCGTGCCCTTGGGTGCCAATGATCTGCTCTGCATACTGCCTCGCACCGCACTCACCGATACGCTCGCCACGCTGCGCAAATTTCTCCTTCGTACCAAAGCCACGCTCACCGATGAGTCGGCGAGCTGGATCATCGAAGGGCTTGCCGACGACGCGATCTTGCCCGCCGCGGTGGGGAGCGCGCGAATCGACGGCACCGAGATCTCGTGGCGTCACGCAGTCGATGGTCGGGTGATGCGACTGCGACCGGCGTCCTCAGAGATTGATGCGAGCGGCATCAACACAACTGACGCGAGCGATCACTCCTCGGCGCAGGAGAAGGCGATCGCCGACTGGCAATTCGCCGACATCGCGGCCGGTCTGCCCGAGATCACCGACTCGACGCGCGGGGAATTCGTCGCACAAATGCTGAACCTCGATGTCCTCGGCGGCATTTCGTTTACGAAAGGCTGCTACACCGGACAGGAAGTCATCGCGCGCGCCCATTATCGAGGCCGCGTCAAGCGACGCGCTCAACGATTTCGCATCACCGCGATGCAGCACGTCAGCCCATTGCAACCCGGACAAAAAGTGAAGTTGATCGATGGCGGTTCAGCGCGTACCGCGCAAATCCTGAACGTCGCTCAAGGATCTCAGGGAATCGAATGTCTCGCGGTCACGGGCTTCGGCTCAGCAACGTCCGAGTCCGTCGATAGCCCGAACGACATCCCGACACTCACGGCGGTCGCCCTGCCGATGAGCTACGCCCTACCTGAGTAAGCGCGTTACTCCGGCCGCATCTGCGGGAAGAGCAGCACGTCGCGGATCGACGCCGAGTCCGTCAAGAACATCACGAGCCGATCGATGCCGACGCCGAGTCCCGCCGTCGGGGGCATGCCGTACTCGAGTGCACGAACATAGTCGGCATCGTAAAACATGGCCTCGTCGTCGCCCGATTCCTTGCGCGCCACCTGCGCCTGAAAGCGCGCCGCCTGATCCTCCGCATCGTTGAGCTCGGAGAATCCGTTGGCGAGCTCGCGCCCACCCACGAAGAACTCGAAGCGATCAGTGAGGAAAGGATCTGCATCGTTGGCACGCGAGAGCGGCGACACCTCAGCCGGATAGGCATAGACGAAGGTCGGATCTTGCAGCGTGTGCTCGCCGGTCTTTTCGAAGATTTCGATTTGCAGCTTGCCCGCGCCATCGCCCGGCTTCCAGGCGATACCCAGCTTTTCGCAGGCGGCGCGCAGGTAGGCGACATCGCGCAACTTCCCGCGCTCGAGGCTCGGGTTCTCCCGCAGGATGATGTCCTCGACCGAGATACGCGCGAAGGGCTTCGAGAGATCATAGCGACGCCCTTGCGAATCGAACTCGAGCGCCCCCACCACCGCTTCGGCTGCACCGCGCATCATCCGCTCCACGAGATCCATGAGATCGTGGTAGTCGGCGTACGCCTGATACAGCTCAAGCATCGTGAACTCGGGGTTGTGTCGTGTCGACAGCCCTTCGTTGCGGAAGTTGCGATTGATTTCATAGACGCGCTCGAAGCCACCCACGACGAGTCGCTTGAGATAGAGCTCGGGCGCGATGCGCAGATACATATCGATGTCGAGCGCATTGTGGTGCGTGACGAACGGTCGCGCCGTCGCGCCGCCTGGAATGGGCTGCATCATCGGCGTTTCCACTTCCATGAAGCCGAGCGTGTCGAGCATGTCGCGCAGATAACGCACGAGTCGCGTGCGCTTACGGAACACCCCCCGACTCTCCTCGTTCATGATGAGATCGACGTAGCGCTGGCGATAACGCGCTTCCGTGTCGGCAAGGCCGTGCCACTTGTCAGGCAGCGGCCGCAGCGACTTCACGAGCAGACGCAGTGACTCGACCCGCACCGAGAGCTCACCGGTCTTCGTTCGAAAGAGCGTGCCCTCGGCACCCAGGATGTCGCCGATATCCCAACCCTTGAACGCCTCGTAATGTTCTCCGAGCGAATCGCGCTGCAGGAAAAGCTGAATCTGCCCCGAAGAGTCTTGGATCTTCACGAAGCTCGCCTTGCCCATGATGCGACGGAGCATCATGCGGCCCGCGACGTGCACCCGAATCGCCTGCGCCTCGAGCGCGGCGCCATCCATTTCACCAAAGCCGAGATGCAACTCGGAGGCGAGCGAGTCGCGTCGGTAATCATTGGGGAAAGCCGGCGTGCCGGCCGCGCGTAGCGCCGACAGTTTATGGCGACGCTCTGCAATGAGTTTGTTCTCGTCTTCCGGGGGTGCTGTCGCACCGTCAGGGGCTTGCGTGTCGCTCATCGTCAGGATGCTCCGCGCTACAGGCCCGCCTTCAGCGAGGCCTCGAGAAATTGATCGAGATCACCGTCGAGCACGGCCGTGGTGTTACCCACCTCGACATCCGTGCGTAAATCTTTGATGCGGGACTGGTCGAGCACATATGAGCGGATCTGGTGACCCCAGCTCACATCCGACTTCGAGTCCTCGAGCACCTTGGCCGCAGCATTGCGCTTGTTGACCTCGAGCTCGTAGAGCTTGGCCTTCAGTATCTTCATAGCCGTCGCCCGGTTCTTGTGCTGACTGCGTTCGTTTTGACAGGCTACGACAATCCCTGAGGGCATATGACGGATACGCACCGCCGACTCGGTCTTGTTGACGTGCTGCCCGCCCGCGCCGCTCGAGCGATAGACGTCCATCTCGAGATCAGCCGGGTTGATGTCGATATTGATGTCATCGTCGATTTCGGGCGAGACGAACACCGAGGCAAACGAAGTGTGACGCCGATTACCCGAGTCGAACGGTGACTTGCGCACGAGGCGATGCACACCCGTCTCGGTGCGCAACCAACCATAGGCATGGTCACCCTTGAACTCGATGGTGGCGCTTTTGATGCCCGCCACTTCACCCGCACTCGAGTCGATGACTTCGGCACTGAAGCCGCGCGTGGCGGCCCACTTGAGGTACATGCGCATGATCATCTGCGCCCAGTCTTGCGCCTCGGTACCGCCGGCGCCGGCTTGGATATCGAGATAGGCGTTGTGCGAGTCCATCTCACCGCGGAACATGCGCTTAAGCTCGAGCTTGCGCACCTTAGACTCGGCTGAGGGCAGATCGCGCTCGACTTCGCGCGCCGTCGACTCATCATCTTCGGCTTCGGCGAGTTCGAGCAATTCGATGGAGTCGCGAACGGAATTCGTCGCCGCGTCGATCTGTTCGATTTCGGAGGCGAGCTTGGATCGCTCTCTTCCAAGTTCCTGGGCTTTTTCCGGCTTCTGCCAGACCGCCGGATCTTCGAGTTCGCGGCTGACCTCTTCGAGCCGCTCTTTCTTCAGATCGTACTCAAAGAAACCCCCTTAAGGAGCTGACGCGCTCCTGGAGGTCTGAAAGAGATCGCTTGATGAGTCCGAGTTCGATCATGGACCGTTATTCTAGCAGATGGTCGACCAGCAACTGCAGGCGTCGCTCACCGTTCCACTCGTTCACATCGAGCCGATAGACGAGATGCACGTTCTGCGGCAACACCACCGTACCGCCGGCGCCACGCAGCGCGGGTCGACCTTGCAAGAGGTTGAAGGCGATGGCGTCGAACCGACGCCCAGAGCCCTCGAGCTCCACCCACATTTTCACGTGCGTCTCACCGACGATCCGCGAGCCTTGAACGCGGAAGCGCTGATCAAATGCCGGCTCCGGAAAGGCCTGGCCCCAGGGCCCACCCTCACGCAAGGCTTCGGCGGTGGTGAGCGAAATCTCCTCCGCCCCAAGCTCCCCATCGGTCTCGATGCGATCGGCGAGCGATCCGCCCTGCTGCCAACGCGCGACCTCGGCATCGAACTCTCGTGCAAAGAGATCGAGCTCGCGACGCTCGAGCGTGAGCCCGGCGGCCATCGCATGACCCCCAAACTTCGGTAACAGCCCCGGACGTCGCGTCGAAATAGCTTCGAGCACATCGCGCGCATGAACGCCCGTGACCGAGCGCACCGAGCCTCGCAACTGGCCGTCGCCCGCATCAGCAAACGCAATCACCGGTCGTCGCAACCGATCTTTGATACGACCCGCCACAATGCCCACCACACCCTGATGCCAACTCGGATCGTAGAGACAGAGCCCGTGACGCGCGTTGCTCGCACCGCCCTCAACCCCGACGCCGCGCCGCGCGAGGGCCTCCGGATCTTCGAGATGTCGCACCGCGGCCATGGCTTGTTCCTGCATGGTCGCCTCGATGGTCCGCCGCTCTTTGTTGAGCGTCTCGAGGCGAGCCGCGAGTGCACGCGCTTCGGTCATCGAGTCGGTGAGCAGACAGCGGATACCGAGACTCATGTCATCGAGTCGACCGGCGGCATTGAGCCTCGGCCCGGCGACGAAGCCGAGATCGGTGGCGATCACGTTTGCGAGCGTCTTGTTGCCCACCTCGAGCAAGGCGCGTAGGCCCGCCGTGCATCGACCGGCGCGAATGCGCGCGAGCCCCTGAGACACGAGGATGCGGTTGTTGTCATCGAGCGGCACGATGTCGGCGACCGTACCGAGCGCCACGAGATCGAGCCAAGTTGCCGGCGAGGCCAGCGTCGCATCGGCGAGCGCACGATGGAGCGCCGCCATCACGTAGAACGCCACACCCACCCCCGCGAGGGCGCGCGATCCGAATTGCGCATCGGGGAGATTGGGATTGACGATGACGTTGGCAGCGGGCAGCTCTGCGCCTGCGAGGTGATGATCGGTGACGAGCACGTCGATACCGAACTGCCGCGCTGCCGCGACGCCAGGTAGACTCGAAATACCGTTATCGACCGTGATGATGAGCGCAGGATTTTGTTGAGCTGCGAGCGCCACAATCTCCGGCGTCAGGCCGTATCCGAACTCGAAACGATTCGGCACCAGAAAATCGACGTCGACAAAACCCCAGGCGCGCAGACAACGCACGATGAGCGCCGAGCTCGTCGCACCGTCGGCATCGAAATCGCCAATGACCAAAATTCTTCGGCCGCTGCGTCGATGTGTCACCAATAGCTCGACGGCAGCATCGATCCCCTCGAGCGTCCTGACAGGCAGCAAACGATCGAGTCCGGCTCGCAACCTCGACGGATCATCGATGCCCCGGGCCGCGTAGGCACGCGCCAGCACCGGATTGAGCGAGCTCAAACGCCGAGCGACGCCCTCATCGACGGTACGGCGAGTGATCTTGAGCGTCATGCACCACCATCTGCGACGGCGGTGAACACCGTTCGGTGCGGTCGCCACACTCGATAGCGATCACCCGGATCCACCGACGTCCATCGATCATTGGCTGCGACCGTGAAGCGACCGAGTCGGCCCTCCCGCAACGCGCGCACAGCCGGCGCGACCCACGCCTGATCAAAATAATCGGCAGCTACGCCCAACGTCGGTGCGATCACGAGCAGCGACTCACCAACACTCTCGAGGCTTGCATCACCGAAGATTTCATTGATGGACTCCGGCAACGGCGACACCGGCACACTCGAGAGACGGCCGAGCGCCTGCGCCCAAACATCGTCGGTCACGATGCGTGACCAGCGCGAGGCGCCGCGCGTCGGACTCAATGGGTCGCGGGGCGGCTGTCCCCCGCCCCACAGCCACAAACTGCTGATGCCAGGCTCTCCACGCACTTCGCGCCGACGGTTGAGCGGCATAGCGTGCAGCCACATTTCGATTTCGCTCGCCAGTGCGCGTAACTCCGCACTACCCGCGCCGCTCGGCAGATGGGTCTCGAGCGACTCGCCGATGAGGCGCGCAGGCTCTACGGTGAGCGCACCCACCGCCGCCACGCCGCGCAACACGAAGCCCGCAGCGCCCGCCGGATAAAGCGCGAGGCCCTCCTCGCCGAAGGTCGTCGCAAACGCCGCCGACAGTTCGTTCGCCTCGTCCTCGGAAAGACGCAAGACACCGTTCGCCGGAAAGTGCACCGTCTTGAGTCCCGCCATCAGATGTACGGGTGTCGCGATCCAGACATCGACCCTGTCGCCGTGGCCATCGCGCCCGTCGTCGAGCCGCAACGCCGCATCGATCACACTCGCCTCGTCGATGAGCGCGAGATCATCTCGCCCCACGCCTCGAGCGACCGTCCCGCGCCAACCCCCGCGCATCAAATGCGGCGCAGCAAAACGCAGCGAGGTCAGCGACGCACCGGCCGATGAGGTCGGAGCCGCTCCACGCAGGAAAAGATCAGGGAGGACGAGCACGAGTTCGCGCACATCGCGTATGTTATCGGAGCATGAGACTCACCGTGACGCCGACTGGCCCCGCCCTGCTCATCCGCAGTTACGCGGAGGGTAGCCTCCGCGTCGGCGACGCCACCTGGAAAAGCCCCGTGCTGCTCGCCAGCAGCGGATTACAGCGCGCACTGCGACCCCAATCCCCCGCCGAACTCGAGGAGCGCGACCTCGAACCCGTCTTCACGGAGAAACCCGAGCTCGTCGTGATCGGCTGGGCCGTCGGCCAAACCTTCCTACCCGCCGCACAACGGCGCTGGTTCCTCGAGCGCCAGATCGGACTCGAAATCATGGAACTCGGCGCAGCCTGCCGGACGTACAACGTGTTGATTGGGGATGGGAGGCGAGTCGTCGCACTACTTTTCCCGAATTCAACCCCGGCGCGCACCTGAACCCCGTCCGCGGGGACGCAAGAGCACCTCCGTGTGGGCTCGCGCGCGCCATCCCTGGCGCGCGCCGAGCTCACAGGGATGTGGTTTTGGCGTCCCCTTCGTGCAGGGTTCAACTGGGGCGCCGAATCGACCGTAATCCGAAGATCAACTGGCCGCAATGACTCCTGCTTGAAGCGGCACAAACGACACCACCCCAAGCTTCTCTTTCTCGTACCCCTGCTCACGTCGCGTGATACGCAGGAGTTCCTGTTTACCCTCGCCGCCCACAGGCATGACGAGACGTCCGCCCACAGCGAGCTGTTTGAGCAGCGCATCAGGCACAGTCATTGGTGCTGCAGCGACGAGGATGCCGTCATAAGGCGCGTGCGATTTCCATCCTTCGAACCCATCGCCATGTCGAAACTTCACGTTCTTGATACCGAGTTCTTTGAGCCGTGACTTCGCTCGTGCGAGCAGCGGCTCGATACGCTCGATGGTGTAGAGCTTGGTGACGAGGCTCGAGAGGACAGCGGTTTGATACCCGCATCCCGTGCCCACCTCCAGCACGTTCTCGCGCGGTCCGCCATCGAGCAGGGCCTCGGTCATGCGCGCCACGATGTAGGGCTGCGAAATCGTCTGCCCGAATCCGATCGGCAAGGCGGTATCTTCGTACGCTCGACTCGCGAGCGCCTCGTCGACAAACAAATGTCGCGGCACGTTACGGATGCGCTCCAGCACGGCAGGCAATTTGACGCCCTGCTCCATCAATCGCTGCACCAACCGCTCGCGGGTGCGCGCCGAGGTCATGCCGATACCGCTGATCCGCGAGTCCATCATCAAGCGATGCCCTGCAACCAGTCGTGCACGGTCTCGAGCGCCGGGTGGCGCGTGAGATCGACCTGCAGCGGCGTCACCGAGACATAGCCTTCGGCCACCGCGTTGAAATCGGTGCCGACGCCATCGTCCTGACCTTCACCCGCCATACCGACCCAGTACACCTCACGTCCGCGCGGATCCATGCTCTTGACCGAACGCTCGGCGCGATGACGATGCCCGAGACGCGTCGACTTGAAGCCCTTGAGCTCGCTGAACGGGCGATGCGGTACATTAACGTTGAGGATCATGTTGCGATCGAGCGGATGCGTCAGCAGTCGCTGCACGATGAGCCTTGCGACCTTGGCCGCTGCCGAATAATCCATCTCCCCTGTCTCGGGTCGACGCAACGAGAACGCGACGGTCGGCAAACCGAGGAAACGCCCTTCGATGGCCGCAGCGACCGTACCCGAGTAGAGCACGTCGTCGCCCAGGTTCTCGCCATTGTTGATACCCGAGACGACCATGTCGTGTTCGAAATCGAAGAGTCCGGAGATGGCGAGGTGCACGCAATCGGTGGGCGTGCCCGTCACGAAATGGCAATTTGGCTCGTACTCCGTGACCCGCAAGGGGTGCTCGAGGGTCAGCGCGTTACTGGCACCGCTGTGGTTCCGCTCCGGGGCGACCAAGGTGAGTTCAGAGAGACCTGTGAGCGCCTGACGCAAGGCAATGATGCCCGGCGCCCGATACCCATCATCGTTGCTCACGAGGATTTTCATCGAGCTGTATCTTGGAGACCTGTGGAGTCGGACAATATACTGAAACCCCGGATTCCGAGGTAGCAGGATGCGCAAGCCCTCAGAGGATGACATTCGGGCGTTTCGCGACGCGGTGAAGGGAACTCGACCGCTCAGCGTCACGCCGCGCGTGCGCCCGAAACGCCCCAAACCGAAGCCCCGCGCGCATTTTCGTCGTCTCGGCGAGGCCGAGGTGCTCGAAGACAGTCTGCAGCTGAGCCCGATCGACCTCGAAGTGGAGTTCGGCGAGGAGCTCACCTATCGCCGATCGGGAATTCAGGACGCCGTGATGCGACGACTGCGCCGCGGCTATTACCGCGTCGAATCGGAACTCGATCTGCACGGCCTGACCGTCCCGGAGGCCAAGAGCGCGATGCGCGATTTTCTCGCCCGGGCGATCGCGAGGCAGTATCGCTGCGTGCGCGTGATCCACGGCAAGGGCTTAGGCTCAGGGCCGCGCGGACCCGTGATCAAGCAATCGGTGAACGTGATCTTGCGCCGCACCGACGCGGTCGTCGCCTTTTGCACCGCGCGACCCATCGACGGCGGTACGGGTGCCATCTACGTACTCCTGAAAAGCTGAGCCGCCGCCACCGCGCGATCGCATCAACGGGATGACATCATCGCAGCGACCTCATCGTGGCGAGGTCAACGCGGCGCGAGTAATCTCGCCATGCGCTCGCGTGTTTCGTCGGTCACCCAGCCTTCGGCCATCAGCGACTCGAGTGACTCGGGGGGCGAATCAAATAATCGCCGCAGATCGGCGCGCACTAGATTGCGCGTGCGGGCGTACGTCTTGGGGGGCAAGGCGATGAGTTCGTGGGCGAGCGCAAGGGCGCGCGTGACCACCTGGTCGGGTGAAACCACCTCATCGACGAGCCCCGCCTCGAGCGCTTCGTCGCTGCGCAGCATGACACCCCGCGGCAACAGCGCGGCTGCTCGCCGCGTGCCGACGAGCCGCTCGTACACCCGATAGATGAGTTCACCCGGGTAGAGGCCCACCTGCACTTCGTTGAGCCCGATCCGAAACTCTCCAGCGGGCATGATGCGGTAATCGCAGAGCACCGCGATCACTGCACCGCCTGCGGGACTGTGCCCCGTGATGGCCGCGATGATCGGCAGCGACGACTCGACGAGTCGTCGCTGCAGCGCAGCGAAGGCGAGTACCAAACCCTTGGCGGAGGTCTCGCCTGCCGTCACTTCGCGTACGTCGAGACCCGCGCAAAAGAGACCGGGTGACCCTGAGATCACGATCGCCCGAGGGGCCGAAGCCGCCTGCGCGGGATCGACCGCCGCCGTCATCGCCTCGGCGATTTTTTGATCGAGCGCTTCGATGAGCGCTCGGTTGAGCGCGTTGACGGGCGGTCGAGCCAAGCGCAACTCGCGCACGCGTCCGTGATCTTTGACCTCAATCATGTTCGTCCTCCGAATGACCGGCAGCGTTCTCGACATCGAGCAGTTCGCGCAGTACCGCCGTCGCAAAACTGCCCGGTCGCAGCCTGAAACTCAAGCGCGCCGTGCGCGCAGGCTCGAGCCACTCGAGCGAGAGATCACGTACCGCCACCCGCAGCGGTCTGCGAGCGGGTTCGAGTCGCGCCTCCTGGAGCGGGTCCACGAACTCCGGGAACCGTGCAAGCACCTCGGATTCGAGCGCCGCGATGTCGCCCCCAACTCCGCCCTCACCCGTGCCAAAAAGCGGCCCCGTCGGATGGATGTCGAGCATCGCGAGCCGCGAGTGAATCGTCTCATCCACGGCGTCGACCACGAACGTCGAATTGCGTCCATCGAGGTTCGCGCGCTCGCCGACTTTGAGTTCGACCCAGCTGCCACCCTGAATTCGTTCGGCCAGCACGGCGTTGAACAGCAGTCCGCGCATCGCAGACCACACGAACCCCTGCCCACCGCGACCCGTCTCTGCACGACGCAAGTTCGACAACTCGCGTCCGAAGCGCTGTGGGCCAAAATAATTGGGTACGCCTGTTCGAGCGATTTCATTGACCCGACGGTCGAGCATCGCGGCATCACCTTCGAAATCGCGCAGTAAAATTTTGAAGGTGTTCCCGGCAAGCGCACCGCGCGGCAGCTTGCGGTTGTGCGCATGCGCCTCGATGACCTCGTACCCCTCGCCCTGCACGCCCGCCCAATCGGTCGGTGTGCGGGTCTCGCCCGAACGACCGCGCGCCGGCACGGTGAACCACTGGGTCGTCACGGCATGACGATCTTTGAGACCGGCGTATCCCACATCCAAATCGCGAACCCCGATGCTGCGCGCAAGCTCGCGCGCGACCCAACCGGTATTGGCATTCCGTTTACGCACACGCAGCAAGAGATGTGGGCCCTGTCCGGCCGCTTCGAATCCGAGGTCCTCGATGACCTCGAAATCTTCAGGCTCCAAACGGATACGCGCACGACCCGCAACGGGCTCCACCGCGCGCGGCGGCGCGAGCGCAAGGCGTTCGACGGGCGTCACGCGCGGGTGATCAGAACGACCGCCTCGGCCGCCAGACCTTCGCGGCGACCGAGATAGCCCATCTTCTCGGTGGTGGTCGCCTTGAGGTTGACGGCGTCGGCCGCGACCCCGAGCAGCGTTGCGATGGCGCTGCGAATGGCGTCGCGATGCCCCGAGAGGCGCGGCGCCTCGCAGAGCAGAGTGAGATCGGCGTTGACGATCGAGTAGCCCCGCTCACGCAGCAGCGTGACGGCATGAGTGACGAAGCGATCACTCGACGCGCCTCGCCACTGCGGGTCGCTATCGGGAAAATGTTGGCCGATGTCCCCGAGCCCCGCCGCGCCGAGCAACGCATCGCAGAGCGCATGCAGCAACACGTCGCCATCGGAATGCGCGACGACACCCTGCGAGTGCGGCACACGCACCCCGCCCAGCATCACGTGATCGCCCGGCCCGAAGGCATGCACATCAAAACCTGATCCGACTCGCATCACGCTGATCCTCCAGCCGAACCCGCCCGTGCACGCAGTATGCCCTCAGCGAGCAAAAGATCGGCCATGGTCGTGACTTTGAGATTGGTGGACTCGCCGACGATCATCCGTGGACTCGCGCCGATCCACTCCATCGCCTGCGCCTCGTCCGTCGGCACCCGCCCCGCCGCCGCCGACGCTCGCAAGGCCGAAAGCAGCGCGCCGAGCCGAAACATCTGTGGGGTCAGCGCACGACAGAGTCCGTCACGAGAGACCGTCTCGATACTGACGACGCCCGCGCCCTGCGCACCCCCGCGCTTGAGCGTATCGGCGAGCGGCATCGCGAGCAGTCCGCCCGCTAAAGCCGACGCGGAGGTACTGTCATCCTGGGCGACGCCGTGACGCAGTGCGGTGACTTCCGCCGCCGTCACGCAGGGCCGCGCCGCATCGTGCACGAGCACCCAATCTGAATCACTGGCCCCTCGCGCTCGAAGCGTCTCGAGCGCACCGCGCACCGAATCACTGCGCTCCGCTCCGCCCGGTGCTTCGATCACGGGACACGCGAGTTTTGAACGAATCGCGGGCCAGTGCGCATCGCCCGCAGCCAGCGCAATGACGAGTCCGCGACACGCCGAGTCCGATGCAAAAGGATGCAAGGCCCACTCGATGAGCGTACGGCCCGCGATGGGCAAATACTGTTTGGGCAGATCGGCGCCGAGCCGCTGGCCCCGCCCGGCCGCCGGCATGACGAGCCAGTAGTGCGGGTCGCTCAAGACAAGAGACTCAGCGCTTCGCCGTGCGCGTGGTCAGTGCGTCGCGCGATTCGGCGGGCGCCGTGACGACCTTGGGCACGACCTGATAGAAGGATTCGCCGGTCGCGATCATCCCGAGCTCACTGCGAGCACGCTCTTCAATGGCCGTGAGGCCGCTCTTGAGATCGGCCACCTCAGCGGCCAACTGCTCGTTGCGACGTCGGAGTTCGGAGTTGGTGTCGGCCTGTTGATCGACGGACTGACGCAGTCGGTAGGCTTCGCGGACGCCGTCGTCGGACAACCAGATGCGGTACTGGAGCAGCACCGTCAGGCAAACCAACACGCCGGCGAACCATTTCGTCATTGGCGACGAATGGTAATCCCGCGATGACACAAAAGAAACCCCTTCTCGTTCAGATCTTTACCGGGAAAGCCTCACGCCCCGCGTAACGCACCTTGCCGCCGAGCTGCTCTTCGATGCGCAGCAGCTGGTTGTACTTGGCGATTCGGTCGGAGCGAGACATCGAACCGGTCTTGATCTGCGTGGCCGACGTCGCGACGGCGATATCGGCGATCGTCGTGTCCTCGGTTTCTCCCGATCGGTGTGAAATCACCGCCGAATACCCTGCACCCGTCGCCATCTCGATGGCTTCGAGGGTCTCGGTGAGCGTGCCGATCTGGTTGACCTTGATGAGAATCGAGTTGGCGATCCCCTTGCGGATGCCTTCGGCCAAAATCCGGGTGTTGGTGACGAAGAGATCATCGCCGACGAGCTGGCAACGTTTGCCGAGCGTCCGCGTGAGGCCCGCCCAACCGTCCCAATCGCCCTCGGCCATGCCGTCCTCGATGGTGATGATCGGGTAGCGATCGACGAGCTTGGCGAGGTACTGCGCAAACTGCGCCGCCGAGAACGAGCGACCCTCACCGTGCAGCGCGTAGCGCCCGGCCTTGAAGAACTCCGAGCTCGCCACATCGAGTCCGAGGTAGATGTCGCGCCCGGGCTTGTAGCCCGCCTTCTCGATGGCCTGCAGCATGAGCTTGAGCGCCGCCTCGTTCGAGGCGAGATCGGGCGCGAACCCGCCCTCATCTCCAACCGCCGTCGTGAGTTTCTTCCCCTTGAGGATACCCTTCAGCGTGTGGAACACCTCGGCGCCCATCTGCAACGCCTGGCTGAAGCTGCGCGCCCCGACGGGCAGGATCATGAACTCTTGGATGTCGAGACTGTTATCCGCGTGCGCCCCACCGTTGATGACGTTCATCATCGGTACCGGCATCACGGGCTTGCGACGACCGGCGAGAGAGCGCCACAGCGGAAGCCCTGCATCGGTCGCCGCGGCATGGGCCGTCGCGAGCGACACCGCGAGCAAGGCGTTGGCCCCGAGTCGCGCTTTGTTCTCCGTGCCATCGAGCGCGATCAGTCGAGCGTCGATGTCCTGCTGATCGCGTGCGTCACGCTTGAGCAGCGCCTTACGAATCGGGCCGTTGACGTTACGCACCGCCTTCAGCACGCCCTTTCCGAGGTAACGACGCTTGTCGCCGTCCCGCAGTTCGACGGCCTCACGCGTGCCGGTCGAGGCACCCGAGGGCACGGCCGCACGCCCGAGTACACCGCTCGAGAGAATCACGTCGGCTTCGACGGTGGGATTACCGCGCGAGTCGATGACTTCGCGGGCGTGGATCTCGGCAATTCGACTCATGTTCGATCTTCCTCAAAGGGATTTTTTTTGACGGCGCGATCGAGCTCGACGAGCGTCGACAGCAAAGATTCCATGCGCGGCAGCGGCCAAGCGTTGGGACCATCCGAAAGCGCCTTCGCCGGATCGGGATGCGTTTCCATGAACAGGCCGGCGATCCCCGCGGCGACCGCAGCGCGTGAGAGCACGGGGACGAACTCGCGTTGTCCGCCCGAGGCGTTACCCTGCCCACCGGGTAACTGCACCGAATGCGTGGCATCAAAGACCACCGGGCATCCGGTCTGACGCATGATGGCGAGCGAACGCATATCCGAGACGAGGTTGTTGTAGCCGAAACTGAACCCGCGCTCGCACACCATGATGGCGTCGTTACCCGTCGAGCGAGCTTTGTCGACTACGTTTTGCATTTCCCAGGGCGACAAAAACTGCCCCTTCTTGATATTGACAGGCTTGCCCTGCGAGGCAGCGGCGACGATGAAGTTGGTCTGGCGACAAAGAAACGCGGGTGTCTGCAGCACATCGACGACCGAAGCCACTTCGGCAAGCGGCGTGTCTTCGTGTACGTCCGTCAGCACGGGCAAGCCGAACTTCGAACGGATGCCTTCAAGTACTTTGAGCCCTGCTTCGAGTCCGGGACCCCGAAAACTCGATCGCGATGAACGATTGGCTTTATCGAACGAGGCTTTGAATACGTAGGGTACGCCGAGTCGCGTCGTGATCTCGCGCATACGCCCAGCCACCTCTTCGCAGAGTGCTGCGCTTTCGATGACACAGGGTCCTGCAAACAAAAAAAACGGCGATCGGGCTCCGACTTCGTACTGAGCGAGCTTCATGTCTTGCGTCCCCCGTGCTGCGTGCGCGCCGCAGCGATGAACCCTGTGAAGAGCGGATGACCGTCGCGCGGGTTGGAGGTGAACTCAGGGTGGAACTGCGTGGCGACGAACCACGGGTGATCGGCGAGCTCGACGATTTCGACGAGTTCATCCGGCGACATCCCCGAGAACGAGAACCCTGCCGCCCGATACCGATCGAGATAGGTGTTGTTGAACTCGTAACGATGACGGTGACGCTCGCGGATCACGGGCTTACCGTAGATCGTGCGCGCACGAGAACCCTCGGCGAGTTTCACGTCTTGCCCACCGAGGCGCATGGTGCCGCCGAGGTTCGATGTGTCGCTGCGCGCCTGAGCGCCGTGCAGCGCGTCTTGCCACTCGGTGATGAGCGCGATCACCGGATGCGGCGTCTCGCGATTGAATTCCGTGCTGTTGGCCCCCGTGAGCCCGAGCACATGGCGGCCATACTCGATGACGGCGATCTGCATGCCGAGACAAATGCCGAGGTACGGAATCTTGCGCTCGCGCGCGTAGCGCACCGCCGCGATCTTGCCTTCGACACCGCGCTCGCCAAAGCCGCCCGGCACCAGAATCGCATCCATCTTCTCGAGCACGGCAGCGCCGTGCGCTTCGATGTCCGTCGACTCGATGAAATGAATATTCACACGCGTGCGGTTCTGGACACCCGCATGCGTGAGCGCTTCGTTGAGCGAAATATACGAGTCGCGGTTCTGTACGTATTTGCCGACCATCGCGATGTCGACTTCGGCCTCAGGGCTAGCCTTGGTGTCGACCACCCGCTTCCAAGACGAGAGATCCGCGGGTTTAGTGTGCGACTCGAGTCGGAGCTTTTCGACGACGATGTCGTCGAGCCCCTGCTCGTGCAGCAACAGCGGAATCTCGTAGATGTCGCGGGCATCGACGGCCGAGATGACCGCGCGATGCTCAACATTGGTGAAGAGCGCAATCTTCCGCCGGTGCTCGGCGGGCAGCGGATCACGCGCGCGACAAAGCAGGATGTCTGGTTGAATACCAATGCTGCGTAATTCTTTGACCGAATGCTGCGTCGGCTTCGTCTTGATTTCGCTGCCACCTCCCACGACGGGCACCAGCGTCAGATGCATGAAGATCGCCTGAGTGCGGCCGAGCTCCACACCGATCTGACGTATCGCCTCGAGGAAGGGCAGCGATTCGATGTCACCCACCGTACCGCCGATCTCAACCATGCAGACGTCCGAGTCGCCCGCGCCGAGCATGATGCTCGCCTTGATCTCATCGGTGATATGCGGGATCACCTGCACCGTCGCACCGAGGTAATCGCCGCGACGCTCTTTGGCGATCACGCGCTCGTAGATACGCCCAGTGGTGAAGTTGCTGTGACGGCCGGTCACCGTGCGCACGAATCGCTCGTAGTGACCGAGGTCGAGGTCCGTCTCGGTGCCGTCGTCGGTGACGAACACCTCGCCGTGTTGGAATGGACTCATCGTGCCCGGATCGACGTTGATGTAGGGGTCGAGCTTGACCATCGCGATCTTGAGACCGCGTGCCTCGAGGATGGCCGCCAACGAAGCGGAGGCGATGCCCTTCCCCAACGAGGAAACGACACCGCCTGTGACAAAGACGAAACGAGGCATGGGGACCGCCGCAAAAAAAGCGCCGAGAAGACCCCGGCACGACGGAAAATCAGGTTAACAAAATCGGCCTTCCCACACCAGCCGTAAACGCCCCTTTGCGCGCTTCGAGCTGACCGTTGGGCGGCCCGTTGCGCGGAATGCCGCAGCCACGAGCAGATCGGCGACGGCCACCACCGCCGCGGCGCGTGTTTCACCATCGAACAGGATCGGCAACACCTCGCGTTCCCAGGGCGGCAGCGTGGCGACTCTGAGCAGTTCCTTCAGCGAATGACGCGGTCCACCCACCTCGAGCGCCAGCTTTTCGCCCCCCTCACGCACGCCGACCCAAAGTACCGCAGGAAGAGATTTGGCAGTCAGGGGCCCATGAGGATCGGCTACGAGTCGCAGCAGGCCCCGACCCCCACCCAGCTCGAAGTGACGCGCCCCCCGCCACCGCCACGCCTGGCGATCGCGCGGCACCTTCGATTTCGAGGTGGTCTCTCGCATGGCGTAGAGTCGACCTCGAAACCGTCTCACCTCACCGCCGGTCCAGCGCACGAACGGCGTCGCGTCGGGTCGAGCGGCGGCCAACTCGACCCGGATCCGCTCGAGGTGCACGGCATCGGGCATCGCAAGACCGCGGGTCTGCAACCAATAGCGCAGCACATTGCGCTGCCGCGCCGCATCGAATTTGGCGAGCCTCGCCAGGTCGACGAGTCCGCCCTCGACGCTCACCCTCGCGAGATCTTCCACCGCAAGCGCCTCGAGCAGGGCCCGTGCTTCGCCAAGATGCGACGCACTTCGCGAGGCGACGCGCGAGGCGGCAGGCCAGCGTTCACGCAACACGGGCAAGACGCGTCGTCTCAAAAAATTCCGATCGAAGCGCTCATCGACGTTGCTGTCGTCCTCGACCCACGACAACCCACGCCCACGAGCGAACGATTCAAGCGCGGCTCGTGACTCGTGAAGCACGGGGCGCACCAAACGCCCTGCGCCAAAGACCGCATCTCGCGGCATCGCAGCCAGGCCCGCCACGCCCGCGCCCCGCATGAGCTGCAGTAACAGCGTCTCGAGCTGGTCATCTTCGTGATGCGCCGTGAGTAACCACTCGTTTCGGCGCAAGCCTTGGGTGAGCGCCTCGTAGCGCACGCGCCGCGCCTCGGCCTCGAGCGACGACCCGCGCGTTCGTGGCACGGCGACACGCCGCACCGACAGCGGAACACGCAGGCCTCGACACAGAGCGCGGCAATGGGAGGCCCATGCATCGGCTTCCGGGCGCAGACCATGATGCACATGCACTGCACGCAGGGGGACACGACGCCCACGCGATGAACGAGGAAGCTCGGAGAGCGCGACGAGCAAGGCGACCGAATCCGCCCCACCACTCAGTGCGACGCACCAACCTGAAGGCGCGGCATCGCCCGCGAGTGACTCGAGTTCGCGCGTGAGGCGCTCGAGCAGCAGATCGTGAGACGCGCTCAGCTCGCCTCCTCAGTGAAGGCACCAAAGCCCGCGAGTCGACGCGAACGCTCAGCAAGCAACGTCTCGCGGGGCTTCGATTGCAACTCGCGCAAGTGACGCAGAATCGCGTCCTTGACCGACGAGGCCGTCACGGCCGGATCGCGATGCGCGCCCCCGAGCGGCTCGGCGATCACCTCGTCGACAAGCCCGAGCGAGCGCAGTCGATCGGCCGTGAGGCCCATGGCCTCGGCAGCCGTTTCTTTTTTATCTGCGCTTTTCCAAAGAATCGATGCGCAGCCCTCGGGCGAGATCACCGAATAGGTGCTGAACTGCAGCATCAACAAGCGATCGCATACACCGATCGCAAGCGCTCCACCCGAACCCCCCTCGCCGATGACGACACTCACCACCGGAACTCGAAGTTTTGCCATCTCAAAAAGATTTCGCGCGATCGCTTCACTCTGCCCGCGCTCTTCTGAATCGAGACCGGGGTACGCCCCCGGCGTATCGATAAACGTGATGAGCGGCAACCCAAACCGATCGGCTAAGTGCATGAGCCGTAGCGCCTTACGATAGCCCTCGGGCTTCGGCATGCCATAGTTGCGACGCACCCGCTCTTTGGTGTCGCGACCCTTCTGATGACCGATGACCATGACCGCTTCGCCCTCGAGACGCGCGAGCCCACCGACGAGGGCTTGGTCGTCACCGAACATGCGATCGCCGTGCAACTCTTCAAAGCCTGAGAACGCCTGCGAGAGATAATCGAAGGTGTAGGGGCGATGAGGATGGCGCGCGAGCTGCGTCACCTGCCACGGACTCAACTTCGAAAAAATGCTGCGCGTGAGTTGATCGCTCTTCGACTGCAAGCGCGCGATCTCATCCTGCACGTTGACGCCGGCACCCGCCGTGACGTGACGCAATTCTTCGATCTTCGCCTCGAGCTCGGCGATCGGTTGTTCGAAATCGAGAAAGTTGAGAGCCATCGGGGCGGAGGTTACGGGGCCGACCCCGTGCTTTCAACCGTCAAGGTTACGTCAGCCGCACGCCGAGGTCGTGGTGCCGGGCGGCGGGCCGTACACCACGCGCACACCGTTCGGGCCCACGAGCTGCTCGAGCGACTCGATGAGTTCGGGGCTTGCCCTCACCTTCCACTCAGGCCCGAGCTCGAGCGCCGCACTCGCCTGCTCGCCGGCATACCGCACCCCCACGGCACAGGGGCCGGGACGATGAGACGACAGCGTCTCGGCGAGCCGCTGCAACATCAAGCCTTGATCTGTGCCGTTCGCGCGCGGCCAGATCAACACGATACGATGCGCCTGCTGCTCGCGGGCACGATCGAGTTCGGTGACCTTGCGTGCCGCCATCCGCCAAGTGTCACCCTGCTCATCGAAGCGCAGCTGCCCCTCGATGAGCACGAGCGCATCTTTGACAATGAGCTCACGATAACGCTGCATCACTTCGTCAAAGAATGTGACCTCCATGCGCCCCGTTCGATCGTCGAGCACGATGGAGGTACGGTTCCCGCGTTTACGGATTTCATGGATGTAGCCCGCGATCGACGCGGTGCGCCCACCGAAATAACCGCGCTCTGGCGCGCCCTGCGACGGACGATCGCTCAAGAGATCGGCGATGCGACCGCTCACGAATCGCGCAAGGTCCTTCTCGTGACGCGTGATGGGATGCCCCGTGAGGTAAAGCCCAAGCGTGTCGCGCTCACCGGCAAGACGCATCGACTCGCTCCACTCCGCCTGCGGCGGCACGGCGGCGGCGCTCGCGTCGACCTCACTCTCGGACGGCTGCGAGAGCCCGAAGAGATCGACCTGTCCCGCTTCGACGGCGCGCGTCGCTTGCTCGCTCATTTGCATCGCCGCCGGTAATCGCGCCATTTGCGTCGCGCGATTGACGCCGAGCGAGTCGAGACTACCTGAGCGGATGAGCGCCTCGAAGACGCGGCGGTTCACTCGATTGAGATCGAGCCTTCGACACAGATCCTCGAGACTGCGATACGGGCCCTGAGCGTGGCGCTCCTCGGTGATCGCCTCGACCGCCGACTGACCCACGCCCTTGATCGCGCCAAGCCCATAACGTACTTCCCGCGGGCCCGCGACGACGAACGCATACTCCGACGCATTGACGTCGGGTGCCAACACGGTGATGCCCATGCGATCGCACTCGTCCTTGATGGTCACGACCTTGTCGGTGTGGTCCATATCCGCCGACAACACCGCCGCCATGAAGGCCTCGGGGTGATGCGCTTTGAGCCACGCCGTTTGATAAGACAGCAAGGCATACGCCGCCGAGTGCGACTTGTTGAAGCCGTACCCCGCGAACTTTTCCATCAAATCGAAAATGTGCGCCGCCTGCGACTCGGGCACGCCGCGCGCTACCGACCCTTCGACGAAGGTGCTGCGCTGCTTGGCCATCTCCTCGGGCTTTTTCTTGCCCATGGCGCGACGTAGCAAATCGGCGCCGCCCAAACTGTAGCCCGCGAGCACCTGCGCGATCTGCATCACCTGCTCTTGATACAAGATCACGCCGTACGTCGGCTTCAAGATGGGCTCGAGGCTCGGGTGCAGGTAATCGATGGGACCCTCGATGCGACCGTGCTTGCGCGCGATGAAGTCATCGACCATGCCCGACTGTAACGGGCCCGGACGGAACAACGCGACCAGCGCGACGATATCTTCGAAGCGATCCGGCTGCAGACGCCGCACGAGATCCTTCATGCCGCGCGATTCGAGCTGGAAGACCGCTGTCGTCTGACAATTTTTGAGCAGTTGATAAGCCGCCGCATCGTCCATCGGCAACAGCGCGATATCGATCGGCGGCTCGCCCTGGGCGCGCGCCGCATTGATGGTGCGTACCGCGTGCTCGATGATGGTGAGCGTCCGCAACCCGAGGAAGTCGAACTTCACAAGGCCCGCCGCCTCGACATCGTCCTTGTCGAACTGCGTGACGACGCTACCTCCCCCCTCTTCACAATAGAGCGGCGCAAAATCCTCGAGTACCGAGGGCGCGATCACCACACCCCCCGCGTGCTTGCCGGCGTTTCGGGTGAGCCCTTCCAAAGATTTGGCAAGATCGATGAGGCTGCGGACGTCCTCGTCTTGCTTGTAGAGCTTCTTGAGCTCCGGCTCTTTCTCGATCGCCGAGTCGAGCGTGATGTCGAGCTCGAAGGGGATCAGCTTCGCAATACGATCGACCTGTCCGTATCCGAACCCGAGCACGCGACCGACGTCACGCACCACCGCCTTCGCCGCCATGGTGCCGTAGGTGATGATCTGCGAGACGCGCTTGCGCCCGTACTTGTCGGCGACGTACTCGATCACCCGATCGCGGCCGTCCATGCAGAAGTCGACGTCGAAGTCGGGCATCGACACGCGCTCGGGGTTCAAGAAGCGCTCGAACAGTAGGTCGTACTGCAGCGGGTCGATGTCCGTGATGCCGAGCGAGTACGCGACGAGCGAGCCGGCGCCCGAACCACGGCCCGGCCCCACCGGCACGCCATTGCCCTTCGCCCAACGAATGAAATCCGCGACGATCAAAAAATAACCGGCAAAACCCATTGAGCAGATGACGTCGAGTTCGCTCTGGAGGCGCGCCTCGTAGGTTGTTCGATCGGCCTGCGGCAATCGCGTCAGGCGCTCTTTGAGCCCCCGCGCCGATTCGCTACGTAAAAAGCCCTCGGTCGTCTGCCCCTTGGGCACCGGGTATTCGGGTAATCGGCTCTCGCCAAGTTGCAGCATGAGACTGCAGCGCCGCGCGATCTGGACCGAGTTGTCGAGTGCCTCGGGCAGGTCAGCGAACAGCTCAGTCATCTCCTCGGCGCTGCGCAGATACTGCTGTGGCGTGTACCGTCGCGGCCGACTGGCATCGCCGAGCTGCGAGCCTTCGTGAATGCACACGCGCGCCTCGTGCGACTCGAAGTCGTCCGCCGACAGGAACCGTACGTCGTTCGTCGCCACGAGCGGCACGCCTTCGGCAAGCGCGAGCTCGACCGTCGCACCCACGAGCGCCTCCTCGCCTTCACGACCGAGGCGGCTCACCTCGAGGTAATAGCGATCGCCCAAAAGATCACGCCAAAACGTCAGGTGCTTGCGCGCCTCGCCGGCGCGATTCGAGGCGAGCGCGCGACCGACATCACCCTCGGCGCCACACGACAGCGCGATCAGTCCGGCGGTCGTTCGCGTCTCGAGCCACGAGCGCTCGATGCGCGGGATGCCGCGCTGTTGACCCTCGAGGTAGGCGCGACTCACGAGCCGCGTGAGATTCAGATACCCCGCTTCGTTCTGGCACAACAAAGAAATTCGGGTCGGCGCGACGCGCTCGCCGGGCTCGGCGACGAGAAGATCGACGCCGATCACGGGCTTGAGCCCCTTGGCCATCGCCGCCCGATAAAACTTTACCATCGCGAACAGGTTGTTCTGATCGGTGACGGCGACAGCAGGCATACCGAGCTCGGCCACGCGCGCCACGAGATCGTCGATGCGCACCACGCTATCGACCAGCGAGTACTCGGTATGTAGGCGGAGGTGGACGAAGGCGCTCATCGCAACCGTGATCTTACCGGCGCGTAGCTCCTGCGGTGCACGGGAGAGGGTCCGTGAGCGTCGAGCGCAGCCAGGTGGGCCTTGACCGGATAGCCCTTGTGGATCGCGAAACCGTATTCAGGATATCGCGTATCCAATTGTTCCATAACGTGATCCCGCACCGTCTTGGCGAGGATCGAGGCCGCGCTGATGGCCGCGACCTTGCTGTCGCCCTTCACGATGGCGACCGCGGTCCGCACCCCGACCAGCCCTTCGATCGAGGGGAGCCGGTTGCCATCGACCTCGAGGTGCGCCGGGCGCACCGCGAGCGCGACGACCGCCCGACGCATCGCAAGCAAGGTCGCCTGCAAAATATTAATCGCATCGATTTCTTCGGGACTCGCAAGCCCGACGCCCCAAGCGATCGACTGTTCACGAATGATCGGCGCCAGCGCCTCTCGCGCAGACGGACTCAGCGCCTTCGAGTCGGCGAGTCCTGCGATGGGTCGCTCGGGATCGAGTATGACCGCCGCCGCCACGACCGGCCCTGCGAGGGGCCCTCGCCCCGCTTCATCGACGCCCGCGGTCCATCCTGGTTTCACCGCGCCATTCATGCCAACGCTCACTGCGAACGCGTGAGGTCGACGAGTTCGAGTACGGCCTCGGCCGCGAGCGCGGCGCCCCCACGACGCAAGTCGCGGTGCACGAGTCCGAACGCCTCACGCAATTCGCCGAGACGCTGCGGCTGCTCAAGCCATTGCAGGACTGCTGCACCGAGCGCCTCGGGTGTTGCCGCCTCTTGGAAGAACTCGGGGACGATCTCGCGCCCCACGAGCAAGTTCGGCTGCGAGAAATGCCGCACCTTCACGAGCCCCAGGCGTCGCAACAAAAACGCTGTGAGCGGCGCGAGTTGATACGCGACCACCATGGGTCGCTGCGAGAGTAAGGTCTCGAGTGTCGCCGTGCCCGAGGCCGTGAGCACGACATCGGCCGCTGCGAGGGCGAGTCGCGACTGACCGTCGAGCAACTTGATCGATAGACCCAATGCTCCCGCGCGCGACGCTACATCGCCCGACACCGCCGACGCTTCACCGAGCGCCGCCTCGAAACACGCGCGCGTCGAGGCGCTCGTGAGCGGCACCACGAACGTCACGCCCGGTCGCTGCGCTGCAATTCTTTGCGCCGCGCCGACGAAGGGCGCTGCGAGTCGCGACACTTCGCCCATTCGGCTGCCCGGTAACAAGGCGATCACCTCTTCGTCTCTCGACAACCCGAGCGCGGCACGCGCCCCCGCGCGATCAGCTTCGAGCGGAAATTGATCGGCGAGCGGATGTCCCACGAAGCGCGCCGTCACGCCGTGCTCGGCATAGAACGCGGGTTCGAAGGGCAAGAGACAAAGAATTCGATCGCAGGACTCGGCGATGCCGCGCACACGCCCCTGCCGCCACGCCCACACCTGCGGACTCACGTATTGCACCGTGGGCAAGCCACCCGCCTTCAAGCGCTTGGCGAGTCCGAGGTTGAACTCCGGTGCATCGATCCCGACGAACACCGCCGGTCGACGCGCGAGCAATTCACGCACGAGACGACGCCGCAAGCCGATGAGACGCGGCAAATGACGCAGGATTTCGGCGAGTCCCATGAGCGCGAGTTCGTCGCTCGCAGCGAGCGCCTCGCACCCCGCCTCGCGCATACGTGGGCCGGGCACGCCGACGAATCGGGCATTCGGAACACGTTCGCGTATCGCCGCGATGAGCGCGGCACCCAGGTTGTCGCCGGAAGCTTCCCCGGCGACGAGCGCGATCAAAGGTCCGTCAGTTCGCTCGGCGACGCTCAACGGATGAGGCTGCGGTTCGACCGCGGGAAGAAATCGACGAAGGCCTGCAGTTCTGGCTGACTCTTCGCGGCCTCGGTGATCTGTTCGATCGCCTGCTCGAGTGGCAGATCGGAGCGATAGAGCGTCTTGTAGGCGTTCTTGATGTTACGTACCTGCTCGGCCGTGAACCCGCGCCGGGCGATCCCCGTGCCATTGATCGAATGCGGCTCAGCCGGATGTCCCACCGCCATCACATAGGGCGGTACGTCACGCGTCACCGCTGTGTTGTTGGCGATGAAGGCATGCGCGCCGATCTTGCAGAACTGATGCACCCCTGTGAACCCCGCGAGGATCACCCAGTCATCGATCTCGACATGCCCGGCGAGCGTCGCGAGGTTGGCAAACACGCAATGGCTGCCGACGATGCAGTCGTGCGCCACATGCGAGGACGCCATGAAGAGGTTGTCATCCCCAATCGTCGTGACTCCCTTATCTTTGGCCGTACCACGATTGACCGTCACATATTCTCGAAACGTATTGCCGCTGCCGATCACGACGCGCGTCGGTTCGCCCGCGTATTTTTTGTCCTGCGGCGCATCACCGATCGAGGCGAACTGAAACACCCTGTTGTTCGCGCCGAGCACCGTATGTCCCGTGATCACCACATGGGGTCCGATGATGCAGCCCGCTCCGATCTCGACGTCGGGACCGATGATCGAATACGCACCGATCTCGACGCCCTCGCCGATCTTGGCCGTCGGCGCGACGACGGCGCGCGGGTCGATCGTCGCACTCACGATGAGCTTCCCGGAGCCACCATCAGTTCGCAGGCGGCGGCCTCGACATCCCCCACCATCGCCGTGGTTTCGAATTTCCAAATTCCGCGCATCTGACGCTGCAGCGTGGCATTGAGGATCAACTGATCCCCGGGCTCGACCGGACGACGGAAGCGCGCTTTGTCGATTCCCACAAAATAAAACTGCGTGTTCTCATCGGGAAATACTTTGGCCGTGCGGAACGCCAAAATACCCGCCGCTTGAGCGAGCGCCTCGATGATGATGACGCCTGGCATCACCGGACGACCCGGGAAATGCCCAGGGAAAAACGGCTCGTTGAACGTGACGTTCTTGATCGCCCGAATACTCTTGCCCTCGTGGCACTCGAGCACGCGGTCGACGAGCAAGAAAGGATAGCGATGCGGCAACTGCTTCAAGATGCCGTTGATGTCCAAAGTAATGTCGCTCACGAACGTTCCTCGTCTGATGCGTGTTCTTTCGTTCCCACTTGTCGCTCAAGATCGCTGACTCGACGGTTGAGACCGTCGATGCGTTTGAGTCGACCCACGATACGTCGCCAATCGGCCGCCGACTCGATTGGAATGGAGCCGCCGGCATACATCCCCGGTTCGCGGATATCCGTCGTCACAAAACTCGTGGCCATGAGCGTGACGTCATCGCAAATGGTCAGATGCCCCGCCACCCCGACGCCGCCGCCGAGACGACAACGCGCACCGATGTGCGAACTGCCAGCAAGACCAATGCATCCGGCGAGCGCCGTATGCGCACCGATCGTGCAGTTGTGACCGATCTGCACGAGGTTGTCGATCTTCACGCCATCCCCGATAACCGTGTCATCGAGCGCACCGCGATCGATGGTGCTGTTCGCACCGACCTCGACGTCTTCGCCAATACGTACTGAGCCCACCTGCGGCACGTGGATCCAGCGATCGCCCTCAGGCGCATAACCGAACCCTTCCGAACCCACCACCGATCCCGGGTGCAAAATCGAGCGGGCGCCGATCCGCACGCCTTCGAGCACCGTCACGCGCGCAAGGAGCCGAACGTCATCGCCAAGCGTGACATCTTCTCCGACCACACAGCCCGGGCCGATGTAGGCGCGAGCGCCGATGCGGCTACGCGCCCCCACGACCGCAAGCGGCCCGATGTGCGCAGAGGGATGAATGACGGCATCGGCTGCGACGACCGCGCTCGGATGAGCGCCGGCAGGTCCCGCGAGCGGCGGATGCAACTCGGTCGCGATGCGCGCGAAACTCGCGTGCGGATTACTCGCGAGCAAACAATCGAGAGGCGTCGCCTCCTGCATCTTGGGATGCAGCACGATCGCCCCGGCCTGAGCCGCGGCGAGCTGGTCGATCAGCTTGGGGTTGGAGAAGAAGGCGAGGCCGCGAGGCCCCGCCCCCGAGAGCGTACCGACATGGTCGATTGGGCGATCGGGGTCGCCTCGGAGCGTGAGCCCGAAACGAACCGCGAGCTCGCCGAGGGTGACTGCCATCGCGTCCCCCGCGCGACCGCTGCCGACTTAGCGCGTCGCGGGCTTCGCCGGCGCTGCCGCGCCCGTGCGCGACTGCATGCCTGCAAGCACGCCCGGGGTGATATCGAGGGCTGGCGTCGCGTAGATCACACCGTCGGTGACCACGAGGTCGAAGTTTTGCGACTTCGAGTAGTTACGCACTTCTTCGATGAGCGTGCGCTGCAACTTGCCCATTTCTTCGTTGCGACGCGCGTTGAAGTCGTCGTTGACTTCCGACTGGCGACGCGCGAGATCACGCTCCCCGTCACGCACGTCTTTTTCGGCGCGGGAGATTTGATCCGGCGTCATCGTCGCGCGATCTTTGGCGAGCTTGTCGCGCTTGGTCTGCAACGACGCCGCGGCCGTCTGCAGTTCGCGCTGCTTCGCAGCCGCTTCGGACCGCAGCGACTCGATGAGCGCCTTGCCCTGCGGGCTCTCGTCCATCAGTCGCCCGAAGTCGAGAAAGCCAATTTTGATCTCGGCCATCGCCGGAGCAGCCATGAGCGCCGCCACTGCCACCATCGCCGGAACCATCGTTTTGAAAGAACTACGCATCGTCGGGTCAACCTCTAAATAAAGCGATCGAATCAGAACGCCTGACCGATCGTGAACTGAAACCGCTCTTCCTCATCAGCAAATTGAACGCCGTCGCCCCGGAAGGGATTGAGCGGCAGCGCATAGCTAAACCGGAACACGCCGAGGGGAGCGAGCCATTGGACCGCAACACCCGTCGACTGTCTCAAATTATCATACTTGAACTTGTAATCGACCGGGGTGACCCCGTCGATCCCCGTGAACTCGTAGAACCCGCGGGTCGAGAACACGTTGCCGATATCGAAGAAGACCGTGGCCCGCGCCGAGGTCGCCCACTTCTCAGGGGTCGGAATGATGAGCTCCGCTCGGGCCGTGACTTTGAGGTTTCCACCGTAGGGGTTGCCGAAGCTGTCCTTCGGGCCGAGACGACTCTCGCGATACCCACGCACCGTATCGGGGCCACCGGCGAAGAAGTTGCGAAATGGCGGCGGTGCCGTGGTGTCACCCAGCTCTTGGCTGTAGCCAAGCTCAGCGGCGAGCGCGAGCGTCCAGCGCCCGATAATCGGAACGAGCTGCAGATAGTCGTAGTTGACCGTCGCGTACTGAACGTCGCTGAACGGCAACGCATAACTCAACGCGAGCGAGTGACGCATCCCACGATCGGCGAAGAGCGCACGGTTACGACTGTCGTAGCTCCAGCCCACCGTGAGATCAAAGGAATCGAACTGGGTCGTGTCGAGTGCGGTACCCGGAATCACGAAGCCGCCGCCGAAATCCTGCTCCGGCACGATCTGAATGCGGTAGTCACCGTTGGTGCGCACCCAGGAGCGCGCTTGCTCCGCACTTCCCTCGCCCGTGATGAGCGAGGACCGCTGCGCCGAAAGACCCACGCGTAAACCCTGAAACTCGGTGATCGGATAACCATAGTCGACCGACACCGCGAACGACTCGGACGAGAAATCCGAGGAGGCCGACACGAACTGCGTTACATCACGATAGGTCAGCGACAACGTGCGCGCCACACCGTCGATGTTGGTGTAGGGGTTGGTGTGCGAGACGCCATACACCTTCGAGAAGCGGCCTGAGTTGAGATCGACCGAGATACGCTCGCCCGAACCCAGGAAATTGCTGTCGGCGTAGTTGCCGTTGAGGATGAACGACTGCGACTCGGAGTAGCCAATGCCGCCACCGAGCTGCGCCGAGGGCCCTTCCTTGATCTCGAACTCAATGTCGACGAGATCCGCCGTGCCCGGCACCGGCGTCGTCTCGGACTCGACCTTCTCGATGAACGGCAGTCGCTGAATACGCTGCTTCGAACGCTCGACGAGCAAGTTCGACAACCACGCCCCCTCGAGTTGACGCATTTCGCGACGCAGCACGTCGTCGTTGATCTTGGTCACACCGTTGAAGAGGATGTGGCGGACGTAAACACGATTACCTGGGTCGATGAAAAACGTGATGCCGACTTCCTTCTTGCCCTCTTCGGGCGTCGGTACCGGATCGACCTTCGCAAAGGCGTAACCCTCGAGCCCCAGACGATTCTGGATGATCTCCTGCGTCGCGGTAATCGCCTTCTTCGAGTAGGTGTCGCCCGCTTTGACGAAGAGGAAATTTTTGAGCTCCGACTCGAGAACAACGAACGTACCGGCGAGCTTCACGTTGCTGACCTTGAAGACCTCGCCCTCGTTCACGTTGACCGTGATGAAGATGTCGTCCCTCTCCGGCGCAATCGCTACCTGAGTCGACTCGATCTCGAAGTTCGCATAGCCGCGGTCCATGTAGTACGAACGCAGTTTTTCGAGATCGCCCTGCAGCGACTCGCGCGAATAGCGATCGTCTTGCCGATACCAAGACAGCCAGTTCGGCGTCTTGAGCTCAAACTCTTCGAGGATCGCCTCTTCTTCGAAGGTGGTGTTCCCCACGAGATTGATCTGACGAATCTTCGCGCGTTTGCCTTCCTTGATCTCGATCCTCACGCGCACGCGATTGTCCGGCACCTCTTCGACCTGCGCATCGATGCGCACGGCGTATTTTCCGCGGCTGAAATACTGGTCGGTGAGATATTGCTTCACGTCCTCGAGCACCGAGCGATCGAAGGTCTTGCCCGTCGCCAGGCCCACGTTGCGCAAGCTCTTGCTGAGATCTTCGGTCTTGATGTCCTTGTTGCCCGTGATCTCGAAACTCTCGATCGAGGGACGCTCGAGTACGGCTACGACGAGCGTCCCCTCCTCCCATCGCAACTCGACGTCTCGGAAGAACCCCGTGTCGTAGAGCGCTCGGATCGCCTCGCGCACGCGCTGCGGTGACAACCGATCTCCGATGTTCACCGGCAAATAGTTGTAGACCGTGCCTTCCGATACACGCTGCAAGCCCTCAACGCGGATGTTGTCAACCCGCAGCGACGGGGGCCCTCCGGCCGACTGAGCCGCAAGCGGAGGAGCGATCAGAGTGAAGGCAGCGAGCAGGCTCGCCATCAAAGAAAGACGAAGGGACATCATCAGCCGAGCTGCCTCGCAAAATCATTGAAAAGGGCGACGCTCATGAGCATGAGCAACAATACGATACCGACTTGCTGCCCGAGCGCCTGCACACGCTCGGAGAGCGGCGCGCCACGCGCCCACTCGGCGAGCTGGTAAATGATCTGGCCACCATCGAGGATCGGAATCGGCAACAGGTTCAGGAACCCGAGGCTGAGCGAGATCACGATGAGGAACCCCAAAAATTCGGTCAGACCACTCTGCGCCGACTCACCGGCGAACTCCGCGATGGTCAGCGGACCCGAGAGATTTTTGAGCGAGACCTGACCGACGAGCATGCGCGCGAACATCTTCGCCTGAAGCACCGTCATGTCCCAAGCACGAACGGTCGCGAGCGAGAGCGATTCGATCGGACCATAGCTGCGCTGCGTGACCATCGACTCCGGCCACGGCGGCGGGGGCGGCGTCTGCACGCGAATTCGACCGATCTCGCGACCATCGACGATATCGGCGGCTGTGCGCATCGTCAGCTGCGAGGCACTGCCCTCGCGCCGATAGTCGATGACGACTTCGCGATTAGGGCGCGAGGATATCGCCTCGACCAACGCGCGAAAATCATTGATCGGTTCACCATCGACGGCGGTGATGAGATCGCCGGCGCGAAGACCTGCGACATCCGCAGGACCGCCTGCCTCGACCTTGCCAATTTCGGCGGGCACCGGCGGCACCCAGAAGCGCATGCCGATGCCCGGCAACAAACCCTGCGGCTCGGTCAAGGCGCGACGTACGTCGGCGTCCTCAACGCGCAACTCGAGCACACGCACACCCGAACCCGGACGACGGACTTCGATATCGACTTTGCCGTCGTCGCTGATGGCTTCCATGAAACCGAGCATCACGTCGGAGTGCGTGGCGACGGTGCGCCCTTCGATGCGCTGGAATTCATCGTTGGTGCGCAGGTCGGCACGCGCGGCGAGCGAGTCGGCCACGACTGTGCCGACGACGGGCTTCACCTGCGGCTCACCACTCACCCAGAGCACGGCCCAGAGCACGAGAATGGCAAACGCGATGTTGAAGGCCGGTCCTGCGAGCAACACGAGAATGCGCTGCCACGGATGCTTGCGCGTGAACGAGCGCTCGAGATCGGCGGGCGGCACGGGGCCCTCGCGCTCATCGAGCAACTTGACGTAGCCGCCGAGCGGCAACGCCGCAATGACGTATTCGGTGCGATCGCCGCCCGCGACGCGCGTCCAGAGCGCGGGACCAAAACCCACCGAGAAGCGCAGGACCTTGAAACCGAGTTTGCGCGCGACCCAGTAGTGTCCGTACTCGTGAACGGTCACGAGCAGGCTCACGGCCACGATGAACCCGACGATGGTCCAGAGCCAATCCATCAGTGCCCTCTCGGGGCGTGACGCCCCTCGGCAATCCGACGCAGCGCCGCCCCCCGCGCGGCGGTATCGGCCGCGAGCACGCTCTCTAGGTCCTTGGCCTCGCCAGCCGGCACGGCATTCATCACGGAGTCAATGACCGTTGGGATCCCGCTGAAGTTCAAATGGCCCTCCAGGAACGCCGCTACGGCGACCTCATTGGCCGCATTGAGGATGGCAGGCGCCAGACCCCCTGCAGCGGCCGCCTGACGCGCAAGCGCCAGACAGGGGAATCGACCCGTATCCGGGGGCTCAAATTGCAGGACGCCGGCCCGGGCGAGGTCGAGGAATTGTACACCGGAGTCGATCCGGTCCGGCCATGCGAGGGCATGGGCGATCGGGGTGCGCATATCGGGCGATCCGAGCTGCGCGAGCATCGAGCCATCGACATATTCGACGAGCGAGTGCACCAGACTCTGCCGATGTACGACCACCTCGACCTGTTCGAGCGGCAAACCGAACAACATGCGGGCCTCGATCACCTCGAGACCCTTGTTCATGAGCGTTGCAGAATCCACGGAGATTTTGCGTCCCATCACCCATCGGGGATGACGACACGCCTGCTCGGGCGTCGCCGCCGCGATCTGCTCGGCACTCCAATCGACGAACGGGCCGCCTGAGGCGGTGAGCAGAATTCGGCGTACCCCTTTCGGCGCACGACCCGTCTCGGCCCCCGAGGGCCAGCACTGGAAGATCGCGTTGTGTTCGCTGTCGATCGGCAACAACGTTGCCCTACCCTCGCGCGCCGCCTCGATGAGCATGGGGCCCGCCATCACGAGCGGCTCCTTGTTGGCGATCATGAGTCGCTTGCCCGCCCGCGCGGCCGCGAGTGAGGACGAGAGCCCCGCCGCGCCCACGATGCCCGCCATGACGAAGGGTGCCGACGGCATGGCCGCGATCTCATCGAGCGCCGCCTCGCCCGCGAGCACGCGGGTCTTCGACCCGGCCTGGCGCAGGGCGTGCTCGAGTTCGCGCGCGGCCTCGGGCTCGACGAGGGCCGCACACTCGGGTTGGAATTTCAGACACTGCGCCAACAACTTTTCGTGATCGCGTCGCGCACCGAGGGCGACGATCTTGAATCGATCGGGATGACGCGCCACCACATCGAGCGTGCTGTCGCCGATGCTGCCCGTCGAGCCGAGCACGGCGATGCCAACCGGCGTGCTCACGCGAGCGCTCCCACTTTGATGAGCCCCAAAACGAAAATGGGGATACCCGCCGACAGACTGTCGAATCGATCGAGCACGCCCCCGTGGCCCGGGAACAAGTGACCACTATCTTTGAGCCCCGTGTGGCGCTTCATGAGACTCTCGGTGAGATCCCCTACCACCGAAAACGCCGCTGCGCCCGCTGCGAGCCACATCACGGGTACGGTCGGCCAGTTGAGCAGACTCGCCCCGATCGCCGCCACGATGAGCGAGGCGATCACGCCGCCGATGACGCCTTCCCAGCTTTTGCCCGGTGAGACTTTCGGGGCGAGTTTGGTGCGCCCGAAGCGATGACCTGCGAAATACGCCCCCACATCCGCCGCCATCACCACGATCAAAGAAAAGAGCACGAGCACGGCCCCGTTATCTTCGAGTCGTAGACGAATGAGCGCCACGCCCGCAGGTACCAGTACGAGCACCCCTGCGATCGCCGAGACCGCCGAGCCGCCGCGCGTCGGCGCAAACATCACCCACCCGAGTGCGACGATCCACCATACCGCTGCCAGCGCCAGCAGCCACGTGAAGGCCTCGGTGCCGCTCGTGTATTGCCACGCGACGTAAAGCCCAAGCGCGACGAGCACGACGTACGCCAGACGCAGCCGGCGACGCTCAGGATGCAGGAACGCCGACCACTCCCACGCACCGCCCAACACGACGAGCACGATGAGGAACGTGGTGACGACCGCCGGCAACACGAAGAGCACGACGAGCAGAAACGCCGCGAGCACCACGGCGGTGAGCACTCGCTGGCGCAACTCGCTCATTTCTTTGGATCTGTGAGCCCGAATCGACGCTCACGGCCAGCGAAATCTTCGAGCGCGAGCTTGAACTCCGCCTCGTCGAAATCGGGCCAGAGCACATCGGTGAAGAAGAGCTCGGCGTAAGCGATATTCCAAAGCAAAAAATTGCTCACGCGATGATCGCCCCCGGTACGAATGAACAGATCGGGGTCGGGCAGATCGGAGAGCTGCAGCTCAGCCGAGAACATCTCTTCGTCGATGTCGTTCGCACGGATCTCACCGCTCGCGGCGCGAGCCGCCAGGCGTTTGGCGGCCTCGAGCACGTCCCAGCGTCCGCCGTAACTCACGGCGACCTGCAGCTTGAGTCCATCGTTATTGGCCGTGAGCGCCTCCGCCTCGGCGATACGCTGCTGCAAGCGCACCGACAATCGCTGTCGATTGCCGATGATGCGCACTCGCACGCGGTTGGCATGGAGCTCGGCGACCTCGCGATCGAGCGCTTCCATGAAGAGTCCCATGATCGCGGCGACCTCGGTCTCGGGTCGACGCCAGTTCTCGCTCGAGAATGCGAACAGCGTCAGCGCCTCGATGCCGAGATTGGCGCACTCGCGAATGATCTTGCGCACGGGCTCGATGCCCGCGCGATGTCCGACCGGTCGCGGCTCACCCCGGGCCTCGGCCCAGCGGCCGTTCCCGTCCATCACGATAGCGATGTGGTGTGGCAGTGCCAAAATCGCAGGGACCTGTCGGCCTCAAACCTGCATGATTTCTTTTTCTTTGGCCGCAAGCGCTGCGTCGATCTCGGCCACGTGCTTGTCCGTGAGCTTCTGGATCTCTTCCTGCGCTTTCTTTTCCTCATCCTGGCTGATGAGCTTTTCTTTGAGGGCCTCTTTCACATCCTGTAGCACGTCACGGCGCACGTTGCGCACCGCCACACGGGCGTTCTCGGCATCGCCACGTACCACTTTGGTGATGTCCCGACGGCGCTCTTCGGTGAGTGGCGGCAGCGGCACGCGGATCACCGAGCCTGCGGTGTTCGGCGTGAGGCCGAGGTCCGACTTGTAGATCGCCTTCTCGACCGACTGGATCGCACTCTTGTCCCACGGCGTGATCACGAGCGTCCGCGCATCTTCGACGCTGATGTTCGCCAGCTGCGAGAGCGGCGACTCGGTGCCGTAGTAATCGACCTTCAGGTTCTCGACGAGGCTCGGGCTCGCGCGCCCCGTACGCAGCTTCTTGAGATCGAGTGCAAACTGTTGCACGCACTTGGCCATGCGCGTCGTAGCATCTTTCTTGAAATCTTCGATCATCGTCTTCTACCTCAATCGTTCGTGACGACCGTGCCCACGTCCTCGCCTCGGGCGATGCGCAGCAGGTCGCCGGCGTTGTTCATGTTGTACACCTGCAGCGGGATCTTATTATCGCGGCACATCACGATCGACGTGGCGTCCATCACATTGAGCCGCTCATCGAGCACCCGGTCGAAGGTGAGTCGAGGATAACGCACCGCCTTCGGATCTTTCATCGGATCGGCCGAGTAGATGCCGTTGACTTTGGTCGCCTTGACCAAGATATCCGCATTGATCTCGATCGCACGGAGCGAGGCCGCCGTGTCGGTGGTAAAGAACGGGTTACCCGTGCCCGCGGCAAAGAGCACCACCCGCCCCTTCTCGAGGTGGCGGATCGCGCGGCGGCGGATATAATCCTCGCACACCTCGTTGATGCGGATCGCCGACATCACCCGGGCATGACTGCCGACCGACTCGAGCGCGTCTTGCATCGCCAGACAGTTCATCACCGTCGCGAGCATGCCCATGTGATCGCCCGTGACGCGGTCCATCCCCGAGCGTGCGAGGCCCTCGCCGCGGAAGATGTTGCCGCCACCGATGACCACCGCCACCTGCGCGCCGAGATCGAGCAATTCTTTGATCTCGAGCGCAATGCGCTTGATGACGATCGGATCAACGCCGTAATCGGCGTGACCCATCAGCGCCTCGCCCGAAAGTTTGACGAGGATGCGCTGGTACCGAATACCTGTTTCAGCCATGAACCGTCTCCTTTTGAAGAAAACCCCGCCGGGGCGGGGTTTTCGTGGGTCTGGAGCGTCGGCTTACTTGCCGCTGCTCGCCTTCACCTGAGCCATGACCTCGCCTACGAAGTCATCCTGCTTCTTTTCGATGCCGGCGCCAACTTCGAACCGTCGGAACGCCTTCACCTCGGCCTTGGCGGCCTTCAGTAGCTTCTCGATGGTCTGGTCCGGGTCTTTGACGAACGCCTGACCGAGCAACGCCCGCTCGTTGAACGTCTTGCGCAGGCGTCCCTCGATCATCTTTGCGACGATCTCGGCCGGCTTGCCCTCGGCGAGCGCCTTCTCGGTCTCGATCTCGCGCTCTTTGGCGAATACATCGGCCGGAACATCCGACGCCGACAGATAGTCGGGGTTCGCAGCGGCCACGTGCATGGCCAGGTCGTGCGCGAGTTCGGCCGAGCCGCCCTCGATCGCGACGAGCGCACCGATGCGCGTGCCGTGACGATAGGCGCCCAAGAAACCGCCCGACTTGAGCGACACCTGACGACGCACCGAGATGTTCTCGCCGATCTTCGCGACGAGCGCACGACGGCGCTCATCGACGCTCTCGCCCGAAGCAAGTTTGAGGGCAGCGAGCGCCTCGACGTCGGCCGGGTTGCCCGAGAGGGCGAGCTTGGCGACTTCGGTCGAGAAGCCCTGGAAATCCGCTTCGCGCGCGACGAAGTCGGTTTCGCAGTTGACCTCAACCATGGCCGCCGACTTGCCGTCGGCCGATTTTTCGAGCGCGATCACGCCTTCGGCGGCAACACGCGCCGCTTTTTTATCCGCCTTCGCCAGACCCTGCTTACGCATGAGTTCGGCCGCGGCATCGAGATCGCCATTCGTTTCGACGAGTGCTTTCTTGCACTCCATCATGCCCGCGCCCGTGCGCTCGCGGAGCTGTTTGACGGCTTCAGCAGTAATGCTCATGCGCAGTCCTCAGTCTCAACCGCGACGGCGCGGAGCGCCCGGATTGGTGGCCTTGCGACGGGGCGCCGACGCGCTCGTCGCCGGAGCAACTTCACCATCGGCGGCCTCAGGAACGTCGACACCATCGGCCTCCTCGCCCTCGACCGGCGCAGGCGCCGCCACGGACGGCTGCGGCTTACGACGGGCCGGTGCGGCGGCGGCCGCAGGACGACGGGCACGCACCGTAACTTCACGACGCGGCTTGCCACGCGCGGCCTTCGGCTTCGGATTGCCCTGCTCGTCGAGCTCCACGAATTCGTCTTCGCTCACGGCGAGCGCCGGCGCCGTCGCCCGACCCTCAAGCACCGCATCGGCGATGCCCGCCGCGTAGAGCTGGATGGCGCGCATGGCGTCATCGTTACCCGGCACGACGTAGTCGACGCCATCGGGCGCGCAGTTCGTATCGACGATGGCGACCACCGGAATACCGAGCTTGTTGGCTTCATGGATCGCAATGTTCTCGTGACCCACGTCGACCACGAAGATCGCGTCCGGGAGAGACTCCATATTTTTAATGCCGCCGAGCGAGCGCTCGAGCTTCTCGAGCTCGCGACGCAGCATCGTGCCTTCTTTCTTGCCGCGCTTGTCGAGCGAACCGTTCGCCTTCATCTCGGTAAGATCGGCAAGGCGCTTGATCGACTGACGTACGGTCTTGAAGTTCGTGAGCATGCCGCCGAGCCAACGCTGGTTGACGAAGGGCATCCCGGCGCGAACCGCTTCTTTCTGGATGGGCTCGCGCGCCGAGCGCTTGGTGCCGACGAAGAGCACCGTGCCGCCATCCGAGGCGACCCCGTGAATGAACTTGGCAGCCTCCGCGAACATCGGCTGCGTCTTCTCGAGGTTGATAATGTGGATTTTGTTGCGTTCGCCGAAAATGAATTCTTCCATTTTCGGGTTCCAGAAACGGGTTTGGTGTCCGAAGTGGACGCCCGCTTCCAGCATCTGTCGCATGGACACGCTGGCCATATAGCACTCCTTGTCGGGTTAAGCCTCCGCATATCTCGGTTGCCATCCCTTGACCCCGAAGGACCTTGGGACACCCAGCAACCGATGTATCGATATGCGTGTGGGGTTGTTTACATTGCCAAAAAAGGCCGCACTTTATACCATGCACCTCCCGTAAAAACAACGTCTTACGGGCCCCCTTCCACCCCCTCGTCCGAGCCCATGTCCGTCACCCTCAAGTCCCCGCAGGAACAGCAAAAAATGCGCGAGGCTGGCCGCCTCGCCGCCGAAGTCCTCGACCTCATCGGCGAGTACGTCAAACCCGGCGTGACCACCGACGAGCTCGACCGCATCTGCCACGAGCACATCACCCGCGTGCAGCAGGCGACCCCGGCCAACCTCAACTACCGCGGGTTTCCGAAGACCATCTGCGCCTCGGTAAACCACGTGGTCTGCCACGGCATCCCGGGCGACAAGAAGGTCAAGGACGGCGACATCCTCAACATCGACGTCACGGTCATCCGCGACGGTTTTCACGGCGACACGAGCCGCATGTATTTCGTGGGCAAACCCGCCCCGCATGCGCAGCGCCTGGTCGAGGTCACCTTTGAAGCCATGTGGCTCGGCATTCGGCAGGTGCGTCCGGGCGCGACGCTCGGCGATGTGGGTCATGCCATTCAAAAGCATGTGGAGGCGCAGGGCTTTTCGGTGGTGCGCGAATACTGTGGTCACGGCATCGGGCGCATCTACCACGAAGACCCGCAGGTGCTGCATTACGGTCTGCCGAACACGGGCCTCAAACTTCAGGCCGGCATGACCTTCACCATCGAGCCGATGGTCAATGCCGGTAAGCGTCACGTCAAACTATTGCCCGACGGCTGGACCGTCGTCACCAAAGATCACTCGCTCTCGGCGCAGTGGGAGCACACCGTGCTCGTCACCGACTCGGGCTACGAAGTGCTCACCATGGGCCAACTCTCGCGCGAGCCCGGCCTGCTCGAAGGCGCAGCCTGATGCCGATGCGTGCTCTGCTTGAGGCGCTCCCGGCGCGGGTCGCCGCGGCAGGGCACAGCGCCGAGGCCTACGCGCAACTGCTGCGCGAGGGGCAAACCGAACTGCGACGCCGGTTCGAAGCGGAGGAACCCGTCGAAACCCTCGTGCTGGCCCGCGCGAAGCTGCTCGATGGCGTGCTGCACGAAGCCTGGCGTACGCGTCTGCCCAACTTCGATGCCGAATGGTCGCTGGTGGCTGTCGGAGGCTATGGACGCGGCGAGCTGCACCCCTGCTCCGACGTCGACATCCTCATCCTCGTGCCACGAACCCTCGATGACGCCGGTCGCGCCGCCGTCGAACACTTCGTGACGTTTCTGTGGGATATCGGCATCGAGATCGGTCACAGCGTCCGTACCGTCGACGAATGCCGCAGCGAAGCGGCGGCCGATGTCAGCATCATGACGACGCTGATCGAGGCGCGTCGCCTCGCAGGCTCCACCACTCTCGTCGAGTCCATGCTCAAGGCGCTCTCGCCCGATCACCTCTGGCCCGTCAAAGATTTCTTCGAAGCCAAGGTGCATGAGCAGGCCGATCGCCACCTCAAGGCCAACGACACCGCCTACAACCTCGAGCCCAACGTCAAAACCGGCCCCGGCGGTCTGCGCGACATCCAGACCATCGCTTGGGTCGCCAAGCGCCACTTCGGTGTGAACTCACTCGAGGAGCTCGCGAAGAAAGGCTTTTTGACGCAAGCCGAGGCGCGACGGCTGCAAGCCGCGCAGTCATTCTTGTGGCGCGTGCGCTTTGCGTTGCACACCCTCACCGGGCGACGCGAAGACCGTCTGCTCTTCGACCATCAAATGAAACTCGCCGGCCTCTTCGGCTACGAGGACGCCACGTTCACGCTCGCCGTCGAGCAGTTGATGCAACGCTATTACCGCACCGTGCTCGATGTGAGCTTGCTCAACGAACTGCTGCTGCAACTCTTTCGCGAAGCCATCCTCGATGAGAGCGCCGACCCCGTGCCGCTCAACCCGCGCTTCCAAGTCACGAATGGCTATCTCGAGGCGATGCACGACGACGTCTTCGTACGCCAACCCTCGACGCTCCTCGAAGTCTTCGCGCTGCTGCAGCAGAACCCCGACATCCGCGGCGTTCGCGCGCACACCATCCGAGCCATCGAGCAAAATCTTTGGCTGATCGACGAAGAGTTCCGCCAGAACCCGCGCAACCATCGCCTCTTTCTCGAAATCCTGCGTGCTGCGGCGGGCGTCACCAACGAACTGCGTCGCATGAACACCTACGGCGTACTCGGACGTTACATTCCTTCGTTCGGTCGCATCGTCGGCCGCATGCAGTACGACCTCTTCCACGCTTACACGGTCGATGCCCACACGCTTTTCGTGGTGAGCAACCTGCGCCGCCTCGCGCTGCCGCGGTTCAACCACGAGCTGCCCAATCTCTCGCAGATCATGCAGTCACTGCCGCGCCCGGAAGTCGCGTATCTCGCCGCGCTCTTTCACGACATCGCCAAGGGTCGTGGTGGTGATCACTCCGAACTCGGCGCGGTCGATGCCGAGGCCTTCTGCCTCGAGCAAGGTCTCTCGCGCTACGACGCGCGCCTTGTCGCTTGGCTCGTGCGCAACCACCTGCAACTGTCGCTCACGGCCCAAAAGCAAGACATCGCCGACCCCAAGGTCATCAATGAATTCGCACGCTTCGTGGGCGATGAGACCCACCTCGATCATCTTTACGTGCTGACGGCGGCCGACGTGCGCGCCACCAACCCGCGCCTCTGGAACTCCTGGAAGGCCTCGCTCTTCAGCGAATTCCATGACCGCGTCAAACGCGCCCTGCGGCGCGGCCTCGAAACGCCGATCGATCAGGACGAGCTCAAGCAAGAGAATCAGTCACAGGCTCGTGAGCTGCTCGCGGCCACGGGCGTCGCGAGCACCGCGGTCGAGAGCGTCTGGGCCATGTTCTCTGAGGCCTACTTCTCGCGGCATACGCCCCAAGAGATCGCCTGGCATACGCGCGTGCTCGCCGCGCGCGAGCCCGGGAGCGATGATCCGGTGGTGTCGGTGCAGGCCGAGAGCGAGCGCGGGACTACCTCTATCATGACCTACGCACCCCATCGCCAGCATGGCTTTGCGCGTACGACGGCCGTACTCGATCAGCTCGGGCTCAACATCGTCGATGCGCGCATCACGCCGACCGGTGATGGCAACAGCATCGATCTTTATCACGTGCTCGAAGAAGACGGCACGCCCATCGCCGATGTCGAGCGCCACACCGAGATCGAATACGCCCTCACCCGCTCACTCGCCGCGCCACGCGATACCGTGCTCGCAGTCTCGCGCCGCGCGCCGCGTCAGGCGCGACTCTTCAACACGCGCACGCAAATCAGCGTGACGGCGGACGATCGCAACCAGCGCTCCGTCCTCGAAATCATCGCCGCAGACCGCCCCGGCCTGCTCTGCGACATCGGCAAAGTCATGATGGAAGAGCGCATCGATTTGCTCGGCGCCAAGGTCATGACCGTGGGCGAGCGCGCCGAGGACGTGTTTTACGTGAGCGATACCGGTCGCGGTCCGCTCGCCGATGAGCGCGCGCAGCAACTCGTTGCACGCATCACCGAAGCGCTGGAACGACGCCGCGCCGCATGAACCCGGATCTCAAAAAAACCCAGCCCTATCCCTTCGAACGTCTCGCCACCCTCAAGGCGGGCGTCACGCCGCCGAAGCACCTCGCGCACATTGCACTCTCGATCGGCGAGCCGAAGCACGCGCCGCCACCCTTCGTGCTCGAGGTGATCAAGCACTCGCTCGCAGGCTTCAGCGCCTACCCCACCACCGCCGGGAGTGATGAACTGCGCGACACCTGCGCACGCTGGCTCGAGCGCAGGTTCCGTCTCGGCGCCGACGCCGTACGCCGCGAGAACGTGCTGCCCGTGTCGGGCACGCGCGAAGCGCTCTTTGCGTTTGCGCAGGCGGCCATCGACCGCAGCGCGATCGGCTCGCGCGGTGCGCCCCTCGTCGCCATGCCTAACCCGTTTTATCAAATCTACGAAGGCGCAGCGCTGCTCGCCGGGGCCGAGCAGTATTTCATTGAGACACCGGCCTCGAACAACTTTTTGCCTGATCTCGAGGCCGTCCCTGCTTCGGTCTGGGATCGCGTGCAGCTGCTTTATCTCTGCAGCCCCGGTAACCCGGGCGGCGCCGTGATGAGCGTCGAGGCGTGGCGTCGCGTCCTCGCGCTCGCCGAGCGTCATGATTTTCTTGTGGCCTCCGATGAGTGCTACACCGAGCTCTACCCCGACGAGTCGAATCCGCCGCCCTCGCTGCTCTCTGCGGCGATCGCTGACGGTCGCACTGGGTTCGAGCGCTGCGTGGTGTTCCATAGCCTCTCGAAGCGCTCGAGCTTGCCCGGCCTGCGCTCAGGCTTCGTCGCCGGCGACGCCTCGCTGCTCGAGAGCTTCCTGCGCTATCGCACCTACCACGGCTGCTCGCTGCCGCTACCCACGCAGGCCGCGAGCATCGCCGCCTGGCGCGACGAATCGCACGTCATCGAAAACCGCAGGCTTTATCGCGAGAAGTTCGCGAAGGTCATGCCCCTCCTCGCGCCTCACCTCGATTTCACGGCGCCCGGGGGCGGGTTTTATCTTTGGGCCGACACCCGAGGCGACGACGAGGTCTTCGTACGCGAGCTCTTCGCCCGCGAGAACGTTACCGTCGTCCCGGGCAGCTACCTCGCACGCACCGTCCATGGCCGCAACCCCGGCGCCGGTCGCCTGCGTATTTCTTTGGTCGCGAGTATCGACGAATGCGTCGAAGCGGCGACCCGCATCGCGAGATTTGCCGCGAGTCGCTAGAACTTTAACCCGATCTTTGGAAACCCGACCATGAGCACCGACCACACCGCCCTGCGCACCCTCATCGAAGCCGCATTCGAACAGCGCGCCGAGATCAACCCGAAGAGCATCTCGCGCGAACTGAAGGTGGCGCTCGATGAAGCCCTCGATCTGCTCGACTCGGGCAAGGCGCGCGTCGCCGAGAAGCGCGACGGCCGCTGGCAAGTGAACGACTGGCTCAAGAAAGCCGTGCTGCTTTACTTTCGGGCCTACGACAATCGCGTCATCGAGGGCGGCTACACCCGTTTCTTCGACAAAGTACCCCTCAAGTACGCCGCGATGGACGAAGCCTCGATCCGCGCGAGCGGCGCGCGCGTCGTACCCGATGCCGTGGTACGCAAAGGCGCCTATGTGGGCCCCAACGTCGTGCTCATGCCCTCGTTCGTGAATATCGGCGCCTTCGTCGACTCGGGCACCATGGTCGACACCTGGGCCACGGTCGGCTCCTGCGCGCAGATCGGCAAGAACGTGCATCTTTCGGGGGGCGTGGGCATCGGCGGCGTGCTCGAGCCGCTGCAGGCGGCGCCCACCATCATCGAGGACAACTGCTTCATCGGCGCGCGATCCGAGGTCGTCGAAGGCGTCATCGTCGAAGAAGGCGCCGTCCTCTCGATGGGCGTCTACATTGGTCAGAGCACGCGCATCTACGATCGCGAGACGGGCCAGATCACCCAGGGCCGAGTCCCGGCGGGTGCCGTCGTCGTACCGGGAAGTCTGCCGTCCAAGGACGGCTCACACTCGCTCTATGCGGCCGTCATCGTGAAGAAGGTCGACGCGCAGACTCGCGCGAAGACCTCCATCAACGAATTACTGCGCTCGACGGACTGAACGCAGCGCCGATTAGAAGCGCGTCGAGACCGCGAACGAGAACTTCGTACCAGCGTCGTGCCGATTGAAGAACACGCGGTTGCCGCCACGCTCCTGAAACTCTCGGTACTCGCGGCGCAACAGGTTGCGAGCTTCGAACTTGAACTCGACCTCTTTCCCGAAGAGCTCAAGACCCTGGCGAGCTACAAAATCGACGTTGACGCCCGGTGACTCGATGACATCGGGCAGTCCCGCCGCACCGCGTCCGGTCACGCGATCGCTCGCGTACGAGATCAGCAGCGTCTGCTGAGACAGCGAGGCAGAGTCTTCGAAACCCAGCTGTATGTTCGCGAGGTGCGACGATTGTCCGTTGAGCGGCGCGTCTTTACGGAAGAAATTGGCGGCCGACTGCGGAATCGTACCGAAGACCTCCACGAGATCGGTCGCATCAAACTGGATTTTCGACTCCGACCAGGTGTAGTTGCCGATCACCACCGCCCGACGATTCGCAAAAAATGCTGAGTCAGAGAAACGATCCAAGTCGAGATACAACTGTGACTCGAACTCCACGCCATAAAGAGTCGCCGCGGGCGCATTCGCGAAACTCGTCAGCGGATTGTTGTCGCTGAAGCTCGCGAATGCCTCGATCGGCCGATCAATATCCTTCCAGAAGCCGGCGACCGAGACCCGCTGATTTCCCGGGAGATACCACTCCCAACGCGCCTCGGCATTGAGGAACTCACTGTCGACGAGCAGCGGGTTACCAATGAAGGCGCGATTGCTCTCAGGATCGTAGTACGCCTGCAGCATCAACTCCCGGAACTGCGGCCGAGCAACGGTCTTCGACACATTGAAGCGCGCCTGCATGTCATCGGCGAACTTCCAGGTCAGCGTGGCGGCAGGCAGCGCATACGAATTGTCGAGTGCCGTGCTCGCCCCGGAGTTGCTCGGCGTCGAAAACACCTGCAGTGGTTGAACGTTCTGTTTGCCTTGCTCGTGACGCACGCCCGCGTTGATCTCGAGGCCCTCGACGATCTCAGCCTGGACCTGCAAATAAGCGCCGCTCGTCTTCAGCTCCGCTGTGAACGCCGGATCGGACTCGGTCGATTCGACCAAGCCGATACGGTAATACTCGATGATCGCACCGCCCAGAAGCAGATCTGGGCGCAGCATGCCGACCGCCGACTCGAAATCGGACGGCGCGATAAACAGAAACTCGCGGCGCTCCGAATCCCGCTCCGTCTGGCTACTTTCAAAACCGGCGGTCACCACAAACTGCGGCGAGAACGCGTATGACAGATCCACGCCCCCCGAGACCAATGACTCGTCGAGATCCGAGAACGCGATCTCCGCGAAACCCGTCTGCCCGTTGTCGAGCCGGTTGATGAAGTAGGCCCCGAAAGGGCTCGCCGCGATGTTCGATCGTGAATACCCGACGCCGAGTTCGAACGGCGCTTCGCGACGGGAGTTCGCCACTGCCACGCGCGCATCGATCTTGAAAGGATCGAAATTCAGACCGCCGCTAAGCTGCGAGCTCCATACCTCACGCTCGTACCAACCCGTATTCTGCTCAAGGAAATCGAAGCCGGTTTTCTGACTGCGCTGAACCCCTTCGGCAAGTGAGGTTCGCTTGATCGTGTCGCGAACAATGAGGTTGGTCCAACGAACGCGATTGCCGTCGCCAAACTCGTACCCAAGACCGAGCAGGCCATTGACCACGATCCGATTCTCGGTCGATACCTCACGGTAATCTTTGTCGATCACCGCCAAGGCGGCGTCCGCCGCGGTTTGCTCGGTGTTGTCCTTGGTGCTCCAAGCGTTGCTGTATCCAGCAGTCGCCACGATACCGAGTTCGCCATCACCGATGATGCGCGATGTACCACCCGTCGCCGACGCCGAGGCGTTGATCGGCATCTTGTCGTTGAACTGAATGACGCCGGTGCGTCGATTCAGGAATTGCTTGGCGATTTCGCCGGTGTCGATCTTGCCGGAGCTCAGCTTGTCACCGCTCGCGATGAAGGCGGCCATCGCTGGCGGGATCTTGCGGATGCCGCGATCCATGCCCAGATAATCGTACTTGCTGCCAAAGTGCGTGTAGCCGATGTGCCCACTCGTCTCAGTATCCCCGCTGATGCCCACGCCGAACTTCAGGAAAGGCGCCTTGGGGACCGCCAACGTCGTCAGGTTGATCAAACCGCCACCGAATTCTCCCGGCAGATTCGCTGAGTAGCTCTTCTGCACAAGTGACGATGAGATCACATCGGTCGGAAAGATATCGAGCGGCACTGCGCGACGCAGCGGCTCCGGGCTCGGCAACGGCGAGCCATTCAACAACGCTTGCGAGTATCGATCGCCAAGACCACGGACATAGACGAACCCATTATTGCCCACGCTCAGTCCCGTCACGCGAGAGAGCGCACCGGCCACATCGCCCTCACCTGTGCGCGCGATGTCTTCCGCTGATAGTACGGTCAGGACGACGTTGGTGGCTTGCTGGAGATTACGATCGCGCCGACCGACGATGACGATCTCACCGATGGTATCGACGTCGACCACTTCCTCCACCGTCTCCGCAGGCGCCGGCTCTGCGGGAGCCGCCTCAGCCGCGGGCGGTGTCTGCTCGACATTACTTTGAGGGGTTTGACCGAGCGCCGCGACCGGCAGAATCGCGGCAGCGAGCATCAGCAAAGAGCGGGATCCCGCGACTGATTTGTCCATTCCTCGTCCTCTGAATCCGCAATCTTTGGCGGGGGGACGAATCGCGACGCTGACTGCGGCGCGACTCGCCCCGACTATCCGCGGTGGAGTCTTACAGGGTGATGCGCGGCAGCGTGGTGCATGCCGTGCCCGAGGTGCCGAAGTTCGCGGTCGCCGAGTTGCAGGTCCAACCCGCATACCAGGTATCGGTGGCACCGCTGACCGCCCCCACATAGGTGGTGGTGTCGAAGCCCGCATCGACCGTCTTCGGATCGGTGGCCGTACGGCCGGTCTCGTTTGCGCCGTTGATGAATCCACCAGTGAGCGAAGCCGTGAACGTTGTCGTGCTGTTGTTGCCGGTCACGTTGAAGGTATCGGCCACCTGCTGCGCGGTGAGGCCGCTTGAACCGACGAAGGGCGTCGCTCCGCACTGCATCGCCACGGATCGGAAGGTCGGCGGGCCCACTTTGCCGATGGCCGCATTGGCCGGGAGCATGTTCGCACCACTGAGGCGCAGGCAGGCCGTCGACGTGGTCATGACTCCGTTGACCAACGCTGCGTCCGCGCCACCGCGGAACAACATCGCAGCCTGGTTACCGGCCGCCGCGTTGCGGTGGATAAACGTGAAGTTAGCAAGCTTGAGGAACGTACGAGGCTGTTGATCCTCCAGCGCGTTGGCCGAGTCCAACTCGATCATCGAGTCGGCAGCGCCTGAGGTCTTTTGCACGGCGATGACGTGCTGGATCAAACCACGGTAACCGACGTCCACGTCGACACTGTCATCATCAGCACCGGTGATCACTAAGCGCGTGGCGTTGTGAGTGCCACCAAAGAATTCGAGGCCGTCATCCGAACTGTTGTGCAGATGCACGAAGCTGATCGAGGTACCGCTGCCGACGCCACCCGTCGTGAGCGCCTGCAGCTCGGAGTTGCCCGAGAGCACGAAACCCGAGTACCGAATCTGCACATAGCGCAGCGTTCCGCTGTTGTCGTTGGCGATGCTGCCGCCATAGCGAGCCAGGTCGACAGCCCCCTCGACTTGCTTGTCACACGCGTCGGTTCCCGGGGGCGCGGTGGACACGAAGCAGTCCGTGATCGGCGCACGACCCGAGATCACCACACCCCCCCACTGGCCCTGCGAGTCATCGGTCGTGAGGCCAAGTACGTTGTCGCGGCTCGTGAAGACGACCGGCGCCGTCGCCGTGCCAATCGCGCTGATGCGGTTGCCACGATTGACGTGCAGCCAGGAGGTACCGGTCGAGCCAAAGATAATGACACCAGGCTCGATCGACAGAGTGACTCGGCAATCGACCACGGTCGCGGAAGTGGAACCCTCACAAGAGCGAGCGGTCGCGCCACCGTCAGTGCCCACGTCGACACGTCCACCGAGCGAGTACACCACGCCCGCCGCGCGGGGCAGCGTCATGCTTCGGGTAATTCGCGCGGGCAGTTCACAGTTGCGGTACGTGCCCGTCGAGCCCGTGATCGTCCCGAGGTCACGCAGGCCAGCCGGATCGTTCACCGTCGGGCAGCCCCCAGCAGGCGTCACGAGCGTCGACACGGGCGGCGGCGGGGGCGGCGGCGGAGGCGGCGTCGTAATGTTGACGGTCACGTTGCCACCGCTGCCCGGGGAGGCGATCTCTTCCGAGCCGCAACCAGCGAGCACCGCCACAGAGGCGGCGAGGAACAACAGATTTCGGTGCTTTTCCAGGGTTTGCATGATGAAGACGCTCCGTACGGGCCGATCGACGCCGATTTGAATTGGGGGTTGATGAAATCGAACGGCGGATGCCGGCCGACCTCGGGCGTCAAAGTTAAGCGCCCGATGTGACAGCGCAGTGACGCTTATGTGACAGCGAGGTGGCGCCGCTCGTGGGGCCTGACGCCCCGCCGAAATCTCGGGAAAAGCACAGGGTTATAATTGGCCCATGGCTACGACGTTCCACGGCTCCCCTGAGCTTCGGCACTGGATCATCCAGCAGACGGAGGCCGGTCATTCGCCCCAAGCACTTCTGACAGAACTGATCCGCAACGGCTACGAGGAAGACCAAGCCATCACGTTCATGACGGCAGCTTTGGAATCCCGCGTCACCGAGCTTGTGTCGTCAAAGATTGCCGCAGAGAAACCCCAAGATTCCCTACCGCCGCCGATCCGGGTGCCGCAACCCATCGGCACTGCGTGGCCCTCCGTCGTCCACGCACTCGATCGCGAGGTCAACGTTTTATTCAGCCTCACGCTGCCGAGGGTGGTGCTTTTCGGCGGATTACTGAGCGATGACGAATGCGACGAACTCATCGCCCTCTCGCGAGCGCACGTCACGCCATCAAACGTCGTCGATATGGAAGCCGGCGGTGAAAAACCGCATCAGGCACGCACCAGCAGCGGCGCTGCCCTCGCGCGCGGCGGCACGCCCCTCATTGCACGTATAGAGGAACGTATCGCAGCGCTACTCCATTGGCCGGTCGATCATGGTGAAGCCCTGCAGATCCTGCGCTACGAAGTGGGCCAGGAATACAAACCGCACTACGACTACGTCGACCCCGCTCAACCGGGTGCTGCGCCCTTTTTGGCCCGCGGCGGACAGCGTGTCGGTTCGCTCGTGATGTACCTCAACACGCCCGAAGACGGCGGCGCGACGAACTTTCCGGATATCGGCCTCGAGGTCGCGGCGGTCAAAGGAAACGCGGTGTTCTTCAGCTACGACCGCCCTCACCCCTCGACCAAGACGCTACACGGCGGCATGCCCGTGCGCGCAGGCGAGAAATGGGTGGCGACGAAGTGGCTGCGGGAACGCCCGCACGACTAGATGCGATCGATCAGCCGAATCGACCGGTGATATAGTCTTCGGTCAGTTTCGCCTGGGGATTCGTGAAGATCTTGTTGGTCTCACCCACTTCGATGAGATCACCCAGGTGGAAGTACGCCGTGCGCTGCGACACGCGCGCGGCCTGCTGCATCGAGTGCGTGACGATGCAGATCGCATAACTCTCGCGTAGCTCATCGATCAAATCTTCGATGCGAGCCGTCGCGATCGGATCGAGCGCCGAACACGGCTCGTCCATCAAGATCACTTCTGGGTTCACGGCGATCGCACGCGCGATGCACAGACGCTGCTGCTGACCACCCGAGAGGCTGGTGCCGGGTTGGTTCAGGCGGTCCTTGACCTCCTCCCACAACCCCGCACGGCGCAAGCTCACGTTCACGATTTCATCGAGCTCCGCACGATCGGCGGCGAGACCGTGGATACGCGGCCCGTAGGCGACGTTTTCATAGATCGACTTCGGAAACGGGTTCGGCTTCTGGAACACCATGCCGACGCGAGCACGCAGCTGGACGACGTCTTGGCGCTTTTCATGAATATCCTGTCCGTCGAGCTCGATCATCCCCTCGACTCGCGCGCCGACGATGGTGTCGTTCATGCGGTTGAGGCAGCGCAGGAACGTCGACTTGCCACAACCCGAGGGGCCGATCATCGCGAGCACCTGCTTGCGACCGATGTCGATATTGACCTTCTTGATCGCGTGCTTGTCACCGTAGTACACGTCGACATCTCGACAGGAGAACACGGGCTCCGGCACGGTGACATCGCCGATGGTCTTCGTGCCTTCTGGCACCGGTCTGATTTTTGACGACTGGTTCATGTCCGTTACCAACGTTTCTCGAATTTGTTACGCAGGATGACCGCGGTCGCGTTCATCACGATCAAAAAAAGCAGCAGCACGATGATCGCACCGGAGGTGCGTTCGACGAAACCGCGCTCCGGCAGATCCGACCACAAGAAGACCTGCACCGGCAATGCGGTCGCCGGATCGACGAAGCCTGAGGGCACATCGACGATGAACGCCACCATGCCAATCATCAGGAGCGGCGCCGACTCACCGAGCGCACGGGCCATACCAATGATGGCGCCGGTCAACATACCCGGGATCGCCAGCGGCATCACGTGGTGCATCACCATCTGCAAGCGTGAGGCGCCCATGCCGAGTGCCGCCTCCCGAATCGAGGGCGGCACGGCTTTGAGCGCCGCACGCGAGGCGATGATGATGGTCGGTAGCGTCAGGAGCGACAGCACGAGCCCCCCGACGAGCGGTGCCGATCGCGGCAAACCGAAGAGCGCGATGAACATCGCGAGCCCCAGCAAACCGAACACGATCGAGGGCACGGCGGCGAGGTTGTTGATGTTGACCTCGATGATGTCGGTCATGCGGTTACGCGGCGCGAATTCTTCGAGATAGATCGCCGCACCCACCCCGATGGGGAACGACAACAAAAGTGTGATGAGCAGTGTGAGCGCCGAACCGATGAGCGCTCCTCGCACGCCTGCCTGCTCCGGGTCACGCGAGTCACCGTTCGACAAGAATGCGGCGTTGAACCGCAATTTAAGCGAATCGTCTGCTGCGAGCGCATCGATCCAGCCGATCTGCTGATCAGACAGGCGCCGCTCGTCTTCAGGCGCCGAGCGACTGACTTTGTCTTTGAGCAACATGTCGACCGTGTCATCGGCGAGCACCCAGAGCGTCTCGCGCGACCCGATGATCGACGGATCGGCCACCACGCGCTGCTGTAACTCGAGCGATGCCGCACTTGAGACCACACCATACAACTCGCGCAGATTCGGGCGCCCTTCCACCTGCGGGAAACGCTCGCGCAAGGCCGCCCGAATGATCGACTGATAATCAGCTGTCACGAGCTCATCAGGGTTGCGCGCGCCCGAGGGGTCGATGACCTCCGGGTCGTAGGTCACCGTGAGCTGCACGTAGGACTGCCGAAACACCGAGGCACCCTGCGAGAAAATCGTACCGAACAAAAAAATCACGAAGCCGATGCCCGCCAGCACCGCAGCTGCGCCATACGCCCGGAAGCGTTTCTCGGCGCGATAGCGCCGCGCAAGACTCTTGCGCACAAGCGCCTGCGTCTCGTCGGCCGACTTCACCGGTAAATCATTCGTACTGTTCACGGTACTTCCTGACGACGTAGAGGGCGATGACGTTGAGCAGCAAAGTGACGAGGAAGAGCACGAGACCGAGCGCGAACGCGGCCAAGGTCTTGGGGCTGTCGAACTCCTGGTCGCCGACGAGCAGCGTGACGATCTGCACCGTCACGGTAGTCACGGCCTCGAGCGGGTTGGCCGTGAGGTTCGCGGAGAGCCCCGCGGCCATCACGACGATCATGGTCTCGCCGATCGCGCGCGAAATCGCGAGCAGTACGCCACCCACGATACCGGGCAGCGCGGCGCGCAGCACCACCTGACGAATCGTCTCCGAGCGCGTCGCACCGAGCGCATACGCGCCATCACGCAGGCTCTGCGGGACCGCCGTGATCATGTCGTCCGAAAGCGACGATACGAACGGAATGATCATGATGCCCATCACGAGGCCCGCCGCCAGCGCGCTCTCGCCGGCCACGGGCAGCCCCATCGCTTCACCGGCCACGCGTAGCGCAGGCCCCACCGTGGTGACCGCAAAGAATCCGTAGACCACCGTCGGCACGCCTGCGAGCACTTCGAGCAGCGGCTTCACGTACTTGCGGACTTTGATGGGCGCGTACTCGGCCAAATAAATCGCCGAGAAAAGACCGATGGGGACCGCGACGATCATCGCGATGAACGAGATGAGCAGGGTTCCGGCAAACAGCGGGACCGCACCGAACGCGCCCGAAGAGCCCACCTGATCGGCGCGGATCGCCATCTGCGGACTCCAGTTCGTCCCGAACACGAACTCGGTCACCGGCACGATGCTGAAGAACCGGAACGCCTCGAAGACGATGGAGAGTACGATGCCGAGCGTCGTAAACACCGCCACCGCCGAGCAGGCGAAGAGCAGAACCTCGATCACCCGCTCATAAGAATTGCGCGCCCGCAGATCCGGACGGATCTTCGCCCGCACCCACAGCATACCGACGATACCGATCGAGACGACGATTGCAGCGAGCGCAAGCTCGGCGATATCGCGCAACTGCACGTACTGTGCCGCAGCGATGCGCGTTTCGGGTGCCACCATCTCAGGCGACACATTGCCCGCGACGACATTGCGCAAATCATTGAGCAGCAGGCCGAGCTGCGCCTCGGGCAAGGCTTGAGACGCGGCTGGTAACTGCGCGATCACCAAGCGGGTGATGACCGCATCTTGCAGCAGCACCCAAGCGAGGAAGACGAGGAGTGCCGGCAGTCCGCACCAAATGGCCGTGAGTAGCCCGTAGTGCCCCGGCAAAGAATGCAGATCCCGAATGCGGCGCTGACCGCCGACCACCGCGATGGCGCGCGTCTTGCCGAGCTGGAAGGCCAGCACCGACAGCGCGATGATCAGGACGAGGAGAATCGACGGGCTCATGAAGACGACAGAACCTTCGATGGGGACGCGGTCCCCGGAAGGGCGGAGATTTTACCCACTCCGGCCTCCCGAGGTAGACCCGTCATCTAAATTTAATCAACCCGTGGGTCAGTCGCTGCAGGTCAGTAGGTCCAATTGAAGTCCACTTGCAGACGCTTGTAATCGCGATCGAACAGGTTTCGGGCCGCGGGCAGGGTCACCGCCGCTGCGACGTCCTGATTGGTGTCGTTGAGCATATAGGTCACGTTAAAGCGCCAATTACGCGAGACCTGGTAGGCCCCTCGGATCGCACTGCCCCCACCGTCGGTGTTGCCCGCGGCAAAGTCCGAGTCGATCCATTGCGCAAAGAGCGCGTCCTTCTCCACGATTTGATAGAGGTACCCGACTTCCCAAGTCCCCGGAATCGCCGCGTTGGCCCGACCGTAGTTGAACCCGACCGCATAGGCCGTATCGAGTCCCTTCGGAATCGTCGTCGCCGTGCTCGCGGTGGTGATCGAGTAGTCGGCCGCCGTGTTCTGGGCGACGTTGGCATAGAGCAGCAACGGTTGCTCACCGATGTTGAACTGATACTCGCCGAGCACCTCGATGACGTTGTAGTCATTGGCGAGGCACACCCCACCCGTCGCGACGGCCTTGCGACAGATCGTCGCACTCGTCGTCGTCGAGTTGCCGTAGCTGCCGAGCCCAGCGGAACTCGCGCTGGCACCTTGAAACGGGTTGTACCCACGCACCGCCGCATGATCGTAGTAGGCGCCCGCGATCAACACGCGACTGCCATCCGTGCGCGCCCAACGCCAGCCGAACTGGGCACCGACCATCCCCGAGTCGGCAGCGGTCGCACGCTCGGAAAACTGCGTCGCGAAAACACTACCAAAGAAACCATTCGCCGCCTGCTGCCACTGCACGCCTGCGCCTTCCGGGTTGATGTCGTTATCAAAGAAAAAGCTCGATGTCCGCACCCACGGATAACGCATCTTGCCGACGCTGAGCTTCCACTGATCGTTGGGCGACCATTCGACATACGCCGTATCGAGATCGAGCGCCTTGCGCGAGTTCGCGTCCGTGAACGACTGGTTCGACGATCGCGCATCTGCGCCCTCGGTCGTCGCAAACTGCACCTCGACGCGCGTGGTGTCATTCACCCGAGCGAAAGCACCGACGCGCAGACGAACGCGGTTACGGTTACGCTCGGTGACGGTGGCTTCCTGATCGATGGTCTCGTTGCGCGCACGAAGGTCACCCTTCCACACCCAGCGACCCATCCAACCGGAGCTCGCGCCCTCGCCCACGGCGCGCGCCAGGTTGTCGGACGTTCGATCGATCGAGTCCTGCAAATCCGTATTGACCACCGCCTGCTCGGCGACCTGCGTCTCGGTCTGCTCCGCCTGCGACTTTTGGGCGGCCTCGAGTTGCGCGAGGCGCTCTTGCAGCAGCGCGAGCTGCGCTTTCAGCGCCTCGAGCTCAGTCTGCACGGCCTTCGACTCTGTCTTCGCGCTGGCGCCTTGCGCATTCGCGAGGCAAGCCGCCCCCGAAGCCGCCGCGATGACCGCGGCGGCGGCAAACGATCGAATCGTCATGGAAGTCCCTCTGGTTGGTTCGCGCCTGTTACGGTGCGAAATTCTTGAGCGTCCTCACGTCGGCCCGCGTCTTGGCAAGATCGGTCTTCGGCTGCGGCACGAGACCGCGATCGGCGAGATAGCCTTCCTCACCAAGCGCCTTCTCGCTCACGTATTCATTGACGAACTCTTGCAGTCCCGGAATCACGCCGATGTGCGCCTTCTTCACGTAAATGAAGAGCGGACGCGAGGCGGGATACTTACCTGAGGAAATCGTGTCGAAGGTGGGCTCGACGCCTTCGATCTTCGAGCCGCGCAGCTTGTCGAGGTTCTCTTCGAGGAAGCTGAAACCGAAAATACCGACGGCATTCGGGTTCGCCTCGAGCTTCTGCACGATCAGGTTGTCGTTCTCACCGGCCTCGATGAACGCGCCGTCTTCACGCACCGTGTGGCAGACGCGCTTGAAGCGCTTTTCGTCTTGACTGCGCAGCGTGTTGATCCACGGGTATGTGCGGCACCCGGTTTCCATGTAGAGCTCGTGGAACGAGTCACGCGTGCCCGAGGTCGGCGGCGGACCGAGCACTTCGATCTTGATGTTCGGCAGCGACTTGTCGATCTCGCTCCACCGCTTGTACGGGTTCGCGATCAGCACGGTCGGGTTGGCCGGATCCGGCACTTGTTTGGCGAGCGCGAGGTAGACTTGCTTGCGCGTGAGGTCGAGTTTCGGGCCACGCTTGTTTTCGGAGATCGTCAGACCGTCATACCCCACGCGGACTTCGACGATGCCAGTGACGCCATTCTTTTTACAGCTATCGAACTCCGAGGCGTTCATACGGCGCGAAGCGTTGACCACATCGGGGTGCTGGGGCCCGACGCCATTGCAGAAAAGCTTGATGCCGCCACCCGTGCCGGTGCTCTCGACCTTCGGGGTCTTGAAGCGGCCTTGACGACCGAACTGCTCAGCCACCGTGGTGGTGAAGGGGTAGACCGTCGAGGAGCCGACGACGTTGATGAAATCGCGAGCGGCCTGGGCCGGGGCGATCGGGGCCAAACTGGCGGCAACCGTGGCCGCGGCGGCCAAAATCAGGGTCTTTTTCATCTGTTTGCAATCTCCGTTGAGCATGTTGGGAACAATATGACAGTCATGTTTCAGAAATATTTCATACGCCACGGGCGGCTCCGGGTCGGTGCGCTCGCTTGCATCCCCGGTTTCTCGCCTCTATAAGGTCGCCCATGTCCGCGACCCTCGAACTCACCCAAGACCTCATGGCCCGCAATTCCGTCACGCCGACGGATGCCGGCTGCCAAGAGGTCATGGGACAACGCCTGCAGGCACTGGGTTTCACCGTCGAGAACCTGCGTTACGGCAACGTGGACAATCTTTGGGCCAAACGCCGTGGCGATGGACACACCGGCGGGGACGACCCCTCGCCCGTCGTCTGCTTCGCCGGGCACACCGATGTGGTGCCGACCGGCCCGCTCGAAGAGTGGCGCAGCAACCCCTTCGTGCCGACCATTCGTGATGGCGTGCTCTATGGCCGTGGTGCGGCCGACATGAAGAGCGGGCTCGCTGCCATGATCACCGCCACCGAAGAATTCGTGCGCGCGCACCCGACTCATCGCGGCACCCTCGCCTTTTTGATCACGAGCGACGAGGAAGGCCCCTCGGTCGACGGTACCAAGCGCGTCGTCGAAACTTTGAACGCGCGGGGCGAGCGCATCGACTACTGCATCGTCGGCGAACCCTCGAGCGAGCAGGCGGTCGGCGATACCATCAAGATCGGTCGTCGCGGTTCGCTCTCGGGTCGCCTCACCGTGCACGGCGTGCAGGGCCACGTGGCCTACCCGCACCAAGCCGAGAACCCCGTCCATACGCTCGCGCCCGCACTCGCCGAGCTCACCTCGCGCACCTGGGATGCTGGAAACGAGTTCTTCCAGCCGACGACGTTCCAGATCTCGAATCTGAACGCGGGCACCGGTGCGCCCAATGTGATCCCCGGTGAACTCAAGGCGCGCTTCAACTTGCGCTACTCGCCCGTGCAAACGGTCGAGGCGCTCAAAAAAACCGTCGAAGATATTTTGACCCAGCACGGCGTGCGCTACACGCTCGAGTGGTATGTGTCGGGCGAGCCGTTCTACACGGCACCGGGCGCGCTCTCGGCGGCTGCTATCGAGTCGGTCAAAGCCTTGACCGGCAAGACGCCCAAGCTCTCCACGGGCGGCGGCACCTCGGATGGTCGGTTCATTGCGCCGATGGGCGCTCAGGTCATCGAGCTTGGTGTGACCAACACCACGATCCATAAGGTCAACGAAGGCATCTGCGTCGAAGAAATCGACCTGCTTCACAAGCTATACGCCAGCATTCTCGGCCGGCTACTCACCTGATCAAAAAAAGACGGCTTGGCTCGCTGCGGCGATGAGCGCGCCGAGCACAGCGCCCGCGAGCACATCCGTCGGATAATGCAGGCCGAGCACCACACGTGAGGCCGCCACCAACAAGGCAAAGGGTACCAATACCGCCGCGAGCACCGGCACGTGATGGATCGCGATCGCCGTGAAGAGCACGGCGTGCAGCGTGTGGCCTGAAGGAAAACTGTAGCGATCGAGCGGCGGCAGGGCGCACTCAATCCCGATGAGGCCGATGTAGGGTCGCTCGCGCACGAGTTTTTTCTTGAGCAATTTGTAGAGCAGCAGGCCGAACGCGCCCGCCGCGAGCATTTGCGCCGAGACGCGTAGCCCCTCCCCGAGTCGATCGAACCCCATGATGAGCGGCATGACCGCCATCAGCACGTACCAGACCACTCCGTCTCCAAGGCGGCTCACCGTCCGAAAGAGCGCCCTCACCGCCCGTCGCCGACAGGCGGAGGTGGCGATTTCGCAGATTCGGCGCTCGGCATGATCGACTCGTACGAACATCGTCACGACGTCACGACCTCCGTCAGCGGCTCATCCGATTCGACGACACGTTCAAAGATTTTGAGCATGCGCTCGGCCATCGCCTTCGAGGCCCAGCGGGCCGCATCCTCGCGAGCATGGATCGAGAGCTCCGCACGCCGCTCGGGATCGCGCAGCACACTCGCCACACCTTCAGCAAAGGCATCAATTTCTTCGGGCACCACCACCGCACCCTTCACGCCGCGCAGGACATCGGCCGTGCCCATCACCGCGGTCGAGACGACCGGCGTGCCCTGAGCCAAGGCTTCGAGAAGCACGAGACCCTGCGTCTCCGTGCGCGAGGCAAAGACAAAGGCATCCGCCGCGCGATAGCAGTCGAGCAGCGTCGTCGCACGGTGCAGATATCCCACGAAATGAACGTTGGCCGAGAGACCCATCTCTTCGACCCTCTTGCGTAGAGGCGCCTCGGCAGGCCCCTCGCCTGCAATCACGAGCAGCACGTCGGGCACCTTCTCGCGCAGTCGCGGCAGCATCCGGATCAAAAAATCGATGTTCTTTTCGTGCGCCACGCGACCGACAAAGAGCGCCATCGGTCGATGCGGCGCGATGCCTTGGGCTTCGCGGAACCGCACCCCGTTCCCGGGCGCGAAACAACTCGCCGGTAGCCCGGTCGGCAACACTTCGATCGGCGTACGCACGCCATAGGCACGCAGCGCCTCGGCCATCTGCGGCGAGGGTGAGATCACCGCCTGCACCTGATGACACTGCGACACCGTAAATCGGCGCGCGATCGCCTTGGTGATCGAGGCGGGTACCGCGGGCAGATAGTGATGCAGGTAATGCTCGAAATACGTGTGATAGGTCTCGACCACCGGCACACCGAGACGGCGCGCGAGACGCAGACCGAGGTAGTGCGCGAAGAACGGCGTCTGCACGAGGATCACGTCCACGTCTTCGGGTCGAATCGTCGCGGCCCAACGGTTGGCGTCAGCCCAAGACATGCCGCGATCTTCCGGATCGAAGGGCATCGCCCAAGACTTGATGCGCACGATGTCTGCATCGTCGGGCTGAGAAGGCGATTGGGGATACTGCGGCGCGAGCAACGTGACTTTTGCACCCAGCGCCATCAAATCAGAACGAAAAGTTTGAATCGACGTCGAGACCCCGTTGACTCGGGGGAAGTAGACGTCCGAGAGCATGAGGATCCGCATGCCGGTCAAGATAAGGTCGGTCTGTTACAAGTAGATTGCATAGAAGACGTCTCACCCGAAACATTGACGGCCCTCACACGCAACACACCGTCCAAAGATTTCGGTTTCGTGACATCTCCAAGCTGGGGCAACAGGCGACCTGTCATCGATCGCAGTACGCCTGAGTCATCGAAGACGAGTTTGGTGTTCGGCACGAAGGCGCGCATCAAGAGAGAGGCGGCCTCGACCCGGACCCGAGACTCCGCAGAGCGCGCGCCGCCCTCGAGTGTGGCGCGCAGGCGCAACACCATCCCATGATCGGGCACGAGATAGTCGAACTCCACCGACTTGCCCGCACGCAGTCGCGGCAGCTTTTCGGCGAGGTGATCGACCAGCAGGGGTCCCGCAAGAACAGTTTGGGTCGTCGCGAGCGTGATCTGTTTACGCGACTCACCATTGCGGATCACGAGGCGGAGCGTGTCGCCCTCGCGAGTCGCCACGACATCCTGGGCGATGGTGGATCGCTGGAGCCGATAGCGTACCCATCGCTCACCCTCGAATGCCAACTCTTCTTCGGCCACCACCCGTCCATCACCGCTGCGCCAGCGACTGTGAACCTCGCTCTGGCAGCGCCACGCATCGAACCGAAATCGAGACTCCTCGCCCGTCCCGGCGGCGACTTGGGCATCTCCGCTGAGCACGAACGCGAATGCCAGGAGGGGCAGTCCACTCACGCCGCCTCCCGGGCTGCGAGAGGCAGATCGACCGTTTCGTTCTGCGCCCAATTCCAGATCGATAGCCGACCGTTGCGATCTTCGACGAGCGCCGTACAGCTCTCGACCCAGTCACCGTCGTTGCAATAGAGCACACCGTCTATGTGGCGGATCTCGGCACGGTGGATGTGCCCGCAGACCACGCCGTCGACGCCCCGGCGACGCACTTCGTGCGCCACCGCCTGCTCGAAGCTCGAGATGTAGTTCACGGCATTTTTGACCTTGTGCTTGAGATAGCTCGCCAGCGACCAGTAGTCGTAGCCAAAGAACCGACGGATGCGATTGAAATGCCGATTCATCTCGATCGAGAAATCGTAGGCCTGCGAACCGAGCGCCGCGAGCCAGCGGCTGCACTTGACCACGCTGTCGAACTCATCGCCGTGCAGTACGAGCAAGCGCTCACCGAGCGCTGTCGTGTGGATGCAGTCGCGTTCGATGACGAGATTGCCGAACATCGACCCCACGAACTCCCGGAAATCCTCGTCGTGATTGCCCGGCACATACACGACCCGCGTTCCATGCTTGGCCTTACCCAAGATCGTCCGCAGCACGTTGTTGTGCTCCTGCGGCCAATAAAACGACTTGCGCAGACTCCAGAGGTCCACGACATCGCCAACGAGGTACAGATTTTCCGCATGGACGTCGCGGAGGAACGAGAGGAGCGCGGTGGCATTGCATCCGCGCGAGCCGAGGTGGATATCAGAGATGAAGACGCTGCGAACCCAATGACGAGGATTGTGTGCGGGGCTCAAGGTGTCCTGATCCTGCGTGGCTGACGCTGCGCGCAGGCTGCGCGTCGCGTGTTGCGACGCGATGACTAATTAATGAACTTATTGCGACGCGTGTTGCGACGCGCGCAAATTCACGAGTGCCGCCCAACACGCCAGAGCAATCACGCTGATGAGCACCCACGCCGGCATCGAGAGGCCGAGGAACGACCAATCGATCACCTGACACTCGCCCGCGCCGAAGAGCACCTTGCGCAGCACGGTCATGAACGGAAACACGTCCATCATGTAATCGAGGCTCGCGCCGCACGCGGGCACCGAACCAAACGGCAAGCTCTGGATGTACACATGCCGACCGGCCACGTACCCCGGAAACGCCGACACCCAAAGCAGCAGCACGCCGTACACCCGCGCCCCGCGCACACTCGCGGGGTTGTGCAGTGCCGCGATCAAAAACGTGGTACCGAGGGCGATGACGCCGACACGCTGGAAAATGCAGAGCGGACAGGGCTCGAAGCCGAGCACGTATTCGGCGAAGAGCGCGTAAGCCATGAGGCCTGCGCAGGCGAGAAGCCCCGCAAGATTACCGAGCCGTCGATCGTGAAGCAGCCGCCCGAACGCGCGCGCCGCGAAAGACCCCTCGGTCAATTTTTGGTCCCGCGCTGAGCGAGCTCCGCCTCGACGTCTTCGAGACGCACGTGGCGGATGTCCTTGCCGTGCACCATGAAGATCACGTACTCGCAGATATTTTTGGCGTGATCGCCGATGCGCTCGATGGCGCGAACGACCCACATGACATCGAGCGCGCGACGGATGTTGCGCGGGTCTTCCATCATGAACGTGATCGACTGACGCTGGATGGCCTCGTACTCCTCATCGACGAGGCGATCTTGGCGGGCGACCCGGAGCGCGGCCTCGGCATCCATGCGCGCGAACGCATCGAGCGAGTCGTGCACCATGTTCTGCACCACGCGACCCAGATGCTTGATCTCGCGATATTTATTGACCGGACGCTCCTGGGTGGCCAGGCGCGAGGCGATGTAGCCGATTTTTTCGCACTCATCGCCCATGCGCTCGAGGTCGGTAATCGCCTTGAGGATGGCGACGATGAGCCGCAGGTCACTCGCCGCCGGAGCGCGCGTGGCGAGGATGCGCGAGCACTCCTCATCGATGGACACTTCCATGCGGTTCACTTCAAAGTCGTCGCGCGCCACGGTCTCACCGAGCGTGCTGTCGCCCTCGACGAGCGCCGACACCGCCTTGGCGAGCTGCTGTTCGACGAACCCGCCCATGTTGAGCACCTGCGACCGGACGCGCTCGAGGTCCTCGTTGAACCGGCGCGAGATGTGCTGGGAAAGTTCGGCGGTATCCACAGTGTTCTACCCCTTGGGCGTGACGCCCTCCAAAAACCTATCACTTGTCGTTCGTCGGAGAATAGCCGCTGTCGCCCGTCATTGCGATGGGTTCGCGTACCAAGCGTGTCCGCGGAAAGTGGCAGGCAAACGCACTGCCCCGACCCTCCTCGCTCTCGATCTTGAGCTCGGCACCATGGCGCTGAAGTACGTGACGCACGATCGCAAGCCCGAGGCCCGAACCGCCCGTGTCACGCGCGCGACCCGGATCCACCCGGTAAAAACGCTCCGTGAGCCGCGGCAAATGCTCGGGAGAAATGCCGGGCCCCGTATCCGTGACCGCAAAATGCCCGCCGAGTTCATCGACCCACCAGCGCAGCGTGATCTTGCCGCCCGCCGGGGTGTACTTGGCCGCGTTGTCCGCGAGGTTCCAAAACGCCGAGTGAATCAGCCCCGTGTCGCCCATGAGGCCATCGGGTGCCTCGATCGACACCGATACCTCGTGCTTGCCCGCATCGCGCGCCACCAAATCTTTGCGCAGCACCGCAAGCAAGGCCGCTACATCGATCGGCTGCCCGACCACCTGCTCATCGCTCGCCTCGAGCCGCGAGAGCTCAAGGAGGTCCGAGACGATCGCCGTCATGCGCTCGGACTGTCGCCGCATCTCTTGGATGGGGCCGCGAAGGTCTTCGGGCAACTCCTCGCCGAGCGAGAGCGTCTCGAGATAGCCCGCGATCACCGTGAGCGGTGAGCGCAACTCATGAGAGGCATTAGCCACGAAATCTTTGCGCATGGTCTCAAGCTGCGCCTGGCGAGTGACATCGCGCACGAGCAAAAAGAGCTGACCCTCGCCATAGGGCGCCCCCTGAAATTCTAGACACGTGGGCTCGCCGATACGTGGCTTGATGCGTAGGCTGCTGCTGAACTCGCCTTTCTCAAGATAACGCGCAAACTCCGGCACACGCAGCAGGCTCGCCAGATTAATACCGAAGTCCGTCTTGCGACGCAGCCCCAAAAGCTCGGCCGCCTTGCGATTGAACCAAAGAATTTCCCGATCGGCGTTGAGCGCGACGACGCCATCGGGCATCGAGGCCGTCGAGCGCCGAAGCTCACGAAAGAGCCTCAAGATCCGCTGCTTGTGAAACTGTTTGCGTCGATGCAGCCGCGAGACGAGCGAGACGGCATCGCCCCAGCGTCCACCGGCATCCGGGGGATCACGCTGATTGCGGTGGCGCAGCCAATCGAGGAAATCATTGAGGTTCGCAAGCTGCCGCGCGAGTTCGATCGCGAGCGCTCCGGCGATCCCCCACCACAAATGACCGACAAAAAGCCCCACGAGGGCCCCGATACCGGCCACGAGCAAGACACGCCAGAGGGCGAACCCCCAGTCCTCGAACGGATTCCTGAGCAACGTCACTCCGAGTGGGTCGAAAAGCGGTAACCCGCACCCCTCACCGTCTGAACCATGCGATCGTACCCGAATTCCTCGAGTGCCTTGCGCAGGCGACGGATATGCACGTCGATGGTCCGTTCCTCGACGTAGACGTTGCCACCCCAGATGCGATCGAGCAGTTGCTCGCGCGAGTACACCCGATCGGGGTGACTCATGAAGAACTCGAGCATGCGGTACTCGGTCGGCCCAAGCGTCACCGGCCGGCTATCGGCCGTCACACGATGCGCGACGGGGTCGAGACTCAAGCCCTCGAAGGTGATGACCGAGCCCTCGACCTGCGGATCCACCCGGCGCAGCACCGCGTTGATACGCGCCACGAGTTCACGCGGCGAGAAGGGCTTCGTCACATAGTCATCCGCCCCGCCCTCAAGGCCAGCCACTTTGTCCGACTCCTCGGCGCGGGCCGTGAGCATGATGATCGGTAGATCTCGAAGCTCCGGGTCACGCTTGATCTGCCGCGTGAACTCGAGCCCGCTCATGTCGGGCAGCATCCAATCGACCAGCATGAGATCGGGCCGACGATCGGCAACCTGCGCCCGCGCGGCACGCGTGTCCATGGCCTCGCGAACCTCGAAGCCGGCGCGACGCAGACCAAAGCTGATCATGTCCCGGATGGGTTTTTCGTCCTCGACGACGAGGATTTGTTTTGCGGCCATGAGCGGGAGCCGTGAAGTCCTTGTTTCAGACATATTTCACGCGACTCGTGTTTCAGCCCGATGACAACGACCCGGGAATCTTCGCCACCTGGTCCCGGACATAAATCGGTAATGCAGCGGTGGCCGGCAACACCCGCCCCGCCGCGACCTCGGGCCGGGCGATGGCGAGCAGGTCCTCTGCTCGCGGCAACATCATCTCGTGCACCGCGGCGAGCGGTCCACCCTGCTCCGCACGGAGCGACGACAACGCCGGGTAAGCCGGGAAGCCCCGCCCCGCGCCGATCCAGCGCGCGGGCGCTTGAGCGCCCGCGCCATTACTCATCGCCGCGCCCTCCACCGAAGGCACGACCACCTTGTCCGGCGGCTGCACGGTCTCGGCGACTAGCGCCACCGGCACGGCGCCGTCCGCACCCGACCCGCGCGCGAACGCGCCCACATAGACTTCATCCATGCGCGCGTCGTTGCACACGAGTACGTGCGTCGCCCTCGGCGCGCCGCGCTCGTCTTCCAGCGCGAATGCGTGATACGCGACCGCTTGCAGCGTCGACACCGGCACCACACCCACTCCCGAACCATACGCCAAGCCTTGCACCACGCTCGAGGCGAGACGCACACCCGTGAAGCTGCCGGGCCCACGACCAAAGGCGATGGCGTCTAAATCTTTGAGCGTGAGGCCCGCTTCGGCGAGCAACGCATCGACCATCGGGAGGATCAACTCCGCATGACCGCGCGGGGCTTCTTGGTAACGCGCGAGAACGCGACCCCCCGACGCATTGGAAGCCGCCCCCACGCAGAGCGCGGCAGAGCAAGCTTCGGTCGAGGTGTCGAGGGCGAGGATGTTCATCGGAGTTTGCGCAAGAACCGCAGCGCCTCGTCACGATCTTGGGTCACCGGCATCGGCGGCAGGCTCGCACGAAACGTGCGACCGTACCCCTTCGTGAGCAAGCGCGGATCGGCGATCACGATCATGCCACGATCCGTCTCGCTGCGGATGAGCCGCCCCACCCCCTGCTTGAGCGCGAGCACCGCCTCGGGCAGCTGATAATCCTTGAACGCGTTCTCGCCCTTGCGCTGCAGGTGTGCGATGCGCGCCTTGGTGAGCGGGTCGTCGGGCGAGGCGAAGGGGAGCTTCTCAATGATGACGAGCCGCAGCGCCTCACCCTTCACATCCACCCCTTCCCAAAAACTCGCCGTACCGAGCAGCACCGCATTGCCGTGCTCTCTAAAATCTCGCAGTAGTTTTTCGCGAGGGCCCTCGCCCTGCACCAAAATCGGCGTCTCCGCCGCACCATCCCAACGCGCACGCAGCGCCGCCGCGCCTTGCGCAAGCGCCCGATGACTCGTGAAGAGCACGAACGCGCCACCGCCCGAGGCATCGAGCAGCGGCAAGCAGGTCTCGATCACCGCCTCGACGTAACCCGGTGCCGTGGGCTCAGGCATGCCCGCAGGCAGATACAACATCGCCTGAGATTCATAGTCGAAGGGACTCGCGATGCGCAGCGACTCGGCATCAATTAACCCTAAGCGCGACGCAAAGTGACTGAAGTCATCGCCCTGCGAGGCGCTCGCGACCGACAGCGTCGCCGAGGTGAACACCCAGACCGCCGGACGCGCTTCGATCAAACTCCTAAACCGCTCGGAGATGTCGAACGGCAACAGCCCCAAAGAAAAACTCCGACCATTGGTCTCGCTCGTGCGCGCGCCTTCATCGTCGGTGCAGAGCGCGATGCGCTCGAGCGAGGCCGCCAGCTCCACCGCGCGTTTGGCCACCTGCTCGACCGAGGCCTCACGAGCGGCATCCGCCAAGCGCGAGGCGTAATCGCGCAGTGCACCCACGAGCGCAAGCGTCGCCGACTCGAGATCGGCCTTCGAAGCGAGCGACGCGAGCACGGCGCTAATCGCCGCCTCGACGCCGCGCGCGGCCGTCCCAATCTCCGCCAATGAACCACCCGAGCGCAGGAGCGAGGCCCGCCCATCGATGAGCACGTTCTCGATCTGGCGGCTCCCCACCTGCACACCAAAGAATTGCGTCGCGAGATCGGGAAGCTGGTGCGCCTCGTCCAAAATCACCGCATCGGCGCTACCTAAAAGATCGCCGAATCCATCTTCTTTGAGCGAGAGGTCGGCGAGCAGTAGATGGTGGTTCACGATCACGAGGTCTGCGGCCTGCGCCTCACGACGCGCTGCCACCACATGACAATTGGCAAACTCCGCGCAGCGCGTGCCGAGACAGTTGTCGCGCGTCGAGGTCACCTTGGGCCACAGCGCATGGCTTTCGTTGAAGCCCGGCACCTCGGCGAGATCCCCCGTTTTAGTGATGAGCGACCAAGACTCGAGCCGCGACATCAGCGCATCGCGCGGCGCCACGCTCTCGAACGTACCCTGTGCCACCTCACGCTTCAATCGATAGGTACAAAGATAATTGGAGCGCCCTTTGAGGAGGGCCACCTTCGCCGGCGTCCCGATCGCCCCCGCGACGAGCGGCACGTCTTTGGAGAAGAGCTGATCCTGCAGCGTCCGCGTGCCCGTCGAGATCAGCACCCGAAGCCCCGCAAACAGGGCCGGCACCAGATACGCGAAGGTTTTTCCCGTACCCGTCCCCGCCTCGACGAGCAGCGGCCGCCGCGCCTCGAGGGCCGCGGCCACCGCCGCCGCCATGCGCCGCTGCGACTTGCGCGGCACGAACCCCGGCAAGTGCCGGGCGAGCGGGCCACCCGGGCCGAATATGTCCTCGATGGCCTGCATGCGGCGCGCACGCTACGCCCGTAGCCAGTCCTATACAAGACCCTCATCTCGGGACGGCCCCGCTATAATTTCGCCCCTCTTTCGAAAAGAACTAAAGGGACACGCTTGATGGTCACTGCTGCTTCGACCCTGTCGCCCTTGTCGGGACTCTCCCAAGCCGTCGCCGAGTGGGTGACCTCCGTGCGCGAACTCACGACGCCGGATGCCGTGCACTGGGTCGAAGGGTCGGAGGCCGAGTACCAGCGCTTCATCGATCAACTCCAAAAAAGCGGCGAGCTTCAGAAGCTCAACGAGCAGCACTACCCCAACTGTTTCCTCGCCCGGTCGCACCCGTCGGACGTGGCGCGCGTCGAGCACCTCACCTTCGTGTGCACCACGAACCAGGACGACGCCGGCCCCAACAACAACTGGATGCCCCCCGCCGAAGCGCACGCCAAGATGCGTGAGCTCTTCAAAGGCTGCATGAAGGGCCGCACGCTCTACGTCGTGCCCTACTGCATGGGTCCCATCGACTCGCCCTACTCGCGCTGCGGCGTCGAAATCACCGACAGTGCATACGTTGTCATCAACATGATGCTGATGACCCGCGCCGGTCGCCCCGCGCTTGAGCGCATCGCCCGCGAAGGCAGCTTCGTGAAGGGCCTGCACTCCACAGGCGAACTCGATCCGAACCGTCGGTTCATCATGCACTTCCCCGAAGAGCTCTCGATTCAAAGTTTTGGCAGCGGCTATGGCGGCAATGCGCTGCTTGGCAAGAAGTGCCATGCGCTGCGCATCGCGAGCTACCAGGCGCGTCACGAAGGCTGGCTCGCCGAGCACATGCTCATCGTCGGCCTCACGAGCCCGCAAGGTGAAACGCATTACGTCGCTGCGGCTTTTCCTTCCGCTTGCGGCAAGACTAACCTCGCGATGCTCATTCCGCCCGACTCCATGCCGGGCTGGACGGTCACGACCGTGGGCGATGACATCGCCTGGCTGCACCCCGGCCCCGATGGTCGCCTCTATGCGATCAACCCCGAGGCCGGTTACTTCGGTGTCGTGCCCGGCACCAACGCCAAGACCAACCGCAACGCCTTCGAGATGATCCAGCGCGACACGCTCTTCACGAACGTCGCGCTCACCGCCGACAACCAGCCGTGGTGGGAAGGTCTCGAGAGCGGCAAGCCCGTGATCGACTGGCAGGGTCGCCCCTACGACCCCGCGAACGGCCCCGCTGCGCAACCGAACTCACGCTTTACGGTATCGGCGAAGCGCAACCCGCGCTATGCGCCCGAGGCGGATAGCCCGCGTGGCGTACCGATCTCGGCGATTATCTTTGGTGGACGTCGTCGTGGCGTCGCTCCGCTTGTTTACGAAGCGCGCGACTGGAACCATGGCGTGCTCGTCGGCGCCTCGGTCGCTTCAGAGACGACCGCCGCGGCCATCGGCCAAGCGGGCGTGCTGCGTCGCGACCCGATGGCCATGAAGCCCTTCGCCGGCTACAACTACGGCGATTACTGGGCGCATTGGTTTGCGATGGGCCAGAAGCTCAAGCACCCGCCCAAGATTTATCACGTGAACTGGTTCCGTCGCGATGCCGACGGCAAGTTCCTGTGGCCGGGCTTCGGCGACAACCTGCGCGTGCTCGATTGGATCTTGAAGCGCTGCACCGGTAAGGCCGAGGCGCAAGAGACGCCGATCGGTAATCTGCCGCGCCCCACCGACCTCAACCTCAAGGGTCTCGCCATCGCGCAGCCTGCGCTCGATGAGTTGCTCTCGGTGAAGACCGAAGAGTGGCGCGCCGAAGCCGCCGAGATGGACACCTACCTCGATGAGTTCGGTGCCCGCACGCCTGCGGCGCTGCGCGCCGAGGTCAAAGCCCTTCAAAAGCGCCTCGGCTGAGGACCCTATGACGATCCACCTTCCTGTACGAGGCCGTCTCGGCCTCGCCTTCGCGGCTGCCTGTATCGCAAGCCTCTCACTCTCCGACACCACGTTCGCGCAGACCCCTGCTGCGCAAACGGCAGCGCCCAGCACCACCGCGGTCCCGGCACCGCCCGCCCCGCCTCCGCCCGTGCTGCTCTCACGTGAAGCGCTCGCCGGCGCCATCGGCGTGCGCGAGCAAGCGCTCAAGAGCGATGAGAGCTATCAGCTGCTCGAGTCGCTCACGACGGAAGTCGGTCAAAGATTTGCAGGCACAGCGGGTGATAAGGCCGGCGTCGAGTGGGCCGTCAAAACCCTACGCGACCTCGGATTCACGAACGTACACACCCAGGAAGTGATCGTGCCGCGGTGGATTCGGGGCGAAGCGAGCTTCGACGTGCTCGCGCCCTACCCGATGTCGATGGTGACGACCGCGATCGGTGGCAGCATCGGCACCCCCGACGAAGGGCTCGATGCGCCGATCGTGATGGTGCAAGACATCGCTGCGCTACAGGCGCTGCCCGAGGGCACCGCGCGCGGCAAAATCGTGTTCTTCAACGGCCGTATGGAACGCACGCGCGACGGCAGCGGCTATGGCAAGGCCGTACGAGCTCGAACCGAAGGCCCGAGCATCGCCGGAAGCCTGGGAGCAGTTGGGGTCGTCATTCGGTCGGTGGGCACCAGCAAGAACCGCATCGCCCACACCGGCACGCTCTCCTACAACGTCTCGTCGCCGCGCATTCCGGCGGTGTCGATCTCGAACCCCGATGCGGACCTGCTCGAGCGACAAGTGGCGCAGACGCGTCCCGAGGGTAAGGCGGCAGGGCAAGCCGTGAAGGTTCGTATGCGTGTCACGGCACGCGATCTGCCGCAAGTGCGCTCGGCGAACGTCATCGGCGATCTGCCGGGCACTGATCTCGCCAATGAAATCGTGCTCATCGGCGGTCACCTCGATTCGTGGGACACGGGTCATGGTGTGCAGGACGATGGCGCGGGCGTCGCCATCGCCATCGCCGCCGCGCGTCTGGCCGCAAGCGCCAACCCCAAGCCGCGACGCACGATTCGCGTGGTGCTCTTTGCGAACGAGGAGTTCGGGCTTTCAGGTGCCGGTCGCTACCCCGTCGCCATCGGCGATGAGGGCGTCGCGAACCACGCGTTTGCCATGGAAGCCGATCTGGGTGACGGCCCCGTGTGGAAACTCTCGGCGCGCGTCCCACAGCAATACTGGCCGACGATCGAGCAGGTGCACCGCGTGGTGCGATCGCTCGAAGTAGAGCTTGGTGACAACACCTCGAACGGCGGTGCGGATCTCGGCCCGCTGCGTCGTCTCGGCGTGCCCATCTTGTCGCCGCAGCTCGATGCGACGACGTACTTCGACATCCATCACACCGTCAACGACACGCTCGATCAGGTCGACCCCGCGCACCTGCGCCAGTCGACCACCGTGTTTGCGGTGACGGCGTATGCCGTAGCCATCGTCGATGGGCCCGTACCGCGTTACGAGGAGCCGCAGGCGGCGCCGACTACGCCTCGCGCACCGCCTGAGCGCTGAAGGTAACTTGTAGTCTTCCCCTGATAGTCCCCACCGTGACCGAAGGACGTTCCATCGAGAAATTGCGGTTTTTTATTTATCGCCTGTTCACGGTCGAGCCGTTTGACTCGCCCGCGCGCGCATGGATGACGGCACCACCTCAAAGGCTGCGGGGGATTACAGCCGACTGTGCCGTCAATGGAGGCACGCTGCGGCAGCGCCTCATCCCTCTCCTGTGCACCCACAGGTGGCGGCATCGAGCAGCCGCTTCTCAAAGCGATGGTCGTCAAGAGACTGACCACCTCGGGAAGGGCAGTCGGCAATCGAACCTCATTATTCAACTTTCTACGGTCTTCTTATATGAAGATTTAGAAAGTCATAACTCCGCCGACGAGCGAAGTTCAAAATCAGACCGATACATGCGATGCGGCGCGACGCAGCAGTTCCGGACCCACATCGCGTTCGCGTGCGCCCTCTGAGAGCAGACGACGGTACTCACGTGAGCCTGGGGTATGACTTAAAAGCCCGAGCATGTGGCGAGTGATTGCGTGCAGGCGCTCGCCCTTCGAGAGTTCTCGCTCGGCGTACTCGGCCATACGCGCAAGGTGATCCTCAACGCTCGGGGCGCGATAGCCGCTATCCCCTTCGAGAGCGGCGAAGATTTCGCCAAGCATCATGGGTCGGTGGTAGGCCTCGCGACCGAGCATCACGCCATCGGCCCACTCCAGTGCTTCGGTCGATTGTCCAACAGTCTTGATGCCACCATTGAGCAGCACCGGCATGTCGGGAAAGTCTTCCTTCAAGCGCCGAACTACATCGTACCGCAGCGGCGGAATCTCCCGATTCTCAGCGGGCGTCCAGTTACCGAGCACCGCCTTGCGCGCGTGCACGATCACACAGTCGGCCCCGGCTGCACGCACGGCCACCAAAAAGTCGGCGAGCTTGTCGTAGTCTTCTTCATCGAAGCGCTGCACGGCGTCATCGAGATTGCGCGCACTCGATCGCACGGTGCCGATGCGCATTTTCACCGTCACGGGTAGATCGACGGCCTCGCACATGGACGAGACACAGTCGGCGACGAGACGCGGCTCGTTCATGAGACAAGCGCCAAAGGCGCCCTTCTGAACTTTATCGGAGGGGCAGCCGCAGTTAAGGTTGATCTCGTCGTATCCCCACTCCTCGCCGTAACGCGCGGCCGCCGCGAGATAATCGGGCTCGCAGCCCCCAAGCTGTAGCGCAACGGGATGTTCTTCGGAGGAATATTCGAGTAGCTTCTCGCGATCACCGCGCAAGATCGCCGAGGCCGTCACCATCTCGGTGTAAAGCAGTAAATCTTTGTGAAAGCCGCGCAGGAAGTACCGACAATGCCGATCGGTCCAGTCCATCATTGGCGCCACGCAGACTCGGCGGTCGAGGGACAGGCTCACGGCGTCGCTTCGTTCGTAGCTCGCGGTGACTGCGTCCGCAGCAGCGCGCGCAGCCGGTAATACCCGCGACCTAAGGCTTCGCGGATAACGATGTCCGATTTTTCGAGAGCGTCGGGTTTCGGTAGCCAATCGTTGAGCGGGCTCCGCGTCACTGGCGCACGAAAATCCACCGGATGCGCAATCACCTCAAACCCTTCCGTCTCGAACGTGATCACCGCCCGCGGACTATGAAACGCTGAGGTGACCAGAATGATCTTCGGACTCGCCGAGCTGAACATCTTCCGAATCGCTTCAGCCTCTTGCTCCGTGTTGAGCGCCTGGGGCGACACCTCAACGCGATCGGCGGGTAAACCAAGTTCGAGCGCGAGTTGCCGCGCCACCGCACCCTCGGAAGGTAATCCTTCCTGACCGATCCAGCTTCCGCCCGAGAAGATCAATCGGGGTGCTCGCTCGTCACGTGCGAGTGCAATACCCCCAAACACCCGATCGATCGCATCACCCCACTCGACAATCGGCACCCCGGAGGGGCGAACATAGCCCATGGCACCGCCCAACACGACAATCGCTTCCGCGACCGACCTCGCCTGCGGGGCACCGGTGAGCGTCCGGTCAACGACTTCTGACTGCGACCACGCAAAGAGTCGATCAGCGACCACCGGCAGGCTGCAGACCAGCAAAAACACCGCGCCCGCGATCGACCAGCGTCGTTGGCGCCGCACAGCGCCCACCAGCACCGCCAGACACACGAGGACGATGGGAGAGAAAAAGATCGGTAGGAGCTTATTCAGCACAGGATCGACACTATTGCTGGCGTTGGTCGCGGAACTTACGCCAAATCAGGGGAATACGACGAAGATTGGAGGCGAGGTAAGCATCCGAAGCCCGATCGAAGTTAAAAACTGTCCCGTCGAGGGATAAGGGAACCGGCGCAAACTGACCATATTCTCGTAATAAATCATTCGAGGGATTTTTCACGACGCTTTCGACGCCATAGAAAAATCGATCGTTGCCGTTCACTCGTAGCCAGCGGCTTGAGAAGCCTTTTCGGGGTGCGAGAGGGAAGGAAAACTCGAGCCCTGCGAACCGTCTCTCCGGTAGAGCGGGAACGATTTGATAACCAAAGACTCGGTACGGGAAGAACG
>Ga0194119_10000030_pt1 | contig 244249 bp, 230 predicted proteins | sample TA2MahC100mmetaG_FD_148620 | JGI IMG/M metagenome (GOLD analysis project Ga0194119, IMG submission 148620) | Freshwater microbial communities from Lake Tanganyika, Tanzania - TA2015018 Mahale Deep Cast 100m | ecosystem: Environmental > Aquatic > Freshwater > Lake | place: Tanzania: Lake...
TCTGTCTCATCTCGTTCCCCTCAGGTTAACGATGAGCCGGAAATCCTCTCTTCCTCAAGACGTCAAATCTGTATCAGTGCTCCTGACGCCGGACAAACAGGAGCTTCCCCAGAAAGCCTATAGACATTGGCTTCCTGAAGAAAAATGGCGGAGAGGAAGGGATTCGAACCCTCGATAGGGGTTTACCCCCTATAACGGTTTAGCAAACCGCCGCCTTCGACCGCTCGGCCACCTCTCCGCGGCCCGCTACAAGCCCCGGCGGTCTTCGTCCACGACGGATGCGCACGCCTTCTAGCCGGCGGGTCCCGGGGTGTCAAACGCAGCGGCGATTTCGCCTTTGATTTCAGATGTTTGGCGCGGGAAAGTAGGGCCATGACACCGGCCAACCAGGCGCTCGCCGCCGCCCGCACCCTCTCGCCCGCCGAGGCCGCCCACGCCCCGCTTGGCACCGCCGAAATGCTGTCGCGGCTGGTCGCCTTCGACACCACGTCGCGCAACTCCAACCTCGAGCTGATCCACTGGGTTCGCGACTACCTCGCCGCCCAAGGCGTCGTCGCGACTCTCGTGCCGAGCGAGGACGGCGCCAAGGCGAACCTCTACGCCTCGATCGGTCCCGCGGCCGAGGGCGGGATCGTTCTGTCGGGTCACACCGATGTCGTGCCCGTCGACGGACAGCCCTGGTCCACCGATCCCTGGGCACTGGTCGAGAAGCCGGACGGCAAGCTCTACGGCCGTGGCAGCTGCGACATGAAGGGCTTCGTCGCGGCGGTGCTCGCGCATGTGCCGGCCTTCAAGCAGGCGCGACTGAAAGTGCCGATGCATTTCGCGTTCAGCTACGACGAGGAAGTCGGATGTCTTGGCGCGCACTCCTTGGCCGAGCGCCTGATGGGTGATGTGCCCAAGCCGCGGGCGGTCGTTGTCGGAGAGCCCACCATGATGGGCGTGGTGAATGCGCAGAACTGGGGTGGCGGCCTGATCGCGACCTTCACGGGCTTCGAGGCGCACTCCTCGATGACGCATCTCGGCGTCAGCGCCATCCATTTCGCCGGCGAGTTCATCCACTGGCTGAACGTGCTGCAGGAGGAGCTGGCGGCGCGCAAGCGGACCGATATCGACACAGTGCCCGGGCACACGACGATCAATGTCGGCGTCATCAATGGCGGCACGGCCGGCAACATCCTGGCCCGCGAGTGCGTGCTGAATTGGGGCTATCGCACTCTGCCCGGCGACGACGCGATGGAAGTGGAGCGCCGCGCCGAGGCCTATCTGATGGGTGAGCTGCTGCCGCGCATGCGCGCCAAACACCCCTCCGCCAACATCGATCTCAAGCGCCGCTCCATGGTGCCGGGCATCAAGGCGGAGGAAAACGTCGTCGCCACGGAGCTCGCCCTGCAATGGACGGGCTCGAACCGCACCTTCGCGGTACCCTACGGCACGGAGGCGGGTATCTTCCGCGCGCACGGCGTGCCGACCGTCATTTGCGGCCCGGGCGATATCTCCCAAGCGCACCAGCCGGACGAGTTCGTCGCGGCCTCGCAGCTCAAGGCCTGCGATGCCTTCATCGCCCGCATGATCGAGTGGGCGGAGCGGCAGTGACGACCGCGCGACGCCGATTCCTTGGCTGGCTCGCGGCGAGTCCACTCGTCGCGAGTGCCGGCCGATCGGCGGCGCAATCCTTGCCCGATCCCGCGATCTGGGCGCCGCGCGACCCCGCGCGGATCATCACCTCGCCGGCCGACGCCCAGAACGTGTTCGATTTCGAGCCGGCGATGCGAAAGGCGGTATCGCCGGCGCATTTCGGCTACATGGCCACCGGCACCGACGACGAGGCGACGCTGCGCGCCAATCGCGCCGGCTTCCAGCGGTATCAGTTGCGGCCGCGCCGCCTGATCGACGTCAGTCAGGTCGACACGTCAATCGAGATCTTCGGCGAGCGCTATCCGAGCCCCATCGCCATCGCTCCGACGGCTTCAAACCGCGCGTTCCACGAGGACGGCGAACTCGCGGTCGCGCGTGCCGCCCGGCGGGGAGATCATCTGCAAATGCTCTCGACGGTGGCGACGACCTCTGTTGAGGCGGCCAACGAAGCGCGCGGTCGACCGGTCTGGTTCCAGCTCTACCCCACCGACAAGCGCGAGCTGGGCGAGGCGCTGGCGCGGCGCGCCGAAGCGGCGGGCTGCCGTACCATCGTGGTGACGGTGGATGTGCTCGCGCGCCAGAATTGGGAAACCTATGCGCGGCTCTGGCGCGCCGACGGCGGCAATTGCGGATCCTGCCATGGGCTTGGCCTGCCGGCCTTCGTGGCGCGCAAACCCAACTTCGCGGGCCTCGACATTTCCGGCGTGTCCTCCACCGGTGCCACGTCCCTCACCTGGGACACGCTGAAGCGCCTGCGCGATGTCGTGAAGACGCGTCTGGTGGTGAAGGGCCTGTTGGCGCCGGAGGATGCGGTCCTCGCGTCGCGCGCGGGCATGGATGGCATCATCGTCTCCAACCATGGCGGTCGCTCGGAAGACAACGGCGGCTCCACGATCGAGGTGCTGCCCGAGGTGGTCGCCGCGGCGGGGGCGAACCTGCCGGTGCTCGTGGACTCAGGTTTCCGGCGCGGTACCGATATCGTGAAGGCGCTGGCGATCGGCGCCCGCGCGGTCTGTATCGGTCGCCCCTACCTTTGGGGACTTGGCGCGTTCGGCCAACCCGGCGTCGAGCGGGTTCTTGAGATCCTCCAGCGCGAAACCCGCGCCGCGATGATGCAAATGGGCGCGCCGACGGTGAAGGCCCTCGTGCCGGCGCTGGCCGTGCGGGACTGAGCGGGTTCCGGCTCTCAGAGGCCCGCACAGACGGGGCGTTCGACGCGGAAAACCGACTCCTGGCGAAAGCGCGAACGGTAGGCGGCGGCAATCGCATCCACGCGTGGGGCATGGGCCGGCGCATCGAACACAACGACCACCACTTGCTTGGAGCGCTCGCGCACGATCTTCCCGTCGCGGCCGCGATACTGGCCTGCGACATCGAGCACGCTCAATCCGTCGGGAAAGCGGGGGCTCACTTCGCTCGCAAGAAAGGCGTTCCAGTCCGCGTCGCTCACCTCGCCGCCGCCCGGCAGCGCGCGCCCGAAGAACAGCTCGACTGCGAGCGCGGGCTTGAGCGGGTCGCGACAGACCGCCGACGGCGGCTCGGGCGATGCGCAGCCGGCCAGAATTGCCGCCGCCGCCGCTAAAGGCGCGATGAGCCGCATGACTCGACCGCTCAATTCAGGAAGGGGACTTCCATCCCCTTCTTGACCGCGGCCCGCGCGCCAACCTGCTCGAACCAGCGCTTCACATGGGGGTAGGCCGCAAGGTCGACCGTGTGCCACTCGTGACGCGCCGCCCAGGGGAAGATCGCCATGTCGGCGATGGTGTAGTCGGCGCCTGCGACATAGGGCGTCTTGGCGAGTTGCCCATCCAGCACGCCGTAGAGCCGCTTGGACTCTTCGACATAGCGGTTGATGCCGTACTCGATCTTTTCCTTCGCGGCGCGCAGGAAATGATGCGCCTGGCCCAGCATCGGCCCGAACCCGCCCATCTGCCACATCAGCCATTGCAGCGTGTCGCTGCGCCGCGCCGGATCGGCGGGCAGAAACTTGCCGGATTTCTCCGCGAGGTAGATCAGGATGGCGCCGGACTCGAAGACCGACAGCGGCTTGCCGCCCGGGCCCTCGCCATCGACGATCGCGGGGATGCGATTGTTGGGGCTGATCGCGAGGAACTCCGGCTTGAACTGCTCGCCCTTGCCGATATTCACCGCATGAACGCGATAGGGAAGCGCGCACTCCTCCAGCATGATGGAGACCTTGCGGCCGTTGGGCGTTCCCCAGGTGTAGAGATCGATCATGGACGACGGGCTCCTTGTGCGACGCGGTGCTACGGGACGATGGCCCACCTATACCGGCAGGCTCAGCTCTTCACCACCGCCGCGGTCTGGCCAAACAGGATCCGACGCTGCTCGTCCGTGTTGACGCCCGGCTTCTGACGCAGCTCCTCCCCGACCGCCTTGCCCTTCACGACCGCCGGTCGCTTGCCCACGGTGTCTGCGAACCAGCGCTTGAGATGCGGGAACTGAGCGATGTCCTGCCCGAGATTCTTCCACGGCAGAACCCACGGCCAGATCGCCATGTCGGCGATGGAGTAGTCGCCGGCGACGAACTCGCGGTCGGCGAGCAGCCTGTTCAGGACGCCAAATAGGCGATTGACCTCGTCGCTATAGCGCTTCTGGCCGTAGGCCACCGCTTCGTGCGGGTTGAATTGCGGCGCGTAGACTCTGAAGTGCGTCGCCTGCCCTGCCATCGGTCCCAGGCCGCCCATCTGCCAGTTCAGCCATTGCAGCGCGTCGTAGCGGCCACGCAGATCCTTGGGCAGGAACTTGCCTGTCTTGTCCGCGAGGTATTGGAGGATCGCACCCGACTCGAAGACGGCGACCGGTGGGCCACCGCCCGGCGGATCGGGATCGACAATCGCCGGCATGCGATTGTTGGGACTGATCGCGAGAAACTCGGGCTTGAACTGCTCGCCCTTGCTGATGTTCACCGGAATCATGCGATAGGGCAGACCGCATTCCTCCAGCATGATGGAGATCTTCCAGCCGTTGGGCGTGGGCCAATAGTGAAGGTCGATCATTGGAACGCTCTCCAACCGTTGCGGAATCGGGTCGGCGCAGCTTACGGCGCGAGCGGTCAGTTCCGAAACCGCGAAAGGTTCATGCGACCATGAGCCAGCTCACGACGAGATGCATTGGCAGCGCCGTGTCGGTGCGCTAGACCGCAGGCAACGGAGGACAAACCATGGCTCTTTCCCTTTATGACGCGTGCGTGCCGAGCTTCGTGCAAATCCTGGGATCAATGGAAGGCGTGTTCGCCAAGGCGCAGGAGCATTGTGCCAAGACCGGCGCCGATGCGAACGCGCTCGTCGGCGCCAAGCTGGTCGACGACATGCTTCCCTTGTCGTTCCAGGTAACGTCGGTCGCCCACCACTCGGTCGGCGCGATCAAGGGCGTCACGGCCGGCACCTTCGGCCCGCCCGCGGGCGGCACGGCCTATGATTTCGCCGGACTGCGCAAGCTCTTGGCCGAGTCCCGCGCAGCCGTCGAGGCGGTGACGCCGGCCGAGCTCAATGCGTTCGAGGGCAAGGACGTCGTCTTCGCGATGCGCGACTTCAAGATCCCCTTCACGGCCGAAGGGTTTCTGCTGTCGTTCTCGCTGCCGAACTTCTATTTCCACGCCACGACCGCCTACGACATCCTGCGCGGCCGCGGCGTGCCGATCGGCAAGCGCGACTTCCTCGGCAAGATGCGGATCAAGACCTAGAGCGCCAGCGTTCGCGCGAGAGCGCGTACCAGACCTCGCCCTGTTCGGTTCCCGAATAGGGTTTGCCCTTGAAGGGCACGGTCTTGGTGTGGGTCAGTCCGACCTTCTCCAGGACGCGGCGCGAGCCCTGGTTGAGCACCATCGTGCGGGCCACGATCTGGTCGCACGCGGAGTTTCTGAACCCCCAATCGACCAGTGCCCGCGCGCCTTCTGTGGCAAGTCCGCGACCCCACGCCGCGCGGCGCAGGCGATAGCCGAGCTCGGATACGGCGTCGCTCTCCGGCCAGAGGCAGAACCAGCCGACAAACGCAGCGTCCGCCACCTGCCGCGCCGTCCAGACGTAACTCTCGGTGCCATCGGGCATCAAGAACGTCGCATCCGGGTCCACGCGTTGCCGGTCAACCGGTTCACCGCCGTTCAGGTAACGCATGACCTCCGGATCGCGCTCGAGCTCGACGAAGTCGGCACGATCCGCGGGACGGCACGGCTCGAGGACGAGCCGCGACGTGCGCACGACCGTCATGGTGGCATGAACGTCAGTTGGCGATCGCCTGGTAGGTGAGGCCGCGCATCAGGAACCGGTAGCGCAGACGTGCCGCCGGCGACTGCATCATCAGGATCGCAAACATGCGCTCCTTCGGATCGACCCAGAAGTAGGTGCCGAACGCGCCGCCCCACTGATAGTCGCCGACGCTGCCCGGCAGCGGGTTGACGCCGGTCGCCGTCCGGACCGCGAAGCCAAGGCCGAAGCCGGTGCCGCGCGTCGGGCTCGGCTCGAAGGCCTCGAAGCGCCACATGTCGGGACCTGTCGGCATGCCGGGCGGCAGGGCGTCGGCGGTCATCAGCTCGACCGACTTGCGCGACAGCAACCGGACACCGTCGAGCTGGCCGCCATTGACCAGCATCTGAAGGAAGCGCGAATAGTCCGCCGCGGTCGACACCATGCCGCCGCCGCCGGAGCGCCAGGTGAACTTCTCCGTGACATCGGGCACGTTCGGCATCGCGTTGTTGGGCCCCTCCTTCATCGGACGAGCGCCGCGTGCCTTGCGATCCGCCGACACCTCGAAGCCGGTGTCACCCATCCGCAGCGGCGCGAGAATCTCCTTCTCCAGGAAGACGTCCAGCGGCTGGCCCGACGCGACCTCGACCACGCGCCCCAGCACGTCGGTCGACATCGAGTACTCCCAGGTCGTGCCGGGCTGGAACGCGAGCGACAGCTTGGCGAGCTTGACCGCCATTTCGGCATTGGTCTTACCGCGGTCGGTGACTTTCATGTCGACATAGGACTGCTTGACCGGGTTCGCGCCGACGGCGCCGTAGGTCAAGCCAGAGGTATGGCGAAGCAGATCCTGGACCGTCATCGGACGGCGCTGTGGGGCCTGCTCCCACTCCACCGTGCCGTCGGCCTTCTCCTTGCGCACCGCGACCTTGGTATCGGCGAATTCGGGAATGAAGCGCGAGACCGGATCCTGGAGCGTGAGCTTGCCGCGCTCCATCAGCATCAGGGTCGCCACGCTCACGACCGGCTTGGTCATCGAGGCGATGCGGAAGATCGTGTCGTTGGTCATGGCGACGCCGGCATCCTTGTCGCGATGCCCGTAGGACCCGAAATGCGCGATTTTTCCGTTGCGGGCGATCAGGACTACCGCGCCCGGCAATTCATTGTTGGTCACGCCCTCGCGCATGCGGTCAGAGAGTACCCGCAGGCGCGCAGAACTGAAGCCCACTTCCTCCGCCTGCTGCACGCGGGGCAGCCCCTGTGCCAGCGCCCCACTCGTGCCCGCGACCGCAACCGCGACCGCCGTCAATGTCACCCGCATCATGTTCGCCTCCCCATTTGCGCCCAGCAAAGCAAATTGCCCAGATTTGCGCGAGGGCATTTCGCCGTGGCTGGTCGCGACGGTTCGCACGGCGAGGGCGTCGCGACCAACATCAAGGTTCGTTGCAGAGGGGAGCCGGCGACCATGGTACGGTTTACCCATGAGCTTCTTTGGTCGCGATCGTTGGACCGGCCGCCTACCGGGCGCGCGCGCTGTGCCGTTGGCCCTCCTTGTGGTGGCGCTCGCGACGCCGGCGGCGGCGCAGGAGCCCTGGCCGACCGTCTGCCTCTGCCAGTCCGGCGTCAACGCCCGACACTTCTTCGGCGAGATCGAGATCACCGACGCCAACCGCGCGGCCATCGCTCGGCGTATCGAGAGCGGCGAGCTCGACCTCAGAAAGACGGCCACCTTGGGAGGATCGGGCTGCGAGCCAAAGGAGTGGCGACGCGAGCGCCTGTGCGGATTCACCTCTACCTCGACCCAGCGGCCCGACGGCACGCGCGAGACTCGCAACGTCAACAACGCGCCCGTTCCCGGTCCGCGGACCATCGCCATCAATAACACGGGCGGGATTCCCTACAAGGTCCGCCCCAGCCAGGGCGACTTCTCGCTCGATCCGGAGCGCTGGGCGCGGGTTCGCGTCATCACGGTCGGGGGCACGCAACCGTAGCGCCCTACGACGGCCGTGCTATGACCCCGCGATGAAAATCACCGCCCGCGACATCGATCATGTGGTGCTGACCAGCACCGCGCCCGAAACCCTCGCCCGTCGCCTCGGCGAACTTGGCTTCACGCTGACGCCCGAGGGCACCGAACCCAGGTGCATCTGCTTTCAGCCGGCGGCCGACGACGTGCCCAACTTCATCGCTCTCCGCGAGGGCGAGGATGCCGCCGCGCTCGCCCTTAATGTCGCGAAGCTCGATGGTCCCGTCGAGACGTTCAGTTGGGAGACTGAGGACGGACCGTCGCTCGACGCGGAGCTGGTGAGCGGCGATCCGGCCGCCGCGCTCGGCTGGCGCCCGGTCCAGCACCCAACGCCCGACGCCTTCACGGCCCCGGAATGGATCGTGCACCCCAATGGCGCGCTCGCGATGATGGCGGTGCACGCCGTCGCCGACGATCCGGCCGCGCTCGCCAAGACGCTGAAGGCGGCGTGGGGCGGCAAGAGCGAGACGATCTTCGACGGCTGCAGCGTGGTGAAGACCGGCACGGTCGAGCTGCTGATCTGGACACCGGCGGCGTGGCAGGACGAGTACAAGGCGATCGAGGCGATGGCGCCCGCGACTCGACCGGCGATCGTGGGCCTCGCGATCGCGGTCGAACGGGCTCGCCCGGTGCGAGCGCTGCTAAACGCCAACAACATCCCGAACGTGCCCGTCGAAGACGGCCGGATCCTGGTCGGCGCCGAAGCGGCCGGCGGGCTGGCGGTGGAGTTCGTGCCCCAGGTCTGACGTCAGAACGCCGGCGCCGGCGCCTGCGGCACGCCCTTCCAGAAGTCGGCGTCGTGGCCAAAGAACAGCCGCGCACCACCGCGTTCAAGGGCGGTGAGCCGATCGAGCGAGCGCAGCATTTCCTCGCGATCGAACACGAAGCGCGGGAGCCGCCGTTCGCGCAGCGTGCGGCAGAAGTAGCAAGCATCACCGGTCAGCACGACCTCGCCGCGCTCGGTCCGGACCTTGAGCGACTGGTGCCCGGGCGTGTGGCCGTAGGTAGGCACGCACACGACGCTGCCGTCACCGAAGAGATCGTGCTCCCCCTCCACCGCCAGCACCTTGTGGCCGTGGTCGATGTCAGCACGATAGATGCCGACGCGGGCGGCGAGATCGGCATCGCGACCGGCGTCCCACTCGCGGCGTTGAACGACCAGCGTGGCATTGGGCACGAGCGCATTGCCGCCGGCATGATCGAAATGCAGGTGCGAGTTCACGACGAAGTCGATCCGACCCGGGTCGCGATCCGCCGCCATCAGACGCTCGGCGACGCTATCGCCCGCGCCATATCCGGAAAAGTCGAAGAGCCTACCAACCCGCTCGCCGAGCCTCGCCGCCGGCGCTTCGCGACACTGCGGGTGCATGCCGGTATCGAACAGCGCGCGCCCCTTGGGGTGCTCGATGAGATAGGACGGGATGGGCAATCTGACCGGCCCGTCCTCGCCTTCGATCATGTCTTTCAGCCGCCCGCCCAGCCAGCCGCAGGTGAGTGCATAGAGGCGGGCCGTGCTCACGCGTCGAGCGCCTTCCTCAGAAGGTCGTTCACGACCTTGGGGTTGGCCTTGCCACCGGTCGACTTCATCACCTGACCGACGAACCAGCCGAACAGCGTCGGCTTGGCCTTGTAGGCGGCGACCTGTCCCGGGTTGGCATCGATCACCGCCTTGATCGTGGCCTCGATGGCGCCGGTGTCGGTAACCTGCTTGAGCCCCCGCTCCTCGACCAGCGCGGCAGGGTCCTTGCCGGTTTCTTCCATGGCAACGAACAGGTCCTTGGCGATGCGGCCAGAGATCGTGCCGTCGGCGATCAGGTCCAGGAGCTTGCCCAGCGCGGTGGCGGCGATGGGCGACTGCGCGATGCCGACACCGCGACGGTTCAGCATCGCGAACAGATCGCCCATGACCCAGTTCGCGGCCTGCTTGGCGTCGCGGCCGTTCGCCACGGCCTCGAAGAACTCGGCAGTGTCCTTCTCCGCCACCAGCACGCCCGCGTCGTAGGGCGACAGGCCGAAGCGCTCGACATAGCGCGCCTTGCGGGCGTCCGGCAGTTCCGGCAGGCCGGCGCGGATCTTCGCGACGTACTCCGGCGTCAGGATAAGCGGCAGCAGATCGGGATCGGGGAAGTAGCGATAGTCGTGGGCGTCCTCCTTCGACCGCAACGAGCGTGTCTCGCCGCGCGCCGGATCGAACAGCCGGGTCTCCTGGTCGATCTTGCCGCCGCCTTCGATGATCTCGACCTGGCGCCGCGCCTCGACCTCGATCGCCTGACGCACGAAGCGGATCGAGTTCACGTTCTTGATCTCGCAGCGCGTCCCCAGCTGGGCGCCCGGCCGCCGCACCGACACGTTGACGTCGCAGCGCATGGAGCCTTCGTCCATGTTGCCGTCGCAGGTCCCGAGGTAGCGCATGATCGACCGCAGCTTCGCGAGGTACGCCGCCGCCTCGTCGGGCGAGCGCATGTCGGGCTTGCTCACGATTTCCATCAGCGCCACACCCGACCGGTTGAGATCGACGTAGGTCTGGGTCGGGTGCTGGTCGTGCAGGCTCTTGCCCGCGTCCTGCTCCAGGTGCAGTCGCTCGATGCCGACGCGGCCGATCGAACCGTCGGGCAGGTCGATCTCGACCTCGCCTTCACCCACGATCGGGTCCTTGTACTGGGAAATCTGGTAGCCCTGCGGCAGATCTGCGTAGAAGTAGTTCTTGCGGTCGAACACCGAGCGGAGATTGATCTTCGCGTTCAGGCCGAGACCGGTGCGCACGGCCTGCTCGACACAACGCGCGTTGATCACCGGCAGCATGCCCGGCATCGCCGCATCCACCAGCGAGACCTGGGTATTGGGGTCCGCCCCGAACGCCGTCGCCGCGCCTGAGAAGAGTTTCGCCTCGGACACGACCTGCGCGTGGACCTCGAGGCCCAGCACGATTTCCCAGTCGCCGGTTTCGCCTTTGATCATCGCCATGCGGCGGTAGATAGGGGCTTGCGGGGCCGCTGTCCATGCGTAGCATGGCCACCAACAACAAAGCCCGGGAGGCTCTCATGACAACTCTTCGCCGCCGCTCCGTGATTGCCGGCGCGACTGCCGCCGTCGCCGCGCCATCGATCCTTCATGCCCAGACCGACCTGCCGCGCGGGCCGATCAAGTTCGTCGTTCCCTTCCCGCCGGGGGGCTCGACCGACCCAATCACCCGGACCATCCAGGCCAAGCTGATCGAACAGACGGGCTGGAACATCGTGGTCGAGAACAAGCCCGGCGGCACCGGCGTCGTGGGCGCAACCATCGTCGCCAAAGCGCCGCCCGACGGGACGAACTGGCTGTTCGTGTTCGACAATCACATCCTCAACCCGATCTGGACACCGTCGGTTCCCTACAAGGATAGCGAACTGTTTCCGGTGATGCAGATCGGACGGAGCGCCCAGGGCATCGCGGCTCACCCGACTCGGCCGTTCAAGAACTTCAAGGATGTGCTGGCGGCCGCCAAGGCGCAGCCCGGCAAGGTCAGCGTCGCGGTGCTCGCCGCCAGTCTCGCGCAAGTCATGTTCGCCTTCATGCAGAAGGAGAACGGCTTCGAGGTGAACACGATCCCGTACAAGGGCGGCGGTCCGCTGTTGCAGGACGGCATTGCGGGCGTCACCGATCTCGCCGTTTCCAGCCTCGCCGTGATGATGCCGCATGTGCGGGCCAACAAGCTGAACCTGGTCGCCGTCACAGGCGAGAAGCGCAGCGCCGCGGCGCCCGACATCCCGACGCTGGCGGAGCAGGGAATCAAGGTCGCGCCCTCCTACTCATGGTGGGGGGTCTATGCGCCCACCGGCACGCCCCGCGGCATGGTCGACCGCATGCACGCCGCGATCGTCAAGGCGGTGCGTTCGCCGGACGTCACCCAGAGGTTCGTCGAGCAATTCGACATGGACATCTTGCTGAGCGCGCCGGAGCAGTTCGCCCAGTTCCATGCCAGCGAGGTCGCGTTCTGGGGCAAGGTGATCCGCGACAACAACCTCAAGCCGGAATGACGGCAGGTCAGATCGCGTATCCGCCATCCACCATCAGCGTCTGGCCAGTGATGTAGCCGGCGCGGTCCGAAAGAAGGAACGCGACCGCGTCGGCGACATCCTGGGCGCTGCCAAGCCGTCCGAGCGCCACGGCCTGCCGTGTGGCCTCGAAGAAGCGTTCGTCGAAATCGCCGCTGGCCTTCAGCGCATGGTACATGCCGTCGGTGATGACACCGACACCGACGCAGTTGGCGCGCACGCCGTAGCGCCCCTCCTCCGCCGCGATTCCCTTGACGATCTGCTCCACCGCCGCCTTGGGGGCAGAGGACAGCACGTCCTTGCGCGCGTAGCGACGCACCGCCGGAGTTCCGAGCGCGACCGCCGTACCCTTGGTTGCCCGCAGATGCGGAAGTGCCGCGTGCAGAAGGTGGTAGCAGCCGAACAGGTCGGTGCCGACGGTTCGCTGGAAGAGGTCGGGTTCGATGCAAGCGATGTGGCGCATGTCGATATAGGGGCCGGCGGCATAGACGACGGTATGCAGAGCGCCGAAGCGACTGGCGGTGTCGGCAGCAAGCGCGACAGCGGCGGCGGCGTCCGCGAGATCCAGCTGCGCGATATGAGCGCGGCGCCCCGCTGCCTGGACGCGCCCGGCGGCGCGCTCCGCCGCATCTGCATTGCGGTAGTAGGTCAGGACGACGTCGCTGCCGGCCCGCGCGAGCGTTTCGGCGATCGCGGCGCCGATGCCCCCCGACCCGCCGCCGATCAATGCGGCGCCCGTCCCGTAGCGTGCCGCGCCATTCTCCCCACCGCTCATTCCGCCTCCAGTCCGCGCAGCACCATGCTCGAGATGTCCCGCGCGATCGCGGCCGGCGACGCGCGCTCGGGCCGGTACCAATCGACTGCCCAGTTGAGCGCGCCGAGGATCGCCATGCGCACGACCGACAGATCGACGTCGTCGCGGATGGCGCCGGCGCGCCGTGCGTCGCGCAGCAGCTTCTTCCAGAGGGCGCCGTAGGCGCGATGGCCGGCGAGTACGCGGGCACGCACGTCCGGCGGCACTTGCCAGATCAGCTTGATGGAGGCCGATGCCGCGTCGCCCTGGGTGAGCATACCCACCAAGTGGGTCTCAATCGCCTGCTCCAGCCGTACAGGTGGCGGCGTGTCGGCCGGAAGCGACGCCAGCCGTCGCTCCAGCGTCGTGTGAACATAGTCGAGACCGCGCGCCATGACGGCCTCGACCAGCGCCTCCCGCGAGTCGAAATGATAGTAGAGGCTCCCTGCCTTCATGCCGATTTCGGACGCGATATCCGCCAGCCGCGCACCCGCGTACCCCCGGGCGCGCAGGGCCCGCGCCGCCGCGTCGAGAATGCGCGCGCGGGTGGCCTCGGCCTTGCCGTCAGGAGGCGGTTCAACCGCCGCAAGCGCGCTTGACGAAACCATCGGCGTGGTCCATTTTTCTAATTGCTGTTAGATTACCGCCGCGAGCCTAGGGACGCAAGATCGCAGCCGGCTCGCGATCGTCCGAACCGAGAGTCACGCCGATGGACCGCGCGCTACAGACCGAGATCGCGAGACGCCTCTTCGCTCACATGGCAGCGCGAACCACCGACCTCGCGCCGCGGGAAATGTACCAACCTGCCGAGTCCTATATCGACCCTGCGCAGGCGACTCGCGAGCGCGAGAAGATTTTCCGCAAGCTGCCGTCCATCGTCTGCCACGAATCGGAACTCGCGAACCCGCACGACTACGTCACCGCCGATATCGTGGGTGTCCCGGTCGTCGCCGTTCGTCAGCCAGACGGAACGGTGCGAGCCTTCACCAATGTCTGCCGTCATCGTGGCTCGCGTCTGGTGACCGCTGAGCGCGGCAACGCCCGGCAGTTCGTCTGCCCGTTCCACGCGTGGACCTATGGCACCGACGGCACGCTGCGCAATATCGCCTACCCGGACGGGTTCTGCGGTGTCGATCGCGGCGACCACAGTCTCGTGCGACTGCCCTGCGAGGTCCGGCATGGGCTCGTTTGGGTGACGCCCGTGGCGGATGGCGCGCTGGACCTCGATGACCACCTCGGACCCGAGCTCGATCGCGAGCTGGCCGGGTGGCGCCTCGTTCGCGCCGTCTACGAGCGCAGCGAGAACTTCGACCTACCGATCAACTGGAAGCTCGTGGTTGACGGCTTCATGGAGGACTACCACCTCTGCGTCCTGCACAAGAGCACGATCGGCCCCTACATGATGGCCAATCTGCACGAGTACAGCGCGTTCCGCTCCCACTCGCGCCTCGTCGCCTCGCGCGCCAGTCTCGCGAAACTCGCAGAGCACGACCCCGAAACCGTCGATCTCCTGCCGTCGGCGATTTTCATCTACGCCCTGTTCCCCGGACAGATCCTCGTCTGGCAGGCCGACCATTTCGAGCTCTGGACGATCCGACCGCATGCCACCGATGCGTTGCGCGCCACGGTGAGCGCACGCCTGCTGGCCCCCACGGCTGCGAGCCGCGAGACCGAGCGGCCGCTCTGGGACCGGAACTGGAAGATCCTGATGGACACGGTGCAGGCCGAGGACTGGGTCGCCGCACGCGACATCCAGGACGGCATCGCGGGCGGCGGGCAGAGCCATTTCGTGTTCGGCCGCAACGAACCGGCGCTGCAACACTTCCACCGCGAGGTCGCGCGCGCGACCGCCGCCTGACGCCGTCGCAGCTCGGTCAGCCGAGCAGCGTGCGTCGGAAGAACGCGACCATGTCGTCGCGAAACTGGTCGGCCTGATCGCCCGATGAACCTATGGTCGCGCCGCGCTGTCCGAAGCCCGCCTTGAGCGCATAGACCGCCAGGTCGCGATCCACGAGCTTGGTGTTCGCCTCGCCGGTGATCGGATGAATGAAGGCGCCATCGTCTGCCAGATACGAAGTCGGCGCCGCCGGCGACACGGAGGCGTCTTCAACGCGTTGCAGCGCGGTGCCGCGATCGAAGCTGTGCGCCGCGCCGGCAAAAATGCGGATGCTCGCGGCCGCGCCCAACAGGCGGATGGCCTGGATATAGCCCTGCACTTGCTGCGGCGAGAGCCAGTCATCGCGCTCGCCGACCAGCGCGCGCACCTCGGTCGCCCCGACATCGGGATCGAGAAACTGCTGACCGCACCATGGGTAGGCCGCAAGGACGGCGCGGGCGCCGATCGTCGGATCGTGGATCTTCTCGCAGAACCGACGCGTGGCGCCGGTGAGGACGGCCGACCCGCCGCGGCTGTGACCTTGCAGGCCGATCCGGCCCCGGTCGATCGCCGGATGCGTCGCCAGCGCCCGCACGGTCGCCGCGACATCGTAGGCGGAAGCGGCGAAGGAGAACTGGGTCTGGTTCGCGACCGTCGACGTGACGCTGCGCGGTCCGAATGGGTCGAGGACGAACGCAGCGATGCCCAAACCGACGAAAGTCTCGGCATGGGCGAGATGCGACGCCGCGATTCCCAGGCTGCCCGGAACGACGACCACGACCGGTAGAGGAGCCCGCGCGCCGGCCGGGACGAATAGCTTGCCGTCGACGGTCTGCGGCGGAACCTCAGCGGGCGCGCTCAGCACCTGATGATAGTTGAGCGGGTTGCCGCTCTTGATCTCGATCGTGTCGCCGCGAACGCCCGCCAGCACGACCTCGCGATCCCGGAAACGTTGGGTGTCCATCTCAGTAGCCCTCGGCGCGAGCGGTGAAGCCTGCGGCACGCTCGAGCGCCGCCGCCGCGCCGAGAAGCGTGGTTTCGTCGAACGCCCGGCCGATCAGCTGCAACCCAAGCGGCAGGCCGTCCTTGTCGAGGCCCGCCGGCACCGAAATCCCGGGCAGGCCCGCCATCGAGGCCGGAATGGTGAACATGTCGTTCAGGTACATCGTCACCGGATCGTCCATCTTGTCGCCTGCCGCGAAGGCGGCGGTTGGCGCCGTCGGCGTCAGAAGAACATCGCAGCGCTCGAAAGCCTGCGTGAAATCGCGCGCGATCAGCGCCCGTACCTGCTGGGCCTTGCGGTAGTAGGCGTCGTAGTAGCCCGCCGACAGAACGTATGTTCCGATCAGGATGCGCCGACGCACTTCCTTGCCGAAGCCCGCGCCGCGGGTGTTACTGTACATCTCGGTGAGGTCCTTGCCCGGGACGCGCAGGCCGTAGCGCACGCCGTCATAGCGCGCGAGGTTCGACGAGCACTCCGCCGGCGCCACGATGTAGTAGGCCGGCAGCGCGTATCTGGTGTGCGGCAGCGACACCTCGACCGGTTCTGCACCGGCGTCGCGCATCATGGCGACACCCTTCTCCCACAGCGCCACGATCTCGGGCGACGTGCCGTCGACGCGGTACTCGCACGGAATGCCGATCTTCAATCCCTTGATCGCGGGATTGCGCGCGGCGGCCACGAAGTCCGGGACCGCGAGCGGCGCGGACGTCGAGTCCTTGGGGTCGTGTCCCGACATCGCCTGCAGAAGGAGCGCTGTATCCTCGACCGACCGCGCGAAGGGGCCGGGCTGATCGAGCGAGCTCGCGAAGGCGACGACACCCCACCGCGAACAGCGGCCGTAAGTCGGCTTCAGACCGACGATGCCGCAGAAGGCCGCCGGCTGGCGGATCGAGCCACCGGTATCGGTGCCGGTGCTGCCCGGGACGATCCGCGCCGCGACGACGGCCGCCGATCCGCCGGAGGAACCGCCGGGCACCAGTTTGCGATTCTCCCCGCGCCGCTTCCAGGGATTCTCGACGCCACCGAAATGGCTGGTCATGTTGGACGAGCCCATCGCGAACTCGTCGAGGTTGGTCTTGCCCATCAGCACGGCGCCCGCCTTCCACAGGTTGGCGGTCACGGTGCTTTCGTAGGTCGGGACGAATCCCTCGAGCACATGCGACCCCGCGGTGGTGGCTACGCCCTCCGTGCAGAAGAGATCCTTAATGCCGAGCGGAACGCCTTCCAGCAGCCCGGCTTCGCCGCGTGCCCGCCGGGCGTCACTGGCGCGCGCCATCTCGCGGGCGCGGTCGGGGGTCTCGGCGATGAAGGCATTGAGCCCGCGATGCTGTTCCATGCGCGCGATGTGGGCGTCGGCCACCTCGAGCGCGCTGGCCTTGCGCGACGCCATGGCCGCCGACAGCTCGGCGACCGAGAGATCAGTGAGAGCGGACATCGCCTACTCCACCACTTTCGGCACGGCGAAGAAGCCGCCGGCGTGGCGATCCTGCGGCTCCAGCCACACCGCGCCGCCCGGCGCATTGGCCAGCACGCGCTCGGCGATGCCGCCATCGGTCACCTTGTCGGTCCGAAGTGGCAAGGTCACGTCGCTCACGCTCGACAGCGGAGCGACATTGCCGGTGTCGACTTCGTTCAGTTGCTCGATCCAGGCCAGAATGCCGGTCAATTCTCCCGCCACCGAGGCGAGCTCGTCTTCCGGCACGTTCAGTCGCGCCAGGCGCGCGATGCGCCGCACTGCATCCTTGTCGAGCGACATGTCTCTTGGGTCTCCGTGAGCCGGGTTGGTAGCCGTTTTGCCTCTTTCCGGCAACAGAACGCGCAGCCGCTACGCCGACCCGCCCGCACCCGGTGCCGCCGGCTCGCCGCGCGCCGCGGCGACCCGTGCGATCGCCGCCGAGATCGACGGTTGGCGTGCGCTCAGCCGGCGGAAATCGGCCTTGTCTAGGGCCAACAAGTGGCAGGTTCCGTCCGCCACGACGTCGGCGTTGCGCGGCCGGTCGCTGAGAAGCCCCATCTCACCGAAGAACTCGCCTTCACCGAGCGGGATGCGGCCAACGTCGGCATGAACGACCACGCGGCCCGCAGCGATGAAGAACATCGCGTCCGCGGGATCGCCCTTGGCGACGATGCGCTCGCCGGCCTCGACCGCGACCGGCCTCAGCAACCGCCCGACCGCCGAGACCGTGCGACCGTCGCAGCCGCTGAACAGGGATACCCGCGAGATCATGGCCGCGAGCTCGGAGCCAAGGCGCAGACTCGGCCGGCGATCGAGTGCGGCCCGTCGTTCAGCGAGCGCCTGCTCCAGGCTCTCGTAGACCTCACGACTGATCGTGGCGTCGTCGAGGTGGCGGCGGTACTCCGCTCCCTCGATCCGAATCTCGGCTTGCAGGATGTGACGTTCGCGAATCTCCTCGGCGTAGCTGGTGTAGAGGAGCGACAGGGCACGGAGCGCCCGATCCACGGCCTCCCGCCGCTCGGCCATCAATTCCGAGATCGCGTCACCCGCCTCGCGACCCGCCACGGCCCGGACCGGTTCGCGCGCGGCTCGCTTCAGTTCGTCGAGTATGGACTGCCAGACCATCAGCGCCTCGAACCGGTCAGCGAGTTCGTCCGCCAGCGGCTCCTCCCACCCGAACCGTCGGTAGAGCCAGGCGGCGATCCGGAATCGGAGATCGGGTCGCGACTGCAGGTGAACCGCCTCGCGATAGGCAGGCGCTCCGCCGGTCTTCACCGCGTCCGAGAGCCGATCGACGCCGGCGGTCAGGATCGCCACCAGCCGGCGCGACAGAGTGCGATGCGCGAACAGGTCGAGGTAGATGTGCCGCTCGCGCTCGCACAGCGTCAGCAACCCAGCTTCGACCCGCTTCGCCACATCGAGCACCGGGCCCGGCTCGGCTAGCGCCGCCGTTTCGGCGGCCGGCGGTGCGCCCCGTAAAGTCGCGACATCGCGCGCGACCCGCTCCCGGGAAAGCCCGAGAACGCGGTCCCGCACCGCCTGCTGGGTGGCGCTCAGCCGGTTCAGCCCGAAGGCGCCGATCAGCAGGCGAAGCGTCGGCGCATTGACGAACAGGGTGAACAGCACGAACAGGGTCGCCAGGACCGCCACGAACTCGGTGACCTCGGGCGCGAGGCGCGAATCGCCGGCGGCCACAAGCGCCAGCACCACCGTGACCGCGCCGCGCAGCCCGCCCCAGACCAGGATTGTCTTGTAGCTCGTCGCCACGGGCGCCACGAGCCGCGCGCCGACCAGAGCCGGCAGCAGACCGAAGAGCACGAGTGCGCGCGACCCGAAAGCCGCGACGATCACCGCGCCGAGACCGGCGAGGTGGATCCACTGGATCCGGGTGAGCACCTCGGCGGCCAACATCGACGCCAGCACGAAGATGAGGCCGTTGGCCCAGAACTCGAGCTGATGCCAGGTGCGCTTCAGCGCCGTCCATGAGCCGGGGCTGAGATGAGTAGGCCCGTAGCCCGCCAGAGTGAGCGCCGCGACCACCACGGCCACCACGCCCGAAACATGCAGATAGCGATCGCTCAGGATGTAGCTGACATAGGCGAGGCCGACCGTGAACGAGGCGATGGCCGCGTCCGCTCCAAGCCGCGGCAGAACGAAGACGGCGGCGCGTGCCAACACGAAGCCGACAACGATCCCGCCCGCGAATTCGCGCAGGAACTTCAGGCCCGGCGCCGCCGCATCGGGCATGGTCTGCCAGACCAGAATCTCGATCAGGATGCCGAAGGCGGCGATAGCCGCAGCGTCATTGAAGAGCGATTCGCCCTCGGCAAGGATGGTGAGGCGCTTCGGCGCCCCGACATCGCGGAACACGCCGATGACCGCGGCCGGATCGGTCGTCGACACGATCGCGCCCAGGAGCAAGCAGACGATCAGGCCGGCGCCCATTGCCTGGTTCACAATGGCGCCCACCGCGCCAATACAGACCAGGACCGCCACGATGGCGAGCAGCAGGACCGCTGAGACCTCGTCCAGCAGGCGGCGCACGTCGATTGTCAGGCCTGCCGTGAACAGCAGAGGCGGCAGGAAGATGGACAGAAAGACCGTTGCGCCGCCGCCAAGATGGCGCAGCCCCTGAAAGGCGTCGGCCACGATCCCGCCCACCCCTGCCCCGGTGACCGCGCTCGCGAAGAACCCGAGGGCGATGCCGCAGACGGCCAAGAGCACGGTGTGCGGCAGGCGCAGGCGCTCCGCAACCGGCACCAGCACGCTGACCAGCGCGAGGACCAGCACCACCGCCAGAACCGCAAAGACGACTTCGACCACCGACCCTCGCGTCGACCGTACCGCGCCCGGGTGTCGCGCCGGGCACATCCGGTTTACACTATCTGCCATGTCCAAGCTCGCGGTCCTCATCCACGGCATGTGGGGCACGTCCGACGTCTGGCGGAACTGGCGCGAGACGCTCGAGGCGCGCGGCTGGCATACGGTCGCGCCCGCCTTGCGGCACCACGAGGCGCCGCCGCTGGAACCGCCCGCCGCACTGGGTGCCACGCCGCTCGGTGCCTATGTCGACGATCTCGCCGCCCGCATCGCGGCGCTGCCGGAGAGACCCGCCCTGATCGGGCACTCGATGGGCGGCTTGATCGCTCTCAAGCTCGCGTCGATGGGGCTCGCCAGCGCGGCCGTGCTGCTAACGCCGGCTCCGCCCGCGCAGGTCTTCGCGATGCGCCCGAGCAACGTCCGCGCTTTCCTGCGAATCCAGCTCGCGTGGGCGTGGTGGCGCAAGCCGCACCGCCCGCGCCTGAACGAGGCGCTGTGGCATACGTTCAACACCATGGACCCGCGCGAGGCCGCCCGGCTCTACGGACCGTTCGTCCACGAGTCCGGCCGCGCGCTGATGGATATCGGCCTGCCTTGGCTCGATAGGGCCCGTTCGTCGTTTGTCGATCCTGTCGAAGTGCGGGTACCGCTGCTGTTTGTGGCAGCAGAGCGCGATCGACTGACGCCGCCCTCGGTGGTGGAGCGCAGTCACCGGCTTTTTGCGCACATCGCGGAATACCGCCTCTACGCCGGCCAAGGCCACTGGGTCCTCGGCCAGCCAGGCTGGCGCGATATCGCCGATGACTCTCTCGCCTGGCTCGACGAGAACACCCGACCGGTGTCGGAGCAGGCCCAGGCCGAATTCCGCAAATGGCGATCATCGATTTCGCGGGACTGAGCGCGCAGCTGGGGCGCGACGGCAAGCTCGCTGCTCTCGATCTCGGCACCCGCACCATCGGCGTGGCGGCGAGCGACTTGCGGCGGATGCTGGCCAGCCCGGTGGGCGTGATCCGGCGGACCAAACTCGCGCCCGATCTGGTCGCGCTCGACGCGATGCTCGCCCCGCATCATCCCTTGGCGCTGGTGCTGGGGCTTCCGCTGAACATGGATGGGACGGAAGGACCCCGCTGCCAATCGGTGCGTCAGTTTGCGACCAATCTGGTCAACCACGCACCGCCTGCACTGCGCGAACTGCCCTTGTTCCTGCAGGACGAACGCCTCAGCACGGCGGCGGTCACGCGCGGAATGATTGACGACTACGACATGACCCGCGCGCGCCGCGCCGAGCGGGTGGACGCGGCGGCCGCGGCCTGGATTCTGGAGAGCACGCTGCAGCGACTGGCCAACGCGCCGCCGTGAGGCGGGCCAAACGTTCTACTCAGGGGCAGGTGGCGGGCGGTGCGACCGGCAGCGGTGCCTCGACCGAGAGCGAACGCAGGAACGCCACCAGATCAGCGCTCTCCCCCGGTGTGAGACCGAGCGGCCGCACCAGTCGCTCCGTATTGCCGTGGAGGCAATCGAGGCTCACCGTGGAGTAATGCTCCACCACGCTCTCCAGCGTCGGCTTGCTGCCATCGTGCATGTACGGCCCCGTGCGCGCGACTTGGCGCAGGCCCGGAATCTTGAACTCTCCGAAGTTGCGGTGCTGGCGTTCAACATGGCGAAGCCGCGTCGCGCCCGCGCCATCGGCGCTGTCACTGTGCGATCCCAAACGGTTGAAGGGGTTGGCGAGCGCCTGCGCGATGCCCTCGAAGCGCCCCGGGTCGACACCGCCGGAGCGTCGAAAGAACGGGATGCCCACATCCGCGAACTCGCCGGTCGTGAAGCGCGGTCCGAAATGGCAGGCGGCGCACTCCCCTCGTCCGACGAAGAGCTTCAGTCCACGCTTGGCATCATCCGGATAGGCCGCAATGCCGGCCGCGTCGCCGGCAATCAACGCATCGCGAAACGCGTCGAACGGCGTGCGTGGTGAAACCAACGTCTCCTGAAAGGCCGCCAGCGCCTTGCCGATGTCGACGAGCACGCGCTCGTCCTCGGGCGGCTCGGCACCGAATGCGGCGCGATGGAAGCACGCCAGCGTCGCGTCCTCGCGGACCAGCCGCGCCGCGCGACGGGCGTCACTCGCCATCTCCGCCGGATCGAGGATCGGGCGGATGCTTTGCGCCCAAAGCGAGTCGCCTTGTCCGGCCCATCCGAACCACGCCGCATGACCCAGGTTCCAAAGCGGCTGCGTGCGGCGATCGAGCGGCACCGCGCCTTGCCCCGCTGCAACGCCGTCGGTCCAGTCTCGGTCGGGTCGATGACAGGTCGCGCAGGCAAGCCGACCATCAGCCGATAGCCGGGGCTCCGCGAAGAGGCGCGCGCCGAATGCGATGGCGGCGGGCTGACCCGACCCACGGTTCGACAAGTCCCGTCGCGGTGCCGGCGGCCATGGGCCATGCGCGGCGATCGCTCTGCGTTCGGCCTCGTCGAAGGTCGGTGCGGGCTCGCGCGCCGCAGCGATGACCACAGTCGCGATCGCGATCAGAAGTCCGGCGGCGATCCACCTGAGGGTCATTGCACCATCATGTCATGCGTCAGGCGCTCGGTCGTATCGCCGGAGCGGACATCGAGCGCGAGCTCCCAGCGGCCCGGCATGTGGAAGACCATCCCCTCGACACGGTAGCGGCCGTCGCCCAGATCGATGAGCCGTGGCCGGTAGTTCATCCCATGCGCGTGCTCAGGCATGGTCGCATCGATCGCGACCAGCTGGGCAGGCTGGTTTCGCCGATCGCACACGTTCAGCAGAAGCGCGAACGGTTCGCCGACCTCGATCTGCGGGGGATCCGGTCGCATCGCCAGCAGGTGCTGCGAGGAGAAGACCGCCCAGCCGAGGCCCCGTCCCAGATCCAGCGGACAGTTGGCGACGGCGGGCGCGCTTGTCGCGACGAGCATCGCGAGAGCTGTGAGCACGGCCCTCATCGCGTCGTCGCCGTGCCAGCGGGCCAATGGGCGAACAGCCGCTCGCCATTGCGCCAGGCGATTTGCTCTGCGACCTGGCGCGGCAGGTCGGCGAGCCACTGGCGCGACCAGCGGGCATGCTCGATCACATAGTGCCAACGCTCGGGGGTGAAGGAGTCGGTGCCGACCATGAAGCGGTCGGGAAACTCCAGAAACGCCTCGCGCCAGCCCGGAGCCACGCGGCCGTTGCTGGCATGGCTTGTCAGAAACGCCAGATCGCACCACAGGTTGGGATACTTCCGGAGCATCTCTCGGACCTTCTCGGGCCGGTCGAATCCGGAGTGCGCCCAAAGCACCTTGATCGTCGGGTCCTGACGGAAGTGCCGCTCGACGGCATCGGCGTCGGAATGCGAATGCAGAACCAGCCCGTGCTGGCGCGCGAGTTCGAGCGAGCGACGCATGTTGGGCAGATCGGCGTCGGCGCCGAAGATGTGGAACTCGCCGAACGCCGCGTACTTGCGGGTCCGCAGCAGCTCCTCGAGATGGCCGACGATGGTGGTATCGCGTGCCCAGGTCGAGAGCTCGCCGCGCGACCGTTAGGGACGCAGCGAAGGCACGATCAGCTCGGGCGCGACCTCTTGCAAGAGGCGCGTGCCGTCATTGTTCGAGCTCGAGACCATGGCGCGTTTGATTCCCGCCTTACGCAAGATCGCTACCGCCTCGCGTGGCGGCACCACCGCCCAGGCATCGTGGCTGTAGTGCAGATGAGCGTCGAATATCGGTAGCTCGTCGGCGGCGGCCGGCGCGGCGGCGAACAGGACAAGACAGACGGCGGCAAGCCTTGCCTTCATGGCGATCCTCCGGGACGGCGGCGCGGCGTCCACGCGAAATTGAAGCTAATCGAGATACGCTCGCCGGTGAAGCGCGCCGGCGGTACCTCGTGGCGCAACCAACTCTCGAACAGGATCACCTCACCTGCCCGGGCCGGCACGCTCACGAAGGGCCGGCGCGCCATAGGTGCCGACGGGCGGCGCGGCGGCGCCGCCATGGCGAGCGCGAGCCGCGGATCCTCGAACTTAAGTGCCGCCGCGCCGCGCGGGACCATGACGTAGTAGGTCCCGCTGAGCACGGAGTTGGGGTGCAGGTGCAGACTGTGACCGCTGCCCGCCGGCAAGACATTGGCCCAGCAATCCGTCAGCGCGAGCGAGCCACCTTGCAGATCCCAGTGCAGGAGGCGCGCGAAGCGATCCGCGTGCGGAGCCAGCGCCCGACCCAGCGCCGCGAAGGGGGTGGCGACGCGATGGAGTTGGTCGAGCGATCCGTAGGAGGTGTAGCCGCCGAGGTAGTGGCGGGCGGACCATCGCCGGCCGGCAGCGTCTGCCGCAGTCAGAGCGGCGATCTCGTCAGCCAGGCGCCGGTTGGCGAGCGCGCCGAACGCGCGGCCGAGCGGCGCCTTGTAGATCGAGGTCGGGAAGAGATCGAGCGCGGGCATCGCGACAGTATCGGGCCTGCCGCGCCGGCATGCTATGGTGAAGCATGCTGACACCGGGGCAAATCGAGCAGTACGCCGAGCAGGGATATCTGGTCCTGCCGGCCCTCATCCCCCCGGACAAGCTCGCGGCCATTCGCGCCGCGACCGACCGTTTGGTGGACGGCGCCCGCGGCGTGGTGGCCAACGACGATCTCTACGATCTTGAGCCCGGTCACACCCCGACCCTGCCGCGCGTGCGCCGGCTGAAACCCGCGATCTTCAGCCGCGAGCCGATCTTCTCGGCGCTGATCCGCGATCCGCTGATCCTCGAACCGGTTTCCCAGCTCCTCGGGACCGGCGTCCGCCTGCATGGCGGCAAGCTCAATCTCAAGGCGGCGGGCTACGGCTCCCCGGTGGAGTGGCACCAGGACTGGGCGTTCTATCCCCACTCCAACGACGATGTGCTGGCAACCGGGCTCTATCTCGATGATTGCGACCTCGCCAATGGTCCGTTGCTGGTGATGCCCGGCACGCATCGCGGCTCGATCTACGACCACCACTCCGATGGCCGTTTCTGCGGCGCGATGGACCCGATCGCGAGCGGACTCGATTTCAACCAGGCGGTACCTCTCACAGGTCCGGCCGGATCACTCACGATTCACCATGCGCGGCTGGTTCACGGCTCTGCGCTCAACACCTCCAATCGAACGCGCCGGCTGCTGCTGCATGAATATGCCGCGACGGACGCCTGGCCGTTGATGGGCGTGAAGGATCTCGCGGAGTTCGATTCCCGAATCGTGCTGGGCGCGCCGACGCTAGAGCCGCGCGTGCGTCCCGCACCGATTCGGATGCCGCTGCCTGCCGCCGAGCATCAGGGGTCGATCTACGAGAACCAGCGCGGCGCCGGCCGACTCTATTTCCAAACCGCGCAGGCGCGCTCCATCGCGAAGATGTGACCGCCGTTTCCATTCGGAAACTACTTGGCACGCCACGGCGCACCGGACATGGTCGCAAGCGATGGCGAGCGAACGATACCACCCGGCTGCCAAGGCCCTGCACTGGACGACGGCCATCGCTGTCTTCTTGCTTCTCGGCGTCGGCTTTTGGATGACCGGGTTGCCGGTCTCGGCGTTCAAGCTGAAACTGCAGGTCTACAACTGGCACAAATGGATCGGGCTGGTGGTGCTGGTTCTCACGTTGGCGCGCCTGTGGTGGCGCTGGCGGCACCCGCCGCCGCCGCTGCCGGGCACGCTCGCTGCCTGGGAACGTCGCCTCGCGCCGCTGGGGCACGCTCTGTTGCTGGCCCTGCTGATCGCGATGCCGATCAGCGGCTGGGCGATGAGTTCGGCGGCCGGCGTGCCGGTGGTCTGGTTCGGTGTGATCCCGCTCCCCGATCTGATCCCACGCGATCAGAGCAGCTTCGAGACCGTGCGCGCGGTCCACAAAGTGCTCTCGAGACTGCTGGTGGTCACCATATTCGGCCATCTCGCTGCCATTGTTCGACACGATGTCTTCCGCCGCGACGGCATCCTGCGTCGCATGCTTCCCACCAGCCGAACCGGGTGACCGATGCGCCTCATGACCATTCTCGCATTGCTCCTGGGCGCGCTCGTCTCGCCTGCCTTGGCAGGACCGAACGACCCCTGGACCCTCGACATGCGGGCGAGCAAGCTCGGCTTCAACGCCCAGCAGACCGGCCAGTTCATCAATGGACGCTTTGAGCGATGGACCGGCGACATCGTGCTCGACCCGGCCAATCCGGCAACAGCGCGAATCGATATCCGAATCGAGATGAAGTCGGCCAAGACGAGCAGCAAGGACGTCGATGACCTCCTGCACGGTCGCGATTTCTTCGATGTGGCGCGCCACGCGGAGGGGCGCTTCACCGCGAGTTAGGTACGCGCGCTGGGCGGCGACCGCTTCGAGGCGCGTGGCAAGCTCACAATCCGCGATGTCACGCGCGACGTCGCGCTGCCCTTCACGCTCTCTGTCAGCGACGGCGCCGGTGGCGCGCTGGCAGCCCGCGCGCGCGGCCGCCTTTCCGTCAAGCGCCTCGACTATGGCGTGGGCCGCAATGAGTTTGCCAACACCAACCATGTCGCCGACGACGTGACGATCGAACTCGAGATCGTCGCCAGCCGTCCCAAGTGATCTCTGTCCCCATGAAAGGAACTGCAGCAATGATTCGTCTCTTCGCGCTCCTCGCCGCTCTTTGCCTGCCCGGCCTCGCGCAGGCCCAGCCTGTCGAGCTGCGCCTCGACCGAAGCCACATGCATGTCGGTTTCACCGTGGGCCATATCGGGTTCTCGCTGACCCACGGCCGCTTCAACGACGTGAGCGGGAACTTCGTCTTCGACAACGACAATGTCGCAGCGAGCAAGGTTTCCATCACCATCCAGACGCGCAGCATCGATACCAACCATCAGGGGCGCGACAACCACCTGCGCAACGCCGACTTCTTCGACGTCGAGAAGCACCCCACCATGACGTTCGTGTCGACCTCGATCGAGAAGACGGGCGAGAACACCGGGCGCGTGACCGGCAATCTCACCATGCTGGACGTCACCAAGCCGGTGACGCTGGACGTGCGCTTCATGCGCATGGCCGAGCATCCACTGCCCGCCTACAAGAAGGTGCTGACCGCGGGCTTTTCGGTGCGCGGGCAGATCAAGCGCTCGGAGTTCGGCATGACCAAGTTCGCCCCGGCCATCCCCGACGTGATCGATCTCATGATCGACGTCGAGGGCGTGCGTTGCGTTGGTGCGGCGGTAGAGGCGCCGAGCTGCAAGTCCTGACGTCCGCTAAGCCGGTCGCGGTCCCACGTAGTTGGACTGCGGCCGGATGATCCGGCCCGAGCGCTCCTGCTCGAAGACGTGCGCGCACCAGCCGGCGGCGCGCCCGACCGCGAACAGCGCCGTGAAGGCGCTGCGCGGGATCGCCAGCGCTTCCAGGAGCAGCGCGGTATAGAACTCGACGTTGGTGTCGAGGCGCTGCTTGGGCTTGGCGGCCCGCAGGGCGGCGATTGCCGCGCGTTCGATGTCGGCGGCGAACGCGAGACGCCCGGCGGTCGACGGAAGCGTCGCCACGGCCGCCTTCAGGACATCGGCCCGCGGATCCCGAACCTTATAGATGCGGTGGCCGACGCCCATCAGCCGGACACCGTCGGCGAACGCGCGGCGGAACCACGGCTCGGCAGCCTCGACGGTGCCGATCTCGTCCAGCATGTCGAGCACCGGTCCCGGCGCGCCGCCATGCAATGGCCCCTTCAACGCGCAGAGTCCGGCCAGCACAGCCGAAACGAGTTCGGCCCGCGTCGATGCGGCAACACGGGCGGTGCAGGTCGAGGCGTTGAAGCCGTGATCGGCCACCGTTCCCAGGTAGATGTCGAGCGCCCGCTCGAACACCGGCGGCGCGGGTTCGCCCCGGATCATGCGCAACAGGTCCTGCGCGGTGCCGAGCGCGGGATCCGGCGCGATTGGCGCGGCGCCGGTGGCGGAACGCAAGATGGCCGCGAGGGCGACCGGCAGAGCGCCACACACCCGCAGATGGGCAGGCAGAGTATCGGTGTCCGGGAGCATCGCGAGCGACAGACGCAACGCTTCGACGGGCGTGAGGCCTCGTGCGGCGGCCAAGAGCGCCGGCACGCTTGCCCACGCGCGGGTACGAGCCTCGCCCAAGCCACGCCGCACGGCCGTTTCGTCGCCCCCGGCCTCAGCGAGGCCGTCCCACAGCACCGCCGCCACCGCCTCGAAGCCCCGGGTCGCGACCAGATCCCCGATCGAGTGGCCGCGGACGATCAGGCGGCCGGCCTGGCCATCCACCTCGCTCAGCGCCGTATCGGCGACCACGACCCCGTCCAGCCCGCTATCGACCCGTGTCAGCATCATCGCATCCCCCATTGTTGCGGGCGGAAGCGTCGGACTCGTAGTATAACTTGTCAATCTTGATTAGGTTGATCAATATAAACTATGGCTAACCAGCTCCTGACCTCCCGCGAAGCCGCGCGGCGCCTCGGCGTCTCCTCGGCGACGCTCTACGCCTATGTGAGCCGGGGCCTGATCCGGTCCCACGCCGAGCCCGGCCGCCGCGAGCGCGGCTACCGCTCCGACGAGATCGCCGCTCTGCAGCGACATCGGAAGTCGGGCCGCGGCGGCGCGGCGGTGGCCGCCAGCGCCCTCGATTTCGGGCGCCCACTGCTGGACTCGGCGCTCACGCTGATCGCGGGCAACCAACTGTTCTATCGCGGGCAAGACGCCGCCCGCCTCGCGCGCACCGCCTCACTCGAGGAGGTCGCCGCCCTCCTCTGGCAATGCGACGCATTCCCGTTCGCCGTCGACAACCTGCCGACCGTCGGGCCGGCGCTGCGGCGCGCGTGGCTCGCCGCCGCGCCGCTCCCGCCGCTCGATCGGTGCCTCGCCATCCTGCCGATCGCGGGGGCGCTCGATCCGGCGAGCTGGTCGGGCGACGCGGCAGCCCTGCGGCGGACCGGCGCTCGGCTCCTGCGCCTCTCGACCGCCGCCGTCGCCGGGCGCCCGCCCTCGCCGGAGCCGGTTCACCTCCAGCTGGCGCGCGCCTGGCGCCTCGACGCCACAGGCGCCGGGCTGGTGCGCGCAGCGATGGTGTTGATGGCCGACCACGAGTTCAACGCATCGGCGTTCGCCGCGCGGGTGGTGGCCTCGACCGGCGCGAACCTGCACGCGGCGCTGGTCGCGGGGCTCGCCGCGCTGAGCGGCCCCAAGCACGGAGGGCTCACCGCGCGGGTGGCGGCACTCTTTGCCGAGGCCGCGGCGGCGGGCGACATCGAAGCCGTGCTCGCCGCGCGCCTGCGACAGCGGATTTTCATCCCGGGCTTCGGCCACCGCCTCTATCCCGACGGCGACATCCGCGCGACGACCCTGCTTGCCCTGCTGCGCGAGGCGCTGCCCGATCATCCCGGGACCCGGCTGGCGCTCGACCTCGCCAGCGCGGCGCAACGCCTGATCGGCCGGCCGCCCAACATCGATTTCGCGACCGTGGCGTTGCAGCATGTGCTCGGCCTGCCCGAGCACTCGGCGCTTGCGATGTTCGTGATCGGCCGGACCGTTGGGTGGACCGCGCACGCGCTGGAGCAGGCTGCGCTGGACGAGCTGATCCGCCCTCGCGCGCGCTACACCGGGCCGCCGCCGGCGGCGTGAGAATCTGCGTTATCCCCGCCTCGGTGCGCGGGCCGCTTGCCGCGCCATCCCCCGCGTGCTTAACGTCGCGCTTTAGTGACAAAGAAGCGCAATGGACTGCCGAGGCTGCCCCATCTCCTCGGCATCGAGGGGCTTGCGCCCGACACCGTGTCGGGCCTGCTCGACCTTTCCGAATCCTACATCGGCCAGAACCGTTCGCTCGACAAACGGCGCGATCTGCTGACCGGCCGCACGGTGATCAATCTCTTCTTCGAGAACTCGACGCGCACGCGCACGAGCTTCGAGGTCGCGGCCAAGCGGCTGGGCGCCGACGTGATCAACATGGAGGTCGCGAGCTCGTCGGTGCGCAAGGGCGAGACGCTGCTCGACACCGCGATGACGCTGAACGCGATGCTGCCCGACACGCTCGTCGTGCGGCACCACGAATCCGGCGCGGTCAACCTGCTCGCCCAGAAGATGAAGTGCGCGGTGATCAATGCCGGCGATGGCCAGCACGAGCATCCGACGCAGGCCCTGCTGGACGCGCTGACCATCCGACGCCGGCGCGGAAAGCTGGAAGGCCTGCTGGTCGCGATCTGCGGCGACATCCTGCATAGCCGCGTCGCGCGCTCCAACATTCACCTGCTGAACATCATGGGCGCCCGGGTGCGTGTGGTCGGCCCGCCCACCCTGATGCCGACGGACGTCGATCGCATGGGCGTGGAGGTCCACTTCAACATGCGCACCGGCCTCAAGGACGTCGACATCGTCATGATGCTGCGCCTGCAGACCGAGCGCATGCAGGGCACCTACGTGCCCTCGATCAGCGAATACTTCCGCTTCTTCGGTCTCGACCAGGAGAAGTTGAAGGTCGCCAAACCCGATGCGCTGATCATGCATCCCGGCCCGATGAATCGCGGCGTCGAGATCGACTCGGAGGTCGCCGACGATCTCGATCGAAGCGTGATCCACGAACAGGTCGAGATGGGCGTCGCGGTCCGAATGGCCTGTCTCGAAGCGCTGATCGGCACGCGCCGCAACGCGCCGCCGGATCTGACCACGGGGGCGCTGCTGTGAGCGGAGAGATCCTGCGCGGCCTGCCCCAGCATGTCGGCTCGACCGCCTACATCAATGCCCGAATCGTGGATCCCGCCGCGTCGGCCGAGTATCGCGGCGCGGTCCTGATCTCGGATGGCAAGATCGCCGATTTCGGCCCCAACCTTTTCGCGTCTGGGGCACCGTATGGCATCGAGTCCGTCGACTGCGGCGGGCTTTGCCTTGCGCCCGGCATTGTCGACCTGCGCGTGCACACGGGCGAGCCGGGCGAGGAACACAAGGAGACGCTGGAGAGCGCGGCGATCGCCGCAGCGGCGGGCGGCGTCACATCTTTCGTGCTGCTGCCCGACAACGAGCCGCCCTTCGACGATGCCTCGCTGATCGAGTTCGTGGCGCGCCGCGCCCGCCAGATCCGCCTCGCCAACATGCACGCCTATGGCGCGCTGACGGTCGGGCTTGAGGGCGAGCAGCTGGCCGAAATGGGCCTGTTGGCGGAAGCGGGCGCGCTCGCCTTCACCGACGCCGATCGCGCCGTCGGCAGCGCCCAGGTGATGCGGCGCGCGCTCTACTACGCCAAGGCGTTCGACGCGCTGATCGTGCACGTGCCACAGGAACCGACGCTCTCCACCGGCCACATGTCCAGCGGCGAGATGGCGACCCGGCTCGGCCTCACCGGCATCCCGCCGCTCGCCGAAGTGATGATGGTCGAGCGCGACCTGCGCCTTGTCGAGATGACGGGCGGGCGCCTGCACCTCAGTAAGATTTCGACCGCGGCGGCGGTCGAGGCGATCCGCGCGGCCAAGGCGCGTGGCCTCAAGATCACTTGCGACACCGCCCCACCCTACTTTGCGCTCAACGATCTGGCAGTTGGCGACTACCGCACCTTCGGGCGCCTGACGCCGCCGCTGCGGGCCGAAGCCGACCGCGCCGCCATCGTCGCCGGTCTGCAAGACGGTACGATCGACGCGATCGTGTCGGACCACCGCCCGCAGGACCAGGACAGCAAGCGCGTTCCCTTCGCGCAGGCGCTGCCGGGCGGTATCGGGCTGGAGACGCTGCTGCCGGTCTCGCTGGAACTGGTGCACAACGGCGCGCTCAGCCTACCGAGGCTGATGCAGTGCCTGGCCGCAGCGCCGGCGTCGCTGATGCGGCTGCCGGCCGGGCGCCTCGCCAAGGGCGCGCCGGCGGATCTCGTCCTGTTTGATCCCGACAGCGCCTGGAAGATCGATCGTGCCGGCATGCATTCCAAGACCAAGAACACGCCGTTCGACGAGCGCCCCGTGCAGGGCCGCACCATGGCCACGATCGTGGGCGGCCGCCCGATCTGGCGGGATGCCCGCTTCACGCCCGCCGCTGCAGCGGCGTAAGGCGCCGCAAATCCGCCACGTCGCCTGCTATGCTGGCGTGTCGCATTGAAGGATGTTCCGCATGATCGGCCGTGTCGTCCTCCCGTTCCTGCTCTGCGCGGCTCTCGCAGCCCCCGCCGCCGCCCAGCCGCGCCCGGCGCAACAGCGCGAGGATCTGCTCGACGCGATCACCCGCCACATCTCGCTCTGCACGGAGTTCAGCGACGACCGCGAGCGCCTCGCCTGCTTCGATCGACTTCAGACGCGGATCGGTTCCGCTGGCCCCGCCGCGGCGCCGCAACCCAGCCCGCTTGCCCGGCCGGGCACGTCGCCACCGGCTGGCACTCGCCCTGGTGATGTCCAGCCGCTCGGCGTGCCCGGGGGCGGCGCCGCCACTCTGGGCGGCACAGGTCCTGCCACCTCCGATCCCGACCGCGCGTTCGATCCGCGTCAATCGACCTACCGGCCGCCCGAGCAGTTGGCGGCCAAGCCGCAGCCGGCGGTCCGCCGCACCGGCCCCCGGCCGATCCCGCCGGCGCGAGGGCCGCAATCATTGATCGCGCTCGACGCCAACAACCTGACTTACGGAGAGGCGCGCTACTGGCAAGTCACGATCACGATCGTGTCGCAGACTCAGCGTACGCTCGACGTCCAGATCCAGTGCACCTTCACCAACAGCGGCAAGCCGGTCGAGGACGTCTATTTCGGCCCCGTGCCGATCCAGCCCGGTGAGCAGATTTCGACCGAGCTGATCGGCCCGCCGACAACCGCCTTCATCGACACCGCAAACTGTCGCGTGCTAAGCCCCTAGGGCATGCCCGATCCGATTGCTTGGTCCTATGTCTGGCCATATCTGCTGGCCGCGCTGGCATTCGGCTATCTCGCCGGGTCTATTCCTTTCGGATTGCTGCTGACCCGCGCCGCGGGCCTTGGCGACATTCGCAAGGTTGGTTCGGGCAACATCGGCGCCACCAACGTGTTGCGCGCGGGCGGCAAGAAACTCGCAGCCGCTGCCCTGCTGCTGGACGCCGGCAAGGGGCTGGTCCCGGTCTTGATCGCCGCGCAAGCCGGTCCGCACCCTGCCTTGGCCGCCGCGTTGGGCGCCGTGCTGGGTCACCTGTTTCCGGTCTGGCTCGGCTTCAAGGGCGGCAAGGGTATGGCGACGGCGCTGGGCGTGCTGTGGGGGCTCGCTTGGGCGGTCGGCGCGATCGCCTGCCTCGGCTGGTTGGTCGTCGCGCTGGTGTTTCGCATGTCCTCGCTGGCATCGCTGATGTCGATCGCGATCGGCGCGGCCGCCGCTTGGATCCTCGCCTCCACCCAGCCGTTCGGTTTGGTGCTCTCGAACACCCACATCGCTGAACTTGCGACCATCCTGGTGCCGCTGGTGTGGGTCAAGCACGCGCAGAACATCCGCCGCCTGATCGCGGGAACCGAGCCGCGAATCGGCGCCAAGGCCTGACGCGACGCCTCAGCGCGTCTCAAGTCGCATCCGCTGCTTGCCGCGCTCGCGCGCATCCGCCGCGACGAACCCCGCTGCCTCGAACAGACGCAGCGTCCCGGTCCAGGCGAAGGCCGCCGGGATCGGCTCGCCCTTGCGCGACGGCCGAACCGGATAGCCCTCCAGAACGCGGCCGCCTTGCCGTCGCGCCGACCGGATCGCCGCCTTGAGCAACGCCGACGCGACGCCGCGCTGCCGGAACCCGGCCTTCACGTAGAAGCATGGCAGCGACCAGACGCGGTCGGCGTCCTCGCACGCGAGCGAGGGTGCGCGGTCCAGCCGCGGCAGTTCCCGGCGTCGCTGGACGGCGGCCCACCCGACGGGCTGCCCATCGACATAGGCCAGCACGCCACCGGCGCGGCCCGCGGCGACGAGCGCGCGAAAGCGGCGCTTGTTCGCGGTGCCCTTGAGTGTCGCCCAGTCTTCTCCCTTCTCGATCCGCCAGTGCATGCACCAGCAGCCACCGCACGCACCATTCGCGCCGAACAGCGCCTCGATATCCGGCCACGAGGCGGGGCCGATCTCTCGGGTGACGATCATCAGTTGCCTCCGGACGGAAGTTGCTCGCCTCGGCGTTGACCGCTAGGTTCCGCCATCCGAACGTACCGGAGGACAACCGACATGTTCATGAAGAAAATCGCGGCAGCAAGCGCTGCCGCCCTGCTGATGTTCTCGGCCGCCGAGGCCAAGACGCTGCGCTGGGCGAGCCAGGGCGATGCCCTCACCCTCGATCCGCACGCGCAGAACGAGGGCCCGACGGGCGCGATGAACCAGCACATCTATGACCCGCTGATTCAGCGCAATCCCAAGCTCGAGAAGGTGCCGAACCTGGCGCTCAGCTGGAAGCCGATCTCGGCCGACACCTGGGAGTTCAAGCTGCGCCCGAACGTGAAGTTCAGCGACGGCAGCGCGCTCACCGCCGAAGATGTGGTCTTCAGCTACCAGCGCGCGCTGCAGCCGACCTCGGATTTCCGCGCCTACATTTCGAGCGTGAAAGAGGTGAAGGCGGTCGATCCGCTCACGGTGCACATCGTGACCAACGGGCCGAACCCGATTCTGCCCGACTACACGACCAGCATCTACATCATGTCCAAGGCCTGGGCGGAGAAGAACAACGTCACCAAGCCGCAGAACTACAAGGACAAGGAAGAGACCTTCGCGGTTCGCAACGCCATGGGCACCGGGCCCTACATGGTGAAGCAGCGCGATCCCGACGTGCGCACGGTGCTAGTGAAGAACCCCACCTTCTGGGGCAAGGATCAGTTCCCCGGCATGCCCGACGAGATCGTGTACACGCCGATCAAGGAGCCGGCGACGCGCGTCGCGGCGCTGATCTCGGGTCAAGTCGACTTCGTCCTCGACGCGCCGTTGCAGGACATTGCGCGCATCAAGCAGACGGCCGGCCTCAAGACGGTCGAGACCGCGCAGGTGCGCTCGATCTTCCTCGGCCTCGACATGGGTTCGCCCGAGCTCAAGTACTCCGACGTCAAGGGCAAGAACCCCTTCGCCGACAAGCGCGTTCGCCAGGCCATGTACCGGGCGATCGACGTGAACGCGATCAAGCAGAAGGTGATGCGCAACTTCTCGGCCTCCGCCGGGCTCATCACCTCGCCGGGCGTGCACGGCTATACGCCGGCGCTGGACCAGCGGCTGAAGTACGACGTAGCGGCGGCCAAGAAGTTGATGGCCGATGCGGGTTACCCCAACGGCTTCGGCGTCACGCTCGATTGCCCGAACGACCGCTACAACAACGACGAGCAGATCTGCCAGGCGGTGGTGGGCATGCTGGCTCAGATCGGCATCAAGGTGGACCTGCAGGCCCGCTCCAAGACTCTGCACTTCCCCAAGCTGCAGAAGAAGGATTCGAGCTTCTACCTGCTGGGCTGGGGCGTACCGACGCTCGACTCGCACTACGTCTTCACCTTCCTGTACCAGACCAGCGACGCGGCCAAGAAGGTGGGCGGCTGGAACTTCACCGGCTACAGCAACGCCAAGGTCGACGAGCTGTCGGACGGCATGCTGAAGGAGGTCGACCAGGCCAAGCGCGACAAGATGGTCGCCGACGCCTGGGCGCAGGTGGTGGCCGACATGCCCTACCTGCCGCTGCACCACCAGCTGATCGTCTGGGCGATGAAGGACGGCGTGGACATGCCGATCTTCCCGAACGACTCGCCCAACTTCAAGTACGCCCGGATGAAGTGATCCGCGCGTCCTGACGCGCGCGGGACGGCGGCGCCCCGCCACGGGCGCCGCCGTCGCCATTTCCAGAGGACCGATCCACCCCGATGCTCTCGTTCGTCGTCTCCCGGCTCTTGCAAGCCTTCGCCGTCATGGCGTCGGTGTCGTTCCTGTGCTTCGTGCTGTTCAATTTCGTGGGCGACCCGGTCAACAACATGGTCGGCCAGGAGGCGAGCCAACAGGACCGCGAGGAGATGCGCCGTGCGCTGGGTCTCGAAGACTCGGTCGCGGTCCAGTTCGTACGTTTCGCGGGCAACATGGCGACCGGCAATTTCGGCAAGAGCTTTCGTCTTGCACGACCGGTGTCGGCGTTGATCGTCGAGCGCATGCCCGCAACGCTCGAGCTGGTGGCGGTGGCGGCATTGCTGGCGCTGGCCATGGGGATTCCGCTCGGCGTGCTGACCGCGTTGCGGCGGGGTACCGTCGATACCGGCGCGGTGATGACGTTCTCGCTGGCCGGTGTCGCCATGCCGACTTTCGTGATCGGCATCCTGCTGATCTATATCTTCTCGGTCGAGTGCAAGACTTGGGCGCCGGCGCTCGGCCTGCCGCCAGGCTTCTGTTTTCCCTCGTTCGGTCGCGGTGAGACGGTGAAGGTCGGCGGCTGGACCTCCGGACTGCTCACGCCGAGCGGACTAAAGGCGATCGTGCTGCCGGCCCTCACGCTGTCGCTGTTTCAGATGACCCTGGTGCTGCGGCTCGTGCGCTCGCAGATGCTCGAGGTCCTGCGTACCGACTACATCAAGTTCGCCCGTGCCCGTGGCCTCTACGACCGCTCGGTCCATTTCCGCCACGCCCTCAAGAACACTCTCTTGCCCGTCATCACTGTGATCGGCATCCAGGTCGGTGGTCTCGTCGCGTTCTCGATCATCACCGAGACGGTTTTCCAGTGGCCGGGGATGGGCCACCTTTTCATCCAGTCCGTGCAGTTCGCCGACATTCCGGTGATGGCGGCCTATCTCGTGATGGTCTCGTTCATTTTCGTCGCGATCAATTTCATGGTCGATCTCCTCTATGTCGCGATCGACCCACGCCTGCGCGTCGATCGTGCTCGAGTGGGTACGGCCGGCGGCTGACGGTGCCGCCGACCTCGATGCCCTGGGCGCTGATCGGCGCCGCCTGCCTCGCCATGTTCGCTGCCACGGCGAGCGGGACCACCCGCGCGCCCTTCCTGATCGCCATCGCGGCCGACCTCGACGCGAGTCTCCCGCTGGTCGCGAACCTCTTCTCGATGACCGCGACCGCCTGGGGCATCGCCTCGGCCGTGGCGGGTCCCTTGTCGGATCGGGTCGGCCGACGCTGGGTCCTCGTCCTCGGGCCGATCGCCCTCGGTGGCGCCATGGCCGGCACCGCGGCGGCGGGCGGATTCTTCGGGGTGGCGGTCTGGGCGACACTGGGCGGACTCGCGGCCGGCAGCTTCACCGGCGTCATCTTCGCCGAAGTGTCGGATCGTGTCGCCGACAGTCATCGCGGGCGGGCGCTCGGCTGGGTGATGAGCGGCCAGTCGATCACTCTGCTGGTCGGCGTGCCGCTGGCCGCCTGGGCCGGCGCCTACATCGGCTGGCGCGGCTGGAGTCTCTGCGTCGCCGCGCTGTCGCTGGCGAGCGCGCTTGCGCTGTTCGGCACCGCCGAGGGCCGTGGCGCCCGCGCGACCGGAGCGAGCGTCGCCCTGCGCACCGCTCTGCCGCCGCGCATTGCCGGGCTACTCGCGGTCGGGGTTGCCGAGCGGGTCTGCTACGGGCTGGCGGTCATCTATTTCGCGACCTTCCTGCAAACCCGTCCATGGGCTGCCGCTCGCGGCACTGGCGCTTCCCTTGGTGCTCTTCGCGGCCGGCAATCTGGCCGGTACGGCGCTCGGCGGGCAGCTCGCGGATCGCTACCCTGATCGCCTCCGAGCCTTCGCGATTTCCATGGCGCTGTCGGCTGTCGCCGCGCTCGCGCTGTTCCTGTGGCACCCCACTGTCGTCGTCTCGGTCGGTTGCGCGATGGCCTACGCTCTTCTGAACGCGATCGGTCGGCCTGCTCTCTTTGCCGTGCTTGCCGACGTCCCCGCCGAAAGCCGAGGCACCGTACTGGGGCTGAATGGCGCCACGGCCAGCGTCGGTTGGGTAGGCGCGGCGTCGTTCGGTGCGTTGATGTTCGCGGGCGCCGGCTTCGGCGTGTTCGGACCGCTGACCGCCGCCCTTTCGCTGGCCGCGGCCGCCGGGGCGTTGTACAGCAAACGTCTGGATCCCGGTCACCGATGAACACCGCCTCTTCCGGCGCGCTGCAGCGCTTCTTCGACAGCGACATGTGGTGGAGCTTCCGCCGCTCGCCACTTACGGTCGCGGCGGCGGCGGTGACCGTCGTGTTCTTCCTCGCTGCGTTGCTGGCACCGTGGATCGCGCCCTTCAATCCATTCGATCCGCGTTCGCTGAACCTGATGGACGCCTTCACGCCGCCCGCCTGGAGCGAGGGCGGCACCGCGCGCCACCTGCTGGGCACCGACAACCAGGGTCGGGACATGCTGTCGGCCATCATGTATGGCTGCCGCGTCTCGCTGATGATCGGCCTCGCGGCTATCGTGTTTTCGGTCAGCACCGGCGTCTTGCTGGGTCTGCTGGCCGGGTTCCGCGGCGGTTGGGTCGATTCGCTGATCATGCGCGTCGCCGACATCCAGCTCACGGTCCCGGCGATCCTGATCGCGCTCACGCTGGACGGTGTGGCCCGCGTGGCGCTGCCCAAGAACGTCCACGACCAGGTGGCGATCTGGGTGCTGGTGCTCTCGATCGGCTTCGCCTACTGGCCGCAATTCGCTCGCGTGACGCGCGCTACGACGCTCGCCGAGAAGAACAAGGATTACGTCAACGCCGCCCGCATCATCGGTGTGCCGGGCATCGCCATCGCCATCCGCCACGTGCTGCCAAACGCGCTGGGGCCGGTGTTGGTGATCGCCACCATCGAGTTAGCGCTCGCGATCATCGCCGAAGCATCGCTGTCCTATCTCGGCGTCGGCATGCCGCCGACCCAGCCCTCGCTCGGCACGCTGATCCGCATCGGCAACGCGTTCCTGTTTTCGGGCGAGTGGTGGATCGTCATCTTCCCCGCGCTGGCGCTGGTGATCCTGTCGCTGGCGGTCAACCTGCTGGGCGATTGGCTGCGTGATGCCCTCAATCCCCGGCTCCGCTGACCTGAGCGGATTGCAACTGACGGTTTGTTGCTGATCGGCTAATTCCCGTCGATTCTGCGGGCATGTTCGACGGCACGGTTCAGGCTCTGGCTCCCCCCGAACGTCGCGCGCGACTGAGGTTGGCGCGCACGCCGCGCATCGGGCCGATGGCATTCCATGCGGCATTGACCCATTTCGGAACGGCCCTCGCCGCGCTGCGCGAGGTGCCGGTCATCGGTGACGACGCGATCGCGCGCGAGGAAGCCGCCCTTCACGAATTGGGGGGCCGATTCCTGGTCCTCGGGGATCCCGATTACCCCGCGCTATTGGCCAGCCTGCCCGATGGGCCGCCGGTCCTCTCGATCATCGGTCGACCGGAACTTCTCGCGCGACCCGCCGTCGCGGTGGTCGGCGCGCGGGACGGGTCGCTGGCAGGCCTGTCGCTGGCGGCCGAGTTCGCCACCGATCTCGCCGCGGCCGGGTTCGTCGTCGCCTCCGGCCTCGCCCGCGGCGTCGACGCGGCGGCCCACCGCGCGGCCCTCCCGACCGGGACGCTGGCGGTGTTGGCGGGCGGCCTCGATTGCGTCTACCCGCCGCAAAACGCCGAGTTGCATGCCGCCATCGCCCGCGATGGGCTGTTGCTCGCCGAGAGTCCGCTCGGAACGCCGCCCGTGGCCCGCGCGTTCCCGCGGCGCAATCGCATCGTCAGCGGCCTGTCGGCCGGCGTCGTGGTGATCGAAGCCGGCGCTCAGTCCGGGTCGGCGATCACGGCGCGGCTGGCCACGGACCAGGGTCGCGAGGTGTTCGTCGTGCCGGGATCGCCCCGGGACCCGCGCTACGCCGGTTCCAACGCGCTGCTGCGCGACGGTGCCCATCTGGCGCGCGATGCCGCTGACGTGATCGCCGCCCTGGATCGACCGATTTCAATCCCTAAACATGCAGCTCAAGCCGTTGAAGTAAAAACACATTATAATTGTCTGAATTCATCCAATCGGGTGCTGTCCGCGCTGGGCTCGATCCCGACCACGGTTGACGAACTGGTCCGCCGGTGCCAAGTGTCCGCCGCCGTCGTGGCGGAGGCCCTGCTCCAGCTGGAGCTCGAAGGCCGCCTGGAGAGGCACCGGGGAAATCGCGTTTCTCTGATTTAGATCAGTAGGATAGCTCCGGTATTTGCAGTTTCACTGGAGCTTGAAGCCGCGATGGACGTGCTGGTCGTCGAGTCCCCGGCCAAGGCCAAGACCATCGGAAAGTATCTCGGCCCCGGGTACACCGTGCTGGCCTCCTACGGCCATGTCCGCGACCTGCCGGCCAAGGACGGCTCGGTCCGGCCGGACGAGGATTTCGCCATGGACTGGGAGGTCGACTCCCAGTCCCAGGCCCGGCTCAACGCCATTGCCGCCGCCGTGAGCAAGGGCGGACGCCTCTATCTCGCGACCGACCCCGACCGCGAGGGCGAGGCGATCTCCTGGCACGTGCTGGAAGTGCTGCGACGCAAGAAGGCCCTGGATGGCGTCGCTGTGAAGCGCGTCACATTCAATGCCATCACCAAGCAGGCGGTCCGCGATGCGATCGACCACCCGCGCGACCTCGACCAGCCGCTGATAGACGCCTACATGGCGCGCCGCGCGCTCGACTATCTGGTGGGCTTCACCCTTTCGCCGATCCTCTGGCGCAAGCTGCCGGGCAGCCGGTCCGCCGGCCGAGTCCAGTCGGTGGCGCTGCGTCTGATCTGCGAACGCGAAGCCGAGATCGAACGGTTCCGGGCACGGGAATACTGGACCGTCGACGCCCGCTTCGCTACCCGGCGCGGACAGGTACTGACGGCCCGCCTCACCCATCTCGATGGGCGCAAGCTCGACAAGTTCGATCTCGACAGCCAGGAGCGCGCCGAGGCCGCCAAGCGCGAGATCGAGCGCCGCGCCTTCAGTGTCGCAGACATCGACCGGCGTCAGGTGCGGCGCAATCCGCCGCCGCCCTTCATTACCTCGACGCTGCAGCAGGAGGCGTCGCGCAAGCTGGGTTTGGGCGCGGCCGCCACCATGCGGCTCGCCCAGCGCCTTTATGAAGGCGTCGACATCGGCGGCGAGACGGTGGGCCTGATCACCTATATGCGCACCGACGGCGTGCAGCTCGCCCCCGAAGCGGTAGGCCAGGCGCGCCGGCTGATCGAGACCCGCTACGGCAAGGACTACGTGCCGGAAAAGCCGCGCGCCTACAGCTCGCGCGCCAAGAACGCCCAGGAAGCGCACGAGGCGATCCGCCCGACCGACCTTTTCCGCACGCCGCAGGACGTGGCCGCGCACCTCGATCGCGATCAGCTCGGCCTCTACGAGCTGGTCTGGAAGCGAACCGTGGCGAGCCAGATGGAAAGCGCCGTGCTCGACCAGGTGAGCGTCGACATCGCGAGCGGCGACAAGACGGTGGTGCTGCGTGCCTCCGGATCCGTCGTGAAGTTCAACGGCTTTCTCGCGCTCTACGATGAGGGGCGCGACGACAAGGGCGAGGACGATGAGGGCGGCGCGCTGCTCCCCGACGTGGCGCCGGCCGAGGCGATGGAGCGTCGCGAGGTCCTGCCGGAGAAGCACATCACCGAGCCGCCGCCGCGCTACAGCGAGGCGAGCCTGGTGAAGAAGCTTGAGGAGCTGGGCATCGGCCGGCCCTCGACCTACGCCAGCATCATCGAGGTGCTGCAGCGACGGAACTACGTGCGCATCGATCGCAAGCGCTTCCTCCCCGAGGATCGCGGCCGCATCGTGACGGCGTTCCTGGAGAGCTACTTCCGTCGCTACGTCGACTATGAATTCACCGCCCGCCTCGAGGACGAGCTCGACGATGTGTCGGGCGGACGCGTGGCGTGGCGCGAGATGATGCGGGAATTCTGGAAGGCCTTCAGCGCGGCCGTGGGCGAGACCAAGGATCTCCGCGTGAAGGAAGTGCTGGACGTGCTCGACGCCGAGCTCGGCCCGCATTTCTTCCCGGCCAACGACAATGGCCGCGACCCGCGCAATTGTCCGTCCTGCGCCGATGGCAGGTTGGGGCTGAAGCTCGGCAAGTTCGGCGCCTTCATCGGCTGTTCGAACTATCCGACCTGCCGGCACACCCGAAAGCTCGGCATCGTGGATGCCGACGCCGACGCCCAGACCCACCTCGACGGCCCCAAGATGCTGGGCGTCGATCCGGCCACCGGCAAACAAGTGTCGCTGCGCAAGGGACCCTACGGACTCTATGTCCAGCTCGGCGAACCCGAAGGCAAAGAAAAGCCCAAGCGCGCGTCGCTGCTCCGCGACATGACCCCCGACGATGTGGCGCTCGACAAGGCGCTGGCCTTGCTCAACCTGCCGCGCGAGCTGGGGCCGCATCCCGAGGATGGTGAGCCGGTGCTGGCCGGAGTCGGTCGCTTCGGCCCCTACGTGAAGCACGGGCCCAAGTACAAATCGATCCCGGCCGACGAGAGTGTGCTGGATATCGGCATGAACCGCGCGGTGTCCCTGCTGGCCGAAGCCAAGGGCCCGGCCCGCGGCCGCGCGGCGATCAAGCCGCTCCGGGAATTGGGTAAGCACCCCGCCGACGACGCGCCGGTCGAACTCTATGATGGCCGCTACGGGCCCTATGTGAAGCACGGCAAACTGAACGCGACCGTGCCGCGCGGCACGCCGCCGGATCAGCTCACGCTCGACCAGGCCGTGGCGCTGCTCGCCGAGCGCGCCGCCAAGGCGGGCCCGCCCAAGGGTCGCGGCCGCGCCGCGGCCAAGGCTGCCGCTCCTGCCAAGCCCAAGGTCGCGGCGCCCAAGAAGAAGGCCACCGCCAAGCGCAAACCCAAGGCCTTACCGCGTACCGGCACCGATGGCTAAGGGCGCCGTCCCGACCCGCGACGAGCTGCTGGACTTCATCCGCAAGGCCACGACTCCGGTCGGCAAGCGCGAGATCGCGCGCGCCTTCGGGTTGAAGGGCGATCAGCGCATCGAACTGAAGGCTCTGCTGCGCGACCTGCGCGACAACGGCGAGATCGCCGCCGACCGCGCCAAGACCTTCCGCGATCCGGGCGCGCTCGCCGATGTCGCCATCCTCGAGATCGTGTCGCAGGATCGCGATGGCCACCTGCTCGCCGTTCCCCGGCGCCACGATCCTGAAGTCGACGGCCCCGCCCCCCGCATCGAGATCGCGCCCGGTGGCGCACGCGGCGGCCCGGCGCCCGGCGTCGGCGACCGCGTCCTCGCCTCATTGCGCCGACGCGGCGCGGACCGCTACGAGGCGCGCATCATTCGCCGGCTCGGGTCGGGCCCCAAGACAATCCTGGGTCTCGTCGAAGGCACGACTCCCAGCGGTTCGCTCCGCGTCGCGCCCACCGATCGCAAGGTGCGCGGCCCCTTCGAGGTGCGCGTCGCCGACGCCGCCGGCGCTGAAGAAGGCGACGTGGTGTGGATCGAGGAGACGGGCGCCGCGCTGTCGCGCCGGGCCCGTGTGCTGGAACGGCTGGGTCGCATCGACGATCCGAGAACAGTCAGCCTGATCGCCATCGCCGCCAACGGCATCCCGGTCGACTTCCCGCCGGCCGCGCTTGAGGAAGCCGAGAGCGCCCGCGCGGCTCCACTCGGGGCCCGGCTTGATCTGCGCGTCACGCCGCTCGTCACCATCGACGGCGAGAATGCGCGGGACTTCGACGACGCGGTCTACGCCGAACCCGATTCCGCAGCCGACAATCCGGGGGGCTTCCGCATCCTCGTCGCGATCGCCGATGTCGCCTGGTACGTGCGGCCGGACTCGCCGCTCGATCGCGCCGCTTGGCGCCGCGGCAACTCAGTCTATTTCCCCGATCGCGTCGTGCCGATGCTGCCGGAGGCGCTGTCCAATCACTGGTGCTCGCTGGTCCCGCGCGAGGACCGGCCCGTCATGGTCGCCGACATGCGTATCGGCGCCGATGGCAAGTTGCGCGGCCATTCCTTCCATCGCGCCCTCATCCGCTCGGCGGCCCGCCTCACCTACACGCGCCTCCAGGCGGCCCGGGACGGTGCGCCGGACGACGAGATCGCGCCGTTGATGAGCACGGTGGTGCACCCGCTCTATGCCGCCTACGCCGCGCTGCTGGCAGCGCGCGAGCGGCGCGGGGCGCTCGACCTGGAACTTCCGGAGCGCGTCGTCAGGATCGGCGGCGATGGCAGCGTCGCGGACATCGGCGTGCGCGCCCGCCTCGACAGCCACCGGCTGATCGAGGAGTTCATGATCCTGGCGAATGTCGCCGCAGCGGAAACGCTGGAGCGCCATCGGCTGCCCTGTCTCTATCGCATCCACGATCGGCCCGATCCCGGCAAGATCGAGGGTCTGCGCGAGTTCCTGGAGACGCTCGACCTGTCGCTGGCCGCTGGCCCGCGCCTGCGACCGGCAGATCTCAACGCACTGCTGGCCAAGGTCGTGGGCACACCGCACCAGCGGCTGGTCAACGAGACCGTGCTGCGCAGCCAGAGCCAGGCGGTCTATAGCCCCGACAATGTCGGGCATTTCGGACTCGCATTGGCGCACTACGCGCACTTCACCTCGCCGATCCGGCGCTACTCCGATCTGCTGGTGCATCGCGCGCTCCTGCTCGCGATCGGCGGCGGCGACGGCGCCCTGCCCCGGGACTCCGGTCCGCGCTTCGTCGAACACGGCGAGCACCTCTCGATGTGCGAACGTCGGGCGATCGCGGCCGAACGGTCGGCGACGGACCGGTATCTCGCCGCGTTCATGTCCGGTCGGGTGGGCGCCGAGTTCGATGGGCGCGTGAATGGCGTGGCGCGCTTCGGCCTGTTCATCACGCTGGACGAAACCGGCGCCGACGGCCTCCTGCCGATCCGCGATCTCGGACGCGAGTTCTTCCGCCACGACGAGGGACGACAGATGCTGGTCGGTCAGTCGACCGGCGAGAGCTTCGGGCTGGGCGATAGGCTCCGGGTAAGGTTGGTCGAAGCCAACGCCGCTACCGGTGGCCTGCTCTTCTCGCCGGTCCGCGTCCTAGAGCGCGTCGCGCGCAAGGGTGCCATGCCGACGGGCCGGGTGCCGCGACGTCCGGCCGCGCGCGGGGACAAAGGGCCACACAGACGACGCCGGTGAGCCGCCCCATCTTCCAGCCCATGGAAACCGACACGCCCCGTCCCGACAGCTTGGCCGCAATGCGCCTGGGCTGGTTCGGTCGCTGCCCGCGCTGCGGGGAAGGTCGACTGTTCGGACGCTTCCTCAAGATGAACGCGGCCTGCCCACATTGCGGGCAGTCGCTGGAGCCCTACCGCGCCGACGACGCGCCGGCCTACTTCACCATCTTCATCGTGGGTCACGTGGTGGTGCCGCTGGTGTTGCTGGTCGAGAAATGGGGCGAGGAACCTTCACTCTGGCTGCACGCAGCGCTTTGGCTGCCGTTGTCGGTGGGCCTCGCGCTCTATCTGCTGCCCCGCATCAAGGGAGCCGTGATCGCCCTGCTCTGGGCGCAGCGGGCCGGCGTGCCGCCCCTGGCATCCGGCCGGGGCTACACCCCGCCCCAGAGGCATTGGCCCGCGGCGCCCCGGCCGTGCTAGCCCTGCGCGTTGTGTCTCCCGCCCTTCGCCTGACCGCGTCCTTCGCTAGGATTGCGTCCGCGCTCGCCGCTGCCGCCCTGGTGGCATCGTGCGAACCCGGCGCGACGTCCGCCGTTAGCACCCGCGCGCCGGACGGCCGTGGTGTGCCGGCGACGGCCGCCGACGTAAGCGTCGAGCGGGTGGTGCTCCAGGCTTATCGCGCGATCGCGGACCGGCATATCTTGACCCCGGACTTCCGTCAGCTTTCGGCCGAGACCTATCGCGGCTTCACGTCGGGCGATCCGGCCCTGTCGCTCGACGCGGGGGACAAGGTTTTCGCGGTCTATCGCGACGGGCGCCAGGTCCTGAGCAGGACGGCGCCATCGGACGTCACTGACGGGCGGGCGTGGGGCTCCATGCTGGCGGAACTTTTCTCCGGCTCGCTTGAGGCCTCACCGGCGCTGAAGCTCGCCGACCGCCAGACGTTGATCAAGCAGGCGATGACGGCCACGACTCGCCAGCTGGACCGCAACAGCCGTTACGCGGACCCCGACGAGGCTCGGGAAAACCGCTTCCAGCGCGACGGCGGCGGCGGCATCGGCATCACCGTCGAGCGCGTGGATGAACGGCACGTGGTGGTGCGCAATGTCCAGGACGGCGGTCCCGCTGCCAAAGCGGGGATTCGCGCCGAGGACCGCATCGTCGAGGTCGATGGCGAGCCCATCGGCGACCGGCCGCTCTCCGAGGTCGTGCGGCGCCTGCGCGGCACGATCGGCGCGCCGATCCAGGTGACCCTTTTCCGCCCTGCTGAGCAACGCAACTTTTCGGTGGCCTTCAAGCGCGCGCGCATCGTGCCGACCACCGTCGCGTATGAGCGCCGCGGCGATACCGCGTTCATCAGGCTGACCGGCTTCAACACCGCCACCACAGAGAACTTGCGCTCCACCATCGAACGGGCCCGCGCCGACATCGGCCGCGACATGGCCGGCCTGATAGTCGACATGCGCGGCAACCGCGGCGGGCTTCTCGACCAGGCCGTCTCGGTTTCGGAGGTGTTTCTGGGTGACGGGCTGATCTTCGCGACCCAGGGCCGGCATCCCGACAGCCGGCGCAGCTACCGCGGGTCTGGGCGCAAATCGGGCGACCTGCCTGTCGTCGTGCTGCTGAACGGACAGTCGGCCTCCGCCGCCGAGATCGTCGCTGCCGCCCTGCAGGATCGCGGCCGGGCTGCCATCGTTGGCAGCACCAGCTACGGTAAGGGAACCGTCCAAACCGTCGTGCGGCTGGCCAACGAGGGCGAGTTGGTGCTCACCTGGTCGCGGCTGCACGCCCCGTCCGGATACACGTGGAACGAACTGGGCGTCATGCCGAACATCTGCACGTCCAAAGTGGGCGACATCGACCGGCTGGCCGCCGACGCGGCCGAGGCCAACCGCTCGACCCTCGTGCGCTGGCATGCCGCCCGCAATCCGACGACCGAAGAGGTCGCCCAATTGCGGCAGAACTGCCCGCCCGCGGACGGCCTGTCGGACCGCGATGTGGCGATCGCCACCAAGCTTCTCCAGGACCGAGATCTCTATGCCCGGGCGGTTCGCGCCGGAACGGATCTGGCCTACCGGTAGGCCCTCCGGCGGCTTGACAGGGCGCCGCCGGGTACTAAGTTGCCCGCCTCTTCGAATTCCGCCCGCCGGACAAAGGACTGACCCATGGCCAAGCCGACCTCGATCCTGATCAAGATGGTCTCGAGCGCCGACACCGGATTCTTTTACGTCACCAAGAAGAACCCGCGCACCAAGACCGAGAAGCTCGAGCTCCGGAAGTACGATCCGGTCGCGCGCAAGCACGTGATGTTCAAGGAATCCAAGATCAAGTAGCCGTCGACGCCGACGGCACGACCAGGCCGCCCTTTCGGGCGGCTTTTTCGTGGGCTAGGGTGTTCTCGACTCGGAGGGAACCGCGCTCGCGTTCCCATCTGAACGCAAACACGCTATTCGCGATGCCTCGTTCGTCGGCTCTCCGATCCGGCTGATTCCAGCCGGGCCGGAAAAACGCTAGGGTCCGACCAACCAAACCGGAGGAATTCAATGAGCGCCCAGCTTTCGCGTGACGACTGGAAGGGCCGCGTCGGCGGTCTCAACTATCGCAACCAGGCCTTCATCGCCGGCAAGTTCGCGCCGTCGCTCACCGGCAAGACGTTCGATTGCGTGAACCCGGCGACCGGCCAGGTGCTGACCAAGGTCGCGGCCTGCGAGTCAGCCGATGTCGACGTCGCGGTGCGCGCCGCTCGTGCGGCGTTCGACAAGGGAAGCTGGGTGAACATGGCGCCGGCTCAGCGCAAGCGGGTGATGCTGAAGCTTGCCGACCTTATGATGAAGAATCGCGAAGAGCTGGCGCTGCTCGAGACGCTCGATATGGGCAAGCCGATCGCGTTCTCGACCACGGTCGACGTGCCGGGCTCTGCCAACGCCGTGCAGTGGTTTGCCGAGGCGATCGACAAGGTCTACGACGAGGTGGCGCCGACCCCGGGCAACGTCGTTGCCATGATCACCCGCGAGGCGGCGGGCGTGGTGGCCTGCGTGGTGCCGTGGAACTTCCCGTTGCTGATGGCCTGCTGGAAGATCGCGCCGGCATTGGCGGCAGGCAATTCGGTGATCCTGAAGCCGGCCGAGCAGTCGCCGCTCACGGCGCTGCGCCTTGCCGAACTCGCCGCCGAAGCGGGCATCCCCGAGGGGGTGTTCAACGTGCTGCCGGGCTTCGGCGAGACCGCGGGCCAGGCGCTCGGCCGCCACATGGATGTCGACGTGCTGGCCTTCACCGGCTCGACCGAAGTGGGCAAGTACTTCCTGCGCTACTCCGGCGAAAGCAACATGAAGCAGGTGTGGCTGGAGTGCGGCGGCAAGTCGCCCAACATCGTGCTGGGCGACGCGCCCAACCTCGACGTCGCCGCGCGCCGCACCGCGTTCGGCATCTGGTTCAACCAGGGCGAGGTCTGCACCGCCGGCAGCCGTCTGATCGTCGAGGACAAGATCAAGGACCAGTTCCTCGAGAAGGTGATGGCGATCGGCCAGAAGATGATGCCGGGCGATCCGCTCGATCCCAAGACGCAGATGGGCGCCATGGTCGACGAAACCCAGACCAAGCGCGTCATGGGCTATATCGCCGCCGGCCAAAAGGAAGGCGCCAAACTCGCCATGGGCGGCAAGCAGGTCCACATCGACAACGCCGGCTCCTTCATCGAGCCCACCGTGTTCGACCAGGTCGATAACCGGATGAAGATCGCCCAGGAGGAGATCTTCGGACCGGTGCTCTCGGTCATCCCGGTCAAGGACGCCGAACAGGCACTGAGTGTCGCCAACGACACGATCTACGGCCTCGCCTCGGCGATCTTTACCGCCGACATCAACAAGGCGTTCAAGTTCGCGAAGGGTCTGCGCACCGGATCTGTGTGGGTGAACACCTACGACGGCGGCGACATCACCACGCCGTTCGGCGGCTACAAGCAAAGCGGCAACGGGCGGGACAAGTCGCTGCACGCGTTCGACAAGTTCACCCAGATCAAGACGACCTGGATCCAGCTCGGCTAGAGAGTCTTCGGCGCGGATGGAATCGCCCAAGCGGTTCCATCCGACTGGAATACGCTATTCGCGATGCCGCGTTCGTCGGCGCGCGGCGATAGCCGCGTAGCCGAAGCCGCTGGCAGCGATCACCATGATCCCCGCTAGCGTCCACAGCACCGGCGCGTAGGCACTGTAGACGCTCCAGCCCAGCGCCGCCGCGATCGGGCCGGCGGCGCGCATGATGTTGGTGGGCATGGTGAGAGCCCCCGACACCACGCCATAGCCGCGCGGGCCGATGAACTCCGGGACCGACATCCCACGCAAGATGGTGACCAGACCGTTCGCCACGCCGTAAATGACCGCGAACACGATCAGCCACGGCCACGAGGAGATGCCGCTCGCCAGCAGCGCCATCGACACCGGAAAGGCGAGATAGATCAGCGCCCCCAGCGATACCGTGCCGATATGGCGCTGGCCGGCCATGAGCACCATACGGCCGAGCACCTGCATCGGTCCGATGAGCGCGATCACCGCCATGATGAGGACGGTATCGACTTTTCGTTCCTGGAGGACCGGTATGAGGTGGAAGCTCATCGCCGAGAAGGCGAGCCCGTAGCCAGCGAAGGCGATCACGAGGCCCCAAAAGGCGGGATATCCCATGGCCTCCCGCAGGGGCCCGCGCTCGGAGGCGGACACGGCCGTGGCCGGGACATCGGCGATGGGAACGGCGGCGATGGCGGGCCCGGGCACTAACGGCAGATGGATCAACAGCCCGACGGCAAGCGTCAGCAGCGCCAGCACATCGAGCGTAGCCCGCCAGCCGATGCGGTCGACCAGGATCTGTGCCAGCGGAATGCCGAAGGTCGAGGCGAGGCCGCCGATGAAGGTCATGAGCAGGATCGCGCGCTTGTAGTCCGGCCCGAAGACGCGCGTGATGACGGCAAAAGCCGGCTCATAGAGGATCGCCGCCTGCGATACGCCGATACCGATCCAGATCAGGTAGAAGAGCGGCAGAGAATCGACCCGGCCCCACAGCGCCAGCATCACCGCCGCCAACACCGAACCTCCGGTCATCAGCAACCGACCGTGTCCGCGATCGATCCAGGCACCGACCGGGATCGCGCAGAGGCCCGCAACCAGCAGACCGGCCGACAGCGCGCCGTAGAGTGCGTTGCGCGACCAGCCGAGCTCGGCTTCCATCGGAAGCACGAACAGCGGGAAGGTGTAGTAGACGAGCCCCCAAGAGACGAGCTGGCCGATGGACAGCGTCCACAGGATGGCCGACCGGCCGCCCCGCCATCCCGTTCCGCCCGCTGCCACGCCTCGCGCTCCCCCGTTGCGGTTGATAGCCTAGCGTCACGCGTGCGACGACGATAGGGCGGAGGAACCGGAGTGCGGATCGGCATCGATCTGGGCGGCACGAAGACCGAAGGCATCGTCCTCGACGATGCCGGGAGCGAGCGGGCGCGCGAGCGGGTCGCGACGCCGCGCGCCGGCGGCTACGCCGCAACCGTCACCGCCATCAGAGACTTGGTCGCGAGGCTTGAGCGCCAGGTCGGCGCGCGCTGCAGCGTGGGCGTCGCCACGCCAGGCGCCATCTCGCCTGCCACCGGGCGCATCAAGAACGCCAACTCGACGCAGTTGAACAACCAGCCGCTCGATCGCGATCTGGAAGCCGCTCTCGGCCGACCGGTGCGGCTGGCGAACGACGCCAACTGCTTCGCCGTCTCGGAGGCCGCCGACGGCGCGGCCCAAGGCGCGCGGGTGGTTTTCGGCGTCATCCTCGGCACCGGCGTGGGTGGCGGCGTCGTGGTCGATGGCAGGCCACTGAGCGGCGCACAGGCCATCGCTGGCGAATGGGGGCACAATCCGCTCCCCGCCCCGCGCGACGACGAGCGGCCTGGCCCGCAATGCTACTGTGGCCGGCGCGGCTGCATCGAAACCTGGCTCTCGGGCCCCGCGCTCGAATCTGCTTTTGCGCAGCGCACTGGGCGGCGCCTGCGCGCGACTAACATCGCCGCCGCGGCCGAGCGCGGCGACGCCGGGGCGGCGGCCGAAATCGAGCGCTACTGCGAGCGCCTCGCGCGCGCGCTGGCCTCGGTCGTGAATCTGCTCGATCCCGACGTCATCGTGCTGGGCGGCGGCCTCTCGGCCATCGGACGGCTCTACACCCGTGTTCCCGAGCTCTGGCGCGACCACATCTTCTCGGAGCGCGACAGTATCGCGACCCGCCTGGTGCCGCCGCGGCACGGCGATTCGAGCGGTGTGCGAGGTGCCGCCTGGCTGTGGCCACCGAGCGGCTGACCACCGCCCGCTTCAATTGCAGGTCGGCTTCTCCAGCGCCTCGAGGCGGACGATCCGGTACTCGATCGACATGTCGCGCTGCTCGTGCGTGCCATACAGCTCGACACCGTTGTCGAGCGTGACGCTGCCCATCTCGTAGGCCGGTGTGCCGCCATCCTTCGCGTCGGGCTCGAAGAAGCCGACGCGGAAATAGACGCGCTGCCGTCCTTCGGCGAGCGCGCGACCGGACTCGGGAACCGCAAGGTCGGCGAGCCGACGCGGCACGCGGCCAATGACGGCGTTGGCGATCCGCGGCGGCTTGGCCTTGTCGCCAAAGAAGAACCGGGCCTCGAGCCCGTTTTCGCCCGCCTGAAAGCGGCGAACGACAGCACGCGCGATGCCGATCGGAAACAGGGTGTCGGCCGGCAGCGCCACGCTCTGTCCGGCTGGTTCGCTGAAGCGCGCGTCGCCTGCACCTCCCGGCGCCAGCCGCGCCTCGCCGGCGTTGCGCTCGGTGCGTCGGCCGCTCACCGTGCTGGTGTGGTCGAAGCGCATGGACCGGCCATCGCGACTCTCCTCGATCCGCGACTGCTGCTCGTGCGCGAGCGTGCCAGTACCCGTCGGAAACTCCAGTCGCAGCCGCTGGACGATGGTGAAGCTGTCGCAGGTCGCGCGCAGCTCATAGGCGTAGCTGCCAGAAACCCCGCCACCGGCCGCGCCGGGCAGCGGCGTGACGTTGTAGGCGGCGCGGTGCGGAGCGAAGTCCTGCGCGGCGAGCGGACCCGCGGCAAGGCCGCAGGCCGCCGCCATCGCAAGAAGCGGAGCCGCGCGCGTCAGCATCGCGGTCTCGGCAACGCCTGTATCTGCACCAATCGGGCCTCCACGGCGAAGTCTCCATAGTCGAGCAACATCGAACGGGCGACGCCGTTGGCCAGCAGATCGAGCGACACCTCGTACTCGGGCTGGGCAGCTTGCCCATCATTGGCGAAGAAGGCGAGCCGCACGCCCCAGCCGGCCTGGTTGCGCAGCAAGGCGAGGTCGCCGCGCGCGGCCGCCCCTGGCAGCGGACGCGGAGGCCGGGCGATCACGGCGTTGACGCTGAACGCCCCGTCGAGCCGGGCACCGTCGAAGACCTTGTAGTCAACCGATTGCTCGCCCGCTCGCGCCGCCTGGATGACCAGGACCAGGTGGCGCGTCGGGAAGACCGTGCCGGCCGGGAGATCGAAGGTCCGAGCCTCGGGCAAGGTGAAGCTCGCTCGCCCCTTGGCCCCCTCACCTTCCAGTTCGGCCATCCCGCGCAGTTCCTCTTCGACCTCTTCGTTGCGGAGGTTGCGCACGCTGAATCGCAGCTCAAGCCCGTCCTTCGATTCGTGACTGAGGAAGCTCGAATCCGTCTCGAACTCCTCGCCGTCGCTGCGCTGGAATGTGAGCTTGATGCGCTGCTTGATCTCGTAGCTGTCGCAGGATTCCTCGGTCTCCAGCACCATCGCGCCGTGGACATCAATGATTCCGCTCGAGGGCCGTGCGATCGCGAGTTTGAGCGCGTAAGAAGCACGGTGGGGTGCCAGCACCACATCGGGTTGCGCCGCGCCGCCACTTATCCACAACCCCGTCGCAGCACAGCCCAGAGCCGCGACGGACAGGAACCGTCGGGGCAGCCGGAAAGGACGAAAACTATATCTGGTCAACGGGCCGGAACGGTGCCGCAGGGCTTGTGGCAGCGGGCGAGAGCGTAATATCCATGGGCGCCGATTGCCAGATTGATCGCGCCTCCTGCGACGGTCTCCAGAGGATAACAGCCATGCCAAAGCCGCGCGTCGTCGCCACCCGCAAGTTCCCCGCCGACGTGGAGGCCCGTCTGGCGGCGAACTTCGACGCGCTTCTCAACCCGGACGACCGGCTTTACGACGCGCCCGGGTTGGCCCGGGCGGCAGCCGGTTGCCAGGGTGTCCTGTGCGCGGCCGGCGATGCGCTGGGGGCTCAGGCCATCGAGGCCCTGCCGGCGTCGGTCCGCATGATCGCCACCTTCTCCGTAGGCTATGAGCATGTCGACGTGGCGGCCGCCGCCCGGCGCGGCATCAAAGTCAGCAACACGCCGGACGTTCTGACCGATGCCACCGCCGATATCGCGATGCTTTGCCTGTTGGGGGCCGCGCGGCGTGCGCACGAGGGCACAACCATGTTGCGGGCCCACGCCTGGGTGGGATGGGCGCCGACCCAGCTGATGGGCGTCCACGTCACGGGCAAGCGGCTGGGGATCCTCGGCATGGGACGGATCGGCCAGGCGACCGCCGACCGGGCCCGCGCCTTCCGCATGACGATTCACTACTCCAACCGGACCCGGCTCGCGCCAGCGCTGGAGAAAGGCGCCACCTTCCATGCCGATCCGGAGGCCATGCTCGCGCACTGCGATTTTCTGTCTATCCACGCGCCGCTCACGCCGGCGACACGCAAGTGGCTGAACGCCGCGCGGCTCACGCGTCTGCCGAAGGGCGCCGTCGTGGTGAACACCGCGCGCGGTGGCGTGGTCGACGACGAGGCACTGATTGCGGCGCTGAAGAGCGGCCACCTCGCCGCCGCCGGGCTTGATGTGTTCGATGGGGAGCCGAAACTCCACGCCGGCTACTACGGGCTGGAGAACGCGTTCCTGCTACCGCACATGGGTTCGGCCACGCTGGAGACACGCAACGCCATGGGCTTCCGCGCGCTCGACAATCTTGAGGCGTTCCTGCTCAGGAACGCGACGCCACCCGACTTGGTGTCCCCGCCTTCGTGACCGGCTTCTTTTTGCGTGGCGGCGCCGATTTTGTGGTGCTCGCGCGGGTCGGATGGAGGGCGGGCGCGGGCTCTAGCGCCGGAGCCGCCTCGGCGACTGCGGTGGTCGGCTCGGCCGGCGCGGGCTCCGGCTTGGCCGGGGCGGGTTTGGGCACCGGGCGAATCGCCTGCGCCTCCCACGTCGTGACGGGCGTGGCCTCGGTGACCCGCGGCGGCGCCATGTACTGGACGCCCCCTTCGCTCGGCGACCGGAAAGGCTCGTCATAGTCCACGGCGTAGGGGTCGTGGTCGCCCTCGCGATCACGGCAGATCTTGCGACCCGCAACGAACCGCCACAGGGCGCAATCGCGTTGCGAGACCATGGACACATAGTGATCCGTCGTCGTTTTCTCGGACGCCGCGATCGACACGCCGTCGGCGGCGTAGCTCGCCACAGCCACGCCCAACGGCACGCCGCAGCCGCCAAGGGCCAAAGGCATCATCAGGACCGCGAGAAAGGTCAGGCTGGAGCGCCGCATGGAGCTCACCAATTAGATGAGTTAATTTAATTAACTGCCTGACTGTAAATAGTTTTTCCTTCGCCGTCAATTGGCTCAGCCCGCTGGCTCCTGGGTCGTCCGGGGGGCCGGCGAGGGACCTTGGCGCGTGCGCGGTATCAGGGTTTGTCGGTCTTGGGCGGCGGCAGGCGGAGGCCGATATGGAGCTCGCGCAGCTTGCCCGGGGGCACCTCCGCAGGAGCCTGCATCATCAGGTCGACGGCCTGCTGGTTCATCGGGAAGCAGATGACCTCGCGGATGTTGGGCTCGTCGGCCAACAACATGACGATGCGATCCACGCCTGGTGCCGCGCCGCCGTGCGGCGGCGCGCCATAGCGGAAGGCGTTCAGCATGCCGCCGAAGCGCTGTTCGACCTCTTCGGCGCCGTAGCCCGCGATCGCGAAGGCCTTGAACATGATCTCGGGTCGATGGTTCCGGATCGCGCCGGAGCAGAGTTCGATGCCGTTGCAGACGATGTCGTACTGCCATGCCTTGATGGTGAGCGGGTCGTCGCGCTCGAGCTGCTCAAGCCCCCCCTGGGGCATCGAGAAGGGGTTGTGCGAGAACACGATCTGGCCGGTCTTGTCGTCGCGCTCGTACATCGGAAAATCGACGATCCAGCAGAAGCGGTAGGCATCCTGCTCGATCACGCCAAGGTCCTGGCCGATCCGGGTCCGCGCGAGACCGGCGAACTTCCACGCCGCCTCCTCCTTGTCGGCGACGAAGAACACCGCGTCCCCATCCTGGGCGCCAGTGAGCGCGGCCAGTCGCGCGAGCCGGGGACCATCGACGAACTTGGCGATCGGTCCCTTCCCCGCACCACCTTCCAGAACGATGTAGCCGAGGCCGGGCTTGCCCTCGGAGCGCGCCCAGTCGTTCAGCTTGTCGAAGAACGAACGCGGCTGGCGGCCAGCGCCGGGCGCACGGATCGCCCGCACGACACCGCCCGAGGCGACGATGCCGGCGAAGACCTTGAAGTCCGATCCGGCGAATACCTCGCCCGCGTCGACGATGCGCAGCGGATTGCGCAGGTCGGGCTTGTCGGTGCCGTAGCTCAAGAGCGCCTCGGCATAGGGGATGCGCAGGAACGGCAGCGACGAGACCGTGCGCGCCTTGTCTCTTCCGAACGAGGCGAACTCCTCGAACACGCCGTGCAGGACCGGCTCGATGGCGGCGAACACGTCCTCCTGCGTCACGAAGCTCATCTCGAAATCGAGCTGATAGAACTCGCCCGGCGCGCGATCCGCCCGCGCGTCCTCGTCACGAAAACACGGGGCGATCTGGAAATAACGGTCGAAGCCCGAGACCATCAGCAGCTGCTTGAACATCTGCGGCGCCTGCGGCAACGCGTAGAACTTGCCGGGATGCAGGCGGCTCGGCACCAGATAAGAGCGCGCGCCTTCGGGGCTGTCGGCGGTCAGGATCGGCGTCTGGAACTCGGTGAAGCCCTCGGCAATCATGCGCCGGCGTAGCGAGGCGATGACCTGGCTGCGCAGCATGATGTTGCGATGGAGCTTGTCCTTGCGCAGGTCGAGAAAGCGATAGCGCAGCCGCAGCTCCTCGGGCGTGGTGTCGTTCTCCATGTGAACGGGGATCGGCAGCGTCTCGGACATCGACTGCACGACCATCTCGGCGGCCCACAACTCCACCGCGCCGGTATCGAGCCTCGCGTTCACCGTGGCGGCCTCGCGCGCGACCACCTTGCCCGAGACGGTGATGACACTCTCGGTCCGCACGGCTTCGGCGACCTTGAAGACCGGGCTCGACACGTCGACCACGACCTGGGTGATGCCGTAGTGGTCGCGCAGGTCGATGAACAGCAGGTTTCCGTGGTCGCGCTTGCGCTGGACCCAGCCCGACAGCCGCGCCTCGCGGCCGACATCGGAGGCCCTGAGTTGGCCGCAGGTATGGGAACGGTAGACCGAGGAAAGCATCGCTGATCCGGGAGTTGGGGGGCGCGGCAAAAGGCACGGAAAGAGGCCCCAAGTCAAGCAAACCGGGCTTTTCGGCGGGGCTTTGCCGGGCCGGCGCCGGCGGCTATAGAGGCCCGCCAATGAAGCTGATCACGACCACCGACGACCTCGCCTCCTTCTGCGCGCGGCTGGCCGACGCCGATTTCATCGCGGTCGACACCGAGTTCATGCGCGAGCGGACCTACTGGCCCAAGCTCTGCCTCGCCCAGGTGGCGGGACCGCGCGAGGCGGCGGCGATCGACGCGCTGGCCGAGGGTATCGATCTTGCGCCACTCGACGCGCTGATGGCCAACGAGCGCGTGCTGAAGGTCTTTCACGCCGCGCGACAGGACCTCGAGATCTTTCAGCTGCGGATGGGCCGTTTGCCCCAGCCGCTGTTCGACACCCAGATCGCGGCCATGGTCTGTGGTCACGGTGAGTCGGCCTCCTACGAGTCGCTCGCCAGCAAACTCGCCAAGGCCAAGATCGACAAGTCGAGCCGCTTCACCGACTGGAGCCGCCGGCCGCTCAGCAACCGCCAGATCGAGTACGCGCTCTCGGACGTGACGCACTTGCGCACCGTCTACGAAAAGCTGCGCGCCGAGCTCGACAAGTCAGGCCGGCTGGACTGGATCGGCGAGGAAATGGCGGTGCTGAACGATCCGGCCACCTACCGCGCCGATCCCGAACTGGCATGGCGTCGGCTGAAGCCGCGGACTGCGGCCCCGCGCACCCTCGCCACGCTACGCGAGGTCGCCGCCTGGCGCGAGCGGACGGCGCAGCGCATCGATATTCCCCGCCAGCGACTGTTGCGCGACGAGCAAGTGCTGGAGATCTCCGCCCACGCGCCCAAGGGCGTCGAGGAGCTGGGTCAGACGCGCGGCCTGGGGCGCGGATTTGCCGAAGGCTGGCAAGGCCGGGAGCTTCTGGAAGCGATCGAGCGCGCCAGAGCGTTGCCCGAGAGCGAGCTACCACCGCGCGAGAGGCAGGGCGAAATCCTGCGCGCCCCGCCCGCAGCGGTCGATCTGTTGCGCACGCTGCTGCGCCTCAGGGCCGAGCAGGCGGGCGTTGCCGCGCGCTTGGTCGCCAATGCGGAGGACATCGACCGGATCGCCGCGGGCAAGCGCGACGTGGCCGTGCTGACGGGGTGGCGCGCCGAGATTTTCGGCCGCGAGGCGATCGATCTGGTCGAAGGCCGGTTGGCGCTCGCCCTCGCGGGCGAGCAGGTCCGCCTCATCCCGACCGAGCCGGCGCCTCCGAAATCGAAGGCTTGAGGCCGAACGCGTCGGCGAGCGTTTCCAGCCGGCGCGCCGTGACGTCGCCCAGCCGCACCCGTAGCTCGCGTGGCACCTCGAGGCGCAGCTCCTTCTCCGATCGGCGCAGCGCGATGCGCGGCAGCAGCCCCGGCGTGCCGCCGGAAATGTTGTAGGCAAGCCGCAGGCAAGCGCCGAGACGTCGCGCGAAGCGCTGACCCTTGTTGTCGGCGAGGCTGAGCGCGGTCGCGAGCGACGCCGACTTTGGGTCGCTCTTGTATCGATGGGCCAGTGCCAAGGCGAGAATCGCGCGCTCGCGGTGGTTCATGCCGGGTGCCGGCAGATGCAGCACGCGGACATAGGCCTGCTCGGCGCGATAGTCCGGATGGTCGCTCCACGACACGTCACTCAGATGGCAGCCCGCCAGTCGAAGCACCCCCTCGGACGCGCTCTCGCCCGCGAAAGCCTCGCTCGACCAATCGAAGATTTCCCGCGGGGAGAGATCGAAGCGCCGCCAACCGGCGCCCTGCTCCTCGGCGAAAGCGATCAACGGATGGCGTGCCTTCTCGGCATCGGGCAAGCGCGCGTAGTGGAACCCTTCGCGAAGTCCAAACGCCGAGAACGCCACGGTGCGGGGTTTCAGGACCGCCAGCAGCCGCTCCAGCGCGAGAGCGGAGAGTGGCAGCGTATCGAGGCGACGGCGCGAGACGCCAGGCATCTTTTCCAGCGACTTGGCGCTCTGCACCGCGATCAGCCGCGCCACCGCCCGCGCCTCGTTGGCCGGGATCTCGTAGTGGTGGATGATGTGCAGCGGATATCCGTCCTGCTCCATGTGCAGGCGGGCGAACGCGCGCCATGCGCCGCCAACGGCGTAGAAGGTCTTTCCCTGCTCGCCGTCGAGCCAGTCGAGTTGGTCGATCGCCTCGGCAATCGTGCGCCGCGGATCGCCCTTGCCCGACGACATCAGTCGCAACGGCCCGATCGGGAGCGTGCTGGAGCGGCCGATGCCGCCGTTTGCCAAGGCGACGAGCTCGAGGCTGCCGCCACCCAGATCGCCCATCACGCCGGCCGCATCGGGCATACCGCAGATCACGCCATAACCCGAGAAGCGCGCCTCGTCGGCGCCGCTGACCATATGGGCGCGCACGCGCACGCGCTTGCCGATCTCGGCCATGAAGGCGGCGCCGTCGGCGGCGTCACGCACCGCGGCCGTGGCCAGCAGATCGAGCGACACGACCTTCATGCTGGCCGCGAGCTCCGCGAAGCGCTCGATGTTGGCGAGCGCCATGCCAACGCCTTCGGGATTCAGTCGGCCGGTGGCGTCAAGCCCGCGGGCGAGGCCGCATAGGACCTTCTCGTTGAACACCGGCAACGGCGCACGGCTAGCGCGCTCATAGACGACCAGGCGGATGGAATTGGAGCCGACGTCGATGATGCCGACGCGTCCCCTGGCGAGGGTCGGGGCGGCGGCGCGGACGGCGGCTTCCATGCGCGCCCGTCTAGCGGAATCCGCTGGGGATTGCAGCGGTGACGGCGACGCAGGATCGCTCGTGACGCCGCCCGGTCAGCTGCCCAGGACCAGACGCGGGACCGCGCCAGAGACCTTGAGTGCGCGACCGCGGCCGGAGAGAGATGGGTTGGTCATAAAGTAGTGATGGGCGATGAAGGGTGTCTTGCCGGTCTTGCAGCGGCGGTAGGTTCCATCGGGTTGCATGGTCCAGCTCTGGCCGTCGTCCTTGAGATTGGCGACCATGATCTGGTCCAACACCTGCTCGCGCACGGTGGCCGTTTCCACCGGGCAGAGCAGCTCGACGCGGCGGTCGAGATTGCGCGGCATCCAGTCGGCCGATGACACGAACACCCGCGCCTGAGCCGACGGGAGTGCCGCGCCATTGCCGAAGCAGACGATGCGGGCATGCTCGAGAAAGCGGCCGATCATGCACTTCACGCGGATGTTTTCGCTGAGGCCGGGGACGTCGGCGCGCAGGCAACAGATGCCGCGCACGATCAGGTCGATCTGGACACCCGCGCGCGACGCGGCATAGAGCCGGTCGATCATCGCGGCGTCGACCAGCGAGTTCATCTTGGCCCAGATGGCGGCCGGCTTGCCGGCCAGCGCGTTCGCCGTCTCCGCGTCGATCAGGTGGTAGAGCGTGGAGCGCAACGTCACCGGCGCAAACGCGATCTTCTCGGTGCCCTCGGGTCGGGCGTAGCCGGTCATGTAGTTGAAAAGGCGCGCGGCGTCGCGGCCCATCGCCGGATCGCAGGTGAAGAAAGACAGGTCGGTGTAAACGCGCGCCGTGACCGGGTGGTAGTTGCCGGTGCCGAAATGCACGTACGTGCGGGTAACGGCGGCCTCGCGGCGCACCACCATCGAAACCTTGGCGTGGGTCTTCAGGTCGATGAAGCCATACACCACCTGCACGCCCGCGCGTTCGAGGTCGCGCGCCCAGCGGATATTGGCTTCCTCGTCGAAGCGCGCCTTCAACTCGACCAGCGCGGTCACGGTCTTGCCGGCCTCCGCCGCCTCGATCAGCGCCTTCACGATCGGCGAGTCGGCGCTTGTGCGATAGAGCGTCTGCTTGATCGCGACCACGGCCGGATCGCGGGCGGCCTGACGAATGAACTGCACCACCACGTCGAAACTCTCGTACGGGTGATGCACCACGATGTCCTTGGCGCGGATCGCCGCGAAGCAATCGCCGCCGGAATCGCGGATGCGCTCGGGAAAGCGCGCGTTGTAGGGAGCGAACTTCAGGTCGGGCCGGTCGTCCACGATCACGGCCTTCACGTCGTTGATGTTGAGCATCAGGTCGGCGTCGAAGCGGTGAACTGTCTGCCCGACAAGCTCCAGCTGGTCGGCGAGAAACTCGCGCAGCTCGATCGGCATGTCGCTGTCGACGGCCAGCGAGATCAGGTCGCCGCGACGGCGCCGTTTCAGCGCGCTCTCGTAGAGCTGGACGAGATCCTCGGCCTCCTCGTTGATCTCGACGTCGCTGTCGCGGATCACCCGGAAGAAGCCGCGCTCGACGACATCGTGTCCCGGGAACAGGCGGCCGAGAAAGAGGTGGACCAGTTCCTCCAGCGGCAGGAGGCGGATCGCCGGCCCCGGCAGGCGCACGAAGCGGTCGACCTGCGGCGGCAGTGGCAGCAGCGCCATCATCGAGCGCCGGTCGTCGCGACGGCGCAGCTTCAGCAGCGCCGAGAAGCCGAGGTTGGGAATGAACGGAAACGGATGCGCCGGATCGATCGCAAGCGGCGTCAGTACGGGAAAGACCTGGTCGATAAAGTACTGGTCGAGCCACGCGCGCTCGGCGTCGCCAAGCTCGCCCGCATCCAGCACAGCGATGCCGGCCTCGCGCAGTTCGCTGCGCAACGTCGCCCACACCTTCTGCTGGTCGGCCATCAGGACCGAAGCCCGCTCGCGGATCGCCTCAAGCTGCTCGGCGGGCGTGAGCCCGTCATCGCTCAGCTGTGTGGCGCGGGTCGGCAGCATGTCGACCAGACCTGCCACGCGCACCATGTAGAACTCGTCGAGATTGTCCGCCGAGATCGACAGAAACCGCACGCGCTCCAGCAAGGGATGGCGTGGATTGGAGGCCTCCTCCAGCACGCGCGTGTTGAAGGCGAGCCACGACAGTTCGCGGTTGATGAAGCGCTGCGGCGCGGTCGTGATGTCTGTCGGTGCGGCAGACACCTCGTGCGGGCGGGCGGGAGCGGTGGTGCCGTCCATGAGTGCGGTCCGGTGTGGCGGATTTCGGGAGTTATACACAGGAACGCTACCCCGGTATCGTGACGGTGTCATGGCAACTAGTTAATCATTTGTTTCCAAACGGTTTTTCGCGGCGGACATGAGGACTTTGCTGCTCCTGCGCCACGCCAAGGCCGGGGTCCGTGGCCCGGGCCTCGATGATCGGGCACGCCAGCTGAACGACCGCGGCGAGCGCTCAGCGCGGGCAATGGCGGGCCTGATTGCGGACCTGCCCGACCGCATCGATCTCATCCTCTGCTCGACGGCTGAACGAACCCGCCAGACGCTGGGGGCGCTCCTGCAGCGCCTCAACCCGCCTCCCCCGATCGATTACGACGACGCGCTCTATCTGGCGAGCGACCGGGAACTGGCGGCCGCTCTGGCCCTGTCGCCGGACGACGCCCGAACCGTCCTGCTGGTCGGGCACAATGACGGGATCGAACAACTCGCCCGGCGGCTTTGCGCCTCGGGACGACAACCCGACGTCACCCACCTGCGGCAGAAATACTCCACCGGCTCCCTGGCCCAGATTGCGCTCGCGATCGATCGATGGGCCGATCTACCGTCGGCGCGAGGCGAGTTGCTCGCCTATACACGCCCGCGCGATCTCGGGGTGATTTGAGGCCGACCTAGGGGCCCTCCGGTCTGCCTGGCACGAGCCGGATCGGAGCGCCGAGGGTCGAGGTATCGCCCAGGGCCAGCCACGGCGCCGATGGAACCGCGTGAGAGGTTCGATCTCCGCCGACGACGCGCTAGCGTTTCTCGGTCGGCTACCGGACGCGCGACCAGATTTCGGTCTTGCCGATCAGCGGGATGCCGACATAGCCGCGCAGCCGCAGCCTGCCATCCGGCAGCAGACGCACATTGGCTCGATAGGTCCGCCCATCACCCGGATTGTAGATCGTGCCTTCCTCGTAGCTCGCCGGATCGCCGCCGAGGCGGAAATCGTACATGCCATACATGCCGAGCAGAGGGCGGCTGCGCAGCTGTGGGTCGCCGTTCAGCACGTCGGTCACATCCTCGACGGTGGCGACGTCGCGACCGTCCGGATTGCGGGCGTCACGCAGCCACACGACGCGCCCGCAGAGCGGCCCGCGACCGACCTGCGGACAGGGTTCGATCAGCACCTGGGCCTCGCCGCCCTGGGTCAACCACTTGCCGGCGATGGGCGCCAGAGGATCCGAACGCGACGCCGGGGTCTGCGCGCCGGCCGTCGCCGCCACAAGGGCGACGGTCGTCGCCAGCATCAAGCTCCGGACCGTCATCAGTAGGTGCCCGGATACTGGCCGCCATCCATCAGGATGTTCTGGCCGGTCATGTAGCCAGCATGGACCGAGCAGAGGAAGGCGCACATGGCGCCGAATTCCTCGGCTGTGCCGAAGCGACCTGCCGGGTTGGCGCGCGCACCGGCGGCGTACTCTTCCTCGAAGCTCTTGCCGCTCTTCTGGGCACGCGACCGGTACGTCCCCTTGAGGCGATCCGTCGCGAACGGCCCCGGCAGGAGGCCGTTGATCGTGACGCCGTGGCGCACCGTGGTACGCGCGACGCCGGCGACGAAACCAGTCAGGCCCGAGCGCGCCCCGTTGCTGAGGCCCAGGATGTCGATCGGCGCCTTCACCGAGCTCGACGTGATGTTCACGATGCGGCCGAAGCCGCGCTTCATCATGCCGTCGACCGTCGCCTTGATGAACTCGATCGGCGTCAGCATGTTCGCGTCGATCGCCTTGATCCACTCGTCGCGGCCCCAATCGCGGAAATCGCCGGGTGGCGGACCGCCCGCGTTATTGATGACGATGTCGGGCTCCGGGCAGGCCGCGAGCACGCGGTTGCGTCCATCGACCGAAGTCACGTCGCAAGCCACGGCAGTGACCTTCACACCGGTCGCCGACCGTATCTCCGCGGCGGTCGCGTCGACATCGGCGGCGGTGCGGGCGTTGATCACCAGGTCGACGCCCTCGCGCGCCAGCGCCATCGCACAGCCCTTGCCCAGGCCTTTGCTGGCGGCGCAAACGATCGCCCTGCGCCCCTTGATTCCGAGATCCATGTCTCCTCCCTCCCCCTACTGGAGCCGAGTCCAAACCTGCGTAGTGCCGAACATCGGCGCCCCGACATAGCCGCGCAGCCGCAACGTGCCATCGGATTGCAGCGAGATGTTGGCACGATAGGTCTTGCCGTCTTCGGCGTTGTAGATGGTGCCTTCCTCAAAGGCGCCAGCGGCACTGCCGGGCCTGAAATCGTACAGCAGCACCATGCCCTGGAGCTTGCGCCCGCGCAGCGAGGGATCCGCGTTGCGCGCATCCGTGACAGTCTCCGCCGCCACCGGCTTGCCGTCGGCGCCCTTGGGGTCGAGCAGGCGCTCGATCCAACCGCATACCGGACCGCGCGTTGCATCGGCGCAACTGCCGAGGCGGATCTCTGCCCCCCGCGACTGCATCAGCCACAGACCGTTCACGGATTGGGCCGCGGCCGGCAGGGGCAGCAGCAACAACAGAGCGAGGGTAAAACGTCTCATCCGATCCCTTCCATGATCGGGGCGCTATCTACCGGTCGACCGGTTCGTTTGACAACCCACCGAGCACGTCCGCGCAGAGCCGGCGGTCGATCTCGCGGCCTTCGGTCAGCGCTCGCCGGTCAAGTGCCGCGACGAGACCTCGCGCGGCGTCGGCAGAGCGCTCCATACGCGATACCAGATACGCGATCACACCGGGTGCGGCATGCAGTTGCCGGTCGGCGAACAGCTTGAGCAGAATGGAACCCAACAACTCGTCATCAGGTGGGTCGATCGCGATCGCGGGCGACGCACGCAGGCGGGACGCGAGATCGGGCAACCTGATCTCCCATTGCGCCGGCGGCCGATCGGCAGCCAGCAGCAGATGACCGCCGCGCTCGCGCAGCAGATTGTAGAGATGGAACAGCCCCCGCTCCGGCGCCAGACGCGCGTCATCGATGAACACACGACGCGCGCGGCTCGCGAGCTCGGCGAGGGCGGCCACATCGAGGGCTGCGATGTCGGTCCCGGTCATCGTCTCGGCCTCGGCGCGGGCCGCCCAGACGCGGCCGAGGTGAGTCCTGCCGCATCCCGGCGGGCCGTACAGCGTGAGCGCAGGCGCCGGCCAGTCCGGCCAACGCTCGATCCAGCCCAATGCCTCCCGGTTGGCCGGTGATTCCACGAAGTCGGCCCGGCTCCAGGTCTCCGTGCGATGGCCGACATCAAGGGTGAGCTGCCGGCGCGCCTCAGCCATCTCCATCGCCTCGATAGAAGTCGCTCTCGAGGTAGCGCGCCAGAAAATGGCGCACCACAACACCCAGGATTGCCGCGACCGGCACCGCCAGCATAACGCCCAGCAGGCCAAACAGACTGCCGGCCGCGAGCAGCGCGAACATGATCCAGACCGGGTGCAAGCCGACGCGATCGCCGACCAGATGTGGCTGCAGGAAGTTGCCCTCCAGCGCCTGACCGGCGGCGAAGACCGCCACGACCAGTCCGACGGGGATCCACGCCGGCGGGAACTGCGCCAGCGCCATCCCGACGCCGACAACCAGCCCTGCCAGTGTGCCCACAAACGGCACGAAGCTGATGGCGCCGGCGAGCAAGCCGACCACGAACCCGAACTCCAGCCCCACCAGATGCAGCCCAATGCCGTAGAAGGCGGCGAGGAAGACACATACCAGAGCCTGGCCTCGCACGAATCCCGCCACCGCCCCATCGCTCTCGCGAGCCAGCTTGCGGATCGTCGGCGCGTGATCGCGCGGCAACCAGCTGTCCACGCGCGCGACGATGGCCTCCCAGTCGCGCAACAGATAGAACGCGACCACCGGTGTCACGAACAGCAGCCCGAGAAAGTTCACGACCGCGGCGCCACGCAGGGCGAGGCTCGCGAGCAGCTTGCCGGCTGCCGCGACGACCTCTCCGACATGTTTCTGCGCCTCGGCCTGAAGTGCACCGAGGGTCGGCGCTTCCATGCCGAACTGATCGCGCAACATCTCCAGAAGCGGCATCACCTGCGCGGAGAAGCGCGCGGCATAAGAGGGCGCGCGCAGCGCCAGTTTCTGGACCTGCTCGAACAACAAGGGCACGGCTGCGACCAGCGCGCCGATCGCCAGCGCGGTCGCGATGCCGGTCACCACTGCGGTCGCCGCCGTCCGCGAGAGCCCATGGCGCTGCAGGCGGGCAACGACGGGGTCCGCGAAATAGGCGATCACGGCGCCCACCGTGAAGGGCAGCAGCACGTCGTTCAGCAGCCACAGTGCGGCCAGCACCGCAAGCGCGAGCAGCACCCAGAAACGCCAGCGGCCCGCGCCCGCGATCGTGCCCATCTCAGCCCTCCCGCTCCCAGGCCGCCACCTTGCGCGACCAAGTGAAGACGTAGGCGACTCCTGAGGCAAGCGTCGTCGCTGCCACGATCCAGATAGCGATCTCTGTGAGTTGGGGCCACTCGACCGACAGGCCGAGCCGCGCGAGCACGAAGGCCGCCAGCGCGATCTGCGCCGCCGTGTTCACCTTGCTGACCAGCAGCGGCCGCATGGTCAGCCGCTGGGTCATCACCTGCACGAGCAGCGCGCCGCCGACGATCACGAGATCACGGAACACCACCAGCAACACGAGCCAGATCGGCAAGTGCTCGCGGAAGACTAGCGCGACATAAACGGCGACCAGCAACGCTTTGTCCGCGAGTGGATCGAGCCACGCGCCGAACTCAGTGGTGGCACCGAAGCGCTTGGCGATGAAGCCGTCGAGCGCGTCGCTGAGACCGGCCACGGCGAAGACCCAGAACGCGGTGGTATAGTGGCCGGTGGCGATCGCCCAGACGACCACCGGTACGGCGCCCAGCCGCGCCAGGCTGAGCAGATTCGGCAGATGGGCGATCAACGGGCCCGCAGCTGCCATCCCTCGCCTTCCTTCACCAGCGACAATCCGGCTTGGGCCAGCACGCGCTGCAATTCATCGGGCGTGCCGAAGAACTCAAGCCGCAGGTCGGCGCGGTGGGTCTCGAGCGTTCGCACGTTCACGCGCCTGATCGCCGGCACGCCGCCCAGCCGCTGGCGCACCCGCACCCAATCCGCGAGATCCGCGATGGGCACCGACACGTCCAACGCTTCCTCGGTATCGCGCCGCACAGTCGCAAGCGGGCGCCACTCCTCCTCGAGACGCGCATGGATCTGTTTGGCGGCCTCGCCCAGCCGGTCCGGCGACGGAACCGCGATGCGAGCGATCTCGCCACGTGCGCCGGTTTGGGCATCGTAGCGGAAACCGGCGACGGAGAGCGCGCCTCCTGCCTTGTCGCCTTCGACCGCGACAACCAGGACCGTGGGCGCACGATAGCGCTCGTTCAGCCGGCTGAGCGCGGTCACATCGCCCACGAAAAGCTCCTCCGACGTCGCCGCGTCCTGGTCGAGCTGATCGCCCCGCAGGAGCAAGAGCGGCACGGCGCTGGCCGCGGAGTCGACCCCGCGCCACGCTTCGCGCCACGCGTTGCGGTCGTCCAGCGCTTCAAGTCCGCCGCGCGCCTTCCACAGGGGCACAACCAGGGCGGCCCGGGCGACTGTCTCGACGACGCGGATGCCGGCTTCGCCCAGCCACGCCTTCACCGGCTCGACGGCGAAGACGACCGTCAGCGTGGCGATGTAGCGGTTACCGACCGGCCGCTCGCGGGCGAATTCGACGCCACGCACCATGCCCTCCAGGCGCTGGTCGTCGAGCGTCGGCACCTTGGCCCGGTCTTCCGGCGGGACCAGCCGCTCGACCAGCATGCGGCCGGCACGGCGGCGGGCTTCGCGAATCGCCTGGTCGCGTGCCTCGACCGCGTTGGCGGCGGTTACGTCGACTTCCACACCGCCCACCGGATAGGAGTTCCCGGAGAGCACCTGCGCGGCAGCCATGGGAGCGGCACCAAGCAGCGCCAACAGCAGCGCGAAAACAGGGGAAAACACGCGGCGGGGCGCCATTGCGGGGGTCCGGATTTGGGCTATGTTCGCGCCTCCTCAATAGCACGAAAGAGCCCGCCTTGAAGCCCGACGCCGCGCCGTTGACCTACAAGGACGCCGGCGTCGACATCGATGCGGGCGACGCACTGGTCGAGGCGATCAAGCCGCTGGCGCGCGCCACGCATCGTGCCGGAGTGATGGGCGGACTGGGCGGCTTCGGCGGACTCTTCGATCTCAAGGCCGCCGGCTTCCGCGATCCGATCCTCGTCTCCGGAACCGACGGGGTCGGAACCAAGCTCAAGATCGCGATCGATGCGGGGCTGCACGACACGATCGGCATCGACCTCGTGGCGATGTGCGTGAACGACATCGTCGTGCAGGGCGCCGAGCCACTGTTCTTCCTCGACTACTACGCAAGTGGCCGGCTCGACGTGGAAGTGGGTCGCCGTATCGTCGCGGGCATCGCCGAGGGTTGCCGCCAGGCGGGCTGCGCTCTGATCGGTGGCGAGACCGCCGAAATGCCCGGCCTCTACGCGGACGGCGACTACGATCTCGCGGGCTTCGCCGTCGGCGCCGCCGAGCGTTCCTCACTGCTGCCGCGCGCCGACATCGCCGCGGGCGACGTGGTGCTGGCCCTGCCGTCGGGCGGCGTTCACTCCAACGGCTACTCGCTGGTTCGCCGGGTCGTTGAACGCTCGGGCTTGGGCTACGACCGGCCGGCGCCCTTCACCAACGACACGCTGGGCCGCGCGTTGCTCGCGCCGACACGGATCTACGTGCAGGCGATGCTTGCGGCGCAACGTGCCACGGGCGCCATCAAGGGACTGGCGCACATCACCGGCGGTGGCCTGCCGGGAAATGTGCCGCGCTGCCTGCCCGACGGTACGCGTGCGGTTCTCGACGGCAGCAGCTGGGCACCCGCACCGGTCTTCCGCTGGCTCAAGGAGACCGGCGGCGTCGCCAGCGACGAGATGCTGCGCGCGTTCAACTGCGGGCTGGGTATGATCGCCGTGGTCGCCGCCGAAGACGAGGCGCGAGTGCGCGATGCCCTCGCGGCGGCGGGCGAACGTGCGATCCGGGTCGGCTCGATCGAGCGCGGCCCCGGTGGCGAAGCCGATTGTGTAATCGAAGACGCCGGGGCGCTGTGGCGCGCCTGAAGGTCGGCGTGCTGATTTCGGGGCGCGGCAGCAACATGGCCGCGCTGATCGACGCTGCGCGCGCGCCCGACTATCCCGCCGAAATCGCGTGCGTGGTCAGCAACCGCGCCGCGGCCGAAGGACTTGCAACGGCGCGGGCCGCTGGGATTCCGACCGAGATCGTTGCGCTCTCGGCGCATGCGGATCGCGCGGCGGCTGATCGGGCGATGACCGCCGTGCTTGCGCGGCACGGCGTTCAGCTGGTGGCGCTGGCCGGCTTCATGCGGATCCTGAGCTCCGACTTTCCGGCGCACTGGGCTGGCCGGATCGTCAACATCCATCCCTCGCTCCTGCCCGCCTTCAAGGGACTCGACGTGCAGAGACAGGCGATCGAGGCCGGCGCGCGGGTCAGCGGCTGCACCGTTCATTTCGTCACCGCCGAACTGGACGCGGGCCCCATCGTGGCCCAGGCGGCGGTCCCGGTCTTGGCGGGCGATACGCCGGCGACACTCGCCGCGCGGATTCTGCGCCAGGAACACCGCCTCTACCCGCTGGCGATTCGCTGGATCGCCGAGCGTCGGGTCCGCATCGAGGGCGGCCGGACGCTCGTGGACGGAGTGCCGCCCGGCGCTACGCTCCTCTTCTCCCCCGATGCGTAACTGGCTATAAACCCGCCACCAGAGTCTCCAGAGGATCCGACATGGCCGACGCTCCGCACGATTTCCGCGCCCACGCCAACACCTACGAGGCGTTCAACAAGCTGTGCCTGTTCACCATCCTCTGGGTCACGTTGCTGCTGTGTTGCATGGCGCTGAGCCTGGTGGCCAATCTCGCCCTGCTCGCGCTCCTCCTTGGCCTGGGCGGCACGTTCGCCCTGTTGGTTTTCTTCGCGTTGGTCAGGTGACGAAGCGCCCCGAAAACAAGAAAGGCGGCCCGGTGGGCCGCCTTTGTCGTTTCTGGAAGCCTGTCGCTCGGTCAGCCGACGATCTCGGCGCCAGCGAAGAAGTAGGCGATTTCGATCGCGGCATTCTCGGGCGAGTCGGAGCCATGCACCGAGTTCGCCTCGATCGACTCGGCGAAGTCCTTGCGGATGGTGCCAGCGGCGGCATTGGCCGGATTCGTCGCGCCCATGATCTCGCGGTTCGCGGCGATCGCGTTCTCGCCTTCCAGCACCTGGACCACGACCGGACCCGACGTCATGAAGGTGCAGAGGTCGTTGAAGAACGGGCGCGCGCGATGCACGCCATAGAACGCCTCGGCCTGGGCGCGGGTCATCCAGATCCGCTTCTGCGCCACGACCCGCAGGCCCTTCTCCTCGAAGCGCGCATTGATGCGGCCGGTCAGGTTCCGGCGCGTCGCGTCGGGCTTGATGATGGAAAAGGTCCGTTCGATGGCCATGGTCTCCTCGCGCTCATATCGGTGCAATCAGGGCGGCGCTTATAGACGTGGGGTCGCATGGCGGCAAGCCGCGTGCTAAGGGCGGCGCCGCCATGCTCAAGATCGACGGCCTTTCTTTCCGCCACGGCGAGCGCGTGCTGTTCGAGCGCGCCTCGGCGGCGCTGTCCGACGGCTGGAAGGTCGGGCTGGTGGGTCGCAACGGCGCGGGCAAGTCGACGCTCCTGAAGCTGATCCAGGGCGAGTTGGAGGCCGACGCCGGCGAAGTCCGGCTCACGGGCCGGATGCGCATCGGCTGGGTGCCACAGGACCCGCCCGGCGGGGCGCAGACTGTTCTCGATGCTGTGCTGGCGGCCGACACGGAGCGCGCGCGCCTGATGGCGGAGTCGGAGACATGCGAGGACGGTCTGCGGCTGGCCGAGATCCATGCCCGGCTGGAAGAGATCGGCGCTGCCGCCGGCCCCGCGCGTGCCGCGTCGATCCTGAGCGGCCTCGGCTTCGACCACGCCGCCCAGTCGCGCCCCTGCGGGGAATTCTCGGGCGGCTGGCGGATGCGCGTGGCACTCGCCGGCACGCTGTTCTCGGACCCCGACTTGCTGATCCTCGACGAGCCTTCGAACCATCTCGATCTTGAGGCCCAGCTCTGGCTCACGGAGCATCTGCGGCGCTTCCGACACACGCTGCTGATGGTCAGTCACGATCGCGATCTTCTGAACGATGTTTGCGGTCACATCGTGCATATCGACGCCACGAAGCTGGTGACCTACAGCGGCAACTATGACGTCTTCGAGCGCACCCGCGCGGAGCGGCTCGCGCAGGACGCCGCCCAGCAGGCGCGCGCCGCGGCGCAGCGCAAGCACATGCAGGCCTTCGTCGACCGCTTCCGCTACAAGGCGAGCAAAGCCCGTCAGGCGCAGTCGCGCCTCAAGATGATCGAAAGACTTGGACCGATAGCCACCGCCCCGCTCGAGGATCGGATCGCGCTCTCCTTCCCGTCGCCGGAACAGCTGGCGTCGCCCATCCTCACGCTCGATGGCGTCGCGGTCGGCTACGGTGATGCGCCTGCGGTCCTGCGCGGCCTCGACCTGCGGCTGGACATGGACGACCGCATCGCGCTCCTCGGCCAGAACGGCAACGGCAAGTCCACGTTCATCCGCCTCCTGTCGCAACGGCTGGAGCCACGCGGCGGCCGCGTGCAGCGGTCGGGTCGCCTCAAGGTCGGCTACTTCTCCCAAGATCAGGAAGAAAGCCTCGACTACGAGGCGAGCCCGTTCGACCACATGAACCGCGCCCTGGCCGGCGCCGGTGAGGCCAAGGTTCGCGCCCAGCTCGGCCGCTTCGGATTCTCGCGTGACCGCGCCGATCTAGCCGTTGGCGTCCTGTCGGGCGGCGAAAAGACCCGCCTGCTGCTGGCGCTCGCGACACGCAACGCGCCGCACATTCTGTTGCTGGACGAGCCGACGAACCACCTCGACATGGACGCCCGGGCATCGCTCGTCGACGCCTTGAACGATTTCGATGGTGCCGTCGTTCTGGTGAGCCACGACACGCACCTCGTTCGGTTGGTGGCCGACTCGCTCTGGCTGGTGGCGGGCGGCACCGTGACGCCGTTTGCCGGGGATGTGGACGAGTACCAGGCGAAACTGCTCAAGGAGCGCGGCGTCAGACCGGCTCGCGAGGATCGCAACGCCGAGACCTCATCGCGCAAGGATCAGCGCAAGCTCGCCGCCGGTACGCGCGCGAACAAGGCGCCGCTGCGCCGCGCGATCGAAACAGCCGAGAAGCAACTCGCCCGGCTCACCGTGGAGCGCGGCGAAGTCGAAGCGCGGCTCGCGGATCCGACGACGTACACGGCAGCCGCCAGTTCGGTCACCGAGCTGCAACAGCGCAAGGCGCGCCTGGATCGCGAGATCGAGGCGGCCGAGCAGGCCTGGCTCGACGCGCAGCAAGCCTTGGAAAGCGCCGCCTGAGTCTATGCCGCGGCGGGTCGCGGCGGGCTGACAACACGGATCGTGGTGACCAACAGGGCATTCACGACGTAGAGCGTGATCGCGATCCAGAAGATCGCGGCCGGCATGCCCCAATGCATCAACACGCCGAAAACGGGTGGCGCCAGGAAAGAGCCGATATCCAGCCCGGAGTAGACGAAACCGAACACCTTGCCCGAGGCTCCCGGCGGCGTCGCACCGCGCACGATCATGTCGCGCGACGGGTTGGTGACGCCCGCGGCGAAGCCCGCCAGCGCCAACAGGGGCAGAAGCATCGACGGCGCGATCGCTTGCATCGCGATGGGCACGGTGAGCACGGCCGCGACCGACATGCCGACCGCCGCGATCAGGTCATGCCGCGTCACCCGATCGGCGTAGATCCCGCCCACGATCATGCCGACAGCGCCGCCAACGATGAACACCAGCAGGCAGAGCGCAGCATGCGACTGGCTCACACCGAACATCTTCTCCCACGCCGGCACCGCGAAGTTCTGAACGCCGACGGTGTTGGCGGCGACCAGCACGAAATAGGCAAGGCAAACCAGAATCGGCGCCTGGAAGAACAGCCCAAACGACGCCGGCGCTGGTTCTCCGCCAGCCACTTCAGGCTTGCGATGGTCGGCGATGCGGCCGCTCTCGAACTGGACAGCTGCGGCGAGGAGCAGACCCGGGACGGCCGCGATCAGTGCCGCGCCGGCCCAGCCGAGGAGCTGAACGAGAAAGTACATCACCGGCGCGCCCGCCCAGCCGAGCGAACCGCCAAGCCCATGGACGCTATACGCGCGCCCCAGTCGCGAGGGCGTCACCGACGCGTTGAGGATCGCGAAGTCAGCGGGATGGAACACCGAGTTGCCGAGACCCGCGATCACCGCGATGACGGCCAGCGACGTGAAGCTGTCTGCACCGGCGACCAGCGCCATGCCGATCCCTGCGAGCGCAAGACCACCGGCCAAGACGGGCCGCGCGCCATACCGATCGACCGCGAAGCCGGCCGCGGTCTGGAAGACCCCGGAGACGGCGTAGTAGAGGCCCACCAGCGTGCCGACTTCGGCGAAGTCGAGTCCGGCGCGATCCCGCGCGATCAGCAGCATCGTCCCGAAGGCGAGCTGGTAGAGGTGGCTGAAGCCGTGCGCGAGCCCGATCAGGCCGATCAGCTCCGCGTCGCGACGTAAGGGCGGCAGGGCCCGGGCGGCATCGCTCATGGTTGGATAATGACGGACGCGGCTCGCGACGGATAGTGTCGCGGCCACATGGCAGACCCGCATGGGCCAGGGTCATCGGAGGAGGATGCAATGCGGCGATGGAAGCGGCGGCCGGAGGGATCGACCTGGGGCGACTGGGGCGACGATGACCAGTTGGGCCGGCTGAATCTGCTCACGCCGGAGAAGGTAAGGCAAGGCGTCGCCGAGGTTCGCGAGGGTCTCTCGTTCTGCCTCAGCCTGCCGCTCGACCTGCCGGGCGGCAATGTCCTCAACCCGCGGCGCCTGCCGCCGGTCCTCTCCCCGACCGGCGACCAGAATGGCTGGCGGTTCAACTTCCTGACCAGGTCCATCGACCAGCGCTTCACCGACGTCGCCTGCGACGACCGGGTGATCCTGACACTGCAATACTCAACCCAATGGGACACCCTCGCCCATGTCGGCGCGCTGTTCGACGCCGATGGCGACGGGATCGCCGAGCCGCTCTACTACAACGGCTTTCGGGCGGGCTCGGACGTCGTCGGGCCGCAGCCCGACGCCGGCGGCGACGGCTGCGGACACCTGAGCTATGCCCACAAGCTCGGCGTCGAGAACATGGCCGCCAAGGCGATCCAAGGGCGCGGCGTTCTGGTCGACCTCGAGAAGCATCTCGGGCGCCAGCATACCTACGTGGACTACGCCACGTTCCGGCGCATCCTTGACGCCGACAAAGTAATCGTGGAGCCGGGCGACATGCTGCTGCTCCACACCGGGTTCACCGACGAGATCGTGAAGATGGACCGCAAGGTCGACCCCGCCCGCGCCCACGCGATGTGCGCGGTGCTGGACGGCCGCGACCAGCGCCTCCTGCAATGGATCACTGACAGCGGCACTGCCGCCCTGATCGCGGACAACTACGGCGTCGAGGCAGTGCCGGCTCGACCCGCCGAGGGTCCGGGCGACCACCCGTCGCTGCCGCTGCACCAGCACTGCCTTTTCAAGCTCGGACTCAATCTCGGCGAGATCTGGTGGCTGAAGGATCTGGCGCTGTGGCTGCGCGAGAATGGCCGCTCGCGGTTCCTGTTGACCGCGCCGCCTCTGCGTCTGCCCGGGGCCGTCGGTTCACCCGCCACGCCGGTCGCCACCGTCTAGAGTCTTTCCGGTCAGGCTGGACTCAGGCGGTCTTTTCCCACCCGTTCTCGCCCTGTCGCCAGTAAGCCACGGTGTGGCCCGCGGACTTGTAGGACTTCCACCGCTCGCGAGAGTCGGCGACGACGGTCTCGTCGCGACCGTCGAAAAGCTCGAAGCAGCGTGTGTAGTCCGCGATCCGCTCGGAGCGCGCGCCGTCGGCCACGAACAGGAACGCCGCGCCGTTGGGATTCTCATCGAGGTGGGAAATCCAGATGGGCTGGCGCGCCGCCTCGCCATCGCGCGCCGTGCCGTGCGGGAGGAACGAGCCCGGGTCAAAGCTCCACAGATGCGCGGCGAGCGCCTCGGCACGTTCGGCCGAGCCCACCAGCACGACCGCGCGCTCGCCGGATTGCAGGGTACGGTCGAGCAGCCGCGGCAGCGCCTGCTCCAGTGTCGAGCGCGTCAGGTGGTAGAAGGCGATTTCGGTCACCTCCCGTCCCCGCGCGCCCGTCACTTCTCGTAGTTGTCGGCGACCAGCCGATCGACCAGGCGAACGCCGAATGCCGTGGCGCCTTTGGGCGTCGTGGCATTGCCCTTGGACGACCAGGCGACGCCCGCGATATCGACATGCGCCCAGGCCACGCCCTCCTGCACGAAGCGCTGGAGGAACTGCGCTGCCGTGATCGAACCGCCGTCCCGGCCGTTGCTCACATTCTTCATGTCGGCGATGTCGGAGTCGATCAGCTTGTCATAGGCCGAGCCCAGCGGCATGCGCCACAGCTTCTCACCCGCCACGGCGCCCGCGGCGCGAAGCTTGTTGGAGAGCGGCGTGTTGTTGCAGAAGAGACCCGCCCGCTCATGGCCCAGCGCGACGACGATGGCGCCGGTCAGGGTCGAGAACTCGACCATGGCCTGCGGCTTGAAGCGATTCTGGGCGTACCACATGGCATCGCACAGGATCAGGCGCCCCTCGGCGTCGGTGTTGATCACCTCGACGGTCTGGCCCGACATCGTGGTGACCACATCGCCCGGACGCTGGGCGTTGCCATCCGGCATGTTCTCGACGAGGGCGCACACGCCCACGACATTCACCTTCGCCTTACGCCCCGCGAGCAGGTGCATGGCGCCCGTGACGGCGCCAGCGCCGCCCATGTCCCACTTCATGTCTTCCATGCCACCGGCCGGCTTCAGCGAAATGCCGCCGGTGTCGAAGCACACGCCCTTGCCGATGAGGGCGAGCGGCGCCTGGCTCTTGGGTCCTTTCATCCACTGCATGACCAGCAGCTGGCTCTCGCGCTCACTGCCCTGGCCCACCCCGAGCAGGGCGCCCATCCCGAGCTTCTTGAGCTCGGCCTCACCCATGATCTCGACCTTGACGCCGAGTTTGGACAGCGCCTTCGCGCGCCGGGCGAACTCCGCCGGATAGAGGACGTTCGGCGGCTCCGTGACGAGGTCGCGCGTGAAGAACACCGCATCGACCGTCGGGGCCAGTCGATCATAGACACGGCGGGCCTCTGCCGGACCCGCAACTGCGACCGTCACCGACTCCAGCGACAGCTTCTGGTCGGGCTTGTCCTTGGTCTTGTAGCGATCAAACCGATAGCCGCGCAGCAGGGCACCGAGCGCGATGTGTGCTGCGATCTGCGCCGGCGACAGTTTGCTCCCCTTCACCGGGTCGACGACAACGGTCAGCGCCTTCACGCCGGCGGCGTTGGCGTCCGCCACGATCGCGCCGCCCAGACCCTCCGCGGTGCGCCCATCAAGCTCGCGCGGCTTGCCGATCCCGACCAGAACCGTCCGTCCCAGCGGCGCGGCGAGGCCCAGCACCGGCAGCACGGTCTGCCTAGCCCCGGTAAAGCGGCTTGCGCTCATAGCGCGCGCCAACGCGTCACCGGCGTTCATCGCCTGCGCCGACGCCAGCAACTGCCCGTCGGCGGCCGCCAGAACAGCAACATTGCCTGCCAGCGACTTCGGAATGGCGGAAAACTCGACCTTCATTGGGCGCCCCTGCTGTGGATCGATTCAAGACCACGCTTTTCGCCGGTGCGACGTTCGCGCGCAAGGGGGCGGTCAGAGGTTCATCCGGCCGGCTTTTTGCGCTGGCATCGCCCCGCAAGCGCCAGTATCAGTACGGCCCCCAAGGGTAGGGCCATGGCAGCAAACAAACTTCCTCGCATCAACGTCGTGGGACTGGGCAAGCTCGGCGCGCCCCTGGCGGCCGTCCTGGCGAGCCGCGGCTTCGACGTGATCGGCCTTGACGTCAACAAGTCATTCGTCGACGCGTTGAACGCTGGCCGCATGCCGATCGTTGAGCCGCAGCTGAACGAGCTCATCGCCGCCAATCGCCAGCGCCTGCGCGCGACGCTCGATCCGCTGGAAGCGGTTCGGGACAGCGACGCCTCGTTCGTGATCGTGCCCACGCCGTCGGACAAGACCGGCTTTTTCAGCAACCGCTTCGTGCTGCAGGCGATGGAGTCGCTGGGCAAGGCGATCCGCGCCAAGAGCGGCTACCACCTGGTCGTCATCACCAGCACGGTCATGCCCGGTTCAACCGGCAGCGAGATCAAAGCGGCGCTCGAGGCCGCCTCTGGCCGCAAGGTCGGGCCCGACATGGGGCTTTGCTACAATCCGGAGTTCATCGCGCTTGGCAGCGTCGTGCGCGACATGCTGTTCCCCGACTCGATCCTGATCGGCGAGAGCGACACCAAGGCCGGCGACATGCTGCAGACCATCTATCTGCAGATGTGCGAGAAGAAGCCGCCGGTCCAGCGCATGAACTTCGTGAACGCCGAGCTCACCAAGATTTCAGTCAACACGTACGTCACGACCAAGATCTCCTACGCCAACATGCTGGCGGACATCTGCGACCGGCTGCCCGGCGCGGATGTCGACGCGGTGTCGAAGGCGCTCGGCGCCGACACCCGCATCGGCTCCAAGTACCTCAAGGGTGCGATGGGCTACGGTGGCCCGTGTTTCCCGCGCGACAACGTGGCGTTCGCAGCGCTCGCGCGCTCGATCGGCGCCCGCGCCGACGTGGCCGAGGCCACGGATCGGATCAACAACTACCAGATCGACCGTGTCGGCGATCTCATCGGCAAGTTCGCGAAAGCGGGCACGCAGATCGGCCTGATCGGCATGTCGTACAAGCCCCAGACGCCGGTGGTCGAGGAAAGCCACAGCGTCAAGATCGCCGCGCGGCTCGCCGACCAGGGCTACGTCGTCTCGATCCACGATCCGTTGGCCCAGGATGCCGCGATGCAGGCGCTCGGCGAGAAGGTCGTGGCGACCTCGTCGCTCGAGGCCTGCGTGCGCGGCTGCGACTTGCTGATCGTGGCGACCGGCTGGCCGGAGTATCGCGACATGGATCCCGAATGGTGCCGCCGCCCCTCCGGTCGTCTCACGGTGTTCGACCTGTGGCGCACGCTGCCCGCCAAGAAATTCTCCGCCGTGGCCGACATCCTGTATCTCGGCCAGGGTCGCTGAGCCCCCGATCGCTCAGCCGATGACGCGGCCGCGCAGCCGGTGCAGCGGCATCATCCGCCGCATCTTTTTCGCCATGTCGGATCGGACATAGCCACCCCGGACATGCGCGCAGAACGGCGTGATGGTCGTGCTGAGATTCTCGTCGAAAATGTGGGTGTAGCGTCTGGCGTGCACGATGTTGATCCCGATGAGCCGCCGTGGCTGGCGCCGCCCGGCTGGTCGCGTGCGCTCCTCCTCGCCGATGGCTTGGCGCATGTGCATCTCGACGCGGTAGAGTCGTCGCCGATCGTCCCGGCTCGGCTTGGCACCCTTACGGGAGCCGTCCGCATAGGCCTGGCTGGCGAACCCGAATTCGAACATGAGCGTATGCGCGCGCTTCAGCAGCGTGCGAAACCGGCCGCGCTCGATCGCGGCGTGCTCGACCGCAAGCCAGGCGTTCTCTGACGGAACCAAGAGCTTGCCCGTGAAGCCCATCGCCTCCCAGACCGTGGCGAGACGTTGCAAAAACTCGGGCCGGCATCCCGAGACCAGAAGCTGGGTCTCGCGTGGCAAAGTCACCAACTGGTCGCAGGCAAACGGCAGAACGTGGTCGATCGAGTAGGTGAGATCGCCCCAGTTCGGCACGTCGGCATCGTTCTCGTATGAATCCGCCGTGGCCGGCGAGATCGCGGCCGAGAGGCCGGAGACGTAGCGCGCGTGCGGTGTGTTGCCCGCGAGCGACACCTCCTCCACCGGCTTGTCGGGCCAGCCCCAATCCTTCGCTTGCGCTGGCAGCGTCGCCGACTTCACCCGCCAAATGTACTTGTTGTGATCGTTCATCACCGTGCCGCGATTGCCCTTGTTGTTGGCGGCGGCGACGCGCGTGTGGTCGCAGTGATAGCAGTGCAGCCGGTCGGCGAAGGTTTGGATCGAGCCGCGCAGCAACTTCAGGCGTGCGCCGAGGTTTGAGTCGCAGTGCCAGCCGAGGATCATGGTTTCATCAAAACCGTGGATCGCGAAGGCATCCTCGCGCAGCACGAGTTGGAAGTCGCCCGGGGCATCCCAGTGCATCGGATCGGGCTGCCGGACCGCCTCGTTGAGATGATAGTCCCGCGCCCAGCCACGCAACTTCGCGATGTTTCCCGCCGGATCCCGGCGATCGAAGCCGCCCTCCCACAGGAGCTCGGGCAGCTCGAAGCGGGGCAGGCAATAATAGGCGTCCGGCAATCCCGCCACGATCGAGCTCAGTGACTGGCCGGGCTCAGTCGGCACGAACAGCATGTCCGTGTTGGTGAACAACAGCCAGCGGTTGGCTGGATTGGATCGGCGGATCGCAATATTGCGCGACTGGCTCTCAAGCGCGACCAGATGGGTCTTCGACCGCAGCGGCTCGTGAAGTTCCGGACGAACCCGCAGAATCCGCAGCATCGCCTTGGCGCGGTCGGTCAACGTATCCTGGATCGCCTCGGGAAAGGTCGGGAGGTCCTCTGGCGTGTTGTAGTCGACGAACAGTATCTCGTCGGCCGGATCGGTCATCACCTCGGCAAACGCGTTGATGCTGATCGCCACCCGCTTGTGGAGATTGTAGCCGTGGCTGTCATTGCGGCCGTAGACGATGACCGAGAGCATTACGTCTTGCTTCCCTACGCGATGATCGCCGTGGGGCTACAGGCCCGTTTCGGCCCGGTCAAGCCGACGGGCGTTGCCAGGGTCCGACCGGCCGGCTATGTCCGCGCCCGCCCGTGCCCCAGTCCCCTCCCCTGCGACCCGCCGCTTTCCTCGATCGCGACGGCGTCTTGAATCACGATGACGGCTATGTGCACCGGCCGGACGAGATCCGCTGGGTCGAAGGTGCGACGCGAGCGGTGAAGCTGCTGAACGACCGCGGCTTTCTGGTATTCGTGGTGACCAATCAGGCGGGGATCGCACGCGGCCTCTACACCGAAGACGATGTCCGGCACCTCCACCACTGGATGGCAGGCGAACTTGGCCGGGACGGCGCCCGCATCGACGCCTTCGAATACAGCCCCTACCATCCCGAGGGGACGGTGGCCGCCTACCGGCGCGAGTCAGAGCTTCGCAAACCACGGCCAGGAATGATCCTTAAGCTCATGGCAGCGTGGCCGGTCGACGGCTGTCGCTCGTTCCTGATTGGCGACCGGTCGACCGATTTGGAGGCCGCGGCTGCCGCGGGCATCCCGGGATATCCTTTCGCCGGGGGTGACCTTGAAGCCGCCGTGCGGGGGATCGTTGCAAGTTTGCCCGGCCCATGACGGTTGCCGCTACGGACCCTCTGCCTATAATGCCCGCCATCTTGATCCGGTCCGCCTCTTCCGCGCTCGCGTGCGCCCTTGGTGCCACGATTCTCGGCCTATCCGTGGCCAGTGCTATCGCGCCCTCGCCTGCCGTCGCCCAGGTATTGCGAGTCCTGGCGCGCGTGAACGATGACGCCATCTCCGATTTCGAGCTGCAGCAGCGTGTCGTTCTGGCGATCCGCTCGACCGGACTGCAAGACAGCCCCGATCTGCGCCAACGGCTAGCACCTCAGCTCCTGCGGCAGATGGTCGACGAAAAGTTGCAAGTCCAGGAAGGCAAGCGGCTTGGCTTGCGCGCCACCGATGTCGAGATCCAGCAGCGTGTTTCGGAGTTGGAGCGGGCATCCGGTCTGGCCCGCGGCCAGTTCGTCCAGCTGATGGGCCAGATGGGTGTGCCGGTCTATATCGCGCACCAGCAAATGGAAGCCGCGATCTCTTGGAACAAGATCGTCCGCCGCCGGGTGCGTCCGACCGTGGACGTGTCGGAGACCGAGATCGACGACGCGCTGGCGCGCGTGCGCGCCGACGTCGGCAAACCCGAAACCCGCATCGCCGAGATCTTCATCCCGATCGATCGGGCCGAACAGGCAGACGAATCCAAGCGCAGCGCCGATCGCCTGGTAGAGCAACTGCGTCGCGGCGTGCCGTTCGGCGCCCTGGCCCAGCAATTTTCCCAGGGTGCCACCGCCTCGGCCGGTGGGGACGTGGGCTACATCCTCCCGGGCGCGCTCGAGCCGGCGCTGGATCGGGCGGTCCAGTCCCTCCAGCCGCGCCAGCATTCGGAGCCGATCCGCTCGGCGGCCGGGTGGCACATCCTCTATGTGATCGACCGTCGCCCGTTCGCGGCGGCGCGCCCCGACGATACGCGGCTCAATCTCGTCCAGCTGACCCTTTCGCTGCCGCTGAACGCATCGCCCGACGAGGCCCAGCGCGCCATGGCGCAAGCCCAGCCGATCGTCGCGGGCGTGCGCCAATGCGCGGATCTGCACGCCCGCGCGCGCGAACTCAAGGGCGCGACGTCCGGCGACCTGAATGGTGTGCGCGTCGGCGACCTTGCGGGCAACCGCGACATGTACGGCAGCATCCCGCGTCTCAATATCGGCCAGGCGGCGGGCCCCTTCCGTGTCGCCGAAGGCGTGCAGGTCGTGTCCTTGTGCAGCCGGGACGGCGCCGACGGCCTGCCCACGCGCGACGCACTCGGCCAGCAGATCCTCGCGCAGAAGATGGAAGCGGCGGGCCGGCGTTACATGCGCAACCTGCGCCGCACCGCGACCATCGAACTGAAATCGTGAGCGCCCCGGCGCCGCTCGCCATCACCATGGGCGAGCCGGCGGGTATTGGCGGCGAGCTCACGCTCAAGGCGTGGCTGGGCCGCCGGCCGACAGGTCGGTCCTTCTTCGCGATAGACGACCCAGACCGGCTGAAGGCTCTGTCCGGCTCGCTTGGCCTCGGGGTTCCCGTGCACCGGATCGCTACTCCCACCGAGGCCTCGTCCGTGTTCCCCACCGCACTGCCGGTCCTGCCGGAAGCGCTGGAGGGGCCGGTCGTGGCAGGTCGACCCGATGGTCGCAACGCCGGCCCGACGCTGCGCTCGATCGAACGCGCCGCGCGCTTCTGCACCGAGGGAACCGTCGCCGGGATGGTGACCAACCCGATCCAGAAAAAGACCCTGCAGGAGGCCGGCTTCGTCCATCCCGGCCATACCGAGTACCTCGCAGTGCTCGCGGCGGCGCCCGGCGCGCCGCCGGTGGACGTCGCCATGATGCTCGCCTGCCCGGAGCTGCGCGTCGTGCCGGTGACGGTGCATCTGGGGCTCGCTGCCGCGATCACGGCCCTCTCCGTCGGCGGAATCGTCCGGACCGGCCGCGTCGCGGCGAGCGGCCTCAAGGAACTGTTCGGCATCGACCGCCCACGGCTCGCGGTCGCCGCCCTCAACCCGCACGCGGGCGAAGGCGGCACGATGGGAGACGAGGAGATTCGCGTGATCGTACCCGCGATCGCCGCGCTCACAGACGCGGGCATCGACGCGAGCGGGCCGGCACCGGCCGACACGCTATTCCACGCCGCCGCGCGGTCGCGCTACGACGCCGTCCTCTGCATGCATCACGACCAGGCGCTGATCCCGCTCAAGACCGTCGATTTCGCGGGCGGCGTGAATGTCACGCTCGGCCTGCCCTTCGTGCGGACCTCGCCGGATCATGGCACCGCGCTCGACATCGCCGGTAAAGGCACGGCCGACCCGGCCAGCCTGATCGCCGCGATCGCGATGGCCGACGACATGGCCCGCCGGCGCGGCCGGTGAGCGCCGATCCAATCGCCGCCCTGCCCCCCTTGCGCGAGACCATCGCGCGGCACGGCCTCGATGCGCGCCGATCTCTAGGCCAGCATTTTCTCCTCGACCTCAACCTGACCCGCCGGATCGCGCGGACACCCGGCTCTCTGGCCGAGGGCACCACCATCGAAATCGGTCCCGGACCGGGAGGATTGACGCGCGCCCTTCTGCTGGAGGGCGCGGCGCGAGTCGTTGCGGTCGAGTTCGATCGCCGCGCGGTCGCTGCCATGAACGAACTCGCCGCGCTGGCCGACGGACGCTTGCAGGTCGTCGAGGCCGATGCGTTGCGTCTCGACATTGCGGCACTGGGGCCGCCGCCGCGCCGAATCGTCGCCAACCTGCCCTACAACGTGGCGACTCCGCTGCTGATCGGCTGGCTGCGGAAGGCCGACGCCATAGCCGACATGGTCCTGATGTTTCAGAAGGAAGTCGCGGATCGGATCGCGGCAACGCCGCGCACGAAAGCCTATGGCCGGTTGTCGGTGCTCTGCCAGCACGTCTGCGAGATCGGCGCGCGCTTCGATGTCCCCGCGGCCGCGTTCACGCCGCCGCCCAAGGTGGTGTCGAGCGTGGTTCGCCTCACGCCGCGCCCGGCGGACCAACGGCTGGCCGAGCTCGCACCGCTGGAAGCGGTCACAGCCGCTGCCTTCGGCCAGCGCAGAAAGATGCTGCGAAGCTCCCTGGGAGGCGCCTTCACCGACCCGCTCGCCGTCCTGCACGAACTCGGACTTCGGCCCGAGGCGCGCGCGGAGGAGCTCCCGGCGGAAGCCTGGATCGCACTCGCACGGGCGCGCGCGGCCGCGTAAACTTCGCACCATGTTGGCGCAGGTCCGCTCGCTCGCCTTCAATGTCTTCTTCTACGGCGGGACCCTGGTCTTTGCGGTCGCCGGCATCCTCCTGTTGCCGATCCCCTCGCCGGGTCCATTGCGCGGCATCCTGCGCGGCTGGGCGCGCACAATGGTCTGGGCCATGCGCTGGATCGGCGGCATGGCAGAGGAGGTGCGCGACTTCGACCGACTGCCCGCGCGCGGCCCCGCCCTGATCGCGATGAAGCACCAGAGCGAATCCGACGGGATTTCGCTCGCCGCCCTGATCCCGGGCATCGCCTTTGTCGCGATGCAGGAACTGTTCCGTTATCCGCTGGTCGGTGCGATCCTTTATCGGCTGCAGATGATCCGCGTGGACACATGCGGCGGCGGCCGCGAGCGCGAGCGTCTCGCAACCTTCGCCGCGCGGGCCCATGCTGGCGCACGGCACATCGCGATCTACCCCGAAGGTCACCTGATGGCGATCGGAGAGCGCGAGCGCTATCGCTCGGGCATCTTCTATCTTTACCGCGACTTCGGCCTGCCGGTGACGCCCGTGGCGACCTGCGTCGGGTTGCTGTGGAACCGCCGCGACTGGGTGAAGCGTCCAGGCCGCGCGGCGATCGAGTTCCTGCCGGCGATCCCGCCCGGCCTCGACAAGGACGCGTTCATGCAGCGTCTGGAAAGCGACATCGAAGCGGCGACCGTGCGGCTCGTTGCCGAATTCACCGGCCGGCCGGTTACGCCGTCTGTCTATGTCTCGCGGTCCGGCGAATCGAGCGGGCCGGTCGCTAGCGTCCCTCGCGCAAGGCCTTGACGAACTCGGACAGCCCATAGAGCCGCTCGCGCTTCAGCCGCTCGGCGGTCAGGATTGATTTCAGTTGCGTCAGGCTTTCGCCGATGTTGCGATTGATCACCACGTAGTCGTACTCGGCCCAATGGCTCATCTCGTCGGCGGCCTTGCTCATGCGCCGGGCGACGACGTCGGCAGGATCCTGCGCGCGGGTGATCAGGCGCCGCTCCAGCTCCCGGGTCGAAGGCGGCAGGATGAAGACGCTCACCAGATCTTCGCGCGCCTTCTCGGCCAGCTGCTGCGTGCCTTGCCAGTCGATGTCGAACAGCATGTCACGGCCGGCGCTCAAGGCCTCCTCGACCGGCGGGCGCGGCGTGCCGTAGTAGTGATCGAACACCCGCGCGTACTCCAGGAACTCGCCGCGATCGATCATCCCGCGGAAGGTCGGCGTGTCGATGAAGCGGTAGTCGACATCGTCTTTCTCGCCCGGACGCCGCTCGCGCGTCGTGCAGGAAACGCTGAGAGCGATGTGCGGATCATTCTCCAGCAGCAGCCGCGACAGCGTCGTCTTGCCGGCTCCGGAGGGCGAGGACAGCACCAGCATCAGGCCGCGACGGCGGATCGCGGCGGTTTGGCCTTCATTCGACATTCTGCACCTGCTCCCGCAGCCGTTCGACGGCGCCTTTGAGGTCGATGCCGATCCGCGTCAGCTCGATGTCCGCAGACTTCGAGCAGAGGGTATTGGCCTCGCGGTTGAACTCCTGACAGAGGAAGTCGAGCTTGCGCCCGACCGGCGCGTCGGCGCGCGCCTCGGCCAGCAACGACCTTGCCTGGGCGACATGGGCAGCCAGACGATCGAGCTCCTCGCGCACATCGGCCTTGCCGATCAGCAGCGCGAGCTCCTGCGCCATGCGCTCCGGCGAGAGCTGCGGCACCCGGCCGAGCAGATCGGAGAGCTGGGCCTCAAAGCGCGCCTTCAATGCAGCGCCCTGCAGGCCCGCCCGTTCGGCCGCACGCGCGCACAGCCCCTCAATCTCGTCGATCAATCCACGGATCGTGCCATCCAGCGCCCGCCCCTCGACCGCGCGGGATGCGGCAAGCCCTGTCAGGGCTTCGGCAAGGCACGCGGCAAGACGGGCGTCGAGGCGCTGAACTTCTTCCTCGGACTCCGTCGCGTGCTCCTCTTCCTCGATCACACCGCGGACCCGAAGCAATCCGTCGGCGGTCGGCGCGGCCGCGCCGGTCGCGGCCCGGATCTCGGCGACTAGAGTGCCGATCTCCGCGAGCATGGCGCGGTTGACCCGCAGCGGGGTCCCCTGCCGCTCGGCGGTCACGGTAAGGATGAGATTGACGCTGCCGCGCTTCAGATGACCGCCGACCGCAGCGCGCGCGGCGTTCTCCAGGCGCTCCAGGCCCGGCGGCACACGGCACCGAATGTCGAGATTACGGCCGTTGACGCTGCGCGCCTCCCAGACCCAGCGCCGCCTGTCATCCGAACCCTGCGCCCGGGCGTATCCGGTCATGCTGGCGATCACGCGCACGCTCCATTGGCCGCGCGGTATCGCGGCTGCGGGCGGCACTCTAGTATCGGCCCTCCGTCTCGACAACGCGGCCGGCCACGAGGTTATCCCATGAAGCAGTTCCGCAGCATCGTCATTACCGGCGCCTCCAGCGGCATCGGTGAAGCCCTGGCGCTGGATTACGCGGCGCCCGGTGTCGCCCTGGCCATCACCGGTCGCGATGCGGCCCGCCTTGAGGCGGTCGCCACCCAGCTGCGTGCCCGTGGCGCGACCGTCGAGGCCGGCCTGATCGACGCTGCGGATCGCGAGGCCGTCGCCGCATGGCTGCACCGTGTGGACGATGCCCATCCGGTCGACCTGCTGATCGCGAACGCCGGCATCTCGATCGACCAGAACCGCTCGTCACTCGACGATTTCTCGGTCATCCGCCGCACTCTGGACGTGAATGTCGGCGGCGTCTTGAACACTGTGGAACCGCTAGTCGGGCGCATGGTGGCGCGACGCAACGGGCAGATCGCGATCGTAAGCTCGCTCGCGAGTTTCATCGGCCTGCCCTATTCCGGCTCCTACAACGCCAGCAAGGCCGCTGTTCGTGTGTGGGGAGAGAGCATCCGCTATGCCCTGAAGCCCGACAATGTCGGCGTGACCGTGGTCTGCCCGGGGTTCGTCGTCAGCCGCATGACCGCCAAGGCGCCCTTTCCCATGCCGTTTCTCATGACCTCGGCAAAGGCGTCGGTGATCATCCGCAGCGGCCTCGCACGCAACAAGGCGCGGATCGCCTTTCCGTTTCCCACGCGGGCGGCCATCTGGCTCGGCGCTGCGTTGCCCGCGTCCTGGACCTTCCGGCTACTCGCGCGCTGAGGCCGGCGCCCCCAGATACGGCGACTCCTCGAGCGATCGCGATGGCGGGGGTTCGGTCCGGAACACCTGACGCAGATGCACCTCATCAGGGCCGTCGGCGATGCGCAGGAGCCGCGCCATCGCGTAGGTGTGGTGGATCGGCGTGTCGTCGGAACCGCCCATCGCGCCGAACAGCTGGAGTGCGCGATCCGCGACGCGCTGCGCCATCTCGGGCACGGCCACCTTGATCATCGCAACTTCGCGCCACGCGCCGGCATGGCCGGCCGTGTCGAGCGCCGAAGCGGCGCGCAAAACCAGGAGCCGCGCCTGTTCGATCTCGATGCGTGAGCGGGCGATTGCCACTTGCGTGGAGTCGTAGTCGACGAGCGCGCGATCAAACGCGCGACGCTCACTCGCCCGGGCGAGCATCAGCTCGATCAGTACCTCGCAGGCGCCGAGCGTACGCATGCAGTGATGAAGTCGGGCGGGGCCGAGGCGGACCTGGGCCGCCCGAAAGCCGCCGCCCTCCTCGCCCAGCAGGTTTTCGCGCGGCACGCGGACGGAGTCGAACACAAGCTCGGCAATTGGCGCGACGTGATCGTCCCATCCGAGGAAGCGCTGTGTGCGCACGACCCGCACACCGGGCGCATTCATGGGGACGATGACGCAGCTGTGCCGGCCGTCGCGTGGTGCGTCGGGTCGGGACACGCCGACCACGATGGCGAACGCGCAGTCGGGGTGGGCCGCACCGGTGATGTACCATTTGCGCCCGTCGACGACCCAGCTGTCGCCGTCGGCGCGGATGCTTGCGGAGATGTTTCGCGCATCCGACGAGGCGACTGCCGGCTCGGTCATCGCGAAGCAGGAGCGCACGCGCCCGTCGAGCAGCGGGTCGAGGAACCGGCGGCGCTGATCGGCGGTCGCGGCGTGCTCCAGCATGATCATGTTGGGCACGTCAGGGGCGTGACAGTTGAACACCTCGGACGCCCACGGCAGACGGCCCATGTTCTCGGCCAGCGGCGCGAAATCGAGATTGGGCAACGCCGAGGGCAAGGCCAGGTTCCATAGCCCCGCCGCTCTCGCCTCCTCGCGTAGAGATCGAGCAAGAGCGGGTGTTCCGGGACCGGCGGCGACCGCACCGAGCCATTCCCAATGACGTGGCAGAATGCGGTTGGCGAAGAAGGCCGCGACGCGATCCCGCAACGCGGCACCGCGCGGCGATGGCGCGAGGTTCATCGCTGGTCGCCCTTCACCTGGCGTGTCAGCAGCGGCACCGGTCCGCCCTTCTCACGCCCGTAGGCCTCCAGCGCACGCGCGCCACCCGCCGCGTAGGCCGCGACGGCGCCCAGCAGCCGGCGCAACTGGTCGGGGCTGGAGCGATCGAACCGGCAATAGGCGCCGCGCGTCAGCTTGGCGATCTGCGGAAAGAGCCGCGAGGCTGTGGCGTCGGAACCCTCGTGGAACACGAACACCGGAACGCCGAGCAGGCCGAGCTTGCCGGCTTCGTGGCCCACAGCGTCGACATCCTCCTCGCACGCATCGCCGACAAACACGACAGCGTCGAGCCGCCCTTCGCGACGCTCCTGCGCGGCGTGCCGCAACAGCCGCGCGATCTGCGTGCGCCCGGCCAAGCAGCGCACGGCACCCATCAGACGCGCCAGCTTGACGCCTTCCGCGGTCCAGCGGCTCACCTTGAACTCGTCGAAGCCCCGGTAGAAGGCGAGGCGCACTTCGAGACCACCGAGCGCTGCTGTCGCGACGAACATCTCGCCCTGCAGCGAGCACGCCTGATCCCAGGTCGGTTCGCGGCTGGCCGTCGCGTCGAGCGCGAACAGCAATCGGCCCCGCCCCGCGCCCCCGCGCGTCGCCGGAAGCCGGCTGACCTCCCGGACGAAGGCGTCGATGGCGTTGCCGCCGGATGCACCGCCAGGGGCCGACGGTAGTTTGCGATCACCCGACATCTTGACTCCTCGCCCCCCTCTGTAGAGAACCGGCGCCGCACCGTCATCTGCCGCCGAATGGCCCCCCGCAAGCCTCGCCGCCGCATCCTTTGGGCGACATTCGCCATTCTGCTCCTCGGCGCGACCGCGGTGGGGACGGAACTGGTCGCGCGCCTGTTCACGCCGCCCTGGCCCGCTTATGCACTGCGACCCGCGCCTGTTTCCCTGGACTCCGTTGCGCGCTGGCACTCGGGCATGCCGGAGATCCCCTATGTCATCAACAGCTGGACGATGCGTGATCGCGAGCGGTCGTTCAATCGGCCCGCAGACGTGGGTTTTCGCACGGCGTTCATCGGAGACAGCTTTCTCGAAGGGGGATTCACCCGGGCGCCCCTGACGGCACGGGTCGAAGGGTATCTGGTCGAAGCCGGCCACGGCGATGTCGAGGCGATAAATCTCGGCGTCTCGGGAACGGGGCCGGTCGAATACTATTATCGCACCCGCGAAGTTGCCCTGCGGCTAGAACCCGACCTGGTGGTCCTCGTATTCTATTCGGGCAACGACGTGGTCGGGCAGCGCTTTCCTCCGCCTGCGAGCCGACCGTGGGTCGCGGAGCTGCCGCAGCCCTCGGTCCTGGGCGATATCGCGCCGCACGCGACGTGGCACATCGTGAATGCGCTGCGCCTGTCGGGAGCCGCACGCGGTGGACGATACGCTCCCAATGAACGCGAACTGATCGCGGATGCGCTCTCGAAGCCGGCCGCCGAGGGGCTGCCGCTGATCGGCAAGATGATGCATCGCTACTACTTTCCGGAGGTCGACGAGGCGAAGATACACGCGATCCTCGCGCGCGGAGGCGAGCGCTTCTGGTCGGCGTTCCGCCCGCGACGCTTCGATCGCGAAGTGCTGCAGGGCTGGATCCTCTTCGGCCTGTTGTCTTGGGAACTCGACGAGGCCCGCCGCGCGCTCACACCTGAGGAGGCGGACGCGCAAGTCTCGCGGGCCAACATCGACGTGACGCTGACCTGGCTCAAGGGCATCGATGCGCTGGTGCGCGGCCGCGGCAAGCGCCTGCTGATTGCTGTGGCGCCGGTCGGAACCGTCGATCCCGAGTTCGAGGGGCTTTGGAGTCCGTGGGGTCGTTACTACGCCTTCACGCAAGCGCGCGGCGCCGACCACCGCGCGATGGTCGCGGCGCTCGGACAGAGCGGCCTGCGCTTCGTCGATCTCGAACCCGATCTTCGAGGCAAGCCCGGGACCTATCGGAAGACCGACATGCACTGGACGGAGGTCGGCCACGAGGTCGTCGCCGAGCGGCTGGCGCGCGAAATCGCGGCGTTGCGGCCCGCAAAGTGACCGCGCCATGAGCGCCGAGCCGCGGCCCGCCCTGGCGACGCTGATCTGGCGGGTGTTCATCCCTTTCGCGCTGGCGTACTTCCTGTCCTACATCTTCCGCGGCGTGAACGCGGTGATCTTCCCGTATCTGGAGCGCGACATCGGGATCACGGCGGCCGATCTCGGCCTGCTCACCTCGGCGTTCTTCCTGTTCTTCGCCGGATGCCAGCCGATCCTGGGCGTCATGCTTGACCGCTTCGGGCCGCGCCGCGTGCAGACGGTCCTCATGGCGACCGCGGCCGTCGGCTCGGTCCTCTTCGCCCTAAGCGGAACCCTTGGCGAGCTGATTCTCGCGCGAATCCTGATCGGACTGGGATTCGCTGGTGGTCTGATGGCGGCCATCAAGGCGATCACGCTGTGGTATCCGCCGGAGCGTTGGGGGCTGGTCACCGGCTTTCACATGACGGCCGGTGGCGTGGGCGCCATCGCGGCGACGCTCCCGGTCGAGTGGTCGCTGTCGGTCGTGTCCTGGCAAGGGCTCTTCTTCTGGCTGGCTGGCGCATGCGTCGCGGTCTCGGCCATCGTCTTCACGACAGTCCCCGAGCGCGCAGGAACCGCCGCGCAGGGCAGCTATGCCAGCCAGTTCCGCGCCATCGGCACGGTGCTGGGCGATGGATTCTTCTGGCGTGTGCAGCCGCTCCTGACCTTCCAGCAAGTCGCCTACATCGCCTGCATGACGCTATGGATCGGCCCGTGGCTGCGCGACGTCGGTGGCGTCGCCGACAAGGCGGCGCGCGCGGACCTGCAGCTTGCCGCGGCGGTCTCGATGACGGTCGGCTTCGCGCTGAGCGGTGTCATTGCCGCCGGCTTACGCCGGGTCGGGATCGGCGACTTCGCTTCCGGATCGATCGCTAGTCTTCTCTTCGCCCTGACCTGCGGCTGGATCGCGTTTCTGCCGGCGCTGCATCCGGTTCTGCCGTGGATCCTGTTCGCGTTCCTCGGCGCCTATCCAATCCAGTTCATGCCGCTTATGACCCGCGCCTTTCCGGCCGAGCTCGCGGGCCGCGTCAGTACGAGCTGCAATCTCGTGGTGTTCGTCGTGATCTTCGCCGGACAATGGGCCATCGGCCACGTGGTGGATCTCTGGCCGCGCACCGCGCAGGGCTACGCGCCCGACGGATATCGCTGGGCGTTCGGCGCCTTGTTCATCCTGCAGCTGTTCGGCCTTCTATGGCTGACGTTCTCCCGCGCCCGGCCACTCACCGAGCGGGCGGCAGCTTGAGCGCGGCGACCAGATCGCGGACCTCCTGACGCGCCGCGACGTGGCTCATCGTCAGAGTCTGATCGACCCCGGGACGACGCAGATCCAGGAGGGTGAGACCGCTCAGGAACAGCTCGCGATAAATGACCCGTTCGCTGAGGCCGGCGGCCAGTCGGAACCCGACGCGGCGCGCGAGCGCCTCAAGCGCAGCCGCCATGTCGCGTTTGTTTCGCGCCGCCAGCGAGGACAGCCGGTTGCGCATGACAATCCAATCAACCGGGGCACCTCCGGACGCCGCGCGGAGCTGGCGCTGCGTCCATACCGCCTCGGCGTAGACAGACGGCCGAACGAGCTTCATCGACTGCGGATCGACGCGGCCAAGCAAATCGAGGTCGACGAAACTGTCGTTGAGCGGCGTCAGGAGCGTATCCGCGAAAGTGTGCGCCAGCCGCGACAGGTGCGTGTCGGCGCCCGGCGTGTCGATGAGCACGATGTCGTGATTGGCAAGCGCGGGCACCAGCGCGGCCTCAAGAGCGGCCTCTTCCTCCGCCTCCTGCGTCGACCGGTCGGGCGCGTCGGAGCGCCGAACGGCGGCGTGTGTGGGCATCGGCAGAGCAGCGCCACGGGAAGCGGCCCAGGTCGCGCGGTTCTCAAGATAGCGCCCAAGCGTCGCCTGACGCGCGTCGAGGTCCAGCGTGGCGACGCGATGCCCTTCGCGAGCAGCGCCACGGCGATGTGCAACGCTGTGGTCGACTTGCCGGAGCCGCCCTTTTCGTTGCCGATCACGACGACGTGGGCGCGGTCCGGTCGCCCCGCCGGCCGCGCCTCAGCGACGCTGGCGTTGGGCGCCGGCCGGAATCCCTCGCTCACGCGACCCGGCGGATCCAGACGGCGGTATCGTGGAAGACGGCGCCGCCATTGGGCCAGCCCGGATCGGCGCTGGTGATGGCGTTGATGCCGATACCGGTCTCGAAGTTCCGGTTCGGCCAAATCCCTTCGACGATCACGACGCGCCGCTGCTGGCCGTCGCGCGGCTGGGCCACGACGATCGTGCTACCGCGCTCGTTGCCGACTTCAACGCGATCGCCCTCGCCCACGCCGAGCGCCGCGGAGTCCTGCGGGTGCATCAACGCCGTTGGCCGGACCTCCCGCTTCAGCGAGCTCGGCGTCTCCGTGAAGGTCGAGTTCAGGAACGTGCGCGCCGGCGCCGCGACAAGACGGAACGGTTTCTCCGGCGTGGGATTGTCGATCACATCGAAATGGTCCGGCAGCGTCGGCATTTCGGCGCCGCGCGGCCCCCAGGCCTTCCAGTCGGGCTTGAAGCGGAACTTCTTGTCGGGCCACGCAAATCCGTCGAGGAAATGGGACGTCTCGAAACCGAGATGGTAGTCCTGCCCACCCCGCTGCCAGTTGGTCTCGGCGTCCCACATGCCGGACTTGTGGAGCGTCTCGTCCATGATCTCCCAGACGGACATGTCGAAACCGCGGTGTCGGGCGCCGAGTCGACGCGCCAGCTCGGCGATGACATGGTGGTTCTCGCGGCATTCCCCCGGCGGTTCAATCACCGCCTTGGTGACCTGGAAGAAGGTATGGCCGCTCGCCGTATAGAAGTCGTCGTGCTCCAGGAACATCGTGGCCGGCAGCACGATGTCGGCGAAGGCCGCCGTCTCGGTCATGAACTGTTCATGCACGCAGACGAATAGATCCTCCCGTGCCAAACCGCGATGCACGAGGTTGAGCTCCGGACAGACCATCGCCGGGTTGGTGTTCTGGATCAGCATAGCCGTCACCGGCGGGCCGCCCGCCAGTGCGTCGGGATCGCCCGTGAGGATCGGTCCCAGCCGCGACTGGTCAAGCTCGCGCACCGACTTGTCGACCATGTCGAGCCCTTCGATCAACGTGCGATCGAGCGGGTACATGCCGGTATGGCCATAGAGCGCACCGCCGCCCTTGTACTTCCAGGCGCCGGTCACCGCCGGCAGGCAGGTGACGGCATGCATGTTGGCCGCGCCATTGCGCGAGCGGCTGAACCCGTGATGGCAGCGAATGAACGACGCCTTGCTGCGACCGAAGAGTCGCGCGAAGTCCACGATCTCCGCCTCATCGAGGCCGGTGATCGCCGCCGCCCAGGCGGGGGTGCGGGTCGCGACATGGGCCGCGAGCTCGTCCGGCGCGTCGGTGTAGCGGCGCAGATAGTCCCAGTCCGCGAAGCCTTCCTTGAAGAGGACATGCATCATCGCGACGGCGAGCGCACCGTCGGTGCCGGGCCGGATCGCGAGGTGAATATCGGCCTGCTCGGCGGTCCCGGTGCGGTAGGGATCGACCACCACGACCTTGGCGCCGCGTTTGCGCGCGCGCATGGCGTGGACCATCACATTCACTTGGGTGTTCACGGGGTTGCCACCCCAGATCACCACCAGATCCGAGTGCTCGCCGATCTCGCGCACATCCGCGCCACGCTTGGCGCCGACGCCCGCGATCCAGCCGGTGTCGGACAGCGTGACGCAAATCGTCGAATACCAGCGGGAATAGCCCATGGCATGCCGCAGGCGGTTGATGCCGTCGCGTTGCACGAGCCCCATCGTGCCGGCGTAGTAGTACGGCCAGACCGTCTCGGCGCCGAACTGCCGCGTCTTGGCCTGGAATTGGGCCGCGACGATATCGAGCGCCTCGTCCCAGCCGATCTCGGCGAACTGCCGGCTGCCCTTGGGACCGGTCCGCCGCAGGGGCTTCATCAGCCGATCCGGATGATGGATGCGTTCGGCGTAGCGCGCGACCTTCTCGCAAATGACGCCGGCGGTGTAGTCGTTGCGCCGCGAGCCGCGCACGCGGCCGATCGTGCGGGCATCGAGTCGTTCGACATCGAGGGCACAGGTGCTGGTGCAGTCGTGGGGGCAGACCGAGGGGACCGTCACGATCCCGGTGGCGCCGCTGCGGCCGGCCCTTAGCGCCGGCGCATGATCTTCGGGGCTCATGCCGGCACGATACCGCGCAACAGGGCGCGGCGCTATGCTGGCGCCCAATGATCGAGTTCGGCGTTCCCTATGACGAGGCGATGCGGCGTTTCCGCTGGCCCCGTCCGACCCACCTCAACATCTTCCAGGAGGTCTGCGGGCGACACCACCCCGAGGCCCTGGCGCTGATCGTCGAGAGCGCCGAGGGTGCGGTGCGACACTGGACATTCGGCCAGCTCGACCGGGAGAGCGCGCGGCTCGCGAATGCCCTCGCCGCCCGTGGGGTACGACCTGGCGATCGGGTTGGCGTGTTTCTGAGTCAGGGCGCGGAACTCGCGCTGTGCCACCTTGCTTGCTACCGCATGGGTGCGATCGCGCTGCCGCTCTTCACGCTGTTCGGTGAGGAGGCGCTTGAGTACCGAATGGCCGATGCGGGAGCTGTCGCCCTCGTCACCGACATCGTTCAGCTCGGCAAGGTCGATGCGGTGCGCGCCCGTCTCGCGGCTCTGCACACGGTCGTCGTGGTCGGCGCGGGCGCCCACGGCCGCGCGACACTGGATTGGGACCTGACGCTCGCCCAAAGCCGCGACCACTTCGCCACGCTCGATACGGCCGCCGAGAATCCGGCGCTCCTGATCTACACCTCCGGCACCACCGGCCAGCCGAAGGGCGCGCTGCACGCGCACCGCATGCTGCTGGGTGTCGTGCCGGCCTGCCAGCAATGGTTCGGCCATTGGCCGCGCGGCAACGAGATCATGTGGACGCCGGCCGAATGGGCCTGGATTGCGGGCCTGTATGACGCGCTCTTTCCGGCCTGGTACTTCGGGCTCCCGGTTCTGGCGCATCGCTTCGCAAAGTTCGATCCGGAGCGGGCCTTCGACCTTCTCGCCCGACATCGCGTGGCGACCGCTTTCATCCCACCGACCGCGCTCAAGATGATGCGTCAGGTTCCAGCGGCGGGCCTGCGGGAGCGGCTGGGTGTTCGCGCGATCGGCACCGGAGGCGAGGCCATGGGCGCGGAGCTGCTCACCTGGGGACACGACGCGTTCGGCACCACCATCTCGGAAGGCTACGGCCAGACCGAGATGAACCTGATGACCCTCAATTCGCCGGGCTGGTTCGATGTTCGCCCGGGTTCCTGCGGCCGCGCCTGCCCCGGGCGACGCGTCGAGATCGTGGACAGTACCGGCCAGATTCTGCCGACGGGCGCCGAGGGCCAGATCGCCGGCCACCGTGACGATCCGGTCGTCATGCTGGAGTACTGGCGAAAGCCGGACGCGACCCGGGCCAAGTTCGCGGGCGAGTGGCTCCTCACCGGCGACCTCGGGACGCGGGACGACGATGGCTACATCTACTTCAAGAGCCGCGACGACGACGTCATCACGTCGGGCGGCTATCGCATCGGCCCCGGTGAGATCGAGGAGTGCCTGATGCGCCACCCGGCAGTCGCGATGGTCGGAGTCGTCGGCGTGCCGGACAAGTTGCGCACGGAAATCGTGAAGGCCTTTGTTCAGCTGCGCCCCGGAACGGCGGGCACCGACGCCTTGCGATCAGAGCTGGCGGAGCACGTGAAGACCCGGCTCGCGGCGCACGAGTATCCGCGTGCGATCGAGTTCGTCGAGGCGCTGCCACTCACGACGACCGGCAAGATCCTTCGCCGCGAGTTGCGACAGCGCGACCGCTGAGCCGCGGTCAGCCCGGCTGGTTGCCGATCACGACGCCCGCCGCGGCGAGCATGAAGGAAACGGAGGCGACGCGCGCGAGCCAAGGCGGCGTGCGCGCCTCGAAATTGGCGATAGCCTCGCAGAAGGCCTCCAGGAACGAGCGATGCATGGTGGCCTCCCGTCAGTTGGGGCTAAGGGCGCCGGCTTCCGGCGGCTTGGGCAGGCCGCTGAGCAGCCGGGTCGGCGACTTCGCAGGTGCCTGCAGCGCCCCATCGGCGGCCTGCTGGACCTGGCTTTCGGCGGAGGTGCATTGCTCGACGCGGGTGACGCCGTTGTTGGCGACCTGCGGCGGCATGTCGAGCACGCTTCGACCGCCGGCCGGCTCCAACACAATGCCGGAGATCGTGGCGCCGCCGCCGAACTGGAGATCAAGATCCTTGCCGCCGATCGACACGTCGAACACCAGCATCGGCGCGTGGCGCGAGCTCGAGGCGCGCACGCGGCGCAAAGCATCGGAGCCATCGCCGAGCACCGCGGCGACGCCGGCAAACTCGCCAGCCTGCACGTCTACCGTTCGGCCGTTGATCGTGACCTGGCCGCCGAAGGCCGCGCCGTTCCCGGAGTGGCCAACCTCACCGGTGATAATCACGCGGTACTCGCCGTTCTTGGGCACCGGGGTACGGAAGCGGCGGACATCGCGGAGTGAATCGTCGGACAGGTCATCCTTGACGATCTCCGCTACCGCGCGCGCACCGCCGACCAGGCGGGGATCGCCCGGGACGACCGCCCGGAAGCCCTGGGCCGGCTTGTTGCCGACGGGCTGAAAATCGAACGCGAGAGCGCCGCGCGGCGGCGTGAAGTTGGCGCTGACCGCGACCGGCACCACGTTGGCCGCGCAGGTACGGCCCGCGGCCACCTGAATCGCCTCACGAACCGTGTCGCGACGGCAGCCCGGACCGCCACGATCGCATTCGCCACGGAAGGCCTCGAAGACGCCGCGAGAACGGTCGACCATCGCGCGGCGGTCGCCGCCGGCATCGCCCAGGTACGACCGAAGTCCGTCCCGCCACCCGGAGTCGTTGTTCGCCATCCCTTGCGCCACGCGCTGCGCCTCGGCGACCTGGACGCCGTCACGCGACTGGGCGTGCCCCTGGGGCGTGCCTGCAACGACGGCCACCAGTCCCAGCAGGGCGGCAGGCCACCATTCGGCCAATCGGGTGTTTTCCAGGCGGGGAATCGGCGCATAGCGCCGAAACGAAAGGGCGGACATGGCAATAACCTTGGGGTTAGGGTTATCAGCGACGCAAAATCTAGTTGTCTCTCAACAACGAACTACAAGATATTGAAAAAAACAAAAATATGCGGGGACAGCGAACGATCGCTATGCCTTCTTTCTCATATTTTCAATTAAAAAATTCAAATAAGGCTCCAATTCTAAAGGAGAATCGTTCTCACTAATCCGGCGGAGCTTGCGCTAGCTGGCGGCGGCCAGCGGCAGATTGAATTGCAAATCCGCCAGTCGCGCATAGAGGCCGCCGCGCGCGACGAGTTCGGCATGCCGGCCAATCTCGACGATCCGGCCCTGATCCATCACCACGATCCGGTCCGCTTTCTGGACGGTGGCCAGACGGTGGGCAATCACGAGGGTCGTGCGCCGATGCATGAGTCGGTCAAGGGCGCGTTGCACCGCCAGCTCGCTCTCCGCATCCAGAGCGCTGGTCGCCTCGTCTAGGAGCAGGAGCGCAGGATCGCAGAGCAGCGCACGGGCAATCGCGATCCTCTGCCGCTGACCGCCGCTCAACCGGACGCCTCGCGCCCCGAGATCGGTGTCGAGCCCCTGCGGCAACGCGTCGATGAACCCCAGCGCGGAGGCAGCCTCGGCAGCGGCGCGGATATCGGATTCGCTCGCGCCGGGCCGACCGAACCCGATGTTCTCGCGTACCGTGGCGCTGAACAGCACCGGGTCCTGGGGCACGACCGCAATGGACCCGCGCAAGTCAGCCAACGCCAGCTGGCGCAGGTCGAGCCCATCCAGCCGAACGGCGCCCTGCGCCGGGTCGTAGAACCTCAGCAGCAAGTTGAAGAGCGTGGTCTTGCCGGCTCCGGAGGGGCCCACCACGGCGACGGTCTCGCCGGCCGCAACCTCGAGGTCGACCCGCTCCAGCGCCGTTTCCGTCGGTCGGGCCGGATATCGGAAGGTCACGTCCTCGAACCGCACCCGGCCCTGAACCGGGCGCGGCAGCGGTGTCGGCGCAGCGGGGTCGGTGATCGCAGGCCGCTCGCGCAACAATTCGTCGAGCCGTTCGGCAGCACCGGCGGCACGCTGCACGTCACCCAGGGCCTCGCTGATCGCGCCGCCTGCCCCGGCCACCAGCACCGCAAAGAAGACGAAGGCTGACAGGTCACCGGCCGTGATCCGCCCCGAGATCACGTCATGGCCGCCCAACCACAGCAGGAAACCGACGGCGGCGAACACGACGAAGATCACCATCGTCGTCATCGTCGCCCGATGGCTGATCCGACGGCGCGCGGCGCCGAACGCATGCTCGGTCGCTGCCGAGAACCGGCCGGCGGCGCGCTCTTCCTGCGCAAACGCCTGGACCGTCCGGACCGCATCGAGCGACTCGGCGCCCGTGGCAGTCATGTCGGCGAGCCTTTCCTGGGCTTCGCGCGATAGGCGGCGCACGCGCCGGCCGAAAATCACAATCGGAGCGACGGCGAGTGGCGCCACGAGCACCGCCGTCAGCGCAAGCTTGGGGCTGGTGACGATCAGCATCGCGATGCCACCGGCGCACATCAACGAATTGCGCAGCACCACCGACAGGGAGGTGCCCACCACCTGCTCGATCAACTGCGCATCGGCCGAAATCCGGCTCATGATGTCGCCCGAGCGCTTGAGCTCGAACCAGGCCGGCCCCAGCCGGACGACATGCGCAAACAGATCGCGCCGCAGATCGGCCACGACTCGTTCGCCAAGCCACGACACCAAGTAGAACCGTGCGCCCGATGCCAATGCCAGCAGTGCGGCCGCGGCGATCAGCGACGCCAGGGCGTAGTCCAGCACATCGTGCCGGCCTTGTGCGAAGCCTCGATCGATCAACGCCCGCAGGCATGCCCCAAAGGCAAGCACCGTGGCGGCCGCCAGAACCAGCGACAACAGCGCCCCGACCACGCGCGCGCGATAGGGGCGCAGGTAGGGCCAAAGCAGGCCAAGACCCGCGAAGCGAGATCGCGCGGCACTCACGCCGGCATCCCGTCGATCCGCGCGCCGAGCTCATCGGCCAGAATAGGGAGAAGGTCGGCTCGTCCCCTCGTGTCCGTCCAGCGCCTGGTGCCCTCGTCCCAGGCGAAATGGCGCGCTCCGCTCAGGGGCGAGCTCAGCCAGATTTGCCGAGTGGGTGCATGCTTGTTCACGATCCAGATGCCCTGGTCCGCCTCGATGGTCAGAACGCCCCCGGAACGCTCGGCATCAAGCCCGGCGTCCGCCAGCGCCGTCTCCAGAGCGTCAAGCAGGCGGTCGGCCAGGGTCTCGAAGTCGCTCTCGTTCATCCTGCGCGCCGGTCTAGCGTTCGGCCGCCGACCGGACAACCGGCTTGTGGCGCCCCGTCCCCGCCGCTATAAGCCGCCCCCTGACGCGCGGCCGGTCGGCAATCGGCCCCAAAGGCGCTGGAGATGCAGATGAAAGAGAAGATCCACCCCGACTACCACGAGATCAACGTGGTGATGACCGACGGGTCGTCGTTCAAGACCCGGTCTACCTGGGGCAAGGAAGGCGCAACGATGCGCCTGGATATCGATCCCAAGACCCATCCGGCGTGGACCGGCGTTCGCCAGACGGTTGACCGTGGCGGCCGCGTCCAGCGCTTCAAGGACCGCTTCAGCATGACCGGCGGTCTCGGCGCGGGCACCAAGGCGACCGGCGCCAAGCCCGAGCCCACACCGACCAAGGGCGCGGCCAAGAAGAAGTAAGGCCGTCCTTCCGGCCTTTCCCTGATAAAGTTGCCGCCATCCCAGTACGGAGGCGGCCGTGCAGTCCATTCGAGTCGTTTGCGCGCATGATTGCCCTGACATGTGCTCGCTGTTGGCGCATGTCGAGGACGGCAAGGTCGTGCGCGTCCAAGGCGATCCCGACCATCCCTTCACCGCGGGCTTCGCCTGCGCCAAGGTCAATCGCGATGCCGAGCTGGTGCATTCGCCGGAACGGCTGACGACCCCCCTGCGCCGGACCGGAGCCAAGGGCCGCGGCGAGTTCAAGCCGATCGGGTGGGATGAGGCCCTCGACGAGATCGCAACGCGGTGGAAGGCGATCATCGCCGAAGAGGGCCCGCTTGCGATCCTGGGTTACGCCTATTCGGCGCATCAGGGTCTGATCAATCGCGGACTTCCGAGCGGCCTGTTCCACGCCCTCGGGACCTCGCGTCTGCAAGCCGGCACGGTGTGCGACACCTGCTGTGAGGAAGCGTGGAACGCCGTCGCGGGGCCGGTCGGCAGCGCCGATCCCGAGTCGGTGGTGCATTCCGACCTCGTGATCTCCTGGGGCGCCGACCTGGTCGCCACCAACGTCCATTTCTGGGCGATGGCGGAACAGGAACGCAAGAAGCGCGGCCTCAAGATCGTTTGCATCGACCCCCGTCGCAGCCGCACCGCGCAAGGCGCGGACTGGCATCTGCCGATCCGTATCGGCACCGATGCCGCGTTGGCGCTCGGCCTCATGCATATCCTCGTGCGCGACGGCAAGGCGGACCGCGACTACCTCGCCCGCCGGACGCTCGGCTTCGACAAAGTGGAAAGCAGCGTGCTGCCGCGCTTCGCGCCCGCGCGCGTCGCGGAGATCACCGGTATCCCGGTGGTCGATATCGAGCGGCTGGCGGCGATGTACGGGAACGCCAAGGCGGCGCTCCTGCGTCTGGGCGAGGGCATGACGCGGCTGACCCACGGCGGCCAGGCACTGCGTACCGTGGCGCTACTGCCCGGTGTCAGCGGACACTACGCGAAGCCTGGCGGCGGTGCGCTGCTGATGACGGCCGCGTCGTGCGATCTCAACTATGCCGCCGTCCGTCGCCCGTCTGGTCCGGCCACCACCCGCATGGTCAATCACCTGAGGCTGGGTGAGGCGCTCCTCTCGATGTCGGGGCCGCGCCTTCGGGCGCTCTATGTTTCCGCAAACAATCCCGCGATCACCTGCCCGGATGTCGGCAAGGTGCGGCGCGGACTCGCGCGGGAGGACCTCTTCACGGTCGTGCACGACCCCTTCATGACGGCAACGGCGCGCTACGCCGACATCGTGCTCCCCTCAACCACCTATCTCGAGACCGAGGACCTGTTCCGCGCGTACGGCGCCTACTGGATGCAATGGGGTCAGCGCGCCGTCGCGCCGCAGGGTGAAGCGCGGTCCAACGCCGACGTGGCGCGCGCCCTCGCAAAACGAATGGGACTTACCGACGCCGTCTTCAGCAAGAGCGAGCGCGAGATCGCGCAAATGCTGTTCGTCGGCGCCACGGGCCCGGCGTCGCGCGCGACACCCGAGCGTCTGTTCGCTGCCGAGCACATCAGCATCGCGCACGACCGACCGGACGGGCAGCCTTTCTCGACGCCGTCCGGCAAGCTCGAATTCGACAGCCAGACGTTGCGCGACCAGGGGCTGCCGTCGCTGCCCGACTGGACCCCCGATCCGGTCGAGGCCGAGGAGGCACCGCGCTATCCGCTCCGACTGCTGACGGCGCCCGGCTACTTCCAACCCCACACCGCCTTCTCGGGCGTCGGCTTCCTGCGCAAGCGGGAGGGCGCGCCGATCGCGATCCTGCATCCCGAGGATGCCCGCGCACGGCGGCTTACCGACGGCGACCGGGTCCGGCTCTACAACGACCGTGGCAGCGTCGGCCTTGTGCTGAAGGTGAGCGACGAGGTGCAGCCGGGCGTCGTGCTCGTGCCCGGCCAACGCCCCGACGAGGAGGCGGTGTCGGGCACCGTCAACATGCTCTGTTCGGATCGCTACACCGACCTCGGTGAAGGCGCCACCTATCAGAGCACCTGGCTCGAGATCGCGCCGTGGCAGGCGGCGGCGTGACCCGCGGCCGCGCCCGCGCTGGCATGCGGTGACGTCACTGACGATCCAGATCTGAGCGTTGCGGGTGCGTGACCGAACGGCCACGCCACTCGAGAAAGAATCGGCGGCGAAGCGAACGCCCCGCCGCGGTTCCGCAAACCATCCCCCTTGAAGCCGGGTCTGGACTCCCCAGATTCCGACGGTCGCTGGTGCCCATCCGGGGCCACGACACTTGAACCGGGCCGCCCGATATCGGGGGACCCATCCGAGGCATCGCTCAACAGGAGGATGATCCCATGCGTGCCACTTTCGACTATTCGCCGTTCTACCGCGCCAGTGTCGGCTTCGACCGGCTGCTCGACCTGCTCGACAGTGCCGCCAGCCAGCCCGCGAGCAACGGCTACCCGCCCTACAACATCGAGAAGTCCGGCGAGAGCGCCTGGAAGATCGTCATGGCGGTCGCGGGCTTCAGCGAAGCCGAGCTTGCCATCACCCAGACCGAGAACGAGCTCGCGGTGTCCGGTCGCACCCAGCAGGCCGCCGACGCCAAGCCGCAGTACCTCTATCGCGGCATTGCCGGCCGCTATTTCGAGCGACGCTTCCAGCTCGCCGACCACGTGAAGGTGGTGGGCGCCGGGCTCGCGAATGGCCTGCTCACGATCGAGCTGGCCCGCGAGGTGCCAGAGGAGAAGAAGCCGCGCGCGATCCCGATCGGCGCCGCGCGCGGCGCGCTGACGCACTGAGCGGAGAGACCTCGTGACGGAACCCGCCGCCCTCGGGGCGGCGGGTTCTCGTTGCGCCGCCTACTTCGCGTACTTGCCGGTCGTTTGCGGCGTGTGAGCGCCCTCGCCGCCGCGCTCCTTGTGCTGCAGGCGCGTCACGCGACCCCAGCCGCGCTTGAGATCGTCGCGGACCGCGATCCTCAGCGTGCCGATCTTCTCGATCGTGAGTTCGACCTTGTCGCCATCCATGAACGGATGGAGTCCGCGGTGGTTGGTGCCCGTCGCCAGCAGATCCCCCGGCTCCAGCGTATGGATCGAACTCGCCCACTCGATGCAGTGTGGGATTTTGTGCGCCATGTCATCGGTATTGAAGTCCTGCATCGTCTGGCCGTTGTTGGTCAGCCGGATGGCGAGCTTCTGGGGCTCGGGAATCTCGTCGGCGGTCACCAGACACGGCCCGATCGGCGCGAACGTGTCGCGCGACTTGGCCTGAAAGAACACGTTGTTGGCCGGCGGCAGCCCTCGCGCCGAGCCGTCGATGAAGCAGGTATAGCCGAACACGTGCTTCATCGCGTCGGCCTGGCTCACGCGCGTCGCCCGCTTGCCGATCACCAGCGCAAGCTCCGCCTCGCCTTCGAAGACGCTGGCGGGGGCATCCGGCAGCACCATCGTGTCGCCATCGCCGATAATCGCGGTCGCCGCCTTGTGGAAGGCATTGATCGGCGCCGGCTCTTTCAGCGTGCCGTTCTCCATGTAGTTCACGGCCATGCACACGATGTTGCCGGGCTTGGGCAGCGGCGGCCGCAGACGCACACCCGCGAGCGGCACCCCGGGACTGGACTGCGCCGCCTTCTCAAGCCGCGGCCGGTAGGCATCGAAGCGCGCGATCAGGCCGGACATCAGGTCGCCCGGTCCGGTGTGGGGAATGTCGCGAACCTCCGCCGTCACATCGACCACCTGCTCTCCGCGCAGCACCCCCAGATGCCAGTCGTCGAACATCACAAGCTTCATCGTCGTCTCCCCGATTGCCAGTTGGCGGCGACCCTACGCCCCCGTAGCGTAGGACGACAGAGTGGACCGGCGGAGGATGACCGATGAGCGGAATAAAGGTGCGCGACCTCGCCTGGGGCCGGTTCGCGGCGCCGGACCTCGATCGCGCGGAACAGTTCCTGACCGACTTCGGCCTCACACGGCTCGAGCGGAGCGCCGACCGCCTCTACATGCGGGGCGCCGATGGCGGCCCGTTCCTGCACGTCACCGAGCAGGGCGATCCGCGATTTCTTGGGGCGGCCTTCCTGCTGGACTCCGCCGACGATCTCGCTCGGGCGGCGCGCCTGCCCGGCGCCTCGGCGATCGAGCCGCTCGACGGCCCGTGCGACGGCCAGCGCGTGCGCGTCACCGAGCCCAACGGGTACGTCATCGAGCTGGTCCATGGCATGACGCCGCTCGCTCCGATGGCAGTGCCCCGCGATCCAACCAACAGTGGGGCCGAGCCATTGCGCCGCGCCGGCCGGATGATGAGGCTGTCGCGATCGCCAACGCCGATCCGGCGCAGCGGGCATCTAGTTCTCACCACGCCGCGCGTCGCCGAAACCGTCGCGTGGTTCCGGACCAACCTCGGACTCCTGCGGTCCGACGACCTGCTCGATGGATCGCCGGATCGGATCGTCGGCTCCTTCAACCGGCTGGACCGCGGCGAGGAGTTCGTCGATCACCACGTGCTCTTCTGTGCCTATGGCGAGCGGGCCGGGCTCAATCATCTCTCGTTCGAGGTGAGCGACATAGACGCGGTGTTCCAGGACCACGAGTATCTGAAGGGTCTCGGACGCTACGAGCACATGTGGGGCATCGGCCGGCACAAGCTCGGAAGCCAGGTCTACGACTACTGGTGCGATCCGTGGGGCCGCGTTCACGAGCGCTGGGCCGACTCCGACCGACTGAACGCGGCAAACGGTGGCAACCTCGTGGACGTCACGCGCGAGAACGTCGCTTCACAGTGGGGCGATCCGTTCCCGCCGCGCTTCAGGGGCTGGGCAAGCCCCTGATCGCGCGCCACACAGCTTCCGGCGTGGCGGGCATCGGCACATCCTTCACGCCGAGCGGCGCCAGCGTATCCATGATGGCATTCATCACCGCCGGCATCGCACCGACCGTGCCCGCCTCGCCCGCTCCCTTGGCGCCCAGCGGGTTGAGCTTCGTCGGCACCGGATGGCTTTTCACTTCTATGTACGGCAGCGTATCGGCCCGCGGGATCGCGTAGTCCATCGGCGTCGCGGTCAGCAGCTGGCCGCTGTCGCGATCCCACACTACCTGCTCGCACAGAATCTGCCCGGCGCCCTGCGCCACACCGCCATGGATCTGCCCCTTGAGACCGATCGGGCTGATCACCGTGCCGACATCGTCGACCACGGCGTATCGATCCAGCCGCACCGTGCCGGTGTCGGGGTCGATCTCGACCTCGCAGATGTGGCAGCCGTTGGGGAAGGTGTCGCTTTGCGGCAGGAACGTCGCATGCTCGTGCAAGCCGCCCTCGAATCCTTTCGGCCACTTGCCCGGCGCAAAGGCCGTCGCCGCGACCTGCTTCAGCGTCACACTGCGATCGGTCCCAGCGACGCGGAAACTCCCGTCCCGGAACTCGAGGTCGGCGCCGTCGGCCTCCAGCATGTGCCCGGCCAGCACGCGTGCCTTGGCGATCACCTTGTCCGCGGCGAACCACAGCGCCGATCCCCCCAGCACGGTCGAGCGCGAGCCGGTACTGCCCATCCCGAAGGCGACCCGATCGGTGTCGCCATCGATGAACTGGACGTCGGCCGGGTCGAGACCCAGCCGCTCGTTCAGGATCTGCTTGTAGAGCGTTTCGTGTCCCTGACCCTGCGCTTTGGTGCCCATGAGCAGCACCGCGGAGCCCGTCGGCGTAAAGCGAATCTCGGCGTACTCCTGCTGGTTCGTGCCGGCCGCCTGTTCGATCGCGTTCACGATGCCGAGCCCGCGCTTCAGGCCGACAGCCTCCGACCGGGCACGGCGAGCGGCGAAGCCCGGCACGTCGGCCAGTGTCAGCGCTTCATCGAGGCACTTTTCGAACTCGCCGCAATCATAGAGCGGCCCGGTGGGGCTGCGATAAGGCAGGTCGGCGGGCGCCAGCATGTTGCGCCGGCGCAGCTCCAGGCGATCGACGCCCAACTCGCGCGCGGCGTCATCGACCAGCCGCTCGATGAGATAGATCGCCTCCGGCCGGCCGGCGCCGCGATAGGGCGCGGTCGGGTTGGTGTTGGTGAGCACGCCCACCACGCGGAGATACGCCGCCGGGATCCGGTAGACCCCGAGCACCGTGCCGATCTGGGTGAAGGGCGTCAGCAGGTTGCGGTCGGAACCGATATAGGCGCCGATGTTCGCCGTCATGTCGAGCCGCAGCCCGATGAAGCGATTGTCGGCGTCGAGTGCGAGCGCGACCTCGCCGATATTGTCGCGTCCGTGCTCGTCGGCCATCACCGCTTCGCTACGATCGCACGCCCATCGGACCGGCCGACCGATCCGGCGCGCCGCCCACAGCACCAGCCGATGCTCGACATACTGCCAACCCTTGCTGCCGAACGCCCCGCCGATGTCGCCGGAGATCACGCGAATCGACCCCTCGGGGACGCGGAACACGTTCTGGGCCAGCATGTTGCGAACACGGTGCGGGTACTGGACATCGATGTGCAGCGTATAGCGATCCTCGCCGGGATCGTAGGCACCGAGTGCGCCGCGGGTTTCCATGTACTGTGCATGCACGCGGCTGATCGGATAGCGCCGCTTCACCACGCGAGCGGCGCGGGCGAACGCGGCGTCGGCAGCGGCGCGGTCGCCGCGCTCGATGAAGTTCGAGATGTTGTCGGGACATTCATCCCACACCGCAGCGGTACTCGCTTGCCCCACATCGGCGGTCCAGGTCACCGATCGCAGCGGTTCGTACTCGACTGCGACCAGCTCGGCGGCATCGCGGGCCTGATCGAGCGTCGTGGCGACAACCATCGCCACCGGATCGCCGACATAGCGCACCCGATCGACGCAGAGCGCCGGCCGGCCCGGCGCGAACATCGGCTTCCCATCCGGCCGCTTGCGCGGCATCGCGGCCTTGGGGGAGCCGAGCTTGTCGGCGGTATAGTCCGCGCCGGTGAGCACGGCGAGGACGCCGGGCGCCGCGGACGCGGCCCCGATATCGACAGCACGGATCAGCGCGTGTGCGTGCGGAGACCGAACGAACACCGCGTACGTTTCGCCGTGCAAGCGGACATCCGCCAGGAACCGGCCCTCTCCACGCAGCAGCCGGCGATCCTCGAAACGCGTCACCGGTTGGCCGATTCCGTACTTGCCCATCGTCTGCCGCACTCCCCGATTGGGCGCCGACGCTACCGCCGCGCCGGCGTGCTGTCATGTAGCGCGCGGGCTCGTGTTAGAATGGCCGCCGCGAATCGGAGGAGCGTTCCATGAAGAGCTACAAGGTCGTCGAGTTCGGCAAGCCGCTGCAACGGATCGAGGAGCCGACGCCAACGCCCACGGGCGGCGAGGTTCTGGTGCGCGTCACCGCTGCCGGCGTCTGCCACAGCGATGTCCATCTGTGGGAGGGCTACTTCGACATGGGGGGTGGCAACAAGGTCTCCACCCAAAAGACGATGAACCCGCCACGCACCATGGGGCACGAAATCGTCGGCGTGGTCGCCGCCGTCGGCCCCGACGCGCGCGGTGCCAAGGTCGGCCAGAAAGCCGTGGTCTATCCCTGGATCGGTTGCGGCAAGTGCTGGCACTGCAAGGGCGGCATCGAGCATCTTTGCCCGACACCACGCGCGCTCGGGGTCAACAACGATGGCGGCTACGCCGATCACGTTCTGGTGCCGGACGCCAAATACCTCTACGCCTACGGGGAACTCCCCGATTCTCTGGCTTGCCTCTATGCCTGCTCGGGCATCACGGCTTTCGGTGCCGTCAAGAAGGCCGTCGGTCAGGATGGCGGCAAGCCGATCCTGGTGATCGGCGCTGGCGGCGTCGGCCTGATGGGCGTGAAGTTTGCCAAGGCCGTGCTGGGGCGCGAGCCGATCGTGGCCGACATCGATCCCGCCAAGCGCAAACTGGCACTGGAGAACGGCGCGTGCGCTGCGTTCGATCCGCGCGAACCGGACGCGCGCAAGAAGGTGCAGGAGCTGACGGGCGGCACGGGCGTCGGTGCGGCCATCGACTTCGTCGGCGCGGAAAGCAGCGCACAGTTCGGCATCAAGGCGCTGGGGCGCGGCGGCCGGCTGATCATCGTCGGGCTGTTCGGCGGCACGTTCACGCTGCCGCTGCCGATGTTCGCCTTCACCGGTTGCCAGATCGTCGGCTCGGTCACGGGCAGCCCCGCCGAGATGAAGGAAATGATGGACCTCGTCGTCGCCGGCAAGGTGACGCCTGTGCCGATCCTGGAGCGCAAGCTCGACGACGCCGATGCGGCGCTCCAGGACCTGCGCAAGGGCCTGATCATGGGACGCGCCGTCCTGGTGCCATGACTCCCGCCGCGCGGGCGCTGGAGCTCGCGCTCTCGACGCTGTCGGCCGGTGCCGCGCGGGCGTTCTTTCTGCGCGCCGAAGCGCTTGGCTCGGCCTGGCAGACGCGCATCGATGCGGAACAGTCGAACAAGACCGCGCACGATCGGCTGGCCGCGGCCGGCTGGACGGTGACACCGCACCTGTCGGCCGAGGCGCGCCGGCCGCTTGGACTGGTCCTGCTCACACGCCACAAGGAGGAGAGCTTCGCCAACCTCGCGCGCGCCTGGTCGATGCTGGAGCCCGAGGGCACATTGCTCGCCGCCGGATCGAACGTCGACGGCGCGGCGAGCATCGAGCGCCATGCCGAGGCGGCGTTCGGTGTCGTGGAGCGCTGGTCCAAGCACCATTGCCGGGTCTTTCGCCTGCGCCGCACAGACCGCGCCCCGCCCGACTACTGGACCGCACTGTCGCGGCCGCATCGTGTGCCCGACGGCGGATGGTGGAGCGATCCCGCCCTCTTCTGCTGGGATCGCATCGACGATGGCTCCGCCCTGCTGGCGCTACATCTGCCGGGCGATCTCAGGGGCCACGTCGCCGACTTCGGCTGTGGCTGGGGCTACCTCGCGCGCGAAATCCTGGCCCGTGCCCCCTCGATCGAGCGCCTCGATGCCATAGACATTGAGCACCGCGCGGTTGAAGCCGCCCGCCGCAACCTCGATGCCTCGCGGGCTGCTTGCCATTGGCTTGATCTCGCGGTCGATCCCGCGCCCGCCCGCTATGACGCCATCCTGTGCAACCCGCCCTTCCACGCCGATCGCGCCGCTGATCCGACGCTCGGCACAAAGATCATCGAGGCCGCCGCGCGGGCTCTGAAGCCCGGCGGGCGGCTGTTGCTGGTCGCCAATCGCGGGCTGCCCTACGCCCCCGTCCTGCAGCGCGCGTTCACGTCGGTGGAACAGCTCGCCGACAACAACAAGTTCAGGGTCTGGCGCGCCGTCCGTTGATTCAGCCGGCCCCGTGTCTGGCGGCAAGCAGGAACTCGCGGTTCCCCTCGGCACCTTCGATCGGACTCTGCATCGTGCCCAGAACGCGCCAGCAGGGTCGGGCGCCGACCCAATCGCTCACCGCGGCGACGGTGCGCTCGTGGATGTGCGGATCGCGAACGATGCCCCCGTCGCCAACCTCGTGTCGCGCCGCCTCGAACTGCGGCTTCACCAGCACCACCAGCCACGCGCCGGGCGCGGCGAAAGTCAGCGCCGCGGGCAGGACCTCGCGCAGCGGTGCGAATGACACATCGCAGACGATGGCGGCGACCGGTTCAGGAATCTGAGCGGTCGTCGCGGCGCGGATACTGACCCGCTCGAGGGACACCACGCGCGGATCCCCACGCAGCTTCCAGGCGAGCTGATTGCTGCCGGAGTCCACCGCGTAGACCCGCGTCGCGCCGCGTTGCAGGAGACAATCGGTGAACCCGCCGGTGGACGCCCCGACATCGAGCGCGACCACGCCGACGCAATCCAACACGAACGCGTCGAGCGCCGCCGCGAGCTTCACACCGCCCCGCGAGACGAAGGGATGCTCGGGCCGGCGGACGTCGATCGCGAGATCGTCCCGCACCGTCTCCCCCGGCTTTTCGAGGCGCCGGCTGCCCGACAGCACGAGCCCCGCCATCACCAGTCGCGCGGCCGCATCACGATCGGGCGCCAAACCGCGCGCCACCAGGAGATCGTCGAGCCGTCTGCGTGCCATTCCGGCTGTCCCTCCTCGCGCCGGCTGATAGCATGCAGCCCATGGCGACAAAACTCCTGCGCGGCGATCGGGCTCTGGTCACAGGGGCCGCCAACGGCATCGGTCGCGCCATCGCGCGCGCGTTGGCCGCCGAGGGGGCCACTGTCCTGGGCAGCGACATCACCCGCCCGGGCGGCTGGGCCGCGCGCGATTTCATTCAGGCCGATCTCGCTCAGCGCGACGGGTGGAAGGCACTTCTCGCCGATGCAGAGGCACGGCTCGGACGCATCTCGTTGTTCGTGCATTGCGCGAGCCCGCGGCGACTGGAGCGCCATTCACCGCTGGCTCTCGATGAGGCGACGTGGGACCAGATGATGGATGTGAATCTTCGCTCCGGCTTCTTTCTCGGTCGCGAGATCGGCCGCCTCATGCGCAAGAAGAAGATCGCGGGTCGCCTCTTGTTCGTGACCTCTCTCCACCGCAGCATTCCCCGCAACCTGCCGCACTACAGCGCCGCCAAAGCCGGCCTCACGATGGTGACCAAGGAACTGGCCCGCGCCTTCGCGGCCGACGGCATTCGCGTCAATGCGATCGCGCCGGGAGCAGTGCCGGGCGGCGGCTTCGTCGCCGACGATCTCGCGGGACTCGTCCGCCAGATTCCGATGGGCCGCCCCGGCACGCCGGACGACATCGCACAGATGGCGGTGGCGGTCCTGTCGCAGCGGTTCGGGCGCTATGTCACCGGCACCACCATCGACGTCGATGGCGGGCTTGGCCTCTTGAGCTGGATACCGCCCCGTGCGTGAACCTGAAGATTCGGGCCCACTCTGGCGCTGGTCCGCGGCCGCGCTCGGACTCGTCGGGTTTGCGCTCCGGCTGATCCCGGCCGGGTCGAAAAGCCTCTAGCCCCGCGCCCGCCCGGCCTCGACGCCAAGGGCGGCGAGCGCAGTCGCCACGATCTGCGGCGCGTTGAGACCGGCCCATTCATATTGCCGTTGCGGCGCGGCGTGATCGACCAGTCGATCCGGAAGCACCATGGGCCTAACCTTGAGGCCGCGATCAAGCAGGCCTGCTGTGGCCAGGTACTGCAGTACGTGACTCCCGAAACCGCCGACCGAACCTTCCTCGACGGTGATCAGGACCTCGTGGTCGCGCGCCAGGCGGCGAACCAGATCGGTGTCGAGCGGCTTGGCGAAGCGGGCATCCGCCACGGTCGTGCTGAGACCGTGGGCCGCCAGATCCTCGGCTGCCTTCAGGCATTCGGCCAACCGCGTGCCAAAGCTCAGCAGGGCGATCTTGCTGCCTTCACGCAGCACCCGCCCCTTGCCGATCTCCAGCGGCTTGCCGCGCGCGGGGAGTTCGATACCGACGCCCTCGCCGCGCGGATAGCGGAACGCCGATGGCCGATCGTCGATCGCTGCCGCCGTCGCCACCATGTGCATCAGCTCAAGCTCGTCGGCCGGCGCCATCACCACGAAATCGGGCAGGCACGCGAGATAGGCGACGTCGTAGCTGCCGGCATGGGTGGCGCCGTCGGCCCCCACCAGCCCCGCCCTGTCGATGGCGAAGCGGACCGGCAGCTTCTGCAGCGCAACGTCGTGCACGACCTGATCGTAGCCGCGCTGCAGGAAGGTCGAATAGATCGCGGCAAACGGCTTGAAGCCCTCGCACGCGAGGCCGGCGGCGAAGGTCACACCATGCTGCTCGGCGATGCCGACATCGAAACTGCGCCGCGGGAAGCGTTCGGCGAACTTGTCCAGTCCCGTACCCGACGGCATGGCAGCGGTAATCGCGACAATGCGCTGATCGACCTCGGCTTCGGCAATCAACGCCTTGGCGAAGACGGCGGTGTATTGCGGCGCGTTGGCCGGTGCCTTGGCCTGCTTGCCGGTGACGACGTCGAACTTCACGACGCCATGGTACTTGTCGGCACTGTTCTCGGCCGGCGCATAGCCTTTGCCCTTGCGGGTCACGACATGGACCAGCACCGGCTTGTCGACGTCACTGTCGCGGGCGTTGCGCAGCACCGGCAGGAGATGGTCGAGATTGTGACCGTCGACGGGCCCGACATAGTAGAAGCCGAGTTCGTCGAACAGCGTGCCCCCCGCGACCAGACCGCGAGCGAACTCCTCGGCACGACGCGCCGCCACTTCCAGCGGCTTGGGCAGCGAGCCCGCGACGCTGCGGCCGATGCTGCGCAGCGTGAGATAGGGCCGGCTCGACAGGAGCTGCGAGAGATGGGCCGACAGCGCGCCGACCGGCGGCGCGATCGACATGTCGTTGTCGTTCAGCACCACCACCAGCCGGCTGCGCAACGCACCGGCGTTGTTCATCGCCTCATAGGCCATGCCGGCGCTGAGCGCGCCGTCGCCGATCACCGCCACGACGCGATTGTTCCCGCCGGACAGGTCGCGCGCGACCGCCATGCCGAGGCCGGCCGAAATCGACGTCGAGGAGTGCGCCGCGCCGAACGGATCGTATTCGCTCTCGGATCGGCGGGTGAAGCCGGAGAGCCCGCCTTCCTGGCGGAGCGTGCGGATACGACCGCGCCGTCCGGTCACGATCTTGTGCGGATAGGCCTGGTGGCCCACATCCCAGATCAGCCGGTCGCGTGGGGTGTCGAACACGCGGTGCAGGGCGACCGTCAGCTCCACCACGCCCAGCCCGGCGCCGAGATGACCGCCCGTGACGGACACCGCTGAAATCGTCTCGGCCCTGAGCTCGTCGGCGAGCTGACGCAGCTGGTCGTCGCGCAGCCGGCGGATGTCGGCCGGACTGTCGATCGTATCGAGCAGCGGCGTGAGGCTGGGGATAGACATGACGCGACGATACTCCGGGCGGCCAGCTCAGCTGCGCCGATCGACGACGAACCGCGCGGCCTGCCTTAACAGGTCGGCGGCCGGACCGAACGGTTCAAGATGCGCGGCGGCCTGTCGCGCCAGCAGCGCGGCCTGCGCCCGGGCCCGTTCGGGGCCCAGGGTCGAGACGAAAGTCGCCTTGCCGGCGGCGGCATCCTTGGCGGTCGCCTTGCCGACCTCCTCCGACGTGCCCTCGACGTCGAGAAGATCGTCGGCGATCTGGAAGGCAAGGCCGAGATCGTGGGCATAGTTGCCGAGCGCGGCGCGCAGCGGCTCGCTCGCCTTGCCGAGAAGCGCGCCGGCCCCGCAGGAGAACGAGATGAGCGCGCCAGTCTTCAGCCGTTGCAGCCGGGTGATCGCGCCGATCGCCATTTCGGCGGCGCGATGCTCCGCCAGCAGATCAAGCATCTGGCCGCCCACCATGCCGCCGGCACCGACGGCCCGCGCGAGCTCGCTGACCAGCGCGACGCGAACCGCCGGATCGCCGTGCGTATCCTCATGCGCCAGGACCTCGAAGGCGAGCGCCTGCAACGCATCGCCCGCCAGGATCGCCGTGGCCTCGTCGAACTGGCGATGGCAGGTCGGTTTGCCCCGGCGCAGATCGTCGTCATCCATTGACGGCAGATCGTCGTGGATCAGGGAATAGGCATGCAGGAACTCGACGGCGGCGGCAGTGCGCAGGGCCGAGGTGGCGGAAACGCGAAACAGCGTGGCGCCCCCCATCACGAAGAACGCACGCAGCCGCTTGCCGCCGCCCAGCGCGGAGTAGCGCATCGCCTCGAACAGGCGCGACTCGCCGGTCTCGCCGCGCGGCAGCAGACGATCCATCATGCGCTCGACCGACTCGGCAGCGAAGCGCAGCGCGCCCGGGAACTCGATCTGTGACGAGAGCGGCATGGCGTGCCGCTCAGCCCGGTGCGACGGGCTCGGTGCCGGGCGCGCCGTCGGCGGCGAACACGATCTTCTCGACCTTCATGCGCGCCTCCGCGAGTCGTGCCTCGCAGTGGCGCTTCAGCGCGGCGCCACGCTCGTAGGCCGAAATCGCCTCGTCGAGCTTGATCTGCCCGCGCTCGAGCTGCTGCACGATCGTCTCCAGCTCCTTCAGCGCATCCTCAAAGGAGAGCTGGGCGATGTCTTTCGGGACGGCGGGTTCCTTGGCCACGCGGGTTCCTTTCCGGTGCTGCGGTTCAGCGCGCCATCAGCACGCGCACATGCGCGGCAACCGAGGCGGCGAGCGCGTCGAGATCGTATCCGCCCTCCAGTGCCGATACCAGCCGCCCGCTGGCACTCGCCGCCGCCACGTCGCAGAGCGCGTCGGTCGCCCAGTCGAAATCGTCCTCGTCGAGCGCCACCTGGGCCAGCGGATCGCGGAGATGCGCGTCGAACCCGGCCGAGATCAGCACCAGCTCGGGCGCGAAGCGCCGCAGCGCCGGCAGGACGGTTCGCTCCATGGCGGCGCGAAACTCGGCGGAGCCCGCGCCAGCGTCGAGGGGCGCATTCACGAGGTTGGGGACAGCGGGGTCGTTCGCCTCACCGGTGCCCGGATAGAACGGCGACTGGTGCGTCGAGGCATAGAACAGCCGCGCGTCGCGTCGTGCCCACGTCTCCGTCCCGTTGCCGTGATGGACGTCGAAATCCATCACCGCCACACGGGCGAGCCCATGACGCTCCAGGGCATGGCGCGCGGCGATCGCCACATTGTTGAAGAGGCAAAAGCCCATCGGTCTGTCCGGTTCGGCATGGTGCCCCGGCGGACGCACCGCGCAGAACGCGTTTCGGGCGTCCCCCTTCAGGACCCGATCGACCGCGGCGATGACCGCGCCCGCAGCCCGGCGGGCGGCAGGGCCCGACCCCGGGGACACGATGGTGTCGGCATCGAGCATGCCGTAGCCCTGCGTCGGCAAGGCTCCGACCAGCGCCTGCACGTAGGCGGCGGGGTGCCCCAGGGCGAGATCGGCGTCGCTCGCCTCCGGTGCCTGGAAACGCTGCAGAGCAGCGAAATCCGGCCCCTCCAGGGCGTTCCAGACCGCACGCAGCCGATCGGCGCGCTCGGGGTGGCCCGGCCCCGTGTCGTGGTCCAAAAACGCAGGGTGGGTGAAATAGGCGGTCGGCATGCCCCCCGGCTTTAGTCCAACATCGCCCGGATTGCAGCGCCTTTCCGCATCCGACCGGGACACCGCCCAGCGGTCTTTGCTTCCGCAGCATGGGAGCTCTGCACGTTCGCGCGGCGAAACCTGCTTCCGCAATCTTGCCCATCGGAACCCGGACTGGCAGGTTTCACGCCGCCGTATGAACGGTCATTCAGTTTCGGGGGGAGACCAATGGGCAATGTAAGCCATCTCGTGACGCGCTCGGCGCATTACCAGAGCGCGGTGGAGAACGGCCTCGATGAGGGCACGGGCGGCAAGGATCGCCAATTCGTCACCGCGCTTGCGCGCGGCCTCGACATCCTGCGCGCGTTCCACGCCGGCGAGGGCATGCTTGGCAATCAGGAGATCGCCCATCGCACCGGACTGCCGAAGCCGACCGTGGCGCGACTGACGCACACGCTGACCGAACTCGGCTACCTCAACTACATCCGCCGCTTCCGCAAGTACGAGCTCGGCGCCTCGGTGCTGGCGCTGGGCTATGCTGCGATCTCGAGCATGGATGTGCGGCGGGCCGCGCGTCAGCCGCTCGACCAGTTGGCGCATGCGCTCAACGCCTCAACCGCGTTGGGCGGCCGCGATCGCCATTCCATGATCTATCTCGAAGCCTGTCGCGGTCCGTCGGTGGTCGCGATCACGCACGATGTCGGCACGCGCGTGCCGATGGCGAACACCGCGATAGGTCGCGCCTATCTCTTCTCGCTGCCCGACGCCGATCGCAACCGCCAGATCGACGCGATCCGCCGGCGCTGGCGCGACGACTGGGCCAAGGTGAAGGCGGGTATGGAGCGCTCGTTCAAGGAGCTGACTGACCGCGGCTTCTGCGTGACCTGGGGCGAGTGGCTTCCCGAGCTGTGCGGCGTCGGCGCGGCGCTGCGCAATGCCGACGGTACCGCAGCCTACGCCATCAACGCCTCGGCACCGATCTATCAGATCAGCCGCGACCGACTCGAGGCCGACTGGGGCCCGCGCCTGGTCAAGGTCGGGCGCGATATCCGGACCGCGATGATCGCGCCCGCCGCCCAACAGCAGCCAGCGCAGCCCACCCGTCCCATGCCGGGCCTCCGTCCCGCGCTCGCCGGCCGGCGCTGAGCGGATGGCGATTGAGCGGCCGGCCGATGCGCGGCCGGCCGACTACGCGTTCCGCGGCTTCAACGCGCTGATCGGACACAAGGTCGAGTTCTGGCGGCCGGGCTTCGTCGAGATGTCGCTCGAGGTCCGGCCCGAGCTCTGCAACGCGAGCGGCATCGTGCATGGCGGCGTGCTGATGACCCTGCTGGATTCGGCGAGCGGCGTGGCCTGCACGTTCGACGAGAAGGCCGGCACACGCCGCTACAGCGTCACCCTCGCCTTCACGACGCAGTTCCTGAAGGCCGCGCGGTCGGGCGACCGGTTGCGCATCCTCGGCGCCAAGCGCGAGAGTCCGGGCCGCACGACCTTCTTCGCGGAGACCGAAATCCTGGACGGTTCGGGCGCGCTGATCGCCACCGGCTCGGGCACGTTCCGCTATCGCGCGGGCGAACGCGCCGACGGCAGCCTCCGCCTCGGCGCCGACTGAGCGCTCAGGCCACCACGATGCTGGCCGAGCCGATGCCCACGAACTCCGACTTGGCGTTGCCCGGTCCCGGCAGGAACTGCGGCGGATGCACCGATCCCGTCAGCACCACATCGCCCGCCTTCAGATAGCGGCCGTTGGCGATCAGACGGTTGGCAAGCCAGGCGAGCGAGATCATCGCGCCGCCCATGACATTGGCGCCGGGACCGGCCGCCAATTCCTTCCCCTCATGCTCCGACCGGCCCTGCACCTTCGCGAAGTCGAGCGTGCGCCAGTTGGTGATCTCGGTGCCGACGATGCACGCGGCCTGGAGAATGTCGTCGCAGATGCGGCCGACGCCGTTCAGCTTCGAGGGATCGCCGTACCGGTTCTCGACGACTTCCATGCCGCAATAGAGATTGGCCACGAAACCCGCGATCGTCTCGGCGGTGTAGGCGCCGTTGGCCGGCGCCACGTCGCGGGCGATGCGCGCGACCATCTCGCACTCGACCCCGGCCTTGATCGGCCAGCCCTTCTCGAAGCGCGCACCGCTTGGCCGCACGCCGGTCTGGTAGATGCCGGCGAACCCGGGACCGGACAGTCCGAGCGGTTCGTACTGCGCGGGCACCGCAAACGCGACCTTCCACCCGGCGAGCCGGTTCTGGCCGTTGCCGGTCAATCGATCGTGGACAGCGAACTGCACCGTGTAGGCATCGGCCTCGCTCAGCCCGGCGGTCTCGCCCGCCAGCCAATCCATCACCGTCCGTTCGGTCCTCGCCTTGGCGATGCGATCCGCCAATGCCACAATCTGCTTGCCGTCCACGCGCTTGCTCCCTCGTTCTTCCGGCGCCCTCTTTGCCGGGCGCCGACGCGGGGTGCAAGCGCCGTCAGCCGCGGCCGGTCAGGCGGCCGCCTTGGACGCGCGCGCGCCGTAGAAGCTCTGGCCCTTCGCCGCCATGTCGCGCAGCAGCTTGGGCACAGCGAACTGGGTGCCGTACTTCTGGGCAAGCGAATCGCACTCCGCGACGAACTGCGCCACGCCGACCTGATCGATCAGCGAGATCGCGCCGCCGGTCTGCGGCGCGAAACCCAGGCCCAGGATTGAGCCCACGTCGCCGTCCTGCGGGTCGGTGAGCACGTTGGCCTCAAGGCAGCGCGCGGTATCGACGGCCTGCACATAGAGCAACCGCTTGCGGACCTCGAGCTCCTTCTCGCGCTTCGCCAGGCCCTCGCCCAGGGCCAAGTCCCGGTCGACCGGGAAGTGCCGCGCAAGGTCGGGCCACAGGCGCTTCTTGCCGTCGGCGGGGTAGTCGTAGAAGCCCTTGCCGTTCTTGCGACCGAAGCGCTCCAGCTTCTTCACCATCAGCTCGAGCATGTCCTCGGTCCCGCTGCCCTCGTACTTCTGGCCAGCCGCCTCGGCGTCGCGCCGGGTCTGGTCCATGATCTTCCAGCTGAGATCGATCGCGACCTCGTCGTTCAACGCCAGAGGTCCCACCGGCATGCCGGCCATCCGCGCGCAATTCTCGATCATCGCCGCGGGCACCCCCTCCTTCAGGAGGCGGTGACCCTCGCCGATGTAGGCTCCGCAGACGCGGCTGGTGAAGAAGCCGCGGCTGTCATTCACCACGATCGGCGTCTTGCGGATCTTCTGAACGAAGTCGAGCGAGCGCGCGAGAGTCTCGGGCGAGGTCTTCCTGCCGACAATGATCTCGACCAGCGGCATCTTCTCGACCGGCGAGAAGAAATGCAGTCCGATGAAGTTCGCCGGCCGCGCCGACGCCTCGGCGAGGCCCGTGATCGGCAACGTCGACGTGTTGGATGCGAAGATCGCGCCGGGAGCCAGCGCCGCCTCCGTCCGCTTCGTGACCTCGGCCTTGACCTCGCGGTTCTCGAACACGGCCTCGATCACCAGATCGCAGCCCGCGAACGCGGCGTAGTCCGGCGTCGCCGTGACCCGCGCCAGCGTGGCATCCCGCTTGTCCTTGGCCATGCGGCCGCGCCACACCAGCTTGTCGAGCTCGGCCGCGATATGCGCCTTGCCCTTGTCGGCAGCGGCCTGGTCGCGATCCACCAGCACGACCTCAAGCCCGGCCTGCACCGAGACCGTGGCAATGCCGGCACCCATCAGACCAGCACCGACGATGCCGATGCGCTTGTACTCCTGCTTGGCGACGCCCTTGGGGCGGCGCGTCAGCTTGTTGGCGTCCTGCAGGCCGAAGAACAGCGTGCGGATCATGCTCTTGGCGACCGGGTCGCGCAGCAGCGAAACGAAGTAGCGGGTCTCGACCCTGAGCGCGCTGTCGAACGGCAGCTGCAGCCCCTCGTAGACGCAGCTCATGATCGCCTTCGGCGCCGGATAGACGCCCCAGGTCTTGCCCGCGATCATGGCGTTGCCGCCGATGAACGTCTGCACACCGGCCGGGCTCCACACCAGGCCACCCGGGAAGCCCGGAACCTTGAACCCGGGACGATCCCAGGGCTGCACGGCGCGCGCGTCGATAGCCGGGGAGCCCTTGGCGGCGAAGGTCGGCACGACCTTCTCGCCCGCTGGCGCCATCAGCCACGCCTTGGCGCGCGCGAGCAGTTCACCCGCCGGCACGATCTCGTGGATGAGTCCCATGCCCTTGGCCGTCTCGACGGGCAGGTCCTTGCCTTCGAGCAGCACCGGCGCCGCGTTCATCACGCCGATCAGGCGCGGGATGCGCTGGGTGCCGCCGCCGCCCGGCAGCAGGCCGATCTTGACCTCGGGCTGGCCGACCTTGGCCTTGGGATTGGCCGCGGCGATGCGGTAGTGGCAGGCGAGGCAGATCTCGAAACCGCCGCCGAGCGCCGTTCCGTTGATCGCGGCCACGAACGGCTTGCCGCCGGTCTCCATGGCGCGGAACATTTTTTGCAGCCGGCTGAACTCCTCCATCGTCTGCGCGGCGTCGGAGACATCGGCGGCCAGCAGCATCTCGAGGTCGGCGCCGGCAATGAAGTCGGCCTTGCCCGAGGTCAGGATCACGCCCTTCACCGCAGGGTCCTTGAGCACCCGCTCGACCGTGGCGCCGTAGGCGGAAAGCGAGTCCTGGTTCAGCACGTTCATCGTGCGACCGGGCATGTCCCAGGTAACGGTGGCGATGCCGTCCGCGTCGACCTTGCAATCGATCATAGCCCTCTCCCTCAGACGCGCTCGATGATGGTGGCGGTGCCCATGCCGGCGCCGATGCAGAGCGTCGCGAGGCCGGTCGAGAGGCCGCGGCGCTCCAGCTCGTCGAGCAAGGTGCCGAGGATCATGGCGCCGGTCGCGCCCAGCGGATGGCCCATGGCGATCGCGCCGCCATTCACGTTGATCTTGTCGTGCGGCATGCCGAGCACCTGCATGTAGCGCAGCACGACCGAGGCGAAGGCCTCGTTCAGCTCGTAGAGGTCGATGTCGGTCGACTTCATGCCGGCACGCTGCAACGCCTTCAGCGACGCGGGCGCCGGACCTGTCAGCATGATGCTGGGCTCCGACCCGATCGAGGCGAAGGCGCGGATGCGCGCCCGCGGCTTCAGGCCATTGCGCTGGCCCCACTCCTTCGTGCCAATCAGGATCGCGGCCGACCCGTCGACGATGCCGGACGAGTTGCCGGCGTGATGCACGTGATTGATGCGCTCGACCTCGGGATAGCGCTGGAGAGCCACGGCGTTGAAGCCCGGCATCATCTCGCCCATCGCCTTGAAGGAAGGCTCAAGCGCGGCCAGCGTCTGCATGGTCGTGGTCGGGCGCATGTGCTCGTCGGCCCCCAGCAGTTCCACGCCGTTGACGTCGCGAACCGGCACGATCGACTTCTTGAAGTAGCCGTTGTCCCACGCGTGCTTGGCGCGCTTCTGCGACTCCACGGCATAGCCGTCCACGTCGTCGCGGCTGATGCCGTACTTGGTGGCAACCAGATCTGCCGAGATGCCCTGTGGAATGAAGTAGGTCGGAATGGCGACCGACGGGTCGACCGGCCAGGCGCCGCCGTCGGAGCCCATCGGCACGCGCGACATCGACTCGGTGCCAGCGCCGATCGCCGCCTGCGACTGGCCGGACATGACCTGGGCCGCCGCCATGTTGGTAGCTTCCAGGCCAGAAGCGCAGAAGCGGTTGATCGACACGCCCGAGACGTCCTCGGAGTAGCCGGCCGCCAGCACGGCGGTGCGCGCGACGTTGGCGCCCTGCTCGCCGATCGGCATGACGCAGCCCATCACCACGTCGTCGACCTGCGAGGTGTCGAGGTTGTTGCGGTCGCGCAGGGCCTCGAGTGCCGTCGCGGCGAGCCGCACCGGAGTGACCTCGTGCAGCGAGCCGTCCTTGCGGCCGCGGCCGCGCGGCGTGCGCACGGCGTCGAAGATATAGGCATCGGTCATCGCATCCTCCTTGTCGGCGCGCCCCTAGAGGGTCCGGCCGATCAGCTCCTTCATGATCTCGTTGGTGCCGCCGTAGATTTTCTGCACGCGCGCGTCGGCGTAGAGACGCGCGATCGGAAACTCCCACATGTAGCCGTAGCCACCATGGAACTGCAGGCATTGGTCGACCACCTCGCACTGCAGGTCGGTCGTCCAGTACTTGGCCATCGCGGCGGTGGCGACGTCGAGTTCACCCTTGAGGTGACGCGCGACGCAATCGTCGACAAAGACCCGCGCGACATGCGCCTTGGTCTTGAGTTCGGCGAGGCGAAAGCGGGTGTTCTGGAAGTCGATCACCGCCTTGCCGAACGCCTTGCGCTCCTTGACGTACTTCAGCGTGTGTTCGAGCGCGGCCTCGATGGCCGCGACCGCCTGGATGGCGATGACCAGCCGCTCCTGCGGCAGCTGCTGCATCAGCTGGATGAAGCCCATGCCGGCGGCGCCCAGCAGGTTGTCGGCCGGGACTCGCACGTTGTCGAAGAACAACTCGGAGGTGTCCTGCGCCTTCATTCCGATCTTTTCGAGATTGCGCCCGCGGGTGAAACCCGGGGTGTCGCGCTCGACGACGATCAGTGAGGTGCCCTTGGCGCCCAGCTTCGGATCGGTCTTGCACACGACGATGACGAGGTCCGCAAGCTGGCCGTTGGTGATGAAGGTCTTGGAGCCGTTGATGACCCAGTGGTTGCCTTCCATCACGGCGGTGGTTTTGATCGACTGCAGATCGGAGCCTGTGCCCGGCTCCGTCATGGCGATCGCCGTCACGACGTCGCCGGAGCACGCCTTCGGAATCCACCGCTGCTTCTGCTCGTCGTTGGCATAGGCATTGAGATACGGAACGACGATGTCGTTGTGCAGCGAGAACGCGGGCCCCGAGGCGAGCGCCCGCCCCTGCTCTTCGATCAGGATCGAGCTGTAGAGAAAGTCGCCGCCCGCGCCGCCCAGCTCCGCCGGCATCGTCATCCCGAGCAGGCCCTGCTGGCCCGCCTTGCGCCACAGCTCGCGCGGCACGATCCCGTCCTCTTCCCACGAGAGATGGAACGGGGTCACTTCCTTGTCAAAGAAGCGTCGGCACGTCTCGCGAAACAGCGCATGTTCAGGCGTCAGGTGCTGGGCGAGCGCACTCACGGTCGGCTCCTCTCGAAGGCTGGCGGGATGTAGTTTACCTTTACGTAAACGTCAATCAGGGCAAGGCGGCCCGCAAAGCGGCCGCCAGATCGCGGCCCTTCATGCCGGGCGCCACGCCGTCGGCGTTCATGATCGTGAAGTTCAGGATGTCGTAGGCGTGCAGCTCCGGCACGTCGTAGTTCCTCGTTATGGCGTGGTTCAAGAGCGACCGATCGTGCGGTTTCGAGATGTGAACCAGCCACCAGGTCATCGGGAACGGCGCGCAAGGCACCGCCATTCCGGGGCGGGTGCGATTGCGACTGTAGTAGATGCCCTCATAGGCCCACCCCGCCGCCATCAGATGGCGCTGCGGGAACCAGACCGTCGCCATATCCCAGCGCACCGCCATGGTGGTGCGCGGCGCCTTGTACGAGACCTGAGCGCCGGGCTGCTTGACCGCCGCCTGCCAGCCGCGATCGAGCAACGGCACATCGTTCAGCTCGATCACGGCGTCGGCGTCCGCGGGACTGGCAACGCACGTGAATCGCGCGCCGGAGCGCGCCTGGAGCTCGGCGATCGTCAGATCGAGGGTCGCGTCCAGTGTATTGGCGCAGGCCGGATCCATGTCGGGGCCGATCGCGAGATGAACCCGCGCCTTGCCATCCGGCCAACGTCCGACCCCCTCGATGTCGTCGAACATCGGCGAAAGGTCCTCACGCGTCAGCCGGAGTTTCGACATCTCCGCAGCGATCCGCGCGATGTCGAAGCGGATGCCAGGCCCGCGCTGCGGGTCGCGATCCTGGGCGGTCGCGGTGCACACGGTCGAAAGGAGCAGGACAAGGGCGACCGGCAGTCTCATCGGGGCGTCCTACGCGGGAAGCCGACCCACTGGATCGACAAAGCTTTCGCTGTGACCCAGCGCGACGATTTGGGGGGACTGGCGATAATGGTCGCGCGACTGTCGGTTGGGGTTGAACGACAGGACGTGGGCGAAGCGGCGTTCCAGGACGTCGATGTCATCGAACAGGGAGTAGGAATAGAAGATGCCGTCCCCTTCGGACCAGAAGTAGCCCTTGCCACGGCTGCGGACCAAGTTCGCCGTGCGCCATAGTCCAAGCCCCCAGATCATTCGCTTGACCACCCGCAGCCCCGGCGAGCCCTGACCAAACACGTTTGCGTCAGACACCATGACGGCGACTTTCGCCACACGGCAATACTCCTCCAGCGCGCGCCTGGGGTAGCGAAGGTGGTGGAGAATCCCGAACGAGCAGACGATGTCGATGCTGCGGTCCGGAAACGGAAGGCAAGACGCGTCGCCATAGATCAACTGTGCCGGCGCCAGCCCCCACTTCTCGACGCTCGCGCGGCGCAGTGCCGGGCTCGGCTCGATACCGTGGAGTTCGAGCGTCGGGAACGCGTCGCGGATCATGGACAGGGCGCGACCGGTCCCCGCCCCTACATCGAGCAGCGACTGGACGGGCTGCCACCGCATGAAGCCCATCAACATCGACAAGGGCAGGTCGTGCAGACCCTGACCGCCTGGCGCCGGGTCAAGTTGCCGGACACCTTGCTCGGCGTAATACGCTAGCTGGAGCTCCCGTTCGGGGCGATCGACGGTCATTCGGTCCGGGGCCTCGCGCGACGTTAGTCAGTAACGGTCGCACTCAAGCCCAATTGCGCCCGTCGGCGCAACCACTGACTGGGCCGGTAGCGGTCGTCACCGGTGATCGCCTGCGTCCGGACCAGAATCTCGTGGCACTCGCGCACGCCCAGCCAGTCGGCCAGCGCCAGCGGTCCACGCGGATAGTTGAGCCCGAGAGTCATGGCCGTATCCACGTCGGCCGCCGAGGCAATGCCGATCATCGCCATTTCACACCCGAGGTTGGCGATCATCGCGCACATGCGCTGCGCGATGAACCCGGGCGAGTCCTTGATCGCGGTGACCTTGGTGCCGCTCTTCGCCAGAAGTGCAGCGACCGCGTCTAGGGCCGTGGCACCGGGCGCGGCCATGATCGTGACCCGCCGGCCGACATCGCCGGTCAGGTCCACTGCCACGGTACGCGCGGGATCAAGTCCGCGCGTCACCGCGACGGTGGTGCAATCATCACCCAGTGGTGCGACGAGGATCGGACTCTTGCCGTCATCGGCGGCCAGGACCCGACCGCCAGCGGTCCGCACCACTTCTTCGAGCTTCGGCCGCGCATCCGCCAGGACCACCGCAGCGGCTGGCGCGACTCCAGGCGCGTGATCGGCGCCGGGATCGACCTTCTGGCCCTTGTCGTCGTAGCCATACCAGCCACCGCCGGTCTTGCGGCCGAGGCGGCCGGCATGGAACAGCCCCTCGTGATAGGGGCTGGGCGTCATGCGCCGGTCATGGAAGAAGCCCTCATAGATGATGCGCCGCGCGGGGAAGTTCACGTCGATCCCCGTGAGGTCCATCAATTCGAACGGTCCCATCCGGAAGCCGCAGGTGTCGCGCATCACCGCATCGATCTGCGACGGCGTCGCCCGCCCTTCCTGAAAAATGCGCAGCCCTTCGGTGCCAATCGCCGTGCCACCGAGATTGACCAGGAAGCCGGGCGTGTCGCCGACCACCACCGGCACCCGCGTCTGGCGTTTGCCCAACGCGACCATCGCGGCAACCGTCTCGGGGGAGGTGTCAGCCGCACGGATGACCTCGACCAGCTTCATGAGCGGCACAGGATTGAAATAGTGCATGCCGCAAACCCGACCGCGGTGCTTCAGCCCGCGCGCGATCGAGGCGATTCGGATCGATGACGTATTCGAGGCCAGGATCGCGTCGGCCGACACCACCGCCTCGAGTTCGGCAAAGAGCTTGCGCTTGACCTCGAGGTCCTCGAACACCGCTTCGACCACCACGTGGCAGCCCTTGAGATCGTCGAGACCGGTCGCGGCGACCAGATTCCGCTCCGCCACGGAGAGGTCAGCGTCGGAGAGCCGACCCTTCGCCACCAACCCCTTCAAGGTGTCGAGGATCGCGGTGCGCGCGCGCTCCGCGCCGCCCGGTGCGGCGTCGAACATGACGGCCTTCATGCCGCCCTGGGCCGTCACTTGCGCGATCCCGCGCCCCATCGCGCCGGTCCCCACAACGCCCACGACAAGATCGGGCCGATTCACGTCGAGGCTCATGTGCGCTCCGTCACTTGCTCGGAAAGCCCGCGCCGGCCAGCGCCGTCGCGATCTCGTCCAGTGTCGCGGGATCGTCGATCGTCGCCGGCATCTTCCAGGGCTGCCGGTCGGCGATCTTCTGCATGGTGCCGCGCAGGATCTTGCCAGAACGCGTCTTGGGCAATCGCGCGACGACGATGGCCATCTTGAAGAACGCGACCGGCCCGATGCGCTCGCGCACCAGCTTCACGACGTCGCCGGTCACTTCGCCCGGCGCGCGCGCCGCACCAGTTTTCAGCACGACGAAGCCGAGGGGCACCTGACCCTTGAGCTCATCGGCGACACCAATCACCGCGCACTCCGCGACGTCGGGATGCGCTCCCAGCGCCTCTTCCATCTGCCCGGTGGAGAGTCGGTGGCCGGCCACATTGATCACGTCGTCGACGCGCGTCATCACCGAGACGTAGCCATCGGTGTCGATCACGCCGGCGTCGCCGGTCTTGTAGTAGCCGGGATACTCGGCGAGGTAGGACTGGTGGAACCGCTCTTCGGCATTCCACAGCGTGGGGAACGTGCCCGGCGGCAAGGGCAGCCGTGCGGCAAGGGCCCCGACCTCGCCCGCCTTCATCGGCTTGCCGGCCTCGTCGAGCACCTCGAGATGCCAGCCGGGCGACGGCACTGACGTCGATCCCGGCTTCACCGGCATCGGCTCCAGCCCCTGGAAGTTGCCGCAGATCGCCCAGCCGGTTTCGGTCTGCCACCAGTGATCGACGATCGGCACGCCCAGCAGCTTCTGCGCCCACTCGATCGTCGGTGGATCGCCACGTTCGCCCGCGAGGAATAGCGTGCGGAACTTCGAGAGGTCGTAGCGGCTGAGCAACTTGCCTTCGAAGTCTTCCTTCTTGATCGCGCGGAACGCGGTCGGCGCGGTGAACAACGCCACGGCCTTGTGCTCGGAGATCACCCGCCAGAACGCACCGGCATCCGGTGTGCCGACCGGCTTGCCCTCGTAGAGGATCGTGGTCGCGCCGTGGATCAGCGGGCCATAGACGATGTAGCTGTGGCCCACGACCCAGCCGACATCCGACGCGCACCACCAGATCTCACCGGGTTCGACGCCGTAGAGGTTCTTCATCGACCAGGCGAGCGCCACCGCGTAGCCGCCATTGTCGCGCACCACGCCCTTGGGCTGACCGGTCGTTCCCGACGTGTAGAGGATGTAGAGCGGATCGGTGGCCTTCACCGGCACGCAATCGTGCGGTGCGGCCGCCGCGACCGCCGTCGGCCAGTCGAGATCGCGGCCCGCCACCAGCGTGGCCTCCGCCTGCGGCCGTTGCAGCACCAGGCACCGCGGCACCTTGTGGCGGGCGAGCGCGATCGCCTCGTCGAGCAGCGGCTTGTAGGCGACGATGCGGCCCGGCTCGATGCCGCAGGACGCTATCAGCACGAGCTTCGGTTGGCAGTCGTCGATGCGAGTCGCGAGTTCGGCCGCGGCAAAACCACCGAACACGACGGAGTGGACGGCGCCCAGACGCGCGCAGGCCAGCATGGCCATGGCCGCTTCAGGGATCATGGGCATGTAGACGATCACCCGATCACCGCGACCCACTCCTTGGGCGGCGATGGCGCCGGCCAGCCGCGCGACCTCATCGCGCAATTGCCGGTAGCTGTAGGCGCGCTTGGTGCCTGTGACCGGCGAATCGTAGATCAGTGCCGTCTGTTCGGCCCGCCCGCCTGCGACATGACGGTCGAGGGCATTGTGGCAGGTGTTGAGCTCTGCGCCGGGAAACCACCGGTAGAAGGGCAGCCGCGAGTCGTCGAGCACGCGATCCCAGCGGCGCGTCCATTCGATGGCTTCCGCCTGCTCCGCCCAGAAGCCGGAGGGGTCGCGCAGCGAGCGCTCATACAGCGCCCGATAGGTGTCGCCCAGGGCCATATATCCTCTCCGAGTCCTCAGTGCTGCGTCAGGCGCTCTTGATGCGTCATCATCCGCACGGGCACAATACCCCGAAAGGTCGGAGATCGCGGGCATGGCGAAGGGCAAGTCGGCGGGAGGCGGACGCGGCAAGGGCGCGGGTCGGAAATCCGGCAAACGGCCGCGCAAGCCGCCCGCGCGGAAGACGGCGAAGGCGGTCAAGCGGCCCCAGCTCGCGAAGCCGATCGCGCGCGTCGCTCCACGGCGCCCGGTCAAGGCGCGCGCCTCGGTCCAGCGTCTGGCCGCGCCCCGCCCGACGACTCACAAGCCGGCCGCTCCCCGTCACAACATCTATGAGCGCGACCTCGAAAGAAACGCGGCGAACTACGCCGCCCTCACACCGCTGCAATTCATCGAGCGAACCGCGAGCGTCTATCCCGACCGCGTAGCGCTGATCCACGGCGCGCGCCGCCAGACCTGGGCGGACACCTGGACGCGCTGCCGCAAGCTCGCCTCGGCGCTTGTACGTGCGGGCATCGGCATCGGCGACACGGTGGCGATCATGGCGCCCAACGTGCCTGAGATGTACGAGGCCCATTTCGGCGTCCCGATGACCGGCGGGATTCTCAACTCGCTCAACACCCGGCTCGATGCCGCCATGGTCGCGTTCATCCTGGACCACAGCGAGACCAAGGTTCTGCTGGTCGACCGGGAGTTCCACCGGGTCGTGGGTGAGGCGCTGAAACTCGCCAAGGTGCGGCCGCTGGTGGTCGACATCGACGATCCGACCTGCGAGGACCGCGCGCCCATCGGCGGCACCACCTACGAAACCTTCATCGCTTCGGGCGACGCGGACTTCACCTGGACGCCGCCCGCGGACGAGTGGAACGCGATCTCGCTCAACTACACCTCCGGCACCACGGGCAATCCCAAGGGCGTCGTCTACTCACATCGCGGCGCCGCGCTCTCGGCCTACGGCAACGCGGTCCAGTGGGGGATGGGTCTGCATCCGACCTACCTCTGGACGCTGCCGATGTTCCATTGCAACGGCTGGTGCTTCCCGTGGACGCTGGCGCTGGTGGCCGGCACGTCGGTTTGCCTGCGCCGGGTCGCGGCCCGGGCCATCTTCGATGCGCTCGCCGATCACGATGTCAGCCATCTGTGCGGCGCGCCCATCGTGATGCAGTTCATCATTGGCGCGGCTCCCGCTGAGCGCCGGCCGCTGGCCCGACGCGTCGAGTTCATGACCGCCGCGGCCCCGCCGCCCGCCGCCGTGCTGGAGGCGCTGGAGCGCGAGAACTTCCGGGTGACGCATGTCTACGGTCTCACCGAGGTCTACGGTCCCGCCACCATCTGCGCCTGGCACGAGGAGTGGGATGCCCTGCCCTCGTCCGAGCGCGCGCGGCTGAAGGCGCGTCAGGGTGTACGCTATACCGCCGAGGATGGCGTCACGGTGATGGACCCTACGACAATGGCCGAAGTGCCGCGCGACGGCACGACGATGGGCGAGGTGATGTTCCGCGGCAACCTCACCATGAAGGGGTATCTCAAGAACCCCGACGCCACGCGCGAGGCGTTTGCCGGCGGATGGTTCCACTCCGGCGATCTGGGCGTCTTGCACGCCGACGGCTACATCGAGCTGCGCGATCGCTCGAAGGACATCATCATCTCGGGCGGCGAGAACATCTCCACCATCGAGGTCGAGGGCGCGATCATGAAGCACCCGGCCGTGGTCAGTGTCGCAGTGGTCGCGAAGCCGGATGAGAAATGGGGCGAGACGCCCTGCGCCTTTGTCGTGCTGAAACCGGGCATGGCCGCCACCGCCGAGGAGATCGTGGCGCATTGCCGCACGCTGCTCGCCGGCTACAAGTGCCCGCGCCATGTGGTGTTTCGCGAACTGCCGATGACCTCGACCGGCAAGGTCCAGAAGTTCGTCCTGCGCGACTGGGCCAAGGCGCTCTGATCCCGACATGATGCCACCACAATCGACGGTTTTTGTGGCGCGGCCCGGTACTGTGCCGGCGTAGCGGCGAACGATGGCGGAACGAGGCTTCCTGATTGCGACGACCAAGGGCGGTGTGCGACCGCTCGGGGTGCGCGGCGAGCCGCTGCATAGTGCCGCCGCTCAGCTGCGCCGCATCGTGCGCCGCCGGTTGGGTGACGCTGCCGCCGATCTGCTGGCCGATCCGCAACCGCACCCCGACGGCGATGGCGTAGACTGGTACGCGACGGGCCAGCCCGGCGTCGTGACGCCGCTCCCCTCCCACCCTCCCGATCGCCGCGCCGACGTGCGGACCGAAGTCGACCGCCAGCTCGTAGCGATCGAGGCGCTCGGCCAGTCGCTCTCGGGTGCGGGCGAAGGCGACGATCGCGGCATCGTCGGCCGTTCGCTGATCCTGGCCGCGCGCCGACCGCCGGACTCATTCATCTATCTGGCCGGCGACCAACCCGTGATCATCGCGTGGGGCTACGAGCCCGCGGCGCTGCCAACCGCCGTGCAGCTCGCGGCGCCGCCGCCACCGCCGCCCGCTCCCCTCGAACGGGCCTCCGTGCTGGCGCCGGATCAGATCACGACCATGCCGCCTGTGCCCGCGATGGCGGTCGGCGTTCCGTGGGGCCGCATGCTGGCCCTCGCGCTGCCGCTGCTGCTCTTGCTCCTGGGAGGTGTCTTCGGGCTGCGGGCCTGCGCGCCTGACGCCGGCATCACGACGCTCGCCACTCGGGAACCGCCACCGCGGCCAACGCCCCCGCCACCACCCGATCCCACTCTGCTGCTCAAGGCGTCGCTTCAGACCGAACAGGCGGCGCAGGCGGCTTTGCGGATCGAGCTCGCCGCCATTGAAGCCGAACTGCGCAACCGCATCGCTGCGTGTCCAAGCGCGGAGCCACCGAAGCCGCCACCGCAGGTCGCGGTTCAACCCCCGCCGCCACCCTCGGCCACGCCGGCACCCCCGGTCACGCCGGCGCCGCAGCGCCCGCCGGCACCGGCGCCCCCGCCCCCGCCGCCGCGCGCCGCACCCGGCGACGATCGGCTGCGCCTACCCGCGCCGACCGCCAACATGTCCTTCATGCAAGGCTGCTGGCGGACCGATCCCTTCTTCCACGACCGCAGTCAGCCCTCCCCCGGCGTTTCAACCTACTGCTTCGATCAGGCGGGGAACGGCCAGCTGGAATGGCGCCGCGGCCGGACGGCCTGCCGCACCCGCGCCTCGGCACGGTTCGAAGGCAGCGCGATGCGCATCCGGGATTCAGACGCGCGCTGCAACGATGGCAGCACCTGGTATGCGGATCAGCTTGTGTGCCGTCGCGGCGCCGACGGCGTCGCACAGTGCAACGGCGACGCGCAGGGCCAATCCGGCCGCGTCACTTGGACCGTCAACCTGCACAAGCTGCCTTAGCGCGGCCTGCTCATGCGGAGTCGCAGGCGCGGCTTCACCCGAGCCGCAGACACTCTAGACGGCCGGGCGGCCCTCCGGCGCGTCAGTGGACGGAGGCGGTGCTCAACCGGGCGATCTGGTCCTTGATCGCGAGCTTGCGCTTCTTCAATTCGTGAATCGCGTCGTCGTCGGGATGAAGTCGCGTCTCTTCCTGGGCGATGGCCTGTTCGAGGGTCCGGTGCCGAGCCTCGAGAGCTGCGCGCTGATCCACGTTGCCCATAGGCGACCTCCAACGTGATGACGGACACTGAAACTGTGACTCCGGACCGGCCGGGAGTCACGCCGATTTGGCCGGGCTCCCGGATTTGTGCACAAGCGGGTATGGTGGGCCATGGCCACCAAGAAACGCCTGATTGTTGGGATTTCCGGCGCCTCGGGCGCGATCTATGGCGTGCGTCTGTTGCAGGCGCTGCGCAAGCTGGCCGTCGAGACGCATCTCGTGCTGTCGCGGACCGCCCAGGTGACGCTGGCACACGAAACGGACTTCAAGGTGACCGACGTCGAGGCACTGGCCAGCGTCGTCCATCGCAACGACGATCTCGCGGCGGCGATCTCGAGCGGTTCGTTCCGCACCGACGGCATGATCGTCGCCCCCTGCTCGATGCGCAGCGTCGGCGAGATGGCGGCCGGGATCGGCTCGACGCTGCTCACGCGCGCGGCCGATGTGGTGCTGAAGGAACGTCGGCGACTGGTGCTGCTGGTCCGCGAGACGCCGCTACATGCCGTCCATCTCCGCAACATGGCGACACTGGCCGACCTCGGCGCGATCATCGCGCCACCGGTTCCCGCCTTCTACAATCGTCCGCGAACGCTCGATGATGTGGTCGACCATACGGTGGGCCGCGTGCTTGACCTGTTCGATCTCGACACCGGCGCACTCAAGCGATGGGGCGAGGACGCCGGACCCAAACCGCGACGCCAGCGCTAGACCGTTTCCGACCCAGAACGCCCAGGTCATCGCGCGGCCTCGTTCGCCGGCTCTCCAACCCAGTTGAGTCCAGCCCGCGCCAACAGACGCTAGGCGGGCCCCACTACCCGTTCGACCTCGGCACGGGCGAACTCCGGGAACGCGGCGGCGGCAATAGTCGCAACCGCCGCCCGATCGCGCGCATCGGGCACCACCCCCAGGCAGAGCGCATAGACGCCGAGATTGCCGACCGCCGCACGCAGCCGCTTGGCCGCGGGTCGATCGCGATCGGCTGGCGGTGTGTGCAGCCGCGCCAGCATCAGCTGTTCGGTGTGCTCGGTGGCAAGCTCCGCATCCGCCACCCGGCGGCGCGCCGCTTCCACCGTTTCCGGCAAGGCGCCGGTCCAGTGGCCCTCGCGCAGCGCGCGGCGGACGGCCCGCAGCGGCACCACGACGCCATCCTGCCACGCCTGGGTCTCGCGCAGGATCGCACGCAGCCGGTCGGCCGTCAGGGTCGGACGGCCGGAAACGCCCAGCCACACACAAAACAGCAGGACATTCACGTCGCACCCGCGCCGGTCCTGGAGGTCCAGGCACGCAGCCGAAACACCCTCGCCGGCATAGAGCTCCAGCGAGAAGTTCCAGAACGGATGGGGCAGGAAATCGGACAGGGGCGCTTCCCTTCGACCGGGCGATTGGGTACACCGCGCAAGCCGGCGTGACCAGCCCGCCGGCGACTCAGGCCCCAAGGGCGCAAGGTCCGGAAGCGGCATGGAAGACACCGAGGCGATCAAGGCGAAGCTCGAGGCGCTGCTCAGCGAACACCGCGACCTCGACGAGATCATCGAGCGCCTGATCGCGACCCCGCCCTTCGACCAGCTTCAGCTGCAACGCTTCAAGAAGCGCAAGCTCATGCTCAAGGACCAGATCCTGCGGCTGGAAAGCCAGCTCATCCCCGACATCATCGCCTGAGGCGCGCCATGGCCAAACGCACCGCATCGCGCCGCAAGGCGGCCGCACCCGTCGTTGGCATCATCATGGGCAGTCAATCGGACTGGCCGACCATGCGTCATGTCGCCGACACACTCACCGCACTCGGGGTTCCGTTCGAAACCAGGATCGTTTCGGCGCACCGAACGCCTCGCCGCATGGTCTCCTACGCGGGCTCCGCGCAACGCCGTGGCCTCAAGGTGATCGTCGCCGGGGCCGGGGGCGCGGCCCACCTGCCAGGCATGACCGCGTCGCTCACGTCCCTGCCGGTGCTGGGCGTGCCGATGGAGAGCGCGGCCCTCAAGGGCATGGATAGTCTCCTGTCGATCGTCCAGATGCCGCCCGGCATTCCCGTGGGCACACTCGCCATCGGACGCGCCGGCGCCATCAATGCGGGCCTGCTCGCCGCCAGCATCGTCGGCCTCTCGAGTCCGGCGATTGCGCGTGCCGTGGCGCGTTGGCGAGCGGCGCAAAGCGCGGCGGTGACCCGCGCGCCGCGCGACGAGCCCGCACCCGCCGTCAAACCGTGAGCGTGCGCCCTGCCCCGCTGCCGCCGGGATCGACCATCGGCATCCTGGGCGGCGGTCAGCTCGGCCGCATGACTGCACTTGCCGCAGCGCGGCTTGGCTACCGCTGCCACATCTTCGCTCCTGAAGCGGACTCACCGGCCGCGCTGGTGGCGGCGGCGCACACGCGGGCGGACTTCGACGATCACGCGGCGCTCCGCGGGTTCGCGGCAGCCTGCGATGTCGTCACCTATGAGTTTGAGAATGTGCCGGAAGAGGCGGTCCTCGCCTGCGCCGACGCCACGCCCGTGCGGCCCGGCGCCAACGCGATCCATTTCGCCCAGCACCGGCTGCGCGAGAAGGACTTCTTTCGACGTCACGGCATCGGCACCGCCGAATACCAGCCTGTTACAAGCGACGCCGAACTCGCCGCCGCGACCCTGTTCCCCGGAATTCTGAAGACCTGCCGCGACGGCTATGACGGCAAGGGCCAGGCCCGGGTGGGGGACCGCGCCGCGCTCGTCGCCGCCTGGGCTTCACTGGGGCGCCGCCCTTGCATTCTGGAAGCCACAGTCGATTTCGCCTGCGAGGTCTCGGCCATCGTGGCGCGCGGCCTTGATGGCGCCGCGCGCTGCTTTCCGATCGGCATCAACGCGCATCGCGACGGCATCCTGCGGACCACGACGGTGCCCGCCGATCTCGCGCCGGCCATCGTGGCGCAAGCCGAAGCGGCGGGACTGGCCCTCGCCCGCGCCCTCGATCTGGTGGGCCTGGTGGCGCTGGAGTTGTTCGTCACGCGCGATGGCCGCGTGCTCGCCAACGAAATGGCGCCGCGGCCGCATAACTCAGGGCACTGGACAATGGATGCCTGCGCGACCAGCCAGTTCGAGCAGTTCGTGCGCGCGATCTGCGGCCTGCCGCTGGGGCCCGTCGACGTGCTGACGCCGTCCCGGATGGAGAACCTGATCGGCGATGACGTCGCGCGCTGGCCCGCCCTGCTATCCGATCCTGCCGCGCGCCTGCACCTCTATGGCAAGGCCGAGGCCCGGCCCGGCCGCAAGATGGGCCACGTCAACTTCCTGCGCGCGCCGTCCCCGGGGACATCCAGCCCCTGACGCGGGCCTTCACCTTCTCGATGGTCATCACATCCTCGATGCGACGATCGAGGAAGGCCCAGGTCTTCTCGTGCCCCGCCGAGCGATCATTCACCCAATGCAGGGTCGTGGCCGAAAGCACGCCGCCCAGAATCGCGCGCTTGGTGTAGAAGTTGAAATCTGCGCTGGTGTCGCCCGCGGCGTACCAGATCGCGTCGACGGTATCGTAAAGCAGCTTCAGCCCGAGCCCCGCCTGCGTCGGCAGCGCAAGGAACGCCAGCGCCCGCCGTACCGCCTCGGGCGCCCCACCGTGGGTCTCGAGGCGCGTGCGCACGCCCAGCCGGATGCGCTCCCGGATCTTGAGACGCCCGACGCCCGCGGCCTCCATGTCCCGGACCGTCCGCAAATCGGCGCGCCGGCTGGCGAAGGCAAGCACCTGGCCTGGACCGCCGGGGAAAAGCCGGTCCGCCTCGCCTTCAGGCAGCCCAAGGCCACTGGCCGCGGTCGCGAGGGCCGCCCGGGTCCAGCCGGAGAAGGCCGCCTCGCCCAGCAAGGCATCCACAAGCCCGTCGCGCGCGCTGGTATCAGGGTCGGTCGGTGGGGGTTCCAAGGGCTCCATAAAGCCAATATAGGGGCGGCCCCGGGGCTTCCCAAGGCCGATGCCCCATGATAGGAACCGCGCCCTTGAGGGGGGAAACCCCGGCCCCAACGTGCTTCGAAGGAGAGCGGTCGTCTTGCAGGTAATGGTCCGCGAGAACAACGTCGATCAGGCGCTGCGCGTCCTGAAGAAGAAGATGCAGCGCGAGGGGATCTTCCGCGAGATGAAGCTGCGGCGTAACTACGAGAAGCCGAGCGAGCGCCGGGCGCGCGAGCGGGCCGAGGCCATCCGCCGCACGCGCAAGCTGATGCGCAAGCGCATGGAGCGCGAAGGCTACTAGAGCGCTTCCGGCCGAGGTGGAGTCGCTGACGCGGTTTCTTCTCCCCGGATACAGCCAATTCGCGAAGCCTCGTCGTCGGAAAGACCCGAGGCCCGCCGCGACCCCAGCCCCCGGTATCCCCGGGGGTTTTTCGTTGCCGTGAGCCCGCCTCAGGCCACGAACCGGCCGATCGCCTCTTCCAGCCCCGGCACGTCGCGCACCTCGGCGTCGGCCGTGCCCCATTCATCGCGCGGTCCCTGACGACGGTGCCGACCGGAGCGCAACAGGATCGCCGCCATGCCAAGTTGCCGCGCGGGCGCGATGTCGTTGTCGATCCGGTCGCCAACCATCACGCAGTCCGCCGGGGCGACACCCAGCACCTCGGTCACCGCCAGGAACGCGCTCGGGTCCGGTTTGCGCGCGCCTTCCCGGCCGGAGAGATGCAGCGCCGAGAAATGCCGCAGGATCCCCGCGCGCTCCAGCCGTTCGCGCGCCCGCGCGGGCTGATTGGCGACGATGCCCAGCCTAAGGCCTTGCCCGACCAACCGATCGAGCAGCCCGTCCATTCCCGGCCGCAATTGGAAAACCTCAAGATCGGACAGGATCGCGCGAACCCGGGCGCGCACGCGCGCCACCGTGGTGGGTTCGCCGCCGCAGAGCGTCTCGACCATATGCGCATAGGCGTCGGGCGCGTGCGCCTCGACCGCCGCATCCGAGGCGGCATCGAGCTCGGTCTGGCCGATCGGGATGCCTTCAAGCCCGCAGGCCGAGGCGATCGCGCCATCGACCGCGATCTCCCACGCGAATTCGGTGTCGAGCGGGCCGCCCACGTCGAACAGCACGACGCGGCGCGGCATGGCGGCGCCCCCGCCCTCCGCCGGTCAGTGCGAGGAGCCGGAGAGCGCCTTCACGATGGCGTCGCACATCGCCTTGGCGTCGGCGAACAGCATCATGGTGTTGTCGCGGAAGAACAGCTCGTTCTCGACGCCGGCGTAGCCCGACGACATGCCTCGCTTCACGAACAGCACGGTCTGGGCGCGGTCGACCTCCAGGATGGGCATCCCGTAGATCGCGCTTTGCGGGTCGGTCTTGGCCGCCGGGTTGGTGACGTCGTTGGCGCCGATCACGAAGGCGACATCGGTGCTGGCGAAGTCGCGGTTGATGTCGTCCAGCTCGAAGACCTCGTCGTACGGCACGTTCGCCTCGGCCAGCAGGACGTTCATGTGGCCAGGCATGCGGCCGGCAACCGGATGGATCGCATAGCGCACCGTCACGCCCGACTTCTTCAGGAGGTCCGACATCTCGCGCAGCGCGTGCTGGGCCTGCGCCACGGCCATGCCGTAGCCCGGCACAATGATGACGGAGCCGGCGTTCTGCATCAGGAAGGCCGCGTCCTCGGCCGAACCCGCCTTCACCGGCCGGTCGTTCTTGCCGGCAGCGGCGGCGGCGCCCGCCGCATCGGTGCCGAACCCGCCCAGGATCACGTTGAAGATCGAGCGGTTCATGCCCTTGCACATGATGTAGCTCAGGATCGCGCCCGACGCGCCGACCAGCGCGCCGGTGACGATCAGCGCGGTGTTCGAGAGCGTGAAGCCGATGCCCGCCGCCGCCCAGCCCGAGTAGGAGTTCAGCATCGACACCACGACCGGCATGTCCGCGCCGCCAATCGGCAGGATCAGGAGGAACCCCAGCAGCAGCGAGAGCACGATCAGCAGGATGAAGGCCGCGGGATGGCCGCGCATCGCGAACCAGACCAGCAGAGCAACCAGCGCGACCCCGAGCAGGGCGTTCAGGAGATGTTGCCCGCGGAAGATCAACGGCGCGCCGGAGACCAGTCCCTGGAGCTTGGCGAAGGCCACGATGGAGCCGGTGAAGGTTACGGCACCGATGGCGGTGCCCAGCCCCATCTCGATCAAGCTCGCGGTCTTGATCTTGCCGGGGGCGCCCAGACCGAACGCGTCGGGCGAGACGAACGCGGCCGCCGCCACGAACACCGCCGCCAGACCGACCAGCGAATGGAAGGCCGCGACAAGCTGCGGCAGTGCCGTCATCTGGATGCGCAGCGCCACGACCGTGCCGACCGATCCGCCGACCAACAGGCCGGCCACGATCAACCAGGGCGACACGACACCCGGCGTCAGCACGGTGACGCCGATGGCGATCACCATGCCCACGATGCCGAACAGGTTGCCGCCGCGCGCGGTCTCGGGCGAGCTCAGCCCACGCAGCGACATGATGAAAAAGATCGCCGCGATCAGATAGCCGTAGGCGGCCAGGTCCTGGGTCATCTCAGCGCTCCGCCTACTTCTTCACCGGCTGCTTTTTCTTGAACATCGAGAGCATGCGATGCGTCACGATGAAGCCGCCGAAAATGTTCACCGCTGCCAGCGCCACCGCGATCGCGCCGAACAGCTGCGCGGCGCCGAGCCCCTTGAGGCCGGCCGCCAGAAGCGCGCCCACGATGATCACCGACGAAACCGCGTTGGTGACGGCCATCAGCGGCGAGTGCAGCGCGGGCGTCACCCGCCACACGACGTAGTAGCCGACGAAACACGCCAGCGCGAAAATCGTGAGCAACGCCACGAACGGCATGTGCCCATCGGGCAAGCCGGCCACATTCAGCGCCGCCTGGTCGGAGATCTGCTGAGCCACACCCCGCAGGTTCGAGGCGAGCTCCTGTGCCTGGCTCGCGAGCTTGGCGGCCTGACCGGCGAGTTTGTCGTCCATCGGCGTCCCTCTCCTACTGCGCCAGCGCGGGATGCACGACCTGTCCGTCGCGCGTGACGAGCGTGCCTTTCACAACCTCGTCGTTGAGATCGATGCGGATCGCCTTGGTCTCCTTGTCGACCATGGGCGTCACGAAGTTGAGCAGGTTGCGGGCAAACAGCGCCGACGCGTCGGTCGGAAGCTCGGCCGGCAGGTTGGCCGGCCCGACGAGCGTGACGCCGTGCTTCACCACGACCTTGCCGAACTCCGACAGCGGGCAATTGCCGCCCTGCTCGACCGCCATGTCGACGATCACTGAGCCGGGTTTCATCGAGCGCACCATGTCCTCGGTCACCAGAACTGGCGCCGTGCGGCCCGGAATCAGCGCGGTGGTGACCACGATGTCCTGCGCCTTGATGTGCTCGGCCACAAGGGCGGCCTGCTTCGCGCGATACTCCGCGCTCATCTCCTTGGCATAGCCGCCGGCGGTCTCGGCGGCCTTGAATTCCTCGTCCTCGACGGCGATGAACTTGCCGCCAAGTGACTGCACCTGCTCCTTCGTGGCCGGTCGCACGTCCGTCGCGGAAACCACCGCCCCCAGACGTCGCGCCGTCGCGATGGCCTGCAGGCCCGCGACACCGACACCCATGATGAAGGCGCGGGCCGGCACAAGCGTGCCCGCCGGCGTCATCATCTGCGGCATGATGCGACCGAAGCTGTTGGCGGCGACCAGCACCGCCTTGTAGCCAGCGAGGTTCGCCTGGCTGCTGAGAATGTCCATCGACTGCGCGCGGGTGATGCGCGGGATGAGCTCCAGCGCGAAGGCGACCACGCCGCGCCGCGCGAGGTCGGCGACCAGCTCCCGGTTGGAGAGCGCGCCCAGCGGCGACATCAGCATCTGGCCGGGCCGCAGCAGGGACAACTCGTCGTGCCCCTCATCCGCCGACATCGGACGCTGGACCTTGAACACCGCATCCGCGGACGCGATGGCGCTTGCAGCGTCGGGCGCGATGGTCGCCCCGGCATCCACATAGGCCTGATCCAGCAGCGCGGCGGCCGCGCCGGCACCGGACTCCACGACCAGCTCGGCGCCCAGCGCCCGAAGCTTTTTCACGGTCTCCGGCGTCGCGGCCACGCGGGTCTCGTGCGGCCGGCGTTCTTTGACGATGGCAATTTTCATGGGGCGCGAAGTTCGTTGGTGACGCTGGGAGTTCGTTTGCACTGCAACATGCACAGGGGCCGGTTCTTTGCCAAGCCGCAATTTGGCGCTCCGTCCCCGGGTCCGAAGACGCGATATCCTCGGGTCGCGCGCCGGTGTATGGCGGGACCATGACCCAGCGACCCGCCCTGCTCACGGGCTTCAACTTCACCAAGGGCGTTCACGCGCTCCTCTCCGAAGCCTACGACCTTGTGGGGCACCTCGACCGGCCCGAGCCCGCACTGGTGACTCCCGCGCTTGCCGGGCGCGTTCAGGGGCTCGTTACAACCGGCAGCGTTGGCGTCAGCGCCGCGCTGATGGACGCGCTCCCCCGCTTGTCGATCGTGTGCTGCTATGGCACCGGTTACGAGCGCATCGATCTGGAGGCCGCGCGCAAGCGATCGATCGCGGTCACCCATGGCGAGGGCGCCAACGCGCCCGATGTCGCCGAAATGGCGGTCGGCATGTTGATCGCGTCGCATCGGCGGATCGTGCGCGGCGACCGCTTGATCCGCGCCGGCGGCTGGACCGAACGCATCCCCAATCGTTTCGGCGCCGTCGCCGGGTTGACCGGTGCGCGCATCGGCATTCTGGGGCTTGGCGCGATCGGCCTGGAGTTCGCCCGTCGGATGGCCGGCTTCGGCGTTGAGATCGGCTACCACAATCGGCGCAAGCGGGCCGACGTGGCCTTCCCCTACTTCGACACGCCCATGGCGCTCGCGACCTGGTGCGATCACCTGATCGTCTGCCTGCGTTCGGATGCCTCGAATCGGCACATCGTGAACGCCGAACTCCTGAAGGCGCTGGGACCGCGCGGGCATCTGTTGAACATCTCGCGCGGCTGGGCGGTCGACGAGGCGGCGCTGGCCGAGGCTCTGCGCACCGGCACGATCGAGGGCGCGGCGCTGGATGTGTTCGACGAGGACACGCGTGTCCCCGCCGATCTGCTGATCCGCGAAAACATCGTCATGACACCGCACTTCGCGGGTGGCACGGAGCACTCGATCAAGCGCATGTCGGCGCTTGTGCGGGCCAATCTCGACGCCCACTTCGCCGGCAAGCAGCCGGTGACGTCCGTGCCCGAACTGCGCGATCTCGTCAGCCGGCCGCGTCCCGCCCGATAGACACTGGCGGATCGCGTCGCACCGCTGGCACACGGCGCCAGATGTCATGCCAGGCCCGCAACGCCGAGGGATAGCGGCGCAGCTCGGTCCACAGGCTGTAGGCGCGCTCCACATCGCGCGCCTCGTACCCCCAGGCCTCGATGCCCTCGGCCCGCGCCATCCAGACCGCACGATCGAGATGGAAACGCTGCGACACGATGAGCAGTCGGCGCTGTCCGTAGACGTCGCGCGCGCGCAGGACCGAGTCGCGTGTGCGAAGACCCCACACATCGGCATGGATGCGGTCGGCGGGTATCCCGCGCGCCTCGAGGCCCGCCCGCATCGCCGTCGGTTCGTCTTGCGCCACGTCCCGGCCGTCGCCGCTGACCAGCACGTGGCGCAGCCGGCCAGCGCGCCACAACTCGGCAACCGCGTCGAGCCGGTGTTGCAGGTAGACGTTCGGACCGCCCTCCGGCCCGATCGGCGCCGCGCCCAGCAGGAGCGTCACCTCGACTTCTGTCACGCGACCGAGGTCGCGCGTGATGAAGGGCGCACTGAGTGCGGCGAGTCGGCGCTCCGCAAACCACGCCGTGGCCACGCCGAGCACCGCGGAGAGCGCGATGACGCCGACGATGAGGCTTGCGATCTTCACGCCCGATGCCTTGAACGCCGTCCGGCCCGCCTATAGAGGCTTGGCCTCCTTGTCGTTCCAGCACAGGTCCGCCGCATGCCCCGTCTCTCCACCGCCGAAGCTGCCGTCGAAGCCCTGCTGCGGCACGGCATCGACACCGTCTATGCGCTGCCCGGGCTGCACAGCGATCCGCTGTTCGACGCCTTCTACCACGCCGCCGACCGGCTGCGCGTCATCCACCCGCGCCACGAACAGACCGCGGCCTACATGGCACTGGGCGCCGCGCTTGCCACCGGCAAGCCGCAGGCCTTCGCCGTCGTTCCGGGGCCGGGCCTGCTCAACGCCGGCGCCGCGCTGCTCACGGCCTACGGCATGAACGCACCGGTGATCGCGCTGGTCGGCCAGATCCCGCAGGTCGATATCGATCGCGGTCACGGTCACCTGCACGAGATCCCCGACCAGCTCGGCCTCCTGCGCCATCTCACCAAGTGGGCCGCCCGCATTCGTGCGCCGCACGAGGCGCCGGCGCTGGTCGCCGAGGCGGTGCACCAGGCGACGACGGGCCGCCCTCGGCCCGTGGCGCTCGAATGCGCGCTCGATACCTGGGCCAAGAAGAGCGCGGTCGAGTTCCCCTCGATGCCGCTGCCCCGTCCGGTCGACGCGATCGATGACGAAGCGGTCGAGGCGGCGGCCCGTCTGCTGGGCGCCGCCGAACGGCCGGTGCTTGTGCTGGGAGGCGGCGCGCAGGGCGCCGCAGCGGAAGTCCGCGCACTCGCCGAGATGCTGGAGGCGCCCGTCATCTCGTATCGGCGCGGTCGCGGCGTGATGCCGGACTCCCATCGGCTCGCCGTCAACATGCCGATTGGCCACCGGCTGTGGCGCACGACGGACGCGGCGCTCGCGATCGGCACGCGCTTTTTCGTGCAGAACAGCCAATGGGGTGTCGATGCCAGCCTCAAGGTCGTGCGCGTCGACGTCGATCCCGACGAACCCGAGCGTCTGCGCAAGCCCGACGTGGCGCTGGTGGGCGATGCCGCGCCGCAATTGCGGGCGCTGCTTGCGGCCCTGCCGAAGCACAATCGTGCGCGCGCGCGCCGGGACTCGGAGCTGGCCGATCATCGCGCCTGGATGACCGAGCGCCTCTCGCGCCTGGAGCCGCAGGCCGGTTACCTGCGCGCCATCCGCGCGGCACTTCCCACCGACGGCATCTTCGTGGACGAGGTCTCCCAGATCGGCTTCGCCTCGCGCGTCGCGCTCCCCATGGAACTGCCCCGGACGTTCTTGTCGCCCGGCTACCAGGACAATCTCGGCTGGGGTTATGGCACGGCGCTTGGCGTCAAGGCGGCGATGCCTCACCGGAAGGTGCTGTCCATCGCGGGCGATGGCGGCTTCCTCTATCAGATGGGCGAGCTCGCCACGGCCGTACGTCACAATCTGGCGGTCGTGGTCGTGGTGTTCGACAATGGCGCCTTCGGCAACGTCCGGCGTATCCAGCAGGACCGCTACGGCAACCGCCTCATCGCCTCGGATCTCGCCAACCCCGATTTCGGCCAGCTCGCCCGCAGCTTCGGCATCGCGCATTGGCGCGCCGACACGCCGGAGACGCTGGAGAAAGCGCTGAAGGAGGCCTTCGCCCTCGACGCGCCGGCCCTCGTCTGGGTGAAGCATGGCGACGTGCCGAGCCCGTGGGACATGATCATGATGCCGAAGGTGCGCGGCTGATCAGGCGCGCAGCGCGTCCAGAACCTGGGCAAATCCGGTGCGACAGGTGAAGCCGATATCACGCGCGATCTTGGACGCGTCGTAGACCCGGTCGATCGAGTCGAACATCGTCCAGCCCCTCCGGGCATAGAGCGCGGGATAGTCCGGAAAGTACCGCGCCACCACCGCGGGCGCGTTGTCGATCAGCTCGGCACCGTCCGCCGGCGAGAACGGCGTCGGGGCAGACACGATGTAGGTGTCGAAGCCAACGCGTGGCGCGGCCGCGAGCGCCACCAGATGAGCCTCTGCCGCGTCATCGACCGTGAGGCGGCGAAACAGGAACTCGTTCGCCTTGGTGTTCTCCGCCGACTGGGCGATGGCATGCGCCATGTCATCCTCCTCGGGAAAGAACCTCGAGGTGCGCAGCAAAAGCACCGGCAGGCCATGCAGCGCATGGACCAACCGGCACATATCCTCGGCCGACCGCTTGGTCACACCGTAAATGTTGCGTGGCTCCAGCGGGGTCATGCTCTCATCAAGCCAGGCCGCCGCACGGGCACCTCCGACCTTTCCGGCGCGAATGCGGCGCGAGATCATGAGCGACGTGGTCGAGGTGAAGACGAACCGGTCGACCGTTCCGGCGGCGACCGCCTCCTCAAGAAGATTGAGCGTGCCCTGCACGTTCACGGCCACGAAGTCCGTCGCGGAGTGGGTGGCCACCTGCGGCTTGTGCAGGGCGCCCGCATGGACGATCGCATCGATCTCACGGCCCCGGATGACCTCGCGCACCAGGCCCCGATCGACCACAGAGCCCACCACGTCCGTCGCGGGCCCCGGCGCCGGGTCGAGCCCCACCGCGCTGTGCCCGGCGCGCCGCAGGAGTGGCACCAGGGTCCGACCCAGCCACCCCGAGGATCCCGTTACCAAGACGTTCATCCCGACTCACTCGGTGCCAGTCCTGCCTCACGCAAGGCGACGCCCTGCTGCCGCGCCAACGCGTCACTGTCGAACCCGTCGATCAGTTCCTCGAACAGGCGGTGCCAGTTGATCGAGGCGCGGAGGTGGATGAACACGCTGCCGAGCCCGATGGCAGCGCGATCCATGAAGACGAACTCGCGCGGCGGGCGCACGCCGCCCATCTTGCGCAGCTCGGCGAAGACCTCGCGCGCGACATCCCGCCCATAGCCCTGGGCGATGCCCTCAGTCAGCCGGCGCACCCGGTCATCCATCAACGGTCCATACAGGAACGCCGCCCATCGGTTCAGCACCGTGATCGTCTCGCGCGACAGATCGCGAAAACCCCAATCTTCATAAGCGGCAACCGCGCGCGCCGTGTCGTCGGTCATCAGCGCGCGATAGAGCTCGATCGAGCCATGAACGAAGCGCGGCGGAAAGATCCGCACGCAGCCGAAATCCAGAAGATTGACGCTTCCGTCGGGGCGCACCGTGTAGTTGCCGAGATGCGGGTCGCCATGGATCGCGCCGTAGCGGTAGAGCGGCACATACCAGGCGCGGAACATCGCGACCGCGAGCGCGTCCCGCTCCTCCTGCGCACGCTCCTTCCAGTCGAGCAGCCGCCCGCCCTCCAGCCATTCCATCGTGAGCAAGCGGTCGGTTGAGAGTTCCGGCACCGTGGCGGGCACATGCACCGCGGGCTCGCTGGCGAGGATCGCGCGATAGAGCGCGGCGTGTCGGGCCTCGCGGCGATAGTCCAGCTCCTCGCGCAGTCGCTCGGCGATCTCGGTGTGGATCTCGTCCGTGCGGATCGCGGGATCAAGGCGTTGGCCGACCGAAAAGACGACCTTGAGCTGGTTGAGGTCGGCCTCGAGCGCGGAGGCCATGTCCGGATACTGGAGTTTGCAGGCGATGGCGCGCCCGTCCGGCAGCGTCGCGCGATGGACCTGCCCAAGGGACGCAGCAAAGCTCGCCTGCTTGTCGAAGCTCGCGAATCGTTCCAGCCAGGCCGGGCCCAGCTCCGTCGTCATGCGCCGCTTCACGAAGGGCCAGCCCATCGCCGGCGCGTCGGCCTGAAGCTGGGTGAGCTCCCGGGCATACTCGGGCGGCAGCGCGTCGGGGATCGTCGCCAGGAGCTGCGCGGCCTTCATCAGCGGGCCCTTCAGCCCGCCCAGCGCCGCCGCCAGATCGGCCGCGTGGCGATCGCGATCGAGCCCGAGACCAAGGTAACGCTGGCCGGCGAGCCGCGCCGCCAGCCCGCCCACCGAGCTGCCGACGCGGACATAGCGACCGAGCCGGCCTCCGAGACGATCGCTTTCCGGGTCGGCCACGCGCTACAGCGTCTCGAGTTCGTCGATCAGGCCCGACACCACGTCGAGGCCGCGATCCCAGAAGGCCGGATCGCTGGCGTCGAGTCCGAACGGCGCCAGCAGTTCTTTGTGCCGATTCACGCCGCCGGCGCGCAGCATGTTGAGATACTTCGCCTCGAAACCGGGCAGGCCCGATTTGTAGGCGCCGTAGAGCGAGTTCACGAGACAATCGCCGAACGCGTAGGCGTAGACGTAGAACGGCGAATGAATGAAGTGGCCGATATAGGTCCAGTAGACGCGGTACTCGTCGTCGTAGAGGAACGCGGGCCCCAGACTCTCGGTCTGCACCCCCATCCAGAGGTCGCCGATCTCGTCGGGCGTCAGCTCACCCTTGCGACGGGCGGCGTGAACGCGCTGCTCGAACTCGTAGAACGCGATCTGGCGCACCACGGTGTTCAGCATGTCCTCGACCTTCTGCGCCAACATCGCCTTGCGTGCGCGCCGGTCCGGCGCAGTGGCGAGCAACGACTGGAAGGTGAGCATCTCGCCGAACACCGACGCGGTCTCGGCGAGCGTGAGCGGCGTGTCGGCCATCAGCGCGCCCTGCCCGGCGGCCAGCACCTGATGGACGCCGTGGCCCAGCTCGTGGGCAAGCGTCATGACGTCCCTGATCTTGCCCTGGTAGTTCAGCAGCAGATAGGGATGCGCCGACGGCACGGTGGGATGGGCGAACGCGCCAGGCGCCTTGCCCGGCCGCATCGCGGCGTCGATCCAGGCATTGTCGAAGAAGCGTCGCCCCACCGACGCGAGTTCGGGCGAGAACGCGTTGTAGGCATCGAGCACGATGCGGCTCGCCTCGGGCCACGACACCAACCGGTCGTCGGCCTCCGGCAGCGGCGCGTTGCGGTCCCAATAGGGCATTTTCTCGACGCCGAACCAGCGCGCCTTCATCGAGTAGTAGCGGTGCGACAGCTTCGGATGGGCGCGGCGCACCGCGCTCGCCAGCGCGTCCACGACCTCGTCCTCGACCTGGTTCGCGAGATTGCGCGAGGACTGCGCGCGCGGATACTTGCGCCAGCGATCCTCGATCTCCTTGTCCTTGGCGAGCGTATTGGTGATCAGCGCGAAGGTCGCGACATTGTCGCCCATCACCGAGCCGAACACCTTGGCCGCCTCGCGCCGCACCTCGCCATCGCGGTTGGCGAGTTTGTCGAGAATCTGCGGCTCGGTGAGCTGCTCGCCCCGGAAGGGATAGCGGAGCCGCGCGATGGTTTCGTCGAACAGCCGGCACCACGCGGCGCGTCCCGCGACGTACTTCTCGTGCAGGAGCTTCTCCAATTCGTCGGAGAGCTGGTGCGGCCGGAAGGCGCGGACGTCGCGCAGCCACGGCCCATAATGAGCGAGCGCCGGCGTCGCCAGCATGCGCGCGAGCGCCGCCTCGTCGAGTCGATTGAGCTCCAGAGTGAAGAACACCAGCTTCGTGCCGATGTCGGTCAGCTTCTCCTGCATGTTCTGCGAGAAGCGGCCGCGCTCGGGATCGGCCATGTCACCGGCATAGTGGAGTCCGGAGTAGGAGCCGATGCGGCCGATCAGGTCCTGCAGAGCCTCGTAGGCGGCGATCGCGGCGGCGAGACCCGCGGCATCGAGGCTCCCGACCTTACCCTCGTAGGACGCCGCGAAGGCGGTCGCGCGCTCCGCGGCGGTGGCGAGGTCGCGCTCCAGATCGGGCCCGGCAGGGCTGGAATAGAGGTCGGTCAGGTCCCAGGTCGGCAGCTCGGACGTCGTCGCCGTCATTCAGGCACTCCGTTGTCGCTTGAATATGGGGTGGCGCCGGCGCGCCGCCAAGCGCGACGCGCGCCTACAGGCGATTGTAGTCCTTGAACCAGGCGACGAAGCGGGGAATCCCCTCCTCGACTCCGGTCTTGGGCGTCCAGCCGAACTCGCGCGTGGTCGCGGCGATGTCCGCTGCGGTCTCCAGCACGTCGCCGGGCTCGCTGGGTCGGAGCTCGATCTTGGCCTCGCGGCCGATCGTCTTCTCGAACAGCGCGATCACATTCAGGATGTCGGCGCTTTGGGAGGTCCCGAGGTTGAACAGCCGATGCCCCGGCTCGGCCTGCGGCTTGTCGAGGACCGCCACGGTGCCGGCCACGATGTCGTCGATGTAGCTGAAATCGCGCTTCACGAAGCCGAGATGGTAGAGCGGGATCGTCTCGCCATCGAAAATCGCCTTGGCGAAGATGTAGGGCGACATGTCCGGCCGGCCCCACGGGCCATAGACCGTGAAGTAGCGCAGTCCCGTCAGCTTCATGCCATGCAGCCCGGCATAGGTGCCCGACATCAGCTCGTCGGCCCGCTTGGTGACGGCGTAGAGCGAAATCGGATTGTCGACCCGGTCCTCGACCGTGAACGGCAGGGTTCGATTGCCGCCATAGACCGACGAGGACGAGGCGTAGACGAAGTGGCGCAGCTTCGACAGCCCACGCGCCAACTCAAGCATCGTCAGGTGCCCGAGCACGTTGGTCCGGACATAGACGTAGGGATCGACCAGCGAATGGCGGACGCCCGGTTGGGCGGCCAGATGCACCACGCGATCGATGGTGGAATGGCGCTGCACGAGCGTCGTCATCGCGTCGCGATCGGCGATATCGGCCTCGACAAAGGTGAAGCCCGGCCGGTCGCGCAGCGGCTTGAGGCGCGCGAACTTCAACACCGGATCGTAATAGTCGCTGAAATTGTCCACCCCCACCACAGCATCACCCCGCGCCAGCAGGGCGCGCGCGACGGCCGAGCCGATGAAGCCGGCAACACCGGTAACGAGGACGGTCATGGAGCGTCTGGGAAGCTGAAAGCGTCGAAAGGAGCAAGTTTAGCCGGAAAATCCGTGAACGCGCTGTGCTTACAACCTTTCGTCCGGAAGCGAAACCGCGAAACGCCCCGCGCGTCCAACCGCAGTCCCGATGCGCAATCGAACTATTTGCACGCCGCGCGTTCTTCCCCGTTGCCGGCAGAAACAATCTGTCGTTACCGTGCGCGCATCCACGAACTGGGGAGCGCGCCTTGACCCTCGCCGCCGTAACCCTGGACGACAAGTACGCGCTGGAAAGCGGGCGCGTCTATCTGACCGGCACCCAGGCGCTGGTCCGCCTGCCCCTGATGCAGCGTCAGCGCGACCGGGCCGCCGGCCTCAACACCGCGGGATACATTTCCGGCTATCGCGGCTCGCCGCTGGGTGGTTTCGACCAGGCGCTGTGGCAGGCGCGCAAGTTCCTGGAGCGCCAGGACATCCGCTTCCAGCCCGGCACCAATGAGGACCTCGCCGCCACCTCGATCTGGGGCACCCAGCAGCTCCACCTGTTCCCCGGCGCCCGCCACGATGGCGTCTTCGGAATCTGGTACGGCAAGGGTCCGGGCGTCGACCGCTCCGGCGACGCCTTCAAGCACGCGAACTATGCCGGCACTTCGCGCCATGGCGGCGTGTTGGCGCTGGGGGGCGACGACCACACCGCCAAGTCGTCCACCGTGGCCCACCAGAGCGAGCCCGCCTTCATCGCCGCCGGCATGCCGGTGATCCATCCCGCGAGCGTGCAGGAGTACCTGGATCTCGGCCTGCACGGCTTCGCGCTGTCGCGCTTCAGCGGCCTGTGGGCCGCGATGAAGGTGCTGAGCGAGACCGTCGACTCGTCGGCGTCCGTCCAGGTCGATCCGGGGCGCGTGACGATCGTCCCGCCCGACTTCGCGCTGCCACCCGATGGCCTGCATATCCGTTGGCCCGACGATTGGCTGGGCCAGGAAAAGCGCGTGATCACCCAGCGCCTGCCGGCCGCGCTGGCCTATTGGCGCGCCAACCGGCTGGATGGGCTGGCGTTCGGTGCCGCCGATGCGCGCTTCGGCATCGTGACGGTCGGCAAGTCGTTCGGCGATGTCCGCCAGGCGCTGGACGATCTCGGCATCGACGAGGCCGAGGCGCGCCGGATCGGTCTGGCTGTCTACAAGGTGGCGCTGGTCTGGCCGCTCGAGACCGAGGGTTTGCGCGCCTTCGCATCGGGCAAGCGCGAGATTCTGGTGGTCGAGGAGAAGCGGCCCCTGATTGAACAACAGGTCAAGGACGCGCTGTTCAACGAACCGGCCGACCGTCGCCCCGCCGTCACCGGCAAGCAGGACGACCGCGGCGCGGCCCTGTTGCGTTCCGACGGGGAGCTGACGCCCGCCGAGATCGCGGAGGCGCTGGTGCGCCGTCTGGGCATCGAGGCGCTCTCGCCGCCCGCCCGCGCGCGCTGGGAGACGATCGCCGCGCGACGGTCGCGCCAGCAAGCCAACCGGCCCGCCGTGGTGCGCACGCCGTACTTCTGCAGCGGCTGCCCGCACAACAGCTCGACCAAGGTGCCCGAAGGTTCGATGGCGATGGCCGGCATCGGCTGCCACACCATGGCGATCTCGATGGAGCGCGAGACCCGCACCTTCACCCATATGGGCGCCGAGGGCGCGCCCTGGGTCGGCGCCTCGCAGTTCTCCGACACGCCGCACATGTTCCAGAACCTCGGCGATGGCACGTACTTCCATTCCGGCTACATGGCGGTCCGCCACGCCGTCGCCGCGGGCACCAACATCACCTACAAGATTCTCTACAACGATGCGGTCGCCATGACCGGCGGCCAGCCGCATGACGGCCAGGTCACACCGTGGACGATCAGCCGCCAGGTCCACGCCGAGGGCGTTCGGCGGATCGCGCTGGTCAGCGACGAGCCGGACAAATATCCGCCCGGCACCGACTGGGCGCCCGGCGTCACTTTCCATCACCGCGACACGCTCGACGCGGTTCAGCGCGAGTTGCGCGAGTGGCAGGGCGTGTCGGTCCTGATCTACGACCAGACCTGCGCCGCCGAGAAACGCCGCCGCCGCAAGCGCGGCGCCTTCCCCGACCCTCAACGCCGCGTCTTCATCAACACCGCGGTCTGCGAGGGCTGTGGCGACTGCTCGACCCAGTCGAACTGCCTCTCGGTCGTGCCGGTCGAGACCGCGATGGGCGCCAAGCGCGCCATCGACCAGAGCTCCTGCAACAAGGACTTCTCCTGCCTCAAGGGCTTCTGTCCGAGCTTCGTCACGGTCGAGGGCGGAGCGGTGCGCAAGGGTCGCGCGGCCCCGCGCGCCGACGCCGCACGGTCCGAGCCGCCGCTGCCCGCGGACCCCGCGCTGCCGTCGCTCGACGGCCGGCCCTACGGCATCCTGGTCACCGGCATCGGCGGCACGGGCGTCGTCACCATCGGCGCGATCCTCGGCATGGCCGGTCACCTGGAGGGGCTGGGCGTCAGCGTGCTCGACCAGCTCGGCATGGCCCAGAAGGGCGGCGCCGTGGTGAGCCACGTGCGCCTCGCCGCGTCGCCCGAGCAACTGACCGCGGTTCGGCTCGGCCAGGGCGGCGCCGACCTTCTGCTGGGCTGCGATCTCGTGGTCAGCGCCGGCGCGGATGCGCTCGCGCGACTGGATACCGGCGTGAGCCACGCGGTCGTGAACACCCACGAGACCATCACCGGCGACTTCACCCGCAATCGCGACCTCGCCTTCCCGGCCAACACGCTCCGGCTGGCGATCGAGGCCGCGGCCGGCGCGGGCGCGGTCGATTTCGTCGATGCGCAACGGCTCGCGACCGCCCTGCTGGGTGACGCGATGGCGACCAACATGTTCATGCTGGGCTATGCGTGGCAGCTTGGCCGCGTGCCGATCTCCGCGTCCGCCCTGGAGCGTGCGATCGAGCTGAACGGCGCCGCCGTGGCGATGAACCTCGCGGCCTTCCGCTGGGGCCGCCGCGCCGCTGCCGACCCGGCGTCGGTCGCCGCTCTCGCGACTCCGGCGGAGATCGTGCGTCTGCCGGCACGGCCCCAGACCCTGGCGGAGATCGTGGCGCACCGCAGCGCCCACCTGGTGGGTTATCAGAACGAGGCGCTGGCCGCGCGCTACCGTGCGCTGGTCGATCGCGTCGCGTCGCGCGAGACCGCGCTCACCCCCGGCCGCACGACGCTGGCCGAGGCTGTGGCGCGCAACTACGCCAAGCTGCTCGCCTACAAGGACGAGTACGAGGTCGCGCGGCTGCATGCCGATGCCGCCTTCTGCGCCGCTCTCGACGGCCAGTTCGAGAGCGAGTTCCGTCTGCGCTTCCACCTCGCCCCGCCCCTGCTTTCCGACCGCGACCCGGTGACGGGCCATCTGATGAAGCGCGAATTCGGCGGCTGGGTGCTGCCGGTGTTCCGGGTGATGGCCAAACTCAAGGGCCTGCGCGGCACCGCCTTCGACATCTTCGGGTGGACCGCCGAGCGCCGCGCCGAGCGTGCCTTGATCGCGACCTACGAGCGCTGGATCGACAGCGTGCTGGCCGGCCTCACGGCCGACCGCCACGCCCTCGCCGTCGAGATCGCCACGCTGCCCGATGCGATCCGTGGCTACGGGCATGTGAAGGAGGCTGCGATGGCGAAGGCCCACGCCCGCGCCGCTGAACTGCTCGCGAGCTACTCCGGAACGCCGCTGAAGCAGGCCGCGTAGATCACGCGCGGTCGGCGCGACCCGCCTCGACTGTCCGGAACGCGCCCCACTCCCGGGCGCGCGGCGTCGGCGGCTAGGAGCCCAGCCGCTGCCACCACGGGGCTTTGGGGGTCCAGCCGCGGGCGGTCATGCAGCTTTCCATGAGCTTGGCCGTCCGGCTTCTGTCGCCGGTGGCGCTCATCTGCTCGCGGAGCGTCGTCTGGCCGAAGCGCTGGCCGTCGGATCGGCCCATCTCCTCGCGCTGGTCCGCGATGGCGCGATCGTCGCGGGTCATGCGCCGCACCTGGGCGCGACAGAGCGCCTCGTCGTTCAGGAACTGCGCCTCCGTGGCGCCCTCGCGCGTGAAGTCGACGCTGGCGCAGCCCGGCGCCAGCGCCAGCGCGGCGATCACGGTCGCAAGGCCCAGCGCGCGCATCAGCGTGCCGCCAGAGCGGCTTCGATCGCCTTGAGCGCGGTCGCTGCCTCGCCCGCGTTGGGGCCGCCGCCCTGCGCCATGTCGGGCCGGCCACCGCCGCCCTTGCCGCCCAGGGCCGCCACGCCCGCCTTCACGAGATCGACGGCGCTCAGCCGCCCGGCGAGGTCGTCGGTCACGCCGACCACCGCCGAGGCCTTGCCCTCGTCGACGCCGATCAGTGCCACCACGCCGGAGCCCAGCTGTTTCTTGAAGTCGTCGACCATGCCCTTGAGGTCCTTGCCCGGAACGCCCTCCAGCACACGGCCGATGAGACGAACGCCCGCGACGTCACGCGGCGCATTGGCGTCCGCCGCCGCGCCACCGCCGCCGCCCGCGAGCGCCAACGCCTTGCGCGCGTCGCCGAGATCGCGCTCAAGCCGGCGCTGTCCCTCGATCAGCGCCGCGAGACGCGCCGGCAGATCTTCCGCCCGGATCTTCATCGCCGCGGCCGCTTCCGCCAGCAGATCCGCCTGGGCGCGGACATGCGCCTCGGCGGCAACGCCCGCCACCGCCTCGATGCGCCGCACACCGGCCGATACCGCGCCTTCGCCCACGATCCGGAACAGGCCGATATCGCCGGTGCGCCGCGCATGCGTGCCGCCGCAAAGCTCGACGGAGTACTTCTCGCCGTCACCGCCCATCGACAGCACCCGCACCTCGTCGCCGTACTTCTCGCCGAACAACGCCATCGCGCCTGCCGCGATCGCCTCGTCCGGGGTCATCAGCCGGGTCTCGACCGGACCGTTCAGCCGGATGCGGGCATTGACCTCGTCCTCGACCGCGCGCAGTTCGGCCGCGGTGACCGGCTTGGTGTGGCTGATGTCGAAACGCAGCCGCTTGGGCGCCACTTGCGATCCCTTCTGCGTCACGTGCTCGCCGAGCTGGCGCCGCAACGCCTCGTGCAACAGATGGGTGGCCGAATGGTGCGCGCGCAACGCCGCGCGGCGGGCGGCGTCAACCGCCAGCAGCGCATCGGCCCCGACCGCCAGCTTGCCCTCGGTCACCTCGACCTTGTGGACATGCAGGTCACCCAACATCTTCTGCGTGTCGTCCACGCGCGCGGCGAAGCCCGCGCCTGAAATCGCGCCGCGATCACCCATCTGACCGCCCGACTCGCCGTAGAACGGCGACTGGTTCAGCACCGCCCAGCCGGTCTGCCCCGCGCGGAGCTCGTGCACTTCCTTGCCCTCCACGACCAGCGCCACGATCTGGCCTTCGGCGCGCTCCGTGTCGTAACCCAGAAAGTCGGTGGCCCCGACGCGCTGGCGCACATCGAACCAGATCGCGTCCGAGGCGGCCTCGCCCGAGCCGGCCCAGGCGGCGCGCGCCTTCGCCTTCTGCTCGGCCATTGCGCTGTCGAAGCCCGCCGTATCGACCCCGATGCCGCGGGCGCGCAACACATCCTGGGTGAGATCGAGGGGAAAACCGAACGTGTCGTAGAGCTTGAAAGCGACGTCACCCTTGAGGCTCGTGCCCTGGGTGAGCCCACGCGTCTCGTCCTCCAGGAGTTTGAGGCCGGTGCCGAGCGTGCGCTTGAAGCGCGTTTCCTCGAGCTTCAGCGTTTCGGCGATCAGCGCCTGGGCGCGCGCGAGTTCAGGATAGGCATCGCCCATCTGCTTCACGAGCGCCGGCACCAGTCGCCACATCACCGGGTCGCGGGCGCCCAGCATGTGCGCGTGCCGCATCGCGCGGCGCATAATCCGGCGCAACACGTAGCCGCGGCCCTCGTTGGACGGCAACACACCGTCGGCAATCAGGAACGACGTCGCGCGCAGATGATCGGCGATCACGCGGTGCGACACGGCCTGGGGCCCATCGGGGTCGACGCCCGTCGCCTGCGCACTCGCCTCGATCAGCGCGCGCATCAGGTCGATGTCGTAGTTGTCGTGATGGCCCTGCAGGACGGCCGCGATCCGCTCGAGACCCATGCCAGTGTCGATCGAGGGTTTGGGCAACTCCACCCGCTGGTCGGGCGCCTGTTGCTCATACTGCATGAACACGAGGTTCCAGACCTCGATGAAGCGATCGCCGTCGGCGTCGGCGCTGCCCGGCGGCCCGCCCGCGACCTTGTCGCCGTGATCGAAGAAGATCTCCGAGCACGGGCCGCAGGGGCCGGTGTCACCCATCGCCCAGAAATTGTCGGAGGTCGGGATGCGGATGATGCGGCTGTCCGGCAGACCCGCGATGCGACGCCAGTGGCCGGCCGCCTCGTCGTCGGTGTGATAGACGGTGACCAGCAGCCGGTCCTTCGCCAGCCCGAACTCCTTGGTGATCAGATTCCAGGCGAGTTCGATCGCCCGCTCCTTGAAATAGTCGCCGAAGGAGAAGTTCCCCAGCATCTCGAAGAAGGTGTGATGGCGGGCGGTGTAGCCGACATTCTCAAGATCGTTGTGCTTGCCGCCGGCGCGCACGCATTTCTGCGAGGTCGCCGCGCGCGGCACCGCGGGCGGCTTTTCGAGACCGGTGAAGATGTTCTTGAACTGCACCATCCCGGCGGTGGTGAACATCAGCGTCGGATCGTTGCGCGGGACCAGCGGGCTGGAGGGGAGAGCCTCGTGCCCGTTGCTGCGAAAATAGTCGAGGAATGTGCGGCGGATGTCGCTGACGCTGGCCATGCGGGCGTTGTAGCGTGCGGCCCGCTCGCAAGTCCAGAACGGGGCCCGCGCCTACCATGTCCTCCGCGCCTACCGGCTCTCCTCCGCCCGATAGCGTGACGCTGCGGCTGACGCTGAGATCGCTCAAGGTGGCGCACACGATCGCGACGCCAGCGCGACCGGTTGCGGCACGCGAGGCGCTGCCCGCCTTCCAGGGGCTCGTCAACGCCACGGTCGCAGCGGCCGAGCGCGCGAGCGTCGCAGCCGGCGGCGCGATCTCCTGCCGCAAGGGCTGCGGCGCCTGCTGCCGGCAGCTGGTGCCGATCTCGGCGACCGAAGGCGAGCGCTTGCTTGACCTGGTCGCCGCGCTCCCGGCCGAGCGACGCGCCGTCGTGGAGCAACGCTTCGCTGAGGCGCGCGCCAAGCTTGACCAAGCCGGTCTCGTGCCCGCCCTGCTCGATCCCGCCGCTCGCGCGGGCCGCAGCGACAATGATCTGTCCGCCGCCTACTTCAGGCTCGGCTTGGGCTGCCCCTTTCTCGACGAAGAGAGCTGCTCCATTCATTTGGATCGCCCGTTGGTCTGTCGGGAGTATCTAGTCACGTCGCCGGCGGCGCTGTGCGCGGGACCGGCGCAGGAAGGCGTGACGCCCGTCGCGGTGCCAAAGCTCTCGATGGCGGCGCGCGGTCTGGAAAGTCCCGATCCGGCACCCGACGCGGCTGGGCGCTGGTTCGCCCTCGCCCTCCTGCCGGCGTTCGCGCAGCGCCGGCCGACGGCGGGCCCCGCAATGCCCACCCTCGACTGGATCAAGCGCTTCGTGTCGCGACTCGGCCGGCGTCCCTAGAGCCTGACTGTTCCCAAGGAACCGCCAGCGCGGTTCCATCCTCGCCGAGAGCGCTCTTGCCGGTCCCCCAAAAGAAAGGCGGTGCCGCGCGTGGGGGAGCGGCACCGCCTAGGATGACCGGAGACAGGGGTATTCCGGCCGAAAAATGTAGGGAGCAGCAGGCCGGGAGCCGCGAGCGGCTCCCGCGCCGGATCAGGAGTCGTCTTCGTCCTTGCTCTCGTCCGTCATCAGCGCCCCCGAGAGCACGCCCGCGTTCTCGCGGATCTTGCGCTCGATGGCGTCGGCGACCTGGGCGTTCTCGCGCAGGAACGTCTTGGCGTTCTCGCGACCCTGGCCGATGCGCTGGCCGTCGTAGGAGAACCAGGAGCCGGACTTCTCGACCAGGCCGGCCTTGACGCCGAGATCGATCAACTCGCCGGTCTTGGACACGCCCTCGCCGTACATGATGTCGAACTCGACCACCTTGAAGGGCGGCGCGACCTTGTTCTTGACCACCTTCACGCGGGTGGCGTTGCCGACCACCTCGTCCTTGTCCTTGAGCGCGCCGACGCGGCGGATATCGAGCCGCACCGAGGCGTAGAACTTGAGCGCGTTGCCGCCGGTCGTGGTCTCGGGATTGCCGAACATCACGCCGATCTTCATGCGGATCTGGTTGATGAAGATCACCAGAGTGTTCGACTTGGAGATCGAGGCGGTGAGCTTGCGCAGCGCCTGGCTCATCAGGCGGGCCTGCAGGCCGGGCAAGGAGTCGCCCATCTCGCCCTCAAGCTCGGCCTTCGGCACCAGCGCCGCCACGGAGTCGATCACCAGCACGTCGATCGCGCCGGAGCGCACCAGCGTGTCGGCGATCTCGAGCGCCTGCTCGCCGGCGTCGGGCTGGGAGATCAGCAGATTGTCGATATCTACTCCGAGCTTCTTGGCGTAGGCCGGATCGAGCGCATGCTCGGCGTCGACGAAGGCGCAGGCGCCGCCCTTCTTCTGGGCCTCGGCCACCACATGCAGCGCCAGCGTCGTCTTGCCCGAGCTCTCGGGCCCGTAGATCTCGACAATGCGGCCCTTGGGCAGGCCGCCGATGCCGAGGGCGATATCCAGCCCCAGCGACCCGGTCGAGATCGCCTCGATCTCGAGCGCCTCGCGCTGGCCGAGTTTCATGATGGAGCCCTTGCCGAACGCGCGTTCGATCTGGGCGAGGGCCGCATCCAGGGCCTTGCTCTTGTTTTCCATGCCGTCTTTTTCGACCACTTTCAGCATCGCCGACATTGGCTGCCTCCTCCGTATCCCATGCCCCTGTCAGGAGCGGCAACGCGGATAAGTCCGTCGTTGGGAAGGCCAATGTACCTATTTTGTTCCGTTCAGCAAGCGTGGAATTAACTCGCTGATTTAATTTATATTATTGACACAAGTTCTAGCTACGTTCCCATTGGACGATACCTAGGCTGGGACAAGCTAGCCCGCGCCCTGTCGCACTCGGCGCAACCGGCGTCGGCGTCGTGGAGGAACAGCAGCGGCGCTCGCCGCATAGCCTCGACCGCCAGGCCCACGACATCTTGTGCTCGAAACAGACGCGCCTGGCCGTGGCCGACCGGCCCCGAAGCCTGCAGCCCCCTCGCCCGCAGCCAGTCGTCGGCGAGCGCGAAGCGCTGGCAGCAATGCTCGTTTTCGCGATAGTCGAGCCGAACCGCCTGATCGCCGCGCATCACGGTGCAATGGCGCGGGACGCCATAAGGCACGCCGGCCAAAATCTCGGCGAGATGAAGTGATGTGTTGGCGTCGTGCCCCACGCCCAGCAACAGCACCTGCCCATCGAGATCATGCACGCGGCCCACCGGACTGTCCGGCACATGTGGCGGCAAAGGCAATGGAGTCTTCACGATTGCCGCCGCGAGGCCGCCGAAGGTCGTCCCCGCACCCCGATCGTGGCGGTGACCGCCAACGCGCTCGCCGGCGAAGACGAGCGCTGCCGCGCCGCCGGCATGGACGCCTATCTCGCCAAGCCGGTCAATCTCGCCCGCCTGCGCGCCACCGCCCAGCGCTGGATCCGGGGCGCCGCGCCGACCGACAGCGCGATCGACCGCACCGTGCTCGACCCCTGGGTCGGCGACGACGAGGCGGCGCGGCGTGATCTGGTGCTCAAGTTCGCAGAGACGGCCAGCGGCTCGCGCGCCGACATCGAGAGTGCGATGGCAAGCGGCGATCTGCCGGCGCTGGCCGCCGCCGCCCACCGCCTGAAGGGTGGCGCGCTGGCGGTTGGAGCGCGCGCCATCGCCGAGGTCGCGGCGACGCTCGAGAGCGCCGCCCGCGCCGGCGACCGCCCGAAATGCCAGGACGCCCTCGGCCCGCTCGCCAGTCAGGTCAACCGGCTCACCACCGAGCTGGCGGCATAGCGACTCCTCCCCGTGCAGGGGGTCGTCGGCAGGCCCAGGACGCCGGGCGCAAGAGCTACGCGTGATGGGTGCGCGGACTACGCCGCCAGCACGCCCTCGCGCCGGAGCGCCGCGATTGCGGCTTCATCGTAACCCAGCGCTGCCAGCACCTCGTCGTTGTGCTGGCCGACCGACGGCGGGTCGGCAACCAGCGGCGGGCGCCAGCCGAAGAGTTGCAGCGGCAAGAGGGGCAGCCGCGTCTGCACGCCACCTGGCAGTGTCGTCGGCGCGAGCGAACCGTTGGCCGCCAGATGCGGATGTTCGAACAGGTCGTGTGGCCGCGCCACCGGCGCAAAGGAAATGTCGGCGGCGAGCGACAGCCGCTCGATCTCCTCGGCCGGCATGCCTTTGAACAACGTCGCGATCCGCGGCACCAGCCACGGCCGCGCCTCGATGCGCTGGTTGTTGGTGGCAAGCCGCGGGTCGCCCGCGAGGTCTGCTTGCCCGAACACTTCGCAGAAACGCCGCCATTGCCCATCGCTCGTGATGCCGATGAAGAGCTGGCGCCCATCGGCCGTGGCAAAGGTGTCGTAGACCGCCCAGGAGCTCACACGCTCCGGCATCGGCGGCGGCGGCGCGCCGTTGATCGCGGTGATGGCGAGATGCTGGCCCATCAGGAACACCACCGACTCAAACAGCGCGCTCTCCACGAGCCCGCCCCGCCCCGTGCGGTCGCGCTGCTGCAGCGCCAGCACGGTGCCGAAAGCGCCAAACAGCCCGCCCAGGATATCGACCACCGATGTGCCCGCCCGCAGCGGCCGCCCGGACGGCCCGGTCATGTAGGCGAGCCCGCCCATCATCTGCACGACCTCGTCCAGCGCCGGCCGTTTTTCGTAGGGGCCAGGAAGAAACCCCTTCAGCGCGCAGTAGACGAGGCGCGGATTGAGCTTCGCGAGATCGTCCGGCCCCAGACCGCGCTTGGCCATGCTGCCCGGCGCGAAGTTCTCGACCAGTACGTCGGCCTCCGCCAGCAACCGCTCCAGCACTTTGCGACCGGCCGGCGCGTCAACGTCGAGGGCGATGCCCTTCTTGTTGCGATTGAAGTAGCCGAAGAAACCCGCACCGAAGCCCTTCAGCTTGCGGGTGCGATCGCCGTCCTTCGGCTCGACCTTGATCACCTCGGCGCCCAGGTCGGCCAGCACCATGCCGCAACTCGGCCCCAGGATGGTGTGCGTCATCTCGACGACGCGCACGCCCTTGAGCGGCGGCGTCACGCTCACGCGAACCAGCTCTCGATGTCCTTGGCGAGCGGCAGGCCCGCGCTCTCGGCGAGGACGCGCTGTGGCAGACCGCTCACGACCATGAAGGTCTCGCCGCGCGGGGCGTTGTGATCGCGCAAGAGCGCCCGCAGCGTCGCGACATCGTGGCCGAAGCCCGCCGCTTCTACGCGCCCGGCGAACGCGGTGCGGATCGCGTCGACCAGCGCCGGCCGCTCGTCGGTCGTGGCCGCCGGCACCGCGTCGATATCGGCCAGCACGAACAGCCGGCCGCTGAAGCGCGCGAGCTTGGCGGCCACCGCCGCGCGCGGCTCCACGACAAATCGCCCGCCGGCGGCGCGCCGCAGTCGCGCCGCGAGCGACAGCGCGATCACGGCGCAGCCGAAATGCGCGCCCGAATCCATCAGCGCACCGGTGAACTCGCGATAGGTGAGACCGAGCCGCTCCGCTGACTTCAGGCGGCGCAGCGCCACCTCGGGCTTCGGCGTCTTCCACGCCTTGGCCGAGGCGCGGCGCCAGACCCAGGCGCCCCACGACATGTCGAACACCGGGCCGCCATTGTGACCGATTCCGGCCAGCGGACGGCGCAGCAGGCTCTCGACATTGACGTGTCGCACCCCTAGACGGTCGAAGCGGTCACCCATTGCGCTAGTTTAGCGCAAGACCGCGGCCAGAATCGAGGAGCGGCGCGTGAAGGATTTCGGGGTGGATGTCCTGGTGGTGGGCGCGGGCAACGCAGCGGCCTGCGCGGCGCTCGCGGCGCGCGAGGCCGGTGTCTCGGTCGCCATGCTGGAGGCCGCGCCCGAGGCCGAGCGTGGCGGCAACAGCACCTACACCGCCGGCGCGATGCGGGTGGTGTTTTCCGGGCCGGACGATCTCGAGCAGCTCTACGACCTCACGCCCGAGGAAAAGCGCGACGTCGATTTCGGCAGCTACTCGGCCGACCAGTATCTCGACGACATGGCGCGCGTGACCAACTATCGCTGCGATCCCGATCTCACCGAGCTTCTGGTGCGCGAGAGTTTCCCGACGCTGCGCTGGATGCGCGGCAAGGGCGTGCGGTTTCAGCCGTCCTACGGCCGCCAGGCCTTCAAGGTGAACGGCAAGTACAAGTTCTGGGGCGGCCTCGCGGTCGAGGCCTGGGGCGGCGGACCGGGCCTTGTCGATCTCGAACACAAGGCGGCGTCTCGCGAGGGCATCGCGATCCACTATGAGACCGCCGCGCAATCGCTGATCGAGGAGGACGGCCGCGTCATCGGCGTCGTCGCGCGCCACGGCGGCCGTCGGGTCACGATCCGCGCCCGCACCGTCGTCCTCGCCTGTGGCGGCTTCGAGAGCAACGCCGAGATGCGCACCCGCTATCTCGGCCCGACCTGGGACCTCGCCAAGGTGCGCGGCACGCGCTTCAACACCGGCGCCGGGCTCAACATGGCGCTCGCGATCGGCGCGGCACCGCACGGCCATTGGTCGGGCTGCCACGCGGTCGGCTGGGATCAGAATGCGCCGCCCTTCGGCGATCTCGAGGTCGGCGACAATTTCCAAAAGCACTCCTACCCGCTCGGGATCATGGTGAACGCCAACGGCGAGCGCTTCGTCGACGAGGGCGCGGACTTCCGCAACTACACCTACGCCAAGTACGGCGGCGTGATCCTCTCCCAGCCCAACCAGTTCGCGTGGCAGATCTTCGACGCCAAGGTGCTCGACCGCCTGCGCGACGAGTACCGCATCAAGCGCATGACGAAGGTGAGCGCGCCCACGCTGGAAGAGCTCGTGACCCGACTGGACGGCGTCGATCCGGTGCGCTGCCTCGCCACGCTGAAGGAGTGGAACAAGGCGGTGATGACCGAGGTGCCGTTCAATCCGGCGATCAAGGACGGCCGCGGCACCCGCGGTCTTGCCGTTCCGAAGACCAACTGGGCCAACACGCTCGACACGCCGCCCTACGAGGCCTGGGCCGTCACCTGCGGCGTCACCTTCACCTTCGGCGGCCTCAAGACAACGCTTGAAGGCCAGGTCGAGGCGACCGACGGACGGCCGATCCCCGGCCTCTACGCCGCCGGCGAAATCGTGGGCGGGCTGTTCTATCACAACTATCCCGGCGGCACGGGACTGGTGTCAGGCGCCGTCCTCGGCAAGCTCGCCGGCACCCACGCCGGTCGCGCGGCGCGGGCGTAAGGGAACACGCGGCAAAGCGCTCCCGCATCCCGTGGCGGGGCCACCGGACCTGAGTGCCGATGAGCGCAAGGGCCCTTGCGGTGCCGGCCTTGTGCTTGCGCCCTTTGCGCCTCCCGCGCGGGTTCGGTAGTGTCGCGGCAACAACCGAATGAAGCGACAGGAGGATTTCATGACCTTACTTTCCCGCCGTCACGCGCTGATCGCCGGAGGAGCCTCGATGCTGGCGCCCGGTCTCGCGCGCGCTCAGGCCGCCTGGCCGACGCAGCCCGTCAGCTTCGTTGTGGGCTACGCCGCCGGCGGTGGCGCCGACATCATGGCGCGCGAGCTCGGCCACATCATGACGCCCCTGTTCGGCCAGCAGATCGTGGTCGAGAACAAGGGCGGCGCGGCCGGCGCGATCGGCGCGCGCCACGTCTCCAACGCCAGGCCGGACGGCAACACCCTCTTCTATGCCGTCTCGACCAACGTGGTCACCAATCCGCACGTGCTGAAGACGTCGATCGACACGCTGGCCGGTCTGGTGCCGATCATCCAGACCACCGACTACCAGTACGTTCTCGCGGTCAATCCCGACGTGCCCGCGAAGAACGCGGCCGAGCTGATCGCGCTCGCCAAGAAGGACCCTGGCAAGCTCACCTTCTCGTCCTCGGGCGTGGGCGGCAACAACCATCTCTCGGGCGCGCTGTTCGCCGACGTGACCGGCATCAAGATCACCCACGTGCCCTATCGCGGCACCGGACCCGCGCTGGCAGACGTGTTGTCGGGTGTGATCACCATGAACTTCTCCTCGCTGCCGCCGGCGGTGGGCCAGATCAAGGCCGGCAAGCTGAAGGCGCTGGCGGTCACCGGCGAAAAGCGCGTGAGCTCGCTGGCCGACGTTCCGACGCTCAAGGAGCAGGGCATCAACGTCGCGATCACCGGATGGCACGGCCTGTTCGCGCCCCCCAAGACGCCCGACGCGATTCTCGACCGGGTGCACAAGGACGCCACCACGGCGATCAAGGATCCGAAATTCGCCGCGGCGCTCGCCAAGGACGGTCTCGAAATGCCGCCGCTGCAGAGCCGCGCCGACTTCACGAAGTATGTCCGCGACGAGCACGCCTTCTGGGGCAAGAAGCTGAAAGAGCTGAACATCCAGCCCGAGTGACGGACCGGACTACGCCCGGGGCGGCACCACGCAGAAGCCCTGCGCCTCGATGCCGAGCGCGGGGTTGAACTTCGAGCGCAAATTCTCGAGCGCGATGACCGCCGTCAGCTCGACGATCTGGCCGTCGCTGTAGTGCCGCTTGAGGCGCGCGACGAGCGCGTCGTCCACCCGCTGGTCCGTGAAGGTGATGCGCTCGGCGTACTCCAGCGCCAGTCGCTCGGCCTCGCTGAACAGCGCGCTCTCGCGCCACGTCGCGACCTCGGCCAGCTTGGCGAGGCCCGCCTCGTCAGCGTCCAGCACACGGCTGGAATTCATATCAATTCAAAAGGGACAGCCGTTGATCGTGGCGACCCGCACGTTGAGGAGCGGCGGCAGGGCGCGCGGCAGCAGCCCCGATTGCTCGATCGATGCCCCCATGAGCTTGATCGCCCGCAGGATCGGCGGGCAATGCGCCATGACCCGCGTCGAGTTCAGGAGCCCGCCGAACAATTCCCGCTCCTTGGCGAAGATCGTCGCAAGCGTGGGATCGCCGCCGTCCTCCTCGATTTCGCGCACCCGGGCCATGGTCCCTCCTCGATTTCGGTCGTCCCACGATAGGCCGGCGATGCCTCGCTCGTCCGGAGTATCTTGCACCCCGGGTCGCCGACGCTGGCAGGGTCAGAAGTTCAGCACCTTCGACTGCACCACGCCGTCCAGCGCGCGAATGCGGGCGGTCAGATCGGCGCCGATCGGCTGATCGACCTGAACCAGCGCGATCGCCGAACCGCCCGGCTTGTCGCGGCCGAGATGGAAAGTGGCGATGTTCACCTTCTCCTGGCCAAGGAGCGTGCCGAGGCGGCCAATGAAGCCCGGCTTGTCGTCGTTGGTGATGTAGAGCATGTGCCGCCCGAACGCGGCCTCGATCTCGATGCCCTTGATCTCGACCAGGCGCGGCTCGCGTCCGCCGAACAGCGTGCCGGAGACCGACCGGGTGAACTGGTCGGTCGTGATCGAAAGGCGGATCAGGGATTGATAGTCGCTCTCGCGATCGTGCTTAACTTCGGCGACATCGATGCCGCGCTCGCGCGCGATCACCGGGGCGTTCACCATGTTGACCGTGTCGAGCTGGGGACGCAGGACGCCCATCAGCGCGGTCTGGGTCAACGGCTTCACGTTCAGCGACGCCACCGCGCCCTCGTACTCGATCGAGATCGCCTTCACGTCGGTGTCGGTAAGCTGGCCGGCGAAGGCACCGAGATTCTCGGCGAGCCGCAGGAAGGGCGCGAGGCGCGGCGCATCTTCCGCCGAGACGTTGGGCATGTTGAGCGAGTTGGCGACCGCGCCCGTCAGCAGATAGTCCGACATCTGCTCGGCGACCTGTAGCGCCACGTTCTCCTGCGCTTCGGCAGTCGAGGCGCCGAGATGCGGCGTGCAAACGAGGTTGGGCGCGCCGAACAGGACGTTCTGCTTCGCCGGCTCCTCGACGAAGACGTCGAAGCCCGCGCCCGCGATATGGCCCGAGACCAGCAGGTCGCGCACCGCCAGCTCGTCGACCAACCCGCCGCGGGCGCAATTCACGATACGCACGCCCTTCTTGGTCTTCATCAGATTGGCGCGAGAGAGGATGTTGCGCGTCTGGTCGGTGAGCGGCGTGTGGATGGTGATGAAGTCGGCGCGGGCAAGCACGTCGTCGAGCGTGCCTTTCTCGACGCCGAGCTCGACGGCACGGTCGTCGCTCAGGAACGGATCGTAAGCCAGCACCCGCATCTTGAGGCCGAGCGCGCGCTCCGCGACGATCGCGCCGATATTGCCGCAACCGATCAGGCCCAGCGTCTTGAAGCTGAGCTCGGCCCCCATGAAGCGGTTCTTCTCCCACTTGCCGGCTTGGGTGCTTGCGTTGGCCTCCGGCACCTGCCGCGCCACCGCGAACATCAGCGCGATCGCGTGCTCGGCGGTGGTGATGGCATTGCCGAAGGGCGTGTTCATGACCACCACGCCGCGCGATGTGGCGGCCTTGATGTCGACGTTGTCGACGCCGATGCCGGCGCGGCCGACGACGCGAAGCGACGTCGCCTCGGCCAGCAACTCGGCCGTAACCTTGGTCGCCGACCGGATGGCGAGGCCCTGATAGCCGCCGATGATGCCGCGCAGCTCGGCGGGCTTGAGGCCCGGCTTGAAATCCACGTCGCAGCCGCGCTCGGCGAAGATCTCGACCGCCCGCGCCGACAGCTCGTCGGAAATGAGAACCTTAGGCTTTGCCATAGTCCCTCTCGATCTCGCCGTAGGCCCAGTCGAGCCAAGGCAGCAGCGCTTGCAGGTCCGACGTCTCGACCGTGGCACCGCACCAGATGCGCAGGCCCGGCGGCGCGTCACGGTAGCCGCCGATGTCGTAGGCGGCCTTTTCCGCCTCCAGCAGGTCGGCCAGTTTCTTGGCCGCCGCCGCCTGCTTGTCCGCCGGCAGCGCCGCAAACCACGGCGCCGCGACGGTGAGGCAGACCGACGTGCTTGAGCGGGTCCGGCTGTCGGCCGCCAGGAACGCGCACCACGGCCGACTGGCGACGAAGCCCTCCAGCACGGCAAGGTTGGCCCGCGAGCGCGCCATCAGGCCCTTGAGCCCGCCCACGCTCTCGCCCCAGACGAGACCATCGATGGCATCCTCGACGCAGAGCATGGACGGCGTGTTGATGGTATCGCCCTTGAAGATCGCCTCGGAAAACTTGCCGCCCGAGGTCAGGCGGAAGATCTTCGGCAGCGGCCATGGCGGGCTGTAGCTCTCCAGCCGTGCGATGGCGCGCGGCGACAGCACCAGCATGCCGTGCGCACCCTCGCCACCCATCACCTTCTGCCAGGACCAGGTGACCACATCGAGCTTGGCCCATGGCAGGTCCATGGCGAACACCGCCGAGGTGGCGTCGCAGATCGCGAGCCCCTCGCGATCGGCCGCGATCCATGCGTCGTCCGGCACCCTCACGCCCGAGGTGGTGCCGTTCCACGGGAAGACGACATCGCGCTTCCAGTCGACCGCGCCCAGATCGGGCAGCTGGCCGTAGGGCGCCTTCAGCACGCGCACGTCTTTCAGCTTCAGCTGCTTCTGGACGTCGGTGACCCAACCCTCACCGAAGCTCTCCCAAGTGAGCATGTCGACGCCGCGCGGGCCCAAGAGCGACCACAGCGCCATCTCGACCGCGCCGGTATCGGAGGCCGGCACGATGGCGATGCGATAGTCGGCCGGAATGCCGAGCAGCGCGCGCGTACGATCGACCGCTTCGACGATCTTCTTCTTGCCGAGTTTTGAGCGGTGCGAGCGTCCGACGGCGGCGCCGGCGAGAGCTTGCGGAGTCCAGCCCGGGCGCTTGGCGCAGGGGCCGGAAGAAAAGTCCGGACGCGCCGGACGGACAGCTGGCTTCATCGACCTCTCCCTTCCAGAAGAGCTGCACTCCGGTGGGGGAGCGTGGCCCGCCGCCCCTATACGGAGGGCGCCGGCGGGCGTCAATGCGGCCGCGATGTCGCGGTCGAGCCTACTTCAGCGCGGAGGAACCGGGATGGCGCCACTGGTACTCGGACTCTAGATAGCCCTTCATGTATTCCTTGCTGGGCCAGCACCCTTCGAGGTCGGTCTTGGCCATGGCTTGCAGGGACTCGCAGGCCTTCTGCAGCCGCACATTCCACGCCTGCCACTTGCCGACGGCGCGCTGATACTCCGAGCTGGTCACGTTGTCTTCGGCGGCCGACACACCCGCCGCTCGAAGCTGCCCCAGCGTCAGCTGCGCGTCGCGGATGAACGCGCCGCCGTACCATTCGACCTTGGAGGCAAGATTCAGCCCGTCGAGCGCGTAGCCAATAGCGACGCTGAGGTCGGGCACCGACCGCCCGACGACTGCACTGAAAAGGCTTTTCACGACGTACAGGAACTCGCGCGCGTTCACGCGGCTGATGTCGATCCCGACCTCGAACACGGCGGAGTGACGCTGTGCATTGCGGAAGAATGGCAACTCCCCATCCGCACCCATAACAATCCGCCGCTCTTCAGCGCGTTCCTTTGCTCCCTTCAAGCCGTCGAGGGCCTGCCACCGCCCATTGGCCGACTGCCCCCACCGCGCGTCGAGGCCAGCCGGGCTCGCCGCCAACAGATGGCGCTGCGCCCGACGGATATGGGCAAGCATGCGCTGAGCATCCTCCGGTTTGGCGGATCGGCTGCTCGCCTCCAGCGTTTCAGCGCCGTACTGTGCGAGCAGGACGACAATGATGTGTCCGCGCAGGATGCGTCCTTCGAGGTCGTTCTGATGAACCGGGCCGATATAACAATCGAGGAACTCATGGATCGCGCCCGGCCCCATTGGAACCGTGTCCGAAGTCTGTTCAGGCATGAGTCCGGTCTTGAACTTCGTCATGACGTGCGCGAACGAAACACCCGCGGCGTCGCCCACCCCAGGGTCCCCCCACTTGTCAGCGAGACACTTGTGGAAATAGCCCTGCGATTTGGAGGGAGGATTTGTCAGCACCGTTGGCAGCGTCGCCCCGCAGCCGCCAAGCATTAGTGCGATCGTCGCAAGCGTAGCAATTCGCGCGAGCATGGTTCCCCCTCCGTACTCAACGCACCGAGCCTAGGGTGGGCCTCACTCGCGTGTCAATTGCTAAACCCGAGTCGTACTCGCACACGCGCTGCGAGTGTGCCGCGCGCGACGAAGACTATCGCTTGCGGCCGACCAGTGTCAGCGCGCCTTGGGGGCCGAAATCTTCGATGTGCGGGCAGCCGCGGGCCATCGTGAACACATCGCCCGGCCGGTAGGTCCGGGACTGGCCGTCCCACGCAAGCGTCAGTTCGCCTTCGAGCACCATGGCGCGGACGTCGAAGGGATGGCTGTGCTCGTCATTGTGGCGGTTGGGCGCGCTGCGGTTCTCCAGGACGTCACCGTAGCCCGCGTCGCGCAGCTCACGTTCGAAAGCGGCTCGATCCATCTACGTCTCCTCAGGCTTGCTTGGTCGCGACCAGCACATACTGGCCGCCGAGCGGCAACCACTCCAGCAGCCGGTCGATCGGCGCCAGAAACGGCAGCCCGGGCGGCATGAACATCAGATAGGCCGAGCGCGTGTCGAAGCGTCCGGCCGCAGCCACCCGGTCGCGCGCCTCGCGCAGGTCGAGGAGGATCGCGTCGGCGTCGATCTCGGTGCGCGCCACGACATAGCGCACCAACGGGTTCCAGGGATTGTGTTCGAACACATAGAGCCGGCCACCCGGCTTCAGCACCCGCGCAAGCTCGGCGAAAACGGCTGGCCGTCCGGCGAGCGGCACGTGATGGATCACCGCGCTCACCACCGCCATGTCGAACGAGGCGTCCGGCACCGGCACGCGGGCGCCGTCCTGGACCAGCAGCTCGGGCATGGGCCCGGCGCCCGGCGGCCAGCGCTTCGGCAGTTCCGACAGCATGCCGGTGGAGATATCGCAGCCGGCGAATGCCGCGCGGGCGCCGGCCAGCCGCAGCAAGCGCGGGATGGAACCGACGCCGCAGCCATAGTCGAGCAGCCGCGCCGCCGGATCGGCCAGCGCCGGTTCGTGGCGCAGCATCCATCGGGTTTTCACGGCGATGTAGGAATCGGCTCCCGCGCCCAGCATGCGCTTGACGGCGGTGTCCATGCCCCCGTCGTAGGCTGCCGCGTGCCGGTCAAAAGCGGGTTGGGTCATGCGCGACCTTTAGACCACTGGCGGCCCTTGGCAAGGGCGCCGGCGCCCTCCCAATCCCCACGCCGATGGGCTATCAAGCGCCGACATGGCCATCAACGACAACGATCATCGCGGCTTGCTGCCGGCGGGGCTGGGCGACCTGCTGCCGCCCGACGCGGCGCGCGAGGCGGCAGCCATCGACGCTGCCATCGAGCGCTTCGCGGCGTTCGGCTACGAGCGCGTGAAGCCGCCGCTGGTGGAGTTCGAGGAGTCGCTGCTGGGAGGACCCGGCGCGGCGCTGGCGGCCCAGACCTTCCGGCTGATGGATCCGGTGTCGCAGCGCATGATGGGTGTGCGACCCGACATGACGGTGCAGGTCGCGCGCATCGCAGTGACGCGGCTGAAGCACGAACCCCGCCCGCTGCGCCTCTCCTATGGCGGCAACGTGATCCGGGTCCGAGGATCGGCGCTGAAGCCCGAGCGGCAGTTCGCGCAGGTCGGCGCGGAGCTGATCGGGGTCGACAGCGCGTCGGCCGACGCCGAGGCGCTGCTGCTGGCGGTCGATGCGCTCCGCGCCACCGGCGTCGCGGCGCTCACGGTCGATCTCAATCTGCCAACCCTGGTCGCGTCGGTCTGTGCAGGCCTCGGCCTCGCCGCTGATCCAGTGCGCCGGCTGCGCCGCGCCCTCGATCGCAAGGACGAGGCGGCGGTACGCAAGGCCGCGCCGGATGCCGCGGCTGCCGACACCTTCATCACGCTCTTGCGCGCGGCTGGCGAGGCGGGCCGCGGCATCGCCGCCTTGCGCGCGCTCGCGCTGCCAGCCACGGCGGCGGCCGAGATCGCGCGCCTCGGCGAGGTGCTCGATCTCGTAGACCGCGCCGACGCCGACCTGCCGCTCACCATCGACCCGGTGGAGTATCGCGGGCTCGAGTACCAGACCGGCGTCTCATTCTCGGTCTTCGCCGTCGCCGGCCGCCAGGAGCTGGCGCGCGGTGGCCGCTACTCGGCGGGCTATCCCGAGGACGGCGTCAGCGAACCCGCGACCGGCTTCACGCTCTATCTCGACGCAGTGCTGGCCGCCTCGACGCCCACGACTCCGCGCCCCCGCCTGTTCATGCCGGTGGGCACCTCGTGGCGCGACGCCGCCGACTGGCAAGCCAAGGGCTATGCCACGGTGCGCGCGGTCGAGCCCGCCTCCGACCCGCGCGCGGAGGCCCGGCGCCTGCGCTGCGGACACACACTTATCGACGGCAACGCCGTGCCGCTCTGACGCGGCCGGACTTCGGGGACAAGCGACATGGCGAACGTGGCAGTGGTCGGCGCCCAATGGGGCGACGAAGGCAAGGGCAAGATCGTCGACTGGCTGAGTGAGCGCGCCGAGGTCGTCGTGCGCTTCCAGGGCGGCCACAATGCCGGCCACACGCTGGTGATCGGTAACCAGACCTACAAGCTGGCGCTGCTGCCGTCGGGCGTCGTGCGCAAGGGCAAGCTGTCGGTGATCGGCAACGGCGTCGTCGTCGATCCGTGGCATCTGCTGGACGAGATCAAGCGCGTCGAGGCGCAGGGCGTAACCGTGACACCCGCGACGCTCAAGATCGCCAACCATGCCGTGCTGATCCTGCCGCTGCATCGCGATCTCGATGGCTGGCGCGAGGACGTTCCGGGCACGATCCGCATCGGCACGACGCGGCGCGGCATCGGGCCCGCCTACGAGGACAAGGTCGGACGGCGCGCCATCCGCGTCGGCGATCTCGGCGAGCCCGACACGCTCGTCGCCAAGGTGAACACCCTCCTCGCCCACCACAACGCGTTGCGTCAGGGCCTCGGCCGCGCGCCGGTCGATGCCGGCCAGCTCACGGCCGAGCTGCTCGCACTCGCGCCGAAGATCCTGCCCTTCGCCGAGGACGTGTGGGAGCGGCTCGACGGGCTGCGCGCCGCCGGCAAGCGCATCCTGTTCGAGGGCGCACAGGCGACCATGCTCGACATCGATCATGGCACCTATCCCTATGTCACCTCGTCCAACACGGTGGCGGCGCAGGCCATGATCGGCAGCGGACTCGGCAACGGCTCGGTCGGCTACGTGCTGGGCATCGCCAAGGCCTACACCACGCGCGTCGGCGACGGTCCGTTCCCGACCGAGCTCACCGATGAGATCGGCAAGGGGCTGGGCACGCGCGGCAACGAGTTCGGCACCAACACCGGGCGGCCGCGGCGCTGCGGCTGGTTCGACGCGGTGATGGTGCGCCAGGCGGTCAAGCTGAATGGGATCGACGGCATCGCGCTCACCAAGCTCGATGTGCTGGACGGCGTCGAAGAGATCAAGGTGTGCGTGGGCTACGAGCTCGACGGCAAGCGGATCGAGCGCTTCCCCTTCACGATGTGCGCGCAGGCAAGGCTGAAGCCGATCTACGAGAGCTTCGAGGGTTGGAGCGACAGCACCCGGGGCGCGCGTTCGTTCGGCGCGTTGCCGGCGACCTGCATCAAGTACGTGCGGCGCGTTGAGGAGTTGATCGGCTGCCCGGTGTCACTGGTCAGCACATCGCCGGAGCGCGAGGACACGATCCTCATGACGGATCCGTTCCGGGACTAGAGCGCCTCCGATGCCTCGCTCGTCGGCTCTCTGACGCAGCGGATTCCATCCGGACCGCAAAGACTCCGGAGTCAGTCCAGCGCCGCCACCAGGGCCCACGCGCGATCGAGATAGGTCGCGGCATGGGCGGCATAGTCGGCGCCCGGCGTCGCGAGATGGCGCGCCGACACCAGCGCCCAGAGTCCTTCGCGCAAGGCGCTCGCCGCCTTCATCGCGGCATAGGCGCGACGCAACGGCCCGTCGGGCGGACCGCCGAAGTAGAGTTCGAGCAATCACAGGTCGTCGGCGGGCCCCAGCGCGCCGTTCGCCGCGACATTGGCGAGGTCGAATAGCGGCGAGCCGAACCCGGCATACTCCCAGTCGATCAGCCAGAGCCGGGCGCCATCGTCGATCAGGTTGCCCGGAAGCAGGTCGTTGTGCGCGAACACCGTCGGCATCGCGATCTGCATCGCTTCGAGTCGGTCGGCGATCGGGCCGTACTCCGCGTCGAGCCCCAGCAACCCGGCATAGTCGCGCACCACATGGAACGCCCAGAAAGCGTTGATTGGTCCGCGCACGCGACGCCCGACATCGGCATGGCAGCGGCGCAACAGCCCTACCACTCGCACAAGATGACGTGAGAAATCGGCTTCTTCGAAGGTCCGCCCCTCGATGAAGCGAAACACACTGAGGCCAGCCTCGCGATGGACCGGCTCCGGCGAGAGTCCGGCTTCGAACGCCGCCTGTGACGCGGCGTGCTCGCGGTCGCGAAAGACATGATGGACCGGGATGTCCTCGCCCAGCCGCACCACGAAGCGCGTGCCCGCGTCGCGCACGACGAAGGATAGATTGCTCAGCCCGCCCTTCAGCGGTTCCGGCTCGACCGGCCCGCGCCAGAGAGAGAGCGCGCGAACGCGATCAGCGGGCGTCACGCAGCGCCCTCGCCCAGCCGCCCGACAGCAGGAAGCGCGGGAAGGTGATGAACTGCTCGACCGTGAAGCGGCTGATGAAGTCGAGCGGCCCCTCGAACGGCACCTGCGCCTCGCGCTCACGCTGATGGCCTTGCCCCTGCGCCAGCAGCGCGGCCAGCCAAAGCGCAAGGCCGGCCAGTACCGGGCCGGCGGCGCCGCGCAGCAACGCAACCACCAGCAACGCCGTGCCCGCCCAGAACAGCGGCACCGTAAGAATGTGCAGGAGCAGGTTCACGCGGTCGCGGTGTCCGCCGGGGTAGAGCGACCATTGCCAGTCCAGCAAACCCTTCCGCATCGCGACGCTCCTCCCCTGCCGGCGGGCGGTTTATGCTCTAGCCTCTCGGCAGACAGGAGTGTGCCATGCCCGATGCCCGCGTTGCCAACACGATCACCGGCCGCAGCGCCTTTCTCGCCGTCCTGAAGGACGAAGGCATCACCAAGATGTTCGGCAATCCCGGGACGACCGAGTTGCCGATCATGCATGCGCTCACCGAGCAGAGCGATGTCGGCTACGTGCTGGGTTTGCAGGAAGCCATCGTGATCGCGATGGCCGACGGGTACGCTCGCGCATCAGGCAAGCTGGTGTCGTGCAACGTCCACGTGGCGCCCGGCCTCGGCAACGCCATCGGCGCGATCTACACCGCCCACGTGTCCGGAACGCCGATGATTGTGACCGCGGGCCAGCAGGAACAGGGACACGGTCTCACCGAGCCGCTGCTCTATGCCCCGCTGGTGCCGATCGCCCAGCCGGTCGTGAAATGGGCGACCGAGGTCACGCGCATCGAGGACTTGCCGCGCATCCTGCGCCGCGCCGCCAAGATCGCGATGACGGCGCCGACCGGCCCGGTGTTCATCTCGCTGCCGGGCGACATCCTGAACAACGAGGCCGCGCTCGATCTCGGCGAGGCGACGCGCGTCGACACGGCCGTGCGCCCGAGCGATCAGGCGCTGGAAAAACTCGCGCGCCGGCTGCTTGCCGCCCGCAATCCGGTGATCCTGGCCGGCCACGAGATCGCGACGTCCGACGCGTTCAACGAGGCAGCGGCGCTCGCGACAACGCTCGGCGCGCCGGTCTATCAGCAGACCGTGGGCTACGGCGCGCATTTCCCGTCGGAGCACCCCGCCTTCATCACCGCGCTCGGCCGCGATCAGAAGGCCGTGCGAGCGGCGCTGGCGGACTATGACTTCATGTTCTGCGTCGGATCGGACGTGCTCAAGATGTCGGTCTGGAGCGACGTCGAACCGCTGCCGCCGGACCTCAAGGTTGGCATGCTGGGCTTGCGCGACTGGGAGATGGGCAAGAACTTCCCGGCCGAAATCGCCCTACGCGCCGATGTGAAGGAGACCCTGGCGGCGCTGGTGCCGCTGCTCCAGCGTCTGGGCGGCGAGGCGCTGGCGACGCGGGCCAAGGCATCGCTGGCGGCGCTCGCGCCCCGCAACTGGTCGACCCGCCGGGCCAAGCGTCGCGCCGAGACCGTGCCGCGCGCGGTCGAGACGCCGCTGCCGGCCGAGTGGGTCATGATGCGGCTGAGTGAGCGCCTGCCTGCCGACGCGGTGATCGTCGATGAAGGCATCACCAGCTCGAACGCGCTCCTGAGCCATTTCGCGTTCCGCGACCGCAACGCCTTCTTTGGCAATGTGAGCGGCGGCATCGGTTGGGGCATCGCGGCGGCGGTGGGCGTGCAGGTCGCACTCCCCGAGCGGCGCGTCGTCGCGACCATCGGCGATGGCAGCGCGATGTACTCCATCCAGGCGATCTGGACGGCCGCGCACCTCAAGCTGCCGACGATCTTCCTGATCGCCAACAACGGCGGCTACCAGATCCTGAAGAATCGGCTCAAGGCCTATCACGGCAACGACCGGCCGATCGGCATGGACTTCAAGGATCCGTCGATCGACGCCAGCCAGATCGCCCGCGGCTTCGGCCTGCCCGCCGAGCGCGTCGACAGCGCCGAAGGCTTCGACGCCGCGCTGACGCGCGCGCTCGCCCGCACCGACGGCCCCAGCCTGATCGAGGTCATGGTCCGGAGCTAGAAGGCCCCGATGTCGATCGGTCTCAACGCGCTGGGACAGGTGGCGTGGCGGTGCGCGACGCGGACCTGCCGGCTGTCACAGCAGACCCCGCTCTCCTGCTGACGCGCCTCAGTCCGCGGCCTTGTCGTGCTTCTTGATCGCGGGCATCACGCCGCCTGGGTCGACCGAGCGGCCGTGCGCCAGCCAGTTGTGGGCATGAGCGAGGTGGTGCAGCGCGAACGAGGTCTGCATGGCGCTGACGCGGCCTTGCACATCCTGGGCGCTGTTCACCGCCTGCTTCACGAGCCGGAGCGCGAACAAGGGCTTCTGGGCGATGCGCCCGGCCATGGCGAGGCCGAAACTCTCAAGCTCGGCGCGCGGCACCACATGGTTCAGCATGCCCAGCCGATGCGCCTCGCGCGCGCCGATCCAGTCGGCGGTGAAGAGGAATTCCTTGGCCTTGCGCACCCCCATCTCCCAGGGATGGGCGAAGAACTCGGCGCCGCCGACGCCCATCGCCACCGAGTGATCGAGGAATTCGGCGTCCTCGCTCGCGATCACGATGTCGCACGGCCACATCAGCATCAGCCCGCCGATCATCACCTTGCCGTGGACCAGCGCCATCGTGGGCTTGGGAATGTTCCGCCAGCGCTCGCTGAAGCCGAGATAGATCTCCTGCTCGCGCGCGAACTGCGCCTCCGCGCCCGGCTTGCCGAAGCCGCCCCAAGTCGACACGGTCGCGTGCTTTCGCATGTTGCCGTGCGCGTCGACCTCGCGCAGATCGTGGCCGGAGGAAAAGTGCGGCCCGTTGGCCGACAGCACGATCACCTTCACCTCGTCGTCGTGGGCGGCACGATCGAAGGCGTCGTTCAGCGCGTAGAGGAACGCCGTGTCCTGGGCGTTGCGCGTCTCGGGCCGGTTCAGGACGATGCGGGCGATGCCCGGCATCGGCGTGTCGTAGAGGATCGTCTCGTTGGTCATCGGGGCCTCCCTGCGACCGCCACTATAGCGGTCCAGAGCGGCGCGATCACGCCGGTCGCGCGGCGGCGTCGATCACCATGTTCTTCATCGCCTTCTGCAGCTTCTCGAAGGCGCGGACCTCGATCTGGCGCACGCGCTCGCGGCTGATGTTGTAGCGGGTGCTGAGACCCTCGAGCGTCTTGGGCTCGTCGATCAGCCGGCGCTCGACGATGATCTGGCGTTCGCGGTCGGTGAGCTGGCGCAGCGCGGCCGCAAGCATCTGCTTGCGCTGGCCCAGCTCCTCGCTCTCGGCCATGCGGGTTTCCTGGTTGTCGGACTCATCGACCAGCCAGTCCTGCCACTCCATGTCCCCGTCGGCCTTGACCGGCGCGTTGAGCGAGGAATCCGGCCCGGAGAGCCGGCGGTTCATGCTCACGACCTCGTCCTCGGCGACGCCCAGCCGCGTGGCGATCTGCTTCACCTGCTCGGGCGACAGATCGCCCTCCTCGATGGCCTGCATCTGGCCCTTGAGCTTGCGCAGATTGAAGAACAGCTTCTTCTGCGCCGCCGTGGTGCCCATCTTCACCAGCGACCAGCTGTGCAGGACGTATTCCTGGATCGAGGCGCGGATCCACCACATGGCGTAGGTCGCCAGACGAAACCCGCGATCGGGATCGAACCGCTTCACCGCCTGCATCATCCCGACATTGCCTTCGGAGATGAGTTCACCCAGCGGCAGGCCGTAGCCGCGATAGCCCATGGCGATCTTGGCGACGAGACGCAGATGGCTGGTGACGAGCTTGTGGGCCGCCGGCAGGTCGCCGCGCTCGCGCCAAGCCTTGGCGAGCATGAACTCCTCCTGCGGCTCCAGAAGCGGGAACTTCCGGATCTCCTGCAGGTAGCGCGTGAGGTTGCCCTCGGGCGAGAGGCCCGACGGCAGGGCGGGAAGATTGCCAACGGCGGCGGTCATCGTAACTCCTGACGGGGTGAAGGTGCCGTTTGGCACTCCCACCTCCAGACTGCTAAGGGCGAGTCTAGGGGAGCGCCGCCGCCTCCGTCAAGTAAAGTAGAGTAAATTACTCAGCTATTCGGAGGCCGCGAGGCCCGTCACTAGCTTCTTGATATCTTGAGGCAAATTTGTGGAAAAGCGCAGCGCCTTGCCGGTTCGAGGGTGATCGAAGGCCAGCACCGCGGCATGCAGCGCCTGGCGCGAGAAGCCCACCAGGTCAGCCGGGAGGCCGGCGAGTGCGCGCTTGCGGCCATAGACGGGATCGCCGACCACGGGGCAGCCGATATGCGCCAGATGGACTCGGACCTGGTGGGTGCGCCCGGTGCGGAGGCTCGCCCGAATCAGGCTCGCGAGCGGTCGCAGGGGCGGGCCAAACCGGCGCTCGACCTGCCAGTCGGTGATCGCGTTCTTGCCGCCGAGGCGCCGGACCGCCATGCGCTGTCGATCAACGCGGTGACGGCCGAGCGCCGCCTCGATGGTTCCGCTCTGCGCGGTCGGCGCCCCCCAGACCAACGCCAGATACTCGCGGGTGATGTCGTGGGCGGCGAACAGAGCCGACAGCGCCCGGTGCGTCTCGTCGTTCTTCGCCACCACCATCACGCCGCTGGTGTCCTTGTCGAGGCGATGGACGATCCCGGGTCGGCGAACGCCGCCGATACCCGACAGCGAGTCCCCGCAATGCGCCAGCAGCGCGTTGACCAGTGTTCGGTCGGGATTGCCCGGCGCGGGATGGACCACCATGCCGGCGGCCTTGTTCAGCACCAGAAGATCGCGATCCTCGTGCAGCACATCGAGCGGCGCGGCCTGCGGTTCGGGCAGCGCCGGCTCGGGCGCCGGGATCGCCACCGTGAAGGTCTCGCCGCTTTTGACCTTGCGCGACGGCTCTTCTATCGTCGCGCCGTCCGCCCCGAAGACGTGGCGACCCTCGATCAATGCCTTCACCCGGCTGCGGGTCGTGTCGGGCAAGAGGGCCGCCAGCGCGCGATCGAGGCGGTCGCCGGCGCGGTCATCGTCGATGGTAACGGTGTGTCGCTCGGGCCCGTACATGGCTTCGATTGGAGTTTCAGTGGCGCCGGCACCCGTGTCCAGGAACCAGGCTCATGCGCCACGTTGGTTGACGATCCTCGTGATCGTGATGGGCGTGATGATCGTCGTCGGCTTCGTGATCGTGGCCGCCGAAATTGCGCGCCGCATCTCTAACCCCAACGCCGCCGGCGCGCCAGCCGCCGCCGCGGGCACCGCCTGGACCGGGACCATCGCCCTTCCGCCGGGCGGCCGCGTCGTAGCCATGCAGCCGCTCGGCGATCGCTTCCTCGTGCATGTCGAGGGCGGCGCCGCACCGCAGGCGCTGCTGGTCGATGCCCGCACCGGTGCGCTGCTCGGTACCGTATCCTTTCCGCCCGGCCCGCCGCGCGCGCCCTGAGCGCAGGCGGGTCCCATCCCCCAAGAGTCCATGGATTTTCGTAGCGACAACGTCACCGGCGCCCATCCCGCCATTGTCGAGGCGGTATCGGCCGCCTACCGCGCCGGACCGGCCTCCTCCTATGGTGCCGACGACTGGACGCGGCGCGTCGAGCGGCGGCTGCGCGATGTTTTCGAGAAGCCCGACCTCGTGGCGTTTCCCGTGGCCACCGGCACCGCCGCCAACTCGCTCGCGATCGCCTGCTGCACACCGTCCTGGGGCGCCGTCTATTGCCATCCCGCGGCGCACATCGTGGTCGACGAGGCGAACGCGCCGGAGTTCTTCAGCGCGGGCGCCAAGCTGGTCGCCGTCGATGGACCCGCCGGCAAGCTCGACGCCACGACACTCGCCCGCGTGCTGGCGGAACCGGTCTACGGCAACGTCCATCATCCCCAGCCCGCTGTTGTCAGCATCACCCAGGCCACCGAGTGCGGCACGACCTACGGGCCCGAGGAAGTGGCCGCCATCGCGGCCATCGCCCACCGCCACGGTCTGAAGCTCCATGTCGATGGCGCGCGCCTCGCCAACGCGCTGATCCACGCCGGCTGCTCGCCCGCCGAGCTTGCCTGGCGCGCCGGCGTCGATGTCATGAGCTTCGGCGCCACCAAGAACGGCGCGATGGCCGCCGAGGCGGTGGTGTTCTTCGATCCCGAGCTCGCGCGCGAGTTCGAGTTCCGCCGCAAGCGCGCGGGCCATCTCTTCTCCAAGATGCGGCTCCTCTCCGCCCAGCTCGACGCCTATCTCGCGAACGGGCTGTGGATGGAGAATGCGCGGCATGCCAACGCCGCCGCGCGCCGGCTGGTCGCCGGACTGACGCCGCTTCCCGGCGTGCGCCTGCTCTATCCGGTCGAGGCGAATGAGCTCTTCATCGCGCTGCCAGCCGCCATCCACCAGGCGCTGCAGGGCGCCGGCGTGCTGTACCATCCCTGGCCCAGCGACCGGCCGGGCGAGCGTGCCTACCGCCTGGTGACCGCCTTCGACACCGCGAGCGCCGATCTCGATCGGTTCCTGTCCATCGCCGCTTCCGCCGCGAGGTAAGCCCATGCCGCCCGCACGCACCCTGACCATGGCCCATTGGGGCACCTACGAGGTCGAGTATGACGACCGGGGCGCCGCCGCGAAGCTGCATCCCTTCGCGCGCGACCCCGATCCTTCGCCGATCGGCCTGCACATGCTGTCCGACGAGGTGACGCGACTGCGCGTGCGCCGGCCCTCGATCCGCCGAAGCTGGCTGGAGCACGGCCCCGGCGCCGCGCCGGAGGCGCGCGGTCACGAGGCGTTCGTCGAGGTTCCGTGGGACGAGGCCGAAGAGCTTGTCGCGCGCGAGCTGGACCGGGTGCGGACCGCACACGGCAATCGGGCGATCTTCGGCGGCTCCTACGGCTGGTCGAGCGCGGGTCGCTTCCACCACGCCCAGAGTCAGGTCCACCGGTTCCTGAACAGTCTGGGCGGCTATGTGCGCCACCAGGATTCCTATTCGCTGGGCGCCGCGCGCGTGCTGATGCCGCATATCGTGGCCTCGATGGAAGAGCTGATGGCCGCGCACACCAGTTGGGATGTGCTGGCTCGCGACTGCAAACTGTTCGTCAGCTTCGGCGGCGTGCCGCACAAGAACGCGCAGATCAACGCCGGGGGCGCCACGATTCACCACGTGAAGGCGGGACTGCGCGCGATGCACAGCGCCGGCGCGCGCTTCGTGAACGTGACGCCGACTGCCGACGATCTCGATACCGGCGGACCGGTCGAATGGCTGGCGATCCGGCCCAACACCGACGCCGCGATGTTGCTCGCGCTCGCCCACACGCTGGTGGCGGAGGATCTCCACGACCGCGCTTTCCTAGCGCGATGCACCGTCGGCTTCGACAAGTTCCGCCCCTATCTGATGGGCGAGACCGACGGCCAGCCCAAGGATGCAGCCTGGGCCTCGGCGATCTGCGGCATCCCGGCCGCGCGCATCGTGAGCCTCGCGCGCGAGATGGCGGCAACCCGCACCATGATCACCATCGGCTGGTCGCTGCAGCGCTCGCACCATGGCGAGCAGCCCTTCTGGGCGCTGGTGACGCTCGCTTGCCTGCTTGGCCAGATCGGCCTGCCGGGTGGCGGCTTCGGCTGCGGCTATGGCCCGGTCAACCTGATGGGCAGCGGTGCGGCGCGCCATTCCGGCCCGACCCTGCCGCAGGGCGTGAACAAGGTTGCCGACTTCATTCCGGTGGCCCGCTTCTGCGACATGCTGCTGCGACCGGGTGACGGCTTCGACTACAACGGCAAGCGCCACGCCTATCCGGACATCCGGCTGATCTACTGGGCCGGCGGCAATCCGTTCCACCACCACCAGGACCTCAATCGCCTGCGCCAGGCCTGGCGCAAGCCCGAGACAATCGTGGTGCACGAACAGTTCTGGACGCCTGCGGCGCACATGGCCGATATCGTGCTGCCCGCCACCACCACGCTTGAGCGCGACGATATCGGCTACGGCACGCGCGAGCCCTTCATGATCGCGATGAAGCGCGCGCGGCCGCCGGTCGGCGAGGCGCGCGACGACTACACGATCTTCGCCGGCATCGCGCGCCGGCTGGGCGCGGGGGACGCCTATACCGAAGGCCGCGACGCGGGCCAGTGGCTCCGCCATCTCTACGAGGAGGCACGCCAGAAGTCGGCCCGCAGCGGCGTCGCCCTGCCCGCGTTCGACGATTTCTGGCAGATCGGGCTCGCCGAGACGGCGCCGCCCGCCGAGCCGCCGGTCATGCTGGCGGCGTTCCGCGGCGACCCAGCCGCGCATCCCCTCAAGACACCGTCGGGACGGATCGAGATCTGGTCCGAAAAGATCGCGTCCTTCGGCTACGAGGATTGCCCGCCGCATGCCTGTTGGCTGGAGCCCGCGGAGTGGCTGGGCTCACCGCAGGCGGCACGCTATCCGCTGCACATGCTGTCGGATCAGCCGGCCGACAAGCTGCACAGCCAGCTCGACCATAGCCCGCACGCGCGCGCCACCAAGGTCCGCGGCCGTCAGCCCGCTACCATCCATCCCGACGACGCCGCCGCGCGCGGCATCGCGGACGGCGACACGATCCGCATCCACAACGAGCGCGGCGCCTGCCTCGCCGGCGCGCGACTGAGCGACCGCATTCGTCGCGGCGTGATCCGGCTCTCGACCGGTGCCTGGTTCGATCCCGAGCAGTCGGGCTCCAACCGGCCGCTCGAGAAGCATGGCAATCCCAACGCGCTCACGCTCGATATCGGCGCCTCGAAACTGAGCCAGGGCTGCATCGCCCAGACCTGCCTCGTGGAGATCGAGCGCCTCGATGCGCCTGTTCCCGCCGTGACCGCGCACCGTCTCCCGGAGTTCGCCCCCCGCTCCGGCGCGGCGTCCTGAATCGGGGCCACGGCTCGTCCCGCGCGACCTCGCCGCCGCCCCAACGACGGGGGCGGATCAGACGAAGTCCACGCCGCTCCACAAATGGAAGTTGGACGCGACGATGGTCGAGCCATCGCTCAGGACGGCGATGCTGGTACCTGACCCGCTCGCCAAGGTGATGCCGCCCTGCAGGTCGACGACGTCGGTCCCGCCCACGAAGTCGGTGATCGTGTCCGTACCATCGCCGCCCGCATAGACGAACGTGTCCGCCCCGGTCCCGCCTTCTAGGGTGTCGTCGCCCGCACCGCCGTACAGCGTCTCGTCGCCGGTCGTGCCGATCAGCGTGTCGCCCTGGGCCGATCCGATCGCGATCTCGAAACCCGCGATGCTGTCGACGTCGCCGCCCGCCATGACGGTGCCCGCGACCAGGTCGACAATGACCGCGTCGGAGCTCGCCGAATAGTCCAGCGCGTCGAGATCGGCGCCGCCATCAAGCGAATCGTTGCCGGCGCCGCCCCGCAGGAGGTCAGCGCCCAAGCCGCCGATCAGCGTCTCCTCGAGCACGCTGCCCGACAGCGTGTCGCCCGCGTCGGAGCCCAGCACCACCTCGAAGTCCGAGATCTGGTCGATATCGGTGGGGCTCGTGGCCGCCGTCCCGTCCGCGAGCGCGACCGTCACGCCCGTGAACCCGACATAGGAAAGCGTGTCGATACCAACGCCGCCGGCCAGCGAATTGTTGCCAGCGCCGCCGGCGACCGTGTCATCGCCATCGCCCGCGAGCAGGGTCTCGTCCGCCGACGCGCCCTGGAGAACATCGTTGAAGCCGCTACCGACCACAACCTCGAAGCCTGAGATCGTGTCCTGGTCGGCGCCCGTTTGGATTGTCGCCATACCGGCGACAAGGTCGACGGTCACGCCGCCCGTCGCCGAGGCATAGTCGACCGTATCTTGGCCGACGCCACCATCCACCGGGTCGTTGCATGTGCCGCCCCACAGCACGTCGTCGCCGTTGCCACCCAGGATCGTGTCGTCACCCATCGCGCCATAGAGCGTGTCGGCGACGGACGAGCCCGAGAGCGTGTCGCTTTCGGTTCCGCCGATGGCGATCTCGACGCTGGCGAGCGCCACGGTTCCGCCGGACCACATCGCCGTGCCGGCACCCAGATCGGCCGTCACCGGCGCGCCCATGGCGCCGAAATCGATGGCATCGGCGCCGCTGCCGCCGCCGAAGCTGTTCAGCCCGCCTGATGCCACGTAGCTGTCGTCGCCACCGGCCCCGAAGAATGTCTCGGCCGCGGCGCCGCCCAGAAGCGTGTCGTTCTGGTCGGTGCCGATCACCACCTCGATGCTGATCAGCGTGTCGATCTCGCCGCCGGAGAACACCGCGCTTGACGGCAGGTCGATGGTGGAGGGGCCGGTGTGCGTCGAATAGTCGACGGTGTCGACGTTGAGGCCGCCATCCAGGGTATCGTTGCCCGCGCCGCCCACCAGCACGTCCATGCCGTCACCGGCCTCGATGCGATCATCGCCGCCGCCGCCCACCAGCGTGTCCCCGGTGATCGAGCCCGACAGGGTATCCGCGCCGTTCGAGCCCAGCACGACCTCGAAGCCTCCCAGGTCGTCAATGTCGGTCGCCGACACCGTCGCGCGGCCGGCGAGAAGATCCACCGTGACCACGCCGCCGCCCGAATAGTCGAGCGTGTCGATGCCGCCGTCGCCTTCAAGCTGGTCGTTGCCGCCGCCGCCGGCGATGCGGTCGTTGCCGGTGCCACCGAAGACGCGGTCGTCGCCGAAGCTGCCATCCAGCGTATCGTTGCCGGTGCCGCCGAAGAGGCTGTCGTTGCCGGTCTCGCCGAAGCCGATGTCGTTGTCGGAGCCGCCGTAGAGCGTGTCGTCCTCGGTGCCGCCGGCCATCAAGTCGTCGCCGGCATCGCCGAACAGCCGGTCGTTCTCCGCGCCGCCGCCCAGGATGTCGTTGTCGGCGTCGCCATAGAGCGTGTCAGTCCCGCCCTCGCCGTTCAGCTGGTCGGTGCCGTCGCCGCCGAGCATGGTGTCGGCATCGGTCGTCACCAGCCCCGAACCGCCATAGGCGATGTCGTTGCCGGCCAGCAGCATGAACGTGTCGGAGGTATCGCCGCCCCAAGCCGTGTCATCGAGCGTTGTGCCGGTGATGTTGCCCGTCGGGGGGAGACCCACGAAGTCGGTGGCGTCGATGTCGGTGAGACTGACTCCATTCAGTACCAGGGTGGTCTCACCGCCACCCATCACGAGGGTCGTCGTCGCGCCGACTCCGGTGATCGAGATGTCGCTGAAGCGGGTCGCGAAGCCGTCCAGCGCGATCTTGTCGGTGCCGTTCTGGAAGTCGGTCACCGTGTCGGTGCCGCCGTAGGCCGAGGCCACGAACGTGTCGGTGCCGCCATCGCCTGTAAGCGTGTCGTTGCCGGCCGCGCCCCTCAGCGTGTCGTTGCCGTTCCCGCCCGACAGCGTGTCATTGCCGGCATCGCCCCACAGCGTATCCTGGCCGCTGTCGCCCGAGACCGTATCGTCCTCGGTGCCTCCGGCAATCAGGTCGTTATCGGCGCCGCCGGACAGCACGTCGTTGTTGGCACCGCCGCCCAGGATGTCGTCACCGGCATCGCCGTTCAGCACATCGTTGCCGCCCTCGCCGCTCAGCCGGTCGTTGCCCGAGCCGCCGTTGGCGGCATCGGCGTCGGCGGCGTTGTTGCTTGGCCCACCGCGGTAGAAGTCGTTGCCCGCGCCTCCGTTCAAAGTGTCGCTCGCCGCACCGCCGTACACCGCGTCGTCAAACGCGCTGCCGGTGATCACCTCGATGTCGTTGCCGATCACGTCGACACCGTTGCCCGCCGCCGTACCCGCCACGCGGTCGATGACCACCCCGGAGCTCGAGTCGGCGTAGCTCAACTCGTCGGTGCCGCTTCCCCCCAGGAACGTGTCGTCGCCGTTGCCGTCGAGCAGCAGGTCGTTGCCGAAGTCGCCGAACAGCGTGTTCGAGCCCGACCCGCCAGCCAGCGTGTCGTTGTCGCTGCCTCCCGTGAGCGAGTCGTTGCCCAAACCGCCGAAGACGGTGTCGTCGCCGTTTTCGCCGTGGAGTTGGTCGCCACCCTCGTCGCCGTAGATAAGGTCGGATTCGGTGCCGCCGGCGACCACATCGTTGCTGAGGCCGCCATAGACGGTATCATTCCCGCCCTGACCTTCGATGTAGTCGAACTGGTCGAGAGAGTTCTGGTCGCCAAAAAGTGTGTTGGCGAGCGCGTCTCCCAGGATGGTGTGCGTCATGTGGGCCGCGGAGCGCGCGCCCCGTCCCCAATGATCGCGCAGCCCCAAAATGCGTCGGGCTGGCGTGTTACCGTCCTCAATTGGCTCTATCGTAACCCGATTGCCGTGGGCGCGAAACGTTGAACGCGCGAGCGACAGCAAACGACGCAGCCTGAGTACAGGGACTGTCGACGCTCGCTTTGACACATCACCTCAATGGATTGACGGGAGAAGCTCATCCAATGTCTGAGAAGACACCCCTGACAACCACCCGCCTGCAGAAGATTGCGCTCGCCTATTGGGAGAGTGCCGCGCTGATGGCGGCGGTCGAGCTCGACATCTTCACCGCCATCGCGCGGGGTCACGACACGGTGCCGAGCCTCGCCGCCGCGGTGGGCATTTCGGCGCGCAACGCCGAACGGCTCTCGACCGTGTTGGTCGCGCAGACTCTGCTGGAGCGCGACGGCGAGCGGCTGCGCAACGCGCCCGATGTCGCGCGCTTTCTCGTGAAGGACAGCGAGCGCTTCGCCGGCCCCTGGATCCTCTTCACCAAGCCGCGCTGGAATGCCTATGGCGAGCTCGGCGAGCGTCTGCGGCGACACGAGGAGAACCGGCTTGGCGCCTACGAGAGTTTCACCGTCGAGGATGCGCGTCGCTACCACGCCGCGACCTATTCGATCGGCCGGGGCGCCGCGCGTCTCTTCAGCCGCTCCGTCGATCTCGCCGGCCGGCGCAAGCTCCTCGATCTCGGCGGCGGCTCGGGCGCCTATAGCATCGTGGCGACCGAGACCTTTCCCGGTCTCAAAGCCGTGGTGCTCGACCTGCCGCCGGTCGCCGAGGTGGCGCGTGAGTACATCGCCGCCAACGGCGCGACCGACCGCGTGGCGACGCTGCCCGGCGACTTCACCCGCACGCCCTTCCCCAACGACGTTGATGTCGTGGTGATGGCGAGCAACCTGCCGCAGTATGAGCCGCCGCTGATCCGCCTCGTGGTGAGCAAGGCCTTCGCCGCCCTCCTGCCCGGCGGCGAGATGCATCTGATCGGCGAGACGCTGGATGACGACCGACAAGGCCCGCTCTCCGCCGCCCTGTGGGGCCTCAACGAGGCGGTGTATGGCAGCACCGGCGTCGCCCACACCGAAAGCGAGGTGCGCGGCTACCTTGAGGGGGCCGGCTTCATCGATGTGGCGATCCATCCCTTCGTTCCGGGCGTATTGACCAGAGTGAGCGGTCGCAAACCGGGATAGGCGGGAGGTGTCGATGCGCGAGGATGTGGCATTCCGGACCGAGGACGGCACGACCTTGCGCGGCTAGCTCTATCGCCCCGCGGGCACGCGGCCCGCACCGTTGGTCTCGCTGGCCCACGGCTTCTCGGCTGTGAAGGAGATGCACCTCGACCGCTTCGCCGAGGTTTTCCAGGCGGCGGGACTGGCCGCTTTGGTCCACGACCATCGCGGCTTCGGCGCCAGCGACGGCGCGATCCGGCAGGAGGTCGATCCCGAGCAGCAGATCCGCGATTGGCGCGACGCGCTCACCTTTGCCGAGAGCCTGTCCGGGATCGACGCAGCGCGGCTGGGCGTCTGGGGGTCGAGCTACGCGGGCGGCCATGTCCTGGCGTTGGCCGCCCGCGACCGACGCATCAAGTGCGCGGTTTCGCAGGTACCAATGGCGAGCGGCGCCGAAAACGCCCGGCGGCTGATCCGCTCCGATATGCTCGGACCGACGCTCGCGCTGGTCGACCAGGACCGCCGCGCGCGGCTCGCGGGCACCGCGCCGGGGATGCTGCCGGTGGTGTCGGCTGACCCGACCGCGCCGGCGGCGCTGCCAACCGCCGACTCGCATCACTGGTTCACCGCGACCGTCGCCGAGCGCGCGCCGACGTGGCGCAATGAGGTGACGCTGCGCTCGCTCGATCTCTTCGCGGGCTATGAGCCAGCCGCCCAGATTCGCTGGATCAGTCCCACGCCCCTTCTGATGATCGTGGGCCTCGCCGACCATCTGACGCCTTCCGACCTCGCGCTCGCCGCCTATGCCCGCGCGCTGGAGCCCAAGCGGCTGGTCACGCTGGCCGGCGGGCACTTCGACGCCTACGGTCGCGACTTTGGCGTCGCGAGCGGCGCCGCGGCGGCCTGGTTCCGCGAACATCTGATGTAGCACGCTGCGGGGTTGCGCCGGCGCGCGGCATCGACTATTCCAGCGCCATCCGGCCTCGCCCCGTTCGTCTAGAGGCCCAGGACGCGGCCCTCTCACGGCTGAAACAGGGGTTCGACTCCCCTACGGGGCGCCAACCGGGCTCGAACAGCCCCGGTTGTCGGGCATCAGACAATGCGCTTCATTCCCGCTCCGCCGATCGGCCCCGCCCTTCCCGCCGCCGCGCTGGTGGCCCTCGTCGCCTGGGTATGTCTCGCCGCACTGATGGGCTGGCTGGACAACGCCCAAGGCGGGGTCACCGGCAACGGCATCATGAAGGCGATCCAGCTGAAACCCTGGATCGACGATCCGGCCTCGGCCGGTCTCGACGCCTCGAACTATCTCCTCTTCCCCGTCTATGGCACGCTCTGCCGGATTCTCGACGCGATGGGCGTGATGGCCGGCGACCCGCGTCGCCAGATCGCCTTCCTGAACACGATCTGCGGCGGCCTCGCGGCCGCGACCGTCTACCTGCTCGCGATCGCGCTTGGCGCCGCGCGCGCGACGGCCGCCGCCGCCACGCTGTTCCACCTCGCTTGCCACTATGTGCTGGTCCTGGCGATCGTGAACGAGGACGCGATGCCCGCCTACCTGCCGGTGCTGGCGGCGATGGCTCTCGCGGCGGTGCGCTTCGATCGTCCGACGCCCGCGATCGTTGCCGCCGTCTCCGCACTGTTCGCGCTGGGCTGGCTGGTCGAATGGCGGCTGATGTTCCCCACCCTGCCCGCGTTCGCGCTGGCGCTGTGGCTGGGCGGCACGTCGATGCGCCAGCGCGCGATCGCGATCGCGACCTTTGCCGCGACCCAGATCGTCGTCGTCGCGGCCGTCGCCCTCTATTGGCGCGGCCATCCCGGCGCGGCCGACGTCCCGACCCTCTTCTTCACTGGCAAGGGGGTCGAGAGCGCCTGGGCGGGGTTCACCTGGCTCAAGCTGCGCTACCTCGCCGAGGGCATGTCGGGATATCTCTGGGGCCTCGCGCTGCCCACGCTGAACCCGACCGCCGGATGGGATCTCTGGCGCTATGGCGGGCTCGCGATGCTGGTCGTACTGGGCTGGACCGGCTGGCGCGCGGCACATCGACACTTGCCCCCGGCCCGGGCGCGAAGCGTCCTGGCGATCTTCGGCGGAACCGCGCTCGCAGGTGCGGTGTTCAACCTCTATTCCCAGCCGCAGGACCCGCAGATGCAGCTGAATGTCATGCCGTGGGTCGGCGTGGCGTGGCTCGCGCTCCTGCTCGACGCCGCACCAGCGCGTCGCCGCGCGCTTGTGGCGGCCTCCGTCCTGCTGCTCGCCTACAACATCGCGAGCCTGCTGCCGTATCGCGGCGAGGATAGCCGTTGGCGCGCGGCGCTCGCACGGCTGGAGGCCGCTGCCGACCCCGCCCGCACCGTTTTCGTGGTGCACGAGTTCGACTGGGCCAAACCCTACATGGAGGCGCAATGGGGCTCGACGCGATCGGGCATCGAGACCCTGCCGCGGGCGCCCGCCGAGCAGCCGAAGCTGAAATGGATCGGCTTCCTGGGCCGGGCCATTCCGGAGCATCGCCGATCCGACGCGGAGCTCGCCGATTTCCTGCGTCGCGACATCGAGGCCGCGCGGGCGCTCGGCTACGACATCGTCGTGGGTCCGATCTGGTCGATCGACTTCGCCCAGCTGCTCATTCGTAGCGGGATGGTCGCCTCGTCCGCGCGGCTCCAGGCACTGCGCGCCGCGCTGCACGACAATTTCGACGCCGCGCCGCTGTTCGACGATCCCACCTCCGGCGCCTGGTATCGCCTCACGCCGAAGCGGCGGTGATGCTCTGGAGTGTGTCCGATCCGGCAACTATTGGGCGGATCGAAGAGCCGACGAACGACGGATCGCGACCGGCTGACTTCGGTCCAAGCGCTCTAGCGCCGCGCCGCGCGCTGGATCTCGGCCTCGTCGACTCCGACGCTGCGCGCGGTCGCCACGATCGCGGCCCAGGTGTCTTCCGGCAGCGGCACGCCCTCCGCGCGGCGCTTCTTGCGCGTGCGGGTCTCGACCTCGCCCGGCAGCAGCACCTCGCCGCCCGCCGCGGCCGGCTTCGTTCCCTTCACGAACCCGGCGTAGCGCGCCACATCGGCCGGGAAGAAGCCCTCCGGATCGAGCACCGCAGGATCGACGAAGAACGACAGAATGCCGTTGGCGAAGCGGCCCCGCGCCGGATCGGTGGCGCCGGTGCCTGAGAGCGAACCGCCCAGCACTTCGCACATGAAGGCGAGGCCCGAGCCCTTGTGGTCGCCGAAGGCGCGGATCGCGCCGGTCCCCTTGGCGTGGTCGCGCGGCCCGGTAGGCGTGTACTCGCCATAGAGAAGATGCGGATCGCCGGACGCGGCGCCCTCGGGACCGATCAACGCGTCCGCCGGAACCTTCTTGCCACCCTGGCTCGCCACCAGCACCTTGCCCTCGGCCACGATCGAGGTCGCGAAGTCGAGCACCAGTGGCTCCTCACCCGGTCGTGGTACGCCGACGCAATAGGGCGCCGTCGAAAAGCGGCGCTCGACGCCACCATACGGCGCCACCAGCACGCTGCCCGAGGCGTTGACGAAGTGGATCGAGACGAGACCGGCCTCGGCGGCCATCTCGGCCCAGTCGCCGACCCGTCCGACATGGCCGGCGTTGCGCAGCGCGATGGCCGCAAGCCCGTTGCGGCGCGCCTTGTCGATGCCGATCCGCATCGCCTGCGGCGTCACGGTCTGGCCGAAGCCGTACTTGCCGTCGACCACCGCCAGCACCGGTGTCTCGCGCAGGATATCGACCTCGACATCGGCGATCACGGTGCCGCGCCGGTGCTGTTCGACATAGCGCGGCACGCGCACCACGCCGTGGCTGTCATGGCCGGTGAGGTTGGCGCTCACCAGATAGCGGCCGATGCGCTCGCCTTCCGATGCGGAGCAGCCGGCGGCACGGAAAATCCCCGCGACGAAGCGCTCCAGCGCTTCGGCGGCGACGACGACCTCGCGGGCGCTCACGATTTGCCGCGGGCCTGGTTGGCGATGTAGCCGCGGTTCCAGGTCGGATTGATCATGACCTCGTTGATCACGATGTGCGGCGGCAGGCAGGCGATGTAGCGGATCAGGTCGCCGACATCCTCCGACTGCGCCATGCGCGCGCGTTCCTCTTTCGTGATGGGGATCGGACGCTTGTCGAGGATCGGCGTCGCGACCTCGCCCGGGCACACCACGCAGGAACGGATGCCGTTGGCGCATTCCTCCATGTTGAGCGTGTGACTCATCGCGACCACGCCGTGCTTGGCCGCCGAGTAGGCCGCACCGCTCAGGGCGCTGGGCTGCCGTCCCGCCACCGAGGAAGTATGGATCATCGTGCCATCCTTGCGGCGGCGCATGATCGGCAACGCGGCGGCGGTGACATAGAAGGCGCTGTTGAGGTTGCCGCGCACCACCTCGTCGATGCCGGCGGGCGACAGCTGGCTCCACTTGCGCTCGAGGATGTTGAGGCCGGCATTGTTCACGAGCACATCGAGCCGCCCGAAGCGCTTGTCGATGTCGGCGGCGATGCGGTTCACCACCGTGGCCTTCATCATGTCGCCGGCCTTCACGATCGCCTTGCCACCCGCCGCCTTGATCGCGGCCGCCGTGCCCTCCAGCGGCTCCTTGCGCCGCCCGGTGACCACGACAGTGGCGCCCTCGCGCGCGAGCGCGATCGCCGCCGCCTGGCCGATGCCCGAGCCTGCCCCGGTCACCCAGGCGACCTTACCCTTCAACGCTGCCATGTTCGCTCTCTCCTCGCGACGACCCTACAGAACCTTGCCGGTCGCGTCGTCGATCAGGTGCATGTTGTTGAGATCGGCGAGAAGCTTCATCGACGTCGCTTCCGCCGCCCCGGCGTTCGGGTTGACGCGCCCGCAGAGCTCGACGCCGCCGACGCTGAAATAGACCAGCGTTTCCATGCCCATCGGCTCGACGACATCGATCTTCATGTCGAAATCGTGCTGGTTGGGCTCGGTGTGGCGGCGCGTCTCGGTGATGTGCTCGGGCCGCAGGCCGAGAAGCAGGTTCGCCTTGCCGACATGGGGCGTGTAGCGCTGCGTGCGATCCGCCGGCACCGGGAACGAGAGCGTGTCGGAGACGCGGACGCGCAGCGCGCCGGCTGCCTGCTCCAGGCTGCACTTCAGGAAGTTCATCGCCGGCGAGCCGATGAAGCCCGCCACGAACTTGGTGGCCGGCGTGTGGTAGAGCTCGTTGGGCGTGCCGACCTGCTCGATCAGGCCGGCATTCATCACCACCACGCGATCGGCGAGCGTCATCGCCTCGACCTGGTCGTGGGTCACGTACACGGTCGTGGTGCGGACCTTCTGGTGCACCTTCTTGATCTCGGTCCGCATCTGCACGCGCAGCTTGGCGTCGAGGTTCGACAGCGGCTCATCGAACAGGAAGACCTTGGGGTCGCGCACGATCGCGCGGCCCATCGCGACGCGCTGCCGCTGGCCGCCCGAAAGCTGCTTGGGCTTGCGATCCAGAAGCTCGGTGATGTCGAGAATCTGCGCCGCCTGCTTCACACGGCCGTCGATCACGTCCTTCGGGGTGCGCTTCAGCTTCAGGCCGAACGACATGTTTTCGTAGACGTTCATGTGCGGATAGAGCGCGTAGTTCTGGAACACCATCGCGATGTCCCGGTCCTTGGGCGGCACGTCGTTCACGATGTGACCGCCGATGGCGATGTCGCCGCTGTTGATCTCCTCGAGCCCCGCGATCATGCGCAGCGTCGTGCTCTTGCCGCAGCCCGAGGGGCCGACCAGGACGATGAACTCCTTGTCGGCGATATCGAGGTCGATGCCGCGGACGGCCTGGACCTCGTCGTACATCTTGACCAGCTTGCGAAGCGTTACCTGAGCCATCTGTCTAACCCTTGGTCGCGCCGGCCGTGAGGCCCGCGATGTAGTAGTCCATGAGGAAGGCGTAGATGATGAGCGGCGGCGCGGCACCGAGCAGCGCACCGGCCATGATCTGGCCCCAGTTGAAGACGTCGCCCTTGATCAGCGTCGTGACGATGCCGACCGGCAACACCAGCTCGCTGGTCGAGGTCGTGAAGGCCAGCGGATAGAGGAACTGCGCCCACGAGACGGTGAAGGCGAAGATGGTCGCGGCGATGATGCCGGGCAGCGCCACCGGGATGAAGATCTTGGTGAGCGTCTGGGTCCAGGTCGCGCCATCGATCAGCGCCGCCTCGTCCAGTTCCTTGGGGATCGAGGCGAAGTACCCGATCATGATCCAGGTGCAGAACGGCACCGTCAGGGTCGGGTAGAGGATGATCATCGTCCACCAGTTGTTCATCAACTGGATGCCGAGCGTCTCGTTCACCCAGGCGAACATCTTGAACAGCGGGATGAACAGCAGCGTCTCGGGGATAAGGTAGGTGAGGAACACGCCGGTCGCGAGCGTCGCCGAGCCCCAGAATTTCATCCGGGCGAGCGCAAACGCCGCCACCACGCTGATCGCCATGGTGATGGTCACGACCAGGATCGAGACGATCGCGGAGTTGCGGAAAAAGCGCAGGAACGTGTCCTGGGTCAGCAACTCGATGTAGTTGCCCAGCGTGGGATTGAAGACCCACCAGGGATTGATCTCCGCCGAAATCTCCGCGCTGGTCTTCAGCGACGTGATGAACATGTAGATCGGCGGCGTCAGGAAGAAGATCGCGAACAGCACGAGGAAGAAGTACGACCAGCGCAACGCCCAGCGCCGGTCGCGACTCATGCTGCCGTACTTGGGCCCGGCGGCGCCGGCCCGGATGGCGGTGTCGGTCATCAGACTTCGCTCCCCCGCTTGGTGATGTCGCGCAGGATGAACACCGCCGCGACCGCCAGGATCGGCACCATGAACAGCGAGACCGTGGCGCCGAGCGGAATGTCGTTACCCTCGATGCCGATGCGGAACGCCCAGGTGGCGAAAACGTGCGTGGTGTTGAGCGGATCGCCCTTGGTCAGCACGCGCACGATGTCGAAGTTCGCAAACGTCACGATGGTCGAGAACAGGGCCGTGATCGCGATGATGTTGCGCATCATCGGCAGCGTCACGAACCAGATGCGCTGCCACCAGGTGGCGCCATCGATCGCGGCGGCCTCGTAGAGCTGTTCGGGCACCGACTTCAGCGCCGCGAGATACATGATCATGAAGAACGGCGCCCCGATCCAGACATTGACCAGAATCACCGAGAAACGCGCCCAGCCGGTTTCGCCGATCCACGGGATCGGCCCGATCCCGAGCGGCTGCAGCAGCCAGTTGAAGGCGCTGTAGGACGGATCGAACAGCCACAGCCAGGACAGCGTGCTCATGGCCGGCGGGATGACCCAGGGCACCAGCAGCATGCCGCGCCACTTGCGCTGGCCCTTGCTCGGGATGTTGTGAACGAAGTGCGCGACGATGAAGCCGATGATCGCCTTGAACATCACCGCGGTGATGGCGAAGAGGCAGGACTGCCACACCACCATCCAGAAGGTCTCGCGCGAGAACAGGAAGGTGAAGTTGGCGAAGCCGACGAAGCGCGTCATACCCTTGTTCAGCATCGCGAGATAGACCGCGTAGCCGGCCGGGTAGGCAACCAGGCTGAAGATCAGCACCAAGAGCGGCAGCGCCATCAGGAACGCGATGGTCGACTTGCGCTGCATGAACTTCGTCAGGCCGCTGCGGTTGTCCCCCGCGACATCCCGCACCGTGCCGGCTGCGATATTGGCCATGGCCGCTCCTCCCCTGCGACAGACGACGGGGGCACCTTGCGGTGCCCCCGTTCCGATCCGACCCGAAGGTCAGTTGCGCATGAAGCCTTCGATCTCGGTCGAGGCCCAGCCGAGGACGCGGTCGATCGGCTCGTTGCGCACGGCGTAGCGCACCACCATCTGGGTCTGCACACCCTGGGTGTAGATCTGCTGGGCGATCTTGTGCGGCGCGGGCGCCGCGGCGATCGAGAGCGTCTGGTGGTTGTGCGGGTTGGGGTAGTGGTAGAGCGTGCCCTTCGGCGGCGCCTCGTCGGCCCAGACCTTGAGCGTGGTGAGGTTGGAGAAGGACGGGATGTCGTACCCGCCGCTCGCCTTAACCAGCTTCTCGACCGCGGCCGGTTGCGACAGGAACGTGGCGAGGCTCTTGGCGGCCGCCTGGTTCCGGCTGAACCGCCACACCCCCCAGAAGAACGGCAGGAACGGTCCGAACCGGCCCTTCGGGCCCGACGGGAAGCCGTGATGCCACGTCTGGTCGGCGATCTGCGGCGCATCGCGCTTCGCCACGGCCCAGGCGCTCGGCGGATTCATGATCATCGCGCTCTTGCCCGACACGAACGCCTTGTTGTTCGAGGCGTCGTCCCAGGAGGGCGAGTCCGGCGGCAGGAACCTGACCAGCTGCTTCCAGTACTCGAGCGCCTGACGCACGCCGTCGCTGCGGACCGTGATCTCGCCCTTATCGTTGACCAGCTGGGCGCCGAAGCTGTGGAAGATGGCGCCGCAGGTGTCGACCGAGTCCGACGTCGTGCCGAGACCGATGCCGAACGGCACGCCGGCCTTGTGGCAGCCTTCGGCGGCCTTGAGGAACGTCTGGAGGTTCCAGTTGTCGGCCTTCGGCGCGGCACCGATCGGGTACATTTCCTGGATGTCGATCCCGGCGTGCTGCTTCAAGAGGTCGATTCGCGAGCACGGGCCCTTCATCTGACTGCCGATCGTCGCCGGCACCGCGAGCCACTGGCCCTTGACCTTGCCGAGATACTCGACCGTCGCGTTGACGGCGCCGCTCTGCTTGATGAGCGGCTCCACGACGTCGTTCATCGGCACCAGCTGTTCGGCATAGGCCGCCGGCAGCCAGGTCGAGAAGGACAGGATGTCGTGGCCGGACCGCGCCTGCGCCTCGGCGGCGATCGTCAGCAGCAGCTTGTTGCCCTGCGAGGTGATGTAGTCGATCGTGACATCGACCTTCTCGCGGGCCGCCCATTCGCGGATCAGCTCCTCACTGCCCTTGTTGGCGCCGGGAACCCAGTGGTCCCAGAAGCCGATCGAGAGCTTGCCGGCAGCGTAGGCGCCGCGCACGAAGGGCGCGGCCACCAGCGCGGTCGAGGCGACCGCCGTCCCTGCCGCGAAACGACGACGAGAAATCTTCCGTGACGTCATGCCAGTTCCTCCGGTTGGCGGCGCTCCGTTCCGGAGCGTCGCGGGATGGCACCCGCGAGGCGAGTGCCTCGGCTTCTTTGGCCGTTGGGTGAATGCTACGGGGATTTTCGCGCCAAGCGCAACGGCTTTCAGCGCTCAGCCCCGGCGTCCCCGCAACGTCTGCTGCCACCATTCCGCATAGTCCCTTGCACTTTCCGCAAGGAAGAACGTCGGCGTGAACCCGACCGCCCCCGTGAGGCGATGCACCGCGACGGCCGCGCGGTCGCGGTCGCCATGAAGGTTGACGTTCCCCGCCTCGCCCGGCCGCGCCAGCCGCCAGCGCAGACCGGGCAGCGCCCGCGCGGCCTCGGCGCACCACTCCTCGACCGCCCAGACACGGCCGGGACCGACATTCACGATGGCCGGCTCGGCGTCGCGTCGGTCGAGCAGCGCCAGCACGGCCCCGGCGACATCGCGGCTATAGACGAAGTCGCGCGCGCAGCGTCGCGGCAGCACCGCCTCCTCGCCGCGCTCGGCCAGCGACAGGATCTGCCACATGGGTGCCAGCGTCTCGCGCACGCCGGTCTCGCGCTCCCACGGCCCAAACACCTGCCCCAGCCGCGCGGCCACGATATTCAGCCCGGCGATCTCGCGGAACCGCAGCGCCGTCTTCTCGCCCGCGTACTTGGTGATGGCATAGATCGTCTGCGGCTGAGGCACGGTGGTTTCTTCATCGAGCAGGCCGCCCGAGAAGGCGTTGGTCCCGTAGACCGCGACCGAACTCGGATAGACCACGCGCTCCACGCCCACGCGCGCCGCCGCGTCGAGCACGATGGCCGTGCCGGCGATGTTCACCTGCAGCGTCCGCGCCGCGCGCTCGCGCTCCTGCAGCGGACCGGGGGTGAGCGCCGCGCCATGGAACAGGGTCTGCGGGCGATGCCGTTCGAACAGCCCGCGCACGGCGGCGGCATCGACAACGTCGAGCGTCTCGACACGGAGCCGGCCCGGCAGGCGGGCGAACGCGGCAAGCGCCTCCGCCGGCAACGGGGTGTCCGCCGCCGCGACGACCTCCTCGCCGCGCGCCAGCGCCGCTTCCACGACATTCAGTCCGACAAACCCGGAAGCTCCGGTGACAACGATGCGCATGGCGGGATGTTAGCCCGCCTTCTCCGGAAGAACACGCGTCCGCGAAGCCCCCGAACGAGGGCGCGTCTGCTACCGGACCGCCATCACCATCGAGAATCCGATGTAACGCCAGATGGCTTCCGCCTCGACAAAGCCCGCCTGGTGAAGGTGCCGCACGTGTGTGGCCGCCGCGTGGTAGATGCTGGGCGTCGTCCGCGCGGGCAGCTCGCTCGCCTTGGCCGCCGCGATCGGTGGCAGGGACTCAAAGCGCGCCCGGTAGGTCCTGAACTCGTCCGTCACGCGGTGACGCCGATACTCATCGGCAAGGCCGCGGAAGCCCGGCTCCAGGGCATCCATGAAGTCGACATTGAACAGCACGCCGCCCGGACGGAGAACCCGGGCGAGGTTTCCGTAGAGACGCGGCAGGGAGCCTGGCGGCACCTCGTGGGTGACCCAGCCGATGAACGCCGCATCTATCGACCCCGGCGGGAGCTTGGCCGCCCAGTCGTCCGTGGTGATATCGGCCTGCACGAAGCTCACGCGCGGGTCCGTTCCGATCACGTGCCGGGCGATCAGCAGGCTGGTGGCGGACCCGTCGATCGCCGTGACGTGCCGTTGCGGCCCATCGATCCCGAGTTGGCGGGCCGTGAAGGCGCCGGTGCCGCAGCCGATATCCAGCACGCGGAGCGACTCACCCTGAAGCCTCTGGCGCATCAGCTCTTCGGCCAGTTCGAAGCACGACGCGCGCCCGCCGCAATACTGAGTCATGTAGGCATCCCAGCGTCGCGCATAGCCCTTGGCGGCGCCGGCGATGTCCGCGGGGCGGTTCAGCCGCACGAAGGTCCAGTAATCGTCGGGAAATCGCGCCGCGAAGCGGCCTTCGGACTTCATGTCCTCTTTGTTCGGGTCCTTTGTGAAGCCAAGCCTCTGCAGGACCCGGAGCGAGCCGACATTGCTCACCTTCAGGAAATGGGCGTGCATATAGTCGACCAACAGCTCGTCGAACGCGTAAGCGACGGCGAGCTGCGCGCCCCCGAACGCATAGCCCTTGCGGTGATATTCAGTCCCGACCCAGTAGGAGAGCTCGGCGGAGTTGTCGCCGGCGTCCAGCCTCTTCAGCGTCACGGTGCCAACGACGAGCGCGCCGTCCAGGATCGCGAAGGTCCGCACCACGCGCGGCCCGGCGGCGTTGTGGGCGAGCAGCTGGTCGATGTCGGCATCACGCGCCGGCGTTGGCGCCGCGGTGTGACTGAGCGTCTCGTCCGACGCGAGGGCGCGGACGGCGGCGCGGTGCGACTCGTTCAACAGCTCAATTCGAATACTTGTCACGCGCACCCCTTCACTTTCCGGTTTCGCTCGACGATAGCGCAGAAGCTCTGAAGTGCGAACCGGCATTGCCGCTGTGACGCGCGATCGCGCCAGCGCAAACACACCGCCGCGCGTCGCGCCCGCGTTTCGACATGTCTCGCTCGCCACCATCATGTGATGTAAGCTCGCCGATCATGCACACCACGGTCGCGACGCTCTGTCAGCACGCCCGCGAGTTCCAGGAGTTCAGTCGGTTGACGGGGCGACTCTCCCGATTGGCGTTGCGCGGACTCTGCGCGCTGGGCGGTCTGGGACTTCTCGCCGGCTGCAGCGCGGACTTCACGGCCGCCGATACCGCCTATTTTCAGCCGCCCATCACCACCACCAGCGCGCCGGCTCGGCCGCTGCGCGAGAGCTGATCACTGCACAACAACACCCGCCGCGTCGGACTTGCCGACATGCGCCCGATGATTCCGGCTTACAACCGCCAGGGCGACTTGCTGGCCTCCTGGAATCCGCATCCGGGTGGCGTCGCCGGTCGCCCGACCTTCATCGTGACGCATGGTGGTCATGGGTTGGTGCCCACCAACTTCGCCACCGCGCTTTGGCTGCGCGAGGAGTTCGCGGCCAACGTCCTGGTGCTGGACAGCTACTGGAGCCGGGGCCGGGAAGAAAACTGGGCCACAGGCACGCGCTATGGCGTGAACATGCGCGTTCTGGATGTCATCGCCGCCGCGCGCTGGCTGCGCGACAGCGCGGGCGTCGATCCCCGCAAGAGCTTTCTTCTGGGCGACAGCCAGGGCGGCTGGACCGTGCTGCGCAGCTTCACCACTGAGCCGTTCTTCCAGCGCGAGCTCTCGGGCCTGTTGCGGGCCGGGATCGCGCTCTATCCCAATTGCCGCGTCGATGGCACGACGCACTACCCGCGTCTCGGTCCCTATGCCGGCCCGGTGCTGATCTTCACCGGCGGGCGGGATTCCGCGACCCCCGTCGCCGACTGCGCGCCGGCGACCCTGACCGCAGCCGCGGACTGGATACATTTTCCGGACGCGACCCATGGCTGGGATGTCGCCAATCGCGGCGCCCATACCCCGGCGGTGGATGGTGAATGTGGACGGGCGATGAATGTCTATAATCGCTTTGCCGTCTGCCGCAGCGATGCCGCCACCGCGGCGATGCGCGCGCGCATCAGGAGCTTCGTTCAGGAACTGGTCGCGCGGTAGCGCAGGTCCGCTGACCTGCACCGGCCGATTCTGGCGCCCAGACTGCGAAAGCAGCCACCGCCCCTGCGCGTCTTCAGTCGCCCGCCCCCGATCGCCTGCCGTCCGCCGATGCCAAGATCTCATCAACGCGGGTGATGGTGGCGTATTCCCCCGCGAGCAATGCGAGCGTGAGTTGGTGCACGTCCCCGGCCGGCCATAGCCGACCGGTGAGGTCGATCTTGTCGCACGACCAGCAAGCGTCGGCGGGCAACCTCACCGCGAAGCCGAGATTGGCCGCGACCCGCACCGTGGCCTCGACCGAGTTGGCCAGCAAAACACCGCAGATCACCAGCGGCGGCCGTCCCATTTTCTCCAGACGCGCGGTGAGGTCGGTGCCGATGAAGGCGCTATGGACCCTCTTCGCCACCACCGTCTCGCCCGGCAGCGGCGCGGTGAGCGGCAGGAAGTCGTTGCCCTCCTGCCCCGGCGCGAACGGCGAGTCCGGGCTGGTCGAATCGTGCTTCACGTGGACGATCGGCTCGCCGCGGCGACGCCAGTCGTCGAGTAGCCGCGCGATGTTGGCTTCCGCGTCGGGATTGTTGCGCGGGCCCCACTTGGGATGCCGCATCGCCTTCTGCTGGTCGATCACGATCAAGACGTCGTCAGCCATGCATCCCCTCGCTTGCGCCCGCCCCGATGGCGTGGAGTTCCCGGCCATCCACCCGACATGGCGTGGATGAGTCCCTGGACCAGTGCAGCCTCCGACAGTCTGGCCGGTTCCCTGCGGCGACGCCAAGGGCGGCGCGCGGCTTCCCCTGCCCGAACCAGACAACTAGGGTCCGCATCGTCCCAGCCGTTGTCCTGGGAGGTTGTCGGAGCCGGGTCTGCGCAGTTGGAGAGAGAGCATGGCAGTTAGAGATCAGAATCAGTTCACGGGCACCGTCCACTCGGTCACCATCTCCGGGTCCAATGAAGAGTCGAGCCATCACTGCGATTTCAACATCGCCCGCGTCGGGAGCACGGAAACAACGCCCTTTCGGCTCGATCCTTTCCAGCCACAGCCGAAACAGTATCAGGCACTCTTGAGTGTCCTGGTCGGTGCCTATCTCAAGAAGGTAGAGATCGAGGTGAAGTGGGACAGCCCGCAACCACCCTTCGTACACAGCATCACCACCATCACGACGGGCAGCGGGCCTTCAACGCAGCCCGACGAGCCTCCAAGACCGGAGTATTGGACCATGGACGGCGAGGTGGTCGCCTTGAAGGGCGGCACCTCGACGGAGAGCAGCAGCTTCACACTTCGGAGCGGCGGACACCCTGAAGAGTTTGGACTCGACTCAGTGAAGTATCCCAAGCGCGCTGCCGCCATGCTGCAAGTGGTCGCCGCGGCTTTTGTTGCCCAGCAGAAAATCTGGATCAGGGGGTTCAAAACTCGCGACGACAAGAAGGGGCCGTTGCAAGGGATCCGGATGGGCGTGCCATTCTAGACGCCCTCCCAGAAGATCTAGGCGTCGGATCAACCATCGTTCACTACGTCGCAACGCGCGGCAGCAACTCGAGGCACCCGGCAACGTCACGGGGACCAGCGGCGGATCGGTGCCCCTCAGGCGAGGGGAGTAGAGAGCACGGTGCGAGCTGAGTAGAGGACTCGAGCCCGCAAAAGGGTTGTCGGCCTGTTTCTGGTGAGGCGCCCGAACGCCCCCTTCCCCCGGTAGGCGGGGCACCTAGCCCCTCCTCCACACGCCGCTGAAACCCAGCAAGCCCGGCTTTGGCCCCTGCCACGGTCTGGCCTATGCGGGCGTGGACCGAACGACGCGACGGATCACGAGCTCCGCCGTGACACCCACCTCTTGACGATAGGCATTATAAGACGGTATATGCTTATCCTGCGTCCGATCCACCACCAAACCCTCCGCGCCGCGCCCCTCGCGGAACCACGCGTGCCCGTCTCTTTCAACACCGGCACGGCGCGGATTTTCGACGGAATCGACGACAGCCGAATCGGAAAAACGCCGCTGTCGTCAGGCTCGCCCGGTGTCCTCGACACTCTCGACAGACTCGACAAACTCGACACTCCCGCTGCACCGCAAAAGACAGGGCCGGCCGCCATCGCGACGGGGCGGGCAATTCGCTATGAAAGGCCCATGCAGGACATGCCGACCGCCAATCCCTGGCTCGCCGCCGTCGATCCCTCGCCCATTGGCGAAACGCGCCGCTGGGTGCTGGGGCGTTCCTTTCCCGACGACAAGCCTCTGATCGATCTCGCGCAGGCCGTTCCCGGATTTCCGCCGGCGCTGGAGCTGCGCCGCCATCTCGGCGAACGGCTGCTCGATCCGGCCGCGCATGGCTACACGCCCATTCTCGGCCTCGCCGAGCTGCGCGAGGCCTACGCCGCGCACCTCTCGGGCTTCTATCGCGCGCCGATTTCGGCGAGCGAGGTCGGCATCACCTCGGGCTGCAACCAGGCCTTCTGCCTCGCCGTCATGAGCCTCGCCCAGGCGGGCGATCAGGTGATCCTGCCGCGGCCGCACTATTTCAATCACGACATGTGGATGCGCATGCAGGGCATCGAGCCGGTGCCGCTCGATTTCCGCCCCGGGTCCGGTGCCGTGCCCTCGCCCGAGGACGCGGCGCGACTGATCGGCCCGCGCACGCGCGCGATCGTGCTGGTGACGCCCAACAATCCGACCGGCGCGGTCTATCCCGCGGCCACGCTCCGCGCCTTCCACGATCTCGCGCGGGCCCGCGGCATCGCGCTGATCCTCGATGAGACCTACAAGGACTTCCTGCCCGAGGGCGAGCGGCCGCACGATCTGTTCGACGATCCCGACTGGCGGCGCACGGTGATCCATCTCTACAGCTTCTCCAAGGTGTTCGCGCTCACCGGCTATCGCGTCGGCGCGGTGACGGCGGGCACCGCGATGATGACGGAGATCGAGAAGGCGATGGACTGCGTCTCGATCTGTCCGCCGCGCATCGGCCAGGAAGCGGCACTCTATGGGCTCGCCCATCTGATGCCCTGGGCGCGCGGCAACACGCGGGCTCTGGGCGCCCGCGCGGATGCCTTGCAGGCGGGCCTCGCGCGCTCCAACCGCTGGCGGCTGGTCAGCATCGGCGCCTACTTCGCCTACGTCGAGCATCCCTTCGACGGGCGCAGCTCGATCGAGGTCTCCAGGGCGCTGGCCGACCGCAAGAACCTGCTCACCATTCCCGGCGAGATGTTCGGCAAGGGCCAGGACCGCTTCGTGCGGCTCGCCTTCGCCAACGTCGCCGACGATCGCATCGCGCCGGTGCTCGACCGGCTGGAACGCTTCACGCTCTGACACTCGGGAGACGACGATGCCCCAGGCGACAACACCGGATGGCGTGAAGCTTCACTATGAGGAGGTGGGCTCCGGCTCGCCGATCCTTTTCGTGCACGAGTATGGCGGCGATTTCCGCAGCTGGGAGCCGCAGATGCGCTTCTTCGCGCGCCGGCACCGCTGCATCACCTATTCGTTCCGCGGCTACCCGGGCTCGGACGTACCCGACGACGCCTCGAAGTACGGCCAGCAGCACGCCGTCGGCGATGTGCGCAACATGCTGGACCATCTGCGGATCGCCAAGGCGCATGTCGTCGGCCTGTCGCAGGGCGCCTTCGCGACCGCGCATTTCGGACTCCAGTACTCCGACCGCGCGCTGTCGCTCACGCTCGCGGGCGTCGGCTCGGGTGCCGAGCGGCACATGCACGAGACCTTCAAGTCCGAGTCGACGGCCCATGCGCGGCGCATCCGCGCCGAGGGCGCCAGGTCCTATGCCGAGGGGCTGAAGACCAATCCCGCACGCTCGCGGTTCCGGCTGAAGGATCCGCGCGGCTTCGAGGAGTTCCTGACGAACCTCGCCGAGCATCCCGCGATCGGCGCCGCGCACACCATGGCGGAGTACCAGGGCAAGCGGCCCTCGCTCTACGATTTCGAGGCTGAGTTCAGGCGGCTCGACGTGCCGACGCTGATCGTGAGCGGCGACGAGGACGGGCCGTGCCTGCAGCCGAGCCTGTGGCTGAAGCAGATCATGCCCAACGCGGGTCTTGCGATGTTTCCCAAGACCGGCCACACGGTGAACATCGAGGAACCCGACGCTTTCAATCGCGCGGTGTGGGACTTCATCGCGCTGGTCGAGGCGGGCAAATGGCTGCCCGCTGCCAAGGGCTGAGGAGGAACGCCGCCATGCGCGAGAACATCGCCGGCCGGGCCAATGTGGCCGACACGCCGGAGTTGGAGCGCTACTACGCCGACCTCGCCAAGCTGGAGGCCGGCGCGCTCTGGACGGTCGCCAACAATATCGAGCCCTGGCAGCCCAAGCCGTCATCGGTGCCGATGCTCTGGCGCTATGCCGATCTCAAGCCCTACGTGCAGCGCGCCTCGGCGCTGGTGACGCCCGAGGATGCCGGCCGTCGCGTCGTCATGCTGGTCAATCCCGGGCGGCGCGAGATTAGCGCGGCCTGCGGGCTTCTCTATACCGGCATCCAGATCATGGAACCGGGCGAGTGCGCCTCCTCGCACCGCCATATGGCGAGTGCGCTCCGCTTCATCATGGAGGGCAGCGGCGCCTATACCGTGGTCGATGGCGAGCGCATCGAGCTTGGCGCGCGCGATTTCGTGCTCACGCCCAACGGCACCTGGCACGAACACGGCGTCGATGCGGCCGGCACGCAATGCATCTGGCAGGACGGGCTCGATATCCCGCTCGTGAACGCGCTCGATACCAACTTGTTCCAGGTCCACAAGGACTTGCGCCAGACCGTCTCCAAGCCGGCCGACAGTGCGCACGGCACCTATGGCGGCGGCTTTCTGTTGCCGACGGACGCGCGCAAGAACTGGACGCATCCCTACTCGCCGCTGCTCAAGTATCCGTTCGACGCCACCTACGAGGCGCTGCGGCGGGCCGACAAGGCGGGCGTGAACTCGCCGTTCGACGGCGTGCTGCTGGAGTACGTCAACCCGCTCACCGGCGGACCGGTGATGCCGACCATCGGCGCCGCGATGCAGATGCTGCGTCCCGGCGAGGCGACCAAGGCGCATCGGCACACCGGCAGCATCGTCTATCAATGCGCCAAGGGCTCGGGTCACTCGATGATCGACGGCGTGCGCTACGACTGGACAGAGCGCGACATTTTCGTGGTGCCGTCCTGGTCGGTTCATTCGCACGCCAACGGGTCGGACCGCGACGATGCCTGCCTGTTCCAGTTCAACGACCTGCCGGCGATCCGCGCGCTCGGCCTCTACGCCGAGCAGGGCGTGCCGGTGGCTACCGGCTGAGCGTGACGGCGTGATTGAGCGGGCCGTGGCCGGCACCGAAGCCGGGCGCGGTCTCGATGGCCCGCCGCACATAGTCCCGCGCGCGCGCGACGGCATCGACGAGGCCGATCCCCTGGGCGATGCCGGCGGCCGTCGCCGAGGCGAGCGTGCAGCCGGTGCCGTGGGTATGGCGGCTCGCGACGCGCGCGCTCTCGAAGCGTTCGACGCGGCCGTCGGCGAAGACGAGATCGACCACGCGATCGCCCTCGAGGTGACCGCCCTTCATCAGCACGCCGCGGGCGCCGAGCGCCATCAGTCGCTCCGCCGCGCGGCGCATGCCCGCCTCGTCGCGCACCGCGAAGCCCGCCAGCACTTCGGCTTCGGGCAGGTTGGGGGTGACGAGGGCCGCCATCGGCAACAGCACGTCGCGCACCGCGGCTTCGGCCTCGCCGAGCAGCAGCCGGTGGCCGCCCTTGGCGACCATCACCGGATCGATCACCACCGGCACGCCGGCCGCGCCAAGCCGCAACGTCGCCGCGACGGTCTCGACTACTTCGGCGCTGTGCAGCATGCCGGTCTTGATCGCATCGGCGCCGATGTCGGACAGCACGACCTCGATCTGGCGCGCGATGAAGTCCGGTGCAACCGGCACGACGCCGTGGACCCCGAGCGTGTTCTGGGCGGTGAGCGCGGTGATCGCGGTGGCCGCGAATCCGTCCATCGCCGTCACCGCCTTGATGTCGGCCTGGATGCCCGCGCCGCCGCCCGAGTCCGAGCCGGCCACGATCAGAACGCGACCCTTCACGCCGTCCCCGGAACCGCCGCGACGATGTCGTCGACGACACGCTCGACCAGCGCGGCATCGTCGCCCTCGGCCATCACCCGCACCAGTGGTTCGGTGCCTGAGCCGCGCACCAGCACGCGCCCGCCGCGGCCGAGCTTCTTATCGGCTGCCGCGATCGCGCGCGCGACGGCATCGGCGGCGAGCGCCGCCGCGGGGTTCTGTACCCGGACATTCTTCAGAAGCTGCGGCACCGGCTGGAACGCGCGGAAGGTCTCGCTCGCCCGCTTGCCGCCGCACACCAGCGCACCCAACGCCTGCAGTGCGGCCATCAGCCCGTCTCCGGTCGTGGCGTGGTCGGTCATGATGATGTGGCCCGACTGCTCGCCACCCAGATTGAACCCATCGGCCCGCATGCGCTCCAGCACATAGCGATCGCCCACCTGCGTGCGCTGCAGACCGAGGCCGCGCGCTTCGAGAAAGCGTTCAAGACCGAGGTTGGACATCACAGTGGCAACAACACCGCCGCCGCGCAGCCGTCCGTCGCGGTGCCACTCGTCAGCCACCGTGGCCATCAGCTGGTCGCCATCGATGGTCGAGCCGCGCTCGCACACCAGCACCACCCGATCGGCGTCGCCATCGAGCGCGATGCCGAGATCGGCGCCATGGGTCACGACTCGCTCCGCCAGCAGCTCGGGGTGCGTCGAGCCGCACGCGTCGTTGATATTGAAGCCATCGGGCGCGACGCCGATCGGCACGACCTCGGCGCCGAGTTCCCACAACACCGTGGGCGCGACCTTGTAGGCGGCGCCATGGGCGCAATCGACCACGATCTTGAGCCCGTTGAGGCTGAGGCCCCGCGCCGCCGACGCCTTCACCGCCTCGATGTAGCGCCCCTCGGAATCCGACAGCCGCCGCGCCCGGCCGATCGCGCGCGAGCCCGCCAGCCCGTCCGCCGCCGGCGCCTGCATCAACGCCTCGATCTCGGCCTCGACCTCGTCGGAGAGCTTGAAGCCATCGGGACCGAACAGCTTGATGCCGTTGTCATGGAAGGGATTGTGCGAGGCCGAGACCATCACCCCGAGATCGGCGCGCATCGCGCGCGTCAGGAACCCGACCGCCGGCGTCGGCAGCGGGCCGAGCAGCAGCACATCCATGCCCACCGACAGAAACCCGGCGGTCAGCGCCTGCTCCAGCATGTAGCCCGACAGCCGCGTATCCTTGCCCAAGACGACGCGATGGCGATGGCCCCCACGACTGAAGACGCGGCCGGCGGCCCTGCCGACGCGCATCGCCATCTCGGCAGTCATCGGATCGGCGTTGGCCCGACCGCGAATGCCGTCGGTGCCGAAGAGCTTGCGACTCATGGGCAGCTTCTCGCGAATGGCGCCGGGTTTCGCGACTCCCGGCGGATCAGACGCCGGGTTGCGGTTCCGGATTGGGGCCGGGCTGCGTGCCGCTCGAGCTGGTCGGCACCGACGACCGCTTGCGGCGGTCCGGCGCGGGGCCCGCGCCGCCGGTCTCGTCGCGGACGATCTTCTCGCCGCGCAACGTCGCCACGATCTCATCGCCGCTCACGGTCTCCCACTCCAGCAGGACCTTGGCGATCTTGTGCAGGTCCTCGATGCGGTCGGTCAGGATCTGGCGTGCCTTGCCCTCGGCCTCTTCGATCAGGCGGCGAACCTCCTGGTCGATCAGCTGAGCCGTTGCTTCCGAGACGTTCTGGGTCTGGGTGACGGCGTGACCGAGGAATACCTCCTGCTCGTTCGCTTGGTAGCGGACTCGACCGAGCTTCTCGGACATGCCGTATGCGGTGACCATGGCGCGGGCCGTCTGCGTCGCCACCTGGATATCGCTCGCGGCGCCGGTGGTCACATTGTCGTCGCCGAAGATGATCTGTTCGGCGGTGCGCCCGCCGAACAGGATCGCAAGCCGCGACTCCATCTCGATCTTGCTCATGCCGTACTTGTCGCGTTCCGGTAGCTGCATGGTGACGCCAAGTGCGCGTCCGCGCGGAATGATCGTCACCTTGTGCAGGGGATCGGTCTTGGGCACGGCGAGCGCGATCAGCGCGTGGCCCGCCTCGTGGTACGCCGTCAACTTCTTCTCGTCGTCGGTCATCGCCATCGAGCGGCGCTCGGTGCCCATCAGCACCTTGTCCTTGGCGAACTCGAAGTCCGACATGGTGACGAGGCGTTTGCCCACGCGCGCGGCGCGCAGCGCCGCCTCGTTCACGAGGTTGGCGAGATCGGCGCCGGAGAAACCGGGTGTGCCGCGCGCAACGGTCCGCGGCTCGACGTCGGGGGCCAGCGGGACCTTGCGCATGTGGACCTTGAGGATCTTCTCGCGCCCACCGACATCGGGATTCGGCACGGTCACCTGCCGGTCGAAGCGGCCCGGCCGCAGCAGCGCAGGGTCGAGCACATCGGGCCGGTTGGTGGCCGCGATCAGGATCACGCCCTCGTTCGACTCGAAGCCATCCATCTCGACCAGCAGCTGGTTCAGCGTCTGTTCGCGCTCGTCATTGCCGCCGCCCAGGCCCGCACCGCGATGACGGCCGACCGCGTCGATTTCGTCGATGAACACGATGCAGGGCGCGTTCTTCTTGGCCTGCTCGAACATGTCGCGCACGCGGCTGGCGCCGACGCCCACGAACATCTCGACGAAGTCGGAGCCCGAGATGGTGAAGAACGGCACGTTCGCCTCACCCGCGATCGCGCGCGCGAGCAGCGTCTTGCCGGTGCCGGGCGGGCCGACCAGCAAGCAGCCCTTCGGGATCTTGCCGCCCAGCCGGGTGAATTTCTGCGGGTCCTTGAGGAAGTCGACGATTTCCTCCAGCTCGGCCTTGGCCTCATCGATGCCGGCGACATCGTCGAAGGTCACGCGACCGTGCTTCTCCGTCAGGAGCTTGGCGCGCGACTTGCCGAAGCCCATGGCGCGGCCGGTCCCGTTCTGCATCTGGCGCAGGAAGAAGATGTAGACACCGACCAGCACCAGGACGGGCAGCCAGCTCACGAACAGGCTGCCGAGATTGACGCCCTCGTCGGCCGGGCCCGCGTCGATGCGATCGACCTTGTCGATCAGACGCGCCATCAGCGTGTCGTCGGCCGGGGCGTAGGTTCCGAATCGGGAGATGCCGTTGCGCGGCTCGCGGAAGGTGCCGGTGATCGTGTTGCCCTGGATGCGCACGTCCTGGACCTGGCGCGCGTCGACTGCGCGCACGAAGTCCGAATAGGAGATCGCGTTGCTGGCCGACCGGGTCGAGCCGCCCTGGAACACGCTGTAGAGGAGCGCCAGCAGCAGCACGATCACGATCCAGAGGGCGGCGTTGCGATTGAAAGGATTCACGATGTCCGGTCCTTGGTTTCCAAACATTCTAGATGGGATGGCGCGGCCCCGCCGCAAGCAAAATATGGCGCTGGAACCAGCGGATGGGCCCGATTCCTGCCTTTTTCCGGCAGGATGGCCCAGCTGGTCCGCCCCGCAGAGCCGCGCGGCTGGATGCGGCAGCCCGCCAGGGTGAAACCCGATGTGCCCGCCAGCTTCGCGACCGCGGACTGCAGCCGATCCCGTCGGGGCGGATATGCGTTGCCGCCAACCGACCAGGCGGCGCGCGAGAGAACCGCGGTCCGCCGGTGGAGCGGCAGCGCAAGCAGCACCCGACGGTCGAGGCGCAGCCCGTCGCCGGAAATCGCAACCGCGACCATATCGCTGGCGCACTCGCGCTCCTGGGTGTGCCGACGCGATGCGGCGGTCGGGTGCGTCGCCGGCGGCACCTCGGCGCGAACGCGGGTCCGCTCGAAGCGGGGGTCGGCGTTGGACGGGTCTTCCAGCCAGTCGATCCCTACGCGTCGGCAATAGTCGGTGATCGCCACGCGCGGCACGGTGAGCAACGGTCTCAAAACCCGCACGTCGCATTCTTCCGCAAGTGCCGCCATCCCCGCTAGGCCCGCCGGTCCGCTGGCGCGAGCCGATCGCATCGCCACGGTCTCCGCCTGATCGTCAGCGTGGTGGGCAAGCAAGAGGTGCAGGATGCCGCGCTGCCGGCAGGCCTCGACCAGCAGACGCCGGCGTGCGGCGCGCGCGTGCTCCTGGATACCGGACGCGGGCTTGGCGCCTTCCCAGCGCAGCAGCGTGGCCTCTCGCCCGCGAGCCCGCAGCGTCTCGACGGTGCGAAGCGACTCGCTCGCGGACTCCGCGCGCAGCCCATGATCCACGACCAACGCCAGCGCCGACCCGCCCCGCGCGCGCGCCCAATCCTCAGTCAACTCGGCCAGCGCCATCGAGTCGCGGCCGCCGGAAACGCCGACGGCGACGACCGGGCTCGCCTCGAACGGCTCGAACGGCCGCATCAATTGCTGAAAGAGGTCGGCCGTCAGCCGCACTGGTTCTTCTGGCGCTCCTGATCGACGCGCCGTTTCTGGAGGTCCGTGGCGCGCGGGTAGTCCTGATTGAAGCGCGCGAACATGGCGCAGGAATCCTGCTTGCGGCCCATCGCCGAGAGCGTGATGCCAAGCTTCAGGAGATTGTCCGGCCCCTTGGGGCTCGCGCGGTACGTCTTGTAGCCCTCGGCGAAGGCGTTGAGCGCGTTCTGGAAATCACGCCGCGCGTAGAACGTCTCGCCCAGCCAATACTGCGCGTTGCCCGCCAGCACATGCTGCGGATTGCGCTGCACGAAGGTACGAAATCCACGCTCCGCACCGGCGTAGTCGCCGTCCTGCAGGAGCTTGAACGCGTCGTGATAGACCTGCTCGGCAGCTGCGCCGCCAGGTGCGGCTGCAGGAGGCGCGGCCGCGACGCCGGGCTGCGGCGGCGGGGCGGCCGGTCGCGCCGTGGGAGCTGCGCCCGGCGCGGGCCCACCCGGTCGCGCGCCGCCCTTCTCGAGCTGTTCGAGCCGGAATTCGTAGTCGGTCTGCATCTTGTCGAGCCGTTGCTGCAGCTGCTGATTGCGGAACTGAAGCTGCTCGATCTGCCCCGTCAGCAGAGTGATCGCCTGCTGCAGTTGCTGGAAGCGATCCTCGACTTGCACGGGGTCCAGGCGTTGGGCGTGCGCCGGCGCGACGGCGATCAGGAACGCAAAGAGGGAAGCAAGTAGCCGCATGGGAAGGTCGTTTGTCAGGCAATCGGGGCGAATTTCAGACCAAAGAAAACGCCGGTCGGAAGCCGACCGGCGTTTCCGTCAACTCGTGGTGCGATCCCTTACTGCAGGGCGCTGACGCCGCGGCGATTGCGCGACCAGCTACCGTCGTCGGAGCCGACGACTTCCGGGCGTTCCTTGCCGTAGCTGATGGTCTTCAGGCGCGCTGCCGGAACACCCTGGGCGACCAGAAACTGGCGAACGGCAGTGGCGCGGCGATCGCCGAGCGCCAGGTTGTACTCGCGGGTGCCGCGCTCGTCGGCGTGGCCTTCCACGGTGATCTGGTAGTTGCCGTAGCGCTTCAGCCACTCGGCCTGGCGGGTCAGCGTGGTCCGGGCATCCGGGCGCAGCGACGACTGGTCGGTGTCGAAGAACACGCGATCACCGACATTCTGGCGGAAGTCGGCAATCGAGCCCGGCGCCACCGCGGTGGCACCACCGGCGGGAACGGCGGCCTGATCGGCGCACGCCGACAGCATGAACATCGCAGCAACTGCCGTCAACATCTTGAACTTAAACATCTTTATGTCCTTCGGCGTGCCGTTTGTGCGGCCGCTCATCTGTGGAATTCCACCGCTCAACGCAACCCAGGCAGCAGCATGCCGGCCCAAACGCGAAGACGCCAGATCATAGACTTAGCTACTGTGGAATCAAGGGCGACCACGCGGGATCCGACGCATCGGTGGGGGTAGGTACCTGCCGCTCGAACCGCCCGGTGATGTCAATCGCGTGGAGGCTCACCGCCCCGGCCCGTCCCGCCGCGTTGGGCTGCTGGCGGAAGAACATGAGCACGCGCCCGTTGGGCGCCCAGGTCGGGCCCTCGACCAGGAACCCGCTCGCCAGCATCCGCTCGCCGCTCCCGTCGGGCCGCATCACGCCGATCCCAAACTGCCCGCCCGCGATCTTTGTGAAGGCGATGAAGTCGCCGCGGGGAGACCAGACCGGCGTGGCGTAGCGACCATCACCGAAGCTGATGCGCTTCTCGCCGCCCCCACCAGAGCCCATCACGTAAAGCTGTTGCGTGCCGCCGCGGTCCGAATTGAACACGATCTGCGTACCGTCGGCGGAGTAGCTGGGCGAAGTGTCGATGCCCGGCGAATTCGTCAGTCGTCGCTGGCTGCGACCGCGAACGTTCATCTCGTAGAGGCTGCTGTTGCCGTCCTGCGAGAGACTCATCGCGACCTTCGTGCCATCCGGCGAAAAGCGCGGCGCGAAGCTCATGCCGGGGAAGTTGCCCAGCAGTTCGCGGCGGTTGCTCTCGACGTTCTGCAGGTAGACGCGTGGCGGCCCCTCGGCATAGCCCATGTAGACGATCTCCTGCAGCGTCGGCGAGAAGCGCGGCGTCAGCGCCAGCCCCGCGCCATCGGTCAGGTAGCGGTTGTTGGCACCGTCCTGATCCATCAGCGCGATGCGTTTGACCCGGCGGTTGAGCGGTCCGGTCTCGGAGACATAGGCCACCCGAGTGTCGAAATAGCCCTCCTCGCCCGTCACGCGCTTGTAGATCGCATCCGAGAAGATATGGGCCACCCGACGCCACTGCGCGGACTGGGTATTGAGCGACAGGCCCGTGGCCTGCTGGCCCACAACGACATCCCACAGCCGGAAGTCGACCTTGATGCCACCGGGAGTCGCGGTCACCTGCCCGACCACCAGGCCCGACGCCCCGATCCCGCGCCAGTCGGCGTGGCGGGGCACAGCGTTCGCGTTGACGTTCTTTTCAATGACGGCGGCCGGCGGGATGACCCGAAAGAGTCCCGAGTTCTGGAGATTGTTGCGGATGATCTGGGCAATCTCGGCGCCGACCCGATCCGAGCCGGCAAAATCGGCAATGGCGATCGGCACTGGCTCGAAGTTCGGTCGTGTCATGTCGATCGTGAGTTGGGCCCGCGCCGGCGCGATCCCGAACACGGAAGTGGCCGCCACGGCGCAAGCCGCGACCAGGAAACGGAACCGGGAGGTCGGACGGGGCATCAGTAATCCCTCGGATCGAAGTTGAAAGTGATCGTACGCCAGTTGTCGTATTTTGCATCTGGCAAAGGCCAGGGCTGGCAGCGCGGATTCATGATCGCGCGATGGGCGGCGTCAGCCGCCGCACGATAGCCCGCGTCATTGTTGTAGCGGCCAGTATCGCGCACCTTGGCGCTGCGCGGCGTGCCGTCGCGGTTCATCTGCACCAGCAGCGTCACCACCAGCGCATTCTGGTCCTTGATCCCCGCCGGGAAGTTCCAGCATGGCCGAATCTTCTGGCGCACACCCTCGACTTCGCTCGCGGTGACGACGGCAGCGAGGTTGGGCGCGGCCGTCGGCGCGCGGGTCGCCTGCTGCGGGTTCGGCCGGGGCTGCGGCTGCGGCGCCGGCGTGCGTTGCTGCGATTGCTGGTTCTTGAGGATATCGTCCAGAATCGTATCGGCGGTGCGCGGACGCGGCGGCGCGGGCGGCGGCGGTGGCGGCGGCTTCGGCGGATCGGGCTTCTTGACCTCGGGTTCAGGCTTGGGCGGGTCCGGCTTCTTCTCCTCAACCTTGGGCGGCTCCGGCTCCTTGGGCTTCAGCGCGATGAGCTCCTCGGCAGTGGGCGCGGGCGCCGGCTGCGGCTGGGGAATCGGTGGCGGTGGCGGAGGTTGGACGACCCGGGGCTCGGGCGGCTTGGGCGGCGGAGGGGCCGGCGGCGGTTCGGCCGTCTTGGGCGGCGGTGCGGCCGTGGCTTCCTCCGCCACCGGGACCTCCTTGGGCGCGGGTGGCGGGTTGCCGACGCGGGGTGCCGCCGCTTTCTTGTCGATCGCCTCGAACTCGATCATCACCGGCTCAGGTTCCGGCGGCAAAGGTCGGGTGAACCACTCCAGCGGTCCGAGAAATACCGCTGCCAGGACCGACGCGTGCATGACCGCCGACGCCACGGCGGGCGTCTTCATGGTCTCGCTGGCGATGGTCTCGCGTTGCATGGCGCGGCGGCCTCGCGGTCAGTTGCGACGCGGCACGGGTTGCGGCTGGCCGGAAGCGGCGCGCGGCGCCGGCGTGGCGGTCGGTGGCGGGCCGCCCGGCCGGCCAAGTTGTTGCGCCTGCTCGCCCAACAGGCCGAGTTGGCGGAAGCCGGAGTCGATCACGACGCCCATGACTTCCATCATCTTTCCGTAGTCGACGGTCTTGTCGCCGCGCATGAAAACGCGTTGATCCGGCTTCTCGGTATGGACGGCCTTCAGCTTCTCACCGAGTTCCTTCAGCTCATAGCGGGTCTCGCCCAGATAAATCTCGCCCTTGGAGTCGACGCTCACCACCAGCGGCTCGTCCTTGCCGCCAACCTGTTGCGCGCTGGTCTTGGGAAGGTCGACCGGCACGCCCACCTGCATCAACGGCGCCGTGACCATGAAGATCACCAGAAGCACGAGCATCACATCGACCAGCGGCGTGACGTTGATGTCGGCCATCGGCACCCAGAGCCGCCGGCGAAACCGGCCCCTGGTGCCCGACGCCGAGGGAACGATCCCGCCAGCCATCACACCTGCTCCTCGAGCTGGCGCGACAGGATGGTGATGAACTCACCGGCGAACGATTCGAGCTGCTGGCCGTAGCGCTGCACCTGGCCGGACAGGATGTTGTAGGCGCCGGCCGCGGGGATCGCGGCAACGAGACCGATCGCGGTGGCGAACAGGGCCTCCGAAATGCCGGGCGCGACGACCGCCAGCGACGTGTTCTTGGACTGCGCGATGTGGGCGAAGCTGTTCATGATGCCCCACACCGTGCCGAACAGGCCGACAAAGGTGGCATTGGCGCCGACTGTCGCCAGAAAGCCCAGGCGCTTCTCGATCGCGTCCATCTCGCGCTGAATGGTGACACTCATCACCTGCTCGATCCGCTGACGCAGCGCGCCGCGCGCGCCGGCACTTGCAGCGAGTCCTTTGGAGACCGAGCGCCGCCACTCGCGCATCGCGGCCGCGAAGACATTCGACATCGGGTCATCGGGCTTCGCGCCGACCCGGTCGTACAGGTCCTCCAGCGACACGCCGGACCAGAAGGTGTCCTCGAAGGCCTGGCCGCGGCGCTTGAGCGAGCGCAGCTTCATCGCCTTCTCGAAGATGATCGCCCAGGACCAGAATGACGCCAGCAACAGCGCGATCATCACGGCCTTGACCACCCAGTCGGCCTGCATGAACAGGCCCAAGACCGACAGGTCCATTGTTCCGGTGCCGCCCAGGGGGCCGGCCGCGGCTTGAGCAAGCGCTTCCATTGTTGGTTCTCCGATGAGGGGGGCAGCCTTATAGCGGAATATGGCGTGAGCGGGGCGTCGAGGCGACCCGCGACATCGCCGCCCGCGCTTCGGCCGGCAGCCGAACCGGCCGGCCGGCCACATCGACGCAGGCGATGGCGAGCTCGGCCCGAACGAGCGTGTCCGGTCCGCGTTGCGCTTCCTGCAGCATGTCGAGCGACGCGCCGCGCACTTCACCGATCCGCGTTATGATCTCGACCCACTCGTCGAGACGCGCGGGCTTCAGGTACTCAATGGCACAGCGGCGCACGACCCAGTTCAGGCCGGACGCGGCGCGCAGCCCCGCATGATCGTGGCCGAGCGAGCGCAGCAACTCGGTCCGTCCACGCTCCAGGAATCGCAGCCAGTTCGCGTAGTAGACGATCCCCGCCGCGTCGGTGTCCTCGTAGTAGACGCGGACGGCCAGCCGGTGGGCGCCCTCGGCGATGGCACCGGTTGAGGGCGCGCTCACGGCTCCTCCGAAGAAGAGACCCCGCGCAGCAGATCAAGTTGCTGGCGTTGCGCCGTCGGGACCGCAAGTCCGCTATGCCGGTAGCCGCCTTCCGACAGCAGCCGGCCGCGCGGTGTCCGTATCAGCAAGCCGAGCTGCATCAGGTATGGCTCGATCACATCCTCAAGCACGTCGCGCTGTTCGGACAAGGCCGCGGCGATCGTCTCGACCCCGACCGGCCCACCGCCATAGTTCTCCGCGATGCAGGCAAGGTACCGGCGATCCATAGCGTCGAGCCCCTGCCCGTCCACCTCAAGACGCTGCAAGGCGGCATCGGCCACTCGCGCGTCGACCCGCGCAGCGCCGGCAACCGAGGCGAAGTCCCGCACCCGGCGGAGGAGGCGATTGGCGACGCGCGGCGTGCCCCGCGAGCGGCGCGCGATCTCGGCGGCGCCGTCGGGTGCCAGTTCCATCGCCAGAACGCGCGCGGCGCGTCGCACGATGGTCTCGAGTTCGTCAGGTTCGTAGAACACCAGCCTGAGCGGGATCCCGAAGCGCTCGCGCAGCGGCCGCGTCATCAGGCCGGAACGCGTCGTGGCACCGACCAGAGTGAAAGGCGGCAATTCGATCCGCACCGAACGCGCTGCCGGTCCCTCGCCGATCATCAGGTCGAGCTGGAAATCCTCCATCGCCGGATAGAGCACTTCCTCGATCGCCGGGTTCAGGCGATGGATCTCGTCGATAAACAGCACATCGCGCGGCTGCAGATTGGTGAGCTGGGCCGCGAGATCGCCCGCCTTCTGAATCACGGGCCCCGAGGTGGCGCGGAAGCCGACGCCCATCTCGCGCGCCACGATCTGCGCCAAGGTCGTCTTGCCCAGCCCCGGCGGACCATGGAACAGCGTGTGATCCAGCGCCTCCTGGCGCCCGCGCGCGGCGGCGATGAAGATCTTCAGGTTCTCACGGACCTGCCTTTGGCCGACGAAATCATCCAGCGTCTGCGGACGCAGCGCGAGCTCGGCGGCGTCTTCCTCGCTGCGGGCGCCCGCGACAATCCTTTCGCCGCTCATCGCGCCAGCTCCTGCAGCGCACCGCGGATCAACGCGTCGAGCGAGGCACTCTCGCCCAGCCGCTGCGCCGTCCGCGCGACCGCGCCAAACGCCTCAACACGCTTGTAGCCAAGATTGACCAGCGCGGAGACAGCATCCTCGGTGACGCCGCCGGTGCCGGCGGGTGCGTTGGGTGCGGCTGCGACGGCGGCGGCAGGCACGACACCCAGCGCGGCCGCCTTGTCCTTCAGCTCGGTCGCAAGCCGTGCCGCGAGCTTCGGTCCGACGCCTGAGGGTCGGCTGAGCGTCGCGCGATCCTGCGCCGCGATCGCCCGGCCAATCTCGTCCGGCGCGAGCGTAGACAGGGTAGAAAGCGCTACCCGCGCGCCCACTCCTTGAACCGTGGTGAGCAGGCGGAACCAGTCGCGCTCGGCGCGGTCGGCGAACCCGAACAGGGAGATCGCGTCCTCGCGCACCAGCGTCTCGACCAGCAGCGTCGCGGTCTGGCCAACCGCCAGCTCGCGCATGGTTCGGGCCGAGGCCGACACGACGTAGCCGACACCGCCCACGTCGATGACGGCCTGGTCGAGATCCACGCTGTCGACGATGCCGCGCAGCTTGCCGATCATGCGCGGGCTCCGACAGCGCGCGCGCTGGCGCGATGATGGGCGTGGCAGATCGCGACGGCCAGGGCGTCGGCCGCGTCCGCGGTGGCGGCCACGCCGGGCAGCAAATGGCCGACCATGGCGGCGATCTGGCGCTTGTCGGCGTGGCCCGCGCCGGTGACGGATTTCTTCACCAGGTTGGCGGCGTATTCGAACACCGGCACGCCGAGCCGGGCCGGCGCCAGCATCACCACGCCGCGCGCCTGGCCCAGTTTCAGCGTCGAGGCCGGATTGACGTTCACGAAAGTCTCCTCGACGGCGGCTTCGTCGGGCCGATGCAGACGCACCGTCTCGCTCACACCTTCGAACAGCGCGTTCAGCCGGCTCGCGAGGTCGCCATCGACGGCCACGCGCACGACGCCATGCGCCACGTGCCGAAGGCGATTGCCCGCCATCTCGATCACGCCCCAGCCGGTGTTGCGCAAGCCGGGATCGAGACCGAGCAGGCGCACCGGCGGCCCCTCACGCGGCGAACTTGGCGAGGGTCTCGTCGGACATCTCGAAGTTGGCGTAGACGTTCTGCACGTCGTCGTTGTCCTCAAGCGCCGCGATCATGTCGAGCATGGTCTCAGCGATCTCACCCTCGACCGGTGCGCCGGTTCGGGCCCGCCAAACCAGCTTGGCGCTCGCGGGCTGGCCGAGCGATTTCTCCAGCGCCTCGCGCACCGTGTTGAACTCGCCCTGGGCGCAGACGATCTCGTGGATGCCATCGGCGCCGTCGCCGCTTGCGACATCGTCCGCGCCGGCATCGATCGCCTTCTCCAGCACCTGGTCGGCGCTGCCGACCGACAGCGGAAAGCGGAACTCGCCCAGCCGGTCGAACATGAACGAGACGCTGTTGCTCTCGCCGAGGTTCCCGCCGTGCTTGGTGAAGATCGAGCGGACTTCGCCGGCCGTCCGGTTGCGGTTGTTGGTGAGCGCCTCGACGATCACCGCGACGCCGCCCGGTCCGTAGCCCTCGTAGCGCACCTCGTCGTAGTTGGCGTCGGCCTCGGCCGAGGAGCCGCGCTTGATCGCCCGATCGATCGTGTCGCGCGTCATGTTGGCGTCGCGCGCCGCGATGGTCGCCGCGCGCAGGCGCGGGTTCGACCCCGGATCGGCCGATCCCAGCCGCGCTGCTGTGGTGATCTCGCGGATCAGCTTGGTGAAGATCTTGGCTCGCTGGGCATCCTGCTTGCCCTTGCGATGCATGATGTTCTTGAATTGGGAATGGCCAGCCATCGCCCCGCAACCACATTCAGTGACGTTCCGGCCGGCCTATACCACTTCTCGTGGGGTTTGGGAGCGCGCCGGTCGGGCGCGGCGGGGGACGGCACAAAAAAAGGCGGGGGCCGAAGCCCCCGCTAAAAAACGTCGGAACCTAGATTCCGACGCCCCCCTCTAACCATGAAGACAGTTCGCCAAAGCGGCGAAAAACCGTTTAACATCAACAGGATGCCGATTTTTCCCCAGGCCGTCAACTGACTTCGAACCTCACCTCTAATAGCTATCGCAATCGGGTGTGGGACACAAGATACGGGATGATCACGTCGGTGCGAGCCGACCGCCAATCCGCAGCGGCTGGATCGACCGCGCCAGCCCTGTCCGATCGTCAGTCTCGATGATGGCCCCGCACAGCGTCGCGTCGCCCTCGGCCGCCGCCAGACGCTCGCCGGGCATCTTTTTCAGGAACCGCGGCAGCGCCAGCTCCTTCTTCATGCCGATGACCGAGTCGTAGTCGCCGCACATGCCGGCGTCGGTCTGGTAGGCGGTGCCACCCGGCAGCACCCAGGCGTCCGCGGTCGGGATATGGCTGTGGGTGCCGATGACGGCGCTGACCCGGCCGTCGCAATAGTGGCCCATCGACTGTTTCTCGCTCGACGCCTCGCCATGCATGTCGACCACGATGGCCTGAACCGAGCGACCCAGCACATGCTTGCCGAGCTCGGCATCGATCGCGCGGAACGGATCGTCCAGCGCGTCCATGAACAGCCGCAGCATCACGTTCACGACCAAAATCTTCTGCCCGCGGGGCGTCTCGAAGACGTTCGCCCCCCAGCCGGGTGTTCCGGGAGGGAAGTTGATCGGGCGCAACAGGCGTTTGTCCTGCGCGATATAGGGAATGATCTCGCGCTGGTCCCAGACATGGTTGCCGGTGGTGATGCAGGCGACGCCCGCCTCATGCAGTTCAGCACAAATCTTGGCGGTGATGCCGAAGCCGGCCGCCGCGTTCTCGCCATTCACGATCGCGAAGTCGAGGCCGAGCTCACGCTTCAGGCGCGGCACCTCGCGCAACACCGCTTCTCGACCGGAGCGGCCCACGATGTCGCCGCAAAACAGGATTTTCATGCGTCAGACAAAGGCGTAACAGCCGGCCTCGGTCAACAGCCAATCCAGTCGCTGGTCCTCGGCGCTATGCGGTAGCTCGGGTACCAGCTGCGCTTCGAACCCGACGCCGACCGCGACGACGGCGCGCCGCGCGCGCAGGTTCTGGAGCGTGCGATCGTAGTAGCCGCCGCCAAACCCCAAACGCCACCCGGCCTCATCGCAGGCCAGCAGCGGAACCAACAGCGCGTCGGGTTCCACCGGCTCGCGGCGGGTCGCCGGATGGAGCGTGCCGAAGACCCCGCGCTCCAGCGGATCGCCCGGTCGCCACGGCCGGAACGCGAGCGCCGTTCCTCGGCCCTGCACGACCGGCAACGCAAGTTGGCGTCCCTCATTGGCTAGTTCGATCATCAGCGGCCGCAGATCGATCTCGTCGCGCATCGGCCAGAAACCGGAGACGACGGCCGCGTCTCCGAGCGGACGGTCGCGGCGATAGCGCTCGACCAGCTCATGCGCCGCGCGCGCGCGTTCCTCAGGCTCAAGGCCCGCCCGCCACGCCAGCATGGTGGCGCGCCAGGTTGCTTTTTCATCGGGGGATCGGCTCGTCACCGGCGGGGACGCGCCGACGCGAGCAAAGAAGTGGGGCGGCACCACGATAAGCCGCGGCCGAATAAACCTCCAAGGCCTGCAGATGCAGGTGGGCACCGTGTAACCAAGGCCACAGCCCTGGTCAGGAACAGTTCCCAGGAAGTCGTCATTGGCCCCGGGGTGTATGTGCGAACCGCGAACCGCGCAGAAATCCGCCCCACCCCAATGTAAGCCCGCTTGCGCCCGGCCGCAATGACGGCCGGTTCGCTCAGGCCGCGCCCTTGACCTTGGCGGACAGCTTGTCGACCCGCGCCGTGACCAGCTCTTCAAGCGTCTGGGCCAGCGTCTCGGCACTGTCAGTGGCGTTCCGACCCTCCGCCGCGGCCTGTTGGGCAGCGGTTCGGGCCTCGCGCACCTCGTCGGCGAGCATGAGTGCCGCGAAAACCATGAGCTTGATCTCGGGAAGCCCGGGAAGCTGCCGGCGGAGGATCTCCACCTTCTCGTCGACGTAGGCGCCCAGCTCCTGGACGCGAGACTCCTCGCCTTCGCCGCACGCGAGTTCGTAGGTGCGGTTGGCGATACGGACCGATACCTGCGGCATGGTCGTTCTCCTGTTTTCTTGCGCCTTGCGGCGTCGAGGGAGAACGGAGTGTAGCGGGCGCCGGCGCGCCCGCGAAGCGCTTAGCGCTGATCGGCTGTGAGCAAAGAGCGGATGTATTCCATCGCCCGCTCGAGACGCCCTTCCACCTCGGTCGCGACGCGGCGCAGATCCTCGTGTTGGCGCTCGAGCATGGCGAGCCGTGCGGCCAGCTCTTCGGCCCGTTCGGTCTCGACCCGCAGGCGCTCATCGAGCATGGATTCAAGGCGGCTTAGCGCGTCATCGACCCGGCCGGTCGCCCGGGCCGCCTTCGACAGGGCCCCGGAGCTGGTCCCTCGCGAACCTGAATCGGAGAGCAAATTCGCCATCCGACTTAGGATAAATCCTCCGACTCCACGGGTCAACATCTAGGCGCGGTCCCGCCCAAACAGCCGCAACATCTTGGTGAAACGCCGGGGTTTTGCGCATTGACGCGATAGACCCCCATCGGCATGTTGCGCGCCTCTTCGATTCCCCCCTTTCGGCAGGCCGCGCATCGAATGACTGCTCCCACCGCCGCTCACCGCGACATGGCCAACGCCATTCGTGCGCTCGCCATGGATGCCGTGCAGCAGGCGGATTCCGGGCATCCCGGCATGCCGATGGGCATGGCGGACGTCGCGACCGTCCTGTTCTCGCGCTTCCTGAAGTTCGACCCGACCGATCCGACCTGGCCCGACCGCGACCGATTCATCCTGTCGGCCGGACACGGTTCGATGCTGCTCTATGCGCTGCTGCATCTCACCGGCTATCCCGACATGACGCTGGAAGAGCTGAAGCGCTTCCGCCAGCTCGGCGCGCGAACGGCCGGCCATCCCGAGTACGGCCACGCGGCCGGCATCGAGACGACCACCGGGCCGCTTGGGCAGGGCCTGGGCAATTCGGTCGGCTTCGCATTGGCTGAGCGTTTGCTGGCTCAGCGTTTCGGCGGCGATGTCGTCGAGCATTTCACCTATGTGATCGCGGGCGACGGCTGCCTGATGGAGGGCGTCGGGCAAGAAGCGATCACGCTGGCCGGCCATCTGGGCCTTGGCCGTCTGATCGTGCTGTTCGACGACAACGGCATTTCGATCGATGGCCCGACCTCGCTCAGCACGTCCGAGAACCATCAGAAGCGCTTCGCCGCCGCCGGCTGGCATGTGCAGCAGATCGACGGTCACGATCCCGAGGCGATCGCCCGCGCGATCCGCAAGGCGCGCAACGCCAAGGACAAGCCCTCGCTCATCGCCTGCAAGACGGTGATCGGCTACGGCGCGCCGACCAAAGCCGGCACCGCCGCCACCCACGGCTCGCCGCTCGGCAAGGACGAAGTCGCCGGCGCCCGCGTCAAGCTCGGCTGGTCGCACGCACCGTTCGAGGTTCCGGCGCCCGTGCTGGACGCCTGGCGCGCGGTCGGTCGCAAAGGCGCCTCGGCGCGCAAGCGCTGGGCCCGCCGCCTGAAGACGCTCGCGGCCGAAGACCGCGCCGAGTTCGATCGACGGATCGCCGGCACGCTCCCGCCATCGCTTGACGCCGCCGTTGCGGGCTTCAAGGCCAAGGTCGCAGCCGACAAGCCGGCTTGGGCGACCCGCAAGGCGAGCCAAGAGGCGCTTGAAGTCATCAATCCGGCGTTGCCCGAGACGCTGGGCGGCTCGGCCGACCTCACCGGCTCCAACAACACGCGCACCGCCACGCTGAAGCCCGCGACCGCGGCCGACGCGTCGGGTCGCTATGTCTTCTACGGTATTCGCGAGCACGCGATGGCCGCCGCAATGAACGGCGCGGCGCTGCATGGCGGTGTGATCCCCTACGGCGGCACCTTCATGGTGTTCACCGACTATTGCCGTCCCTCGATCCGCCTCTCGGCGTTGATGGGCGTGCGCGCGATCTACGTGATGACCCACGATTCGATCGGGCTGGGCGAGGATGGCCCGACGCATCAGCCGGTCGAGCATCTGGCGGCACTGCGCGCGATTCCCAACCTGCAGGTGCTGCGTCCCGCCGATGCGATCGAAACCGCCGAGTGCTGGCAGATCGCGCTGGCCTCGCGCACATCGCCGAGCGTCATCTCGCTCACCCGCCAGAACGTGCCGACGGTGCGCGGTGCGGGCGACGCCAACCTGTCGGCTCGCGGCGCCTACATCATCGCGGGCCAAGCCTCATCCCGCATCCGCCTGATCGCCTCGGGTTCGGAGGTACACCTCGCCCTGGCCGCCCGTGAGCAGCTCGCCCGCGACGGATTGGACGCGGCCGTGGTCTCGATGCCCTCGTGGGAATTGTTCGCGGCCCAGGACGCGGCCTATCGCGCTGAAGTAATGGGCCCCGACGGCACCGTGCGCGTGGCCTGCGAGGCGGCCACCGGCTTCGGCTGGGAGCGCTGGCTCGGCGGGCGCGGCGCGTTCATCGGCATGACAGGCTTCGGCGCCTCGGCGCCGGCCAAGGATCTCTACAAGCATTTCGGAATCACCGCCGAGGCGATCGCGGGTACCGCGCGCCGGCTGGCGGCCTGACGGAGGGGAATATGACGGTCAAGGTTGCCATCAACGGCTTCGGACGCATCGGCCGCAACGTACTGCGCGCGATCATGGAGTCGGGCCGCAAGGACATCGAGGTGGTCGCGGTGAACGATCTCGGCCCGGTCGAGACCAATGCCCATCTGTTCCGCTTCGACTCCGTGCATGGCCGCTTCCAGGGCGAGGTGAAGGTTTCGGGCGACACGATCGATGTTGGCCGCGGGCCCATCAAGGTCACCGCCGAGCGCGATCCCGCGAAGCTGCCGCACAAGGCCATGGGCGTCGATATCGCGCTGGAGTGCACCGGCATCTTCACCTCGAAGGACAAGGCCGCCGCCCACATTGCCGCCGGCGCCCGGCGCGTTCTGGTCTCGGCCCCGGCCGACAACGCCGACCTCACGGTGGTCTATGGCGTGAACCACGAAAAGCTCGGCAAGGAGCACCTCGTGGTGTCGAACGCGTCCTGCACGACGAACTGTCTCGCGCCCGTCGCGAAGGTGCTGAACGACACGGTCGGGATCGAGAAGGGTTTCATGACCACGATCCACGCCTATACCGGCGACCAGCCGACGCTCGACACCATGCACAAGGATCTCTATCGCGGTCGCGCGGCGGCGCTGTCGATGATCCCGACTTCGACCGGTGCAGCGAAGGCGGTCGGCCTGGTGTTGCCGGAGCTGAACGGAAAGCTCGACGGCGTGGCGATCCGCGTGCCCACTCCCAACGTGTCGGTGGTCGACTTCAAGTTCGTCGCCAAGCGCAAGACCGACGCCAAGGAAATCAACGAGGCGATCAAGCGCGCCGCCGCCAACCAGTTGAAGGGCATCCTCGGTTGGACCGACGCGCCGAACGTCTCCATCGATTTCAATCACGACCCGCACTCGTCCACGTTCCACATGGACCAGACCAAGGTGATGGACGGCACGCTCGTGCGCGTCATGAGCTGGTACGACAACGAGTGGGGCTTCTCCAACCGTATGGCGGATACCGCCGTGGCGATGGGCAAGCTGGGCTGATCCGACCGCGATGCGCGAGCCGCCGCCGGTCGCGATCGTGCAGGACTGGCGGCAGCTTGAGACGGCGCTACGCGCCGCGCGCGACACCGGCGCACCCGCCCGCCTCGCGACCGGGCCGGACGCGGCCTCGATCTGGGGCGCCGGCTATCTCGGCGCCCTTGAGGCACGGGCCCGTCGCGAGTTTCCCGACGTCGTCTTCGAACTGATCGTCGATTGCGGCGACGCGCCCGGCTACGCTCTGGCCTGCCTGCGCGCGGGGGTCAGCCGGATCTCGTTCTCCGGCTCGCCCGAGGTGCGGGCGAAACTGGCCGACATCGCCCATCAGATGGGCGCCGCTGTGGTGGAGAGCGCGACATGAGTTGGGAGCCGACGCGCGATTTCCTGGGTTATGGCTCGAACCCGCCGGATCCCAAGTGGCCCGGCGGCGCCCGCGTCGCGATCAACTTCGTCATGAACTACGAGGAAGGCTCGGAGCCTTCCATGCAGGACGGCGAAGGCTACACCGAGACCGGCCTCACCGAATCCAGCACGTCGGCCGTCGGCCTGAAGGGCCGCGATCTCGCCGGCGAGAGCATGTTCGAGTTCGGCAGCAGGGTGGGCTTCTGGCGCATCATGCGCGCGTTCCAGGAACGCGGGCTGCCGCTTACGGTGTTCGGCTGCGCGCTGGCGCTGGAACGCAACCGGTTGGCGGCGGAGGCAATCCGGAAAGCGGACTTCGACGTGTGCTGCCACGGCTGGCGATGGGTGCGTCATTTCCAGCTGAGCGAGGCCGAGGAGTGCGAGCACATCCAGAAGGCCATCGCGTCGCTGACGCAGACGGTAGGTGCCCGTCCGGCCGGCTGGTATTGCCGCTACGGACCAAGCGTAAACACGCGCCGCCTGCTGGTCGAAGAAGGCGGCTTCATCTACGACTCTGACTACTACGGTGAGGAACTGCCGTTCTGGCAGACGGTCGAGGGCAAGCCGCACCTGATCGTGCCCTACTCGCTTACCAACAACGACGGCAAGTATGCCGCCGGCATGGTCCACGCCGACCAGTGGTTCGGTCTCGTCCGCGATGCGTTCGACGTTCTCTACAAGGAAGGCGCCACCGCGCCCAAGATGATGTCGGTCGGTCTGCACATGCGCCTGATCGGCCATCCCGGTCGTATGGCGGGTCTCTGGCGTTTGCTGGACCACGTACAGAAGCATCAAGGCGTGTGGGTGACCCGCCGCATCGATCTCGCCAACCACTGGAAATCGACGCATCCCTATCCGGGCAAGGGCCTGAACGAGTAGCCTCAGGTCTTGGCGCGTCCCGCCACCATTCGCACCTTGCCGGGGGCCGCGAACCAGATCGAGATCGCGCCCAGGAGACTGGCGCCCAGCGCCACGGCAAATGCCGTGTCGTAGCTGCCTTCGATGTCGTGCAGCACGCCGGTGACCCACGGTCCCATCGCGCCACCCGCCAGTAGCGTCACCATGATCAGGCTGAAGATCGACGCGAAGTGCGGCCCCTCGAAGATCTCGGCCACCACGGGCCCCATCAGGCTGGTGAAGGAGTATCCCAGCACGCCCTGCGACAGGACCATCAGATAGAGGAGCGGTTGCGAAGGTCCGGCGGCGAGCGCCAGAAGCGCGGCGTAACAAATGACGAAGCCCGCCGAGCCGATGGTCCAGACGATCTCGCGGCCGATGCGATCGGAGAGCGCGCCGAGCACGATCTGACCCGGAATACCCACCATCGCGACCAGACCGAGCGACCAGGCGGCCTGCATCGGGCTGAAACCGATCTCGACCAGATACTTCGTCTGGTGGACCTGCACCGCGTACCAGGCATAGCCACCGCAGAAGAAACCGATGCACAGCCACCAGAAGCGGTGCGTCCGGACCGCCCTCCCCACCGTCCACTCGATCGCAGCCCAGCGCGCATCGACGATGGAGGCGGCCTGCCGCGCCGCCGCGACGCTCGTTTCCCGCGCGCCATCGGGCAGTAGACCCACGTCCTGCGGCCGCTTGGTCACGATCAGGTTGATCGGCAGCAGCACGAGCAGCGTCATGAGCCCGAGCGCCCAGCACGCGGCGCGCCAGCCCTCCGTCAGGATGATCGTCTGCAGCCATGGCAAAATCAGGATCGCGCCGACACCCACGCCGGAAAACGCCACGGCGATCGCCAGCGCGCGATGGCGAACGAACCAGTTGGGCAGATACTGCGACTGGACCGAGAAGCTCATGCAGTTCGCCCCGGCGCCGACCAGGACACCCAGCGTCGCGTAGAGCTGCCACGGCGCGTCGATCATCGTGGCGCCGAGCAGGCCCGCGGTCGTCAGCACGACGCCGATCTGGATCACGAAGCGCGGCCCGCGCATGTCCATGAGACGGCCGACAACCGGGCTGATCGCGGCCGAGACCAGGAAGCCGAACGAAAAGGCGCCGGCCGCCAGCCCACGGTCCCAGCCGAACTCGTCTACGATGGGCGGGAACATCAGCGAGAAGGCCGTACGGGTCGTCACGCTCACCGCCACGGTCAGGAAGGCGATCGCGATGATCGCCCAACCGAAGAAGAACGGCAGGCGCCCCGCGATCGACATCAGCAACGACGGAGGCTGCATCGACGTTCCCTTCTTCTGTTTCGCCTGCCGCATGGTCGCGTCACGGAGCGGCAGGAACCTGTCCACACCTCCGCTCCGGGGTCAATGACGCGCGAGACAGTCGGGCCTTCCGGGGCTTGAACCGGCCTTCCGGCACCGCTATCACCGCGCCGATCAGGTCAGAATCGACCAACCAGGAGCCCGGACGTGAAGATCACCCGCGCCGTCAAGAAGATCCTCGACAACTACGAGAGCGATTGCCCCGGCACAAAGGCCAACCTCGCCCGCATCCTGATGCATGGGCGGCTGGGCGGCACCGGCAAGATGGTGATCCTTCCCGTCGACCAAGGCTTCGAGCACGGCCCGGCCCGCTCCTTCGCGCCCAACCCCGACGCCTACGATCCGCACTACCACTACCAGCTCGCGGTCGATGCCGGTCTCAACGCCTACGCCGCGCCGCTCGGCCCGCTTGAGGCGGGTGCCGACTCCTTCGCCGGCGCGATCCCGACCATCCTGAAGCTCAATTCGGCCAACTCGCTCTCGACCAACAAGGACCAGGCGGTCACCGCGTCGGTGAACGACGCATTGCGGCTGGGCTGTTCGGCGATCGGCTTCACCATCTATCCGGGCTCGGAAGACCAGTTCGAGATGATGGAAGAGATCAAGGAGCTCTCCGAGGAGGCCAAGGCCGTCGGCCTCGCCGTCGTGATGTGGTCCTATCCGCGCGGCGGCAAGCTCGACAAGGCGGGCGAGACCGCGCTCGATGTCTGCGCCTACGCCGCCCACATGGCGGCGCTGCTGGGCGCGCACATCATCAAGGTGAAGCCGCCGACCAACGTGCTGTGGCAGCCCGAGGCGAAGGCCGCCTACGAGAAGGCCAAGGTCGACACCTCGACGCTGGCCAAGCGCATCGAGCACGTGATGCAGGCGAGCTTCAACGGCCGACGCATTGTCGTGTTCTCCGGTGGCGAGGCGAAGGACCTCGAAGGTCTCTTCACCGAGATCCGCGGGCTGCGCGATGGCGGCGCCAACGGCTCGATCATCGGCCGCAACACCTTCCAGCGGCCGCGCGCCGATGCGCTCGACATGCTCGACAAGATCATCTCGATCTACCAGGGCAAGATGTGAGCGACGGCACCGCGCCGCGCTGCCGCCTCTACCTGATCTCGCCGGAACGCATCGAGCATCCGGCGATCTTCGCCGAGGCGCTGCGGGCGGCGCTGGAATGCGGCGACGTCGCGGCCTTCCAGCTGCGTCTGAAGGACGCCTCCGACGACGCCATCGGCCGCGCGGCCGACACGCTGCGCCCCGTGTGCCAGCAGCGCGGCGTCGCGTTCTTCATGAACGACCGGCCCGATCTCGCGAAGAGATACGACTGTGACGGCGTCCATGTCGGCCAGGACGACATGCCCTACGCCGACGCGCGCCGGATCGTGGGCGAGTCCCGCCAGATCGGCGTCACCTGCAAGGACTCCCGCCATCTGGCGATGGAAGCCGCCGAAGCCGGCGCCGACTACGTCGCATTCGGGGCGTTCTTCCCGTCCACCACCAAGACCGTCACGACCCCCGCCCCGCTCGATATCCTGCGCTGGTGGAGCGAGCTCATGGAGGTGCCGTGCGTCGCGATCGGCGGCATCACCGTCGGCAATTGCCGGCCGCTGGTCGAAGCCGGCGCCGACTTCCTCGCGGTCGCGGGCGGCGTCTGGAACCACCCCGACGGCCCCGAGGCGGCGGTGCGGGCGTTCAACGCGATACTCACGGGCAGCTGAAGACCGACGCTCTCGGACGGACCCGGCGACGTTTCGACGGGCCGCAGCCCGACTTAGGGCATCGGTGGAACCTGCGCGCCCGTCAAAAACCCCTGCAGATAGAGTTTACCGCGATTGTGCGGCGAGAGTGCTGCGCCGGCCGGTACGGTCAGGCTGCTGTCCGCCGCCAAGCGCGGCTGCGTAGCCGCAGCGCTGAGCAATACGCCGGCGTAGTAGAGTCGATTGAGCGCCCGTGCCTGCGCCAAACGCGCGCGGAGCGCCGTGTCCGGTTCGCGACCAAGCCAGCTCCTTAGGAGGAGCTCACCGAGTTCCGGCGCAGATGCCAAATTGTCCAGTTGGATCGCGATATCGATGAGGGGGTCGCCGGGATAGGCCGACTCCCAGTCGATCAGCCAGAGCCGCCGGCCGTCGAAGAGGAGGTTGGATGGCAACGAGTCGTTGTGACAGGCACGGGCGCCATCCGGGAAGACCTCGTAGTTTGCGCGCAGCCACTGCAGGCGTTCGGCATGTCGGTCGAGAACGCCCGCCGCGAATAGACCGCTGCGCCGGACATGAGCGAACAAGCGATCGACGATGTCGATGTAGGGAACGAATGCCGGCGGAACCGGACCATCGTGGAGGCGGCGCAACAGGACTGAAACGGCGAGCACCAAAGCCGCGCGCCCCCCGGGATAGAGTTCGAGCGGTCGGGCCTCGATGAAGTCGGTGATCAACACCCCCGCCGTGTCATCGAGGTGGTACACGTGCGGCGCCAGCCCCGCCTCAGCCGCAAGCCGCAGCGCCTCTTACTGCCCTGGATACCGAAGCGGACTACGCGGTCCCTCGCCGCGCAGTAGGTATCGTCGGCCACCCGTTGTTACCCGCAGCACCAGTCCCGCCGACGCACCGCGCGGTATCGGCGCGATCTCGTCTATGCGTGCGCGGCCAAAGCAGGTTGCGAGTGCCGCCCGCGCAACCTCACCGAGCGGTTGGGTTGCCGCCATCACCGCACCGGTAGCCACAGCACGTCGTCGATCGAGGCGGCGCCGCTGGCCAGCGCACACAGACGATCGAACCCGAGTGCGATGCCGGCGCAGTCCGGCAGTCCATGCTCCAGCGCAGCGATGAAGTCGCGATCGATCGGCCAACGGGTGCCGTAGAGCCTCTCCTTCTCCGCCATGTCAGCTTCGAGCCGTGCGCGCTGGAGCACGGGATCGGTGAGCTCGCCGAAAGCATTGGCGAGCTCGACGCCGCAGCAATAGAGCTCGAAGCGCTCGGCCACGCTGGGATCGTCCGGCTTGGCTCGCGCGAGCGCCGCCATCGAGATCGGGTACTCGCAAAGGATCGTGGCGCGACCGACGCCGAGCGCGGGTTCGATGCGCTCGCCCATGACGCGGAAGAAGACATCGTCCCAGCTGTCGCCGTCGTGACGACTGACGCGCGCTGCGCGGGCAAGCGCGGGAGCGTCGCCCAGTGTCGCGAAGAGGTCGCACGCCGCATGGCGTCGGAACGCCTCGGCGACAGTCAGGCGTTCAGGCTCAAGTGCCGGATCGCAGCTATTGTCCGCCCAGCGCAGCCGCGGGACGCCCAGGCCGCGCAGGATAGCGGCGCAATCCTCCATGATCGCGGCGTAACCCGCGCCGGCGCGATACCATTCGAGCATGGTGAACTCGGGATGGTGCAGCTCCGCCCGCTCGCCGTTGCGGAAGACGCGCGCGAACTGGAAGCAACGCTCGATGCCGCCCGCCAGAAGTTTCTTCATCGCGAACTCGGGCGAGGTGTGAAGCCAGCGTTCATGGCGCGCGCCATCGGGCAGCTCCCACTGCGTGGCGAAGCCGCGCAGATGGACCTCCGCCCCGGGCGCCGCTTGCAGGATCGGGGTTTCGACCTCGACGAAGTCCTGCGCCGCGAACCAGGCGCGGAGCGTCGCCTGCAGGCGTGAACGTTCGCGCAGGTGCGGCAGGCGGCGGGCAAGTCGGTCGGGGCGCCAGTCGGTCACGACCCAACTTCGCACGGGCAGGCGCGAGGGTGTAGGGTGGGCCGTGACGCCCAAACGCATCCACGCCGCCTGCATGGCGCTCAAGGCCACGACCCATGTGGTGCAGTGGGAGGGCGTGAGCGTCTACAAGGTCGGGGGCAAGATGTTCTGCCTGATGGCGCCGGACGGCCACTCGGTCGCGCGGCTGTCCTTCAAGTGCCCGCCCGAGCACTACGCCGTACTGAGCCAGGCGCCGGGCTTCCGGCCGGCTCCTTACCTCGCCCGGGCGACGTGGGTGGCGCTGGACGATCCCGGCGCGCTCGCGCCGGCCGAGCTCAAGGCCTACATCGCCCGCGCCCACGCCACAATCGCGGCGGCCCTGCCCCGCCGGCTCCGGACCGAACTCGGGCTCTGAGGCCCGGTTGCCCCCGGGAACGGGCTTTGATAGAAGCCGCGCGCCGGCCGTGACGCCCCTCGCGCACGGCCGCTTCCAATTCCCGACACCGCGGTAGCGCCATGAAAGTCTCGGTCAACACCATCCGCCCCGGCAACGTCATCGAATACAACGGCAAGCTCTGGGTCACCTCCAAGGTCCAGCACGTCTCGCCGGGCAAGGGCGGCGCGTTCGTCAACCTCGAGGCCAAGGCGCTGCGCGAGGGCAACAAGCTGATGGAGAAGTTCCGGTCCGGCGTGATGATCGAGCGGGTCATCATCGAGGAGCGGGAGGCGACGTTCCTCTTCAAGGACCCGACCACCGGCTACACCTTCATGGACAAGGAAAACTACGAGCAGGTGGCGCTCGGTCCCGACCTGCTGGACGAGGATCAGGCGCGCTGGCTTGCCGACGGCATGGAAGTCACGCTGTCGCTGTACGAGGGAGCGCCGGTCGGCATCGATCTGCCGCAGACCGTGACGCTCGCCGTCATCGAGGCCGACGCCGTGGTTCGCGGGCAGACCGCCTCTTCGTCCTACAAGCCCGCCATCGTTGAGGGCGGGATCCGCGTGATGGTGCCGCCGCATATCGGCGTCGGCACGCGCCTGGTGATCAACACCGAGGACGGCAGCTACCTCGAGCGCGCGAAGGACTGAGCGCGTTGGCCCAGCCTCCCGAGCGCCCGGTCGCCCGCGTCGGTCGCGCGCCTCTCGTGATGGGGCGCGAGCGCTCCGGCCCGCCCGAACGGCGCTCGCTGGCGCCACGCTCGGCGAACATCACCGTGATGATCCGGGCCGCCTTCGCGGCCGCCAAGGCGCTGAAGCGCGACTTCGGCGAAGTGGAGCATCTGCAGGTTTCCGAAAAGGGGCCCGCCGATTTCGTCACCCGCGCCGACAAGCGCGCGGAGCAGACGCTGCGCGAGGCGCTGATGCAGGCGCGGCCCGATTTCGGCTTCCTCGGCGAGGAAGGCACCGACATCAAGGGCGATGGCCGCAGCCGCTGGATCGTCGATCCGCTCAATGGCACCAACAACTTCATCCACGGCGTGCCGCATTTCGCGATCTCGATCGGACTCGAACGCGAAGGCGAGATGGTCGCGGGCGTGGTCTACCAGCCGATCTCCGACGAACTGTTCTGGGCCGAGAAGGGCAACGGCGCCTTTGTCGACACGCCGCACGCGCGCTCGCGGCGGCTACGCGTGTCCGGCCGCAAGGATCCCGCACGCGCTCTGATCGCGACCGGCATCCCGCACATGGGCAAGGGCGATCACCCCGCCTACCTGCGCGTGCTGGAGCGCGCGATGGCCCGTTGCGCCGGGGTCCGGCGGTGGGGGGCGGCGGCGCTCGATCTCGCGTTTGTCGCCGCTGGCCGCTACGACTCGTACTTCGAATATGGCCTCCAGCCCTGGGACGTCGCGGCCGGGATCCTGCTTGTGCGCGAGGCCGGCGGCTATGTCAGCGACGTGGCGGGCGCGGCCCATACGCTTGCCAGCGACTCGATCGTGGCCAGCAGTGCCGCCCTGCATGCCACCGCGCTCGACATCTTGAACGGGCGCTAGGCGCCATCCCGGGGCCGCCCCCGACCCGCCACACGGGGCGGCGCGCGGTCAACACCAGGGACCAGCCCGCCGGTTGAGCCGGAGGCCCGGTTTGGCTATGGTGCGCCACCATCCGGCACCCCGGCCCGCCCGTCCCCTCGGCCCGGGAAATCCATGGAAAGGCAATCGGTTATGTCCCACTCTTCGGTCGCCTGGTACCGTTCGGTCCTGACCCTGAGCGGCGTGCTGATCGCGGGAACCTCGCTCGCCCAGACACCGCCGGCCGCCAACGTGACGGCCTTCAATCCCTATTCCGGCGCCGGCCTCGCCGCTGGCGCACCGCGGCCTGAGCCCGCGATCCCCGATCGTGGCCAGCCTCGCCCCTACCCGGTCAACCTGCCTGCGGCGGGCGGTGCGGGCGAAGTCGCGGCGTTCAACCCGTGGCGCGCCAATGTTCGCGCGCCCGCGGCCATCTCGCCGAACGGTCCCTATGTCGAGCCGGAACCTTCGGCCGATCTACCGGCGCCGCCGCCGGGCCCGATCCGCAGCCGTGTGCTCGCGATCCCGCAGCGCGGCGACGGCCCGCCTCCGCGGGCCTCTTCGGTCGCCCCGCCGGCGCCAACGCCGGCCCCGGCAGCTGCGGCCCCCCCGGCACCCGCTCCGCAGCGAGTCGCCGCCGCGCCGGTCCCGGCGGCGCCGGCAATGAGTGCCCAGCGGGTCTCCGCTCCGGCTGCCGTCGCCAGCGCTCCCCCGGCCGCTCCCGCACCGGCGGTTGCGCCACGCGCGACTCTCAGCTTCACGGCGCAGTCGGCAGAGCTCTCGGCCGAGGCGCGCACCGCACTCGACCAGATCGCCCAGAGCGTGGGCGGCGACCGGAGCCGTCGGATCGAGGTCCGCGCCTATGCCGGCGCGGCCCATCCCGAAGGCCGCAAGGTATCGCTCGCGCGCGCGCTCGCGGTGCGCAGCTACCTGATCGACCGCGGCGTCCGCTCGCAGATCGACGTGGGCGCGTTCCTCGCCGAAGGGTCGGGCGGCGCCGCCGAGCGCGTGGACATCGTTGCGCCGAACAGCTGAGCGACGCCGCGCACCGCGTCCCGGGACTAGTACGGCATGACCAATCCGCTGATCTACCTCGCCCGCATGCTGGTGTTTCTCGCCGCGGTGGGCGGGCTTGCCTATGTGCTGCGGGTCGATCTTCTCCGGGTGTTCCTGAACACCCCGATCCTGAACGGCGTCATCCTGGGCGTTCTGGTGATCGGCATCCTGCTGGTCATGCGACAGGTGCTGGCGCTGCGGCCCGAGATCGCCTGGCTGCGCGCCTTCCGCAACCGCGCAGCCGACGCGCCGGCGCCCGACTCGAACTCGGTCGACCTTCTCGCGCCCATGGCCGCGATGCTGCGCGAGAAGCAGGGCAAGCTCAGCCTCTCTCCGATGGCCACACGCGGCATGCTGGACGGCATCGCCTCGCGCCTTGACGAGCGACGTGAACTGACCCGCTACACCATCGGCCTGCTGATCTTCCTCGGCCTGCTAGGCACCTTCTGGGGTCTGCTCGAAACGATCGGAGCTGTCGCCGACGCCATCGGCGGCCTGAAGGTGACCAGCGGTGACGCGCTGCAAATGTTCGACACGCTGAAAGCCGGGATCCAGGGCCCGATGAAGGGCATGGCGACCGCTTTCGGCGCCTCGCTGTTCGGCCTCTCCGGTTCGCTCGTCCTGGGGTTCCTAGAACTGCAGGCAAGCCAGGCGCAGGGGCGCTTTCACAACGAGCTCGACGAGTGGCTGTCGGGCGCGACGCGCGTCTCCGGTGGCTCGCTGCAGATCGAGGGCGACCAGGCGGTGCCTGCCTATGTCGAGGCGCTGCTGGAACGGACCGCCGATGGGCTGGACGATCTCGGCCGCACGCTGAAGCGCAGCGAGGAGAACCGCGCCGACGCCCAGGCCGCCAACGCGATGCTGGTCGATCGGATGGGTACCCTCACGGAGACGATGCGGGCGCAGCAGATGTTGCTGGCCAAGCTCGCCGAGAACTCGGTCGAACTGCGCGCGACGTTGCACAAGCTCGCCGATGCCGTCGGTTCACCGGCAGCAAGTGCGGAGACCGAGGCGATGCGGGGCCACCTGCGCAACATGGAAGCCTATCTCGCGCGCCTGCTTGAGGAGACCGGCCGCAGCCGCAGCGCGCTCGCCGACGAGCTGCGCGGCGAATTCAAGCTGCTCGCGCGCACCATCGCCTCCAGCCGCGCGGGCGATCCGCCGGCGCCGCGCTGAGCCCGTGGCCGCACTCGCCTCGCGCCGTCGCGGCGGCACCACCGACTACACCTGGCCGGGCTACGTCGATGCACTGACGACCTTGCTGATGGTGCTGATGTTCCTGCTGGCCGTGTTCAGCGTGGCGCAGTTCTCGTTGTCCGACGCGCTCACGACCAAGGACTCCGCGATCGATCGCCTGAATCGACAGGTCGGCGATCTCGCCAACCAGCTATCGGTCGAGAAGAGCGCGAGCCAGAACCTGCAGCGCGACCTCGAACGCCTGACCCTGCAGCTGCAGGCCACTCAGGCCGAGCGCGACCGGTTGGGCGCCCAGGTCGCCGCGGAGCGCTTGGCGGCCGACGCCGCGCGCATCGAGCGCGACCAGCTCACCGAGCGTCTCACCTCGATGCTGGCGGAGAACAACCGGCTGTCGGAGGCGCTCAAGACGGCCGCCGAGCGCGTCCAGACCGCCGCGCGCGATGCCGAAACCCGGGCCACCGATCTCGCCAAGGAGATCGAACGGCAACGGCTCGAACTGACCCGGCTAGCGGCGGCACTGGCTGCGGCCAACAACGAGAAGGGCAAGCTTTTCGCCGACCTCACTGAGGAGCAGAAGCTCGCCGCCGAACAGAAGGCCGCCGTGGTGCGGCTCACCGCCGAGATCGCCGCACTGAAGCAGGAGCTCGCGCGGCTCGCGGGCGTGCTGGACGTCGCCGACGCCAAGGCCCGGGAACAGCAGGCCCAGATCGTCGATCTCGGCCAGCGCCTGAATCGCGCGCTCGCCAGCAAGGTCGAGGAGTTGGTGCGCTACCGCTCTGAGTTCTTCGGCAAGCTGCGCGAGGCGCTGGCTGGCCAGCGGGACGTGCAGATCGTGGGCGACCGCTTCATTTTCCAGTCCGAGGTGCTCTTCCCGTCAGGTTCGGCCGACCTCCAGCCGGTCGGTGAGCGCCAGCTCGCGAGCGTCGCGCAGCGCCTGATTGAGATGGGCGAGCGCATCCCGCGAGACATCAACTGGGTCCTGCAGGTGGACGGCCATACCGACCGGCAGCCGATCCGCACCCTTCTCTTTCCGTCCAACTGGGAATTGTCGGCGGCGCGCGCCATCGCGGTGGTCAAGTTCCTGAACGCGCAAGGCATTCCGAACGAGCGTCTTGTCGCGGCCGGCTATGGCGAACACCAGCCGCTGTCGGCGATCGGCGATCCCGCCCGCAACCGGCGCATCGAGCTGAAGCTCACCAACCGCTAGAGCCTTATCAGCGTGCCGATGCGGCGGACTCCAGCGCCGCAAAGACTCTAAAACAGGCCGAGCCGCTTCAGCTCGGCGGCGAGATGAGCGGGCAAGTCCGCGCTGTCGCCGCTCGACAGGTCCGGCGGCGCCCGCTCGGCCTCAAGATACCGCCAACCCTGAAACGCCTTGCACGCAACCGGCGCTGTCGGGACCGGGGTGCGCTTCACCTGGATGCGACAAAAGCGGCGGCCATCGCCGTCGCGGCCCTCATCGAAGCCGACCAGGGGCTGGCGACACCGGATCACGCCCCGGATCACCCAGTAGAGCGAACCGCCATCCAGCAAATCGTCTGCCCGTTTGGGCGTGTTGCGGGTGAATACCCAGTAGGGCGACCCCGCCTTCTGCTTGCGCTCGGTCCGGCGCGCGGCCTGCACGCGCTTGAGATGCGCGAGGTCGTCGACCCCGACAGCGAGCTTAATCAGGTGAAGCGGCATCGCCTTCCTTCCTTGCACAAACCGCCGGGGCGCGCAGGCCGAGCTGTCCACAGCGTGTCGACCGCGCCACACCCTTCCGGCTTCCAGCGGCAGTGCGCCGAAATCACAGACTTGGCACAATCGCGGGCGTACCCTCTTCGCGCCGAACTTTAGGTGGCCTCGCCATGAACCGTGTCACGCTTGCTCTCGTCGCCGCCCTGATGCTGGGGTCCGGCATCGCGGGATACCTGATAGGGCGACCGACCGACACCGCGCACAGCCCGCCGGCACCGCCGGCCGTCGCCGCCCCCGCCGCGCCGGTCACGCCACCCGCAAGCAGCCCCGCGCCGACGCCCACCGTGCAACCAACCGGCCAACGCCCGCCCTTCGGCTATCAGCGACTGTCGATCGATTCCACGCGCAGCGAGGCGGAAGCCTGTCTCGCGTTCAGTCGCCCGCTCGTCGGTCAGGGTGCGGTCAAGTACGAGGACTATCTGAGCGTCGCGCCGGCGGTGCGCGTCGCGGTGCGCGTCGCCGAGGAGCGCCTCTGTCTGGCCGGCCTCGCCTGGGGTACCGACTACCGCGTCGAGCTGCGGACCGGCTTTCCCGCCGCCGATGGCGCCAAGCTCGAGGAGCCAGTGTCCGTCGAGGTCGCTCTCGCCGCGCGACCGGCGGCGCTGTCGCTGCCCGGTCGCGGATTCATACTGCCGCGCGGCGCCGCTGCCGGCGTGCCGGTGACGACGGTGAACCTCAGCCATGTCCGCGTCGCGGTGTTCCGGGTCGGCGAACGCGCGTTGCAGAACTTCGCCGTCAGCCGCTAGGACGAGCCGGACTTCCCCGCCAGCGGGCCGAAAACCGAATACTGGTCGCTGCGGGAGTGGTTCACGGGCGATGCCGGCATCGAAGTGTGGCGCGGCGCCATGGATGTGCGCAACGTGCCCAACCAGCCGGTGACGACCGCGTTCCCCATCCGCGACGCGATCAAGGACTGGCGGCCCGGCGCATACTTTGTGATCGCCTGGGCCGGTGACCTGAACGTCTCCGAGCCGCCTGAGGACACCCGCCCGGCCGGCACGATGGCCGGCATGTGGGTCGTCGACACGGACCTTGCCCTGTCTAGTCTGACCGGCAGCGACGGTGTCACTGTGCTCGCGCGCACACTCTCGACCGCCAACGCGCGCGCCGACCTTGAGCTCGCGCTGCTCGCACGCAGCGGCGAGGAGATCGCGCGTGTCCGCACCGACGCCCAGGGACAGGCGCGGTTCCCTGCCGCCCAACTCGCCGGCCGCGGCGCCGGAGCGGCCGTCGCGGTGATGGCGATCGATCCGAGTGCGCGCGACTTCACGCGGCTCGAACTCACCCGCGCACCCCTCGATCTCTCCGATCGCGGCATCGAGGGCCGCGACCCGCCCGGTCCGGTCGACGCTTTTCTGTTCACCGAGCGTGGCGTCTACCGGCCTGGTGAGACGGTGCGCCTGACGGCACTTGTCCGCGACGACGCGGGTCGCGCGCTGGCGCCCCTCCCGGTCACGCTCGTCGTCCGTCGCCCCGACGGCAGCGAGTTCCGCCGGCTGACCGCCACGCCGCAGAATGCCGGTGCGCTCATCGAGGCGATTGAAATGCCGAAGTCCGCGCGCCGCGGACGCTGGACCGTCACGGCCCATCTCGATCCCAAGGTACCGCCGGTCGGACGGGTCGAGTTCGCGATCGAGGACTTCGTGCCCGAAAAGCTGAAGGTCTCGGTGCGCAGCGCGACGGCGCTCCTTTCCGCGAGCGAGGCAGCCGCGATCGACGTGGCGGCGGAGTTCCTCTACGGCGCGCCGGGCGCCGGTCTCGACGTCGAACTCGAGGCGAGACTTACTCTCGACGACCGTCCGTTCGCGCGGTTCGGCGCGTTCCGTTTCGGCACCGACGCCGCGCGGGAGGCCTTTGAACCCCGGCGCATGGAATTGAAGGCACCGGAGACCGACGAGCGGGGCAACTCGCGCGCGACATGGACAGCGAGCCGTGAGGCGGACTCGGATCTGCCCCTCAAGGCGCTGATCGTGGCGCGCGTGTTCGAGCCCGGCGGCGGCCGGTCAACTCGCAGCGAGCTCAGCCTCCCGGTGAGGTCGCGCGCCCGCTACATCGGCCTGCGCCCGACCTTCGAAGGTCGCGCGGCGCGTGAAGGCACGGAGGCGGGCTTCGAAATCGTCGCGCTCGACCGTGCGGGCGAGCCGCTCGCGGCGCGGGGCGTCCCCTGGAAGCTGGAGCGGATCACGTTTTCGTACCAGTGGTTCCAGGTCGATGGACGCTGGCGCTGGCAGGCGGTCACGGGCGAGCGGATAGTCGCGAGCGGCACGGTGGATGTCGCCGCCGACCGCCCGGCGACGCTCAGCCGGCAGCTTGGCTGGGGCCATTACCGCCTGACGGTGGGGGCCACGGGAGACGCGGCGAGCAGCCTCGCGTTCGATGTCGGCTGGTACGGTGGCGGCGCGAGCGAGCCGCCGCCCGACCAGCTGCGGGTGGCGAGCGACAGGCCGGCCTACGCGCCAGGCGAGAAGGCGCGGCTGCGTATCGAGCCGGGCTTCGCGGGCGAAGCCGTCGTGGCGATCGCGACCGACCGCGTGCGCGCGACCTACCCCGTGCGCGTGCCCGCGGAGGGCGCCACGATCGAGGTTCCGATCGGCACGGATTGGGGCCCCGGCGCCTATGCGCTGGTAACCGCTTGGCGGCCCCTGGGCGCGGGGTCCGAGCGCGCGCCGGTCCGGGCGGTGGGTGCGGTCTGGCTGGGCGTCGAGTCGCGATCACGCACCCTCGCGGTCGAAATCGGCACACCGGAAAGGATGGTTCCGCGGCAACGGCTGGATGTGCCGCTGCGCGTGGCGGGCGTGAGCGACGCCGAGGTGTTCGTGACCCTGGCCGCGGTCGACGAGGGCATCCTGCAGCTCACGCGCTACCGCTCGCCGCGGCCAGCAGAGCACTATTTCGGCAAGCGCCGACTGGGGCTTGCGCTACGCGATGACTACGGGCGCCTGCTCGACGGTCGTGCCGACGACGTGGGTCGCCTGCGCACCGGCGGCGATTCGGGCGATATCGGCGGGCTGGACGTCATCCCGACCCGCACCGTGGCTTTGTTCGCCGGACCGGTGCGGCTGGATCGCGAAGGTCGCGCCACGATCCCGCTCGAGGTCCCTGACTTCGTCGGGCAGCTCCGCTTGATGGCAGTCGCCTGGGACAGCCAGCGCGTCGGCTCGGGCGAAGCGAAGTTGATCGTGCGCGACGCCGTCGCCACTGATCTGGTCCTCCCGCGCTTCCTCGCCCCAGGCGATGAGACGCGGCTCTCCGTCTCGCTGCACAACGTCGAGGGTCCGGCCGGGCCCTACCGGCTGACGCTCGACACCGAGGGTGCGGTCCGGCTGGCCCAGCCGGTGCGCGAGACGCGCACGCTCGCGGCCGGGCAGCGCGAGCTTCTGAGCTACGCGTTGCGCGCCGGCGATCCGGGCGTCGGCAAAGTCACGCTCGCGCTCGAAGGACCTGGCGGCTTCGCGGTGCGTCGCAGCTGGGACATCCAGAGCCGCGCCACCCAGGCGGCGATGGCACAGCAGACCATGACGGCCCTGGAGCCGGGTCGCGAACTCACCGTCACGCCCGATGTGGCTGACGGATTTGTCGCCGGCACATCGCAGGTCAGCATCTCGCTCAGCCGCACACCCGGTATCGACGTGCCGGCGCTGCTCGGAGCGCTGGATCGCTACCCCTTTGGCTGTCTCGAACAGACGACCAGTCGGGCCTTGCCGTTGCTCTACTACAACGACGTGGCCCTGCTGGCCGGCGGCCGGCACACGGACGCGACGTTGCCGCAGCGGCTGCAGGAGGCGATTTACCGGATCGCCGACATGCAGAACGCCGCGGGACACTTCGGCATGTGGGGACCGGGCCTCTCGCCGGCGGCGGAGTGGCTGCAGGTCTACGCGCTCGACTTCCTGCAGCGCGCCTCGGAGCGGCGCTTCGCGGTGCCGGCGGCGAGCCTGCAGCGCGGCCTCGCCTGGCTCAGTGCCTCGGCGTCGAAGTTCGACGCCAACGCCCAAGCCTATGCCCTGTACGTGCTCGGCAAGGCGGGCGTCGCCGATCCGGGTCGCGTCCGCTACTTCCAGGATCACGGCGCGGCGGGCCTGCGCGGCGCGCTGGCGTGGGGGCATCTCGCCGCCGCGCTCAATCTGGCAGGCGAACCGGGACGGGCCCGGCTTGCCTTCGCGGAGGCCGTCCGACGCATCGGCGACGACGCGCGACACGACTACTACGGGTCGCCCCTGCGCGATCGCGCGGCACTTCTGGCGCTGGCCCCCGAGGCCGGCGGTCGAGAGGGCGCGAGCGCCATCCTGCCCGGCGTGCGCGAGCGCCTCACCGCCAACATTCGCACGACGACCACGCAGGAGCAGGCGTGGCTGCTGCTGGCGGCCCACGCCCTGGCAAGCGGCGGCGGCGAACTCAATTGGTCGCTCAATGGCGAACGGCGAACCGCCGCGAGCGATCCCGCGATCGTTAATCCGTCGCCCGCCGATCTTGCCGGCGGAATCCGGGTCCGCAACGACGGCCAGCGCCCGGTCTACGTCCAGGTGGTGGCCCGCGGCATACCGCGCGAGCCGCAGCCGCCGGCCAGCGAGGGGATTAGCCTGCAACGCCGCTTCTTCACGCTCGACGGCAAACCCGCCGATCTCTCGCGCTTGCGCCAGAATGAACGGCTGGTCGTGGTGTTGAATGGTCAGGCGCGCGATCGCAGTTACCACGAGGTTGCGCTGGTCGATCTGTTGCCGGCCGGGTTCGAAATCGAGAGCGTCCTCACCGACGAGTCGCGAAAGGCCTACCGCTTCCTCGAACCGCTGACGCCGACGCGCATCGCCGAGGCGCGCGACGACCGGTTCTTCGTCGCGCTCGATCTCGGCCAGCGTAGCTTCAGGTTTGGCGACTGGATCCATCGCGAGCGGGAGACCGGGCGTCCGGACTTCAGCGTGGCCTACGTTGTGCGCGCGACGCGGGCGGGAAGCTTCGCCCTCCCCGCGCCGCAACTCGAGGACATGTACAATCCGCGCTTCCACGCGCGAGGCAGCGCGGGCCGCGTGACGATCGCACCGCGCTGAACCGATGCGCCTGCGCGCCCTCCTCACCGGCAGCGCACTCGCGGCGACCGCGCTCGCCGCGGGCCTGCTCGCGGCCGACCGCGCCTTTCCGCCGGAACTGTCGCGCTACCACGCCCGTTCGGTCGAGGTGGTCGACGCGGATGGCCGGCTGCTGCGCGCCTTCACAACACCCGACGGGAAGTGGCGCTTGCGCACGGACCCCGAAGATGTCGACCCGATCTACCGTGCCCTGCTGAAGGCCTACGAGGATCGGCGTTTCGATTCGCACCCGGGCATCGACCCGCTGGCGGTCGGACGGGCTGCGGGGCAATTGCTCGGCCAGCGGCGCATTGTGTCCGGCGCCTCGACGCTCTCCATGCAAGCCGCTCGGCTACTCGAGCCGGCACCGCGCGGACCGATCGCGAAGGTGCGTCAGACCGCGCGCGCGGTGCAGCTTGAGTGGCGCTACAGCAAGCGCGAGGTTCTGGGCATCTACCTGACGCTCGCACCGATGGGCGGCAATCTGGAGGGCGTGCGCGCCGCGTCGCTGGCGTGGTTCGGCAAGGAGCCCAAGCGGCTGACCGCTGCCGAGGCCGCGCTGCTGGTGGCGATACCGCAATCGCCCGAGCGGCGACGTCCGGATCGCGCCGCCGACGCCGCGCGCGCCGCCCGCGACCGCGTGCTCGATCGCGCGCTGCGCCACGGCGCACTCGACTCGTCGCTGCACGCCGCGGCGCGGGCGAGTGCCGCGCCGAGCCGCCGGCTCGCCATGCCGTTTCATGCGCCCCACCTCGCCGCCTGGCTGGCTCCGCAGGCCGAACGGGGAACGGTCCCGACAACGCTGCGGCTCGAGTTGCAGCGCGCACTCGCCCAACTCGCGGCCGAGGAGCGCGCGCGCTTTGGCGATGGCGCCGAGCTGGCGCTGATCGCGGTTGATAACCGCACGCGTGCCATCGTCGCCTGGCACGGCGGCACCGACTAGCGCGGCGCACAGGGCCAGGTCGATCTCGTGCGCGCGCGCCGATCCCCCGGTTCGGCGTTGAAGCCGCTGATCTACGCGATGGCGTTCGATGATCGCAGTCTGCATCCCGCCACCATCGTCGACGACGTGCCGGTGCGCTTCCGCGACTGGCTGCCGCGCAATTTTGACCGCGAGCATCAGGGCGGCGTGAGTGTGCGACAGGCGTTGCAGCAGTCGCTGAACGTACCGGCCGTGCTGGCGCTGGAGAAAGTCGGCGTGCGCCGCTTCCTCGCGACGCTGCGTGCCGCGGGCACGGAGCCGCTGCTGGCCCCGCTTGATCGCGGCGACGGTCTGGGCGTCGCCCTGGGCAGCGCCGCGCTGTCGCCGCTCGAGATGGCGACGCTCTACACCGGTCTCGCCAATGAGGGCCGCTTCGGTCCTCTGCGGCTGCGCACCGACCGACCCCCACCGCCGGCGCCAGAGCGCCTGCTGGGAGCCGCCGCGACCTGGTACGTCCGCGACATCCTCGTCGATGCGCCTGTCCCCGACGGCTTCACGTCGCTGCCGGCGGCACTGCGCGATCGCAGGGTCGCCTGGAAAACCGGGACGTCGGCCGGCTATCGCGACGCCTGGGCCGCGGGCTACAGCGCGCACTGGACGGTCGTTGTGTGGGTGGGGCACGCCGACGGCACCGCGCGGCCGGGCGAGCTCGGCCGGCGCTCGGCGCTGCCGATCCTGCTCAAGGCCTTCGACCGCCTGCCGGGCGAGAACAACGTCCCGCCCCCGCCGCCGGGCGACGCTCTGCTGGCGACGCATGCCGGCGATCTGCCGCCGCGCTTGCGCCGGCTGGCGCCCGCGGGCAGCGACGGCGGTCCGCGCATTGCCTATCCGCCGCCGGGCGCGACACTGGAACTGGCACCCGGCGAGACCGTGCCCCTGATGGCGCAAGGCGGCGAAGGCACGTTGCGCTGGCTGGTCGATGGCCGGCCGCTCGACGGCGCGCGCTGGCTTCCCCCTGGCGCCGGCGGCGCGCGGCTCGCGGTCATCGATGAGGCCGGTCGCTCTAGTGCGGTGGCGGTGCGGATCGTTCAGCGCCCGTAGGACCCACTCACATGACGTTGACGGAATAGGCGCTCACGATGTCGGTGTGGGGGTCGCGAAAAGCGCGGACCGACAGCGCGACGCTGCGCCCCACGAAGTAGCCCGCGCCCAGCCCGGCGCCGACGACCAGCGGCACCGCCAACGGCACAGCGCCGCCGACGACGATCAGCGAGACGCCCACGCACCAAACTGCGAACACGACCACCGCTACCACGCCGGGCCAGCCTGCCCGCAACCGCACGATCCGCCACTGGTGGTCGACCCGGAAGCGCGCGCGCCAACCGATCAAGGCGCCGAGCGCAACCCCGACCGCCAATCCGATCAACCAGGGAAGAAACGCAGCGCCGACCAGAAGTCCCGACCGTCCGAACGTCGTGATCGAGACGAGCGTTGCCAACACTGGCGGCACCAAGAGCTGCCACGCCGCCATGGTGCGCCCGCGTACCTCCATCGCACTGAGGCAAAGCAAGCCTCCGAGCGACACCCAACCGAGCCACGGTAACGCCGCGAAAAACTTGATCAAGGTACGCTCCGGGTTCCTAGGCCGCGAGCTTGGCAGACAGCGCCTGAGCGACCTTCGACGCCGGGGCCCGTCCGAGCGCGGTGCAAATTTCGCGACCCGCTGCCGCGACCTTCTCGAGATCAACGCCATGAGCGATGCCGAGGCCGTCCAGCATGTAGACGACGTCCTCGGTGCCGACATTGCCCGAGGCGCCTTTCGCATAGGGGCAGCCGCCCAGCCCGGCGACCGCGGTATCGAACACCGCGATCCCGCGTTCCATCACCGCGAGGATGTTGGCCAGCGACTGGCCGTAGGTGTCGTGGAAATGCGCCGCCAGCTTGTCGCGCGGAACCCGTTCCACCACCGCATCGACCATGGCGACACACTCCGCCGGCGTGCCCACGCCGATCGTGTCGCCGAGCGAGACCTCGTAGCAGCCCATTTCCAGGAGCCGTGCCGAAACCTCCGCCACCCGGGCAGGCGACACCTTGCCGTCATAGGGGCAGGCGATGACGGTGGAGACGTAGCCGCGGACCCTGACCCCGCGATGGCGCGCGGCCTCCATGACCGGTGCAAACCGCCCGAAACTCTCGTCGATCGAGCAGTTGGTGTTTTTTCGGCAAAAGGCCTCAGAGGCCGCGGTAAAGACCGCCACCTCGGCGCAGCCGGCCTCCAGGGCGGCGTTCATGCCCTGCTTGTTGGGAACAAGCACCGGATAGGCGGTGTCCGGTCGGCGCTGGATCGCGGCCATGACCCGGTCGGTGTCGGCCATCTGCGGCACCCACTTGGGCGAGACGAAGCTGCCCGCTTCCACGGCGGCGTGGCCGGCCGCACTCAGCGCATCGATCAGGCGCACTTTTGCCTCGACCGACAAGGGCCGCGCCTCGTTCTGCAGGCCATCGCGCGGCCCCACTTCCACGAGCCGAACGCGTCCGGGGTATTTCATCGTTGCCTCCGCCGCGAGCCGGCCCATACTTGGCCGAAACGGGGGTAGAATACCATGACCGCTCTCAGCAACCGTCGCATCGCCTGGTTCAACGGAAAGTTCGTGCCTGAAAGCGAGGTCGTCATACCGTTCCGCGACCGCAGCTGGAAGTACGGTGACGGCGCGTTCGACATGACCCGGACCTTCGACGGTCGTGCCTTCCGGATGAAGGAACATATCGACCGGTTCTATCGCTCGCTGCGCTATCTGGAGATCGATCCCGGTCTCAGCCCCTCTGAAATGGTGGCCCACAGCGAGGAGGTCGTTGCGCGCAACGAGCACCTGCGCGCCCAGGTCGGCGACTGGTGGGTCGGCCAGCGCGTCAGCCGTGGCGTCGACGCGGTGGGCGACGAGGGCTGGGAGCATACCGGCCCCAATGTCGTGATCGAGGTACTGCCGCTGCCGCTTGCCAAGCGCGCCAAGCACTTCCGCGACGGCGCCGACGTCATGACCACTACCGCCCGGCGGACCGCACCGTCGATGCTGTCGCCGCGCGCCAAGACCCACAACTATCTCAACATGATCATGGCCGAAAAGCCGGTGAAGGCGCTCAATCCGGATGCCTGGGCGATCCTGCTCGACGAGAACGGCAACCTCGCCGAGGGCTTAGGCAGCAACATCTTCATCGTGCGCGAGGGCGAACTTCTCACACCCCGGGAGCGCTACGTGCTGCCCGGTGTCAGCCGCCAAGCCACCCTGGACATGGCCAAGCAACTCGCCATTCCCGCGCGCGAGGCCGACATCGACCTGTTCGACGCGGCCAACGCTGAGGAGATGTTCCTGACCTCGACCAGCCTCTGCATCCTGCCGGTCCGCACGTTCAACGGCGCGAAGGTTGGCGGCGGCACAGTTCCGGGACCTCTCACGAAACGCCTGATCGACGCCTACGCGCGCCACGTAGACTGCGATTTCGTTGCGCAGTACCTCAAGTTCCTCGACGCCTGACGCATGTTCACCTGGAAAGAGCGTACACCCGCCGACGGCGTTGTCGTGGGGCCCGACGAGCGGCTGCCCTGGGGCCAGACCGCCGCCCTCGGCGCGCAGCATGTTGTCGCGATGTTTGGCGCGACCGTTCTGGCGCCGATCCTGATGGGCTTCGATCCCAACGTCGCCATCCTGATGAGCGGCGTAGGCACACTGATCTTCTTCGTGGCGACCGGTGGGAAGGTGCCCTCCTATCTCGGCTCCTCCTTCGCCTTCATCGCCGTCGTGATCGCGGCCACCGGCTACACCGGCAAGGGTCCCAACGGTAATCTTGGGCCAGCACTGGGCGGGATCGTGATCTGCGGTGCGGTCTACGCGGCCATAGGTTTCGCCGTGATGGCGACGGGCACGCGCTGGATCGAGCGCTTGATGCCGCCAGTCGTGACTGGCGCGGTCGTCGCGGTGATCGGCCTCAATCTCGCGGCCATTCCGATCAAGAATATGGCGCCGACCGCGTTCGACGCTTGGATGCAGGGACTCACTTTCGTGGCGATCGCCGCCGTCGCAGTGTTTGCCCGCGGCCTCTCCCAACGCCTGCTGATCCTGGTTGGCCTGGTCGCGGCCAGTTTGGTCTACGCGCTGCTGGCGAACGCGATGGGGCTCGGCAAGCCGCTCTCCTTCGCCGGCGTCGCCGCCGCGCCGTGGTTCGGCGCACCGGCCTTCGCCGCGCCCGTGTTTGAGTCCAAGGCGATCGCGCTGATCGCTCCCGTGGCGCTGATCCTGGTGGCCGAAAATCTCGGGCATCTGAAGGCGGTCGGCGCCATGACAGGCCGCGATATGGATCCGCATGTCGGTCGCGCGTTCGTGGGCGACGGTGTCGCCACCATGGTCTCAGGTGGGGTCGGCGGAACCGGCGTCACCACCTATGCCGAGAACATCGGTGTGATGGCCGCGACCCGCATCTACTCGACCGCGATCTTCGTGGTCGCCGCCGCCGTCGCGGTGCTGCTGGGATTCTCGCCGAAGTTCGGCGCGCTGATCCAGGCCATCCCGCTCGCCGTCATGGGCGGAGTGTCCATCGTGGTGTTCGGCCTGATCGCAGTCGCCGGCGCCCGCATCTGGGTCGACAACAAGGTCGATTTCGGCGCCCCACGCAATCTCATGGTGGCGGCAATCGTCCTCGTCCTCGTGATCGGCCCCCATCGAGTGGTCCAGATGGAATGCTAGTTCAGAGTTGGCCGTTGCGCTAGTTGGAGCGTGGCCGGCGAAGCCGATCAGCGTAGCGCAGCCGGCCATGCGGCGAATGCAGGCACGAACACTTCCGGTGCAGGCGGTTTGTAGCCGAGCGATTCATGCGGCCTGATCGCGTTGAAGTGACGCCGCCAGCTT